>Ga0207707_10000021_pt1 | contig 199548 bp, 239 predicted proteins | sample KBSC83BmetaG_FD_184336 | JGI IMG/M metagenome (GOLD analysis project Ga0207707, IMG submission 184336) | Corn rhizosphere microbial communities from Kellogg Biological Station, Michigan, USA - KBS C8-3B metaG (SPAdes) (version 2) | ecosystem: Host-associated > Plants > Roots > Rhizosphere ... | reverse complement strand
TGCCCATCTGCTATTTGCCAATGCATCACTTGCAGTTGCTGCAGCAAGGCCGCCTGTGTATCTGTAAGTTGCTCCAGCACCATAAATACCTGCGCGACCAGCCAGACGCGCCGGCAGTAACATTCCCGACTTAAGTCTGTCGCCAAACCAACCGCCGGCTTTGCCGGCAGCTTCGGACCCTTTAACGCTGATGGTGTCGGATGCTTTCATGCCGATGTAGAGCACGGCGATAACAAGGGCGAGACGGATTGCGAGCGCTACTAACGAAGCGCCTATCTGGCCCCAGCTTGAGGCGCCTGCGGTTTGCGTGGTGGTAAAAACGCCGCCGGTTAAAGCGTTGTTGTTTGCCATTGTGGTGGCAAAGTTGTTGAGCACCAAAAAGATAAACATAAACGCCACGGGGTAAAAGGAGTGCTGTATAAGCATCTCGCGCCATTTTTTAAAATACCCGCTCGGACCTTCGACCGCAATCGCTATCAATGCCAGCGGCGAGGCAATAATCAAAAACCACAGCACTACAACGCGGACAAGAAATTTGATGCCATTGGTTATAAAAGCAATGGTCAAAAGCCAAAGCACTATTGCACCGGCTATGTAGATAAATAGAGTAGCGACGAAGTTACTACCCGCTGATGAAAATGAGTTGTTGTTAAGAAGCCCCTGAACATTGAGCATGCTCATCACGCCCGCCGTCAGATCTTTGGTTCCCCCCGCAGCGTTTCCTATACTAGATACATATGACGCAACCCCGCTAGGCGCACCTTGTATAGTTTGGGACAAAGGCTGCGCAGGTATGGCATTGTAAAACTGTATAGACAGTATGTTGCCCGCATCAATCACCACGCGGCTAAAGAAAAAGCTAAAATTAACCAAGAGCGCTACCACAATAACGAGTGCAAGCATCGTTTTGGTTTGGCCAGTATCTGCCTTAAAGATGATTGTAAAAGCAATGTAGAGCAGGATAAACAAAAAGGCCATATTGCCCAGGTCGCGTGCGGTGGTCCAGCTGGTGGAGATAAAATCCAAACCGTACGATGCACCGTTTAACGAAAGTTGGATAGTGATATCAAAAAAGTACGCTGCAACGTAGGCAAATACGCTGGCAATACCGATAGTAAACACATATATAACGGCCTTTATACACTCGCTTGGCGCAGTGATACCGCACGCAACAAACGGGTCATTAATAGACGGCGGTTTTGTGGTTGATTGTTGTTGAGCGGCCAAACCAGCTGAACCTGCCGCCGGATTTGTAACTCCCAAAGATTGACTTGCTGCGGTTACATTTGAAATGGGCGTGTTGACAGTACCTAATGGATTATTCTGATCTACGGTACCGGTAGTTGCCCCTAACAACGGGTTGTTTGTATTTTGAATCGGAGTAGTGCCGGTATCAAACACAGACGCCTCGGCTACCAAAGTTTGGAACGGCGCAAACACGAGCAGCAGCATGACAAACGTTACCGCTGTTTGCGTCCCTAGTTTGTAAAGGAAACCTTTCATAGGTTAGTGCGGCAGCGCACGGCATTGCTGGAGCCCGGTTTGCGTTGATACGTTGAGCGCCGCCATCTGGCTTTGCAGCGTGGTGCGGTTTTGCTGCGCGCTCGTTACGTCGCTTTGTGTTACAAACGGCTGCGCCGCCTGTGCTGCGGCGTAGTCTCGGGTAAGAGTTACGACGTCGGCGGTCGAGCTGATGGTAAGCGCCTCGCTTTGCAGCTGTTGGATAGTTGCTATCTCGGTATTTACGTTGGTGATGTTGTTATTGTAAGAATCTATTTGCGGCGTCAGCGCGTCAAGCGCGGCTTGCGAGGTGACCGCGTCGGCCGCAGCAGCACTCGATTGGTCAGAAGTAACCGCGGTCGACGATGCGGCAGTGAGCCAGCAGTTGGTCAGCGTATTTAATTGGCTCTGCGCGTTTTCAATATCGCCGATGCTGCCCTGCAAAATAGTGCCGTACTGCTGCGCGTAGGTCATCTGCCCTTGCAAGGTAGTCAAAATCCCCTGCGCCTGCGCTTGCGCGGCCAATTCGGCGGGCGTTTGGTATGCGCTCTGCAAACCTGTGGTGCCCGAAAGGTTAAGCAAGCCGCCCTGCAAAGTTTTAGTGATAAGTTGCGTCGTGAGCGCGTTGATTATCTGGTCAAGACTGTTGGCCAACCCAAGCTGGTCGACGCCGCTGCCGAGCGATTTTTGTAGAGCCCCTTCGATGACCGTACCGGGCGTGGTTATTTTGGTTGTGCAGCCGCTGGGCAATGTGGCCGAGCCACCGGCGTTTACCGCCTGCTGGTTACCCACGCCGTACGTTGGCCTAAGGCTGGCAGAGCCGTTGCAGGTTACTTGCTGGAGCGCGATAAATCCGTTGGGCGAAATGCTGTTTTTAGCATTACTTAGTGCATTGTTTTGCGCGGTTTGGAGGCCCACTTGCGCGTACGCAAACGCGCCGTACGGGTTGTTGGTTGGCACGGTCGTAAATTGCAGCAAGCCCGGCCAACCGGCTTGAGTAAAGCTGCCGTTCATAAACCCGTTTATGTTTTTGATAATGCCGGTGAGGCTGCACGACTGCGCGCCGCGGTTGGCGTAGCTTTGGGCAATAGCAACTTTGATTTGCAATTTAAACGGACTGCACAAAAACGCGAGCCCCGAGCCTTGTATAAACTGCCCCGCCGCCAGGTCGGCAACGTTCGTAAAAAATTGCTGGTAGTTGGTGATAAACGACGGGCTGCCGTTAAAGCCCGAGTTGATCCAGTTAACGACGCTCGCGGTTATCTGTTGCAGTGCCGCTTTGGCAAGCACGTTGATAATGCAGCCGGCAAATGTTTGCTGCTGTTTTGCCCCTTGGAATCCGGTCTGCGCGGTCTGGTTGGTCACAATAATGCCCAGCGCCACGCCGCCAACGGGTACGCCGGCTGCTGCGCTTCCTGTACCCGCTGCAGTGCCGGCAAATGCGCCGCCGCCGCTTAAAAATTGCTGCAGACCGCAAGTTGCGGCGCCGATGAGCCCTGCCGCGAGCAACGTATTGACGGTCGAGTTTGCGTTATTGGTATCAATGGTGCCGCCAATTGTCGGCACCGCCCCCCCGATGGACCCGCCATTGATACCGTTAATGGCAGTGGGCGTAAATCCATTACCGTTGGTACCCACGCTAATGCCAACACTACTGCCGTTAGTAGTGTTAAGCCACGTGACCCCGGGCACCGTAAGCGTGCCGCCGGTGCCGCCACCAAGTTTGCCATTGCCAAGGGTAGCACCGCCTCCAACGCTGCTGCCAGCGCCACTACCCGCCGAGCCGGTGCCTGCCGAGCCGGTACCCGCACCATTGGTGCCGCCACCGGTGCCCGTCCCGGCAGAGCCGGTGCCCGCGCCGTTAGTACCGGCGCTGTTAGTGCCACCGTTGCCGTTAAGGGATATGCCGCCGTTGGCCGAATTTTGTCCGCTGGCGGGCCCATTCAATGGCACTTCACCATTGCCGCCACTGCCGCCGGCGCCCGTTGTTTGCGAAGTGTCGCTGGCAGTGCCAAATTGTCCGTTGTTGGGTGAGCCGGTACCGGTACCGCTAAAAAACCACGACCACAGAAGGAAAAGAAGCCCAAAGATGAGCAGTGCACCGAGTACTATGTAAACAATTTTTTTGCCCATGAGTAATTACGACGAGGTGATGAAGTATTGCCACGCGCTTCCAGGCTCGTCCTTAGTAAAAAGTATACCGTCTTTATTTAGGCTCTGCGCGATGTTTGTGAACACTCGGCCCAGCTGCTGCACCTGAGTCTGATGGGTTTGCAAACCGACAATCCCGCGCAGCGGGTCTTTAAACATTGCCTGTATGTCTGGATACGCCGCAGCGATGGTTGCAAACGAATTTATAACCGTTAAGTGCAAGGGCGAAAGTGTTTTGGGCACCGGCAGCGCAAGCAGTTGCATTGCTATGGTTTTGTTGGCCGCGGCCATGGGGGTGAGCCTTTGCAATTGCGACGCGTCGTTTTTATTTGTCGCATCGGCTATCGCCTGCATAGTGGCCTCTTCGCTTGCCGCGGGGTTGTTGTTTAAAATCTGCATGACCGCGTTGCCATAGGCACGCAATGCCGCGTTTGAGTCGGGGACGACGGTTAAATCGGCGCTGGTGTACAGCGACGGCTTTGTTGCCGCAATCTGCGCGGTTGCCGCTGAAATGATCTGGTCTTGGGTCGGCGTGTCGTCGCCCAAACCTTGCGACTTGGCGCTGCTTAAGTTTATAAGCAGGGTCTTGCCCACCGTGTCGGTAATGTTGTTGCTCTGGGCCGCTTGCAGCATTGCCCCTACAGTGTCCTGATTTGGCGCAGCACCAAAGGAGGATGAGGCGTTGGCCGCCTGTATCGAGTACAAAGCCGCTTCCCAATTGGCGGCATCGCTTGCCTGCGCAGGAGTTTGCTCGCTTTCTACTTGTGCTGTTGCGACCGGCGGGTGAGTGTACCGCTCGGCGCCGTACACCAACCCTGCCGAGAGCAGTACGGACAGTGCGATACCCGTAAACTGCGCGCTTGGTGCATAACGCCCGATGTTCATTGCTTCTTATTATATAATGGAATTATGCAAATTCCCCGTAACTTCACCCTGGGCTTGCTCGTTGCCGCCACTTTGCTTGCGCCGCTTTCCGCTTTGGCAATCAGCCCTATTGGCGGCAAAGTAGTTTCGATGGTTCCCTGTCCGCATAGCGTCGGGTTTATAGTCACCGTTGTCGGCTTTGGCATCGGCACCGGCATTTTTTGGTATTTGCCGGGCGTATCCATTGCCTACCCGTATGGCCCTCCCTTTATCGGCGAGTGGATACTGGGCATGTCAGATGTACCGACCTATTGTGGGGAGCGCATCACCTACAGCGGTACCAGCCCTATCTAACTTTGGCGAAATGAACATAAGGCAAGCCATTTTTCAAGCGAAATGTCTTCGGCTCGGGCATGTTCGGCAATACCGGCTTTCACAAAGGCGTCGGTGGTCTTTTTGCCGAGTACCCGCTCTACATTGCGCTTAAGGAGCTTCCGTTTTTGGGAAAAACCGGCCTTTATCAAGGCAAAAAAGCGCTCCTCTTGCCCCTTTTTAGTAAAATGCTTGCGCGAAATGCCGCTGACAGCCAATATGGCCGAGTCGACCTTAGGCGGTGGTACAAAAGCTCCGCGCGGCACGGTAGTAACGTATTTGGGGCTGCCGTAGGCTTTGACCGAAAGCGAAAGGATGCTTTCTTTGGGGTTTTTACTTGCCACGCCGTGGTTGGTAATGCGCTCGGCCACCTCTTTTTGGATTAAAAATACCAAAGTGGACGGTTGTTTTGGTGCAGTTAAATATTTTTTAATAAGCGCGCCGGTAATATAATACGGGATGTTGCCTACGACGGTATAGCTTCTAGCTTTTAGCTTGTAGCTGCTAGGTTCAAAATCAAGTGCATCTCCCTCTATTAGCTTTAGCTGACCACTAGCAATTTCTTTTTGAAACTTCTCCTGTAATAAAGGAATAAGTCGATGATCCTTTTCTATTGCTATAACCTCAGAGCTAGAAGCTAGAAGCTTTGATGTTAACGCGCCGTCGCCGGGGCCAACCTCAAGCACGCGCATTCCTTTTTTGATTTGTGCGGCGTTGGCGACCGCTTCCAAATAGTGAGCGTTGTGCAAAAAATGCTGGCCCAAAGACTTTTTTTTCAGAATTTCTTTCTTTTCCATAGGTTAATCCAGGTAAATAGTACGACCACGGCGTTCGGGCGCTTCCCACTCCAGCAGCTCTTCAGGTATGTCGGAGAGAAATTGCGACGGCAGCGTTGCATTTTTAGATCCAAAAATAGTCCGGTACGATGCATAGGACAGAAATACTTTTTTCTGCGCGCGGGTCAGCGCCACGTACATCAGGCGGCGCTCTTCTTCTTTATTATTTTCAGTATCGTCTTCGCGTTCATACGGAAAGAGGCCATCTTCGAGCCCTACAATAAATACGTGGCTGAACTCCAAGCCTTTGGCGGCATGCACGGTCATTAGCCGCACGGCGTCGGTTGTTTCTTTTAACTCATCCTGGTCGCTCGCGAGCGCGGCGCTTTCCATAAATGCCTCAAGTCCCTCGCCCATTGGCAAATGGTCGTAGCGTGCGGCCAGCGCGGCCAGCTCGCGCAGGTTTTCCAGCCGCTCGGCGCCTTCCAGCTTGTCTTCCTTGTGCATTTTTTCGAGCCCGCTCTCGACAATTACAAACCGCACCAGCTGCGACGGCGGTAGCTGCAGCGAGGCCTGCTGGATGTTCATTAAGAGGACGCGCAAATTTACCACTTTGTCGCGCACGGCGCCGGTTAGCTCTTGCTCGCGGCCGGCGAGTATTTTAAGCAGCGTGACTTTGCCAACGCCGCGCGGCGGCACGTTGGCAATGCGCGCCAAGTCGATTGCGCCGCCTTCCACTGCAGCGCGGATAAAGCTGAGCGTGTCTTTAACCTCTTTGCGCTCAAAAAACCGCGTGCCCAGCACTTGGTGGTCGATGTGTGCGCCTAGTAGCGCCTCTTCGATGGCGCGCGACTGGAAGTTGGCGCGGTACAGCACGCAAAAGTCTTTTGGCTTGGAGCCCTCTTCAAGCAGGCTTGCAATGGTGCGCGCCACGTAGCTTGCCTCGTCGGTCTCGTCAAACGCCTGAAAGAGTGATAGTTTTTCGCCGTCGGCATTTTTGGTAAAAGAATTTTTTTCTACCCGCTGCACATTTTTAGATATGACATCATTGGCGGCGGCAATAATATTTTTGGTCGAGCGGTAATTTTCCTCCAAGAGCACCACTGTGGCGCCCGGAAACTTCTTTTCAAAATGCATGAGGTTGGTTATCTCGGCGCCGCGCCAGCCGTAAATAGTTTGGTCGATGTCTCCGACCGCGCACACATTTTTGTGCGGGCCCAGCAAGTGTTCGGCAAGCTTTGCCTGTATTTTATTGGTGTCCTGATACTCGTCTATGTGTATGTAGCTCCAGCGCGCTTGGTAGCGTTTGCGGACTTCTTCGTTGGTACGCAGCAAACGCTCGGCGCGCACCAGCAGGTCGTCAAAATCGAGCGCGCTGTCGTCGGCCAGCGCCTTTTCGTACTTGAGCCATACGTTTGCAACCAGCCGCTCGCGGCTGGTGCGCGCCTCTTCGGCATATTCGCCGGCGGTTACGCCCTCGCCCTTTTGCTTTGATATCGTGCCAAGCGCGGCGCGCGGCTCTATCTTATTGTCAGCCGAAAGCGCTTTGAGCGCGTCTTTAACCACGCGCATGCTGTCGGCGCGGTCATAGATGCTCGGCTTGCGCTTGAGCCCCAGCAGCCTAAAATTTTCTTTGATTATCAAAAGCCCCAGCGAGTGGAAGGTCGATACAAACGGGTAGGCACGTTCGCTGCCAAGGAGCTTGTGCACCCTCTCGCGCATCTCTGCCGCCGCCTTGTTGGTAAAGGTAATAGCCAAAATGTTTTGCGGCTCGGTGCCGTTTTTAACTATTTGCAATATCCGGTGCGTGATGACGCGCGTCTTGCCGGCACCGGCGCCCGCCAGCACCAGGAGTGGCCCTTCGGTATGCAGCACTGCTTTTTTTTGCACGTCGTTGAGCCCTGAAAGATGATCCATCTACGCCACTATATCCTAAAACAGTTATACACAGCAGCTTAAATGTCTAGATTGACTCTCAAAGCTCAGCTGATACGCTTTATAGGTACAAGGTGAAGGCACAATGAAATGGCTCTGTTGAGCCATTAATTGAGAGAAACACGGTACACGCAGCTAAAAAAGGCTTATAGGCTCTCATAAAACAAAGATTTCTTCGGTGGTTAAGCGGTTTTTCCCGAAGAAGCTCATAAACCCCTTATTTCTCAACCTTTTAGCAGGTTGCGCGGCTTTTGTTATGCTCGTTTTACCGGTGTTTGCGCAAGCAAGCACCTTTTCGTTTATAACCTCGCTCCTCGGCGGCAACCCTTCAAGTGTCAGCGCCAACTCAACCGTATTCAATTCGCAGACCATGCCGCTCCTCTCGGCTGCCGTTAATGTTGACCCGAACGCAGCTGTAGGCGGCGGCGACATCACGGTGGTAGACGGCTCGGCGCTCATGCCCGACGAAGGTCCTTCGGGTACTGCGGCCGACATTGGCAGCCAAAACCAAAATTCGCAAATCAGCGTGTACACCGTCCGACCCGGCGATACCCTCTCGGGCATCGCGGCCATGTTTAACGTCACGGTCAATACCATCATCGGCGCCAATGATATAAAAAACGGCGTCATCCAACCCGGAGAGACGCTTATTATTTTGCCCATCACCGGCGTCCAGCACACTGTTGCAAAGGGCGACACGCTGGCAAGTCTTGCTAAAGACTTCTACTCCGACGCGCATGATATTGCCTCGTACAACAGTTTAAATGACGGCGTAGCGCTTACGGTAGGTCAAACGCTCATTATCCCAAACGGCGAAGCGACCGCAATTGTAAACAGCGGCACCCCCGTTAAATCTTCAACGGGCGCTAAAGGAGCCACCGGCTCACACGCTAAAATAATTGCCAAAATTGCCAAGGGCTCCAAGACAGAGCCGTTTCTTGGCGGCAGCGGCCCCGCGCTTGATGGATACTTTAGCTGGCCGGTTAACGGCGGCATTATTACGCAAGGTCTCCATGGCTGGAACGGCGTAGATATCGGCGCGCCCAAGGGTACTGCGATTTACGCGGCAGCCGGCGGCACTGTGCTTATAGCCAAAAGCGGCGGCGGGTGGAATGGCGGGTACGGCAACTATGTTGTTATTGCTCACGGCAATGGAACCGAAACGTTGTACGCGCACATGAGCCAAGTGCTTGCGCAAGCCGGCGACACGGTTAGCCAAGGCGATACCATAGGTAAAGTCGGCATGACCGGCGAGGCCACCGGCAACCATCTCCACTTCGAAGTCCGCGGCGCTGAAAATCCGTTTGCTTCATTGCCACTTGGTTCGTCAGACTAAAAATAAATACATTTAAAAAACTCTCCTTATGGAGAGTTTTTTATTTAGGTCTGTTTATATTTATCTTTCCTAAGATTACTTAGGAAAAATGTCGGTCAACTCGTTGGAGTAGTAAAAGTCTGCGCCCAGTTTGCCGTAGACGTACTGTTGGCCGCCGGTGTCAATGATTGCGCCTGCGGCTTGCGGGTTGGCGTTAGGGTGCGAGCCTTGAAAGCCGATGTTAAACAGTGTCACCACCGCCTCGGGTTTTTGTGATATATCAAACCCCGCCTTTTGCCACTGCGCTTCAACCTCTTTTATATATAGCGCCGTGTAGAGGTATGAGTAGTAGTGGTCTTTTGGGTCGGTAAGTCGGTTAAACAGCGCATCGTCGTGCGGCGTAGTCGTGCCGTTGTAGCTAAATAAATTGCTCATACCTGCGCCGGGATAAAACGGCGAGGTAGTGTCGAGTGCCTGATTTTCTGTTTGTATAGCCGTCTCTTCTTTAATGCCGGAGACCCCAAGCGAAAATTGCGACAGCGAACCCAAAATTTTGAGCGGCTCGAAGTAGCGTTTAAACACCTCGCGGTTGGAGGTAAAAAACCGCGTTTGCTCGGGCACTACCACTGCCGCTATCATCCTTTGCGACACGCCGGTTTGCTGGCTTACTTTTGCAATTACCGAGGCGTCTTTGGTAAGGCCCCCGGCAATTACCGCCCACTCGGGAGTCTGGTTCCACGCGCATGTTTTAGAGGCGCTGTCCGTGCACGGCTGCGCCGGCAACATTGAGCCCGAGCCAAAGAAAAACGCGTTGCGCTCGGCAATAGAGCCGCGCACGTTAAACATGCCGTACTGCATGGCAAAATACACGGCAACAAAAGTTGCCCCGATAAGCGCAAAAAAGACCACCAGTATTTTGAGCACAGCCATAAAAAACCGTTTCATGTCCGCACATACTACCAGATATCTAAAAACTTTTCGATTAACCCGCTTGCAATTTTAAGATTTGCGTTCGCGGTACTGGAGGGCTTCTAAAATATGAGAGTCGTTTATGTCGGGTGTGCCATCGAGGTCGGCTATCGTGCGCGCAACTTTTATTACGCGGTGAAAGGCTCGCGGCGATAGCGAGAGCCGCGTGCCGGCTTTCTCGAGTGTGGTACGGGCGCTTGCGGTCAGCGGCACCAAGTTGTCGAGGTCGCGCGGGCTCAGCTCGCTGTTTAATTTAAGAGGGCCGGCCGGTTTGTTTGGGTCGATAGACGGGTTATTGCGCCGTGCTTGGTGCAAGCGTGCACGCGCCACCTTTTCGCGCGCGACAATAGTTTCGCTGCCCTCCTTCTTTTTCTTTCCCAAGTCAGTGAGGTCTATTGGGCCCATCTGCATCCACAGGTCAATGCGGTCGGCAATCGGGCCCGAAATCTTTCGCTTATATTTCTCGAGCGTGATTGGGCTGCAGGTGCAGGCAATTTCGGGGTGGCCGTAGTTGCCGCACGGGCACGGGTTCATCGCGGCGATCATGATAAACCGCGCGGGGAATATCGCCGTGCCCTTGGCGCGCGCAATAGATATCACGCGGTCCTCTAATGGCTGGCGCAACGCCTCTATTACGCGGCGGTCAAATTCGGGGAATTCGTCGAGAAAGAGGACGCCGCGATGCGCCAATGTTGCCTCGCCCGGTTTTGGGTTGGCGCCGCCGCCGACAATTGAGACGTAGCTTGACGTATGATGCGGGCTGCGTATGGGTGGCATGGTGAGCAGCTCGCCGCGCAAAATACCGGCGACCGAGTGTATGCCATTGACCTCGAGCATCTCGTCAAAGTTTAGCGGCGGCAAAATTGAGGCAAGCGCACGCGCGAGCATCGTCTTGCCCGTACCTGGCGGGCCCGAAAGGCCAATGTTGTGTCCGCCTGCAGCGGCAATAATAGCCGCACGTTTGGCGGACTCTTGCCCGCGAATGTCTTCGAAAGCAAACTGCGTTTCAATAGCCGACGGGACTAACTTGGTTAAAGGTGCTGGAATGAGCCGGGTTTTAAGGTCCGGCCTTGAAGAGCCTTGAGCTAAGGTCGGACCTTTGCCGTTTGATTTCTTGGTATCCAAATGCTCGAGTATCTCGCGCAACGTTTCGACTCCGTACACGGTAATGCCGGGTACCAGCGCAGCTTCCTTTTCATTATCTTTGGGGACAAACACGGCGCGCTTGCCCTGCGCTTTGGCGCCAGCCACTAAGGGTAAGATTCCTCTAACTGCGCGCAAGTGGCCGTCTAAAGATAGCTCGCCGATAAAAAGGTACGGTTCGGGGTCAAAGCGCACATCATCGGCTGCCAAGAGGTAGGAAATCGCAATCGGCAAATCAAACAGCGGTCCTTCCTTTTTTAAATCTGCCGGCGCTAAAGATATCACGATTTTTTGGTTGCGGCTCTTGGGCGAGTCAAAGCCCGAGTGCTTGATGGCCGCCGCTACCCTGTCGCGCGACTCTTCAACCGCTTTGTCCGGCAGTCCCACCAAGGTAAAAGCATGTAACCCGCGGGAGAGGTCAGTCTCGATAGAAACGAGGTGCGGCGTGAGCAAAGAGGTTTGCGCCCCATAAACCTTTGCGTATTGCATGGCCAAGAGCTTACCACCGACTTTTTTCAACACAATACCAAAACACACAAGTTTAAAATCTCAATACAAATAAGCGTATTTGGCTACAGAGCACCTCGAAGGTAAACTTGACAAAGTTGTATAATATGCTATGCTTCAAAGCGGCAGGTCCTTTTCCGGATGCTAGGTATGCAGTGCCCTGAAAGGGGCCATGCTATCACAAGCAACTAGGAGAATGAATCATGAAAAGCTATGAATCGAAGGTTCTGTCTTTCACAATTCTGGAAGTCTTGAGTCCTGAATTCGTTCGTGAAGTTCTTGGTCGCAAATTAGGTAAGAGTGAGTCCGTGCTTACAGCTAAACTCCTCCGCTCTAGTGCGTCAGCAACCCACGTGCGAAAGAAGATTCTTGAAAACCTGTGTTGTGAAGGAAGTCCGTTCGTTCTGCTGTCTGATCTTGCCTCGCTTCCACCTTCTGAGGTGGTGCGCGTGGTCAAACTCGGTAAAGTAACACTTCGTTGGTTAGAAGAATACCTCAACCTGCTTGGTGTCGTCTTGCCGGGAACAAGTTCAGTCCATGGAATGCGGAAGCCGGTGCGCGATTTTCTCGCATCACTGTAAGCAATCCATTCTGCCACGCCTCTCTGGAAACAGAGAGGCGTTCTATTTTTTTAAACTAGGTTCCTGGATGGGGAACGTTTCACTTCACCCAAAACACCAAAAACGGCACTACAATGTGCATATGGACCAGGCAACCGACAACTTAACGCTTGAGAGCGCATACACTTTGGCTAATGGTAAAACAATTCCGGCGCTGGGGTTGGGGGTTTGGAAGATGGCCGAGGGGAACGAGACCGAACAGGCGGTGACGTGGGCGCTTGAGGCCGGGTACCGGCATATTGATACGGCTCGGCTGTATGCCAATGAAAGGAGCGTCGGCAGTGTTGTGCGGCGGTTTATGGCAGACAGTGGCGTGCGACGCGAAGATATTTTTGTTACTACCAAACTGTGGCCAAGCGATTATTTTAATCCGATGGCCGGTTTTAGCGAAAGTATAGAAAAGTTAGATATCGACTATATTGATTTGTACCTAGTACACTGGCCCATCCCCATGATGCCCAAAAATATTTGGCAGACGTTTGAAAAGGTGTACGAGCAGGGTTTGGCCAAAAGCATTGGCGTCAGCAATTACAGCGAAAGCGATATTGAAAAGGTGCTCGGTTATGCAAATGTGGCGCCTATGGTCAACCAAGTGGAGTTTAATCCGGCCGATTATGATCTTGCGCTGCTTGAATACTGCAAAGCCAAAGACATTGTAGTCGAGGCATACTCGCCTTTGGGCCAAGGCGGCTTGGTTAAAAATAAAACGGTAGTGGGCGTTGCCGAAAAATACAAAAAGTCCCCGGCGCAAATCTTAATCCGCTGGGCGCTGCAGCACGGCACGGTGGTAATCCCCAAGTCGAGCAATAAAGAAAGGATAAAAGAAAATACCGAAGTCTTTGACTTCCATATCTCTGAAAGTGATATGCAAATTCTAAACGGTCTTGGTAAGTAAATATCTAAAACATTGACTTTTATTTATGTAAGATGTAAAACTCACTCAGATTGACTCAAACCGTGAGGGAATAATGGACACACAAGAAGGGAATGAAACTTCAAAGAAGGAAAGGCTTTTGGACGGGATTCTTGGTGCGATTGTTTCTCAAATCTCTGCCGAAGACTTTTTACTTCTGTTTCTTTTTGAGGACTACGAAGATGCCCTCAAACATCAAAAGGATGATCGGCTGACCCAAGCGCTCAGAAATGTTATGGAATACAACATAGGTTTCCTGGATGCTTTGCGCAAGTATCTGCCTGAAAAAATGGCAGAAGCAATTGGCGCACAGAAAGTCACCATCGAATATTGATGAAAAACCGCGACAATGTCGCGGTTTTTCCTTTTGTTTTTTACATGTGCGCTTTGCAGGTGCGGGCTGCGGGGTTGGCTTCGAGGCGGTCTTCTTCTATCTGCTCGCCGCAGATTTCGCACGTGCCATACGTGCCGTCTTTTATTTTTGCCAATGCATCTTTAACATCGGTGCGGCGCGCTTCAAGCGTAGACGTTTCACCTTGCCTTTCTTGATAGTCTTCAAGCTGATCGGCCGCTTCGTTGCTGTCGGCCATAGGCGTTGTAACGTCCAGCTCTTTGCCGGTCGCATCCCACTCGCCGGTTTCTTTATTTTTCCAGCCAAGCTCGTTGAGCTCCTCCTCAACCACCTGCAGCTCCTCCTCTAACTTTTGTTTAAAATGCTCGGTATTCATGCTGGGTAGTATACACCATCGGCTTTTACTGACCCGCTCTGGGGGCCGACGGCGCGTCTTTAAGGCGCGATAGTATTTCGCGCAGGGTCGCATCGTTGGTCGTAATTACCAGCGTGTTTCGGTCGATAAAGGTCCACAGCAGGTAGATGTCGCCGCTGCCATTTTGGAGGACGCGTGCGTCGTGGTTTTCGACAATTTTATCGACAAAGCCAGTTTGCACTGCTCCAGTGGTAGCAGGAGTGGCAGTTGCCTGCCCCGTGTTTGCCGGCGTCACTACCGGCGCTTGTATGCGCTGGCTTGGCGTATAGTCAAAGAGCGGCGAGAGGTCCTGCTGCAAATAAGGCTCCCAGGCAAGCATCCCCGCATACGCCTCTTCGTATGAGTAGACGTTTGCGATAACAAACGGCTGGTTGCCGGTGTACACGTGTACACCCAGCAAATAGTCGGGCTTAAGCGCGCGAGCTAGCGCCGGCGGGATGTGCGGCGCAATCTGCGTAAAAAAATCCTGCGCCGCCAAAGGCGCCGGCGCCGCGCTGCTTGACGTCGAGGAGCTTTCGGTCACCAACAGCTGCGCCATCAACCCAAGCGAGAGCGATGTAGCCTCCCGTGCCGCATTAAGGCTCGAAAGCACACTGCCCCGCGGCTCTTCGGGGGTTATCGTAATTTCTTTTACCGCGTCTACTGCAATAAAGTTTGTTGGCTGCGTGGTGCCGGCTGTTATTGGCACCGGGGTTGTGCGTGCTACCAAGTACGCAAGCGCGCCCGAGGCCGCCACCAAAAAGATAAATCCGCCCGCAATCATGACACTGTTCCAAACGAGCGAACGGGTCCTTTGTTTTTTTACTTCGGGCTCTTCCTCGCCGGTGACCGCGCGGCGGTTAGCCTCGGCGGTGGCAATCGAGAGTACCGACACGTTGTCTTGCTGCACGACGCTCTCGATGTCGTGCTGAAAGGTCTCGAGCGGCTTTACGATAGACTCTTCAGCCAGCGGCGCGGGAGCTGCCTCGGCTATTTTTGCTTCGGCCGCCTTTTCTTCCACATGCGCCTGCTGCGTATCGGTACCAAGCGCGCCCGCGGTTATCTCCTGCTCTAACAGTGCGCCTGCATTGATGCGCTGTGCACTGAGCGGCGTGTGGCCGGGCACTTCCTTTTTAGGCAAAAGGATTTTGTCCATGTCGACGTGCCCCGCGCCGGATTGTGCGGCAGGCAAAGCCGTCCGTGCGGGTGCACTTGGTGCGGCCGGTATAACCACGCCCGGCGTTACAGGCGCGTCTTCTTTTTTATCTGGTTCGGGGGGAGTGAGAAGGTCCATTGGTATTTGTAGACGGCGTTAATCCTTTGCGCGCGGCAAACTCGGGGTCGGCCGCCTTAATAGAAAGATTGATGCGGCCTTTTTCGTCTATCTCCTTTATCATAACGCGAACTTTGTCGCCTACGGCAACTGCCGCGGATATTTTATCGATCCGGAACGGCGCTACTTCCGACACGTGCACCAACCCTTCGGCATCTTTGCCGGGGCCGATGCGTACAAATGCGCCAAAGTCCATAAGGCGCGTCACTTCCCCATCGTACACTTCGCCGGGCTTGTACTCTTTTACAAGCGCCTCAATCATCGCCTTGGCTTTTGCTGCGCTGCCGCCTTTGCCGGTGATAAACACCGAGCCGTCGTCCTCGATAGTAATATCAGTGACGCCGGTCAAGTCGCGGATGCCGTTAATCGTTTTGCCGCCGCCGCCGATTACCAAACCGATTTGGTCGGGCTTAACGCGCATGGTCAAAATTTCGGGCGCGCGTTCAGATATATGCTCGCGAGTTGTGGGGATTTCTTTGGTGATTACGTCGAGTATCTGCAAACGTGCGGCTTTGGCTCCGGCAAGCGCCTCAACCAATACCGGTACCGGTATGCCGTCGAGTTTTATATCGAGCTGTATCGCGGTCACGCCGTTTTTAGTGCCGGCCACTTTAAAGTCCATGCCGCCGTACTCGTCTTCGGGGCCCTGTATGTCGGTAAGCACTTTATTGTTGCCCTCATGTGTCATGAGCCCCATGGCAATGCCGGCAACCGGCGCCAAAATCGGCACGCCGCCGTCCATCAGCGCCAGCGTCGAGGCGCACACCGAGCCCATCGAGGTTGAGCCATTGGATGCCAAACATTCTGATACTAAACGTATCGTGTACGGAAAGGTTTCAGCATTTGGGATTACCGCGTGCAGAGCCTTCTCGGCAAGCGCGCCGTGGCCTATCATGCGGCGGTTAAGCCCGCCCATGCGCCCCGTTTCGCCCGCCGAGTACGGCGGGAAGTTGTAATGATGCATGAATCTTTTTTTAACGTCATGCTCCTCCATCGTGTCGACCACTTGGCTGTCGCCGGGGCCGCCGAGCGTCAAGGCTGAAAAGACGTGCGTGCCGCCGCGGTAAAAGATGCCCGAGCCGTGTAGTATCGGCGAGACGCCGCCCGCTTTTGCATACAGCTGGCGAATCTCATTAAAGGCGCGGTTGTCGGCGCGCATATTGTCTTCAACAGCGCCGCGGTGTATCTCTTCGTCCACTTTATCTTCGAAGAACCGTTTTATGACGCCGGGCTTGAGGTCTTTAAGGTCCGACCTTAAAGCGTCCGAGTTAAGGTCGGACCTTAGGGCTTCAACCGCTGCTTTCCACTCGTCCTGCGCAGCATGAATAGAATCCTTGCCGGCTTCGCCGCAAAAAACTATTGCTTTAATTTTTTGCGCAAACTCGGCGTTGTACAAATCAAGCAATGCCTGCGGCAGCTCGGGTTTGGACGCATCGCGCTTTGCCTTGCCTATTTCGGCAATGATGCTTTTTTGCCATTCCAAAATTTTGTCGTGCTCGACGGTTGCTTTGACAAAGCCGGCCGCAATAGTGTCTTCGTCTACCTGTTTTGCGCCCACTTCAATCATGTTTATCGTGCTGTCCTTGCCGCACGCCAAAATATCGAGCGTCATATCAGCCGCCTCCCTTTCTTTATAAGTAGGATTAATTATGTAGTCACCCGTTTCCTTTTTACCAATGCGTACTGCCGCGACCGGCCCGTGCCACGGTATATCCGACACTGCCAATGCAAGCGACGCCGCGTTAACCGCAATAGCGTCCGGGTCCTCTTCGTCCAAAGCCAGCACGGTAATAATTACCTGCACCTCGTTTCGTATATGCTGCGGGAAGAGCGGGCGGATAGTGCGGTCTACCACGCGGCCGCTCAATATTGCCTGCTCGCTAGGTCGACCCTCGCGGCGCATAAAACGGCTGCCGAGTATCGCGCCTGCGGCATAAAACCGCTCTTCGTAATCTACCGTAAGCGGAAAGTAGTCGATATCGTCGCGCGTTTTGGCTGAAATAACTGCGGTCGCCAGCACAGCAGTGTTGCCGTAGCGCAGTATCACCGAGCCGTTGGCTTGCTCGGCCAGGTCGGTAAACTCGGCTGCTAACTTTTTGCCGCCCACCATAGTCTCAAAAGTCTTTGATTGCATCAGTCAACTTTACGCTAAAGGAGCTCAAAATAAAAGGTTTTCAATGCAAAACTTGACAAAACACTTGTTTGGGTGTACAATAATACACGAATAGTCAGCTTTTGGGATTGGCCCAAACGCGTTTACATGGGGGTTCAAATGAAACGACTGGTATTATTTCTGATCCTCGCGGCACTGCTTGCCGGCGAGATCTACAGTCAACAGCCGTGGTGGTGGGTCTATGTGCTGGGTCCGATGCTTGCTACTGCTTGGAAGGCGATCCTCGCCCTTCCCTTGCAGGCCAAGTGCGTGCTGGGACTCACGGCATTTCTCGTCGCTTTTGCGGTCTGGTTTGTAAAACAGTGGGGCTTGCATGTCCTGCTGGCGACGGCGGTGCTGGTGATGATTCCGGGCGTCAGCCTGTGGCTTGCTCTCGAGCTTTCGCTCGGCAGCGCAATCGTCGCTATCGTCTTGCAGACGATTCATATGTTTCGCCATCGCGAAGCAAGGCGTCACCAGCGGACTGAACCGGTAGTCACCTACAATGCCGGAGGTTCTGCCCGGCCGACATGTAGTACAGTGAAGTAAGACTCACTGAAAGCAAATCGCGCTCTTCCCTTTCGGGTCGAGCGCGATTTTTCTTTTTTATAAAACAAAAGCCCCAACTCCTTTTGGGAGGCGGGGCTGGCTGCTTACGCGTCTTCGAGGTCTTTCTTTTTGACTTCATCGCCTGATTTGGGCTTTGGAGCCGTGGGTTTGCCACCGTTGCCTTTGCCCTTGCGCCAATTGCGCGCATGTTCCATGGCCTGTTCAGCCGCTCGTTTAAAACTCTCCATTAGCTCGTCCCTTTTCTGCTGGTCCTCTGAGACTATAACAAAAAACACCCTTCTTACAAAGGATGTTTTTATGTATTTTAGTTTTACTCCTCGCCGGACATTGAGATGGCCGGGTCGTCGCCTTGGCCGTTTGATGCAGCGTCTTCGGATATTTCATCCAGCGTGTCTTCTGCTTCGGTTTTGCTTGAGAAGCCCGGTATCCAGCCGCCGCCTTTGCCGCCGCCGCGGTAGCCTATCAGGTAGTTTTTCGGGTCCTCGCTCATGTCGATAAAATCGTCCACCACTTCTTTAAGCTGTGCGGCCGATGATTTGCCAAAAGAGATTACTTCAACTTGAATGCCGGATGAGTAGCGCAGGTACTCGACCAGTGGGACAAAGTCGCCGTCGCCGGTGGCAAGTATCACCGTGTCGAGGCGGTCGGCCATCGCAATGGCATCTATTGCCATGCCAATGTCCCAGTCAGCCTTTTTTGCGCCGCCGGCAAAGATACGGATATCTTTAACTTTGGTTTCGATGCCGATTTTGTTGAGCGCCTCAAAAAAGTTCTTCTCCTCTTCGCTTTCGGTGCGGATAACATAGGCAACGGCGCGTATGAGCACGCGGCCCGCCAGAGCTTCTTTAACAACATTGCCAAAGTTTACTTTTGCCTTGTAAAGGTTTTTTGCGCTGTGGTACAGGTTTTGCGTGTCTATAAAAATGCCGACGCGCTGGCTTTTGTGTTTGATTATTGCCATAAAAATGAAAACTGATTAAAAAAATAAACTTTTATCTTCTTGTAAAACTTCAGCGAGCTGAAGTGACGAATGCACATGAACTATTAACAAATGCTACTAAAACCAAGCTTACTCTATAGTATACGTAGAAACGGTGAACGAGGGTGCAAATGCGGTGCACCAAATTTCAAAAACTATTTTTTGAGGCCGAGCTTCTTTACTAGAGCATTGTAGCGCTTGATGTTACTGCCCTGCAAATACTTCAAATGAGTGCGGCGGTCAGCAACCATTTGCAATAGGCCACGGCGTGAGTGCTTGTCTTTAAGGTGTTTCTTAAGATGGTTCGCAAGCTCGTCGATTTTTTTCGACAAAATAGCAACCTGCACTTCGGGCGAGCCGGTATCAGCGGCATGTATTGCCGATTCTTTGATGACTGCCGTCTTTTTCCGCTTGGTAAGCATTGCCTATATGGTAGCACAGGGTGGGCTTTTTTGCAAGGGGTGTCGTAGGGTTCAAATTGGGCGAAAATCAGACAAGAAAAATGCCCCGCCGGTACGCCGGCGGGGCAGCTATTTATGTTTATTGCGCTCACGCTCCTCAAATTCGTCATGTTCGCGGACTATGTCTTCGTGCGTTAACACGCTGTAGAGCCAATCGGCGTGATACTCAATCACAATCCCGGGCGCTCCGCAGTTTGCCTTTAATTTTTCATCCAGTACACGAGCCACCACCTCTACTTTGTCCGAATGCGCGTAGTAAGGCGCGCGCAGCTTATAGCTGTTAAGTTCTTTTCGCGCACCTACGATCAGTGCAAGCAAGGCTCTATATTCATGAGGAACAATATAAGCCCTTCTGGTTTCAGGAATCAGCGAGCCGACAGGACAGTCTGTTGGTTCCGACCCGTATTGGCCCGAAAGAAGCAATTCAATAGCGGTCATGGACGTCTCCGGATGTAGGGGTTCTGCTATTTGCACGATATAATATTGTGCGACCCTACGCAAGGTCGGGTAACCATATGGCCACTGAAGATCTAAAAGAATTAAAGAGTCAATTTCTAGAGTATTTAGAAATTGAAAAGGGCCGCGGGGTTAAGACGGTCGAAAATTATGACCGCTACCTTACGCGTTTTTTAGAGCACAGCAAACTGACAAACCCTGCTGCCATTACTGAACGCGCCGTGCGCGAGTTTCGGCTCTACCTTAACCGCACTCCGGGTACTACCGGCACGATGAAGTTAAAAACGCAAAACTACTACATGATATCTATCCGCGCGTTTTTAAAATTTTTGCGCAAGCGCGGGCTAGAGTCGTTAAATCCCGAGCGTATCGAGCTGGCCAAGGTCGGCCAGCGCGATTTGGATTTAATTACTGCAGCCGAGTTGGACCGGTTAATGAGCGGCCCGTCGGACAGCTCAGTTATTTCGCTCCGTGACAAAGCGATACTTGAACTTTTTTTCTCGACCGGCTTGCGCGTGTCCGAGCTATGCTCGCTCAACCGCGACATTGACCTGTCGCGCGACGAGTTTTCAATAAGGGGCAAAGGCGAGAAGGTCCGCGTGGTCTTTCTCTCCCCTGCTGCCAAAGATGCAATTAAAAAGTATGAGGCCAAGCGCGCCGACTTGGACGACGCGCTATTTACCCAGCTGGGCAAGGCGCACAAAACCGCCAAAGACTTGCGGCTTACGCCGCGCTCGATTGAAAGGATTGTAAAAAAGTACGCCACCAAGGCCGGCATTACGCGCAAAGTAACGCCGCACGTCATCCGCCACTCCTTTGCAACTGACCTTTTAGAAAACGGCGCCGACTTGCGTTCGGTGCAAGCGCTGCTTGGCCACTCCAATATCTCAACCACGCAGGTCTACACCCACGTCACCGACAAACATCTGCGCGAAGTGCATAAAAACTTCCATGGCAAACGCCGCAAGTAAATAAAAAATAAAAGCGGCTCCTTATGAGCCGCTTTTCGATTTTGTCGGGAAGTTAGGGTTTAGTCGGTGGGTACTTCCCTAACTGACGGTAGAGGCAGCTCCGGCCTATAGTGCGGCACATTGCCGACCCACTCGTCGATAACCGGTACGTGGCCAAACCGCCACGGATTGGGCCTCTTGCCCACCTCAACTTCGCGTGCTTGTTTGCCAGCTTCGGCAATTATCTCGTCCGGAGTCTTTTCTTCACCCCATTCCATGTTTGTGCTCCACTGCTAAGTTTGTACTTCCCTGTCCGCTTTTTAAGACGTACAGGAGTTTTCCGTCTTACGTTATAACGGCTGAGCTATGACGATTATATGAAGACTCAGCCGTTTGGTATGATGCTTAGATATGAAACTAGCGTCTTGGAACGTAAACGGCATACGCGCGGTGCATAACAAGGGGCTTTTTGTACCTTTTGTTAAGGCGCTAAAGCCCGACATTTTGTGCTTGCAGGAGACAAAGGCTGAAAAAGGTCAGGCGGTTATCGACCTGCCCGAGTACGAGGAGTACTGGAACAGCTCTACCCGCAAAAAGGGCTACGCCGGCACAGCCATATTTGTAAAAAATGATATAGAGGTGCACGAAATACTGCTCGGCTTCCCTGATGACATCCGTAAAAAGTACAAGCTTGAGGATACCTATGGCGACCCCAACGCCGAGGGGCGCGTGTTGGCGGTCGAGCTCGACGACTACTGGGTCGTTACCGTATATACGCCCAACTCCAAGCCTGACCTTTCGCGCCTCACCTTGCGTCACAAGCACTGGGACCCTGCGTTTTTGGCGTATATAAAAGAGCTAGAGAAGCACAAGCCGGTTGTCTTTTGCGGCGACCTAAACGTGGCCCATACGCCAGACGACTTGGCCAACCCAAAAGCCAACGAGGGCGAGCACGGTTTTACTAAAGAAGAGCGCGAGGGTATCGACTGGCTAGTCGATGCCGGCTTTGTCGACACCTTCCGCCTGTTTACCCAAGGCAACGGCCACTACAGCTGGTGGACCCACTTTGCCCACGCCCGCGAGCGCAACATAGGCTGGCGCATAGACTACTGGTTTGTCTCCAAAGCCCTAAAAAATAAGGTTAAATCCTCAAAAATCCTCCCCGAAGTCTTTGGCTCAGACCACTGCCCGGTGGTGTTGGAGTTAAAAAATTAATACCCAGAGTTTAGTTTTTTGCATAGGTTTGCATAGAGTTCTTGTATTTTGAGTAGACTTTTAGTATACTTTAATGTGTGGCAAAAGCAGATAATAAATTAGTCGCTATAGGAGAGGCTGCCAAAAGAATAGGAGTTTCGATAGACACTTTGCGTCGTTGGGACGCTATTGGATATCTACGTCCTGATATTAGAACGGAGGCAGGTTATCGTTACTACACTACAACTAAATTGGAGCTTTTTCTGAGTGATTTAGTCAAAGTAGGTTTTGATTGGGCGGAAAATAACACACCCATCTCTTCACAAGTATACTGTGAGCGCTCCTCAATTTTTCAAGCTCGTCTAGATAAATTCAGCAAGCAATTATTTGATTTGCCAACTCTAAAAGAGATAGCTCCGCTCATAGTCGCAGTATGTGGAGAAATTGGAAATAACTCATTCGATCACAACCTAGGTAATTGGCCAGACGTGCCGGGAGTATATTTTGCATACGACACAGCTAAACGTTTAGTCGTATTGGCAGATCGCGGCAGAGGTTTATTTACGACTTTGCATCGCGTTAAGCCCGATCTAGTGGATGATGCAGATGCTTTGAAAGTCGCTTTTACTGAAATACTTTCAGGCCGTGCGCCGGAAGCGCGGGGTAACGGTCTCAAATTTGTCAGAAAGGTCGCCCGAGATTATCCCGTTCATGTTGCTTTTCAGGGGGGTGCGGCAAAATTAGAACTTGAACAAGGACAAGAAGATCTGGACATTATGAAAGCTGCTAATGAAGTCAGGGGTTGTTTTGCAGTCGTGCGTTTCTAATTAAACGAGTATACTTCTCATTATGCGTATTTCTCTCTCAAAATTCGGTTCAACACTTTTATCCCGCGATGCCGGTCGGGAAGCTTTTGCTGCACTCCAGCCTACGCTTGAAAATATTACTCCCGAGGAAAAAATAGAAGTTGATTTTGAAGGAGTTAAAGTTTTCTCTCCTTCTTGGGGTGATGAAATGTTGGGAGGTCTTGCCAAGCGTTTTAAAGATCAAGTTATTCTTCTAAATACGCAAAATTTGTCAGTGAAAGAGTCTTTAGAGCTGCTGGAAAGTATCCATGGGCATAAATTCAAGCAGGCGTAATAGATAAAAATAAAACCGCACCATTTCTGATGCGGTTATTCAAGTCGAAGGACCTTGCGATCCTTCCAAGCCTTGCCGCTAAAGGATCCTCCGCTACCGTACTCAATGGTAATGGAATCGCCTTCGGCGGTGACTGCGTCGATATTGACGTAGTCTTTGCTGCCGCGCGAGTTGGCTATCTCGCGGTAGTGCACCTTGTCTTCCTTATCTTTCCAGACAAGATACAAAGTGTCGAAGCCGTAGTCGCTGCCGTCTTCAGCCAGACGACGGACCGCACACACGTCGCTCCTTCCTTCTGGAAAGACAGCGCCGTACGTAAAGTCGCACCCGAGCGACGGGCCGACCTTAGTAACCAGGCGTTCGGCTTCGGTCGCAGTTAAAATGCTCTTTTGCATCGTAGCCCCAAAGATCTCTATTAACCCACGACCATTCGCGGATTAAATTGAGAGGAAAAGCGCGGACGCTTTTCCTATTCTGAGGATAGTTTTGTTTCTGTTGCCAAGCGGTATATCATACCGCTCCGTCTCCCTTCCCGGGTGCAGGATGGGCCGGCGCTAGCTTAAGCTAACAGCTCGAGGACGGTGATTGCGGTCAGCAACCCCACCTCGAGGAGCTTAAGACACGCCAGGATGTGGTGAGCATCCATGGGTTTCCTCGACGTAGGACTGCTACCTTAGATGCGCACGTTCACCCCCGTAATTTTTTGAAGAACTAACTCTGTTAACTCACGATATGCTCGCGAGCTAAATGGAGTCCTCGAAGATTCGATTTTGAATTGCTTCGAGGCTTGTTTCCCTTTTCGGAAATACTTCTTTTTGTTGCGCACGATGCGGTGGTGGTACCGCCGGTCGGCGAGCACCCGGGCCGCATCACTGCGGGGTTTCGGGACTTGTACAATGATCTGCATTTTCATGTCGTTCTCCTCGGTTTCAACCCACGACCAATTCGCGAGCTGAATTAAGGAGATGAGCCGCGGCTCACCTCTATATCTTGCACATGACCTCGCACTCCTCGTAATCATCGGAGTACGTCCACGAATACGGTTCGACGGAGTATCCCCCATCAAAGCCATAATCCATGTAGACCATGCCATCCTCGAAATCAGTCGCCTTCGCATTGGAGACTCCCGAAAAGAAGGCGACAACGGCGACGGCGAAAAAGATTTTCTTCATGGTGCCCTCCTAAGGCGGTTGCGCATAATTGCGCGTTTGTTTGAACGAACAGACTCAATGAGAATCCGAATGATTCAGATTCTCAAGAAAGTGGAGCATTATCGATTGCTCCAAGATCGGATATCGCTTCTGTTGCCAAGCGCGATGTCAGCCGCTCCGAATCTTATTCAGTCCGCAAGTTCCAGACGGAAACCGGAAATAAACCGGTCAAGCAGATAGTCTGCTTGGTCGTGGAAACCACGACGTTCCAGCCGGACCGCCAACTCGAGGACATAGTCCACGGTGACGGCCTTGCGGGGGCACTTGAGGGGCTTATAGCCCTCGGTCCAGCTAAGGACCCCGCGAACGTGCCCGTCCGCAGTAGCAACGATGGTTGCGTGGCACATGTGGTTCCTCCCTGATGTGCGTTGACGTTGTAAGGTACTGTCCCGATGAGCTTGCGAGTAGATCGTAAGCTCAATAGAGAACCCGACCACTCATCTGCATTGCAGAGAATGGTCGGGAATCGCGGAGGCTGTCCTGCCCTGTATTGGCGGTCCACTCGCTGGGTCGCCTAGGGTCCTAGGACTTCGGGGTGCGCACCCCCACGGCAACCTCGTGCCATGAGAAACCGGACGTATCCGACTCCCTTTACCCTGCCGAAGGCGCTTGCACCCCATATAATTTGAGGGTGGGCTAAAGCCTGAAAGACGCTGCTTCAGCAGGATTAAGGAGTTATATACTCCAAAACCTGTAGTTACTTTTGTCTGTCAAAGTTCACTGACAAGGGCATTATAGTCGGTTCTATAATTTTGTCAAGTACAGTTGGCACATTGAATATAAAAATGTCAAATAAAGCCTTAAATAAGGCCATATTTTAATACTGCTGTGTTCAGTACAAACTGACAAAATAACTTATTAACAAAAAATAAACTTGACCAAACTGTTTGACTATGATAAGCTTCAGTTGTCAAAAGAGAAGGCCTTCGGGCGCTCATTTGGCCGGGTTTTTAGACCCGACCCGCAGTAAAAGGGTCTCCGCATAGGAGTGAGCTCACATGGGCCACAAACCCAGGAGTCTCAAAGGCGATAACGGCGGCGGTTACTGATCAAGATCAGTGCTACTGCCGATGGAAGGTTGCTTCTAGAAGTCAAAAAGTCGAGCTAGTCTCGAAAAAGTTTGATCTCGAATATCTTTCAAAAGCGAAAAAATGAAGCGACCGGGCCGTGCAGGAGGAAACTCTTTGCACGGCCCATTTATTTTATATTTAGTGCTTTTCGGCGGCGTCCCAAAGAAAATTAAAAATTGAAAGCATGCTGCTCTGTACCTCCTTGCTTTGTATTAGTACACCAAGTAATTTGCCTTTCAAAGTCATTATTCCCACGCAACCATCAAAAATAATAATGTCCGTTTCCAAAGGCAACTTCTCCGGGCTAATATATGCTTGTTCAGTATTTTCAGGGGGTGCTTCAGGAAGCTTCCCTTCTTGTCTTGTGTAGATAAGCTTAGTTATGATTCCTTTTCTTAATCTTTTTTCAGTGTAGGCCGCTCTTTCCTCTCTTGTGAATACGTTTGATAGTGTGTCATTCGAGGACATAACATATATTGTCTTATTTTTTGCTCCCAGTGCCTCTTCCCTCAGGCTTATAATTCCCTCTTTGCCGTCAAAAAATCTTACCAACGGGCGGTCGCCGGCGCCTTCAAACTGGCGTATCAGGTCGGGGAGGAAGTCGTTTAGTTCCCTTTCGCGCACTTCAAACTCTTTCTTTTTTAATTCAAAAATCCTCTTTAAATACTCCGGCGACTCGGGCGCAAAGTAGGTCTTTTTGCCCTCTTCGTAGGTACTCATGAGGCCCTTTTTCATTAAGCTCTCGATTTGCACGTAGGTAGTTGAGCGGACAATTTTAGCCTGCTTGGCAAGCTGGTCGGCCGTAGCACGCCCAATTTCAAGAGCCGCCATATATACCTTGGCTTCCTTTTCGGAGAGTCCCACATCCTGGAGCTCCTTTAACATATGGTCATACTAGCACGGCTTCGTTTTTAGAAATAAACAACCCCCAGCGGAGTCGCTAGGGGCTTTGTGTCGGGATCTTCTAAATGAACTTTTGCGAACTAGAACGTCGTACCGCTTATGACAAATATTTATAGAAGTTTGTCGGTTCGCGTACTTGCTCTTTTACAAGTTAATTTGGAAGGTGACACGTCTCGTGTGATCATCACGAGGGTGTTAGTGGAATACAGGGCGGAATTCCAAAAACTGATGGTGAAAAGAACAATGTGTTCAATCACCTCCAGTTTTTACTTGGCAGGAAGCCAAGACTTAAACAAAAGTGATTAATCGGGTCTGATATGAATAGTACTCTTGTCTCGGACATTGTAAAGGACATAAAAGACAATATCTGTGGACAACTACCGAAAGATGATGTCTTTTAAAGGACAAAAGCTAAAATAGCCTTATTCTACAAAGTATTTTTTACGTAGGCTTTTTACCTCTTCTTCTTCGGCCTCTTCCTTTTTACCCTTCCCTTCCTCGCCAAGTTTGCGTAGTTTAGCATCTGTCAGTGCCGATAACTCTTTTACTTTGGTATGCAAATAGTCCTCGGTATTTTTGGTCGGGTCGTCTAAAACCTCTTCCAAAAGCGCGTGTAACATCCAGCCAAGGCGGGGCCCCGGCTTCTCACCGGTTAATTTCATTATCTGCCCGCCGTCTATTTTTAACATTCCTACGGAGATGGGATCGCGCAAAGCTTGCTCAATCATCGACTGGTATTTGCGCAGTCTAAAGGGCTGCTCTTTAGGACGGCCGGTGCCAATGCGGTCGCAAATGCGCAGCTGTATAAGATCCTCAATGTGGTCCTTCCCTACGTTGACTATGATCCGCCGCACGGCCGAAAGGGTTATCTTGTCGGGGTCGCTAAAAAACATATGCCAGCGCACAAGGTTGCTGACGATATCTATAGTTTCACGTGGAAACTTCAAATTTTCAAGGATTTTTTTGGTCATTTTAGCCCCTACCACGTCGTGGCCATGAAAGGTCCAATCGTTTTTTTCTTCCGAGCGGCGGCGGCTTTTAGGTTTGCCAATATCATGTAAAAGAGCCGCCAAACGCACCTCAAAAGACCACCCCTTGTCGGCGGCGTGCTGCAATGCACGGACGTTGTGTTCAAAGACATCGTAGGAGTGGGCCTGGTTTTGCTCGATCCCTATGCCCTCTTGCAGTTCAGGCACGATATACTCCAAAAGTCCTATAGAGTTTGCCAAAACGATTGCCTCCATTGGCTTTGGGGAGTTAACAATCCGCACAAACTCGTCGCGAATGCGCTCTTTAGATATCTTGCCAAGCTGGGCAGCATTTTTGGCCATCGCCTCTTTTGTTGCGGGCTCTATTACAAAGCCCAGTTCGGCCGCAATGCGCACTGCACGCAAAATGCGCAAAGCGTCCTCGTTAAACCGCTCATTGGGGTTGCCGACGGCACGCAGGACGCCTTTAGAGATGTCCTTTATGCCTTCGTAAAGGTCAATAAGCTCGCCCGAAACGGGGTTAAAGGCCAAAGCATTAATCGTAAAGTCGCGTCTTTTAAGGTCATCCTCTATCTTTTCGCTAAAAATAACACTGTCCGGGCGCCTTGCGTCGCTGTACTTCCCTTCCAGCCGGTATGGGGTCACCTCTACGACCTTTATGGCCGGGTCGATTGCTTCGTCGGTAACTACTCCCACAGTGCCAAAATCGTTGGTATAAAAGGTGTTTTCGAACATGCCTTGTATCTGCTCGGGGTTGGCATTGGTGGTAATGTCCCAGTCCTTAGGCGTACGACCTAGCAATAGGTCACGGACGCATCCACCCACTATATAGGCCTCAAAACCCCCATTTTGGAGCTTAGTAAGGCTTGCGAGTACTTCGGCAGGTATTTGTGCGTCCGTCAGCTTCATGCCACAATCCTACCATGTCTGTCTAAGGCTAGCGCTCCTGTGGTGAAATGGATATCACGGCTGGCTTCGAACCAGCTGTTCCAGGTTCGAGTCCTGGCGGGAGCACACTAGAGTGCATGAATGAAGTTTTGTGATATAGTCTTAGGTGTCACAAGCGGATATTGTTTAATGGTAGGACGCGTCCTTGCCAAGGACGAGGTGGGAGTTCGATTCTCCCTATCCGCACCGAATGAGCGAAGCGAAGTAGGTGCGGATAGGGAATATAAGCAGGCCGCACTCTGGTTTGGATTTCTACAACATAAGTTTAAAAAGACAGCTAGACTGTGGGTAACAGTTTTGTTGAAAAATAAGGGTATTTTGGACTTTCCTGTGGATAACTCTGGGGAAAGGTGCATTAAAGGACGGCTTTTAAGCCCCAAAAGACAGTCCTTAACGAAAACTTCATTTTTGGGCATAAATGTTACATATGAAACACATTGAGCCTAAAACTACTGAAAAACGCAAAAAAGGCGATGCCGGCGAGGAGGTAGCCTGTAAATACCTTGAAAACAAAGGCTATATCGTCAAAGAGCGCAACTATTGGAAGCCTTGGGGTGAGGTAGATATAGTGGCACAAAAGGGTAAAACGTTGAAGTTTATAGAGGTAAAAACCGTTACACGTGAAAGACCGGACGAAATTTCACGTGAAATGGTGCGTCCGGAAGAGAATTTTCACGAAGCTAAGCTCAGGCGGCTCCACAGAGCTATCCAAACTTACCTTTTGCAGAAAAAAATACCCGAAAGTGTCTCTTGGGAGATAGATTTGGCTTGCGTTTACCTTAACTATGAGGCCAAAAAGGCTAGGGTAGAGCTGTTTGAAAACGTAATTTTGTAGGCTTGCCTATAAAATTAAATATAAAAGCGTAAAGGTTCATAAAGGACAACTCAAGGACATGCTTAAATCTGTGTTACAGTAGCTAAGCAATAAACAAAAGCGGGGTGTCGTATAACGGTAGTACGCTTGCTTTGGGAGCAAGATGACGGAGTTCAATTCTCCGCACCCCGACAAAATAGAGTATGGAAAGATTGATGCTTATAACTAAACCCCAAGCAGGCTGCGAGCTCATAGACTCTGGCGGGGAGGAGAAGCTTGAGCGCTTTGGCGACGTAATTTTGTCACGGCCCGACCCGCAGGCCCTTTGGCCTAAACAAAAGCCGGCCGAGTGGGTTAAAGCCAACGGGGTGTATGTGCGGGAAGGGAACCACCGCCAGGGGCGGGGCCCCGCTAGCAGCGGTGGGTGGACCGGCAATATTCCTGTAAGTTGGCTGATAGAGTTTGGCGGCCTCCAAATGATTATTAAACCGACCTCTTTTAAACATACGGGCCTATTTCCCGAGCAACTACCCAATTGGGAGTTTGTTACACAGGAACTTCTCTCAAAAAAAGGAGCAAAGGTGCTTAACCTGTTTGCATACACCGGTGGGGCAACGCTGGTGGCAGCAAAAGCAGGCGCCGAGGTTACGCACGTGGACGGGTCTAAGTCAGCTGTATCTTGGGCGCGTGAAAATGCCGCAGCTTCGGGCCTTGAGGATAAATCTATACGCTGGATGGTTGAGGATGTACTGACCTTTGTTACACGTGAAATCAAAAGGGGAAGTAAGTACGACGCCATCATCATGGACCCGCCGGCCTTTGGCCATGGCCCCAAGAGCGAAATTTGGAAGATAGAAGAAAATTTTGTCGAATTGGTCGAGCTATGCAAACAACTCCTCTCGGACAAACCGCTGTTCGTTTTGATAAACGGCTACGCCGAAGGCTATTCGCCTTTGGCGTTTGCGCAAAATATAACCAACCTTAAACAAAAGTACGGCGGGGAAGTACAGTACGGCGAGCTAACTATAGCCGAATCAAATTCCGACCGCCTCCTCCCCGCCGGTATTTTTGCGCGTTGGAGCAATTAAACTTTTTGCCAAAGCATTTCAAAGATTTCACGCACCGTTTTGGCTACGTCGGCGTTTTCGATTGCAACGCCTTGTAAGTTTTTATAATCTTGGATGCGTACAATGTCTCCGAGCGTATCTATAGCTACTTCAGACGAATAAGCATCTGTTGGCACAACTTTCATTTTGCGGCCAAAGGTTGCGTCAGCTTCGCGATAATCCTTGAGTGATTGATCATCGGGCACGATGCCGCGCATAGTAATCCCAAGCTTGGTGACCTTGGGCGCCCACTCTTTTTTAAAATAGTCCTGCAACTCAGGATCTGCATTTTTGTCTGTTGCCCAAAAGCCAACCATTTCTTGGCCGTGCATTTCTTTAAGCCGGTATTCCATCAGCTGCTTAATACCGTTAGTGCCTTCAAAATAAATAGTGTTTACTTTTGTTGCTTTGCCTTTGGTGAGCGCTAACAGCTCCGGCAGTTTTTGTTTGGCCAAGTCGAGGCGTTCTTGGGCTACTGCAAAGGCCTCTTCGGGGGGCCTAGCAATGTACAGCTGCTTTTTTTCGCGCGGCACTTGCACCACCAAGCCTTTTTTGATCAACTCCTCCAATATTACATAAGTAGTGGGGCGTTTGAGCCCGCTTTTGACAGCAATAGAGTATGCAGGCGCACGACCAAGCTGCAAAAGAGCAAGGTAAACAGCCGACTCCTTGTCATTTAGCCCCAAAGCCTCAAGTGCCTCTTTCGTATCCATTGTTTGTTTACCGAGGTTCGACCTCGGTGGAATGGCAAGGTCGGACCTTGCCTTACGGAAGTATAGTTCCTATTTTATAAACTGTCAATAATTTTGACAACTCAAGTCAAAATAGCTAATTTAGCTTATAAAATAAGATTATTTTGTTGAATTATATGGGCAATAAGATTGACAAAATAGCCACAGCAAGGTATACTGAGTGCAGAAAGTTCATCACATCGGGCAATTCTGCCCACAACCTTTGGAGGCTACCATGACCTTTGACCCGACACGTCTGGAAGTATACAAACTGTCTTGCCCATTCTGGTTAGAGGATGGAGCGGAGTTTCCTCAAGAACTCTCAGTGAAAGAACTCGCGGACGGAAATGTCCTAAAGTTCTTGCTGGAAAATCCTCAGCTCATCTCAGAGGAATGGAAAAAGCAGGAAAATCCTGCTGGGTCTTCTCCCGTACGTGGCCCGACCATCTGTTTTCTAGGAACCGTATCACGTAAGTTTTCCTCTAATCGTAAGGTTCACGAGGTCCATCCGAATGGGTATCCAGTGACACCCTGCCTCACATGGATGGAGGATAGCTACGAACATTGCACCGGCTTTCTCTCGTACGAGTGGAGGACCAAGCGATGGTGGTGCGAGAGCACTATCAGAAGTGTGCAGTGGGTTGCTGTGTTGCGAGGGAATGGTGGAGCGGACTAAGGCCCGCTCCAACTTGGGAGAAAGAAATTTCTCCCCTCTATTGAGAATTTGAAATCAGTTCGAATTCTCATCGAGACAGTTCTTTCGAAACCCGGGTGGCTCTAGCGTACTGACCAGACCTTTACTAGAGCAAAGTCGTCTTCAGCAGTCGGATGCATCTTAGTTGCTGGATCCTTCTAAGATGCGCTGCCTGCGAGCAAAGTGAGCGTAAGCTCGCCTGACGACAAGTTATGGGCTGCTAACCTGTAACACATTCTTTAAACCAGTTGCAGCAATGCGACTGGCAGGAGGCGCCTTAGAGAGGCCCTCCCGTGGTTCTGCTGTCTGGCGCCAGGCAGGTAGAACAAAGTTGTCTATTCCACCCGTGTTGCTCAGTGGAGTTCGCGGATATTGGAAAGCAAGGCATGTGGGTGCCTGACAACACGTTATGGGCTGCTAACCTATAACACTTTCATTAAACCGTCGCTTACGAGCGCCGGTTTTTCCTTTTTAACTCGCGGCTTTTTGGAGGACTGCTACGAGCTCGGCGGTTTCTTGCGATTGTAAGTTATTTTTGAAGTCTGCGGCGGTTTGTTGCGGGTCGCCGGCAAGAAAGGAGGTGAGGCCGCCCATGCCGGCTTTGGCAAGCGCGCGGTCGATAAAGCCTATGGTTACGGCGTTTAGCTGGCGGTCGGCCGTGGTGGTGCCGGTCGTTTCGGTCGCGATTATCCCGAGCAGCTTGCTGCTGCCAATGCCCACCAGCGCACCACCCGAGGAGCCTGTTTGCGACACGACCGTACCGCTTAGCGATAACAAATCGACATGCTGCAATCCGTCGAATGAGTAGAGCCCCTGTACTGTAGACACCGCTGAGCTACTGTACAGATTTTTTTGTATCGTTTCGCCGCTAAGTAACCCTGCCGGATACGCAACCAACAATACTGGCGCTCCAATTTCCGGGGCCTCTGCAGTTGCGACCATAGCAGGGAAGGATGCAGGCAGCGAAACGGAGTAGGACACGGCGCCGGTGATGCGCAAAAAGGCATAATCATTTTCTCCGGTACCTTGCGCGTGCTGCGCGGTAAGTTGGCTTGCGTTGGCCTCCACCCACTCGGGCGGCAGGTACATCACCTCGGCGGTGTACAGCGGCTGCGCCGGGCTGCCGGTGCGTACGACGCACTGAATATTGTCGGTAAATGGATAATCTTTAAGCAAAAAATATTGCGCGACGTGTGCGTTGGTTAAAATAATCCCGCGGCTGTCCACAAAAACACCGCTGCCGGAAATGGGGTTAAACGAACCGCCGGCTGCGGTGGTGCAAAGGATGTTTACCAACGCCCCGCGCGCCACTGTGTTAAGGCTCTCAATAGTTTGAGCGTTTGCCTGTAGCGACGCCAAGTCTTTGGTTGTTGGCACATATGCCGTGGCAGTCGTCGTCGCAGCAGTTACTACTTTTGTGCCGGTGTGCTTTTGCACAGGCAAAGATGCATTGGTGTGCGCAAGCACTTTTGCTTGTGTGGAGCTGGTCGCAACAGCACTTGCGTTTGAAGGGGAAGTGGTAGCGACCGCTCTGGAGTTTGACGCTGCCGATGGCGAAGGCTGCTGTACTACTACGGTGGTATTACCAGTTCCGGTTAAAAAATGAACAAAAAGCCCTAAGGCGAAGATAAAGCTAAAGAATTTGGCCGCCAGGGAATTGAGGAATTCCATAAAGACAGTATACTGCGGAGACGTCCTACTTCGCTAAAGCTTCGAAGGACAAGCGGGATTAGTTTAGTGGTAAAACATCAGTTTTCCAAACTGAGGTTGGGAGTTCGATTCTCCCATCCCGCACCGAGGAACGTAGTGACGAGAGTGCGGGATGAGAAACCTGCTTGAGCAGGTTTTGTGGAGAATCGAACGCCGGAGAGATGTTTTGCCAGCAGGCAAAACCGTGAGGCGGTGCCCAGACAAACCTTTGCGACGGCAAAGGTTTAGTCGCGGGCGATCTCCATCCCGACCTAACTTTAGAACGCCTGACCGATTTTCCATCCCATCCCGCGCCGTTTCTTTAGTCGCATGAAGACGATACAATAGAGTCATGGAAACAATCGCAAAGAAACCCTTTGCAAAAATAGTTAAGAATATTCTTGATTTTCGTCAGAATGGGACCGTTCTTGATGTTGGTACAGGCGACGGACAACATGCGCTTTTTCTTGCCTCACAAGGGTTTGAAGTAACCATCCTTGATACTAGTGATGAAAAGTTTAAAAAGATTATAGAGTTAGCGACTACACAGGGCATACAGATATCAAGTGTTGTAGGGGATGTTTTAGCCCTTCATACGCTAGGAAAGTCTTTTGATATTGTAGTCTGCACATCGGTGCTCCACTTTCTTACGGCAGACAAAATAGCTATGGCCATAGAACAATTGAAAGCGGTAACGCATCAAAACGGTATTAATGTAGTTTCTGCTCATACTATTAATAACGAAGGAGAGGTCCGCCCTCATTTTTTTGCAGAAGGAGAACTTAAAAAATACTACGAGGATTGGAATATACTTTATGAATGGGAGGGGCTTGGGGGTCCATTTGAGACTAAAACCGGTGAAGTGATACAAAGACATAGGACGGAACTAATTGCAGAAAATAAATAGAGAAAAGGCGGCCCTTATGGGGCCGCCTTTGAACATAAGGACTAGCGCTCCACTAACTCATTTTTATCGTTGATATGAAGTTTTGAGAGCACGTTGCCTATACTTGTGATTTCGTGATCGATTGCAGCCTCGAAGCTTGGATGTTTGCCATCTTTCACTTCCTGCTGGAGGTCTTCGTAGCAGGTCTTGATAAAGATGAGTGCTCCCTCGACTGCCTTTTTACTGAACCCGGATGGGGGCATAGATTTCTCCCGTTGTTTGAGGACTTGATTTACCAAAAGAGATTTTATTGCATTTACAAATATATTACTAAAATATAAGCTATTTTAGATAATATTTGCACTTTTAGTTCAAAAATAGTAGATTTAATATATGCTATTTAGCAGGGAAGAAACGCTTGAAGAAAAGTTGGTCAGACTGCTGCTTATTAAACCTATGCAAATTAAAGAATTGCATGAGCGTCTCATCTCCAAGGAAAAAATAAGTCTTCGGGCAGTGTATAAGGCAGAGAATGCCCTGATTAAAGCTGGAGTTGCTGTTAAGGTAGGGAAGAGAGTATGGATTAACCAAGAGTGGGTTAGGTCTATGCAGGAGAATATCGCGCCTCCTTTGCCTCTATTGTCCGCAGGAGAGAGAGTTTCATACACCTTTACCTCGATAGAACATTTAGACGTATTTTGGAAAACCATTGTATTGCAGCTAGAGAGTTACGAGCAGGATGGAAAAATATTCTTTTACAATCCGCACAACTTTTGGGCTTATATCCCGGAACGCAAGGAAAGTGAAGACAGATACTACGCATATTTTGAACAATCTAAAAAACACGCCTATTTTACCGTTGGGGGAATTTCCAATGCGGATATGGAGTTTAAGCGCGCCTACCAAAACGATTTTTTACAGATAGATGCCAGGCCTGTAGCGAGTTTGGGTCGTAATAACCATATAACCGTCCTCGGAGACTTTGTTATAAGTGCCCGGCTACCTGCTAAGATTGCCACTCGTTTGGATGAACTTTATGCATCGAATGAGTCAATGGTAAAAATAGTGCCAGATATAGTCAAAGAAACTAAGGCTATTGGAAATATCAAGTTTGTTTTTGAGCATAATGCCGCAAAAGCAAAGAAAATTCGCAAAATACTCTCGCCAAACTTTTTCTTTAAGGGTTAAGCGCAGGTTTAGAAAAGAAAAGGCCCCCAACGAGTGAGGGCTTTTTCTTTTGAGAGGATTAAAAACCGGAACCTGCTATTTTACGGCTTCTTTCAAAGCTTTTGCCGCCTGGAACTTGGGTACGCGCATGGACGGTACGTGTACAGCCTCGCCGGTGCGCGGGTTGCGTGCGGTGCGTGCTGCGCGCATCTTCGTCTTAAAAATGCCAAGACCGGCAATAGAGACCTCGTCGTTTTTCTTAAGCGAGCTCACGATAGTCTCTATCATGGCTTCGACAGCGCGCTCAGCTTCGACTTTGGTTCCGCCGAGTACCCCTTGCACCCTTTCGGCGATATCTTGCTTGTTCATAGTGATAATTTTACTAGTAACTAATGGACCGTGCCCTGTGTCCACAAGTATACCGCCCCCAAAAAACGTTGCAATAGGGGCCTTTTGGGTGTTTTTACCTCGCAAACTCTATCGAGCGGGTTTCGCGGACGACCAGCACCTTGATCTCGCCGGGGTATTTGAGGTCGCTCTCGATGCGGGTTGCTATATTGCGGGCCAATTCGCGGGCCTGGAAGTCGCTCATTTCGTCGGGTTTTACAAATACGCGCACTTCGCGGCCGGCGGCAATAGCATATGACTTTTCAACCCCGCCAAAGGAGTTGGCAATTTCTTCAATGTCTGCAAGGCGTTTAAGGTAGTTTTCGACACTGTCGCGGCGTGCGCCGGGGCGGCCGCCTGAAATGGCGTCGGCCACCTGCACTATCACGCTTTCCACCGTTTCGTACGGGTATTCCTCGTGGTGTGCCTGCATGGCTTTAACCACCTCTTCGCTGACGCCAAATTTTTGCAGCACACGGCGGCCTATCTCGACATGGGTGCCTTGTACTTCGTGGTCAAGTGCTTTACCAATGTCGTGCAGGAGCGCGCCTGCGCGTGCAACGGCGGGGTTGGCGCCAAGCTCCTCGGCTATCATGCCGGCAATATGCGCCATTTCGACAGAGTGTTGCAGCACCGACTGCCCATAACTGGTGCGAAAGTGGAGGCGACCCAATATCATGATAAGGCGCGGGTCGAGATTGAGTACGCCGGCTTCAAACGCGGCCTGCTCACCCTTTTCCTTAATAACTTTTTGCACGTCTGCCTTGGCCTTTTCAACCGTCTCTTCAATTTTGGCAGGTTGGATGCGGCCGTCGAGTATCAAATTTTCGAGCGCGATGCGCGCAATGGCGCGGCGCAGCGGGTCGTAGGATGAAAGTACGATTGAGCCCGGCGTGTCATCGATAATAACCTCGCAGCCGGTGGCGCGTTCAAACGCCTTGATGTTGCGGCCCTCTTTGCCGATGATTTTGCCTTTTATCTCGTCGTTGGGGATAGTCACGGCAGTTGCCATAGTATCGGCGGCTACCGAATTGCCCAAGCGGTGTATCGCGGTGGTCAAAATTTCTTTAGCACGGCGCTCCAGTTTTTCCATACCGTCTCGCTCCAGTTTTTGCACGCGGTTCATCAGGTCAAACTCGCTCTCGCGCTCAAGCTCTTCAAACAGCTGCTCTTTTGCCTGCTCGCGCGAAAGGCCCGACACTTTGGCAAGCTCGGTGGTGCGCTCAGCCAGCAAAGCGTCGGCACGCTCTTTAATTGTTTTAACCTCTTCTATTTTATTTTTAACCGCTACAATTTCCGTATCAAGCTCGGCCTGCTTCTTGTCCAAGGCCTCTTCACGCTTAAAAACACGGTCCTCGGCGCGGGTTATCTTTTCTTCTTTTTCTAACGCGGTTGCTTCGGCCAGCGCTATCTTTTCGCGCGCGGCGCCTTCAGCTTCGGCGGTTATCTTTTCGGCACTTTCGCGCGCATCAATGAGCATGCGCTTGACCTCGACCTCAATCGAGTTACGACGCGCACCTACGGACAACAAACGGAACACATAGCCCAGAGCCCCGCCCAGTAGCGCCGCTGCGCCCAGCAGGGAGAACAATATTTTTAATGACATAAGTTGTAAAAATCATAAGAAATAGACAAGTTGCAGAACAAAACCGTGCATCAAAATACACGTGGTTACAATAGCAGGGAATGCCCCAAAACTCAACTATTTTTCAATTACTTCTTTAGCGTGGTGGTGACGCCTTTTTGGGTCAAAACCTCGTCGATGAGGCCGTACTTTTTGGCCTCGTCGGCCGACATAAAGTAGTCGCGCTCGACGTCTTTCTCTATCTTTTTTAGGTCTTGCCCAGTTGCCTTTGCCAATATTTTGTTAAGGCGGTCGCGGGTAGCCAGTATATGACGCGCGGTAATCTCAATGTCGGTGGCCTGGCCCTGTGCGCCGCCCCACGGCTGGTGGATCATCACTTCCGCATTAGGGAGTGCAAAGCGCTTGCCCTTTTGGCCCGCTGCCAAAATAATGGCCGCGGCCGATGCTGCAATGCCAACGCAGACGGTCGATACGTCGGGCTTGATATGGTTCATGGTGTCGAGCATGGCGAGTCCTGCCGATACCGAGCCGCCGGGAGAGTTAATGTAAATTTGGATATCCTTTTTAGGATCCTCGGACTCTAAAAAGAGCAGCTGCGCGATAACCAAATTAGCCGTGTGGTCCTCGATAGGACCGGTAAGGAAGATAATGCGCTCTTTTAAAAGGCGCGAGTAAATGTCGAAGGCCCTTTCGCCAAAAGGCGACTTTTCGATAACCATGGGCACCAGTTGAGCTTTGATTTCATTGTTTTTGTCTTGCATAGTGTCAAAATTATACTGTGATTTTGCGGTTTGACAAGCATTTGCAGCATGAGACAATAGCCGAGCAGGGCACGCATGGCGTGCTCGTTCTATTTCTCAATAGTCCTTAGCACCTATGCTTTGTGACCCTGATGAAGTTCTTTCGTTCTCGCCGTATTGCATTCCGCATACGGCCAACTCAATTGGAGGCTAACATGTTGAGGTATGTTCTCGGTTTAATCGCGCTTCTCGCAATTGAAGCCGTGGTGTCGTCTACAGCTATCGATTTCATGTTTGACAATGTGATTTCGGAATCTGCCACCGCCACCCTCTACGTTTTCGGCGGTCCCGTTACACTCATTGTGATGGGACTCACTGTCGCCAGGTTTGAAGCGTGGCGCCACCGGATCGCAGATCAGAACCGCTTCCGTGCCAGCCACGGTTGATGTTCGTCCCCAAGTATCTTCGGATACTTAAAAGGCCAGGATTCGTCCTGGCCTTTGTTCTATCTATTTATTTAATGCTGGTGGTCCGCCTCGGCTTCGCCTAAGCGAGACGGGTCGTGTTTTGCCGGTTCGTTTTTGGGGTTGGGGTTGCCTTCAAGCAGTTGGAGGGTCTTTTCGTTCCGCAACACCGTTTCGATATGGATACGCAAGAGCGCCATGTTGGCGTCGGGGAAGTGCTCTATTGCGTGCTTCATCTCGGCATCGGCCTCTTCTTTATCGGCCTCTATTTTTTCATCGCTTGCAATTTTGTTAAGCGTTAGCTGGAGCTTCGCGCGCTTTGCCGCCTGTTCCCTAAAGTCGTTGCGTACGCCCTCTTCGGTTTTGCTCGATTGCTTAAGGTAATCCTCAAAGGTCATGCCAAAACGCGTTACGTCTTCTTGCATCTGCGACATAATTTTATCGAGCTCGCTTTCAACAAACACCGCCGGCACAGCCACAGTCGTTTCTTTAAGCAACTCCTCAATTATCTTCGCGCGGCGCGCATCTTTAGCGGCGCGCACCTTTTCCTCGCCGATGCCTTTTTTAATCTGTTCTTTCAAATGTTCTACTGAGGTAAAAGCGCCGAGTGACTTGGCAAACTCGTCGGTCAGCTCGGGCAATACTACCTCGGCCTTCTTACCTTCTTTTACTTCAGCTTCGGTTAGCGTCGGCGGCATTGCACGGCTCTTTAAAAGCGAGTCGATGGTTTGCTGCACCTCGGCGTCGGTTGCGGGCAGCGCCTCTTCGAGCCTTATATCTTTTTCAATACTCTTCCAATTTGTGGGCAAATTGACTACCGGGTACACCGCGGCGCGTATCACAAGGCTCACCGGGTTGCCCGGCGCGAGCTTGGTAATGCGTATGTCGGGGCGGCCAACGGCTTCGAGCTTTTTGATCTCAACCAGCTCGGGGTAAAAGTCTTTTACAAAAAGCTCAATGGACTCTTCCAAAACGGCCAGCTCGCCAACCTTTTTGGCAGCTACATCGGGCGGCACGTGGCCTTTGCGAAAGCCGGGCAAATCAAGTTCACCGGCAATGTGCATCAAAGCCACGTCTTTATACTCATTAACAACATCAGCCGGCACGTCGCCGGTTATCTCGACTTCGCTTTCGGGCAGCTCTTTCAATGAAAAAGCCTGTGCCAGTTCTTCAAATTTCCCTGCTTTATTCATCGGGCGAGTGTATCATATCCTCACAAAAATTACACATCCGAAGGGATACACTATAGCCATATGGAAAAGGCGATTTCTCCACTTATCGTTGGTGCAGCAGTGCTCGCAGTTTTATCTGTGCCGCTAATCAGTTTTGCAGTCGGACCAACTCTCATACTCAGTACCTCCAGCGGCGCTCCTGGAAGTACGGTGCAGGTATCCGGGTCTCAGTTTGGCGCAAGCACTAATGTTTTAGTATCGCTCGCCGGTACCTCAACAGGCGCAACCGTGACCAACAGCTCGTTTAATACATTCCTTACCGTACCGAACGTGCAGTCGGGTACATATACCGTGCTTGCAACAAGTCCGCAGCGCGAACAGGCATCTGCAAACTTCTTTATTCAAAACAACAGCCACATTTTGTATTATCCCAATGCGCAGCCCTCAAGCTGGTATCTTCTGCCGGGACAACAGTTGCGATTTACCGGCTCGGGCTTTGCGCCCGGCGCTACGGTGTCTGTGCAAGGAGGCGGAGGTACACTCACCACGGTTGCCGACGGCACGGGTAGTTTTGCGACCCAATTTGTGACGGTGCCGTACAAGTGGCAAAGCAGCCGGCAACAATTTGTCGTATCAAGCAGCAACACGGCATACAACATTGTTATGACGCTTACGATAGGCACGTTTTATCCAAACATGCAGCCATCAAGCTACTATGTAGCGTTGGGTCAGGGTATGAGCGCGTCTGTTTCAGGATTTGCTCAGGGCGAGCCGGTAATGCTTTTGGTAAACGGCGCTCTTGTAGTGCAAAAAACCGCTGATAATAGCGGTTCTGCGGCATTTGATTTTACCGCTCCTACTTCCGGTTCAACCTTTATGCTCACAGCCGAGGGAGCCTTTAGTCATGTAATCGTATCGCGTACGATAACGCTGCATTAAATTATTTACTAAACTTTTGTTTGTAAAGCTCTACCGATTTTTTGACCGCTTCCATTGCCTCGGCTTTGCCTTTGACCGCGTTGATCTCAACCGGAGCCGGTTTACCTTTAAGCGCTTTGTACGTTTCTAAAAAATGCTGGAATTCTTTAATGGTGTGCTTATTGATGTCGCCAAGGTCCTGCACATCCTCCCAGCGCTTGTCGCCTACCGGCACTGCAATAATTTTAAAATCGCTCTCGCCGGTGTCTATCATTTCCATCACGGCAACCGGGCGCACTGCTACGAGAATGCCGGTTTGCAACGGGTAAGTGGTCAGCACAATAACATCAAGGGCGTCGCCATCGTCCCACAAAGTTTGCGGGGCAAAACCATAATCGTAAGGGAAGGCCGCGTCAGAGTAGTTAGCGCGGTCGAGTTTAATAAGTCCGGTCGTTTTGTCTATTTCGTATTTGTTGTGCGAGCCTTTCGGAATCTCAATAATGACATTGATCTCGTTAGGAGCATTGTCGCCCAAGGGTACGTCGTGCCAGAGGTTCATATATACAGTATATATTATTTTTTTACTCAACAGCTTCAACTTTTACTTCGCCCTCTTCAGTTGCCTCGGCTATCTTGGGGCCTGCGGTCGACTGGATATCTAAGCGCCAACCGGTCAGCTTTGCGGCAAGACGCACGTTTTGTCCGCCACGGCCGATTGCCAAGCTCTGCTGATCCTCGGCAACTTTTATGGTTGCTTTGTGCTCGGCCTCGTCTAATTCAACCGAGGTAATGCGCGCAGGGCTAAGCGCCTCTTCAATAAATGATTTTGTATTTTCGTTCCACTCAATAATATCTATCTTTTCACCGCCGAGCTCGCTCGTGACCGTCGATACGCGCACGCCGCGCTGTCCCACCAATGAGCCGACCGGGTCGACATGCGCGTCAATTGACGCAACCGCCACCTTCGAGCGGCTGCCCGCTTCGCGGGCAACTTCTTTAAACACCACAGTGCCGTTGGCAACCTCGGGCGCTTCCATCGCAAACAGTTTAACGAGGAATTGCGGGTTGGCGCGCGAAAGGCGCAGGTAAATGCCGCGCGGCGACTCCTCGACTTGGTACAAAAGCGCGCGGATGCGCTCGCCCTGGCGGTACCGCTCGCCGGGGATTTGCTCGTCGTACGGCAAAATGCCGGTGGCGCGGCCGAGGTCGATATAAATATTGCCGCGCTCCATGCGCTGCACGGTGCCGCTGACAATTTCTCCCTGATGTTTGCCAAACTCGGCAACAACCGAAACCTTTTCGGCCTCGCGGATCTTTTGGATGATTACCTGCTTGGCAGTTTGGGCGGCAATGCGGCCGTAGTCGTCCTTCATCTCAAGCGGGAAGACAAGTTCATCGCCGACTTTTGCATCGCGCTTAATAAGTTTGGCGTCGGCCAAGAGTATGTGCTGCTCGCTGTTAAAGCGCGGCAGTTCCACCGGCGCGTCGGGGTCAACCGGCTCGGGGGCAGCGTGCTTTTTACCGTGGAAGGGAGTATGCGCCGGCTCTTCAAACTCCTCTTCGCCCTCTTCGACAAAGCGCACCGAGCTTTCGTCAACAACTTCTTTAATCTGCTGGAATTCGGTCGTACCGGTACCCAGGTCAATATGCGCGCGGATAATCTGTCCGCGCTTGGCGTATTCTTTTTTGTAGGCGGTTGCGAGGGCGGCCTCGATAGCCTCAATTACTTTTTCGCGCGGTATGCCGCGTTCCTCCTCGAGCTCGCCGAGCACGCTGTTCATTACTTTAAGGTCAAACATATATGTAAATTATTTAGTTCGGCTAATAAAAAAACCACCCCTTTAGGGCGGTACCGAATAGACCCAGTGTACTCCTGTCAATGCCAAAAGTCAATCCTTACAAAGTTCATATATAATAGAGGCAAATGGAAAGGCAAGTGGAGCGCGGATGGTTTGCACAGGGGCCCATGAGCGAGGACGAAAGGCGCAAGCTTGAGGCTTTAAACTTGGGCGTGCCTTTTGTAACTTTGGGCCGCGACGACATTTCGCTTGCAGCGCTCGTACTCATCCCCGAGCCGCTTTCGCGCACGGCAAATATTATCGCGTACCGCCATGGCGAAGAGGGGGTTGAGGTCGCATTGCTTGACCTTGTTGATTTGCCGCAGATAGATTTTTTGCGGCAGACGCACCGCGTGCAGGTGCGTTTGACCGACCGCGGCTCCGTCAAACAAGCGCTCCTGTTGTACCAAAAACATCTTAAAGAAAAGTTTGCGGGGATGGTGCAAAACGGCAAAGAAGCGGCCGACTCGCTGCTGCGGCACGCGCTCCACAGTGGCGCGCACTACATACACATAGAGCCAAGCCACGCCGATGCGGCGGGCATGGTGGTGCGCTACCGGATAGAAGGCGTACTGCGCGAGGCCATGCGCCTGCCTGCCGAGTCGGCTCGCTATATAGTAGAGCGGATAAAGTCGCTGGCTAAACTCTTTCCCGTCGGTACTACAGTGCAGGAAGGTAGTTTTACTTTTATGCACAACGATGCTGAGGTTGGCGTCGCGGTCACGGCCGTGCCAACCGCCGGCGGCGAGAAGTTAACGATGCGCTTGGCGCACGACTTGCAAACGGTTACCGGATTTTCGCTCGCGTCGCTTGGCCTCCATGGCGGGGCTCTTGAGTTGGTGCATGCGGCGCTGCAAAAACAAAAAGGTTTAGTACTAGTGGCCGGCAGCAGCTCTGGCCGGGCGGGCAAGACGACTTTGTTGTACACCATGCTCGACCACGTCACTAACGCGCACAACGCGGTTGCCACCGTTGAAGATACAATCGAGTATCGTCTGCCGCGCGTACACCAAACTGCAACGCGCCCCGACTTGGGGTTAACCACGTCGGCTGCGCTGCGCGCGGTACTGAAGCAGGACCCTGATGTCGTATTGGTTGCTAACCTAGAGGAAGACAGTGTGCCGCTTGCGGTGCAAGCTGCCAAGCGCGGCGTGTTTATTTTGGGCGGCATACAGGCACGCAGCGCAGCAGATGCTCTTGAGATGATGTCCGAAGCAATACTGGTGGTAGCACAGCGCGTGCTGCGCCGGCTGGGGCACGGCGCCAAAACCCGCGCGCTCTCGCGCAGTGAAGGAGAGTTGCTCGAGGGCAAAGTTCGGCTTGCCAAAGTCCTTGCCGCGCTTAAAGAAGAGGGCGTCGTGCACGAGCACACCGCATGGAAGGATATTCAATTTTTTACCGCAACAGACGGGAGCCAGTACCGGGGCCACGTAGGCATACAAGAAGTGCTTGCGGCAGACTCGAGCGCCGAAAGCGGCCTAACGTTGCTCGAAGACGCGCTATTTAAAGCAGTACAAGGCCTTGTAAGTATAGAGGACGTGGTCGAAATGGCAGGGGAATAGGAAAGTGCTATAGTTTTGTAATGGCTGCGAAGAAACCCCTGATTGTCGGAAACTGGAAGATGTACATTGCCTCGCAAGAGGAGGCTAAAAAGTTTGCATTGGGCCTGCGCCGCAAGTTGGCTGCATATAAAGGAGCGGAGGTTTCCATTGCGCCGCCGTTTACGTTGCTTGCCGCAGTGGCCGCAGCTTTTAAAAACTCCGCCGTTAAAGTGGCAGTAAAAGTAGGAAGCCAAAGCGTGTCGCAATTTTTGGATGAAAAGCGCACCGGTGAAGTGTCGGCAGCCATGGCCAAAGCGGCTGGCGCAACCTTTACGCTGGTTGGCCACTCCGAACGCCGCGCCATGGGCGATGATAACACTGTGGTGCGCGCACAAATGCTGCGCGCTATCGAGGAGGGGCTCACTATTATTTTATGCATTGGCGAGAGTGAGCGCGACGCGGCCGGCGCGTACCTCTCAACTATCACCGAGCAGTTAAGCTCGGCGCTCGACAAGCTGCCAGCCATAAAATACGGCAAGCTTATTGTTGCATACGAGCCTGTGTGGGCGATAGGCAAAAGCGCAGCCGACGCCATGAAGGGCCCCGACCTGCGCGAGATGAGCATTTTTATTAAAAAAACATTAACGCAATATATGGATCGCGCGGCCGCGCTTAAAGTGCCGATACTCTACGGCGGCGCGGTCGAGGCAAGCAACGCGCGTGCGCTGTTAGACGAGGGTGATGTACAGGGGTTGTTAGTGGGGCACGCAAGCGCAAGCCTCGACTCGTTTACCGAAATTTTGAAGGCTATAAAGAAATAATTTCAAAGATGCAATTAAAAAAGGTACAGGATGCAGATGTAGCGGGGAAGCGTGTTTTGCTGCGCGTTGACTTTAACACCCCGGTGCAAGACGGCGTGATGGGCAACTCCATGCGCATCAAAGCGGCCGTGCCGACTATCGAATTGTTAAAACAAAAAGGCGCTGCGCGCATTACCCTGGTGACCCATTGGGGCCGCCCCAAAGGAGTCGATGAGTCGCTGCGCACTGCGCCGCTTTTTGTAAGGCTCGGCGAATATACTGACACCTCCAACATGGATATGCTCGAGAACTTGCGCTTTAACGCCGGCGAGGATACTAACGATGACAATTTTGCCAAAGAGCTGGCGGCCGGTCACGATATTTTTGTAAACGACGCGTTTGCCGTGTGCCACCGCCCAGCGGCTTCGGTGGTTGGCGTCGCAAAATTGTTGCCGTCATACGCGGGACTGTTGGTGCAAAAAGAGGTTGAAGAAATTTCTAAAGCAATAACTCCAGATGAGCCGGCGCTGGCAATAGTGGGCGGTGCCAAGTTTGAAACAAAAATTCCTTTGCTTACCAAACTACTCGGGATATATGGCCAGATATTTTTGGGCGGGGCGCTTGCCAACGACATGTTACAAGCGCGCGGCATGGATATTAAAAACTCGGTCGCCTCGGGCACGGCAGTGCCGGCAGAAATGGTAGCCGACTCGCGCATCTTGGTACCGACCGATTATGTGTGGCAGGACGACATAATAATAGATATTGGCCCGGACACCTTGCAGCATTGGTCCACGCTCTTGGCCACACAAAAGTTTGTGCTCTGGAGTGGTCCTGTGGGTTGGTACGAAAGGGGAGGCTCGGCTGGTACCGACGGTCTAGGGGCGGCGCTTAGTAATTCACAAGCGCGTGCGGTAATAGGCGGCGGCAATACGGCTGAGGCAGTTGCTAACATAAACTTTGACCCAGCAAAAGTCTTTGTCTCCACCGGCGGCGGCGCCATGCTGGAGCTGATAACTAAAGGCACGCTTCCGGGCCTAGAGCCCCTCCGAGTCTAGGCGGGCAAGCCTTGCGCATATCCTAAAAGCGGGGTATTTTGTTTTAGGAACTTTGTGATGCCACAAACTGGGGAGGAATCTATGTCCAATATTATGCTTGGCGGATGGGCTCGTATGCCGGGTAAAGACAGGAAGCTGCGGAGAAGATTAAATAATCAGCCGCCGATGAGTGTCGCCAAAAAGGCAATACTACTGTACATTTTTATTCTCTGTACGATTGCCGTTATCGTTTGGCTCTTCTCATCTCTTTCGAATCTTATACCACCAAAGCCGATGTAGCCAAACCAAAGAACGCGCCGCAGGTTTACCTGCGGCGTTTTTGTTTATGTAGCTTGAGTTTTGTCGGAAAATTTTTGGGGTATCAGATGCATATGCGCGTGCGGCACGTCTTTGCCGACAATTGAAACTCTTACATAGTCCGCACCATGCTCAGCCTTTAACTTCGGCGCCAATTTCTTTGCTGCTCTAAACCATTGGTCTGAAATAGCATCGGGCACTTCGTAAAACCACGCGTAGTGCTCTTTGGGTATGAGCAGGGTATGGCCCGGGGTCACCGGTTTAATGTCAGGAAAGGCGACAACCATCTCATCCTCATAGGTAAAGTCAGTTGGTATTTCGCCCCTCACAATTTTGCAAAAAATGCAGTCTTTTTCCATTCCATATATACTACACTGGAATGGCCGTTTACCGCATGAGGGAGAAGTTGCACGACGACCTGCTAGAGGATCTGCTTCTGGCCCGCAATATTACGCCCACCGAGGCGGGGCTTTTTTTAGAACCGGATTATGCCCATAGCAGCCATGACCCGTTTTTCTTGCCCGACATGCAAAAGGCGGTCGACCGCATACTGCTTGCGCTCAAAAATGGCGAGAAGGTCAGCGTGTGGAGCGACTATGATTGCGACGGCATCCCCGGCGGCGTGATGCTGAGCGACTTTTTGCGTACGGTGGGTTTAGAGGTGCGCCATTACATACCGCACCGCCATAAAGAAGGGTACGGATTAAATATCGAAGGGATAGATGAGTTGGCCAAAGAGGGCGTAACGCTGGTAGTTACCATAGATTTAGGCACGACCGAAGGAGAAAATGTGGCGTACGCCAAAACAAAAGGCATCGACATTATCATCACCGACCATCATATTGTGCAAACTGGCATGCAGCTGCCGGAGGCTGTCGCGGTCATTAATCCTAAGCGGCCTGACAGCGAGTATCCGTTTGACGGTTTGTGCGGCGCCGGTGTTGCATGGAAGTTGGTGCAGGCAGTGCTGATAAAAAACCGCCCCGCCAACTTTAGTGAGGGTCAGGAAAAATGGTATCTCGACTTGGTTGGCATTGCGACGCTCTCGGACATGGTGCCACTGGTGGGCGAAAACAGAATGCTCGCGCATTTTGGATTAAAAGTGTTGCGCCGCGCACGCCGCCCGGGCTTGGCGGCGCTGCTTTCACTTTTGCGCATTAAACCCGCCACGCTTACCGAGGATGACATTGGCTTTATGATAGCGCCGCGCATTAACGCAGCCTCGCGTATGGACAACCCGGCTATTGCCGCGCGCATGCTTGCCGCGACAGCAAAGGAAGAGGGGGCCGAGTTGGCGCGGCAGCTTAATAAAATAAATGATGAAAGGAAAGGCGTGGTTGCCTCGATTGTCAAAGAGGCCAACAAGCGGCTGGTCGCGAGCGAGTTAATCGAGAGCCCGCTCATTGTAATGGGCAACCCCAGTTGGCGGCCGGGGGTGTTGGGTTTGGTGGCCAGCAATTTGGTTGAGGCGCACGGCAAAACGGTATTCCTGTGGGGCCGCGAGGGCGGCGAGGTGATACGCGGTTCGTGCCGCTCAAGCGGCAACGTAAATGTTGTGGAGCTTATGCAGGAGGCAAACGATGTGTTTGACCATTTTGGAGGGCACCATGCGTCGGGCGGCTTCTCAGTGTTGGAAGAAAAGATACACCAGCTTGCAAGCTCGCTGCAAGCTGCATATAAGAATGCTGGCATGAGCGAAGTGTCAGAGGCAGAAATAATTGTCGAGCGCGCGATAGACTTGGCCGAAGTGCCGTTTGCGCTAAAACAGCTGGACAAGATGGCGCCGTTTGGCGTCGGCAACCAGAAGCCGCTGTTTATATTTCCCAATGTGACTATTGCGAGCGGTAAAGTGTTTGGCAAAACAGCCAACCATTTGGAATTGCAGTTTGTAAAAGGCAGCGCGCGCATAGCGGGCATTGCGTTTTTTACCACAGGTGAAAATTTTACAAAAAAAGTAGAGATGGGAAACAAAGCCGACATAGTAGGCCATATCGAAAGAGACTGGCACGGAGCCCCGCGTATCCGTATAGTGGATGTACTTTAGTCTGGTATGAAAGAAAAAATTGTGATTTTTTGCGACGGAGCATCGAAGGGCAATCCAGGCCCGGGCGGGTGGGGAGCTATTGTGGTTGCCGGCAGCGCAATACACGAGCTTGGCGGGTTTGAAAAAAATACCACCAACAATCGGATGGAGTTGATGGCAGTGCTTGAGGCTTTAAAAAAAGCGCGCGAGGTAAGCAACGGCGAGGTCACCGTGTACACCGACTCCTCATACGTTATCAACGGCATTACCAAATGGGTCATGGGCTGGCAGCGCAACGGCTGGAAAACGCAAGAAAAAAAGCCGGTCTTAAACCAAGACCTGTGGGAGCTGTTGGTTACGGCAGTTGAAAATTTTGACGCGGTTATTAACTGGGAGTATGTTGGCGGCCACGTGGGGATAGAAGGCAACGAACGCGTAGATAATATTGCCTCGGACTTGGCGCTGGGCAAAAAAGTAGATTTATATACCGGCCCGATAGACGGCTATTTGATTGACGTAAAAAATATAAAGTTTGATAAAAACTTGGTTAAGGCAAAGTCGGACACTAAAGCCCGCTCAAAGCTCAAAGCATACTCGTACGTAAGCGTCGTTGGCGGCGTCGTGATGAAGCATAAAACGTGGGCCGAGTGCGAAGCGCGCGTGCGCGGCAAAGCCGCCCGCTTCAAAAAATCCCTCTCTGCCGAAGATGAGGCAAATATCGTAAAAGAATTTTCAAAAAAGAAGTAGGCTTTTCTTTTTTATAAAATAAGGTAGGGTAATGGCAGAAAGTGTCCGATTAAAACGAAAGGAAATCTGCGATGCTTACGATAATAGTAGGCCCGAGAAAGCAGTGTATCGAAATGGTGGACGGAAATCGTATGATGGTTTACCCGCTGTTGGTGAAAGAGGATAACAAGTTTCTCTATCTCAACAGAAAAACGGAGCTTTCAGAAGTCCAGGACGTTGAGTTGGTCATCGTCCGCATCTATCTACCGTTTGTATTCTGGAAAGTTAAACTCACTCCCGAACTCAAGAAAGCTATTATTGACTTTTTACTCCACCATCACGCGAAACAGCATGTTGGATTTGACTGCTATGCATTTGCCATATCAGTTAAAAATCTAACCCCACGAAAGGGGCCCGTTCTTTGGAGTAGATTCTGGAAAGTGGTGAGTTCGCCGTGGCTGCGCAAGGTCGGTGATATTATCTTTCTGCAGAATCGCGGCAAAAAACACTTCCACGCGGCAGTATATATCGGTCTTGGTCTGTACTTATCGGTATATGGAGGGGGTGGTGATTTGGAGGTTGCTACGTTGCGGGATATGAAAAAAGACTACGAGGTACCCGAAGCTCTGGATGTGGTTCCACTTACATAGGCAGTCATTAATAAGTGACTGCCTTTTTCTTTTTATATAATTCCAAGTACTATTACAAGTATGAACTACTGGCTACTTAAGAGCGAGCCGCAGGGGTACTCTATTGATTCTTTACAAAAGGATAAAAAGACGGCTTGGTCGGGCGTGCGTAACTATCAGGCCCGCAATTTTATGAAGGAGATGGCGGTGGGTGATTTGTGCCTGTTTTACCACTCGGGCACAGAGACGGCCGTAGTTGGCGTAGCAAAAGTGGTAGGCAAACCGCATGCCGACGAAACGCAGTTTGTAAAAGGCGGCCATTACTTTGAACCGCGCGCTACAAAAGAAAAGCCCGTGTGGTTTTGCCCCGACGTTGCTTTTGTAAAAAAGTTTAAATTGCCCGTGCCACTTGGTGCAATTAAGTCTGATCCGAAACTGAAAGGCATACCCGTAGCATCCCAAGGTTCGCGCCTTTCCGTACAACCGGTATCTGAAAAACATTTTAACTATATTGTAAAAGAGCTGGCGGAATAGACTTTTAAAGTTGCGTGTAGTAACTTGAGCAAGGGTCAATTCTTTGGAGGAGGTTACCAATGGTCAGTGTGAGCGTTAAATCTATCTTTGACGATGTGCCGTTTGCACCTGCGGTAATTTCTGAATCCATAAAGGAGTTCAGAGAAAATCACATCGCGCTCGGCCGGCAAATGGAAGAGCTTGTCGCAAAACATCCCAACCAGTGGGCAGGCATGTGCAAAAGCGGTTTGCTGGTAGAGCCGACGTTTGAAGCCCTCCTTACCAAAATGGCCGGCCAGTGCAACGCGGCAGTACGTTACCTGAAACGCAGTCCAGAGCACAATGTTACCTATCTGGTGAACGTGACACCTGACAGGCGCCACTGTCACTAAAGAGAGGTCCGCCAAGGCGGACCTTTTGTTTTGGTACAATTACATGATGGATATCTTGCCGGAGCAGACATTAAGCGAAAGAAAATTTTCAATCGTTAAGCGGGCCAAGAGCTTTGCGCACGCAGGGCGGGGCGTTTGGATTTTAGTGAAGACTACGCACAACGCATGGGTGCACGTCTTTTTACTTTGTTTTGCCGTTTTTCTCGGGCTCTTTTTCCACATCACACACTACGAGTGGCTGCTGCTGATACTTGCCGCCGGCATGGTGCTGGCCGCCGAGGCTTTCAACACGGCTTTAGAAATTGATATTGACCTGACCTCGCCCGAGATGCACCCCATGGCCCGCGACGTTAAAGACGTCGCCGCCGGCGCCGTGTTAATCACCGCCTTAGCCGCGCTCCTTATTGGCCTGTTTATCTTTGCGCCGTACCTCATTGCTGCTTTGTAAAATTGTTTCACGGCATAGACAAACACGCGGGGTTTGGTAACCTCGCTGGCGTGACACACGATACCAACGGCGCATTTTTATACTGCTTGGCCATAGGTGTGATTAGCGGGGTTGCGCTGGCGCTTACTTTTACTCTCGGAGTTGTGTATCCGGCTGTGTGCATAGGCACCGCACTTGCGTTAATCGCGTTGGGTGCGTTGATGCACAGCAAAAAATTGTTTCTCTTCGCCATTGCACTGGCGGCAGTTTCGCTCGGCATGGTACGCGCCGATTCGTTTTTACAAACTCAAACTCAAAATAGTTTGCTGCCGTACGCAAGCGCAAGCGCAACGGTTGAAGGCGTCGTCACCAGCGACCCAGAGCGGCGCGCAACATCGCTGCATGCCAATGTTGACGTACAAAAAATAAATGGCGCGCCTGCAAAAGGAGAATTGCTTGCGATACTTGGCCGTGACGAGCCGGTAACGTACGGCGACACCATTATATTGCAGGGCAGGATCGCAGAGCCGCAGCCCTTTTTAACAGACACCGGCCATTTGTTTGATTACAAGGGATATTTAGAAGTGCAGGGGATTTCGGCCATGATGCCGCAAGCAACCGTCTTGGGCGTAACTCATAATGGATTTGAGCCCCAATATATTTTCCAGACTTTTTTATACTCAACTAAGCATTTGTTTGAGGAGTCGGTTGAAAAAATTTTCCCCGAGCCCGACGGCTCGCTGCTTGAGGGCATTTTACTCGGCGAGCGACGCGGGATACCGCAAAATCTTACACAGGCGTTTGTGGCGTCGAGTTTGGTGCACGTGGTGGTGCTCTCGGGCCACAACATAACGATTGTGAGCGAAGGAGTATTCCGCACGCTGGCTTTTTTGCCGCGTGCGGCCGGCTACGGCGTGGGCGCGGTGCTGATGGTTGTCTTTGCCCTGATGACCGGCGCCAGCGCAACCACCGTACGCGCGCTGATCATGGCGCTGGTTGCATTGCTTGCGCGTTACTTGCACCGCAGCGCGCTCGCACTGCGCAGCCTTGCTGTTGCAGCTGCCGCGATGGTGTTGTGGAATCCTCCATCACTCTTCAATGACCCGTCATTTATTTTGAGCGTGCTGGCGACGTTTGGATTGATTACGCTGGCGCCGTGGGTCGAGCAAAAAATTTGGCGCGTGCCCAACTACAAGCGCTTTGACGTGCGCTCGATTGTAGCCACGACCATTGCGGTTGAAATTTTTGTAACGCCCGCTCTTTTGTACTTTAACGGCACGCTTAGCTTTTTTGCATTGCCGGCCAATGTGTTGGCACTGCCGGTGGTGCCGCTGGCGATGCTCAGCGGATTTATCGCGGGACTTTTGGGTTTGGTAACTCCGGCGCTTGCACTGGTGCCTGCGTTAGTGTGCGACCTGCTTTTAAAATGGATGATACTGGTTGCCACGACAACCGAGTCGCTGCCTTTTTCGACAGCGACTGTTGCGGAGTTTCCGGTTTGGATTTTGTTGGCGGTCTACGTACCGCTAACCTTATTTTCTATTTTGAAATATCGGAAAAACGTTTCTCAATCACGGACCAGTTAAGATTTTTAAAAAACGCATCAATGTATTTGCCTTTACCCTGGGCGCCGTAGTCCAGTAAAAACGCGTGCTCCCATACGTCGAGCGCCAAAATAATAGGCAGCGTTGCAAAGTGGCCCTGGTGCTGCTCGCCGACAAACCCCGCCAAAAATTGTTTGGCCTCGGAGTCCCAGTACAAAATGGCCCAGCCCGGGCCGCGCGTATTGCCAATGGCTTTAAGGTACGGCTCAAGATGCTCGGCCTTTTGGTACTCCTTGGTAATTTGTGCGGCAAGCGCGCTATTTGCCTCGAGTGTTTTGGCGCCTCCCTCAAATTGTGCAAAATACAGCTCGTGCAGGCGCATGCCGTCAAACTCGAAGCTGCGGCGGCGGATTAATTCGGCAAGCGCATGCGCATTCTTCTCGCTATCTTTGGCATACTCGGGCAAAAGAGCGGATATGGCATTAAAATTTTTAACATATCCTGCATACAGCCCCAAATGCTCTTCGACTGACTTTGCTGAAATCCCCTCAAGCGCCGGCAGGTTAAACTTTTTGGCAGTGTATTCCATATATTTAAAATACTAACACTATATGAAGGCCACTTAAAGCTGTGTAAAAATCATTGCTTTTTCATAACTATATGTCATATTCACTGCAGAGTTCATCAATACTAATCCAGCCGGGAGTGGTACATGTACATGATCGAAATGAGGGTAGGTGTTTGTCTTGCGGCGTTAATGCTACTAGCCTCGACGGCGTATTGGCAAAGGCCTGAGGATCATGACCAGGATCGGGTTTTGCAAAAGGAAGATAAAATACTTCCCAAAAAACCGCTCACGGCCGATGAATATATTAACATCATGATGGTTTGGCCATCTAGGCACAGAACGCCTGTAAAAAACTTTTCTGAGGCAGAGCCCCAAGAGTAGGGGCTTTTCTTTTTCACAAACTGGCTTAGAATGGCGCCATGCATTTTTCTCGCCGGCACCTTTTGCTTAGTCTAATCGGCGCATTGGTTATTTTTAACGCGCTGGTGTGGGGCGCACTTTTGCCGCCGCCCAAGCAGCTTTTACAAACATTGAGTTTAGAGAGCCAAAGCGGCCCTCGCGTTGCAGCGCTGCTTGCCGCGTATCAAGGACCTTTGGTTCTTCCCGCAGTAACAAAAACATCCGGTTGCGCCGTCAACGGCGCGCTGCCCGACGCAGCGTGTACGCCGGGCGCGGTGTTTCCCGACGCGACTCCGGCAGAGGTATGCGTACCCGGGTACACCAAGCAGGTGCGGTCGGTCTCGACCAAGTTGCGCAAGCAGGTGTATGCGGCGTATGCAATAGACTATCCGCCGCCAACCGGCACGTATGAGCTTGATCATTTGATACCGCTGGCTCTTGGCGGCAACAACGAGGCTGCAAACCTCTTTCCTGAGGCGCGCGACCCGGCGCCGGGATTTAAAGAAAAGGATGTGGTGGAGGTGTACCTGTACGGCGAGCTGTGCGCGGGGCACGTCAACATGGCGGCTGCGCAAGCGCAAATCGCCGGCAATTGGATGGCGGTGTATCAGGCGCTTAGCCCTACTGACATAGCAACCCTAAAAGCTAAATACAAAAGTTGGTCGAACTAGCAGAGGCTAGTTCTATTTTACCAAACCTGCCTTTTTGAGGGTTTTGTAGGCGCCGTTTTTGGCTATGGTGCGCAAGCCCTGAGTAGAGACAGTAATAGTCACCGACTTGTTGAGTTCGGGTACAAAAATGCGCTTTTTTTGCAGGTTGACCTGCTTGCGCACCTTGCCGGTGGGGTTAAACTTGGTCGCGCGAATGCGGTTAGAGTAGCCGCCTCCAACGATCGAGCCCTTGCCGGTTATGTCGCAAATTTTTGCCATAGAGGCCATATGGTAGCATATGGTATCGAATTCGCCAATATGTTTATCTTTGCACTCATTGTATTAATAGTGTCGGTCATCTTGCACGAGGTGGCGCACGGCTACATGGCCAACTACTTGGGCGACCCGACTGCCAAACTGGCAGGGAGGCTCACGCTTAACCCGCTGGTGCACATTGACCCCATCGGTTCGGTACTGTTACCGGGGTTGCTACTACTTTCGCAAACGGTGACGCACGTGCCGCTGCTTATCGGCTACGCCAAGCCGGTACCGATTAACCCGCACTATTTAACAGGGAAGTATGACGAGGCACTGACCGCCTTTGCCGGCCCCGCAACCAACATTGTGTTGGCGCTTATCTTCGGACTCATTATCCGCTTTTTTGTGGCGGGCGCCGAAACGCCTTTGCAGGATGCATTGAAAACCATTACGTACCTCAACATGGTACTGGCGCTGTTTAACCTCATCCCCATACCTCCCTTGGACGGCTCGCGTGTGTTGGCCTCGATACTGCCGGGGCCGTTGGGCCGCTGGTACGACGACTTTCGCAACGGGTTTGAGAGGATGGGTATCATCTCGAGCACGCTCATTATTATGCTCATTTTTTACTATGTCTTAGCCGGGCCATTTTCGGTTTTACTTCAGGCCCTGTTTACTCTTTTGACAGGACACGCCACATAGGCTACATTACTAGCACTCCCGCCTCGCGGGTTTTATTTTAGAAATGGCTCGTATATCACAACTCGTCCGCAAGGGACGCAAAATCCGCACCAACAAGTCCAAGTCGCCGGCGCTCCAGCGCGGCTTTAATGTGCTTAAAAACCGCCCTATCTACTACCCGGCCCCTTTTAAGCGCGGCGTGTGCACCAAGGTAACGACCGTTACCCCCCGCAAGCCTAACTCCGCTATCCGCAAAATCGCCCGCGTGCGCCTCACCAACGGCATGGAAATTACCGCCTACATCCCCGGCGAGGGCCACAACTTGCAAGAGCACTCGGTGGTACTGGTGCGCGCAGGCCGCGTGAAGGATATTAACGTGCGCTACCAGGTAGTGCGCGGCAAGCTCGACGCAACCGGCGTCGAGAAGCGCAACGTGTCGCGCAGCCGCTATGGCGTTAAAAAGGGCGGTGCTACAACCAAGAAAAAGTAAATACAAAAATTCTCTTATATTTAAATAAAATAAATTTTATTTCATATGCGTCGACCAGTAAAAAATCGCAATATCCCGGGCACTGACCTTAAATTTAATTCTCTGCGCGTAGAGAAGTTTATTAACTCGGTTATGTGGGACGGCAAAAAGTCTACTGCCCGCAAGGTGGTGTACGACGCGTTTGATATCATTAAAGAAAAGACAAAGATTGAAAATCCGGTAGAGATTTTTGAAACGGCCGTGCGCAATGTGGGACCTATGATGGAAATCCGCTCGCGCCGCGTGGGTGGCGCCAACTACCAGGTGCCGCGCGAGGTGCGCGCCGAGCGCAAGCAGGCGTTGGCCTTCCGCTGGATACTCATTGCCGCGCGCGGCGGCAAGGGCAAGCCGATGGCGCAAAAGTTGGCAACCGAGTTGATGGCAGCCGCCAACAACGAGGGCCCGGCAATCAAAAAGCACGACGACACGCACCGCATGGCCGAAGCCAACAAAGCCTTCGCCCACTTCGCTTGGTAATCCTCTAAATTTGTTTACAAAAAACCCGCCAACTGGCGGGTTTTTGCATGGTAGGGTAGAGGTATGAAGACAATAGAAGTGCTAATCCCTCTGGCTCTTTTAGTTTTTGTTCTGCCAATTTTATTTATTGTTTCAAGTATTCGACTTACAAGAAATTGGAGCATAAAGTGGGCCGTTATTTTTCTTGTTTCGCTTTTAGCGACGCTCTTTATCTTTTACTGGGTCTATGAATTCTTTGGCGCGTTACGTTATGGATAGAAATTGGCAGGTTTTTATGTCTAACAACCCGCTTGTGCGGATTTTGGGGTTTGGTATATTAGCTGGGAATTCGCGTACCTTATTTAGCTTCAGCCTAGGGAGAAAACAATGAGAGGTTTCGGATTCCGATTCCTTCTGCTATTTGCCCCTCACGTGGAGGAACTTGTTGCCCTTAGTGCACGACGAGTGCGTATCCACTACGCTCCACGCGGGAGCCAAATCTGCCATGCAGGCTGCAAAGTCCCGCCTTCGAAACCACCATTTTGGGCCACACCGCCGCCCACTCACCATCAACAGCGCCCTTCCCGGCGCTGTTTTATTTTTTATACCCTTTGGTATAGTCAGAGCAGTAGTCACAGGAGGGAGTCATGAGTCACGCCCGTAGCATATGGCATCCGTTGGAGAGACCTCTTAATCTGCTGGTGCAGTGGAGGGAGGCAAGACCATTCCTCTATATCGGCAGCTGTCCTTATTCTCAAGCTTTGGTTTGGGAAATGATCCGCCAAGTCGAGACTGTGCTTAGCGCCAGCTCAAATCTTGAAGTCAGGAAAGATGGCCAGCGCATGCTCGGGTATCTTTACAAGGCTTTGGATCAAAACCCGCCGCCGCATTCGCCCCCATCAATCAAAACAGCCCCGCGGGGCTGTTTTATTTTTTTCAACCTGATTTGCGTGGTAAAGTAGATGGATGGACAAAAAACTGGCGGTTACTTCTCTATTCATTTTTATTGTGATTATTTTTGCTTTTGCAGGGACGTTTGGATGGTTCGTTGTTTTTAAAGAGAACGTTTGCAAAATAAATCTTAACAGCCCTTCCTGTTTTGAAAGCTATCCGGCCTTTTTGCATATTGAGCTTAACCGCATATAGATAACGCCTTTTACCTTGCATTTTCCCTGTTTTAGGCTATTCTAGGCACAACGCTTTGGGCGCGTTTTCTTTTACCCCAATTTTTTAACTATGCCAAAACGAGACTATCCACTAGAAAAACTCCGCAACTTCGGAATCATCGCGCACATCGACGCCGGTAAAACAACTACCAGCGAGCGTATTTTGTATTACACCGGCAGTCAACATAAGATTGGAGAGGTGCACGAAGGCGAAACGACCACCGACTGGATGGAGCAGGAGCGCGAGCGCGGCATCACTATTACCGCGGCTGCCATCACCTCGTTTTGGACCCGCACTAACGAGCCCGACAAAAAAGATCCGGCCAAAAAATACCGCTTTAATATTATCGACACGCCAGGGCACATCGACTTTACCGTCGAGGTAAAACGCTCGATGCGCGTCCTCGATGGCGCGGTCGTGGTGTTTGACGGCGTTGCCGGCGTAGAGCCGCAGTCCGAGACAAACTGGCGCTATGCCGACGAGGCGAGCGTGCCGCGCATCTGCTTTATCAACAAGCTTGACCGCACCGGCGCCTCGTTTGAAAAGTCATATCAGTCAATCTTAGACCGTCTTACCAAGTACGCGGTACGCATGCAGATACCGATGGGCGCCGAAGACGGCTTTGCCGGCGTCGTCGACTTGCTCCGCATGAAGTCGTACACCTTTGAAGGGAACATGGGCGACGTTGTTGTTGAAGCGGAAGTCCCAGCCGAATATATGGAGGACGCGCAAAAGTACCGCGCCGAGCTTATTGAAAAAATTGTCGAGCACGATGACGCAGCCATGACCGACTACCTCGAAGGCAAAGAACCTGCGTTTGAAAAATTGCAGGAAATTTTGCGCACCGCAGTAATCAACAACAAAATATTCCCCGTCTACTGCGGCTCGGCGCTTAAAAACAAAGGCGTGCAGTTGGTTTTGGACGCCGTTGTCGATTACTTGCCGTCGCCCCTCGACATGCCGCCGGTTAAGGGCATCAACCCTAAAACAGGCGAAGAGGTAACTCGCCATGCCAGCGACGAAGAGCCTTTTTGCGCACTTGCCTTTAAACTCCAGGCCGACCCGTTTGTCGGGCAGCTGACCTTCTTCCGCGTGTACTCGGGTACGGTAGAGGCGGGCTCGTATTTGTACAACTCAACGACCGGCAGCAAAGAGCGCCTGGGCCGCATTGTTCGCTTGCAAGCCAACGAGCGCGAAGAGGTTAAAAAAGTTTTTGCCGGCGAAATTGCCGCAGCCGTAGGCCTTAAAGACACGCGCACCTCGCACACGCTGTGCGACGAGGCCAACCCTATACAACTCGAGCAGATTAAATTCCCCGAGCCGGTTATTAGTTTGCGCATTGAGCCTAAGACCAAAGCCGACCAGGAAAAGATGGGCATTGCGATGAAAAAGCTCGCCGACGAGGATCCGACCTTCCGCGTGTCATCTGACTCTGAAACGATGGAGACCCTTATATCGGGCATGGGAGAGCTGCATTTGGAAATTTTGGTAGACCGCATGAAGCGCGAGTTTGGCGTTGAGGCCAACGTGGGCAAGCCGCAAGTAGCGTATCGCGAAACTATTCTTAAAGAAGCGGAAGCCGAAGGCAAATACATCAAGCAAACCGGCGGCAAGGGCCAGTACGGCCACGTGCGCCTGCGCATCAAGCCGCTGCCTCCGCTTGACCCCGACAAAAAAATATCTAAAAACGTTACTCGCGAAGACCACTTTGAATTTATTAACAGCATCAAGGGGGGCGTAGTGCCTAACGAGTTTATCGGGCCCGTAGAGAAGGGCGTACGCGAAGCCATGGAGCGCGGTTTTGTCGCCGGCTTTAAAATGGTGGACATTTCGGTCGAGCTGTACGACGGCTCGTACCACGATGTGGACTCATCGGAAATTGCCTTTAAAATAGCCGCATCTATGGGCTTTCAGGAAGCGGCGCAGCGCGCGCAGGCGGTATTGCTTGAGCCTATCATGCGCGTTGAGGTAGTCGTGCCCGAAAAGTTCATGGGTGATATCACGGGCTCGCTATCCGGCAAGCGCGGCGCTATTGAGGGTATGGAAGAGCGCGGGTTGGCGCGCGCCATCAAGGCAAAAGTGCCGCTCAGCGAGATGTTTGGTTACACCACGCAGCTGCGCAGCATGACCGAAGGTCGCGGCAGCTTTACGATGGAGTTTGACCACTATGAAGTGGTCCCGCCCAACGTCGCCACAACCATCATCGCCAGCCGCAAATAAGAAAGCTATCCCCAGCTGTCTCTCGCGACAAAATGAAAGCAGGGTACAGTAAGAGCAACGGGGTCCCGGCGAAAGCCGGGCCCCCTTCTTTATTTATTTGTAATCCTCTCATCCTGCCAGCCCCCATGAAAGAACGTACCTTTGGTCAGATAGTTGCCTGTAGTGTTCTGTTTGCCGCGCTTTATCTGTCCACGTTTTATACGATGCAGCCAGCCACTAGCTTCTCCTCATCGGTGAATAAGGTTCAAGGTGGGCAATCTGCGGCGGTGGCACTGGCGCCGGCCACGGTGACCACCTCAGTGAGCACATCGAGTGACCCCTGCGCTATCGCGAATGAATTGCCGGTCGTGACCAACTGGAGCAACGCCGTGGGTGGATACAAGTATCTGGCCAGCGACCCAGTGGCGATTGCGCCGACGCCCATACCTGCCTCCGGCTTTGACCCAAACACCCTTTATTATGCGTGGGGCGCGGGGATCCCCGGCACCTTGCCGACAACCACTAACTACATGGGTACCAACTGGAGCGCCTTTCCTGTCTCAGATGCAACTGCCAACGCTTTTACGCAATCGGTGTGCGCTCAAACCGGTGTTGGACTTAAAGTGTTGCGTCCTGATGCCACCGTCGCCAATGGCCGCCTGCTAAACAGCCCGGGCTATATGCAGGCTATAAGCGGCATCCCCATGTCGTCCGGCTATATGTTTACGGTGGTGCTGCCGGCCAATTGGAGCGCCAGTGCGCCTGCGGGGACATACCCCATACTCGCCGAGGGTTTTTATGATGACAATTGGTTTTATGGCAGTGAGTATGTCCATATACCCACCTATGTTGCACAAAGCACCCAGGGCACAGGCACTGGGGTGATAGGCATATATTGGAATGATGGTGCAGACCATGGTTCACGGGGTTTTAATGCGCAAAGCCGCAGCCAGTTTGAAGAGTTGGTTAACTATGTCGCGCAGCACTTTGGCGGCGATACGCAGCGCATTGCGCTTGCCGGACTTTCGCGCGGGGCCTCAAGTTCGCTCTTTTTGGCGTCTGACGGGTTGGCACATGCCTATCGCATACGCTACGTGTATGCTGCCGCTCCGCTCACCGATCTTACCCAGCTAAGCAGCTTGTTCACGGCAACGTTTCCTATATTTTATCCGGTGCAGCAAGAAGACACCGGTCTTGAAAATACCTGGGTGCCCGGATGGACGTATCCCGCGGCTGCCAACAATCCAGGCCTCACGGGACTTGATATCTCGAGCGCAATAGCAAAGATTTGGACCGGTACCTCCACGCTTGCCGATTTAGCAACAACGGACTCGCTCGTCTCTCCTCCCATGGTGCAGGCACTTAAGGCTGAAGGGACGCAAATTTCCTACAGCATATCGGGCAATGACGGCTATATCCCAAACGGCTCTGACCTGCACTATGCACAGGCCCTCGCGCAAGCCGGAGTGCCTATAGAAGTGGAGTGGTCGCTTTTCGGAAGTCACGGTGACGCCATGGTGCCCGGTACAGCCATAACTAACGCGCTCGCGTCTCTTATGAGCGGCCAACAGCCAACGGTGCACAGCGGGGCAATCTCATATCGTGTTGCCAATCGCGCCAGCAGCACGTTTGTTCCGTTTTCGCCGGCGGGGGGCGCGGCTCCTTTTACCATAACAGCCCCGCAACAAACGTATACTTCACTTCCCACGGTGCTTTATTTTGCCGGCCCGCAGGGGACCCAGTTTGATCTGCAGGTGCTCAACCGCGACACCGGCCAGATGACCGATGCAACGGGTACGATATCGGCTGCGTTCGATTACAGCTACCCGTGGAACCCTCAAGTTGCGGGCCACTATGATTATTTGAGCCTTAAGATTAAGCACCCCTCCGATACCGCTTGGCATTATTTGTCGCTGCGGGACACGCCGAGTGCCGCCGCAGAGCGCCTCTATACGCAGGTACTGGCGGGCGCACCGTCGCCGCAGGATACATATACGTTGGTTCAAACTCTCACGCCCAACGTTCATCCCATACTTCCTTTGAGCGGCAGTTTGAACTGGGGAATGAATCAGGTGAGTCCTTCGGTGCAAGAGGGTCAGGTAGACCTACGCCTCACGCTAGAGTACAGCGACACTTCATTTGCAGGGCGGGAGCTTGTGCTGTCGGCCGCCAATCCCTCGGCGTCTATACAAATGTCCACCTCTGCACACTACTCGCTTGGTCTTGAGGAGATGGGCGTTGACCACTCCCGCCCCTACACGCTCATCGAGACACTGCCGGGCGGACAGACGGTCGACCGGACATCGTGGCTTTTTTCAACTCCTGCTGACGGCACTGTGGGGTTTGCCTCCGGCACGTATGCATTTACACTCTCATATAATGGCACGAGCACAACGCGCACTGTGATAGTTTCCTCCGGCCTACTCACCGCCACCATGACCATCAACGGCGGCAGTTCAGCGACCATTTCCCCGGGAGGTACGTGGAATGTCACTTGGTCTTCGACCAACGGCGTATCGGCGCAGTCGTACTTTACCGTAGACAAAGCCAACTGCGGCTATGTACCAGGGCAGCACTACGCCTGGCTGGCCAACACGCTCTCCGGTTCTGCCTCGGGCAGTCCCCAAGCCTGCCAGGCAGGCGCGACCTTTACCGTGACCTACCTCGTCACTGATGCAAGGGGCAACACGGCTACTTCAACGGTTACGGATGTCATAGCCGGCCTACCCACCGCCACCATGACCATCAACGGCGGCAGTTCAGCGACCATTTCCCCGGGAGGTACGTGGAATGTCACTTGGTCTTCGACCAACGGCGTATCGGCGCAGTCGTACTTTACCGTAGACAAAGCCAACTGCGGCTATGTACCAGGGCAGCACTACGCCTGGCTGGCCAACACGCTCTCCGGTTCTGCCTCGGGCAGTCCCCAAGCCTGCCAGGCAGGCGCGACCTTTACCGTGACCTACCTCGTCACTGATGCAAGGGGCAACACGGCTACTTCAACGGTTACGGATAGTATTCAAAATTGATACGTCTAAATATTTTTTTTAAATCTCGCTCAGCTTGAGCGGGATTTTCTATCCCCACGCTGTCTGAATTGCAAAGCGCAAAGAGGATACAATTGTCTTATACATGAAGTATGCAAAGTGGCTGCACGCGCACCTGACTGAACGACTTGGCGAAGAGCTTGCCGAATTTTTAATCGCCGCCGTCTCTATTGTTTTTTTAGTCGGCGTTGTCACATTAGCACACGCTTTTTTGTTTACCCAAACCACCGAGGCTGACTTTGCCCAAGGCCGGTTTTCGGGCACGCAAACCGACGGCAACGGTAATGTGGTGCTGGTAGCGTCGAGCACATATGCATTTTGGGCCGGGGGCGACGTCAAGCTGAGTGCAGCCCCCAACTATACTTCGGCTTTCCCGCAAACCATGACAGACGGCTCGGGCGGCGCGTTTGTGGTATGGGGCGACGGCCAAGGTATACGCGCACAGCGAATTAGCAGTTCCGGTCAACCTCTATGGAATACGGCGGGCGGCATTGTGTTAGCAAGCACTACAGGTTTGCGTACTGACCCGCGAATGATCTCCGACGGCTCGGGCGGAGTTATTGCCGAATGGTTTGATGAACGCGCTCCAAGTACTGCAGTAGGAAAAATTTACGCGCAGCGCTTTGATGCAAACGGCAACATACTGTGGAGCACCGATGGAGTGCAGGTTTCAAATCCGGGTGAGGCGGGCATTAGGGACCAAACAACCATACTGTCCGATGGTTTAGGAGGCGCCTACATTGCCTGGCCTGGTGGCGGCAGCGACACCAATCACCCAAATATATTTGCGCAGCACATAGACAGCGGAGGTAACCGGCTCTACGGAAGCGACTTGGCGCTCGCACCGTTCGTCGGGGATAGAGAGTTAAATCCGGTGCTGGCATCAGACGGCAATAGCGGATTTATAGCGGCGTTTAGTGATACGCGCAACGATAGCGGCGGCTTTTCTGACATATATGCGCAGCGGGTAAGCAGCACCAGTGCGCTTATGTGGGGGTCGGTGGGCGCGGCTGTTTCAACGTCAACCAACTTTCAAACTGTCCCCGTTATCCTTTCGGACGGCTCGGGCGGGGCATTTATCGATTGGAGAGATTTTAGAGACGCAGGGACCGATGATATATATATGCAACGGGTCAGCAGCACAAGCGCGCCGTTGTGGACTTTTAATGGTACTCCTATTTCCACAGCGGCTAACACCAGCAATGAGCAGGTGGGCATGATAAGCGACAGTGCGGGCGGCGTTATACTTGCGTATGCGATCCAGCACAACACTTCAGATAATCAATACGTGCAACGCGTGGACCCGAACGGGAACCTGCTTTGGACTGCCGGAGGCGTTGCGCTTACCAATACCAACGATGTGTCATCGGGCGACAATATAGACACGCTTGTGAGCGATGGGGCAGGCGGCGCTATTGTTGATTGGGTTGAACTCCGGAATAACGCTACGGGCAGGGATATCTATGCTCAAAAGGTAAACAGCAGCGGCGCTCCGCAGTGGCTTGCCAACGGCATACCTGTAACACTTGCGCCACAAGACCAGATCCAGCAAAGTATTGTCAGTGACAACTCAGGCGGAGCTATTTTTGCGTTTAGCGATTTGCGCAATACAGACGAACAAGCAGTGTATGTGCAGCGTTTAACTTCAAATCCAGCGCAGACGACGATATACACGAACACCGGCATTTTTGCCGGTACGGCCTCTTCAACCGGCGACACTGACTGGAGCCAGCAGCACTTAACCTACTCGGCAACGACACCCGGCGGCTCTTCGGTTACCTTCCAAACGCGCATTCTGTGGACCGACGAGTTTAGCAGTGGCGATACGTCGGAAGTGGTCAACGATATCCCCGACGGCTGTGATGCGGCAACGACTACCGAGAGCGGCGGCATACTGACCTTTTCAAATATTCCGGTCGACGTCTCTTCAAATGGGTGCCTCGAATATTTAATTGAGACCGGCAAAGGCACCAACTACTATCCGGCAGGCTCGATTGTACGCGCGCGTGTGCGCGTGCGCGGGGCAGATGCCGTGCGCTTAGATGTGAGTACCGACGAATTTTCAGGCAATGAAGCCGAGACCACTGACATCAGCGGCAATTGGGTAGACTTGCAATTTACGCAGGACACAGCGTTTACTAACGTCGCGCTCTATGCTGACAGGTATACCGCTATCGACGGCATCGATGTCGACTACGTTCAAGTGGAGCCGCCGCTCGATTTTATCGACTGGGACGACATGAATGGCAGCAACATACAAAGCGGCACCGGCGAGTATTTGCAGTACAAAGCTTTTTTTACGCCAAGCAGCGATACCCTTTCGACTCCATCGCTGGATAGTGTATCTATCACCATGCCCGACGTTAACTCGGGCGGCGGTGGAGGGGGAGGGGGAGGTGGTGGAGGAGGCAGCACTGCCACCTTTACCGGCGGCGGCTATTATCCAAACACCGGTACGGCTTCTACCACAGAAAGTACTACGAGTACGGCCACTATCGCAACAACTACAACCGCAACAAACACTGCAAGTACTACCGCAACCACTACTACAGTTCCGTCCATTGTTGCAGTGGCAACGACCACCCTGGTAGTTATGGAAGCTACCACAACGCCACCAACGACTTGCGCAGTTAAAACCGCGGCGCAGTGGGCCGCTACTGTGCAGTGGCCCAATGCAACACTCCCTATCGGCAATGAAACGTTTACACAGGCGCAACTTAAACCTGTACTGATTAGCAACAGTACCAACCCCAGCATGATATTGGGTAAGCAGGTGATTGCGGCCATGCTTAACTACGAAGAGGGCGCAACACCATCGCCGGACTTGGCCGCTGCAATGCAGTGGCTGAAGGACAATGACAGCAACCCTGCGTATGGACTCAACTATTACATCACCAACAGCCTGGTGAAACCGCCGGCGCTCGCCCTTGCGACCAAGCTCCAAACCTACAACATGAGCAGTAATGCGTGCGAGTTACAACCGGGCGAGACTTCGTTAACGCTTTCGTGTGATGCGCCGCTCAATACTACGGAACCCGACATTGCAACTTCGAGCATAGCGTATGGCAGCTTTGCCACATACCAATTTTCTAACGGCATTTTGCAGAACTTGCGCGGGGCACTCATTCTTCCAGGCCAATATAATCCGGGCGGCCTTGTGTCGCGGGCAATGGACTTTATTGATCAGCATCGGGATTTGTTTGGACTGGCACAAAGCGCTTCCGGTTCGGGCGCTTTTCATGTACTAAAAACAGTTACAGAACCGGATACTCCGCCCCGCGCGCCATCGGCAACTATTGATGCCGGGGCGGGCAATGGCACTACCGTTGTCGTGCCGGTCGGCACGCCTGTCACTATTAAAGCAACGTATGCGGTGTACGGCCGCACCGAAAAACTTGAATTTACCGCTATCAACAACGACACCTTGGGAACTAATAGCGTGGATTGCAGCCAAAGTACACCTGACACTTCCGTTTGCTGGGGGGTCGCTGACCCGGTAAAAACATACACGTTTGTACCAACTGCAGCGGGCACTACCACTTTCTCGGCGCAAATAATGGCGCAATACTTCGTGCCGGCGCTCTGTAAACAGCAAAATTGCTACGACAGCTACGCGACGGTGTCTGTTATCGCTATAGCGCCAACGACCGGAGCCGCGCCTGCCAGTTCAACAGCCACCTCCACTGCCACGTATACTTCCGACACGCTCGCCGCTACCGCTATTAACTACGACACACGGGGTACCAACAGTGTAGATTGCTCACATAGTGCTCCTTCGGACGGTAAGTGTTGGACACTCCCCGGGCAGAGTAAAACATTTAGCTTTACCCCAACAGAGGTGGGCACTTCCACTTTCTCGGCGCAAATTAAAGCAACTAATTTTGTGCCGGCGCTTTGCAAGCTGGGAAATTGCTACGACAGCTATGCAACAGTGTCGGTCGTCAGCACACCGTTCGGAAGCCCCGTCCCGAGCGGTATATGCACCGACAAAATGTGCGGCGTGCCGTGCGAAGACGGTTATAGCCCGGTAAATGGCATTTGCAGACATAATCAGGTGCAAGCGACATCGACGGACTCTGCATCAACCGTACCTCCGCCCTCGGCCACCATTGATGCCGGGGCGGGCGATGGCGTTACTGTTGCCGTGCCGGTCGGCACGGCGGTGTTTATCCACGCGACCTTTACGGCCGCAGCAGGCACTTCGGTTGATAACTCGAGCGCAACTGCGACTTCCACTAACACCCCCAATTGGACGCCAACCGCAACCTCAGCCGCCGCTTTAGGCGTCATGTGCAGCGACAAAATGTGCGGCGTGCCGTGCGAAGACGGCTATACGCTTGATAGCACGAGCGGCATTTGCACGCATAACTTTTTGGCGCCCACATCAGCTTCATCACTGTCACTGACAACCTCATACAAACAGGTCACCTTCCAGCGCTACATACAAGGCTTGCCGGTCGTCGGTACATCGCTCAACATGACACTCACAGGCGGCACAAGCTCACCGGATGCTGTGATAAGTAGCATCAGTGCTACATTGCCGGCGACCGATGCGATAACCAATGCCGTGCTGTTGACGCCCGCACAGGCAATAGCTAAAGCACTTACCGGCACATCGGCTACCGAAGCAACCGCAACGCTTGCAGTGTTTAACGCCGGCATTATGCGGAGCAATCAATGTCAAACCTCCAATCGCCTTGTGTATGACGTAACACTCATTGACCCGGGTCCCGGCGACCCGACGGAGCGTATAATCGACCCGGGGCATGGCGCCATCCTGCAAGAGCAAGCAGGGCTAGGGGCTCAAAGGTTTACTGCTATTGACTTCTCTGCGGGCGTAGCCAACGGAGCCTACGTAGCCATTGACCCGATCTGCAACATACTGCCGACAGGAACCCAAAAGGTAGCGCAGCCGCCATACTGTCCGGGTTATACCTCACACGCTGTAACAAAGATTTTGTATGACGATGCATCAATTGCTTACAAATACTATCTGAGCAAATTTAACCGGGACGGCTATGACGGAGCAGGTTCTCCGCTTACGTTGGCGTATGTGCCCAAGCCTCCTGGCCCGAATAACGAGGGTGCACAGCCAGCCATGCCAGAGGGTGATTATGATGCGTTCATTAGAGTTACGCTTGGTTCTATATTACTTAATTCCGATGGCCCAGCCGTAATAGTGCATGAAATGGGGCATTTAGTAATGCTATCAAACGGAGTGGACGGATGGAGAGATGAGGAACCTCTCAATGTACTTGGAGAGCCCGAAGCTATCCACGAAGGTATTGCCGACTTGTTTGCCTTTTGGTTTAAGGGCAGCTACTCGGTCCAGGTCCCAGGCGGGACGCGGGACGCAACACAGATTATGGATTGGGACAGTTACCCGGACCCCCACATCAATGGCCTAAAGATTGGACACGCCGCATATATAGCAGCCCACGGAGGCTCGGGCACCGACGAAGACGGCAACCCGGTAACGGTTACGCCTGCACCCGGCGGTGACAATGCTGTAGCACAAATATTTTACGACACCATTCAGACAGGCAAGATTAGCGGATTCCCGTCCGAAGAGAATCTGAAAGACGCTATCATTGACGATGCGTCAGACGCAAGCAACCCGGATGACCCTCACTCGCTCAATGGGCAAACTATTGACCCGCATGACTGCGGTGCGGTGATGAACGGATTTGCCGCTGTTGGCTTAGGCGAGGGAGACCGCGATAACGATTGTGTTGTCGACCTGCAAGATGACTGTCCGGACGACTACGACCCCAAGCAGGACGGCACCTGCTGCCCAAAATATTTGGACCAGCTAAAGAAGAACGGCGCAGACATCGCAGAAGCTACGAAGGAGTGTAACAAAGATCCGGGTACTCCTCCGGGTATGAAAAAGAATGCACCCACGGGCGGCGGCGGTATTACACCGGGGCACTGGGAGAATTACAGCGGCCGTGCCGACAGCTGGATATATGCAGAGGGCAGCATTTTGGGCAACATAGTCCAAGCATTGGATTTTAACTTCGCTCACTTGGACTGTCTATTGCATAACTGGGGCATATTTAACGGTAACTATCCGGAGTATTCCTGTGAATACTGGGTATTTAGCGATATTACCGAATCTTCCTGAGACCTCGGAAGCAGCACATCCAGCGATGCCCCAACGCTAACCCCGGTTGATACTCCCAACGTTATCCCCGAGCGCGTATAGCCGCACAACCAATCCGGCACACAAAAACCCCGCCGTTTGGCGGGGTTTGGTATTAATTGGGGCAGTCTTTTTGGACCACGCGCTTAATAGCTGCAAGATCCGCCAGGTTGTTTATGTCCAGCAGCTTTTCGTGTTGGCCAAAGAGAAGGACCGTGTTTTCAGTTACGTCCAGTACGAGCCATGTCCGTCCGTCGACTTCTACATATGAGCAGAAATCAATTTTGCCCGACTTAAACTCCTCTTGAAGTTTAAGCGCGCGCGCTTGCTCGGTAGCATCGAGGGTTTGGGCAGTGCAGGGGCTGGCAAGCAGCCACAACACTAACGCTAAAAACAGGCTTTTCATGGCTATTTACCTTCTATTTGTGCTTCCTAACCGTACATTAACACAAAATTTAAGTGAAGGTCAACCAGTCTCGACGTCTAGGCGGGGTGAAGCCGCTATCCACACCCCTATCTTGCGGCCTTAGCAAAAGGGGATACACTAAGGGTCAACAGGGCGCCCAGCGGAAGCTGGGTGCCTCTTTTATTTGCTCATTTAAAAATAGCTTTCGTATGGATACCTTTTCAAAATATTTGCTCGGTTCGTTCGCCGTCTTGGGCCTTGCGCTGTCCTCGGTCTTTGCAACAGCTTCTGTTGCTAACCTGGCGATGCAGGTGCAGTCTGCAATGATAGGGAGCTCTGTACCTACCGAAAATAACACGGCTCAGCTTGCAGCCGCCGGCGGAGTCAAAGGCGCTCCTGTTTCGAGCCCTGCAGCCAGCAACGCTTCGGCAAACAACAGTAATACAACTACAGCTACCAACTCAAATGCGTCGTCAAATTCGCCAAAAGCTAGTACTGCCGCCGCCGATGCAACGACCGATACCACTATCGTGCCAGCGGCAGCCTCAAGCGACACCGCAAAATACGTAACTGGCCAGATACTCGTTAAATTTAAAGACGGCACAAGTGCCGCCAACCAAGATGCCGCTCTTAAAGCCAACAACGCCTCGGTCAAAAGCACTATAGCCCACATTGGCGTAAATATCGTAAAAGTCCCGGCAGGCGCCGAGGCTAAAGTCGCCGCCGCACTTGCGCACAACCCTAACGTGCAGTTTGCCGAGACAGACGTTATGCTTGAGCCCACACTCGTGCCCAACGACCCTTACTATGCGAATTGGGAGTGGCACCTAAGAGATATCAAAGCGCCTGCAGCGTGGGATATTACAACCGGCAACCCGGCAGGAGTTACAGTTGCAATTCTTGATTCCGGTATCGACGGCACACACCCCGACCTCGCGCCCAACCTTGTACCGGGCTATAACTTTGTGGCAAACAATACCAACACAGGCGCAGACCCGTCTTGCCCGCACGGCACTACCGTCGCCGGGGCTGCGGGAGCAGTAGGCAACAACGGCGTCGGCGTAACCGGCGTGTCTTGGAATAGCAAAATAATGCCACTTATTATTGCGGCAGCCAGCACCTCGTGCTCCGCACCTTGGAGCGGCATGGCAAGCGCCATCACTTACGCAGCAGACCATGGCGCACGCGTTATTAATATAAGTTATGGCGGCACGGGAAGTGCGTACTACTCTGCAACCACGCAAAGTGCGGTCAATTATGCATGGAGCAAAGGAGCTGTCGTAGTGGCATCGGCAGGCAACGGCAATACAAATACTGTCACGTATCCCGCAGCTCTCGACAATGTGGTAGCAGTTGGCGCAACAGCGGCCCTCTATATAAACAACACGGACCTTGCAGGTTTTTCTAATTATGGAAGTTGGGTTGACGTAGTTGCGCCAGGGCAGGGTATTTACACGACCGACATCGTCGGCTCGGCGGGCTTCAGTACGGCAGATTACCTCGCCATATCAGGGACTTCTTTCTCCGCGCCCATTACGGCGGGCGTCTTAGGCCTTATGTTTGCGGCTAACCCGGCATTAACCAACACTCAAGCGGTAACTATTTTGGAGCAGACTGCCGACGACTGGGGTACGCCGGGCTTTGACACTACGTACGCAAACGGGCATATAAATGCGGCTCGCGCTGTCGCTGCGGCCGCTGGTATCACCGTAACTGACACTACTGCGCCTATCGTTACCGTACTTCCGTACAATCGTTTCGGAAGCCACGTTCAATTCTCGGCAAATGCCAGCGATAATATTGGCGTAAAAACAGTGCAGATATATCGCAATGGTCAACTGTACGCGACCGAACCGGGATTGTCGTACTACAACTTTCCTTATGACACATCAGCCGAAGCTAACGGCACGATAGATTCCTTCTATGCCACGGCAACCGACTATGCAGGCAACACTACAACTTCGCCGGTGGTCACCATAAAAGTAGACAACACGCCGCCGGTAGTATCTATTACATTGCCGGTAAGCGGCGCTACCATCTCCGGCACCAGCACGGTAACTTCGTCGGCATCTGATCCTGAAACGGGGGTGTCCTTCGTAGACTATTCGCTTGATAGCACGTTACTACCCCATAGTACGGGGTCGCCAAACTTTGCCTTAGCGTGGGATACCACAAAATTTGCGAACGGCATCCATACGCTCAAGGCCACTGCATACAATGGCGTTAACAACACCGCTTCGACCACTATATTGGTCAACATCCAAAACGGCACAGGCACTGGCACCACCGACACCACCTCTCCCTCAACTCCTACTGGTGTTACCGGTACAGCAGTTTCCTCAACACAAATTAACCTCTCGTGGAGTCCTTCGACCGATAATGTAGGAGTTGCAGGCTACAGGGTATTCCGCAGTGGGATACAGGCAGGCGCCGTTACCGGCACTTCTTTTGCGGACACTAACCTCTCCGCTTCTACTGCATACGTCTACACCGTTGCAGCCTATGATGCCGCGGGGAATGTCTCCGCACAATCAGTTGGCGTCACGGTTACCACCCAAGCATTGGCTGATACCACAGCACCGGTCACTTCAATCTCATCACCGCTCGCAGGCGCCACCGTCAACGGCACCGTCGGCGTGAGCGTCTCGGCCAGCGATAATGTTGCAGTCACTAAGGTAGAGCTGTATGTCGACGGCGCACTCTCTGGCACCATGACTACTTCGCCCTACCTCTTCTCCTGGGACACTACTACGCTCGCTAACGGTTCACACACCCTCCAAACCAAAGCGTATGATGCTGCAGGGAACGTCGGTACTTCGGCAGCCATAGGCGTTAATGTCTCTAACATAGTCATTAACGACGTAACCGCTCCCGCCCTTACCATCACCTCGCCCAAGAGCGGTACCAAACTGAAGAGCAGCGGCAACACCAGTCTTGCCGCCTCGGCCAGCGACCCTTCGGGCATTGCTTCTATCGTCATCTCCTTTGACGGCAAGGTATTGAAGACCTGCACGCTTACTGCCTCGTGCTCGTACTCCTTAAGCAACAAAACTATTGCCGCGGGTACCCATACGGTAAGCGTAGTGGCTACGGACAACTCGGTTAACCACAATGTGGCAAGTGCGACGGTTAGCGTTACTAAATAACAAAAGTATTTCGTTTGAAATCTATGCAAAAGAAAAAAGTTGAATCGGTTTGGACTACAGACATCACGCCGCAGGTGGTGAGCTTTATGACCATGGACATCACTCCCAATTTTAACAGTGATGTTTGGACTCAAGATATAACCCATTACGTGGTGGGCTCATTGGCGGTGTTTGGCTTGGTCATGTCGGTACTGGTAACGACCGCCGGTGTTGCCGCCGTTGGCGTCAATGTCGAAGTTGCATTTGCGCAGCAGGAGTCTGCCAATCAAACTGCATCTGCGCTTTTAGCAATAGACACCTCTACCACCTCGGTGCCAATTTTGCCTGTCGCTACTACCACAGCTACAACTACAACCACCGCTTCGACCACGCCGCCGCTTCCTCCTGTAGACGGCCACCTTGGTTCAAGCACTAACCCTGCTCTGGCGCGCAGCCTGCCTGCCTTTTGCCCTGCACTGTCGCGCACCATCGGCCGCGGCACACACGACGCCACTACTACCGGCGACGTGGGCCAGCTGCAGCAATTTATGGCCAACCATTTTGGCCTTGAGTCTAAAGACCTCGTGACCGGCTTCTTTGGATCGACCACGCAGTCGCTTTTGGCAAAGTTCCAGCAAGAGCAGGGGATTGCACCCGCTCCGTTTGCGGGCCCGCTTACCCGCTCGGCCATTGCACGTTTGTGCAACCCAAGCAGCCGCGATGATAAAAGTCTCTTAAAAGGCAAAAATGCAGCCCACCCTTCAGATTTGCGCCATGGTTCGAGTACGGTTGGCAGCAGTACACCCCCATTACTCCATCACGAAGATATGCGCCTTGGCTCAACTACCGAGCAACATGGCCGTCCTGTGCCTCCCCCCGCTCCTACCTCTTATATAGACAACTCCTCAAACGCTGCCTCTATAATAGAAGCGCTCAACGAGATAGGCGACGGTTATGGCCGGCTTATCACTGCATCGCTCTCGATGCTGGGGTTATAATTAGTTAATAAGTTTGCTTGCAGCCTCATCAGTAGGGTGGTTGTATAAAGGTGGAAGTAAGGACCTAACAACAGGAGCGGCCCATGTCACTTGCTGTCGCAGAAAAGGAGCTTAATTCTCTCGGCGTTCCTTTTGCCAAGGAAAGGCAAGGATTTTTGCTCCGTACTATTTCTCCCCGAACGTCCAACACATATCATATTTTTATTACCGAGGATGTGGAGGAGCGTGTAAAGTTGACCAGCCAATTCTGCCCATCGCAAAATACAATCGAGCGGTCGGAGCAGCTTTGCCAAGAGATGAACAAATCCATGGACGGAGTCGCGCTGCATTACAGCGAACCACAAAAGATATTCTACGTATGCAGTTCGATACCCAGCCGTTCGCTGGCAAAAAATGTACATCACTTCCTCGTGGCCTGCGATTTTGTCTTCCCGCTATGCGACCGGGTATCTAAGACAGGAGTATGGGATGCGAACCTCGCTTACCTTGCGAGGTGTAGCACAGAAAGAATAGCTCGTGCATAATATGTGCCCCTCGCGCTTGCGCGAGGGGTTGCACTTTTTAAGTCCTCTGCTACTATGCTACTAACACAGCAGAAGGGAGTTTTTCCTATGCTTGGGTTTGGCGTGCTTAATTAGTATTATTCACTAGATTCATTTTATTTATGGCAAATTTTGACAGGACAAAGCCGCACGTAAACGTCGGCACCATCGGCCACGTTGACCACGGAAAGACGACGCTCACCGCGTCTATTCTCCATACGCTCGACATGGCAAAATCGCTCGGCTACAGCGCGCGCGTTGAGGCCGTCGACGGCATTGACAACGCCCCCGAGGAAAAGGCCCGCGGTATTACTATTGCGCTCCACCACTCCGAGTACGAGACTCCTAAGCGCCACTACGCGCACATCGACGCGCCGGGCCACGCCGACTATATAAAAAACATGATCACCGGCGCAGCCCAAATGGACGGCGCAGTATTGGTGGTTGCGGCAACCGACGGCCTTATGCCCCAGACCCGCGAGCACGTGCTCTTGGCCAAGCAAGTTGGCGTACCAAAGCTGATCGTCTTTCTTAACAAAGTAGACATGGTAGACGACAAAGACCTTATCGACCTTGTCGAGGAGGAAGTACGCGAGCTTTTGGTAAAGCAAGGCTACGCAGATGCTCCTATCATCCGCGGCTCGGGCCTCAAGGCTCTTGAAGCGAAGTCTCTTGATGATGAGTGGTCTAAAAAGGTCATGGAGTTGGTTAATACCATGGACACCTACTTCCCGGACCCGGTCCGCGAGTTGGACAAGCCGTTTTTGATGCCTATCGAGGACATCTTTTCTATCGAAGGCCGCGGTACGGTAGTTACCGGCCGCATCGAGCGCGGTGTAGTTAAGGTAGGCGAAGAGGCTGAAATTGTCGGCTTGGAGCCAACCACCAAGACCACCATCACCGGTATCGAAATGTTCAACAAGCAGCTTGATGAAGGTCAGGCAGGCGACAATGCCGGCTTGCTGCTCCGCGGTACCGCAAAAGACAGCATCCATCGCGGTCAGGTGCTTGCAAAACCGGGCTCCGTTACCCCGCACACCGACTTTGAGGCCGAGGTATACATCTTGACCAAAGACGAGGGCGGCCGCCACACGCCGTTCTTTACCGGCTACAAACCGCAGTTCTATGTCCGCACCACCGACGTTACCGGCGAGGTAACACTGGCCACGGGTACCGAAATGGTAATGCCGGGTGACACGGTTACCTTTAAGGTTAAACTTGTAGCGCCGGTTGCGCTCGAGGCTCAGACCCGCTTCGCCGTGCGCGAAGGAGGCAAGACCGTCGGCGCAGGCGTCGTGACAAAGATCATCGCGTAAGTAAAATTACTAGGAGTAAGCTAATCGGGTATAGGTTACTACGGCGCAAGGTCGGAGAGAACTAGACCTAAATAAAAAAATGGCTACCGCTAAAAAAGAAACTGTTAAAAAGCCGGCAAAGGCTGCCGGAGACAAGCCGGCTGCAAAGCCAAGGGCGAAGAAGAGCGCGGCCGTAGAGGTAACGCGCCTGCGCATCAAGGTAAAAGCGTACGAGCACAAGGTGCTTGATGCATCTGTCAAGCAGATACTCGACACCGCGCTTCGGTATGACGCAAAGGTTGCGGGCCCGATCCCCTTGCCGACCGAAATAAAAAAATACACGGTCAACCGCTCGACCTTCGTCTACAAAGACGCGCGCGAGCAGTTTGAAATGCGCATCCACAAGCGCCTTATCGACATCCTCGACCCGTCGCCCAAGGTGATAGAGGCGCTCACTAACTTGAGCCTTCCATCGGGAGTGACGATAGACGTCAAAATGGCGTAGACAACAAAGCCCCCAACTGGGGGCTTTCGTCTATTGCAAACCGCCGGAGGTGTTCTAGGATTACAGCAGAGACTTTTATTAGTTTAGTCATTTTACGTATGATGGTTCCTATTAACTATTGGGCGGTATTGGTAGCGGCGGTTTTTACGATGGCACTGGGGTTTTTGTGGTATGGGCCTGTGTTTGGCAAAAAGTGGGCGCATCTTGCGGGTCTCAACATGGAAAACATGAAGATGAACCCGTGGAATATGCTCATCATAGCCGTGGGTACGCTTATTATGGCCTTTGTACTTGACCACGCACTTATTTTCGCAAGTACCTACATGCAGGTGAGCGGAGTTGCCGCAGGCCTTGAGGTAGGCTTTGCCAATTGGATAGGTTTTATCGCGCCGGTTACGGTTGGCGTTGTGCTTTGGGAAGGCAAAAGCTGGAAGCTGTGGCTCATTAATGCCGGCTACTACCTGGTAGCGCTGTGTGGGATGGGTATCATCCTCGCACTGTGGATGTAAAGATATATCTAATAACAACAAAAAATCCCCTCGCAAGAGAGGATTTTTTGTTGTAGGGTGGGGGCAGGAGTAGCTTCGCTTAGCAGGAGGTTTTGTCATGGCGGATCCAAAAATGGTCAAGGCTGAGGGAACGGAAACAAGAGAGATCTCCGATCAGGAAAAGCTCGCGCGGCTCATTTACGAAATGAAACGTAATTCCTGGGTGTGGAACCTCTTCGCCGGCAGTATTTTGGACGGGTGGTACCCCGGGCGCAACGGAACTATGGGCGCAAAGTTCAAAGGCACCGACCGCGAGCGCATCGAACAGCTCTTCAAAATTCGCGACCACGAAACGCGTCACTTGCTCGACGTATTGCGGGAGCTTGGTATTAAAGAAGTTGATGTCAATTACGGCGCCATTTATGACGATTTGAGCGCCGCAACCGAAATTACTTCGATGAGCCACAAACCGCTTTGATCGTGTTAATCTAAAAGTGGTCAGGTTTGACCAAGGTAGGTGTTGAGTGATCTGCGGGTTTCAACACCACGCCCGGTTCCGGCGGAAAAAGAGGAGGAGTGAGAGCTTCGAATCCGATCTACGGAAAACGGCGGCCGTAACTATAACGGTCCTAAAGCAACGGGCGGCAAGGTAACACTTGCCGCCCACTTTCTTTTTCTGAATATCTTTCTTGCCTAATTTCAAAAGGGGAGTAGTGTTGGGGCAGATTGGCTCTAGCTGGAGTAATGGCTATGACAGTTATGCATTGGCTATTCGAACACCGGCTGCAAATTCTGCCCGCAGTCGGCGCGTTTAAACTCGTCTTTCTTTATCTTTTTATTCGCCGTAGCGTCAAACAGGCGGAAAAAGGTTTGGATTGGATCCGGTGAAACTCAAACTCTAAGGAGGAGACAATGCACGAATATATCAGCAGCATTAACTTGTACGCTATAGGGGTCTACATAGTAGTGATCGTACTCGGCTATTGGGCAATCCGCCAAAGGGACTTGAAGTGGCGGTACAAGCAAAAAGAGATGGCAAGACGTCGATGAAAGTCAAAAAGTCCCGCCGCGCCGGTAGGGACTTTTTTCTTGCGCAAAATCCGTCCCTAGTGTATAGTCCTTGCAACGTCTAGAAATAGCGTTGATCCACGTCCCAGAGCTTTTGCTCGATCAGGGGGACCAATAGACAACATATGAAATTTATCCTTGGCACAAAAGGGAAGATGACCACCGTGTATACGGAGGACGGCATTGCCTACGCGGCAACGGTTATTAACGCTGCCCCTAACACCATCACGCAAATTAAGACTGTCGAGAAGGAAGGCTACAACGCCATCCAGCTTGGCGCGGTTGAAAAGAAGACGACCCGCGTTAACAAGCCGCAAATCGGCCACGCCAAAGGTAAGGCTCTTGCGCACTTTAAAGAAATGCGCCAGTTTAGCGGTGAGCTGCCAAAGGATGTCGAGGTTGGCGCAACCGTCGACGTTTCGGCCTTTGCCGAAGGTGACAAAGTAGAGGTTTCGGCCATAACCAAAGGTCGCGGCTTCCAAGGCGTTATCAAGCGCCATGGCTTCCACGGCGGCCCGCGCTCGCACGGTCAAAAGCACTCTGAACGTTCGCCGGGTTCTATCGGCGGCTCGGGCGGACGCGCAGGCGGCCGTGTTGCCAAGGGTATGCGCATGGCCGGCCGTATGGGCCAAGACCGTGTAACCGTGCGCGGGCTTAAAGTGCTGCAAGTGTTGCCGGAGACTAACGAGATTGTTATCTCGGGCGCGGTACCCGGCCGCCGCGGCACGCTTGTCGAGATAAAAGGTGTTGCTCACAAAAACTAAATTGTATGGCTACTACTAATAAAAAAACAATCACCGCTTCTAGCGGGACCCCGCCAAAGGCGGTGGCTAAAAAAGGCACTGTTCCTAAAGTAGAGAAGGTCGGGCGTCCGCGCGGCACCCGCAAGGAAACGTCAATGGACGTGACTATTTTCAATACGCTCGGCAAAGAAGCTGGCAAAATGACTCTGCCGGAAAACATTTTTAACCTGCCATGGAATGCCGACTTGGTGCACCTGGTGGTAAGCGGCATGCAGGCCAACGCACGCATGGGCAATGCGCACACCAAAGACCGCGGCGAGGTACGCGGAGGCGGCCGCAAGCCTTGGCAGCAAAAGGGCACCGGCCGCGCCCGCCACGGTTCATCTCGCTCGCCAATCTGGAAGGGCGGCGGCGTAACGCACGGCCCCCGCAACGAAAAGGATTACTCCCAAAAAATAAACCGCCAGGCGCGCCAAAAGGCATTGCTGGTGGTGCTCTCGCGCAAGCTTGCCGACAAAGAAATCATTTTTGTTGACTCTCTTTCGCTTGAAAAGCCCAAGACCAAGGACGCGGTTGCAATGCTAAAAGGCCTTGGCAAAGCGGGGTTTGACCACAATAAAAAGAACAATGCCGCACTCATTGCCCTGCCAAACGCGCATACGCCGACGCAAAAGAGCTTTGCCAACATCGGCCATGTCGAGGTGGTAAACGTGCGCAACTTGAACCCTGTCTCAATCATGTCGTCAAAGTACCTTGTAATTGTTGACCCGGCAGCCGCAATCGAAACCCTGTCGAAGAAGCGCGTCGTTAAGCCTGCGGCAAAATAAAACAAAAAATATAACTGTATGCAAAAGCACAATGTAAACATATTAGTCGAGCCCCGCATCACCGAAAAGGGCGCGTACCTTTCTGAAAAGGGCGTGTATGTCTTTAACGTGGCAATCGACGCCAACAAGCACGACATCATGGCGGCGGTTAAGAGCATTTACAACGTTACGCCGCGCAAAGTGACCGTCGTTACCGTGCCGCGCAAAATCGTTGCCACCCGCAGCACCAACCGCAAAGGCGCCACCCGCGGCGGCAAAAAGGCGTATATCTTCCTCAAAAAAGGCGAAACGATTGAGATCATATAACGAAACAAAAATACTTTTATGAAATCTTATAAACCATACACCGATTCCCGCCGCCACATGTCGACTGTGACCTTTAAGGGCAAGCTGACGGCTACCGAGCCGCACAAGGCTCTGACAACGGGCGGCAAGCGCAAGGTAGGCCGCAACAACGCGGGCCGCGTTACGGTGCGCCACAAAGGCGGCGGACACAAGCGCCTCTTCCGCGATGTGGATTTTACGTACAAAAAGATGGTGCCTGCCACGGTAGAGACTATAGAGTATGACCCCAACCGATCGGGCTTTATCGGACTTGTCGTATATAAAGACGGTGAGCGCCGCTACCTCCTTTTGCCTAAGTCAGTAAAAGTGGGCGACACTATCACTACGTCGGAGAGTGCCACAGCAACGCCGGGCAACCGCATGCCGCTTAAAAATGTCCCGATTGGGGCGTTTGTATACAATGTCGAGATCAAGCCGGGCAACGGCGGCAAGCTTGGCCGCTCGGCAGGTACGCATATCGAGGTTATCGCCCGCGACCAAGGCTACGCCGACCTTAAAATGCCTTCGAGCGAAGTGCGCAAAGTGCTCGACACCTGCTGGGCAACTATTGGCGAGGTGTCGAACGACGAGCATCATCTGGTAGTGTTTGGCAAAGCAGGGCGCAGCCGCTGGAAGGGTATCCGCCCCACGGTGCGCGGTACTGCCATGAACCCGGTAGACCACCCGCACGGCGGCGGCGAGGGCCGTCAAGGTCGCGGTTTGCGCCGCGCCAAATCTATGTGGGGCAAACCCACCGGCAAAGGCCAAAAGACCCGTACGCCTAAAAAATACTCCAACTACCTCATCGTGAGCCGCCGCAAAGTAGGCAAGCGCGGCAGCAAGCAGTAAAAATATAAATAAAAAAGAAAAACGCCCCGAGCCTAAAATATTTTTGGCGGGGCGTTTTTGTTTGGTGAGCCGGATATTACACCTACAAAAGCTTGTAGGAGTCGGGGATAGGATCCCATTTGTTTTCGCGGTACACTTCCATGCTCCCTTGGACGTACTCGCCTTTGATATCCTTGAGGTAGTCCTCCATCCTGACAAACGCCACGATGATATTATGTGCGGTGACGCCGTGGGAGAGTGATGTACCGCCGTTGCCGGCGTAGCTAAACCTAAATTCGGGCATTGGTCGATCCTTACCTTTCTTCGGGGGTTGGTCGGGGGCTCGGTTGAGGCGGCCTTGAGGTCACTTCTTCATGCCAAATTCTCTTGGTATCCCGCCTGAGCCTGTCGATATCAGGGTGAGATATGACCGGCACGTCTTCGGTCCGGCACGGAGAGTCATAGGTTTCGCGTGGCATGTCTCGCCCCTTCTGCTGTTGGTGATTAGGTGCTCCTGGCGCCACTATAGCAGAAAATTTGACTATATACAGGGTATCCTGTACTATGCCTTCAATCCCGCCGGGGGCTTTTTTATTGAGGTTCCGGGCAGAAGTAGGGGGTTTAACATAATGTCACGATCACTAAAAAAAGGTCCGTACGTGGACGAGAAGCTGCTCAAGAAGATTGACGGCAAAAAACCTCAGACCGCTGAGCTTATTAAAACGTGGGCGCGCCGCAGCCAAATAGCACCCGAGATGGTTGGCTTTAAGTTTGGCGTCTACAACGGCAAAACGCATATCGAGGTGCTAGTCAGCGAGGACATGGTAGGGCACCGCTTGGGCGAATTTTCCCCGACTAAAAAGTTTCAGCGCCACGGAGGCAAAATGCAAAAGGAAATGGAGCAAAAGGCTAAAGAAGGCGAGATTGCCGCAGCGCAGGCTGCCAAGGGCGCCGCTGATGCCGCTAAGACCGCCGCCGCCAAGAAGTAAACTGAAATACTATGTCAGACGCATCTGCAAAACTTAAAAACTACCGCCAGTCGCCCCGCAAGGTGCGCCTGCTTGCAGACTTGGTGCGCGGCAAGACGGCCGAGCACGCTATCAACCTTTTGGCTACTTTGCCCAAGCGCGGCAGCGAGCCGATGATTAAGCTTATCCAGTCGGCCGTCTCAAACTCGGGACTTTCATCGCGCGAGGTGCTCATTTCGACCATACAGGTAAACAGCGGCGTCGTATTTAAGCGCATGATGCCCCGCGCACGCGGACGCTCGGCGCCTATCAAAAAGAAGTCGAGCACCATCACTATGGGTCTTACCAAGCGTCCTGAACCAAAAGCTAAAAAAACTAAAGAGGCCGCAGCCACAAAATAATATGTCTAAAGTCGTACATCCATTTGCACACCGCCTTGGCATCCTCCGCGACTGGAGGCATCGTTGGTACGCGCAGGGCAAGCAGTACCAAGAGTACTTGCGTGCGGACATATTGCTGCGCGAGTATTTGTACCGCGAGCTGCGCGGCATGTACATCGGCGGCATCGAACTTGAGCGCGGCAACGGGAACCTCCGCGTTATCATCAAAACCTCGCGCCCCGGCGTTATCATCGGCCGCTCGGGCGAAGGCTCTCTTAAACTCAAAAACAAGATCGCCGCATTTTTGGCATCCAAAAAAGCTAGCGTGCAGGAAGTAAAGCTTGATATCGAAGAAATCCGCTCTCCAGAGTCATCCGCCGCAATAGTGGCGTACATGGTCGCAGAGGGGCTCGAGAAGCGTATGCCGTTTCGCCGCGTGCTCAAGCAAACAATCGAAAAGGCAATGGCAAACCGCGACGTAAAAGGCATCCGCATTACGCTTGGCGGCATGCTCGGCGGCGGCTCTATGTCCCGCGTTGAAACTTTAAAGAAGGGCCGCGTGCCGCTGCAGACCTTCCGCTCGGACATTGACTTTTACCGCGAACGCGCAAACCTGCCGCTGGGCGTTATTGGTATCAAGGTATGGATATACAAAGGAGAAGTCTTTGCGGACAAAGTAGCAAAGAAGGATAAATAATGCTTGCCCGATTTAATTAAACTGTATGTTAACCCCCAAGAAAGTAAAATTCCGCAAGTGGCACACGATGCGCCACAACCCTAAAAAGGTTAAAGTCGCTACGCGCGGCATCACTATTGCCTTTGGCTCGCATGGCCTTAAGGCCACGACGCCGGCGCGCGTGCGCTCTAACCAGCTTGAGAGCGCCCGCAAGGTTATCGTCCGCTCGCTCGGCAAGACCGGCAAGATGTGGCTGCGCGTGTTCCCCGACAAGCCGTTTACGCAAAAGCCGCCCGAGGTAAAGCTCGGCAAGGGCAAGGGCGACCCGGTGGGGTACGAGGTAGAAATTTGGCCGGGCCGCATACTCTTTGAGGTAGACGGCGTCACCGACGCGCTTGCGAGTAAGGCGCTTATCAGCGCTTCAAAAAAGTTGCCGCTTAAGGCAAAAGTCGTTTCGCGCCACGCATAAATTGTATGTCTAAAAAAACTAATTTCACCAATCATACTCAAGAGGACCTCGCCAAGTTTGTCAGCGACAAACGCGACGCTTTGCGCACCTTGCGCTTTGCCGCTTCGGGGAGTAAAAACCACAATGTCAAAGAGGCGCGCACTATCCGCAAAGAAATCGCCCGCGCTTTGACCGAAACCACTGCGCGTAAGGCGGTTGCAGCAAAATAATTATATGGAAACTAAAGACAAAGTAACTCACAAAAAAATCCTGCGCGGCACCGTGGTGTCCGACAAGATGCAAGACACGGCAGTCGTTGCAGTTTCACGCTACGTCAAGCATCCCAAGTACAAAAAGTACATGAAGATAACCAAGCGCTACCACGCGCACAACCCCGCTAACCGCGCCAAAGAGGGTGAGGTGGTCGTAATCCGCTCATGCCGCCCGCTGTCCAAGCTCAAGTCATTCGAAATCGTGTTCGCATAAAGAAGATATAACAGAATTTTATGATCCAAGACCGCTCACTCGTAGTAATTGCAGACAATACCGGCGCCAAAATCGGCCGCATCTTCAAGATTCCCGGCTCATCGCACAAGCGCTATGCCGAAATTGGCGAGGTGGTGGTGCTGTCGGTACAAACGGCCGAGCCGCGCAAGGCTGTCAAGAAAAAGGATATTTTAAAGGCCGTTGTGGTGCGCCAAAAAAAGCCCTTCCGCCGCAAGGACGGCTCGTACATCCGCTTTGACGAAAATGCCGTGGTAATTTTGGAGACTTCCGGCAAAGACAAAAAGGAGCCTAAGGCAGGACGCATCTTTGGCCCGATACCGCGCGAGCTGCAGGAGCTTGGGTACCAGACGATTATTTCCCGCGCACCGGAGGTTGTATAAACGTATGAACACTCTACATGTAAAAAAAGGCGACACCGTACTGGTCCTCGCCGGTAATGAAAAGGGGAAATCGGGCAAAGTGCTTGAGGTATTTCCTAAAATCAAGATGGTGTTGGTAGACGGAGTCGGCATGCGCAAAAAGCACCAAAAGCCGCGCCGCGAGGGCCAAAAGGGGCAAATCATCGACAAGCACTTTCCGATACATGCCAGCAATGTCAACCTTAAAGCTGAAAAGAAAGCAGCAAAGAAGTAATTAAACCACCATGCCTAAACTTATAAACGAACTACAAAAAAGTGCCTTCGATACGCTTAAAGCCGACTTTAAGTGGACTAACCGCATGCAGGTGCCCAAGGTAGAGAAGGTGGTTATCTCGGTCGGAGTCGGCAAGATGGCCAAGGACAAAGGCAAGGTAGATTTGGTGGCCAACCGCTTGGCAAAAATCACCGGCCAAAAGCCAGCCAGCCGCGGCGCCAAAAAGTCTATCGCAACGTACAAAACCCGCATTGGCGACAAGGTGGGCTACCAGGTTACCTTGCGCGGCAAGCGCGCCGAGGACTTTTTAAACCGTCTCGTGCACATTGCATTGCCGCGCACCAAAGACTTTAAAGGCATTGGTACCGCCGGCATCGACGAGATGGGCAACTACAGCCTTGGCATTAAAGAGCATATCGTATTTCCCGAGACTGCAGATGAAGAGCTGAAGGATGTCTTTGGCATGGCTGCAACGGTAGTCACCACTGCCAAAAACAAAGAAGTAGCCAAAGCCTACCTCTCCCACCTCGGCTTCCCCTTCAAAAAGGCTTAAGCCTTTTTGAAAATATAAGCAGCAGAAGTAAAAATATAAAAAATGAAAGGCCCAGATGAAAGTCCGGGTTTTTTTGATTCTTTTAATATTTTTGTAACACAAGACAATTCATCAGACGGGGTTTAAAAAATCCTCCTTTAGGAGTACACTTGCAATAGGTATGGCTAATGCTATTGAAATTACCGGGCTCCGCAAGGAATATAGGGATTTTTCTTTGAAGGATATCTCTTTTACGTTGCCCCTCGGCCACATCATGGGGTTTGTCGGCCAGAACGGCGCAGGAAAAACCACCACCATCCGCCTGATTTTAAATATGACTGCGCGGCAGAGCGGCAGCATACAAATACTGGGGCAAGACAATATTTTGGATGAGCAAAAAATAAAACAGGATATTGCCGTGGTGTTTGACGACACGTTTTTTGCAGAAAGCTGGAAGGTTTCAGAAGTTGAAAAAGCTATACAGGGTTTTTATGCCAAATGGGACAGCGCTCTGTATCACAATCACGTCAAAGAGTTCAACTTGCCCATTGATAAAAGAGTAAAGGAGTTATCGCGCGGGATGAAAATGAAGCTGATGCTCGCGGTCGCCATGTCGCACGAGGCCAAGCTGCTTATCCTCGACGAACCGACCAGTGGCATAGACCCCGTTGCACGCGACGAGCTGCTTGATATATTGCGCACGTATGTTGCGGACGGGCAAAAAAGCATTTTCTTCTCAACTCACATAACGACTGACCTTCAAAAAATCGCGGATTATATTTCTATCATACATAACGGTAGCATTGTGTACACCGGTACCGAAAAAGGTTTATCAGGAGCATTCCCGGGCGTGTCGTCCATTGACGATATTTTGGTATCGATTAGCAAACGAAGCATATGAACAACATCCTTAACTCTATAAAACTGGATTATTACATCCTCAAATCTGCGGATCTCCGAAGGCTGGCCATAGTTGCTTTTGTTCCGCTCCTCGTTGGAGGATTGTCAAAAAACCCGCCGCTCATACTGGGTATGAGCATGTTTATAGGAGGATTTTTTATGAGTACCATGTTTGCCGTAGTCGAAAAAAATAACCTCAACAAGCTCTACGGCATCTTGCCGGTTAAAAAACAGGAAACTGTAATCGGCCGCTACCTCTTTACGCTCATTTGCGGCGTCGCGATTGCCGCGCTGGCGAGCATACTCGCATTTGCCGTCTCGCTTGTATTGCAGGTTGGGCTCGATGGTTTTACATTCGCTGCTTGGCTTAGTGGTTCGTTTCTCCTTTTTTGTTTAATAATTTCCATACAATTTCCTCTCTATTTCAAATATGATTTTTCAAAATTGGTGGCATTTGCGAACTTGCCGTATATTCTTATAGTGGTCGCCGGCAGCTATGTAGTCAAAAAAGACCCGGAACTATTCGCTAAAACGCTTGCCTTTTTTATCCAGAATCCGTATACGATTTGGATACTAGGCATAGTAGGGGGGCTAGCATTGCTCGCAATCTCGACCTTCATCTCGATTGCGCTTTATCAAACCCGCGAGCTATAAGTCCATTTGCCCGTTTTTATAGAAAAGAAAAACCCGCGACCTGTCAGATGACGGTGCGGGTTTTTTTGAGTTTCGAACGTTAGGACTACGGGTTGAGGACAAGTTTGTCGACGATTTCGCCGGCAAACTCCTCGGGCACCATTTTTTGGAGAAAGGGTAGCATTACCCTCTCGCGGTGCTCTTTGAGGAGTTTGACGATTGTCTCCTTGTTGTTTCCGGCGACGGCGTCCTTTTCCCTTTCCAGAAGTTCGGCATGCTCCGGGCACAACGTGACTTCAGGAGAGGGCACTCCGAGAAGTTCTAAAGGCGGGTGCTTTTCATGGTAGTCCTTCGCTTCGGCGAGCGCGTCGTCAAAGTCGCTTCCGGGCAACCATGGAAAGGCCTTTTGCCTTAATTCCTGCTCTTGGGGTGGATAGGGCACCTCAATACTCCTTCTAACTGTTAACAAGCTATTCCACTACCAATTTAACCCACAAAAAGTTGCTTGTCAATGAAGCTTACAGGAAATATACAGAAAGTTTGCGCTCTAAAGGTGGCTGTGGTAGTATCTCCTCACGCCCAGCAGGGCTCCTTTTTTCTAATAGGTCCGGCCCAATAGGGGTTTGGAAACCGCTAGAATCGTAACCCGAGGCAAAGAAGGGTAAACCATATAAATGGCAAAAAAATCAACAGTAGCAAGGTCAAACAAGCCGCCCAAGTTTAAGTCCCGGGTGGTAAACCGCTGCTTCCGCTGCGGCCGCAAGCGCGCCTTTATGCGCGACTTTGGCATGTGCCGCGCCTGCTTCCGCGAGGCAGCCAATGAAGGCCTCATCCCCGGCGTCCGCAAATCATCCTGGTAATACTTTTATATCTATATGGTAAACGATCCAATTTCAGACATGCTTGTGCGCCTCCAAAACGCCTCTATGGTGGGTAAAATCCGCGTTACCATGCCGCGCTCGCAGATTAAACTCGCCATTGCCGACATTCTGAGCCGCGAGGGTTACATCGGCGAGGTAGACAAAAAGTCCAAGGACATCAACTTTTCGTTCACGCTTGTATACAAAAACAACCGCCCTGCAGTAACCGGCTTTAAACGCATCTCAAAACCCAGCCGCCGCATGTACCTTGGCGTGCGCGATGTGAAGCCGGTCAAGCGCGGCCACGGCATCCTCGTACTCTCGACCCCGGCAGGAATACTCACCGGCAAAGAGGCGCAAGTTAAGCGCGTCGGCGGCGAGGCACTGTTTGAAATCTGGTAAACCAATAAATATATGTCACGCTTAGCTAAACGCCCCATCACAATGCCGCCTTCAACCGAGGTTACCGTCTCGGGCTTTGAAGTGCGCGTCAAAGGCCCCAAGGGCACGCTCGTTAAGCCGGCCCACCGCCTTATTGGTATTGAGGTTACTAAAGAAGGAGTGCAGGTCACTAAAAAAAGCGAAACAAAAGAGGCACAGGCACTGGTAGGCACGTACGCCTCGCACCTCATGAACATGCTCGAGGGCGTTACCAAGGGCTTTTCCAAAAAATTGCTTGTTGAAGGCGTTGGCTACAAGTGGGATGTGCAGGGCAAAACGTTGAATCTTGCGCTTGGCTTTTCTCATCCGGTTAAAGTGGCTATCCCCGACGGCCTTACCGTTAAGGCAGACAAGGGCACGCTGACTATCGAAGGTTTTGACAAAGAGGCGGTCGGCCAGTTTGCCGCAAATATCCGCGCACTCAAAAAGCCCGAGCCGTACAAAGGCAAAGGCATCCGCTACGACGGCGAGGTGATCCGCCGCAAGCAGGGTAAGAAGGCCGCATAAACTGTGTAAAAAATTTGTATGTCTACTAAAACTATTAAAAACGCACAAAACCATCTTCGCCGCCACGCGCGCATCCGCGCCAAGGTTGCAGGCACTTCAGAGCGCCCACGTTTGGCGGTGTACAAGTCTAACCGCTACTTGCACGCGCAGATAATCGATGATGCTGCCGGCAAAACGCTGGTAGCCGGCAGCACTAAGGTGGTTACTGAAAAGGGTAAGAAGGGTAACAAGAATGATACACAGCCTAAAAAGATGGACGCCGCAAAAGCACTGGGACTAGACCTGGCAAAGCGCGCACAGGCAGCGGGTATTACCACGGTGGTGTTCGACAGGGGCGGTTTCCGTTATACTGGCCGTGTCTCCAAGCTTGCCGAAGCGGCTCGCGAGGGCGGTCTTAAATTCTAATTATGGCTGATGAAATTGAACAAATTGAGGTAGTTGAAGAAACCCCGGTGACGCCGGAGGTTGTTGAGGCTGCGCCTGCAGCGCCGGCCGCAACGCCTTTTGCCGATGCCGCGCGCCGCGCGGGCCGCTCGCTCGACCGCCGCAGTCCCGGTGGCCGCGGTGGGGCAGGCCGCCCCGGCGGCAACCGCCGCTCAGGTGGTCGCCCAGAGCGCAAAAGCGAGTACGACCAGCGCATGATAAACATCCGCCGCGTAGCGCGCGTAGTTTCCGGCGGCCGTCGCTTTTCATTCTCAGTCGCTATCATCATTGGTAACAAAAAGGGCAAAGTGGGCGTCGGCCTTGGCAAAGCAGGCGACACTACGCTCGCAATCGACAAGGCGGTGCGCAACGCTAAAAAGAATATGATCACCGTTGCGCTTACCAAAAACAACTCAATCATCCACGATACCGAGGCTAAGTACTGCGCATCAGTAGTATCTTTGATGCCGGCACGCGGCCGCGGTTTGGTGGCCGGCTCGTCGGTACGCCCGGTGCTCGAGTTGGCAGGCATTACCGACATTGTTGCCAAGCTGCACTCGGGGTCAAAAAACGGCCTTAACAATGCGCGCGCGGCTATCGCTGCTTTAAAGACGTTAAAAGCATAGATAGAAATTTTAATTTCTATAATATAAAAAGATATGCAACTCCACGAACTAAAACGCAAAACAGAAAATAAAAAGCCCAAGCGCGTAGGACGCGGCGGCGGGCGTGGCAAGACTTCGGGCCGCGGCACCAAGGGTCAAAAGGCGCGCGCCGGCCACAGCATCATGCCGGCTATCCGCGAGCAGCTTAAAAAGTTGCCGAAGCTCCGCGGTCGTGGCGTGGGCGGCCTCATCAGCATCCAGGCAAAGCCGCATGTGGTTAACTTGGCCTCGATAGAGAAGGCATTTTCGTCCGGTGCGACCATCAACTCTAAAACGCTCGTCGAGCAAGGCTTGGTACGCACGCGCAAGGGAGTCAAAAATCCTATCATCAAAATACTCGGCGACGGTGACATCACCAAAAAATTTGTCTTCAGCGGTGTGAGCATTTCCGGCGCAGCCAAGGAAAAGATAGAGGCAGCGGGCGGTACCGTTTCAAAGTAACTCAACGTATGAATACTTTTTTTCAAAAATTCGCGCTCTTGCTGCAAGACGCGCAGTTGCGCTCACGCCTCCTTTTTGTATTAAGCGTTCTGGCTATCTTCCGCTTGCTTGCGGCTATACCAATCCCCGGCATCAATGCTGCACAATTGCAGCAATTTTTTAATAACAACCAATTTTTTGGTTTGCTTAACCTCTTCTCCGGTGGCGGCCTCTCCAACCTTTCCATAGTGTTGCTCGGCGTTGGCCCGTACATCACCGCCTCAATCATCATGCAGCTCCTCACCATCATGGTGCCGCGCCTCAAGCAGCTCTATCAGGAAGAGGGCGAAGCTGGCCGTCAAAAATTTAGCCAGTACTCGCGCCTTATCACGTTGCCTATCGCCGTGGTGCAGGGCATCGGCTTCCTCTTGCTGTTGCAGCGCGAGCTCGTGCTGCCGGCGCTTTCGCCCTTCCAGTTTGGGGTGAACGTACTTGTGGTAACTGCAGGCTCGGTGCTGTTGATGTGGCTCGGCGAGCTTATATCAGAGTTTGGCCTCGGCAACGGCGTGTCACTTCTTATCTTTGCCGGCATTGTGGCGCGCTTGCCGCGCAGCGCCAGCCAGCTCCTATTCTCATTCGACACCACGCAGCTGCCGGTATACATCGCCTTTGTTATCGCGGCGGTCGCCGTTGTTGCGGCGGTGGTCGTCGTAACCGAGGCCGAGCGTCCGGTGCCGGTGACGTACGCCAAGCGCATCCGCGGCATGAAGGTGTACGGCGGGCAGTCTACGTACCTGCCGCTGCGTCTCAACCAAGCGGGCGTTATCCCGATTATCTTTGCGCTCTCGTTTCTTTTGCTGCCGCAAATGTTTGCGACGTTTTTCCAAACCTCAAGCCACTACTGGTTGGCGGCAACCTCGACGTTTATCCTCCACTGGCTGCAAAACTTGGGGTTTTACGGCAGCGTGTACTTCGTGCTCGTCGTTTTGTTTACATACTTTTACACTGCCGTTACGTTTGACCCGCACGCGATTGCTGAGAATTTGCAAAAGAATGGCGCGTTTATCCCCGGCGTGCGCCCCGGCGGCTCGACCGAAGAGTACTTGGCAAAGGTCATCACCCGCATCACGCTCGTGGGCGCGCTCTTTCTTGGCGCGATTGCCGTCATGCCTATTATTGTGCAGTCGCTCAGCGGCATCCAGTCGTTGGCGCTTGGCGGCACGGCGCTCCTCATCGTTGTTTCGGTTATCCTCGACCTTGCCCGCCGCGTCGACGCGCAGATCTCCATCCGCGAGTATTAAAAACCCCACATATGGTATGTTGGGGGTATGATAATTTTAATCATCATTGTCATAGTTCTTTTGGTTATAGGCATTTGGGTGGTTATACGCAGCGGTGTGCGGGAAATCATCTTGGATGAGGAGGACCAAAAGCTGGGCGATGAGACTCCGTCCGAGCAATTTCAAATGCTGCCCCATCTCAAATCAGAGCCGCCTAAAGAAGGCGACGAAAGCTGGACGCTCGACAGCACCGAAGACGCCTCAAGCGGAAAAGCAAGTTAATAGCCTAGTGTGGGAGTGTTTCTTTTGTTACAGTAGGGAGCGTGAACAATACCAAGACTTTTTTGATGATGGGGCGGCCGGGGTCGGGCAAGGGTACGCAGGCCAAGATGCTTGGCCTTGTGGTTGGCGCCCGCGTGTACTCTTCGGGCGCGCGCTTGCGCGAGATGGCGGCAAGCGGTTCTTATTTTGGCAATAGGACTAAAGTGGTTATGGAGCGCGGCGACCTCATGCCGGTATGGGTATCACAATATTTGTTTGAAGAGGCTCTGATTAAGCTCGAGCCTGCCGACGCTATTATTTTTGAGGGCTCGTGCCGCATACTCGAAGAGGCGATGCGCTTTCATGAGGCGGCTGTATGGCTAGGGCGACCGTACATTGCCGTGTATATAGATGCGCCCGAGGACGTGCTGCGTGAGCGTTTGCTCAAGCGTGCCGGCGTTGAGGGCCGCGCCGACGACAACGCAGCGGCGCTGCAGGAGCGTTTTGATAAATTTACTGAGCTGACCAGCAAATCACTAGAGTATTTTAAGAACGAAGGCACGCTGGTGACCATCAACGGCGACCAAAGCGTGGACGAGGTGCATGCCGCAGTACTGAAGGCGCTACATATATGATTGCAAAAACAGAAGAAGAAATTAAAAATCTGCGCAAAGCGGGCAATATTTTGGCCGATGCCTTGCGCTATGTTGCTACCAAAGTGAAGCCCGGTATTACGACAGCAGCGCTCGACTTGGCAGCCGAAGAGTTTATCCGCAAAGCAGGTGCCGAGCCGGCGTTTTTAAACTACAAGCAAGAAGGCTCGGTATACCCCTTTCCGGCAGTGCTGTGCGTGTCTATCAACGACGAGGTGGTGCACGGCATCCCCAGCGAGCAACGCATACTAAAAGAGGGCGACATGGTGATGCTTGACCTTGGCGTTTCGTACAACAGCTACTTTAGCGATGCGGCCATTACCGTGTTTGCGGGCACCGGTGATGCAAAAGGGCAGCAGTTGATTGCAGCGACCGAGGAGGCCTTGAAGGCCGCGATCAAAATAATCAAGCCGGGAGTACGCACGGGCGACATTGGCGCAGCCATACAAGCCGTTGCCAAAAAATATAATTTTGCAGTGGTCGAGGATTTGGGCGGACACTCGCTTGGCAAAGTCCCCCACGAAAAGCCCTACATTGGAAACACCGGCGTGGCCGGCAAAGGCGAGGTGCTGCAAGAAGGGTTGGTGCTGGCGGTCGAGCCTATTTTTACCGAAGGCAAGAAGGACATTACGCTCGACGACGACCAGTGGACGTACCGCACAGCCGACGGCTCGCGCAGCGCCGAAACCGAACATACTATTTTAATAACCAAAAACGGCGCCGAAGTACTAACCGCATAATGTGTTGCAAAATAAGGATTCTGTGGTAAAGTGCTGATTATGAAACACCCGAAGGAGGAGATAACGTACGTGATGATAAAGCCCGACGGCGTCCGCAAAGGACTCATCGGCGAGATCATCAAGCGCATGGAGCAGCGCGACTTAAAGGTTGTCGCGCTCGAGATGTTTCAGCCCACGTACAAAGAAATGGATAACCATTATCCTAAAAGCGAGGCATGGATCAACCGGCTTGGCGACCGCACTTCGAGCACCTACCAAAAGTACGGCCACTCTCTGCAGCGCGACTTCGGCACGACCGACCTTAAAAAGGTTGGCAAAACGGTGCGCAGCTGGCTTATAGACTACATGGTGTCGGCGCCGCTGGTAAAAATGGTGGTGCAGGGCGTGCATGCGGTAGACATGGTGCGTAAAATTGTCGGCCCAACCATGCCGTACTTGGCCGAGATGGGCACTATCCGCGGCGATTACTCGGCAGACTCTGCCATATCGGCCAATATTGAAAAGCGCGCCATCATGAATCTTATCCACGCCAGCGAAACTCCCGAGGAAGCCGCCCACGAAATCAAGCACTGGTTTGGCAAAAAGGGCATCTATAAATACAAAAGGTTTGGCATTGACGAGTAGTTTTGCTTTTTCTCTTTTTTGATATACTAAAGACAGGACGGCGCAGGCAAATGTCCTTAAGTGTTTCACCGGGAGTTTGACGGTTGGTGCGCCGTGGTGCATCACATAGAACACCCACCTATCACAGGGAGACACTTGCTTGCGACGTCTCATCAAGAAATTCCCCTTTATTGGGGATTTTTTGTTACAATATATACTACATGCAATCAAAAATAACTTTTTACGGAGGCGCGGGCTCGGTGACGGGCTCTAATTTTTTGCTCGACAACGGCAGCGAAAAGATTTTGGTTGATTGCGGCCTCAACCAAGGCACCAAAGAGGCCGACGCCATAAACGCCGCCGCGTTTGCCTACAACCCCGCAGACGTGCAGTACTTAGTGATAACGCACGCGCACCTCGACCATATCGGCCGCATACCCAAACTGGTCAAGGCCGGCTTTAAGGGCGTCATTTACTCGACCGTTGCCACGCGCGTCTTGGCCGAGCCGATGCTGCGCGACGAGCTGGCCCTGATGGCGAGCCACGAGAGGCATGCACAGCTGAATGGACAGGCAAAAACACCGCCACTATATACCGAAGAGGATATCGAAAAAAGTTTTACCTTATGGAAGGGGCTGAACTATCACGAACCGCTCCCGCTGGGCAGCATGACGCTCGAACTTTTAAACTCGGGACATATTTTAGGATCGGCAATTGCAAAGTTTACACGCGGCGCGGGAGAAAATAAAAAATCGATTGCGTTTACCGGAGACTTGGGTGGAGGCAACTCGCCGCTTTTGCCCCTGTGCGAGGAGCCGACCGGCGTCGACTATTTGGTGATGGAAAGTGTCTACGGCGACCGCACGCGCACCGATAGTGACCGTCGCGAGCGGCTTGAAAATGTGATTGAAGAGGCAGCCAAGCGCGGCGGCACATTGCTTATACCCGCATTTTCGACCGAGCGCACGCAAGACCTTTTGTACGAAATCCGCACGCTCATGACCGAGGAAAAGGTGCCTTCAATGCAAGTATATTTAGATTCGCCCTTGGCCGAAAAGATAACGGCCGCCTACACCGCGCACTCTGAGTATTTTGCCAAGCCTCTGCGCGAGCGGGTTGAAAAAGGCGAAAAGATTTTTTCGTTCCCGGAGCTGCGCTTTGTATCCACCGTTAACGAGTCGCACGGGTTGACCACGGCACCTAACCCAAAAATAATTTTGGCGGGTTCGGGTATGGGGCAGGGCGGGCGCGTACTGGCGCATGAGGAGTTTATGCTGCCCGACCCAAAAACTACGCTGCTGATAGTGGGCTATCAAGCGGCCGGCACCATTGGCCGCCGCTTGATCGAAGATAATAAGTATATTGAGCTGTACGGCAAAAAGGTGCCCGTGCGCGCAAAAATAGAGCAGATATACGGTTACTCGGCGCACATGGATGCCGAGCAGCTGGTTGAGTTTGTCAGCAAAGTGCACGAGAGCCTCACCAAAGTATTTGTCGTCATGGGCGAGCCGGCTGCCTCATCAACGCTTGTGCAGCGCCTGCGCGACTATCTTGGGGTGAATGCCATCGCGCCCGAAGCGGGAGAGAGCGCGACAATCGAGCTATAATAAAGCAATGGACATGGAAATTTTGCCCGCAAAGAGCACTACAACAATCGACCCCAAGAACGAGCACCTGCAAATAAAACTCGGTATATCGGGCGCGGCCGAAACGGGGCATTGCGGGCCAGATGCATATGAAAAGGGGATTGAGCTGGGGCGCGAGGTGGCGCGCCAAGGCGCGATGCTTATTACTGGCGCGACGACTGGCTTCCCGCTATGGGCGGCGATGGGCGCAAAAGAGATGGGCGGATTTGTCGTGGGCTTTTCGCCCGCCTCAAGCGAGAAGGAGCATGTCGAGCAGTATAATTTGCCCATCGAGTATCACGACATCATTGTATACACCGGCTTCGGCTATCCCGGCCGCGATCTTATTTTTACCCGCTCGGTCGACGGCATGCTGTTTGGCTGCGGGCGCATTGGCACGATACACGAGTTTACGATTGCCTTTGAGGACAATAAGCCGATGGGCGTGTACGAAGGCGAGTGGCCTACGGCCGATGAGTTTAAGCTCATTTTAAAAAACGGCCACCGGCCCAACGACAAAGTAATCTTTGGCGGTGACCCCAAAAACCTTGTCTCTGAAATAATAGCCATGATAAAAGTAGACAAAATCAACAGAGCCTCCTTCCGCTTCCAAAACACCGACAACGCGTAAACAAAAATCTCGAGGCCGTCCTCGAGATTTTTGTTTACTTTGGTATTAAATTAGGAAACTTTGGCGACTATGCGCTCGAGGGTTTTGGGGGAGTGCTCGGCTAGGTGCGAGAGCATTTTGCGGTTTATTTTTATCTCGGCTTTTGCGAGCGCGCCGATAAAGCGGCTGTAGGAAAGCGGCTTGCCCTCTTTGGTAATGGTGCCAAGCGTGTCGAGGCCGGCGTTGATGCGGACGTTCCACAATTTGCGGTAGTCGTTTTTCTTATCGCGGCGGTGCGCAAATGCGTACTTGCCGGCATGAAAGATAGCCTCCTTGGCCTGCTTAACCTTGGTGCTGCGGCCAAAGCGGTAGCCCTTGGTCATGGCAAGGATGCCGCGGCGCTTTTTTGCTGAATTGACTCCTCCTTTTACGCGAGACATATAAAATTAGTTGTTAGGTTATAGCTTCTAGTTTTTGGACGGGCTGGCGGTCTTGATAAAACGCTGGCTAACCTTTGCGCTCATCACAAACGCCTGCGTGCGGTTGCCATCCATTTGGGTAGAGCGGCTCTCTTTGGCGTTAAAGTGGTTTTGTCCCGGCTTGCGGCCAATAACCTTACCGTTTTTGGTAATTTTAAGACGCTTGGTAAAAGATTTGTTTGTTTTCATGTTGTTACTTTTTAGCTGCACGCTCCAACACCGTTGAAAGCCCTTTGGGGCTCTTGGCTATGGGCTCACCCAGCTTAAACTCCTGCGGGATAAGTTTGAGGAACCGCTCGAGCCGCTCTTTGAGAAACGCAAACTCCATGTACTTGTAGCGGCCCCACAAAAACAGGTCTACCTTGACGCGATGACCCTCTTGCAGCCACTGGGCCGCCTTTTTGGCCTTCAGGGCCATGTCATTGTCTCCGGTGCCTATTTTTACCTGGACGCTTTTCGTTTCGGTGGTGTGCGATTTAGCCTTTATTTCACGGCGTTTTTTCTCCTGCTCGTAATGGAATTTACCATATTCCATGATTTTTGCAACCGGCGGCACCGCATTGGGCGATATCTCAATAAGGTCCAACCCATACTCCCCGGCCTTCTTTAAAGCTTCGGACAGGCTAATAACCCCGATATTTTCGCCCTCGGGGCCTATGACACGCACCTCGGCGGCGCGTATCTGGTGGTTAATGCGAGTAGTATCCAAAGCGTTTGTGGCCCTTAGTATACCACATCATGCAGTTTTAGCCCAGAACTTAGCGGAGTCCTATGACAACCGATTGCGTAGTACCGTCGTCGAGCTTTGCTGAAATGCGGTACCAGTTGCCTGCAGCGACGCTCTTGGTGCTCCAGTTGTAGACATACTGGCTGCCGTCCCACTTAAACGTATTGCCGCTCGAGGCTGGGTCGCTGTATACCAACTCGTCGATAGAAGTACTCATGGGTCCTAATAGTTGCGGCGTGCTCCAAAGCGGGGCAGTTGCCGATTGCACAACAGTACCGTCAGCTTTTTTAATTTGGAATTTGACCGGCACCGTGCTGCCTCCTTTAAAGACGCTCACGTTAAGGCCAATTTGGTGCGCCGTGTCGTTGATAGGCTGCAAAAAGCCGTCCCAGCGGTACACGATGCTGAGTGTTGCGGGTACAAACGTTGCAAACAGGTAATTGACAGAAGAGAGCGTGCCCTGTGTGCAATTAATAGGATACGCGCCTACCGGGCTCGTGCTGAGTGCGCTTGTGGTGCATGAAGCGGCGCCGGTCGTGCTGTTTGCGGCGGTGTCACTGTTGATAAATCCGCTAAGCGTGGCGCTCAAGGTTGGTATAGCGGCGCCCAAGGTAATGGTTTGTGCATTTGCGGTTACGGTAAGCGGTGATTGCACCTTTTGTACCAAAAAGGTGCTGGTGGCGTAGGTGGTATTGCCCAGACTGTCAGTTGCGGCAATCACCAACGTGGCCGGACCGGACGGCAGCGATGATATGGGCAATGGCAGAGTTGGGTCTATCGCCACGCCGTTAAGCAGATACACAATCGAGCTGAATGAAGATAGGTTTGCAATGGTTGCTTGCGGAATGATGGTATCGGTCGAGAAGTACGTAGTGCCTTGTGCAGGTGCAGAGATAGTAATAGGAGCGACCGGCGCAGGATACGTCCCATCCCCGCTAATCTCATAAAACGGCGCCGTCCCTGCTGCATTAGAAGCCAGGTACACATCAAACACATCGGCAACTGACAGCGGGCTAAAGTAGAGGCGGTAGGGGGTGTTGGCGTAGAGCGTGTCATGTCCGATGCCCAAGGCGCAGCTAAAGTACATGTCTACCATCTGGCCATTGTACTGGGCTGCGGTAAGGGGGTTTTGGCGGTTCAGCGCATCGGCAGCCGTTCCGTACGCAAAGCCGCCAGAGGACTGCTGGGCGCAGGCGTACGCGTGCTGGCCTGTTTCGTCATACAGGTTAGGGATTTGCTGCAAAGAGCCAATGGAGCCGCTGGTATTAAACTGCGCCCTGATGTGAATCCCCACTACCGTGGCATCGGTGGTGGCTATTTGTCCCAGTGAGAAGCCGGGTTGGCTGTCATTGGGGTCGGTGACAAAAAAGGCGCCCGTGCTGCCGTCGCTGTGCCAGTAGTGTATGGGGGTGCCGCTGGAGTCTTCTTGGGAGGCCAGTAAGGCTGCATGCGCATGCGGGGCTGATACAAAGAGCACTGCTAGTAATGAGAGTACTGCGACATGCCTGGTGTTTTTCATATACAATAGCGTACCACAACTGTAGCGTTTGGCTAGATGAGAGGTGGGTGAGCAATTCAGGAAAAAGCTGCAACACTCATGCGCAGTTAATCGTAAAAATGGTATACCCGTAATAGCCGAAAAACACCATGATACGAATTCCAAAATACGTTACAGGCTCAGCAGCGCTTTTGCTGCTGATGGTTGTGTTTGCGCAAACCACCAACGCGCAGACTCCGCCTCACCAGCAATTAGATGTGCCTGAGGGAAGCAACGCTTCGCTCAACTGGTCGGGCTACGTGGCCGATGCGAATACGAGCGGCACAACTGCTGCATACACCAGCGTAACAGGCACGTGGGTCGTACCCAGCGTGTCGGCTACCAGCTCAGCAAATGCAGTGCAGAGTGCCGACGCCACGTGGGTTGGCGTAGGCGGCGTCGAGAGCCGCGATCTTATTCAAGCTGGCACGCAGGCAATAGTTGAGGACGGCACCGTTACATACAGCGCGTGGATAGAGACACTGCCCGGCTTTTCAAGAACCGTTTCGCTTGCCGTACAAAGTGGCGACTCGGTTACCGCCACTCTTGCCGAAGAGTCCGACGGCATCTGGCGCATCACGATTGCCAACAACACGCGCGGTACCAGCTACAGCCGCACCGTCGCATACGACTCGTCTCTTTCGAGCGCCGAATGGGTCGAGGAAATGGTCAGCAACGCCGGCGCAAGGTTTATCCCGCTCGATTCCTTTGGCAGCGTAACGTTTACTAACGCGGCGGCAACCGTTAACGGCAGCAGCCAAAATCTGTCCGAGCTGGGCGCACAACCGCTGCAAATGGTTGGCGGCGGTCAAACATTGGCTACCGCTTCAACCCTCAACAACGACAATCAAAGCTTTAGCGTTACGCGTTCAACCGAAACGCCTGCAACTGAAGCGGTTGCCGAGCAGCAAAGCGAGGCGGACGTACCCGTGATTGTAATCGTGCACTACCGCCACGACGGGATTCCGGCCGTCTTTTCAATCATCGGGTTGTAATGTTCATGGTTGCTTCAGGCGTACAGGGTACGCTTACAACTTATGGCAACAATAATAGAAAATAACGACACGAACCCCAATCGCCCGGTGCTCGTAAGTCAGGAAAGTTCAGGCGGATGGGCGGTGGCAATAGTGATACTGGTGCTTGTAATCGTCGCCGGCGCGTTTTGGTATATGCGTTACTACCGTGCGCCTGCAACCTCTAACACGCCCAACTCGACCATACAGGTAAATTTGCCGTCGTCGGGATATGCGCCCAACCCGGGCGGCAGCGGCACGCAGACACAAACGCAAACTCCCGCTACTCCTTACTAACGCGGCCGCCAAATAGTTTTGCAAACTCCTCGGGGCGATGCTCTTGGCCCATGGCTTTAAGATGCAGGAAAGGGTAGCACTCGGGCGTAAATTCGTAATGCCCGCGCACCTCGCCGTCTGTAAAGATGCGTATATGGTACTGATGCGTAAAGTTTTCGACGCGGCGCAGGCTTACCGCTTCACCTTCATCCTTCCATGCAACAAAGTGGTTGGCATAGCCCTGCGACACTAAATAGGCGACAAACTCTTGTAGCGACAGATGCGGAGCTATGTGACCTAAAGAATAGTTTTGGCGGCCTTGGTGCGCACCGACAAATGACTCCGCACTGACACCAAGCACGCGTGCGGTACCGCGCAAGAGCGGATGCAGCGGGGTATAGGTGCGCCAAAAGACGTACTTGGCGCGGTCGCGCAGGCGCGTGGGGTAGCGCATTTTTGAGCGCGGCAAATCTTTGATCCATTTTGGGGGCCGTTCTTTTTGGGCTTGCTTCATAATCTCTTGTAAATAATCCTATCACACGTTCATGTGGGCTTCAGTCGCGCTCCGTACCATTACAGAATGGTTGCATTTTTAGGTTCATGGTTTTTGGCATGGCTCCTCGGCGGCGGCCTTATCTTGGCAGTTGTCCTCTACATACTCTTTTTCAAAAAGAATTCGCTCATGAGCCTTGTGTTTAAGGCACTTTCAAATGTGCATACCCCTGTAACGCCGGCTTGGCAGTAAAACAAAAAGCCCCGCACTCTCTTTAGAGTTGGCGGGGTTCTTTGTTGTTTCAGTACTAAACTAATTACTGAGTCCTAAACGAGTTGCCAACCGGCGACCAGCTAAAGTTGCCTTGCGAGTCAAGCGATTCGACGGTGTAATAGTACGTCGTCGTGCCTTGCAAGCCGGTGATGGTTACGCTTTGGTTGTTGGAGAGTCCTGCAGCGCCGACAGCATTCGAAGCCGTTTTGTACACGAACGACGGCTGGGCGCTGTAAAACACCTTGGCGCTTGCCGGCGTGCTCGAAGTCCACGTTATGGTTGCCGAGTTAGTGGTCGAAGTAACCGAGGTAGCCGAGAGCATGGGTTGCGGAGTGTTGGTGTTGTTTATTTTCCCCGCACCTTCGTCAACGGATACGCCGTTCATTTGCGCGTTTAGTGCCGCAAGCGTGATCGGGCCAACGCGACCGACTGTGTCGATGCCATTGCGTGCTTGGAAGTTTATTACCGCCGCGCGGGTAAGCGGGCCAAAAAAGCCCGTCACTAGCCCTTGCGGGTAGAGAGTGCTGTCCTGCGCGAGAAAGGTCTGCAGCGTAGTTACGTCGCTGTTGGTCATGCCAAAGTCGAGCTGCTGGTTAATGGTGTCGGCAAGTGCGGTGCCAGCAAAGAGCGCGAGCGGCGCGATAACCATGCCGGCTAGCATAATACGTGTTTTCATAAATAGTGAAGGTAGTTAATTAGGTTAGTACGTTGCTTGTCTGCTTTCAGAGAAAAAATCTGTCTCTGGATAAATCCGGTCATCGACGTACCTATCTACTGCAACTCAACCGTAACAAACCCGCCTGTGTTCTACATGAGGGGTTAATTTGAACTTCAATAACTTAAGTCTTCATGATAAAATCATCAATAGTTATTAAACTTTAAATTATATGAAAACCTCTTACATTGTGGGCGCGGTGGTTGTGATACTCATTATTGTCGGGGCCGTCTGGTTTATGGGGCAAAGTTACACGCCACCGGCTACTTCGGAGCAGCCTCCTATGCAAATGCCTGCAGGCCAAACGCAAACGCCTACTCAAACTACAACGGCTGCGCCCGCGCCCGTTACTACGCCTACGACTCCTCAAGCAGTAAGCGTCGCTATCAGCAATTTTACCTTTAGTCCTGGTCAAATTACCGTAAAAGCGGGCTCAAAGGTCACGTGGACCAATAGCGACAGCGTTGCGCATACCGTCACCAGCAACAACGGAGCCTTTAATAGCGGCACGCTCAACCCGGGCAGCTCGTATAGTTTCACCTTCAATACTCCCGGCACCTATAACTACCACTGTGCTATCCACCCCAACATGACCGCAACCGTGGTGGTCACTCAATAAAATAATGGAACAAAGAAGCACAGTACTGCTCCGCATTGCGATAGCGTTTGCTTTTCTGTACCCGCCATTCGATTCCTACTTCCATCCTTTGTCGTGGATAAGCTTTTTCCCGCCGTTTATGCAGGGGCATGTGTCGGACGGCATGCTTTTGTTCGGTTGGGGAGTGCTCGAAGTAATTATTGCCGTGTGGATTCTATCGGACAAAAAGATATTTATCCCGTCGCTCGCGGCAACAATCTTGCTGCTTGCCATTGTAGCTTTTAACCTAACGATGTTCGAAATAGTATTCCGCGATGTCTCGCTCGCATTGGTAGCGGCAACGTTGGCGTGGCGGAGTTATTCTGTCCGCTAATTGCGGGTAATGGCGGGGACCAAAAGGGAAGCGGTAACCAAGGTATCCAGTTCTTGTAGATATAGCGGATCAGCTCTCAAGCATTTCTGCCAGTACAATTGCCTCGTTGTGCTCCTTGTCCCGTGCGCCGTACAACAGCGTTACTCTTTTGTGTTTCTTATGCAGTCGCTTCAATTCTTGCAGCAAATCCCCTTTATCGGCGAGTTCTCTCTTATATTTTTTCTTGAACGCTGCCCACCTCTCTGTTTTATGCCCAAACCATTTTCTAAGTTTCGTGCTCGGGCCAATGTCTTTAGACCATAGGTCTATTTTGGCTCGATCTTTGCTGATACCTCGCGGCCAAAGCCTATCCACCAGGATCCGGAATCCGTCGCTTTTAGCGTATGACTCGTAAATTCGTTTTAAGACAATCATTGCTTCATACATACTACATCCGGAGTGAATACAGTGTTAATGGAGTGGGCTGCCGCAGGCCGCCCATACCCCATACAGATCATTGTAAACAGCACAGGAGCATGATATGTCGAATCTGTTCGTAACAGAAACCGGCCGGGAGCCGCTTTCAGCAGAAGAGCGCGAGCGATTTGAGCGCTATATCGCCGAGATCTTCCACCGGATGGGAATGGACCTTGAGAGTGAAGCGTGTCGTCGGACCCCTTATCGCTGGGTCCAGGCGCTTGCCGACATGACCGACGGATACAATGGCGACAGCAATATCAACGTCGCCTTCGAGCGTGAGTGCGTCAACTGTGAAGGAGACCTCCCTACGGTGCAGATCGTCGAGGGGCCGATCGCCTTCGCCTCGCTTTGCGAGCACCACGCACTGCCATTCGTCGGCCATGCCTATATTGGCTGTCTGCGCCACAAGAAGATCATCGGGTTATCAAAATTTACGCGTCTCGTGCGCAAATATGCCCAGCGGTTTACCGTGCAGGAACGCATCGCTCAGGAAGTCGCAAACCAGCTCGAGGAGATCCTTGAGAGTCCCCACGGCGTCATCGTCTGTTTGCAAGCCCATCACAGCTGCACCCAATGCCGGGGAGTCAGAGAGATGGGCGCATCGACTCGAACTATCGAAAAACGCGGCCATTATGCAACTAATAGCCGCGCAGTAAGCGAATTCATGTCTCTGGCAGCCTTGCACCACCCGCTCTATTGAGAGGAGTAAAGTCCATGCGCATCACCACGCTGTATGAACAGGCAGGCAGGCAAAAGTCGAATCTGCCGACCGGGCTTGCTGAGCTTTATGACGGAGACTTGCAGTTTCCTGAAGTGCACCGGCCATACGTTATCAGTAACTTCGTGCAAACAATCGACGGAGTTGTCTCTTTCCAGATGCCTGGACACTCAGGCGGCACGCAGATCAGTGGCGGTAGTGCTGAGGATCGATTTGTCATGGGCCTTCTGCGGAGCTGTGCCGACGCCGTACTCGTCGGCTCGGGTACGCTTCGTGGCGACCCCGGTCATGTGAGGACCGCCGAGTTTATCTATCCCGAAGCTAAGGACTTGTACGCATCCGTTCGTAAAACGATAGGTAAGCCGCTTCTTCCGCTTAATGTCATCCTTACGGCAAGCGGTCGCATCGACTTGCAAGAGCCGACCTTTCACACCGACGGACTGAAAGCATTGATCATCACAACCGACAAAGGGGCGGCGAGACTCGCGCAAGATCACGGCCAGGCGCTCTCTGTTACAACTGTTCGCTCGACCGGCGAAAAAGGCGCAACGAGTCCGCGGTCCGTACTGAAGATACTCGCCAAGGAGTTTGGCGTGCGCCTGCTTCTACACGAGGGAGGGCCTACCATCTTTGGTGAGTTTCTTTCGGCCGGAATGATCGATGAGCTGTTTCTGACGCTTGCGCCGCAGCTCGCAGGCCGCGGTAAGGATGCGCCTAGGCCAAGTCTTGCCGGAGAAAGGCTATTTCTTCCGGAGACAGCTCCATGGATGACCCTTAGGAGCATCAAAAAAGCCTCGGATCATTTGTTACTGCGCTATAGTATCGCTGCAAAAAAGAGTTCGTAAAGTTCTTCTACTGGCTTCTGTCCAATGAACGCAGAGCCGTCACTCAAGCGCGCCGCATCGTGCGGCGCGCTTTTTTGAACGGCGATGATTGAGCGGCCCGAAATGGGCTGTAAGTTCTACTGATGTGGACGTCCCTCAAAATATTGAAACAGCAGTGGAAGGGGCTTGAAACCTTTATTTTGGATTGGGGCGAGCGTTTGCAGGGTAGGGTAGAGCTGCAAAATGCTTAGTATTTGCAACGCGGTCTTGTGCTTTAAGGGTCACATGAGAGCAATAGAACAGGTGTTGGTTTAAGTGGTGTTTTGGAGTATTGTGTCTGACGGACATGTAGAGGAGTTTTCCAATGGGCGAAGAAATCGATCGGTTTATTACAGATGTGAAAGGAGCCATGGCCGAAGCATTGGTAACAATGCTATTCCGTTGGTCAGGGTACACCGTAAAGTTGCACGGGCAATGGAAAGCAACAGATTTGAGGTCAAATCTAAAAGCCCCATTGTATTTAGAAGGTGATGGGACTACTGACCACCCTGATTTGGTTATTTCGCGAAGAGGTGAGAAGCAACTTATAGAAGTGAAATACCGAAGCGAAGGTAAGCTGTATCGTCAATTCGGTTCAAATCATAAGTTAAAAGCACAGTGTTTGCGATGGGGAAATGTCGAAAAAATAAAAGTTCCTTTTAGCGTAGTCATTGTGAACCAAGAGATAGAGCCGTATATTACGGTTCTACAAGCACCCTATCTTTCTGAAAAGGGGTGGTTCAACAAAAGAACACCCATTATGGAAGCGGGTTGGAATTTACGAAAAGACCTCCATGAAGAATGTGTACGTTTGCTAAAAGGCGGCCTTTTTGACGGGGTGAACTCTTAGGAGTTCACCTTTTTCTTTGAGCAATAGTCAGACTAGATATTTATGCTAGGCTAGGGGCATCAAATGGCTTTTCAACTGAAATCAGAAACAAATTTAAGTATCACAAGGGAAGAACTCGAAAAGAAAATTCGGGAAGAAGTAGAGAGGTACGTGACTCATGTTTTAAAGTCAAACGAAGTTGATTATGTGTTTCTAAAATCCGTCATATACGCTGAGGGACTTGTAAAAGAGGTGAATAAAAAATTACATGGGACAGATGAGCGCACTTCCTTAGAAAAACATTTAGAACTAATGGATTTAATTACAGATCCATCAGTCAAGCGATCTATACAATTATTTAGACAAATAAAGCCTTTTAGAAATACTTTAGCGCATAAGTTGGAATATCGAACCGAAGATGATCCTATGTTTATTAAACGGTTTAAATTTGTGGAAACTGAAGACATTGAAGCAAAAAAGAAGAAAATAGCTGATTACTTTAACTCAATTGTGCACGGAATCTTGTTTGTTAAGATAGGAATAGAATATTCTCAGGACTTTATTTACTACATTGATAAATAAAGATGAGAGATATAGTTAAAAAATAAATATGTCTGCTGAGATTACTTACGAAGAAAAATTCAAACAGCTACAAAACTTATTATTAGCTGCATTTGAGACTTTTTATACTTGGAAGACACTTCAAAACGAAGAGTATAACGATCTCTATAAAATAAATAGTGGTTTTTGGGGTGCGGTTATACCTGCACTACAACATGAGTGGTTTATCGGTCTAGCCCGTTTATTTGAAGACTCACAATATGCTAGAAGTGGTGCGATTGTCTCTGTTTATTCTCTTATATCGGAACACCCTAACAAGGAAAGAGCTGCACAAGCAACTGAATTTCTTGATAAGAATAAAAAAGTTATAAATAATATTGCTAGAATCAGAGACCATCGTCACGCACACAATAATGCAAACTTTCTTGTAAATCCCAAGGATTTTGAAAAGAGGTTTTCTATAAAATACAGCGAATTAGAAAGTATGTTTGAATTCAGCGACCAACTACTTGGTATTCTTCATCCAGAAGATGAACACGGATATATGCTCAATCACCTTAAAGAAGAAGCCGAACGCGACACGAAAGGTGTGGTGGAAGGACTCCGTTATTTCAACACTAAAAGAAATGAACATAGACAGCGGTGGTTAAAAGACCGTGTTGGCAGTATTCATTTTCCTCCTAAAGAAAGCAATTAATAGCGGTTCCAACTGCGTACCTTGTCCGTGAGTCAGAGCCCTACGAAGCAGTTATAAAAGGCTTTGAAATGCGACATGTAACACTATCCCCAGCCTTCATTTACAATTCAGTATAAGTGATATAATATGGACCCATACACGCCCCAGCTAGCCGAAAGGCCCGCTGGGGTTTGTTCGTATCAAACTCAGCAAAAAGGGTGTAGAATGGCCCCAATGCAACGAATTTTAATGATAGATGGGGAAAATTTTAAGGGCAAAATAAAGGCTGTTTTTGTTGAAGCGGGGAAAGAAAAACCCATTTGGCATCAGTACGATTTTCGAGGTTTAATAGATAAGGTACTTAACGGTGTTGGGCTAGATAAGAAGGTATTTTATTTTGCAAAAATTAAGGAACATTCAAGCAGTTTGGAGAAATCAAAGGAACTTATTGAACAACAACGTCTTCTAAAAAATCATCTTACTGCTCAAGGTTTTGAAGTGGTGTTAACGGGAAGAGTGCGTGGTCAAATGGAAAAAGATAAAAAAGGCCGCGAGATACTCGTCTTTAAAGAGAAGGGAGTTGATGTAAAAATTGCAGTGGATATGGTTACTCATTCTTGTGATAAGACGGCAGTTAAAATAGTCCTTGCGAGTTCAGATTCAGACCTACAACCAGCAATATCTGAAGTCGGCAGTAGGGGTATAGAGTGTATATATTTGGGATTCGAAAATAATCCAAATAAGGGTATTTCGTATACTACAAAAAGGACCATTCTTATTCGCGACTCAGAAGTTTTCGAATTTGAAAGTGTACAGTTGCCCCTTGTTCGGTAATATAAGATTTGCAGCCCAAGGATGGTAAAATAGAATTAGATTCTTTGAATCTAATCAAATATGAGAGGTGGATATAGACAGGGAGCAGGGAGGAAGCTAGGATTTGCTGCTAAAGAGGCTGAGGAGGCTCGTAAAGTGCTCTCAGAGATGGTTACAAAGGAGATAGTGCCTATCGGCGAAGCCCTGATAAAACAGGCTAAAACAGGCAATATTGCCGCTGCAAGGGAATTGTTTGACCGGGCATGGGGTAAGTTGCCTCAAACCTTAAATGGAGGATTTGAAATCACAAGTCGACTTTGGCCGTCGCTAAAGCAAATGCTTGTTTGTGAAGGCAAAGCCAGAGCCTTGCTTTAAATATTGCTCGAATTTGGTCGCCTGGGTTTTGGTATTGAAAGCGCAGTACCATACCAATTCGTAAGGTTTCTTACTTGAAGAATATTGTGATGCGCCGGAATTGTGTTCGTCCAATCGCTTTTGAACGTTTTCAGTAAAACCGACATAACGGCTCCCGTCTGTAAGGCTTTTTAAAATGTAAACAAAATACATTGCCGCATATTACAAAGAGAAGTTTGTATGTCAATACGCCCTACTTCGCTAAAGCTTCGAAGGGCCACTGCGGCTTTTATATAAAACAAAACCGCCCATGGGCGGTTTTGTTTTGCTTCTTGTGCAGGATGTACTTCGTCGCTGAAGCTATGAAGTACAAGTGCCTGCACTGCGAAGCTTTAGCGTAGCAGTGGAGATGGGCGGAGTTGAACCGCCGTGCAATGGAGAGGCTCAGTAAGTTTCTACGGGGTGTAGGACATTTTATGTTTACCCGTCTTTTTACAGATAGGTTTTGGCTCTGATGTAGGAAATGAGCAAAATCATTTCGAGCCGCAGATCCTAAGTTTCGCTTGTACGGTGGATCAGTCCGCAAAAGTATATCCTGTTATATAACACCCGGCTCAAACCATCAGGCTAGGTTTGAAGGATGCGAGCGCTTAGGCTTACGCGAAAGCTAACTCGTTCGCCGAGAAATACGGCGAAGCAACTGACTTTGCAGTTATGTTTACCGGATTTTAAAGCAGGTCCGGACTGCTACCCCGCGCTTAAAGCGCGTGACTCCACTGTCGAAGCCTGGCATCCCCGAAAAGCCAACTTCGCAGTCCGCTTTTTTCGCGGACGAACCGAGCTTATCGTGAACGCCAGTTGTTTGCAATAAAATCACTGAAAAGTGGGGGGGCGCGTACGTCCCCCGGTGATTAACGGTTACTCCTCGGTGAGGTCTGCATCGTCTGCATAGACATCGAGCTCGTCGAGATTTGCGGTTTTCTCGACCCTGCGGCAGCCGATCGGCAAGCGGTCGTGACGACCCCGGTCCGCGACAATGACATCGCGAAGCGACGCTCTTCGTATCGATTGCATCTCAAAGTTCTCGCTAAATGCCGACATGTATTCTCTCCCCAAAAGTGGCCATGATTGACCACTTTTCAATGATCTTATTGATTTTTCAAAGTACGCTGAATGTCGCGCTTGGTGTCCCTTTCTTTAAGGACGTTACGCTTATCATACACCTTACGGCCGCGCGCAATTGCTATGCGCACCTTCAATTTACTGCCTTTATTATACACCGCAAGTGGCACTACTGTCAACCCTTTCTGGCCTTCGGCATCGCTTAGCTTTACGAGCTCTTTTTTGTTTACAAGAAGCTTGCGTGTGCGCTCGGGCTCGTAGTCTTTGGCCATATTGGCCGGCTGGTAGGGCGGGATGCTCATGCCAACAATGTACGCCTCGTGGCCGCCTGCCCGCCCCGAGGGACGTACTACTATATGCGAGCCTTCCAGTTTACCGTGGCGCGCCCGCAGGCTCTTTACCTCATGACCCAGCAACTGCAAACCTGCCTCGAGCTCCTCGAGTATTTCATAGTTGAGCCGTGCCTTTTTGTGCTCTATCAGATTCACACAAGAACTGTACCACTTTCTTAACCATTATTTAATATTGTGTAACGTAAGCTGAAGGGCGGCTGGGTGCATAAAAACTCCTGCAACAAAACACGGAGAGTTATCGTGCGTATCAAATTTGGGGCTGTACTAGCTCTAGTCAGTTCTTTGGCAGTACTCGCAACGCCTGTGCAGGCGCCGGCGCAAAGTCTGGTGTATCAGGCGCGGCAATACATTGGAACCAATCCAACCGGATGGTCGCGCGTATGGTGCGGCAGATTTATGGATATGATTCTGCGGCAATCGGGTTACCGCGGAGGAGGCAATTACTCGTTGGCGTACGCCCGTTATGGCACAAGAGTGCACGGCCCTGTCGCAGGCGCTATTGCCGTAATGGGCCGCCGGGGCGGCGGACACGTTGGCGTCGTCAGCGGCGTGGATAGCAGCGGCAACCCGATTATTATTTCGGGCAACACATGGGGCCGCGGCTCGAAGCGCTCGCGAGTAATGGAGGCACCGTATCCGCGCAGCCGCATCTTTGCGTATGTGCTCCCCTAACAACCCGCTGAAAATAAAAAATAAAAAAAGCGGGAGAGGAGGGATACTTGGCCGCCGCGCTTTGCGCGGCGGCCTTCTTCTTTTTGTCTAAATGCGCCAAAATGTTATACTGTAGCCTTCATGCCAAACTCTAACGATAAAGGAAACAAGGGCGCAAACGGCGGCGGCAAAAAGTCCCGTGGCCCCAAAATGCCCGGCAATATCCCCGGCGGGGATAGCTTTTGGGTTAACCTCGCTACTTCGGTCGTGCTTCTCTTATTGCTTGCCGGCGCATATGCGTACTTTATCAGTGGCTCCAGCAAAGCGACCGAAACTATCCCGCTCTCTCAAGTGGCGCAGGACATCGGGGCGGGCAAAGTCTCGGCTATTAGCGTCAATGGCGACGAGCTCGACCTTACCTATACCGACAAGACGCAAAAAATTGCCAAAAAAGAGGCCGACGTGGGCCTGACGCAAACACTCGCCAACTATGGCGTTGACAAAGCGGCACTCGACAAAGTAACCATCACGATTGCCAGCCAAAGCGGCTGGGAGTTTTGGCTTGGCGTACTCGCGCCGTTTGCCGCGCCGGTATTGCTTATCGCTTTTTTTGTCTGGTACCTCTCGCGCCAAGTGCGCGGGGCGGGGATGCAGGCATTTTCGTTTGGCCAGAGCAAGCCGCGCCTTATCGACCCTAACGATGCCAACTCGCGTGTAACCTTTAAAGACGTCGCCGGCGCCAAAGAGGCAAAAGAAGAGCTATTAGAAATCGTCGACTTTTTAAAAAATCCTAAAAAGTTTTTGGATATAGGCGCGCGCATCCCCAAAGGCATTTTGCTGATGGGCGCGCCCGGCACGGGCAAAACGCTGCTTGCGCGTGCGGTGGCGGGCGAGGCAGGCGTGCCGTTTTTCTCTATCTCCGGCTCGGAGTTTGTCGAAATGTTTGTAGGCGTGGGCGCCAGCCGCGTGCGCGACCTGTTTTTGACGGCTAAAAAAGCGGCGCCGGCAATTATATTTGTCGACGAAATAGACGCCGTGGGCCGCGTGCGCGGCACGGGCGTTGGCGGCGGCAACGACGAGCGCGAGCAAACCCTTAACCAGATACTCGTCGAGATGGACGGCTTTGAACCAAATGAAAAGGTCATTGTGATGGCCGCAACCAACCGCCCCGACGTGCTCGACCCGGCGCTCTTGCGCCCCGGCCGCTTTGACCGCCGCGTGACCATCGACCTGCCCGACCGCGGCGACCGCTTGGAGATTTTAAAAATACATTCGCGCAAAAAGCCGTTTGCTGAAGACGTTAACCTTGAGGTGGTGGCCGAGCGCACGCCGGGCTTTAGCGGCGCCGACCTCTTTAGCCTCATGAACGAGGGCGCGATACTTGCCGCGCGCGAAAACCGCAAGACCGTTGCGCAGTACGACCTTATCCGCAGCATCGAAAAGGTTATGCTGGGCCCCGAGCGCAAGACGCATGTGCTTAATAAAAAAGAAAAGGAGATCACCGCCTACCACGAGGCCGGCCACGCGCTGGTGGCCTCCGTGTTGCCGCACACCGACCCTGTGCACAAAATTTCCATCATCAGCCGCGGCCGCGCGGCAGGGTACACGCTCAAGCTGCCGTTTGAGGACAAGCGCATGCAAAGCAAGCGCGAGTTCCTCGACGATATTGCGATGTCGCTTGGCGGCTATGTGGCCGAAAAGACGGTCTTTGGCGATATTACCACCGGCCCTTCGAACGACTTGCAGGTGCTCACCAATTTAGCGCGCAACATGGTTACGCGCTGGGGCATGTCCGACAAAATGGGCACGATAGCGCTTGAAGGCGAGGGCGGCCGCGCGCTGTTCGGCGCAGGCGTCGAGGGCGCGCAGTACTCGCAAAAGGTCTCGGCCGAAATAGATGCAGAAGTCAAAAAAATAATCGATGACGCGTATGACAAAGCGCAAAACATCATCAACGAGCACCGCAAAGCACTTGACGCCATTGCCGGCCGGTTGGTAGAGGTAGAGACGCTTGAGCGTGCCGAGTTTGAGCAGCTCTTAATAGTCCACGGCATCCAGCCAAAAAAGAAGCAGGAGATAATCGAAACGCCGGTTAACGTAAACTTTTAATGTAAAAAGAAAAAGCCGCCCGGTGTTCCCGAGCGGCTTTTTATTTCATTTTTTGATCCAGTGCACCTTTTCCACCGGAATACCGGTTGAGGCAAGCACAAAGTCGCAATGCGCCGCCTCTGGCATAAACTCTTGGCTGAACTGGCGTACCGACAAGAATGCTTTGCCGCAGGCGTTGCACCAAAAGTAAATGCTGGACACAGACTCGCCCCTGTACTGGTTTGGCAGGTCGCCGGGCTGGTGGTACTTCATTGCGGCTCGCCTCTGGTCAAGCGTATGACCGCTGGTAGGGTGGACCATGGTCACCGCAACTGCTTCTCGTGTATCGCTCATGATTCTCTCCTATGAACTGCTGCAAATAGAGTACCCGAGTTTTGCAAAAAAAGAAATCCCCGGCATCGCTGCCGGGAATCTTCTGCTATTTATCGAGCCAGTTCACCACGCGTACCCTTTGCGACGGGGTTTGCACGGGTGCTAGTACAAACACCAGTTGGCCATTGCGTGCCAGCTCTCTTTTGCTGTCGCTGTCGAGCTCATCGGGTGACATGCGGCCCTCGTCGCAGTAGTTGCACCAAAAGTACGAAACATCAAAAAGAGTGCCGGGGTAGTCGTTGTCAATCGCGGCCGAGCTACGGTACTTCAGGTTGCCGAGCTTCGGCTCCATTGGGTTGCAGCACTGATGGCATAAAACGATTGTTTTGACGTTACTCTCTTGTACGGTTTCCATCTTCAGCCTCCAAAGTTAAAGCCGGTTAAACAATCTGCCCACACAGTACTCCAATTTTACAAAAAAGAAAATCCCCGCCGTCTCGTATTGAGAGGGAGGGGATAGTTTGGCCGGCTGAGCTTACTCGATAGCCGATACCCAGTTGGGATTGATCTTAAGGTTCGCTTTGCGCTCTTCGTGAAGTGCGCCGCCGACTTCGTGAATGTCGAAATTGTTTAAGGGCTCGCCACAGGCAAGTTTGGCCCAGATGTGCGGCAAGTTAAGCCGCACCGCAATGTCCCCAAGTTTGATCTCGGTGAGCATATCGCCATCGCCTTGCGGGACAAAGACGTCCGAGATGTTATCAGTGCCTATGCGCAGCGGCACTTTTGCCTTGATGAGCTCGCCGACCCGTGCAATCGAGTTATGCTTCGGTGTATCGACCACCCGGAGTTGCCGCATGGTAAGCGCGGCGGTAGGGCAGACAATCACTCCGACATTGAACTCAAGCAGCTTTTCCATCAAGAGGCGGAAGCGCTGCTCGCTATACGCCGATGGAGAGATCATATGAATGAGCCATATCATCGGCTCACCAAGCTTCGAGCGGGGCTGATATTGCGACTCGAGTACTTCGAGCACTCGCAACGCCCCTTCCTCAAAAGGCACATCCATCTGGTCCACGTGGAACTGGATTTCTTTGCCTTGTTCGCGCGCGAGTTCGATGCCGATACGAACGTGATGCTTGAAGCCGATCCGTCCTTTAGGGTCGGCGTCCTTTGCATAGTCGTCCTTTTCAGGCAACAGTGACAAGTAGTCACACAGCTTCGCCGCTCTTTTGAAGACCTCTAGTCTTGGAATATTGTCTTCCGGGTCATGCTTGAAACCAAAGATTGGCGTAGGAGCGATACGCACATCGAGCCCACGCTTCGCAAACTTTCGCTTGAGTTCAAGAGCGATATGTATTGCCAAGAGTCCGCCGCCGGGTAAATCCGGAGTCGCATCAATGTTGGTGTCTATCCGCTTAACCCCAAAAAGTTTTTGCTGCCGGTCGAGTGCCATTGTCATTCGCTCGCGTAGGTCTTTGGGTTTATAGGCGGGACCGGTATGCAGGTCACCCACCAGATTTTGCTTGACCGAGAGCGGCAAGTTGCTGGCCTTAAGCGGGGTCGAGCCGGTATGCTCGAGATATTTATCCGCGAGCGTATAGGCACGGTCGAGATGCGCGTGGGCGTTGTAAAATCCGCCGTAGGCGTTGCTTCGATCAATAACGATCTTGTCGTACTCGGGTAGGTTCCTGGTTGATCTCACGAGACGTCCTCCTGTTGAAAGGGCAAACTTACGGCAGGTTAGCACAAAAAGTCTCCAATGTCTTCTGTGGGCGCGGAAGGGATCGAACCTTCGACCGGTCGTGTATAAGACGACTGCTCTACCGCTGAGCTACGCGCCCCTGAATTGCCGAACTGTTGCCAAAATATACCTCATCTTTACTCAAAATGCATTGCTTTGGCGCGGGCAAAGAGCGCATGCTGCAGTAGCTGGTGCTTGGCCAGCGTGTCGTCTTTTTTTACAATGTTGAGTGCTTCGCTCCGCGCCGCTTCGACTAGTTTTAAATTTTTAAGCGCTTCCATACCTATGTCCGAGATGCCCCATTGCTTGCTTCCGGCAAGCATACCCGCGCCACGCTGCAACAAGTCGGCCTCGGCCAGCTCAAACCCATTTTTGGCAGTGGTTAGTGCTTTAAGCCGCGCCAAGGTAGGCTCGCCTTTACTTTCAGGCACGACAAAGCAGTAGGCTTGGTGGTTACTGCGCACCACGCGGCCCCGTAATTGATGTAATTGTGAAAGCCCAAAGCGTTCGGCGCCTTCGATAAAAATCATAGTCGCGTTGGGTACGTTGACTCCAACTTCAACAACCGATGTTGCCACCAGTATGTCTATTTTATGTACGGCAAACTTGGCCATCGTCTCGTCTTTTTCCTTCGGCGTCATTTTGCTGTGGAGTATTGCAATTTCGTACTCCGGAAATACATCCTTTTTTAAACGCTTCGCTTCTTCTGTAACCGACTTGGCCATTATCGCAAATGCTTTGTCCGGGTCGGGCTCGTCGATGCGCGGACAAATCACGTATGCTTGGCGGCCTTCCTTAAGTTGCTCGTGCATTTTTGCGTAAGCCTTAGTGCGTTCATTCGGTTTAACAATTTCAGTAATGATGGGCTTGCGGCCCGCAGGCATCTGATCGAGCAGCGTTAAGTCGAGGTCGCCATAAATAGTTAAGGCAAGCGTGCGGGGGATAGGCGTTGCGGTCATTGAAAGCAGGTGAGGGATGCGCGCCTCCTTCTTAGCCAAGTTTTTGCGCTGGTTGACGCCAAACCGGTGCTGCTCGTCGATGATTACCAAAGCCAAATGTTTAAACTGCACTGACTTTTGAATTAAAGCATGTGTGCCGATCACCACCGGTATCTCGCCGTTGGCGACCCACTTTAACAATTGAGTGCGAGATATATTAGTCGCGCCGCCTTTGTGCACCTTGCTGGGGAATTTGTAGCAGCCGCTGCCGGTGATAAGCCCGATGTTGATGGGATGTCGTTCGAAGAACTTTATAAATGACAAAAAATGTTGTTTAGCTAAAATTTCGGTCGGGGCCATGTAGGCCACCTGCAGCGTGCCGTAATTTTGCCCGACGGGGCGGGTTTTAACGACGGCAAACGCGGCCGTGGCTGCAACGGCCGTTTTGCCGCTGCCGACGTCGCCCTCGAGCAGTCGCGACATTGGTTGGCCGCTCGACATATCTTTAAGTATCGCGTCGATGGCATGATGCTGTGCAGCTGTCGGCGTAAAAGGGAATTCGCCCACAAACTCCTCAATAAGTTCTTTGGGCGGAAAAACCTTGAAACTTTGTTGCTTGGCTTGAAGCGCCCGCTCGACGCCGCGCGCCAGCTGGATATAAAACACTTCCTCAAATGCAAAGCGCTTGCGCGAAGCAATGGCGTCTTTTAATTTTTGCGGCGCATGCATCCAGACTATAGAGCTGGCGAGGCCGGGCAGATTATATTTTTTTAAAATTTCGGGCAGCAAAGGGTCCTCGACCTCCGCAAGCGCACCACCAGCCAAAACTTTTTTAATCGCATGCCGTAACCACAGCGACGTAATACCTTTGGTTTCCGGGTAGACAGCGAAGAGTTCAGTCTGCTGCGCAGGAAAAGACTCTGAAAAAGTCCTCGGGTCTCCTGTCCTAGCCTCAGCCCGGCTAGGCAGGCCAGACTTTTCCATAGCCTTTTCCTGCGCCGCCCCGGCGTCAAGTTGTATAGTCTGGCCTGTGGCTTGATCTAATTCAGAAATAGAAACCTTCTGTAACTGCGGATTTGCTAAGTACAATTTGCCTTCGCTCCCCGACACTTTACCGGTGGCGCGTACGCGCGTACCATCTATATACATCTTTGCAATGTACGGCTGGTTAAACCAGCGCAGCTTGATGCGCCCCGACGTGTCGCGCAAGTAGCCTTCGCTCACTGGCCGGCGGCTCTTCCACGCTTTTTTGGTCTCCATCTTTTCAAGCACGCCGATGACGCTTACCTCTTGCCCAAGCGTAAGGCCTGCAACGCTTGCTTCGCCGCCGGCCTGCTCGTACCGAAAGGGGAAGTGGTAAAGCAAATCGCGTACGGTCGTAATACCGAGCTTTTTGAGGGCGCTTTTTTGTACGTCCATCAGGCGAAAATAAGTTGAAAGGGGGTCGGCAAGTTTCATAAAGTCTCCTTGAATATACACCCCGTGGGCAGAGGAGTATACTGAGCTAATGCAAAAAAACGACAATAACAAAAAGGCGATTGCTTTACATAAAAAACTCCGCGGCAAGATACGAATTATGCCGGCGGTGCCGGTGAAAGACCGGCCGATGCTCTCGCTTGTATATACGCCCGGTGTTGCGGCTGTGTCGTCGTTAATATCCAAAGCTTCTTATACTAAGCAAGCAAAGCTTGCTGGCGACTACACTATAAAAGGCAGAATGATTGCCGTAATTTCTGATGGTACTGCCGTTTTAGGATTGGGCAACATCGGCCCGTACGGCGCGTTGCCGGTGATGGAAGGGAAGGCTGCGCTTTTTAAAACATTTGCCGACGTAGACGCGTTCCCAATAGTGTTAGATACAAAAAGTGTCGACGAAGTAGTCGAAACAGTACTGCGCATTGCGCCGGCGTTTGGCGGCATCAACCTCGAGGATTTTAAAGCGCCGGAGTGCTTTGAGATCGAAGAGAGGATAAAAGCCGCGCTCGACATCCCTGTGATGCACGACGACCAGCATGGCACGGCTATTGCGGTACTGGCGGCGCTGATTAATGCCGCAAAAGTGGTCAAAAAAGATTTAAAAAAATTAAAAGTGGTGATTAGCGGCGCGGGCGCGGCCGGTACGGCCATTGCAAAGCTGTTTGCCAAGGCCGGTATTAAAGATATTATCGTTTTGGACAGCAAAGGCATCATCGACGACTCGCGCAAAGAGCCGCACAAAAAAGAGCTGGCCAAAGTAAGCAACCCGCGCAAACTTGCGGGCGGTTTAGAGGAAGCGATGATGGGCGCCGACGCATTTATCGGCGTGTCAGGGCCGAAGCTGATGGGCGCGAAAGAGGTGGCGCTGATGGCGCAGAAGGCCATTGTATTTGCGATGGCAAATCCGGTGCCCGAGATTATGCCCGAAGAGGCGCTGAAAGGCGGCGCGGCCGTAGTTGGTACCGGCCGCTCGGATTACCCCAACCAAATCAACAACTCGCTCGTATTCCCCGGCGTATTCCGCGGAGCGCTCGACAACCGCGTTTCAAAAATCACCGACGAGATGAAGTTAAAAGCCGCAAAGAGTTTGGCCGCCCTTGTTAAAAAACCCACCGCGCAAAAAATAGTCCCCGGCGCGTTTGAAAAGGGCGTCTCGCAAGCGGTCGCCAAGGCAATAAAGTAACTGTCAAACACCGAGTGTTTGACAGAAACGAAACTTAAAATGCTGCGGTGTGCGGAGAGCCCAGGCCGGTAATATAGTCAAAGTGTGCACGGGCGGTGCAAAAGTATCCGCAGATGCCGTTGGTACCGCTGGTGATGTCGCGGAAGTACTTTGTGTGCTCGCCAGTGGATTTGTCGGCGTATAGTTGCGCGTCAGTGATGCCGCCACCAAGCGCAGCGATGGCAGCCCATTGCGGAGCGCCTGCTGACGTACCGCCTACCGTATGCCAGCCTCCTTTAACATAAATAGGGAAGCCGCTCATTGGGTTGGCGTCATAGGACACATCAGGTATGGCGCGCATTCCACCCGCTTTGGGTATGCTGTAACTGGTTTGGAAGGCCGGCTCCTTTTCGTATGCACTCACGCCGCCTCCGCTGCCGCCCCACGCGCCTTCGCTTTTAAAAACCCCGTTGCTTGTAAGCGTAATCGAGGTGCCTCCGACACCAATAACATTGGGTGAGCTTGCCGGCCAGGATGCGCCGGCGCCATTGTCTCCTGATGAGGCAAAAAACGGCGCGTGGCTTACACTTTTAAAATGGGAGTCAAGCGAAACCTCTTCGGGAAACTCGCCGCCGCCCCAGCTCATTGAAATGGCCGTTGCGTCTGGAATGTTTGCTGCGTAGTCAACCGCTTTAAGGAGGTTAGCGCCGCTTTGGGTGGTTGCCTCAACCAAAAGTATTTTTGCCTGCGGTGCGATTGCATGCGCCCATTCGACATCGAGCGAAGTCTCTTTTGCCCAGCCGCTGTTGGACTTGATGCCGCTGCTCATGGCATGTTTGGCAAAACAGCCGTTGGCACTAGTGCATGCCGGCAAATTAAATGTTTTGCTAAACATGCTTAAATCTGTTTCGATAGTGGTGTCGTTGTATGCACCGATAATAACAATGGTGCCGCGCCCGCCATTTGACGGAAGGTTATAGATTTTTTTAATTGCATCAGGTGTCATGCCCATAGGCAGTTTGGTAGTGCCGCCGAGCTCGTGTATCGGCGGCACGCCTTTATAATTTGCAAAGTGATATGAAGCCTGCGCCACAAAAGGAAATAAAACTGCCATTCCACAAATAAAAATAACGATTATTTTTTGCATGGCTGGAGCTTACCAATGCCCGATACACAAATGCAAACTTGTGTATTATCCAAGCCAACGCTAGGGCAAATGAGGGCTCAATAGTAGAATATCTTGGGATGAAAGAGTATACTCCTTCAACCGTCTACTTATATGGGAGATTTTGAACAGCAATTTAAGGACGCTTTTGAGCGCTATAGCGATGAGCTCTTCAGGCATTGCAGCATGCGGATAAGCGACCGCGAAAGGGCCCTCGAGCTTACCCAAGACGCCTTTATGCGCACGTGGGATTATGTCCGTAAGGGCGGCGAAGTGCGCGACCTGCGCCCCTTTCTGTACCAAACTTTGCGCAACCTTATTATTGATGAGTACCGCAAAGTAAAGATACACTCCCTCGACAGCATGCTTGAGCAGGCCGAAAGCGGCGCCATGGAGGCGATGCTCCCGCAGGACGACACCAACACGGTTGAGGCTGCGATGGAGCGGCTCGACGCCAAGCAGGCGCTGAAAAGGGTCCACGAATTGCCTGAAAGCTACCGCGAAGTTATATTGCTGAGGTACGTCGAGGGGTTTACGCCCAAGGAAATCGGCGCGGTCGTGGGCGAGAGCGAAAACGTCGTGTCGGTCCGGATACACCGGGCACTCAAAAAGATGCGCGAGCTGCTCGAAGCAAAAGAAATGGGAATCGGAAAATAACAATGAACAACTTTTTTTCACAATTTAAAGACAGGGCGCGCATAACGCGGCTTTCGCATGAGGAAAAGCAGGCAATGCGCGTGCAGCTGTACGACTATGTCGAGCAACATCCGGCTGGCGCCTTTGGCGTGCCTGCAGATAAAGCTTTCACGCCGGTGCCGAGCACGTTTTACTTTTTCTCTCCGCGCTACCTCGTACCGGTTGCTTTGCTTTTGGTAATTGGCCTTGGTTCGGGCACTGCGTTTGCCGCACAAAGTGCGCTGCCGGGCAATCCTTTGTATGCAATTAAAATACACGTAAACGAAGCAGTGCAAACGGCGCTTGCGACGACGCCCGAGGCAAAGGCCGAAATAAACGCGCAGTTGGCAACTAATAGGCTTGAGGAGGCCGAGACGCTTGCCTCTACCGGCGAGCTTGATGCGACTACGACCGCGCTGCTTGCAAGCAACTTTACCGCCCACGCCGAAGCCGCGCAGGCCAACACCAGCGATGTCGAGTCTAACGACCCGGGGGCAGCCGCACAGCTGGGCGCGCAATTCAATGGCGCGCTTGCCGCGCACAGCGCGATACTGGCGCAAATTGGAGATGACTCAAAGAGCGATGAGACGATGCACAACTCAAATTCGTTTGCCGCGCAGGTAGTCGAGGAGGCCGCACACGGCAAGCGCAACGACGACGGCAGCGCGCTTGCGGTTGCCATCGATACTTCGGCGCTTGTGCCTCCGGTTGTCACGACCAGTACCACAACGACAGCTCCAACAAACGGCGCACGCATCCGCACGTTTGCAGCAGTTACCCCGCAAGTTGCTTCAGGCAGTTCCACCACGACCGCCTCGACTTCTGCCAACAAAGCTAAAGGTAAAAGTGCAAACAGCGGCAGCACCGCTGATGCAAAAATAGCAGCGTCGCTTGGCGCGCAGGCAAGTAGCACGCTCGCCGCCGTGGTCACTGACTTCTCGGCGCTCAAACCATCTCTTGATGCCAACACGTCGGCGCAGGTAGCAACGCAAATTGCCGGCATACAAACAACGTTTGCAGCTGCCACGGCAGAGCTTGCGGCTGGCAATACCTCGGGCGCGGTGCAGGACTTTGCCGCAGTGGTGCGGATGTCGGTCAAGCTCGACGCCTACCTTAAGGCGGGTAAAAAGTTTAACTGGACGCTCCTGACGGGCCTATTGACCAACTCGGGCCGCAACAACTCAGGCGACTCTAATTCAAATTCAAATCACGGCTCAAACGGCCGGGACAAAAATGCCAGCGGCGATTCGACAGACAACAGCGGCCATAGCGGTTCTAGCGGCGACAATGCAAGCGGCACAGTCAACATAGATCTGCATTTGTAAAACTAGCGGCGTTTCTTTTTTGGTACTTTGCCGCCCGCTTTGCGCGCCTCAGAGAGGCCAATCGCAATAGCCTGTTTGCGGCTGGTGACTTTTTGGCCGCTGCGGCCGCTTTTTAATTTGCCGCGCTTCATTTCGTGCATCGCGCGTTTTACTTTGGCGCCTGCCTTTTTGCCGTATCGTGCCATGCAGTAAATAGTAAACAGGCACAATGTAAATTGTATTAAGATTCGTATTTAAGCACTTGATACTCGCGCCATATAAAGTACATAACTACGAGGTCAAATATTGTAAGGGCCACAATTGCGTACGCGCCGGTTGTGGCCACTTCGTACAACTGGTACAGCACAAACAGCCCCAGCACCACCAACGAGGCGGGGTACGCCCGCAGTTTGTTTTTAAGCATGGCCCAAATGAGTGCCACTTTAATGAGTCCGCGGCTTAAAATATAAATAGCAATGAACGTACCGCTGATAGTCGCCGCCTGATGGGCAAGGGACAGCAGGTGGCTTGCAATAAAACTATTGGCATTTTCCTGCAGCTCGCTTTCGGCGTACGCAGCCAGTAAATTTAAAAAGTACGATACCGGGATAAACAGGAGTGCAATGCCGGCCGCTGTTTCGGCAAGCGAAATGGCTCCCTTAATAAAAATACTGATGCGGAAATACAACCGTATCCGCTTTTCCTGCTCTCTGGTAAATTCCATAGATTTTTAGTGTAGATGCAGTATAGCTTATTTTAGTGTAAGGTAAGTGGGTTACGGGCATACATCGCACTTGAGCAAAAGTGCTTCATATAAGGAGAGTTGCCAGAGCGGTCGAATGGAGCAACCTGCTAAGTTGTTGACCGGGAAACCGGTCCGAGGGTTCGAATCCCTCACTCTCCGCAGATTTGAACGCAGTGAAAATACTGCGGAGAGCGCCGCCTTGTGCGGCGCTTTTGCGTAGCAAAAGTGAGGAGATTCGAAAGCCGGAGCGATGTTTTGCTAGCAAGCAAAACCGCGAGGCAGGGTCGTGCGGCCAAAGTTGCGACGACAACTTTGGAACGTCTAACCGAATCCCTCACTCTCCGCCAGTCAAAATAGTCCGAATCTTCAACGTTTTTCAACGAGGGGTGCAAAGGGATTCGAACTTTGGGCCTATAATATATTTGTCGTCTGCGCGAAGCAGATTCGAACGTTATGAACGAATATCTATATCATCGTGTGCCAAAAAATATGGTTGGGGCAACGCTCTATCCTCTGAACGTTTTAAAAAAGACCCAACCGGAGGTTTACAACGAGCATGTTAAAAAATATGAAGGCAGAGAACGTCTTCTTACTACAGAAATACCACCGCTACATTGTTTGTGGAATGATGTACTTCACTTTACTGCAGTTGCGCCTTCAACTCTGAAAGCAAACCTTGCAAAAGCAAGTATAAAGTTGCCGTCCGTTGCGTGGTTCAAAATCCCTGTGTCTTTGATACAAGGCAAAAACAGTATAGCTTTCACGTATCGCCGCGATGAGGACCTCGTGCCGAAGTTCAAGGAATACGAACCATTTGACCCTGCACAAATGGATATATACCGCTCTGTGCCAGACGCGACGATTGAGTACTACAAACAGAAAAAAGCAGAGGGTGTTAGACCACTCCTTTTTCACTTGGTGCCGCACATACTGTATAAGGGGTCTATAGAAACTAAAGGATTAGAGATTGTCTACTCTTAATTAAGCAAAGCTAGTGCACTCAATTTTCCCATACTGGTTTTCACTAGTGGATAGATAGTGTATATTTCGGAAAGGAGACTATAAGAAGCTCCGCAGATGAAAAAGAGCGCCTTATGGCGCTTTTCGTCTGCGGAGCGTCATATATAGACCGCCGGTTTTTCATTTTTGCATAAGAAAAAACCCCGCGTGGCGCGGGATTTTCTGTTGTTGGGCGGAAATTAAAAACGTTTTACGCCCTTTGGTTTGCGAACAGGCTGGAGAAGCCTTTTATTTCGGGATAGGGAGGCTTATGCTTCCTCTCCAACTTTTCCTTGATCGCTTTGCCCATGTCGTGGGCTTTTATCTGCTCAGCCGTTGCCGTTGTGTTCGGCGAAAGGTCATAACCGCTGCGCCCGTTATCCCAAAAAGGCACAAGCTCGTTATATTTCCCCGGAACGTTGATCTTGCAGTCGTCATCATGCTTGAATGTGTTGTTTTCGACAACAGCATCGCAAAATCTGCAGTAGCTGATGCTGGTCGCAAAAAACGGACGCACTCGAACTGTCATATGGTTTCTCCCCTGACGTGTGGAATGAATACGCAAACAACTACTGACACAAATTTACTCCTTTAATGTATGAAAGCAAGGTGAGCAGGTGCATAACCGATGAACGTGTCACGTTTGCTATTTGTGTTTTGACCTAAGACTGCGCGAGCGCAATGCAGCGCACTTCAGATGCGCCGGCTTCGCGTAGCGCGCGCTTGGCCTCGGCAAAACTGGCGCCCGTGGTTGAGACGTCGTCTACGACAATGCAGACTCGCCCCTCGACGCGCTCGGGGTACACAACTGCCATAGCATTTTTGAGATTTTTTAAGCGATTGTGGCGCTCGAGGCCTTGCTGGGGTTTGGTGTGGCGGGTACGCAGCAAAACGCCGGTGGCATAGGAAAAAGTACTAGCAAAAATAGTCTGGCCGAGCGTCGAGCGAGGAGACCCGAGGACTTTTTTGATGGTACTTTTTTCTATGCCTAACGATCTTAATGCACTTTCGCACAGCACTTCGGTTTGGTTATGGCCTCTTTCCTTCCTGCGGGTTGGGTGCATCGGCATGGGTATTAGGAGGGGAGTGCCGACTATGTCGCTTGCTTCGGCAAGCAAAAGCTGCGCTAAATACTCGCCAGCTATTTTACTTGCGTGTCCGCCGGCATAATATTTGACCTCCCATACCAAGGCGCGTACGCGTCCATCGGCGTAGGGCAGCGTGCCGTCGTAGCGCGCTATCCTTTCCAAATCGGCAACCGAAAGATTTGCTACCGCCGACTCTGTTGGACGCGTGCGGAATAAAAGCTTGGTTACAAATGAAGTGATCACCCTGGTTGTGCGTTGCATAGTGGTATAATAAATAGAGCCTATGGATTTCAAACTCCCTGCATTTTCGCTGTCTTCTTTGTTTAAAACCGAAGTCAAAAGCGTGCTTGGCGTGGACATCGGCTCCTCGGCCATTAAAGTCGTACAACTGCGGCGCGAAAAGGGCCGCGTGATACTTGAAACGTACGGCGCTATCTCGCTGGGCCCCTACGCAGGTGTCGAAATCGGCCGCGCAACGGCGCTTGGCGCCGACAAGATAAGCGAGGCGCTCAAAGACGTCATCCGCGAGGCCAATGTAACCACGCAAGACGCCGCCATATCCATACCATACTCATCGAGTTTAGTCTCTATCATCAAGCTGCCGGCCACGGTTGAAAAGCAGCTGGCGCAGGTGGTGCCGATAGAGGCGCGCAAATATATCCCCGTGCCTATTAACGAAGTGCTGCTGGACTGGTTTGTCGTTTCGGGCGGAGCCAAGAGCGGCGGCGCGGGACCCGACGGCAAAATAGACGTGCTTTTGGTGGCGATACACAACGACACGATAGGGAAGTTCCGCAGTATTGCAACCGAGTCGCAGTTAAACGCGGCCTTTTTTGAAATCGAGGTCTTTAGCGCCGTGCGCGCATCGCTTGAGCATGGCATTGCGCCGGTGGCGGTGGTGGACTTGGGCGCGGCGACCACCAAGTTTTACGTGGTCGAGCGGGGTCTTATACACGAGAGCCATATTATCAACCACGGCGCGCAAGACTTAACGCTTGCGGCCTCGCGCGCGCTGGGCATTACTGTGGTGCAAGCTGAAGAGAAGAAGCGCAAATTTGGCATGGCGAGCTTGCTGCCGCCGACGCCCGGCAGCAATGTGGCCGCTGATGCGCTTAAAAATTCTATCGAACTTTCTTTGTCTCCCTTATTGTCGGAAATATCGCGCACGGTAAGCGCCTACGAGCAGCGCACCAACCAAACACTGGACGCATTGGTGATGACCGGCGGTGGCGCAACGCTTAAAGGCTTTATGGAGTTTGCCCAAACCAAAATACAGGCGCAGCTGCGCTTGGCCGACCCGTTTGGCAAAACGCAGGCACCCGCCTTCCTTGAAGCAATCCTAAAAGAAGCCGGCCCCGAATTTAGCGTAGCGGTAGGCTTGGCCCTTCGCCGCTTGCAGGAGTTGGGCTAGTCGGGCGGAAAGTAAAAAGCGCTTTGTCCCCATACGCACTTGGCAATACGATACGAATGCTAATTAGCACTATATAATAGATAGTAATGGATCCTCAGGTTCAGGCCTCTTTTATACCGAAGAAATCGCTCGAGATGGGCCGGGCCCCGCGGGGCGGCTTTGGCGGTTTGGTATTTCTTGTCGCGCTTTTGTTTTTTGTAGCCTCGTTGGTTGCGGCGGGCGGCGTGTTTGCCTACACGCAATACCTTAACAGCGCCATTGTCAGCAAAGCCAACTCGCTTACTCTGGCCGAGGGCGCGTACGACCCCGGCACCATACAAGACCTCGTGCGGCTTGATAACCGCCTTACGCAAGCCAAGCTTTTGCTCGGCAAACATATCGCCGCTTCGGGCATTTTTGCCTTCCTGTCGACCCAAACGCTTGCTAACGTGGCCTTTAGCAGCTTTGACTATGCGCTTGGCGATAATGGCAGCGCAAAGATAAGTATGCAGGGCGTTGCGGACAGCTTTTCGACGGTGGCATTGCAGTCCGACCAGTTTGGCGGCAATAAATTGCTTAAGGATGTGGTGTTTACCGGCATTACCGCCGACGCCACGGGGCGCGTAAACTTTACCGTAAGCGCCACAGTTGACCCGAGCGTCCTTTCCTACGCTGCATCGCTTGGGGACAGTGCCGCAGTACCGGCCACCGCATCGACCACTACAGGCTCAAGCACGCCGTCACAATAATATATGCGCCTTTTTATACCCATTATCCTAGTCGTTGCCGCCATCGGGCTTTTTGTCGTGTATACCAACCCGGCGTACCAAGCCTCGAAGGCGCTTTCGGCAAAAGTGGCCGCCTACAACGACGCGCTCGACAAGTCGAAGGAGCTTAGGCAGGTGCGCGACCAGCTCCTTTCCAAGCGCAACACCTTTTCTGCCGACGATGTGCAAAAATTGCAGGAGGTGCTGCCCGACAATGTCGACAACATCCGCCTTATTATCGACATCAACAACATTGCCTCGCGCCACGGAATCTCGCTTTCGGGCGTCAACATCGGCGATATTGGGGGCACTAAAAATGCGCCGGTCGCCGGCGTAGGTTCCGGCCCCGTTGGCAACGTGGATATAGGGTTTTCGGTTGCAACCTCGTACGACGGCATGCTTTCCTTCCTTAACGACCTCGAGCACAGCTTGCGCCTTATCGATGTTGAAAAGCTCACCTTTACCGCCAGCGCCACCGACGCAAGCACCTACGCATTTAACATCCGCACGTATTGGCTCCATTAAACTACACTGCTATGGATTTTCTTAAACAAAATATGATACCGATAGGCGCAGGCGTGGTGCTGCTCGCGGGCATCTATGTGTATGTAACCTATTTCAGCCCCTCTGCGCCGGCCGCGCTGACCGCGAGCGACAACAGCACGGCGCTTTCGCAAAATTTGCTGGTGACCCTGCAAAACCTGCATACGATAAAGCTCGATAACAGCATTTTTAGCGACCCCGCCTTCCAGTCGCTTACCGACTTTGGCGTGGTGATACCGCCGGAGGCAGTCGGCCGGCGCAACCCGTTCCTGCCGCTTAGCGGATTTGGCACCGTCGGAAATACCGGAGGGGCCGCGGCGCCGGTGACCTTGCCGGCAATCCCCAAAACAGGGAAATAACAACGGAAGCCTATGAATCTACTTGAACTACTTACGCAGAGCGGCGCTCTCGACGCTAAAGCGGTGCCCGAAATAGAGGCGCAGCTGGGGCAGGCGGGCGCTACACCCGAAGGCGTGCTGCAAAAAAACGGCATTACGCTTGCCAATATCCTTAAAGTAAAAGGCGACTACTACAATATCCCGACACGCGAAATAGGCGGCAGCTCGGTGCCGTTTGACGTCTTGCGCTATGTGCCCGAGGAGTCTGCGCGCCACTACCGCTTTGCGCCGATTGGCATTAGCGACGGGGCGCTCGAGGTGGGCATTACCGACCCCGACAACCTTGAGGCGCGCGACGCGCTTACGTTTATTTCGGCCAAGGTGGGAATGCCGTACAAAATTTATCTCATAAACGAAACTGATTTTGAAAAGTTGCTGACGCAGTACAAGGGCCTTTCGGGCGAAGTGGGCAAGGCGCTTGGCGAGTTTGAAACGGAAACTGTGGCGGGCGACGCCAAAGCCGGCAAAGGCACCGAAAAGCGCACGAGCTTTTTGGAAGAGGCCGAAGTTACCGAAACGGGCGCCGACGCTATTACCGCCGACGCGCCGGTTACCAAAATTGTGGCAACGGTGCTGCGCCACGCGGTAGAGCAGCGCGCATCCGACATCCATATTGAGCCGTTAGTAGACCAAACGCGCGTGCGCTTCCGCGTTGACGGCGTGCTTATCACTAACATCACGCTGCCTTCAAAGGTGCACGGCGCGGTGGTGGCGCGCATTAAAGTGCTCTCGAACATGCGCTTGGATGAAAAGCGCAAGCCGCAAGACGGCCGCTTTAGCGCGCGCGTCGGCGGCAACAAAATCGACTTCCGCGTCTCGACCTTTCCAACCTACTACGGCGAGAAGGTGGTGATGCGTATTTTAGGATCCGCGTCGCTCGAGCTTAAGCTCGACGACTTTGGGCTTTCTAAGCGCAACCTCGAGATGATACGCACGGCAATTAAAAAACCCTACGGTCTAGTGCTCATTTCGGGTCCGACCGGCTCCGGTAAATCAACCACGCTCTACTCAATTCTTAACGAGGTGGACCGCGACAAGCAAAACGTACTCTCGCTCGAGGATCCGGTCGAGTACACCATCCCCGGCGTCTCGCAAAGCCAAGTGCGGCCCGAAATCGGCTACACGTTTGCAACGGGGCTGCGCACCACCCTGCGGCAGGACCCAAACATCATCATGGTGGGCGAGATCCGCGATGCCGAAACGGCAAACCTTGCCGTGCAGGCGGCGCTAACCGGCCATCTTGTCCTCTCGACTATCCACACCAACAACGCGGTGGGCATTATCCCGCGCCTCCTCGACATGGGTGTCGAGCCGTACCTGATACCGCCGGTTTTGATATTGGGCATGGCGCAGCGCTTGGTGAAAACCCTGTGCAAAGGCGGCGGCAAAAAGGTGCCGGTCGAGGGCAGCATGGAAGTGATGATGAAAAATGAGTTTAAAGACCTGCCCGAGCAGTATCAAAAGGATATACCGCCCTTAAAGGAAGTGTATTTAAAAAATCCGACCGCTGATTGCCCCGCCGGCACGCGCGGCCGCATTGCCGTATACGAAATGTTTGACATGAACGTCGATTTGGAACGCGCCATACTCGCCAACAAGCCGGAGGACGATATTTTTAACATTGCGCGCAAAAACGGCATGCTCACGATGAAAGAGGATGCTATTATTAAAGCAGCCAACGGGGTGATTCCGTTTGAGGAAGTAAACACGCTTGGCGGCCAGTTTGAGTTGCCTGAAGAGTTGCCCGAGTTTGATACCACAAAGCCGGTGGCCATAGACGAAGAGAGCGCAGACACGGACAGCAAAGACGTAGCCATTACCCCCGGACCCAAAAAAGAAGTTGAAGTTTAATATCTATGCCAAACTATACGCAAAAACTGCAGCAGCTTATCGAGACGGTCATTAGCCAAGGGGCAAGCGACCTGCACCTTTCGGTCGGCGTGCAGCCCATGGTGCGCGTGTCGGGACAATTGACGCCGCTGCTGACCGAGCAAAAGCTTACGCAGGAAGACATGCTGGGTTTGCTTACGCAACTGCTGCCGCCCGAGCGCAAAGAATTGTTTTTAAAAACGCAGGAGGCCGACTTTTCCTTCTCTTACGGCGAAAAGGTCCGCTTTCGCGGCAATGCGTATGTTGAGCGCGGCACGGTGGGCGTTGCGCTGCGCCTTATCCCGCGGGATATACGCTCGATTGCCGAGTTAAAGCTGCCGCCAGTACTCGAGACGTTTGCGCAGCGCGAGCAGGGCTTCTTTTTGGTGGTGGGGCCGGTGGGGCAGGGCAAAACGACCACGCTTGCCGCGCTGATTGAAAAAATAAACACCGAGCGCGCTGAGCATATTATTACCATCGAAGACCCAATCGAATATTTGTTTGAAAATAAAAAATCGCTCATTGAGCAGCGCGAGGTCCGCGTGGACACAGCCGACTTTCCCGTGGCATTGCAGTCGGTTTTCCGCCAAGACGTCGACGTCTTGATGATTGGCGAGATGCGCACGCCCGAAACCATTTCGACCGCCGTTACCGCCGCCGAAACGGGCCACCTCGTTTTTTCCACTTTGCACACCAACAACGCATCGCAAACCATTGACCGCATCATCGACACCTTTCCGGCCAACCAGCAGGACCAGATACGCGTGCAGCTGGCCGTGTCGCTTGCCGGCATTTTTAGCCAGCGCCTCATCCCGCGCATCTCGGGCGGGTTGATACCCGCGTTCGAGCTCCTCTTAAACAACAACGCAGTCTCGAACCTTATCCGCGAAAAGCGCACGCACGAAATCCAAACAGTGATAGAAACGGGCGCCGACGAGGGCATGATAGACATGAACCGCTGCCTGGCCGACTTGGTGCGCCAGGGCGAAATCACTCCCGAGTCTGCCTATTCGCGCAGCTGGAACCCCAAAACGCTCGAGCGGCTCCTATGAAAACTAGTTTTCATAAATAGTAATGATGTATGGATTTTAAATACGAAGCACTCGATAACACAGGCAAGCCTACCGGAGGTACGGTTAACGCCGCTACCCAAGACGCGGCTATTACCGCGCTGCAGCGCAAAGGCCTTACCATTACCGCTATCAGCGGCTCGGCGCAGACAGGCGTTATTGCGCAGCTCAACAGCATCAGCCTGTTTAACCGCGTAAAGAGCCGCGACTTGGTGCTGCTGTCGCGCCAGATTGCGACGCTCTTCGAGGCGCAGGTGTCGGCACTGCGCGTCTTCCGCCTGTTGGCCGAGCAGGCCGACAAATCCATTTTGCGCGCGGCGCTCACCGACATCAGCGATGACCTGCAGGCCGGCAACAGCATATCCAAAGCGCTCGACAAGCATCCTAAAATATTTAGCGAGTTTTACGTTAACATGGTGCGCGCCGGCGAGGAGTCGGGCAAGCTCGACCAGACCTTTATGTATCTGGCCGACTACATTGACCGCTCGTACGAGCTGGAGAGCAAGGCGCGCAACGCGTTGGTATACCCGGCCTTTATTACGACCACCTTTATTGCGGTGATGACCTTGATGCTTACGGTCGTTATCCCCAAAATCGGCGACATTTTGGTAAGCAACGGCGGCACTCTGCCTTTTTACACCCAAGTTACGCTCGACATCAGCGGCTTTTTGGTTGATTACGGCATCTTTTTGCTTATTGCACTCATCATCGGCGGCTATTTTGTCTTTCGCTACTCGCAAACGCCGCCCGGGAGGCTTGCGCTGGGCCGGCTCAAGATAACCGTGCCGTACATTGGCGACCTCTTCCGCAAATTGTACCTAACCCGCATTGCCGACAACATGCATGTGATGCTCTCCTCGGGCATCTCGGCCGTGCGCGCACTTGAAATTACCGCTGCCGTGGTGGACAACGACGTGTACAAAAAGATCCTCACGCAGGCGGTAGAGGACGTTAAAGCCGGCTCCTCGATGTCAGCCACCTTTGCGCATTACCCCGAGGAAATCCCGGCCATTTTGGTGCAAATGCTGCAAATCGGCGAGGAAACGGGAGAAATGGGCAACATCCTTGAGCGCCTTTCCAAGTTTTACGAGCGCGAGGTAAATACGGCCGTGGACACACTCATTTCGCTTATCGAGCCGGCGCTTATTGTGGCGCTGGCCGTGGGCGTCGGTTTCCTTTTGGCATCGGTATTGCTGCCTATCTACAACACCACCGCCAGTTTGTAGTATCTCGGCGCTCTTTGGCTTATCCACATGCCCGCTCTAGGGGAGTGTTGTGGGGCAGGTATACTTAAGGGCGTAACAGTTCTCGGTCCTGTTTTTATTAATTAGTTAGTAGTATTCAGTAATAATCCTATGTATAAAGGTTTTATAAAATCATCTAAGAGGGGCTTCACCCTCATCGAGTTGTTGGTCGTTATCGCGATCATCGGCATCTTGGCGTCTATTGTGCTCGTTTCCCTTAACAGCGCCCGCGGCAAAGCCCGCGATGCCCGCCGCGTCGAAGAGCTTGGCTCCATGTCTAAAGATATAGCTATTCAGGACACCGGCTCTAACGTTGCCCTTACTGGTTGTACTGTTAGTGGAGTGCTTGCAAGCACTTGTACTGGTCCGGGTACCGCTAACCTTACTGGCTTCACTGATCCTGGTACTGCCCCCGCAACGGCATGTGCTACTAAGTCTAGTGGTACCCAGTGTGGTTACACCATGTTTACCCCTGTGGGCGGCGCAGCAGCACTTGGCACCGAGAACTACGCTATCTGCACCTACTTCGAAACAGGTCTTAATGGCGCAGCAGCAGGTATGTTTGGAGTGAGCTACGCAAGTTCAACTCCTCAAAGCTGCGCTTCTCTGTAAAACAGGAACAAGCGTTCAACACAAAATCCCCGGCCTAAGGCCGGGGATTTTGCTACATGTGTTAATAAGTCCAATTGGCATATATATTTAAAGGTACAATATAGTGACATGCAGAAACTTACCTCTGGGGAGACACGGGGCTTTACCCTTATTGAGCTTTTGGTGGTCATTGCAATTATTGGCATCTTGGCGTCCATAGTGTTGGTGGCTCTTAACAGCTCGCGCGTAAAAGCCCGCGACACTACACGCATTGAAAGTCTTAAAGAGATGGTAAAGGCAATTTCCATTGCTGATTCCGATCCACAAAAAGCACTAACCGGGACCAACTGCGGCGGTGCAGCACTTAACCATCAGGACGTCAGAAATTGCACAGGCCCGTCACCTATCAATTTTTCAACTTTTGTTGACCCTTCCAGCGCAACTCCATGCACCAGCGGTTCTCTTGGCGTATGCCAATACTCCATTTCGGTTCAGGGCGGGGGCAATGGCGTCCCCAGCACGCAAAATTATGAGATTTGCACGTATATAGAATCTCCTTCCATTGCCGGTTTTAGCTCCTCTGGCCTATACCATGTAGACAGCGTTAATATAGGCACAATCGTATTAGGTTGCCAATAATATGACATTCTTCAAAAAAGCCCGTGGCTTTACCCTTATCGAGCTTTTGGTCGTCATCGCCATCATCGGTATTTTGGCCTCCATTATTGCCGTATCTTTGGGCTCTGCCCGCGCCAAAGGCCGCGACGCCAAGCGTATTAGCGACATCCGCACGATACAGCTGGCACTTGAAGAGTATTACAACGACAACGGCTCGTACCCTACAGGCATCTACAGCGGACAATTGGCAAATTACCTGCCCACGGTGCCGCTCGACGCTAGGGACAATACAACGCCGTATAAGTATACGTCGTGGAATTCAATCAATGGACCCGTTTGTACTAGTCTCTTGCCGATAGGTTATCACTTAGGCGCCGCACTTGAAGACCCTACCAATCCCGGTCTCTTGCAAGACCGGGATACAAAGCATACCGGCAGCTCTTGTGGGGTGACCGACTTTGATGGCACCTCTGCAGCTGTAAACAGTGCCTGTACCTCGACTGCAGGCGTGGCGCAGGGGCAGGCAAACCCTACCGAAACCTGTTACGACGTCACTAACTAATGGATGGGGGAGTACAAGCGATTTTGTTTGTAGGCGCAGCGCTGCTGGGCCTAATTATCGGCAGCTTTTTAAACGCGCTGTCCTTCCGCTTTAATACGGGGCAAAAGTTTTTTAGCAAACGCGGCATGGGCGGCCGCTCCCGCTGCATGCACTGCGGGCATGCTTTAAGCGCTCTCGACTTGGTGCCGGTACTGTCGTTTGTGTTTTTAGGCGGCAAATGCCGCTATTGCGGCGCACGTATCTCGTGGCAGTATCCGTTGGTCGAGCTGGCAGCCGCCGTGCTTTCGGTTTTGGTATTGCTGGCTCATCCGGTTGTGGTTGGCTACAACGTGCAACCGCTGCCGTACCTTTTTTGGCTTGTTGTGTGGATGACGCTGCTCTTTATCGTGGTATATGACATCAAGCACACCATTATTCCATGGAGCTGCTCTAGCTTTTTGGCGGCGCTTGCGGTGCTGTTACTATTTTTTAACTTTCAAACGCTGCAGTTTGCCATGCCCGGCATGTGGACATTGCTTGCGGGGCCGCTTTTGGCCTTGCCTCTTTTTTTGCTGTCGCTTATTTCAGGCGGCACGTGGATGGGGTGGGGCGACAGCGCTCTAGAGCTGAGCTTGGGCTGGCTGTTAGCGGCGTCCGTGGGCCTGTCGGCAGGCATTACCGCACTCATGCTCGCGTTTTGGATAGGGGCAGTTGTTGGAGTTATACTCATGCTGCTCTCCCGCTTACTAACATTTGGATCCGCCTCGGCGAAGACGCCGAGTCGAGACGGGTATACAATAAGGAGTGAGATACCCTTTGCGCCGTTTTTGGCGCTGGGGGCACTGCTCGCGCACTTCTTTCATGTGGATTTTTTCTCAACTATTTCGACGCTCTTCTATTAAGCCGCGGGGCTTTACCCTTCTTGAGATGCTTGTGGTCATGGGTATCATGATACTCATCACCTTGGCGCTTTTGGTGCGCCAGTCGCGCTTTGACAGCTCGACCGTACTGCGCTCGCTGGCCTACGGCGTGGCCCTGTCGGTGCGGCAGGCGCAGGTGTATGGCACGTCGGTTGTGGGCACGTCGACCACTGCCGTGGCTTGTGGCAGCGGCTTTTACAACGCACTTACCAGCAGCTGCTATGCCGCCGGGTATGGCGTTTATTTTAGCGCCACCACGCCAACCAGCTATATACTTTTTGCCGACCTTAACGGCGACGGCCAATACACTCCCAACGAGTTTGTTAAATCTTTTTCCTTTAGCAACGGCTATGTAATATCCGACATTTGTGCAACCGAGTCTTCAACCGGCAACATTGACTGCTGGGTCGGGGGTACAACGGCCGGCCTTTTGGGCAACAGCGCGTGGGTAACTGCGGTGTTTAAGCGCCCCAACCCCGACGCGTGCTTTGCCACTAACCTTCAGACAACCGCCTGCGCAGCCGGCGGCAGCCCCTTTTACAAAAGCGCGTACGTAAAAATAATTGCATCGGCCGACAGCGCCAATACCAAAAGCGTTACCGTAACCGTCCCCGGCGAGGTGTCGGTGTGTGTTACCGGCACGAGTTGTTAACCTATGAAAGGCTTTACCCTTATTGAAATGCTCGTGTCGGTCGCGATATTTTCAATCGTGATGACCATGGCGCTTGGCGCGCTGCTGGCGCTCTCGGTTGCCGACCGCAAAGCCGAGACGCTCAAGTCGGGCATAGACAACCTGACCTTTGCGCTCGACAGCATGTCGCGCGCGATACGCACCGGCCAAAATTATCACTGCGGTTCGGGCGGGGTCGCCACCACGCCGCAAGACTGCTACGTCAGCGGCGTGGGCGATAACTATCTTTCGTTCCTAGCGTCAAACGGCGTGCAAACGTACTATCAGCTCGACACTGCGCAAGACGTTACTTCACAATGCGGGCAAACGGTACTTCCGTACGGCTGCATTGAACGCAAACAGGGCGCCGCCGGCACGTGGATTCCTATTACCTCGCCCGATATTGTGGTGCTAAGTAGCGGCTATTTATTTAAAGTGGTTGGGGCACAGCCATTTTCTACCGGCGACAACATACAGCCCAAGGTGGTTATTACCGTAGGCGCCACGGTGCCGGTAAGCGCCACGCAAAACACCGCTGTACACATGCAAACGTCCGTAACCCAGCGTATTTATGACCAATAAAATGAAAAGAGGATTTACATTGATAGAAACGCTCGGCGCGGTGCTGCTGCTTTCCATCGCTTTGGTCGGGCCCATGGTTATTGCCCAAAAGGGCCTGCAAACCGCGCTTATTTCAAAAGATCAAAACAGCGCCTTTAACCTGGCACAGGATGCCGTCGAGCTCGTCCGATTTGCGCGCGACACCAATTGTTTAAGAGCCGGCATCAGCAATTGTGCCCCGGCAAGCTGGCTGCAGGGCAGCGGCGTCGACCTAACGCCGTGTATTAGCCCCGATGGAAGCGCCGCTTGTTACTTTGATTCGCTCGGCAATAGTCCGACGGTTCCTACCACGTGCGGCGCGGTGGGTACGGCGTGCCCGGTTATTAACTACGACTCGACAAATAATTATTTTACTTATGCAGCAGTGGGGGGGAGTGTTACGCCAAGTATATTTACCCGAACCATGCAGATAAAATACAACCCTGCGTGCACTACGACCTGCAACAAAGACGAAGCGGATATAGCGGTGACGGTGTCGTGGAGCGACCCGGTTGCGCACTCGATAGTGGTAAATGAAAGCTTATATGACTGGCAATAATCAAAAAGGGTTCACCTTATTTTATGCGCTGCTTGTTTCAAGCTTGGCGCTTGCCATTGGTGCGAGCATTTTTGATATTACCGTGCGCGAAATAAACCTCTCTAACACGGCAACGCAATCGCAGTACGCGGTGTACGTGGCCGACAGCGGCGCCGAGTGCGCTTTGTATTGGGACAGCAAATACAAAGACGGCTCGGGCAACCCGCTTAACGGTGGCTCGGGGAGCGCCTTTGCCACCTCGTCATCGGACACGCTCTACGCCACGAGCGGCACCATTTGCAACGGTGTAGACGTGGCAGCAGTCGCTGTTGCAGCCACTCCAAGGACGTGGCCGGTACAGACAGCTCCGGACGGCCCGCCAACTGCAAGTGCCGCAACCTCTACCTTTACCATTAACGGCACCACATACAAAAACCAGACACCGTGCGCCATTGTGTATGTTGCTAAGGCAGGCAACCCTTCGGTCACGACTATAACCTCGCACGGCTACAACACCTGCGTCGCCGGCCCATTGCAGCTTGAGCGTGTATTCCAAGTAACGTACTAGTCGTCTATACTGCAAGGATGTCTAAGAGTATGGCACCGGCAGTCCCCAAAGATATCCGCGAGCGCTACGAAAAGCTCAAAGAACAGGTCACGCACTACCGGCGGCAGTACCATGTGTATGATATTGAAGAGATACCCGAGTCGGCGCGCGATACGCTCATGGATGAGCTTGCAACGATAGAAAAGGAGTACCCAAGCCTGGTTGCACCCGACAGCCCGACCCAGCGCGTGGCCGGGGGAGCCTTGCCGCAATTTAAAAAAGTTAAGCACACGGTTGCCCAGTGGTCATTCGCTGATGCATTTAGCAAGCAAGACATAAAAGATTTCGACACACGAGTTCGTCGGGTGCTGGCAGCTAACAAAGGACCGTCTTTGATATCAGATATCAAGGACGGTCCTTGGAAACCTACCTATGTATGTGAATTAAAGATCGATGGATTAAAAGTGGTGCTGACCTACGAAAAGGGGATTCTGGTAACTGCGGCAACGCGCGGTGACGGCGTGGTAGGAGAGGATGTCACGCACAATGTGCGCACCATCGACTCGGTGCCGCTGCGTTTAACGCGGCCGGTTGATGTGGTGGTCGAGGGGGAAATTTGGATGAGCGAAAAGGAGCTCGCGCGCGTAAACCGCGAGCGCACAAAGAGTGGCGAGCCCCTGTTTGCTAACCCGCGTAACGCCGCCGCCGGCTCTATCCGCCAGCTCGACCCAAAGATTGCAGCCGCGCGCGGCTTGGACACTTTTATATACGATGTCGCAAAGACAAGCGAGGAGTTGCCGCCAACGCAGTACGAAGAGCTCGACTACCTGCGCAAGCTTGGATTTAAGGTCAACACACATTTTGAACTGGCCGGCTCAATAGAGGAGGTGATTGAGTACTGGAACAAATGGAAAGGTAAAAATAAAAGCCTGGGCTACTGGATAGACGGTGTAGTGGTTAAAGTCAACGAGCATGCGCTGCAAGAGCGCCTGGGCTACACCGGCAAAGCGCCGCGTTTTGCCGTCGCATTTAAATTTCCGGCCGAGCAGGTAACGACCATTGTCGAAGACATTGTCCTGCAGGTTGGCCGCACCGGCGTGCTAACGCCTGTGGCTCACTTGCGCCCCGTGTCGGTGGCGGGCTCGACCGTGAGCCGCGCCACACTGCACAACGAGGATGAAATTAAGCGCCTCGACGTGCATGTGGGCGACACGGTAATACTCCAAAAAGCGGGCGACGTGATACCCGACATTGTGCAGGTGCTAACCGAGTTGCGGCCTAAGGGGAGCAAGCCGTACAAATGGCCAACCAAGGTGGCCGAATGCGGCGGCGACGGTTCTATCGAACGCGTGCCTGGGCAGGCGGCTTGGCGGTGCGTATACAAAAACTCTTTTGCGCAGCAGCGCCGCGTGATGCGCCACTTTGCCAGCAAGGGCGCGCTTAATATAGAAGGGTTGGGCCCCAGCACCGTGGACGCGCTTATGGAAAAGGGCCTGCTCACGCACTTCGATGATTTTTTTACGTTAAAGGAGGGAGATTTGCTGACGCTCGAGGGTTTTGCCGAACTGTCTGCCAAGAAGTTAATCGCCTCAATACAAAAAACGGCAGCGGGCATTACACTTGCAAGGTTTATTACCGGTCTCTCTATCCCGCAAGTAGGGGAGGAGACGGCTATACTGTTGGCCCAAACGTTTAAAACGGTAGACGATATTGAAAAAGCAACTGTTGAGAGTTTGGAGAATATAAAAGGAATTGGCGACGTAGTGGCGCGCGCAATTTATGACTGGTTCCACCTAGCTGCAAATAAAAAACTGATCGAGCGGCTCAAAAAACATATTAAGATCGAAAATCCTGACTTTTCAGCAAGGCGAAACCTTGCTGAACTTCCGCTTGCGGGTAAAACTTTTGTGTTAACCGGCACCATGGCCAGCATGTCCCGCGACGAGGCCAAAGAAAAGTTGCGCAAGCTCGGCGCCGACGTCTCCGGCAGTGTATCCAAAAAAACCTACGCTGTGGTTGCGGGCAAAGAGGCCGGCTCAAAATTAGATAAAGCGGAGGAGTTTGGCGTAAAAGTGATGAGTGAAAAGGAGTTTTTAAAGCTAGTGGGGTAGTGTAGTATAAGCAGATGATATCGAAGGAAGAGGTGCAAAATTTGGCTGCTTTGGCCCGGCTTGAGTTACGGGCGCAAGAGATTGAGGGCCTGCAAAAGGATATTTCGAACATACTCGACTATGTTGGGCAGCTCTCCAGCGCTTCCGTAGGAAGTGATGGAGAAAATATAAAAGTGGCTGGCATTGTTCACAATGTGTTGCGCGATGATGTGCCGCGCGAAGCGGCTGACCCGATGGCCGGCAAGGAGGAAAAGGTTAAAGAGGCATTTCCTAAGCGCGAGGGTGAGTATAATGTCGTGCGCAAAATAATTCAAAAAGATGAGTAATCTAAACCAACTTTCCATTACCGAAGCGGCGCAAAAGCTGCAGGCGGGAGAAATCACCGCCGTGGAGTTGGCGCGCGCATGCCTCGCTGAAATTGAAAAGAAAAATAAGGACCTGAATATTTTTTTGGAAGTATATGACGACGTGCTCGCACAAGCCGAGGCGGCCGATGCGCGCCGCAAAGCTGGCGAGAATCATCCGCTGCTTGGTATCCCTGTGGCAATCAAAGACAATATTTTGATTGAAGGGCGCAGAGTAAGCGCGGCGTCTAAAATGCTCGAGAATTATGTCGCAACCTACGACGCCACCGTAATTAAAAAATTAAAAGAAGCGGGCGCGGTATTTGTAGGCCGCACCAATATGGACGAGTTTGCGATGGGCGGCTCGACCGAAAACTCGGCCTTTGGCTCGACCAAAAACCCGCTCGACCCGTCGCGTGCGCCGGGAGGATCCTCGGGCGGAAGCGCCGCTGCCGTTTCGGCCCATATGGCGCTGGCGGCCCTTGGCACCGACACGGGCGGCTCAATACGCGAGCCGGCCGCCTTTTGCGGCTTAGTTGGATTTAAGCCCACGTACGGAGGAGTTTCGCGTTTGGGCTTAATCGCTATGGGCTCTTCGCTCGATCAAGCCGGGCCGCTTACGCGCACCGTTGCCGACGCCGAAATACTCTTTAATACAATAAAAGGTAAAGATGCATTGGATAGTACTTCGATTGCAATTCAAGGTCCGACCTTAGCTCAGGGCTCTCAAGGTCGGACCTTAAAGCGCAAGATAGGAGTCCCGCGCCATCTGCTTAAAGAGGGTGTTGAGCCGGACGTGCTTGCCGCATTTGAAAAATCACTAGAGGCGCTAAAAGCAAAAGGGTATGAGTTAGTTGACGTGGAGTTGCCGTCGGCGCCGCTCGCGTTGTCGGTCTACTACGTTATCATGCCCGCTGAAGTATCCTCGAACCTTGCGCGCTTCGACGGCGTGCGTTACGGTCTCTCTCTCAAGGGCGAAAATCTTATTGACGACTATGCTAAAAGCCGCGCAGCCGGCTTTGGGCCGGAAGTGCGCCGCCGCATCATGCTAGGCACTTATGTGCTTTCAGCCGGTTACTATGACGCATACTACGGCAAAGCGCTTGTTGCGCGCGAAAAGTTGACTGAAGAATTTAGAAAGGTGTTGGGAGAGGTAGACGCTATTGCCGTGCCGACCACGCCGTGCCCGGCAATAAAAATCGGCGAGAAGTCGGACCCGTTGTCGATGTACCTGCTCGACATCTTTACCGTCACCGCCAACATTACCGGCAACCCGGCCATCTCGATTCCCATGGGCATGGTTGAGAGAGAAGGGATACCGCTTCCGGTAGGCATCCAACTCACGGCTGCGCATGGCGACGAAGCTACTTTGTTTACAATCGGCAAAGACGTCGAATAAACCGCGTTACAATAAAGGGAAATGGACAGCGTACATTTCCTTAACCTCGAGTATTTAATTTTGCTGGCGTACCGCGCCTTTACGGGAGCTACCAGCGGCATCGACCCTTCGCAGATTCCCGCGCAAACGCTGGAGTTGATGACGCGCATTGCATGGACGGGCTTGGGGCTGTTTGCCGTTGTTGCACTGCTCTTGGTGTATGCATACCGCCGTTTGCATGAGGTAGAGCACGCCGGCTGGCATCATCGCAGCGAGTTGATACACCGCTTGCACGAGCAACATACAGTTGTGGCGCCTAAAAACGCGCAGTGGGAGCAGGTGGTACGCATGGCCAACTCAACCGTTGAGAGCGACTGGCGCCGCGCGATAGTCGAGGCTGACATCATGTTGGGCAACCTCTTGCACGGGCGCGGCTACCGCGGGCAAAACATCGGCGACATGTTAAAGGAAGCCAACCCGATACAATTTACGACGCTCGACTTGGCATGGAGAGCGCACAAAATACGCAACCACATTACACACGGTGGCGAGGGCTTTGTCCTGACCGAAAGGGAAACAAAGGGCACAATAGACATGTACCGGCGCGTATTTGAGGAGTTTGACTACATCTAAATAGAGTTGTTTTTCCTGTTTTCTTGAGGTATAATAGGCGCATAGCGGGGTGGAGCAGTAGTAGCTCGCCAGGCTCATAACCTGGAGGTCGGGGGTGCAAGTCCCTCCCCCGCAACAAGATACGAAAAAACACCCGGTGGGGTGTTTTTTCGTATTATAATAGATACCTATGGAACACCATCTTTCAATAGGAGAGTCTATCCGGTTCGGCTGGGCAAAAACACGCCAACACAGCACTCTTGTCTTTCAGGCATTGCTAACGCTCTTTGCAGTACAAATTGCCGAGAAGGTGGTCATGAGCGCACTGGCCAATACGCTCGACGGCGCCTTGGCGAGCGCGGCGTTGTTTATACTGTCGGTTGTTTTGGGTATTGGCTTTACGCTTATTACTTTGCGCATTGTGCAGGGAAAACAGGTAGCGTACCGCGACATCGTGCCGCCGGTTAACGTATGTTTGTCTTACATCGGCGCCATTTTGTTGGCTGGAATCATAACGGTAGTGCCGCTCCTTGTGGCACTTATTGTCTGCCTTTTGGCATTTGCGGTGCTGCCAAGCATGGCCGCTATAGTAGTTTCGGCGGTTGTGGCAGTAGCCGCGTTTGTTGCGGCGATATACTTTGCTCTGCGCTACGCGCTGGTGCGTTTTGCGATACTCGACGACGGCGACATTACCAAAAGTTTGCGCACGAGCGCGCGGCTTACCCGCGGCATCAAGTGGTGGCTGGTGGGCTTTTCAATAACGCTCGGCCTCTTAAACATTTTGGGCGCAATACTCCTTTTGGTGGGGCTGCTAGTCACTATCCCTATCTCCATGTTTGCGTTTGCGCACGTGTACCTCAAACTCCACACGCTGCATTCTTAAATTGAAGAAATAGCATAAAAATGCTACTTTGAGGCTCTACCCGAAAGGGGAAGAGTATATGTCGGCGTAGCTCAGGTAGTTAGAGCATGGGACTCATAAACCCAAGGTCGAAGGTGCAAGTCCTTCCGCCGACACAAACATCGTATTGAAATGCTATTGCAGGCTCCTGACCGTATCGGCGTTGAGGGTTGGCACACTGGCATTGCTGTCAAACATGCCGGTTACCGTGACAAAGCCGCCAACCGGTATCGTTTGCAAATCAATTTTATTGCCGCTCTGGTCGATAATACGCGTCCCGTAGTCGTGGGCGCCATAGCTACTGGCCGCAGTGTTAACAACCCAGGTAAAGGTGCTCGAGCCCCACGACATGCCAAGCGTCAACGCGGTGCCGCTGACCGACATCACGCGCGCACCGCGCAAGAGTACGAGGCCATCGTTAGCTATATGTATCTCTTTGGTGCGCGCACCGGTGCCCGATACTAACGAGGGCGCTGCTGACAATACCGCAGGCGCGTACGATGCCGAGCTTTTAGACGGAAGAGAAAATAAAAATACCGAAAGCGAAAAAGTAAAAAAGGCGATTGTAATTGCAAATAACAGTGCGGCCAAATATCCGCGCCGCATAAACAATCCGCGCTTAAAGTGCGGATAGATTATGCCGCTGCCTGCTTGCAGCATGCCGGAAGGGGAGCTATACGCCGGCTTGCCCGCTAAGACTCCGAGTGGATCATATAAGCTCATCCGTACACAGTAACGCTTGTCTCTGAATCTATGGTGAGGACTACACGTTACTTTGCGTAATTTGCTACGTCTCCAAAATCAATCAGTACCACGGGTTCGCTCCCGACTACCCATGCATCGTGTCCCGGAGGAATATCGGCAACATCCCCCGGCCCGACCTCCATTTCTTTGCCGTCACTCGCGACTACATGCATTTTTCCGGATGTTTGATAGCCGAAATGATGCATTTGGCAGGCGTCTCCTCCGGCAATCGGTTTAATGTCTTTTGACCATTTCCACCCGGGCTGGAAGGTCGCTTTTATCACGTCTTTCCCGCCCAATTTGACCACCTCAACCGTGGCATTGCTTGGCGTTCTAGTTTCGTCCGGAGTATTAAAATTTTTCTTTGCAAGTTTTGTCATATACCTTTAATTAATTATAAAAACGACCCTCATCCCCATGAGGCATTATAACTACAGATATCCTGAATTCGGTGTGAACTGGAACGAGTTTCTATTGCGCGAGAGACGGGACTTGAACCCGCAACCTCTGCCGTGACAGGGCAGCGCTCTAACCAAATTGAGCTACTCCCGCATATAGCGGAAACATTGCGATTGTAGCCTAGAAATCATTTTTTTCCAACACTTCAAACAACATTGCAATCCTTATATGAAATCCCCATGAACCTGTATGAAGAAAACAACTCTTTGTTTGCAACGCAATTCACTTATTTTTCATAAGAGGATTAAAGTTTGTTGCGGTCAATAAAAGCTCGTCTATACAATTGTTCGAGTGATGCAAATCAATATACACAAAGCGTTCCCAATTATTTTATCTCTAGCATTAGTAACTATGATAAGCGGCGCGGCAGCCATGAGCGCGAGCGCAAATTCAAATTCAATCAACGCGTGGTGGCCAACCAACGGCGCCCACATTACCGGCGTGCAGCCATTTAAAGCGCAAGTGAGCGGCCTCGACGTGTCGCAGTACGATATGTTTTGGCAGGTAGACGGCGGCACCTGGAACTGGATGGACAATAACAGCACCGATTATCCTCATAAGCAGGCGAGTGTTGATGTCTCGGGTTGGAGCTGGCACGGCAGCGGTCCGTATGTCATTAACTTTATTGCGCGCCAAAACGGCACCGTTATTGCGCAGCAGTCTGAAACTATATATGTAGACAACGGCTTGGCCTTAGTGCTGCCAACGCAACCGGTGGCCGTGCAGCCGGTAACCGCGCCCGCCACTACTGTGGTACAAGCGGCGCCGATGATCCAACTCTCGCCCGCAACTGCGCCCGTAGTAACAACCTCCGTATCCTCTTCGCAAACTTCAACGCAGACGTCATCCCAAACTTCTTCAAGCCAATCGTGGAGCAGCTTATATGTAAATCCAAACTCAAGCGCCGCTACTAATGAGAGCTCGGTGCAGGGAGGCAGCCTAACGGATTTACAGTTGCTTGCCAGCCAGCCAACCGCTACGTGGTTTGGCAACTGGGACACCAATATCTACAACGACGTGCACAATGTAGTGTCCGCTGCGGCTGCGCAAAACGCAACGCCGGTCTTGGTCGCGTACAATATTCCCGAGCGTGACTGCGGCGGATTCTCCTCCGGCGGCTCTAACAACCCCGCAGGCTACCAGTCATGGATAGGATCGTTTGCGTCGGCTATCGGCCAGAGCAAAGCAATTGTAATACTCGAGCCGGACGCGCTGGCGCAGCTCAACTGTCTCTCCGGTGCCGACCAAGCCACGCGCCTCTCGCTGCTCTCTGGCGCAGTCTCTACGCTTAAGGCCAATGGCAATACCAAGGTGTACCTCGATGCCGGCCATTCCAACTGGATAGATCCTTCAACAATGGCAAGCAACTTGCAAAAGGCAAACCTTTCGCGCGCCGACGGCTTTGCGCTCAACGTGTCTAACTTTATGCCAACGTCTAACGAGGTCTCTTACGGCCAGCAGATTAGCGGACAAACCGGCGGCAAGCACTTTGTAGTAGACACCTCGCGCAACGGCAACGGCAGTAACGGCGAGTGGTGCAACCCCTTGGGTCGTGCTATTGGAAACAAGCCAACGCTGCAAACCGGAAACTCGCTCGTAGACGCTTTCCTGTGGGTCAAAACGCCGGGCGAGAGCGACGGTAATTGCAATGGCGGCCCCGGTGCGGGGCAGTGGTGGACCGACTACGCGGTGGGCTTGGTTGCTAACGCGCATTAGTTACGGCCGTTTGCGTCGTATCGTAACGGAGCTTGTACACGTACAGGTTTAAATCGTCCGAGTACGTGTCGGCATACAACCGCTGGTAGTGGCTGTCAAAATAATCCTTAATGTTTTTCTCGTAGCCCTGGTCGTAACTTAACAGCAGATAGACGTTTTGGCTGCTGCCAACGGACTGTTGCACCTGACCGGCCAGCTTTGAGGCGTCAAAGGGCGGTATGGGTCCGAACGCGTACTGGTTCCATATCGGTAGCGTGGTGATAGGCGCATCGCCGCGGTAATAGTACTGCACCGGATACACGGTAAACGGCGCCGAAAGGATAATCACGTCTTGCGCAGTTGCGTGCGAGTTAAGGTATGCCGTAGCCGCTTCATAATTTTCTTTGACCGGCGTGGTGGGGCTGAGTATCTCGATCGCAAGAGTGACAATCATAACGGCTGCAATGCCGTAGCGAGCAAGCGTGGCCCACTGCGCGGAGTAACTTTCAAACATACTTGCCAGGAGCAGGTACAGCGACGGCACGGTAAAGATAAGGTAGCGGCTGACAAACACCGGAGCCACAATAAAGCTGCCGACAAACGCTATAAAGATTGAAACAAGCAGCGTAACCAAAAAATACTGCGTTGCCGGCAGCGAGGTGCGGCCGGCGCGGTTGCGCAGCCCTAGGAATGCAAACACAATAGTCACCGGCCAAAGCGAAAGCAGCACCGTGTTGATGTTGTCGTTTTGGAATCCGAACACAAACTGCGAAACGGTACTAAACAGGTTGATTGTGGTGGGCACTGCAAGCAGAGGCTCTTGGTTTGCTGCTTGTCCTAAGTGCAGCACGTACAGCGCCCACGGCAAAAAAACAACGCCGACAATGGCCATGGCATATACAAACCGCTTCAGCGACCCGGGAGGGAAGAGGTCTTTTTGCATAAAGTAAAATACCGCCTGCGACGCAAGGCTTAAAAAGAAAAAGTAATGCGAAAAGACGCCCAGTATGGCCGTTAAGGTATAGAGCGCCCAGATGTGGTCGCTGTGCTCGCGGTCGTTGCCGCTGCCTTTGAGGATTTTTACAAAAAAGTACTGGTTGAGTATGACAAAAAAAGTAAACAGCGTGTACATGCGTATCTCATTGCCGTACCAATTCATAAACGGCGAAATCGAAAAGAGAAAGGCCACAAAAAACCCCACGCGGCGGTTATAGGCAAGTGTGCCAAGGGCATAGAGCGCGGGGATAGAGAGAATATAAAACACCAGCGACATAAGGCGCGCCTCCAGTATCGTATCGCCAAACGCGATGCGCCAAAAATGCAGCAGCACATGGTAAAGCGGCACGTGTACATCCTGCGCAACCAAATTAAAAATATATCCGATGCTGCGGCCGCTTTGCCAGAGGCTCTGCGCTTCGTCCAAGCGCAAACTTTGTCCGGCAAAGAAGTAAACGGAAAGTATGACCGGTATGCACATGAGTGCAAGCAGCACGAGCCCCCGCAGTGCTTTAGCCGCGTATGGTGCCATAGGTTGGTTGTTTGACGGCACGTGTCGGCGAAGCGTCCGGCACGTCTTTGTTGCCGCCCGGCATTGCGGCGCGGATAAACGGCAGGAAGATGATTGAGGTGAGCAGCACCCATGCGCCGTTGTTAATAAGCGAAGCCGAGTATCCTTCGCGTGCCAGCGCAACCGGCACGCCGGCAAGCGCCGCTACAATAAACAGAATGTGCCACTTAACCAACGGCAAAAAGTTGCCGCTGATGCGGTTTTTTTCCGTAATACTAAAGCCCGAGCGCTGAAAGGTCATTGCCTTCCACAGAGCCTTAAGCTGGATGTTAAACGACCCCATCGAAAAGCCCAAACTGGGAAACGTAAACGTAAAGTTGGACACGCGCTGCAAAACATAGAGCGTAAAGAAGAGGTATGGGAGGAACACCGCCGCCAAAAGCATGCCGTCTATCCGTACCGGCACCAGCCCCGTGTACAGGTACATAATAGGCAGCAGCGCATCGATAACCACAAACGTGCCGGAGAGATAAAAGCTTGCCGAAGAGAGATACTGTATCCTTTGCGGCCAGGAAAGCCCCCGCATAAACAGCGGATTGTAGCGGAAGATTACGTCGAGCGCGCCGCGCGCCCATCTAAACTGCTGCTTTGAGTACGTCAGCAGATCTTCGGTCGCTAAACCTTCGGCTAAGACTTCCGGGTGATACACTGAGCGGTACCCTTTGGCATGCATAAGGAGCCCGGTGACAAAGTCCTCGGCAATAGACTCTGCGCACATACCGCCGACCGACAGAAGCGCCGACCGCGATATCAGCATGTTGGTGCCGCACATGGTTGCCGCATTGAGGCGGTTTTTGCCTTTGCAGATAGGTCCAAAAAACAGCTCCTGCTGTTCCCACGAGCTTTTGGTAAGGTAGTTTTCATTGTAATTTTTGTAAAACTGCGGCGTTTGCACAAAACCTACTGCGCTGTCGGCAAAATACGGCGCCGTCTTTTGCAAAAAGTTTGCATGCGGCACGTGGTCCGCGTCAAAAATTGCTACTAGCGGATTACTTGTTAAGCGCAGCGCGTTATTAATGTTGCCGGCCTTTGCGCCGCCTTGCACCGTGCGCGTGATGCAATGCACGCCAAAGTGCGCGGCAAGCGCCTCTACTTCGCGCCAGTTTTCTTTGCCGGCGACAAAACCGTCGTTCAGTACGTGCACCTCAAACTGCGGGTAATCCATTGAGCGCGCTGCGGCAAGCGTTTTGGCTACCAGCTCTACCGGCTCGCCGGCAACCGTTATAAATATGTCCACCGGCGGCCGAAATGCGGCATCCTGCACAAACGCGTGCTCAGTCTCCCACACCGTGTACAAAAAAGTCAGCACCTGCCACATGTGAAAGACCTCGCCGGTAATCAGCAGCGCAAAGAGCACGCGGTTGCCGATAGGGAAGAGGAACGCCAGCACCAAAAAGTATGCCAACGCGAGCGCGGCGTTAAGCGCAAGCAGCGTGTGCGGCGCTCCCGTTTTTAAAAAGTCTTTGCGGACTGCGGCAATCGCCTGTTCGTAGTCATTCATAAAGGTTTAGAGTACTGAATTGGTAATGAATATCGGTTGAAGTAACCGGCTTACTTGTTTAAGGCTCCTGGGGGCAGGCCTGCAGTCAGGTTTGGCAAAAGATCGTTGTACAGGGCGATGCCAAACCAAGCCCAATTGTCGTCGTAATACGACAACGCATCCTTCCAGCTGTTTTTACCCGGGTCATACAGCGATACAAGTTTGTTTTGGTAAATATCCGCGGCCGCTTTCGAATCCTCGTTTATAAAGTAGCCGATGGTGCCGCCATACATCGACGGAGACTCCTCTTCGGTAACGACGCTGCCGTCGTGTCCGTACTTGCCGGCCAACTTTCCGTTTGCTTTCCATTGCTCGTCGAGGAACGAAAAACTCTTGAGTGTGGCGTACGCATGCGGATCCTTGTACCATGCGGCATCAAGCGCAAGGCGCCACGGTACCCGCAGTGCATCAAAACCAAAGCCCGTGGTGTTGGTGCCATTGCCTGCGGGTGCGCTCAAGGCGCCGGTGGTACGGTCCATGGCGACCCAGTCGGGCGGGAGGCCCGCGCTTTTAGCTTTATCAAGCGGCGCGGCGTCAACACGGCCAAGTGTTGCGTATGAGCTGTCCACCAGTTGGCCCCACGGATGCGCAAGGTCGACCTGCGCAAAAATTTTGTACGCCGCGGGGCTAAAATACGATACGTTTATGGCGACGTTGGGGTTATTCGACGATTTTTCCAAGTTATCGGCAGACATATACGGCACGCCGCCAATGGTTACCACATCGTGGTTCCAAATATCGGTAATGATGTCGCGTGCGTCGCCAAGGTACGACTGCTGTTGCCAGCGTGCATACGCAAACACCAACGAGAGCGCAATGTCAGTGTCGGCATCGCTTGCGGTGGTGTTGCCGCCCTGTCCGGTTAACACGCCATAGGAGCCGCTTGGCTGCTGTCCAAAGAGCCACGCAAAAAGCTTGTCGCCGGTTTTGTGCTGTAAGTTGTTTTTAGTCCACGTCCACGACGCGTCAAAAGTCTGCTTGTCGCCAAGCGTCACGGCCCGCAGCATGGTGTAGCTTTCGCCCTCGGACGTCGTGATGTTGTTGCGCTGTTTGTCGAGCGTGCGCAAGGTGTTTGGTTCCAGGTATTGCGCTTTGTAGTTGAGCCACGTCGAGTTTAGTATCTGCTCGGGGGTAAATACCAGCGGCACGTTGCTTTTGCCGCTATTGTTGTAGATAACAATGCCCAGTACTACCACTGCCGCACCAACGAGCACATACCCGAGTAGTTTAGTTCCCATATATTTTTATTCAGGCACGGGAGTTACTCGCCCGGGGCGAAGGGGGCGCCAGTGTAATTGCATTACTCAAGTCTCCGTACGTGCGCGTAAATACTTTAGTGTTGGTCAGGAATATCCCCGCCGCGGCAAGCGCCAGCGCCAGCGCGAGCAGCTTGTAGGTGTCGCTCTGATTAAACTTATTTGACGCGTACACGTCGCCCGAGAGCGCCGAGCCGCCAAAGAGCGATGCAATGCCAGTGGTCGCAATTGCGCCGGTGCCCGATGCCGACGACGTTGCTACCATCGAAGCGGGGAACAGTTTTATTTTTGCCGAGCCGAGCGCTTTTTCGACACTGCTAATGGCGCTCCCTACCGGCGTAGCGTCGGGTGCCGTTGCCGTAGGGTCGGGTGCAGTGGTGGTGGCCGTGTCAGTCGCCGCGGGCTCAGTTGTGTGCGGAGGCGTAGGTTCGGCTGCAGGCGGCGTTGGCGGCGGCGTAAATACCGGAGCGGGAGCAGGGGTGTTGGTGGTTGTCGTGCTGCCCGAAGCGTCGCTAGAGGTAGCAGCCGAGTTGTCCGACGTTACCGTGGTTGATGCGCTTTGGTCGCCGGTAGCGGCCTGCGCTGAAAGGTAGTAGGTGCGCGGAGTTGTTGTGCCCTTCCTCTTTTCGGCAAACGCAGGCGCGGCCAGTACCAACAGCACTATGGCCGCTGCGGTGACGGTGTATTTGATTGTTGTTGGATTATAGATTTGCATATGTTTATGATTGGCGCACCGCAGTGGCGGTTGTGGACGGTACCTCGGCACTCTTTTTGAAGACCCATATTTTGGATAGGGTAAAGTTTGCTACAAACGTAACCACCGTTGTAATAGCCAGCGCAGTAAGATCGTACACGCCAAACGATATGAGAAGGTTCATAATTGCTACGTTTAAGGTAATAGACAACGACGTCACAGTGTAAAAGCGCGCAACTTCGGCAACCGAGAGCCTGCTACGCACGCCAAATGTCCACGTGCGGTTGAGCAAAAGGCTTGAGACCGTACCCGCAAGGAAGGAAAAGAATTTTGCCGCAACCAAGTGTGCACTAAAGACGCTTGTTTCGCGCGTCAGTACCACGTAAGCCATAGCGTCCAAGAGGGTGTTGATAATGCCGACCGACATAAATTTAAGCGCCTCTTTTTGGGTAACCAACCCCAGCTCACCGCGATACAGCCGTACCATTTCGCCAAACGCTCGCGCAATAACGGCCGGCTTGGCGCCGGTAGGCGAGCCCGCAACGCGCGGCAGGTGCGAGACAGGCACCTCTTTGATAGGCACCTTGCGGCGGCTGAGGCGTATCAGTATCTCGGCGCTTATCATGGCGCCGCCCGAGCGCAACCGCAGGTGCTGGACCTCGGAGCGTTTAAAAATTTTAAACGCGCAGTCGATGTCGCGCGCCTTTAAGCCAAAGAGCGCGCGGTTAAGCAGATTCCACACACGCGCGTTTAAAAGGCGCATTATTGGGTCTTGGCGCGGCGCGCGGTACCCAATAACCACCGGATATTTTTCAAGATGGATCAGCAGGTTTTGAACCTCGACAATATCAAACTGCAGGTCTGCATCAGTAAAAAAAATATACTCAAGCATTGACTCGCGGATGCCGGTTTTAAGCGCCGCACCGTAGCCCATGTTTTTAGGATGGTTGATAAGGCGCACCATTGGGTACTCAGCCATTAACGCTTTGGCCACCTCTTCGGTATTGTCCGAGCTGCCGTCGTTGATAACCAGTATTTCGTACGCGCCCACATACGGGGAGTTGGTAACTACATGTATGGCGCGCTCAACGCACTTGCGCAAATTTTGCGCTTCGTTATAGGCAGGAAAAAATATGCTGAGAGAAATCGGTTTGTTCATACGTGTACTATATTTGAGACGATTACGCTTTTCTCCTATTACGCCTCGCTTCATATTTTCTTTTGTTTTAATTTTGCGTCTACGTGATCACAGTAATCTACTAACGATTAAACCTGTCTGAAGTTCACACTTTCATGAAAAGAATATACAGATTGAAAATTGAGTGAAAATGCGTTACGGTAGATGGGTTCCTAAAAAGCCGAAGTAGCTCAGATGGTAGAGCAACTCCATGGTAAGGAGTAGGTCGCCGGTTCGATTCCGGCCTTCGGCTCCCGATAACATCGGACGTCAAAACAGCGCCGAGGTAGCTCAGTTGGTAGAGCACTTCACTCGTAACGAAGAGGTCGGGAGTTCGATCCTCCCCCTCGGCTCCAAAAAGTGTTTTATAAAAAGAAAAAACCGCAGAGTCCGGTAAAGGATATCTGCGGTTTCGGTGCTATGCGCGCGCCGGTTGCAAGAGATTCTGGATAAGCTCGCGATGCTTCGGTAGCAAATCGACCATCTTTTCGAGCTCCGAAAGATCGAAGGCCATGGTGTCGATCTCCTCGTTCACATCGCCGGTCAGGTGTTGGCCGGAGAGCGACATAATGAGTTCATCTGTGGCCATCAAACCCCAGAAGTGACGCCGGTGAGGAGTTGGCTTCATCAGCATATGTGAAGGAATGAGCATTTTCACCGCCTTTAGCCTTGGGTCGAGAATTTCGACCACTTGGTCATTGAGCATGCGCGTCTCCAGTTCTTTCAGTCCGGCTTCTTCGGCCACGCCGCGACAGAGCGCGTTGAGGATCGGTTCGCCGTCAAGCAGAGTTTCGGAAACTAACTTGTAGTAATGAGGGAGCGGTTTCGTAGTCTCCTTGATGAGCAAAATTTTTGTCTCACCGATGAGTGCCACTACAATAACAGCGCCACCACGAACTTTATCGGTTACTTGATGATTCACGACACACCTCCGTGTCTTTTGAGTGATGAAAATCCGGCTGGACCTTCTGGGCAGAATTATACATTTATTTCCTCCCAAAGTCAAGTAATGTATACTTTAGTTTATGAGCAAGGAGGAAACGCTTCAGCGTATAGCTGAAATTGAGGCAGCTATGCAGCAGGCGGATTTTTGGAATAATCCCACCGAAGCGCAGGCTTTGATAAAAGAGTTGCATGAGTTACAGGCCGAGGCCGAAGGGGGCAGCATCTATGACAAAGGCAGCGCGATACTTACGTTTGTCGCGGGCGCGGGCGGCGACGATGCCGAGGATTTTGCGCGCATGCTGCTAGAGATGTACCGCAAATATACCGAAAAGCGCGGCTGGGGCATGCGCGTGTTGCATGCCAATGAAAATGACCATGGCGGCTATCGCAACGTGTCTGTCGAGGTAGAAGGAAAAGGCGTGTACGGCACCTTGAGAAACGAATACGGCGTGCACCGTTTGGTGCGCATATCGCCATTTAATGCCAACAGCAAGCGCCAAACCTCTTTTGTTTTGGTTGAAGTGTTGCCGGTGCTCCCAAAGGTGGCCCATATCGAATTGGACGAAAAGGATCTGGAGATAACCATGGCGCGCTCGGGCGGCCCCGGCGGGCAAAACGTAAACAAGCGCGAAACGGCCGTGCGCATCGTGCATACGCCAACCGGAATTAGCGCGCATGTCGACGGCGAGCGCACCCAAAATGCAAACAAGGAAAAGGCGCTGGCGATTGTTAAAGCAAAGCTGCTACGGCAACTCGAAGAGGAGCGGAAGGAAAAGATTTCCGATCTGTCGACTAATTCAAACAAAATAGAGTGGGGCAGCCAAATCCGCTCGTACGTGCTGCATCCCTACCAGCTGGTCAAAGACCACCGCACTGATATGGAAGTCCGCGACGCTGCCGGCGTCCTAGACGGCAATCTAGAGCCTTTCCTCTTGTCTCCAAAATAGGGTAAAATAGTAAGGTTGTTCTACACTTCCAATGATTTACTACGACCGTGTATCCAAAATATACGCTGATAACTCCGTTGCCCTTGAGGACGTCAGCTTCTCGGTAGAGCCCGGGGAGTTTATTTCCATCGTGGGCCACTCGGGCGCCGGCAAGACGACCCTTATCAAGATGCTCTTGGCCGAAGAGGTGCCGAGTTCAGGCGCGGTGTTTTTTGAATCGATAAATGTCCACGAAGTGCCGCTGCGCCGCTTGGGCGAGTTCCGCCGCAAAATAGGCACGGTGTTCCAAGATTTTAAACTCCTGCCCAGCAAAACCGCGTACGAAAATATAGCCTTTGCGATGGAGGCCGCCGGCCGCAATGAAGAGGAAATTCGAAGTGACGTGCCGCACGTACTCGAGCTGGTAGATTTGGGCGATAAGTTAAATAACTTTCCCGACGAACTTTCAGGCGGCGAGCAGCAGCGCGTCGCCATTGCGCGTGCCATCGTCAACCAGCCCGACGTTATTATTGCCGACGAGCCGACCGGCAACCTCGACCCGGTCAACACGTTTGAGGTGGTGCAGATTTTAAAAAAGATAAATGACTTGGGCACGACCATTATATTGACGACTCACAACAAAGGCGTCATCGACAGTCTTAAAAAACGCGTCATCACCATGGACAGAGGCCGCGTCATCCGCGACGATAGGGAAGGCAAATATATTCTATAATAACTATCTATATGAATTGGGTTACTGTTAAACGCATCTTTCGCACCGGCTTCCTCAGCTTTTGGCGCAACGGGTTTGTATCTTTTGCATCAGTCCTTATGATGACGTTTACGCTTTTTATCATCGGCCTCGCTATTTTTACGGGAGTCATTTTAAGCACCACGCTTCAGCAGTTTAGGGACAAGGCCGACATGAACGTCTACTTTACGACCGATGCGCAGGAGAGCGCAATACTGGCGCTCCAGCAGCAGGTCAACGCGCTGCCCGAGGTACAGTCAACGCAGTACATTTCGGCAACCGACGCGCTGGCCAACTTCCGCGAGCTGCACCAAAACGACCAGCTCACTTTGCAAGCGCTCGACCAGTTGGGTCAAAACCCGCTTGGCGCGGTGCTTAACGTAAAAGCCAAAGATATCAACTCCTACGGCGCAATCGCCAACTTCCTGCAAGGCCAAGAGGCGCTGCAAACCGGCCAGCCGCAAATCATCGACAAAATAAACTACTTTGACCAGCAGCACCAAGACGCCATCAACCGCCTGGCGCAAATTACCACTTCGGCCAAATGGATCGGCCTTATCATTATTATTATCTTTGTACTGGTAACGATTGCTATTTCGTTTAACACGCTGCGGCTGACTATTTACTCTTCACGCGAAGAGATAGCCGTCATGCGCCTGGTGGGTGCAGGACAGGGGTACATCCGCGCGCCGTTTTTGGTTGAAGGCGTCATGTACGGGCTCATAGCAGGCATAGTTACCATGCTCCTGTTTTACCCGTTAACCTGGTGGCTGGGACGCAGCACGGCAAGCTTTTTTGGCGGTATTAGCGTCTTTTCGTACTATATTGAGCACTTTGCGCTCCTCTTCCTTATTATTGTGGGCTCAGGTGTACTGCTAGGACTCATCGCCAGCTACTTAGCCGTTAGGCGATACCTCAAAATCTGATATAGTGTCTAAGTGAAAAAAGCGACAAAACCTAAATATATCTTTGTCGTCGGCGGCGTAATGTCCGGCATCGGCAAGGGCGTCGCCACCTCCTCTATCGGGAGGATTTTAAAATCCAAAGGCTTTAAAACGACGGCAATTAAAATTGACCCGTACATCAATGTCGATGCCGGCACCATGAACCCGACCGAGCACGGCGAGGTGTTTGTGCTGGACGACGGCTACGAAACTGACCAGGACATGGGCAACTACGAGCGCTTTTTGGGCGAAACTATTTCGAGCGTCAACTACATGACAACCGGCCGCGTGTACCAAGAGATAATCCGCCGCGAGCGCAACTTAGAGTACAAAGGTAAAAATGTCGAAGTGGTACCGCATGTGCCGATGGAAGTGATCCGCCGCATTAAAGAGGCGCAACGGCAGGCCAAGGCCGACATAACACTGGTAGAGGTGGGCGGAACCATCGGTGAATATCAAAACATAATCTTTTTGGAAGCGGCGCGCATGTTAAAGCACGAAGTGCCCGATGATGTGGCAGTGGTCATGCTCTCATACGTGCCCATTCCTAACAACATCGGCGAGATGAAGACCAAGCCCACGCAGTACGCCTCGCGCGAGCTTAACTCGGCGGGTTTGCAGGCCGACGTTATATTGGCGCGCGCAATCGTCCCGATAGACGAAAAGCGCAAAGAAAAGATAGCGACCTTTTGCAACGTGTTGCCCGAGCGTGTTATTTCGGCGCCCGACGTTGACAGCATTTACGACGTGCCGCTTAATTACGAAAAGGACGGCCTCGGAGACATTTTAACCGAAGTGCTGGGTTTGCCGACGCGCAAAAGCAAACTGGATGACTGGAAAGGTTTTGTACAAAAAGCAAAAAAGTCTAAAAAAGAACTGCAGATTGCGGTGGTGGGCAAGTACTTTGACTCGGGCTCCTTTACGCTCTCGGACGTGTACATATCGGTGCTCGAAGCAGTCAAAACCGCAGGTTACCATTTGGGTGTTAAGCCAAAATTGGTGTATTTAAATTCAAAAGACTTCGAGAGCGGTAAATTACAGTACAGCGAACTTTCCAAATATGCCGGCATACTGGTCCCGGGCGGTTTTGGCGAAACAGGCATCGAGGGAATCATCAGTACAATAGAATATGCGCGCAAAAACAAAATCCCGTACTTTGGCCTGTGCTACGGCATGCAGCTCATGGTCATCGAGTACGCGCGTAACGTCGCCAGACTTAAAGACGCCAACACAGCCGAAATAGACCCTGCCGCCAAGCATGTGGTTATCGACGTGATGCTTGATCAAAAGGACAAATTAACAAAGAGCGACTACGGCGGCACCATGCGCCTTGGCACCTACCCGTGCAAACTGCGCTCTAACACGGTGGCGCGCGCCGCCTACGGCAAAGATAAAATAAACGAACGCCACCGCCACCGCTATGAGGTCAACAACGCGTACGTAATGAAGCTGACCGAAGCGGGCCTGGTATTTTCGGGCATGTCGCCCGACCATAAGCTCTGCGAGATTGCCGAGCTGCCTAAAGAGGTGCATCCGTTTTTCCTTGGTACCCAGTTTCACCCCGAGTTTCTCTCGCGTCCTCTTGCCCCGCACCCGCTGTTTAGCGCATTTTTGCAGGCGGCTTCTAAGCCTGCTCGGCCAGGGAAAAAGTAATAACAACCATTTCGGCATCAGAGCCGATGCGCAAGGGTGGGCCCCAGGTACCTATGCCGCTCGAGGTGAGCATCTGCATATTTTTAAAATTTTTGAGACCGTAGGCGTAGCCTTTGTAGGAAAGTTGCGCAAGTAGGCCAAACGGCCACTGCTGTCCATAGTGCGTGTGGCCCGAGATTTGCAGCGACACTCCGGCCTCTTCGGCAATTTGTAAGTTATTAGGCTCGTGCTTGAGCAAAATACTCGGGATGTGCTGTTCAAATTCCAATGCGGAAAGTATTTCTTTAAATCGTGCGGGATCGTTGGCGTGCGCGTAGTCGACGCCAATAATGTTAAGGCCATGTATAGTTACCAGCTCGTCCATGAGCACCCGCATGCCAACTGCGCTTGCCGAGTGGATAAAGCCGCTGTTGTCGCCAAACTCCTCATGGTTGCCCGTTATATAAAAGACGCCCCAGGGCGCGTTCAGTGCCTCCAAAGGCTTTACCAAGTCGTACGGGTCGGGTGCGCCGGTGCCGTCGTATAGATCGCCGCCGATAAAAATAATATCGGGTTTTTGCGCGTTGACTGCGCGGGCAACTTTTGCCGCAAAATTTGGCCCGTGCAGCTGACCTAAATGCAGGTCGCTAATCCACAAGGCCTTTTTATTTTTCCACTCCGGCGGCAGGTTTGGCAGTGCCACACGGTATCTTGCCGCTCTAATTTGTTTGGCGTGCCACACTCCATATGCGCTTACCAACAATGCCGCGGTAACTATGCCGGTGCCAACAACTTGGTAGGGGATTGCAACGCCAAAGAGCGATGCAATACTGACCACCAATCCAAAAGCAACAGAAGCAAAAAATAAATTGCCAAAGGTCCCCATCCACACGGCCAACAAGGTGTACACCGTACGCGTAAACCAATTGTAGTAGTACGAGCCGAGGATAATCATCCCGATAAATCCGGCAGAGAGCGCGCCAAGCGTCAAGCCGAGCGCGATTAGCTGCGATAAAGTGGCAAGTTCAAACGCCAGCGCTAATCCCTCATACACCACCAAGTTGGCGACGTATAAAATGACAATGGCAATGCTAAGGAATATCGCGATACGGGTACGCATGCAACTAGCTTACACTAGAAGTCCGTTTTAGAAACCTAGTTTTTCCTCTACGAGCAGCACGTGCACTTTGCGGCCCATGAACGGACTTTCCTTGTGGAGGATAAGCGTTTTTGCATGCGTGGTGCCGGTGCCATGCGCGGCCTTTATGCGCTCGTCCTCGACAGCATCTCAACCCGCATGCTTACGCTCAAGCTAAAAAAGCTCGAAGAGGAGCGTATTGTAAAAAAAACAAAAGAAGGATGTTACGAGCTGACCGAAAAAGGGAAGGGTTTAAAGGTAGTTGAAAGAGCGATGCGCTCCTACGGCGAGAAGTATCTTTAGTACCCGCAATCCACGCAAAAGAGCTACTTGCGTCAAAAACTGAAAGGTCCTATTATTTTATTGGAGCAGGGCAAGACCATGACCGTTCGCTCGTTCTTTCTTCAGAACTTAATCTGTCGTCTAAATAACTCTGTTCCACTTATTCCGGCGCACCCACTTGGTGCGCCTTATTTTTTCTAAGCGCTTTGTGGATGTTCTTTAAGGAGCTTTGCGTAGTAGACCAAATTTTTGGCGGTGTTTTGGGCCATGTGAGGCACGGCTTTGCTGGCATGGCGGCGCTCGCTGTCGGTTGCCGGGTCCATGCCCACCTCGCCAACCCAGTACGTGCAGCAGTTGGGCGGCAGCGTAAAGTTCATAAAGGTAAGCACTTCCATAATCCCCGCTAGCGTCGCTTGCGCGCCGTCTTCGCTGCCGGTGATAACAATGCCGGCCACTTTATTTAAAAGGGCCGAGCGGCCGCCGGCAATTACCTCTTCGTCAAAGGCATCCATCCTTTCAATTATCCTTTGCATCAAGCTTGAGCGTCCACCCCACCAGATGGGCGTTGCAAAAAGCACGATGTCGGCCTTTTTAATTTCCTCAACAATACCCGGCCACTCGTCGCCGGGCCCTTCGTTAAATTTGAGTCCTACGGGGATATGCTTGTCGGCCAGACGCACGCTTGTTACGGCAATGGGCGAGAGCTTTTGCATCTCGGCCACGACCATATCAGCCACTTCTTGTGTGCTGGAAATATCAGGCTCATGCTTGAGTGATGCGTTTAATATCAAAACATTGAGTGGTGATGTAGTGTCCATATACCATCAGTATAACTTGGGCTTTTATTGATACTGGATGAACACCGGCTGCGGGGTGAGTTTGAGTACTTGCGACGGGGTCATCATCGCCGTACTCGGGGGCTTTAAGTCATTTTTGTAAAACAGTTTAAAGCCCGTAAATTGTACCGGATTGTTTTGTTCGTACGCCTGGTAGGTGCCTTGTTTGCGCACCGGCGAGCCCCAGCCGTCCATGTCCATCACCACCTGCACTTGCGGGAGGGGCTGGATATTTTGGTAATTTTTTACCATCGCTTCGGTAAAGCGGTGCACAATAAGAATTTTGGGCGGCAAATTATTTTTGGTCACTAAGTTTGCCAAATAGTTGGCGGCATAGTTGATGTCGGCTGCGCTGTAAGAGCCCACCACCGTGCCGGGTGCGTAATTGCCGTGCATGGCAAACTCGGGGTCGATGGCCAAATGCACGTTAGGCATACTTAGATACTTCTCTAGCAGTGGCAACTCCGTTGGCAAATTGCTAAGCCCCACCTGTATGTCGAGTATTACAATGCCGTGCACTTGTGCCGCCAATGCGAGCGCCTTGTCTATCTGGCTGTCAGGCATGCGCGCGCGGTATTTGCCGTCGGCACCGGCAGAGCCTTGCGCGGTTACCGCAATGTAATCTATCGCGGGTATGACGGGCGTTGACGGATCTGCCGCAGCCCACGCCGCAGTGGTTGAGGCCAGTTTTTTAAGCATCACGTCCGGCGGATATTGGCCAAGCACGCCCATGCCGGTCGAATAAAAGTTGCCGTAGTACGCAACGATGCGGTTTGCGGGCAAAAGTGCGCCCGGGAGCGGGTAGGGCAGGTTTTTGACCGGCCACAGCAATTTTTTGGTCGTGGTCGTGCTGCTTAAAATAAAACCGGGCAAAGATATGTCTGCGCTGCTTGAAGTTGCATTGAGATATGCCGGCCAGGTCGACGTGGGTACGTTGGCTATTGCCAGCAGCCTTTTGTCATATGCGGCTTTGTCGAGCATCGCGGCCACTGGCGTGGTGGTTGCGGTGCCGGGCGTATCACCTTTCACAATTACCGGAAAGACATTCGCGGTAGCAATTATATATATGAGAGCGCTTGCAAAAAACCCGACTCCTCCTATCCGGAACCAAGGGAGCGGTTTTGTAAGAGTATCAGCCGTTTTAGGTTGTTCAGATTTTTTAGTCACAGACAATACATTTTAGCACAATCAGTGCGCCGCCGGCGCCGGTGCGTTGGCCGCTTGTATGGGCTTTATAAATATAAGCGCGATCAGCGATGCAATGATGGCAAATACAATACCGGTATAAAACGCGCTATGAAATCCCTCTACCAGCGCGACCGTGGGCTGCGTATTGTACTGCATAAGCGCGGATGCGCTTACCGATGATGCAATGCCCGAGAGTATCGCAAGGCCGAGCGACCCGCCAATTTGCTGGGCGGTATTTATGAGTCCGCTTGCCAAGCCCGACTCGCGTCCCGGCACTCCTGCGGTGGCAGCCATGGTGACCGCTACAAATGAGAGCCCCAGCCCCAACGGCATGATCAACAGGCCGGGCAAGATATGCCAGTAGCTGCTGTTGACGGTGGTAAAGGTAAAGACATACAGTCCGGCAGCCAAAAAAAGCGGCGCCGCCACCAACACGGGCTTGTAACCCAGCCTTCGTATCACCGTGGGCGCCAGTGTGGCTACGATGCCGATAAGGAGCGACACCGGCAAAAAGGCTAGGCCGGTGGTCAACGGCGAATAGCCCAGAATGCTCTGCACGTAAATGGAAAGAAAGAAGAACATCGAAAACATGCTCGCCACCACTGGCAGCTGCATCGAGTTTGCGGCAGCCACGTTACCAATCTTAAAAAACGACAATGGCATGAGCGGATGCTTGGCGACTGCCTCGTTTGAGATGAACGCCAAGAGAATAAATACCGCAAGCGACAAAAGCCCCCACGTATGCCAAGTGGTCCAACCCCAGGCGTTGGCGTGGCTCAAGGTGTACACCAACAGCATGAGGCCGCCGGTCACTAAAACGGCGCCCGGTAAGTCAAGATTTTTCTTTTGTTCCTCTTCGGAGTGCGCGGGTAGGAGCTGCCAGCCCGCGATGAGTACCGTCAGTCCAACCGGCACGTTAACAAAAAAGTTCCAACGCCAGTTTAAGTACTGCGTAAGGACGCCGCCAATAAGCAAGCCTGCCGTTGCGCCGCCGGCGCTCACGGCGCCCCAAACCGACAATGCGCGTGCGCGCTCTTTTGATTCGTGAAAGAGAGACAGTATTAAGGACAGCGCGGCCGGCGACATAAACGCGGCCGCGAGCCCCTGCAGCGCGCGCAAGGGGACCATCAGGCTAGCCATGTCGGTAATGCCAATGGTCAAAGAGACAAGGCTAAAGCATGCAACGCCGGCAAGAAATACGCGCTTGCGCCCGTACAGGTCGGCGGCGCGCCCGCCCAAAAGCAAAAAGCCGCCAAACGCTAGCGTGTAGGCGGTTACAATACCCTGCAAATCGGCAATCGTCAGGTTAAACGACTTTTGCATCGACGGCAGCGCGACGTTAACAATAGACACGTCAAGCACAATCATAAACTGCGCGACTGCTAGCAGGGCCAGGTCGAGCCAGCGGTTTTTTGATGAATACATTCAAACCACTCTAACGTATTTTTATGAAGAACGCATGTTGCGGCTCTTTACAGTTAGCTTGGGTCGCGGCCGGTGAGCGCCAGCAGTTTGTCTTGGAGCGGCGCATCCTCGGGGACCTCAACTTTGGGGCCAAACACGCCCATTTTGCGCCACTCTTCCGCTTCGGGATAAAACTCATCCCACATGCCCTGTACCAACTCGGGGTTAAGGTCGGGGCTCGCGCCGATTACCTTAGCAATGTCATGCGCACGCAATCCGCGAAACGACGTGATGTGTTTTAAATATTCTTTCGTAGGAAATATGCCGTAGGAAAGGTGGGTAGCGCGGTTAAGATCAGCAACTTTTGCAGCCTCGCTCGCTTTATCGGCGATAGCTTTAAAGCTCACAATAGGGTCGTCGCCCAGCAGGTCGCCGTCAAACTTATTTTTGCCGGCCTCTTCCATTGTTTTGCCCGCCAACATGTCCGGCACCCATGCGTCGTCGTACGCGTGGTAGTTGATTATCTCGCGCAGCGTCGCCGGCTTCATGCCTTTGCGCGTAAAACTCTCCGGCATCTGCATTTGCCACTGGTCGTCCTTAATTTGGCTCACTACCCTGACCAATGCATCCTCGGCCAATATAAAAACGTCAATTTCGTTCATATAGAGGAGTATATCAGATTGAGTTTTTCCTGCCGCGAAAGCTTTTTTATCTGCGCTTCACGCCGGCTCGCGGTACTGCGGTTTAACTTGCGCTCGGTGTATACCACCTTTACCGCGCGTTTGGCGCGGGTATAGTTGCCGCCCGTGCCGTTTTGGTGCTCTTTCAAGCGACGCGCGACGTTAGTCGTAATGCCGGTATACAGGCTCTTGTCTTTGCATTCTATAAGGTACACATAGTACATAAGCCTTAAGTATAGTCCCCAAACTCAACTACATGTGTCCTTCATGGAGATAGCACCTTCGTGTGGTACGCTATTGGGGTGACACGAGCATGAACACCTACCTTGCCGGCGATGACCCCTTCGCCGACACTCAGCTGGGCCACGCATTAACGCGTGCAATTGTTGACACCATTCACGAACCTTTTTTAGTGTTAGACGCCGACTTGCGGGTTATTGTTGCAAGCCGGTCTTTTTATAGTAAATTCGAGGTAACAAAAGCGGACACGCAAGGCCGCCTTTTGTACGATATCGGCAACGGGCAGTACAACATCCCAGCGTTGCGGCATTTCCTTAATAACATAATTCCCGAGCATGCCGTAATGAAAGAATATAAAATGACGCACGAATTTGAAACTATCGGGGCGCGCACGATGCTTTTAAGCGCGCGCGAGGTGGTGTACGAAAACAGCCAGCGCAAGCACTTATTGCTGACCATAGGCGACGTTACCGGGCAGGAGCTTTTGGACGAGGAGAAGGAAAAATTGTCCAAACAAAAGGACCTGATGATAAAGGAAATGAAGCACCGTATGGCCAACAGCCTGCAGCTCATAGCAAGCATCCTTATACTAAAGTCCGAGGCGGTCGAGTCTATTGAGGTGCGCACGCATTTGCAGGACGCGCACGAGCGCATTATGTCGATTGCTACGGTCGAGAAATTTCTTGACACAACCAGCCTGGCCGAAGAGGTCGAGGTTGGACCGTACCTCGATGGGCTCTGCAAAAGCCTCGAAAAAAGCATGATAGGAACAAGCTACGGCGAGAGTCAGCCCATTACGCTCGAAGTAGTTTCTAGTGGCGGTATGGTTACCTCGGCACAGGGTATTAGCTTAGGACTCATTACCGCCGAGCTGGTTATCAATGCGCTCAAACACGCTTTCCCCGAACACAAGTCCGGCAAAATAACCGTATCGTTCGATAGTATCGAAGGAGGGTGGCGCTTGGCGGTTACGGACAACGGAATGGGCATAAATCCAAACCTGCCTCATAAAGAAGGTTTGGGCACCAGCATCATACGCTCGCTTGCGGTGCAACTTAAGGCGCTTGTAGACATACAAACTTCGCCCGGGGGTACTACGGTTTCTGTAACTAAGGTGCAACAAACGGCGGGGGGGGGAAGAGGAGAAGGTCTTGGCGGTATAATAAAACAACTAAAACAATAGGCTAACCTATATACATTAAAAATGTACGTGTTAGGCAGATTTTGTTTTTAACAACGTGGCGCTTAGTAGTGCGCCAAGGCCCGCGCATAACGCGCCTGCAAAAAATGCCGCCGTGTATCCGGCCGTTAAAGCCGCTGCCTGGCTTGCGCCTCCCGCGAGCGCTTCGGCAGTGCGCGACGCAGCAATGCTGGCCAGTATTGCAAGCCCCAGTGCGCCGCCCATCATAAACGAGGTGTTCACAATACCCGAGGCAATACCCGACTCGTTTGGCTTTACGTCGCTCATGGCTGCAAGCAGTACCGGATTAAAGGCGATGCCGGCGCCTAAGCCCAAGAGCAGCATGCTGGGCAGTACATCTGGTACAAAATGTCCTGCAACCGGCAATCGCACAAACCACAGCAAACCAAGCGCCGCGCTTGCAAGTCCAAACGCAAGCGGCCTCTTAATGCCAAATCGATTTACCAATCGCGCCGAAATGCTAAAGGAAAGCACCGCCATAAACAGGTTTGCGGGCAAAAACGCCAAACCAACCTGTAGCGGATTATACTCAAGTACCAGTTGCAGATATAGCGCCGAAATAAAAAACCACGCAAACATTGCGGCTGCCCACAGCACGCCAATCATGTTTGCTACGGTTAAGTTGCGCAGTTTAAACAACTCAAGCGGAATAAGCGGCGCTTTTGTTTTTGATTCTACAAAAAGAAAGATGGTCAAAAATAGAAATGCTAAAACCAAAAGAACCACTGTTTGTGCCGAGCCCCAGCCGGCATCGTTGCCGTTTACAATTGCGTACACAGCCAGTATGAGCGAAGTGGTTATAGTAACGGCGCCCCATACGTCTAAATGTCCGCTTTGCCGCACGTGCCCCCTGGGTACTATCCAAAGTGAGAGTAGAAATACTGCAATGCCTATTGGTATGTTGACCAAAAATATCGCGTGCCAGTTAATCGAGCCGGTAAGCACTCCGCCAAGCAGGACGCCAACGCTCCCGCCTCCCGCGGCAACGAAGCCGAAGTAACCCATTGCGCGGGCGCGCTCCTTTGCTTCAGTAAAAAGATTCATCACTATTGAAAGCGATACGGCCGAAACAATTGCGCCGCCTATCCCCTGTACTGCGCGCGCGGCAATTAAAAACCACTGTGTTTGCGCAAGCCCGCACGCAAGCGAGGCAAGAGTAAATATGCCGAGGCCAATAAGAAAAAGCCTGCGGGGCCCGTACAAATCGCCAAGCCTGCCGCCCAGCATTAAAAAACCGCCAAAGGTCAGCACATAGGCATTAACGACCCACGCCAGCGACACGGGTGAAAAGCCAAGGCTGGCGCGTATGGAGGGGAGTGCCACATTCACAATGGTGGTGTCGAGCACAATCATCAGCGTGCCCATGCAAAGTACTGCAAGAGCGAACCACTTTGTTGTCGGGGTAGTAGGCATATCCAAAAGACAAGTATAGCAAAAAGGCAAAATGATATACTAAAGGCATGTTTAAAAACACGCCTGCATTTAGCGGATTTTCGGTCAACAGCTTGGCAGCGGCCAAAAAGTTTTATGGCGACGTTTTAGAAGTTACTGTTGAGGATAGGGGAGACATGGGCATTACGCTCAAATTTCCGGTTTGCAACGATGTGTATATTTACCACAAAGCCGACCACGCCCCTGCGGCGTTTACCATACTCAACTTCGTAACGGAAAATATTAACAGCGCCGTTGATGAATTATTGGCCAAAGGTGTAACTATTGAAAGATACGAAGGATTTCATCAAGACGAGAAAGGTATCGCGCGCGGCATTGCCGCCAAGATGGGCCCGGACATTGCATGGTTTAAAGACCCGGCCGGCAACATACTCTCTGTCTTGCAGGAAAAGTAATGTACCGCTCTCATCTTACCGAGCGGTAGCCGCCAGGGAGTTTTTTGGTCATGACAATTTGCCACAGCTGCAAGTCGCGCGCGCGGAAGGCGCCTGCGCAGCTTAAGAGGTAGTAGCGGAAGCGCCTGTGAAACCGCTCGTCATAGTTTTTGCTAAGTTCCGGCCACGCCTTTTCAAAATTGTCGTGCCACGCCATCAGCGTTTTGTCGTAATCGGGGCCAAAGTTGTGCCAGTCTTCAATAGTAAAGTGGGGCAGGCTCGAGGATGCAATCTGGCGCATAGCGGGTATGACCCCGTTGGGAAAGACGTACTTGTCTATCCACGGGTCGGCAGCCGGCGTTTCGGCGGCGCGCCCGATGGTGTGCAGTAAAAAAAGCCCGTCAACCTTAAGGCAGCCGGCGGCCGCCCGCATGTATGCTTTGTAATTTTTATGCCCCACGTGCTCAAACATGCCGATAGACACTACCTTGTCAAAAGTCCCCAGCGCTTGAGCGGCCTCGCGGTAATCAACCAGTTGTATGTCTACGTCGAGCCCCGCACACGCCTCGCGCGCAAGCGCCGCCTGCTCTTTTGAAATGGTAAGACCTACGACGGATACGCCATAATTCTCGGCGGCAAATTTTGCAAAACCGCCCCAGCCGCAGCCAATGTCTAAGACGCGCTCGCCGGCTTTAAGCTGTAATTTTTCGCAAATAAGTTTTAGCTTGTGCTCCTGCGCTTCGTCCAAATTGCGCGCGTCCTTCCAATAGCCGCACGAGTAGATCATCCGTCTATCAAGCATGGCGCGGTACAGGTCGTTACCCAGGTCGTAGTGTCTTTTGCCGACTACTTTTGAGCGCCGTATATTTTGCCGGTTAAACAAAAAACCCTGGGCATTAAGTAAAAACTGCCCCATAAAGCGAAGCGGCGTGCGCCGCAAAGGCGACTTGAGCAGCCGGCAAAAAAACTCATCGAGTTTGCCGCAGTCCCAGTCGCCGTCTTCGTACGATTCGCCAAAGCCGAGTGAGCCCCGCAACAGCGCCCAGTAAAAGTGTTGGTTGTTGACCTGTATGTCCCACGGTTTGCTGCCGTTGATGGTGAGGCCCATCTGGTCAAACTGACCTTGAGCCACGCGCTGTAAAAAAGGAGTATCTTTTGCCATAGTAGTTAGTTTATACCACAGGAAAAATGCTTGTGTTTAGCGCACTACAAGGTATGGTTGCTCTATGGCACCCGAACAGTATCCACTGACATTTCCTATGCGGATAAACAAATACCTGGCGCTCAAAAAGTATTGCACGCGCCGCGAGGCCGATCTGTGGGTAGAAAAAAAGTTGGTATATATCAACGGCGTGCATGCCGCGCTCGGCCAGCAGGTACACGAGGGCGACAAGGTTACCGTAAAGGGCCGGCAAAAAAAGTTTAGATACTTTGCCTTCAATAAGCCGCACGGCATCATTACCCACTCGCCGCAAACGGGCGAGCGGGAGATAAAAGATATTTTTCCAATTACAGGGGTGTTTCCGGTGGGGAGGCTCGACAAAGACTCGGGCGGTTTACTAGTGCTTACAGACGATGGCCGCGTTACCGAGGCGCTGCTAAACCCCGCGCACGAACACGAAAAGGAGTACAAGGTGGAGACGCTTGATGCATTGCCGGCCAATTTTAAAAACAAAATGGAGGCGGGCGTAGACATTGGCGACTACACTACCAAGCCGTGCACGGTTGTGATACTTGGCAAACGCATGTTTAACATTATTTTAACCGAAGGCAAAAACCGCCAGATACGCCGCATGTGCGGCGCGTTTGGCCAAAGCGTCGAGGCGCTTACCCGCGTGCGCGTGTTAAACATCAAGCTCGGCAATTTAAAAGAAGGGGAATACCGCCCTCTTGCAGGCAAAGAACTTACAGAGTTTTTACAAATTTTAGGATTGAGTCCTGTTGCTGGCACTCTGTAGTAAGGGCTGCCAAATCGTCTGCACTTAGCACCAGGCTTTTGCTTTGGTTGATAGGATTCATGATAGAGTCGGTGCCGCTGTTGTGGCCAAGGCCAAGCGAGTGGCCCAGCTCGTGCGCCAGTACGCGCAAAAAGTATATTTTGCTGTTAAATTGGTAAATATTTATGCGCGTGCCCGCTTGGTCGGAGATGTACACGCCCTCTTCAAACTCGGTGCCGGTCAGCCCATCGTTGTTTATAGCGTCAACAGTGGTGTTGATGTGGCCGACCAGCAGGTTGTAATTGTCTATCAGCGCGTTTACCTGGTCGGCAAGGCTGTTTACTTTTAGCCGCTCGTCCTCAAGCGCGGCCCGTTGCGCTGCAAGCGTATTTTTTTGTGCTTGCAGCGCCGCGTACTCTTTGGCCGGCGCGCCGCCTTTATCATTCCAATATGTGACTTGCGCGTTGTACGTGGCCTCGGCTTGGTTAAATGCCGCAAGGTCGGTTTGGTACTGAGTCTGCGCGCTCGTGTACTGGTCGCGCAAAGACGTAAACTGCTGCTTGACCGAGTCCGCCACCTGTTTGTTTTGGTTGATGTCGGTAGTCAGCGCGTTTTCCTGCTGTGTTATTTTTTGGCGGTCGTCGTACACCAAGTTGATGGTAAGGTTCCCTTTGGGGTTATATGCAAAAAGTTTTTTGCCGGCGGCCGTGCTCCACAAGTTGCTTGCCTCCTGTATGTCCGCCAAAAAGGTGCTTTGCGATACGCCAAAGCGCGGGTCGAGCGTGCCAATTTTGTACTCGATAGGGTTTTGGCAGGGCAGGTTGTAATAGTGCTGGTAGCCCAAATAGCCAACCAAACCTAAAAGCGCCACCCACAAGAGGGCTGCAAAGAGTTTACTTACAAAAGACCGCATAGATATCCTTATAGTAACAAAAACTTTACCCAATTGTTTTTAGTTACTTCCGCCCATCGGACGCACTTCCATTATTTCAATCGACGCCTGCGGTATCCCCAAATGCGGATGACCTTCAAACAAGTCGGTTACTTCATCTTCAGACTCGGCTTCAACAAGCGAGTACAGCATGACGTCGTTTTTGGCTGCAGCCGTACCTTCAGAGGTTATGCGCTTGGTTTTACCGGCGCCGCCTCCCATGTCGGCAAAAATGCCGGCGTTCTTTTTCATCCACGTTTGCCAATCGCCCTGCATCTTTTTTTCAGCAGCTTTTCGCTCCTCTTCGGGAGTCTTCATCCACTCTTCGATAATCGAGCTCGGAGCCATATACAACACAAGAAATTTTTTCATAAGCCTGTTTGTCTTAAAAAATAATAGGACTATTTTAGTATAGCAAATCAGCTATTTTTTCTTTTTAGCCGGCTTCTTTTTGCCGAAGGTCGCTTTCATTTTGTCCCAATATTGGGACTTCCATCCTTTATTGATATGCGCATACAACTCCATGGGGACCTTGGTCTGCCCAAACGTCAGTTTGGTACCCGTTTTTGTTTTGGTAAAAAGGAACATCGCCTTTGAGTAATGGCCTTTGGGCCAATCTTTGCCGCGCCATTCCTGCACGATAAGCCGGTCGGGAATCAGTTTTAAGTTCTTGCCTTGTATCCACCCGCCGTACGCGGTAAAAGCCGCGCCCGTTTTGCGGCTCATTTTTGCGGCAGAGCCGGAAAATTTTGCGTGCTGCCTAGAATCCATGATCATTTCGTACAGCTCATGCGGGCTTGCCTTAAATGCGACTACCTGCTTGATAGTTTTTGTTTTCATAATAACAGCATTATTTTGTTAATGAGCTTATTCTATCATTTTGCACCTTGGGCAGAAGTCAAAATCATTTTCCGCCCAAAGAAAGAGGCCGCCCGGTTGCCGGGCGGCCTTACTCGTTATCTTTGCGGGCCATCTCGCACAGTTTTGCCAAGCCGGCAATGAGTGTAACCTGCTGCAAAGCACTGTCGAGATTGTGGCAGCTAAAGCGCGCGCCGTAGCCGTCTTTGGGATAAAAGCTTTCAGGGTAGATAGCTACATCGCACGCGTCGCCCGAGCAATAAAGTATAAAGCGGCCGTCTTTGTTGATGCGTCCGCCGCAGTCTTTGGCCCACCGCTCCATCCGTGTAGATGTTACAGCGCGATATGCCTCTTGCATCGCAGTAGTTACTTCCTCTGGTATAGGAGCGTACTGGCTGCCGTCGGACAAGCTCACTCCTTGCTTGCAGAGCCACAGAAGCAACTCGCTCGATACATAACCACCGATAGCATGGCCATATCCGTTTGCTCTGTTGCGGACACAGCAAGTCTCCAAGTCTATTTGCTGCGTGCGGTTCGAGTGTTTTTTACCTTCCTCAAACGGCACCAAAAACGCCAAAGTAATGAGGTTAATGGTCAGCACGGCCTCGTGCAACTTTGCTTGGCTAAGCTCGACGCACAGCGACATGGACTCTCCGGAGCGCTGCAGTAAGCCGCATTTTCCGTAACCAAAATCGTTGTGGCCAAATAAGTTGGAAAAGGGGAGTGCAAATTCGCTTGGCGAATAGAGATACTTTTCTTCTGCAGTTTTGCCAGCCAGCGTTTGCAGCCGCTCTAATAACACTGCAAAGTGCCGCTCGTCGAAAGTAAAAACAATTTGTGGTTTTGCCGGCGGCCTCCCACTTGGGGAGACAAATGACAAATCGTACGCGCGCGCGTCGTTGTACATTAGGCTCTCCCTGGTGAATGAACTCTGCCAAGACTATAGCTGCGCAAGACAAAAAACACCAGCCATTTATATATGGAGGATAAAAAGCAGGGCAATTGACACTGCCGCCATCAGTGCAAAATAAAGGAGAGTTTGTGCAAAATATTTTACGGCTCCTTTGGGGTTGGACTCTAGGGCAAGCAGTAGAGGAGTAGAAAGGAAAAGGTACCCCATGCACGCCGCCGAGAATACGAACAGTGAAAGAAAGGCTGCAATGCCAAACACCGGGCCCGGATGTATGGTAATAAATTTGGGTACATACACCGCGCAGAGCGCAAACGCCGCAATGTACCCTTCGGCAAGCAAGGCTTTTACTAACGGGCGGCCTTTCATACTTTTTACAAGTACTTGAGCGTCAGCAAGGTTACGTATTTGTCGGATTTATAAAAGAAAGAGGCCGCCCGGCAACCGGGCGGCCTAGCAAATTAGATGTTGCTCTTGCCGATGGCGCGGCGGACAATAAAACATCTGTCACCTATGCGTGCTTCAAGCTTTTGCAGCTCGTTGTCGTCTATGAGAATTGTTGCGGCCTCACCTGTTGGCAGGTCCTCGGTAACTTCCACATGCAGGTCTGTGATTGTACGCAGAAATTGGGCCAAGGTCACACCTTCAACGACGTCCAAATTCTGCATAGTGACGCCTCTGCGCAATGAGACGAGCATGTCATTTTTGTTCGTCATCATGACTCTCCACGGCTGGGTCTGAAGTTTCTTCGTTTCTAAGAGGGAGAGTACAGCAAGTCGGCTGTTTTATCGATGAGAAAGCCGAGGCGGAAACCGTTTTCACTTTCCGCCCAAAGCAAGAGCCCGCTAACTTGCGGGCTCCGGTGGTTTTAGGGCCGAACGGTTTGGGGGCCGACGGGTCGGCCGCACCAGTTGGGTCGGCATGATTTCTTTAACGTAGGGGTACACTTTAAGCCTGTCGGCATTAAAATTTTTGGCTAGGGAAGTGCGGGTAAAGTCGGGGAAGGTGGTAAATACCCGCGCGTGCTCCTCCTTTTTAACCCAGCCCTTTGAAACTTTTTCTGCCGAAATATACGGCAAAAAGATCTCGTACCGGTTGTCTCCGCGGAAAAAATAAAGATCTCCACCCGGCGCGCGCCAGGTAATAACGAAATGCCCGTTCATTACCGTGCCTCCATGCGGGTTAAGCTGCAGGCAAGTTACCGCACATGGTCAAAAATGTCGAGCCAGTTGAGAAATAGCGGTTTCTAAGGTATTTTAAGCACATTGCCAGATCGTCCCTGGCCGGCAAAGCCCGTCCGCGGGCAGGCTAATGGTAGGACAACAGATTCTATGTATACCGTTTATATACTAAAAAGCCTTTCGGACCAGGAACATTACGTAGGCTTTACTGGTAATATTGAAAAGCGGTTACTACAGCATAATAGAGGCGAAGTTCGGTCTACAAAGAATCGTGTGCCGTTTGTAATAATTTACACAGAAATCTTTCCCACGCGAGTAGAGGCGCGAGAACGGGAAAAGTTTTTGAAGAGTTATGAGGGTGCTGGAGAAAAAACCTCTATATTGAAAAATTGCCAGATCGTCTAATGGTAGGACAACAGACTCTGAATCTGTTTATCTAGGTTCGAATCCTAGTCTGGCAGCAAAAAGTGCGAAGCAATTTTTGCGTGCCAGAAGGAAGTAACGGGGTTACTTCCGGCTAGGATTCGAACGCCACAGCGGGCTCCGCATCAGCAGATGTGGGAGCGAGGCGGTGCCTAGACCAATGCTACGCGACGGCGTAGTATTGAGTCGAAGGAGAAATTCCTAGTCTTCCAGAAACTTTATTTATGAAGGATGATTTTTTTACCATTGCCGACGACCTCGAAAGAAGGTCGGAACGACTTAGAAATGAAAATAATCCGCGAAATTTAGGTAATGATGAAATTGTTTATGCTATATCAAAGCTAATTCGTGCAAACGGCGTAGCAAATGTACAGAGCGTAAAATTGGAGGCTTCAAATTATAGGCTGCAACAAATAATGGTTATTCTTACATTGGTAACAACTTTTGTTATTATTTTTCCGATCCTCCAAGTATTTTTTAAATGGATGATATCAGTGACACCTCCAATTTCGTCAATTCTAAAATTTGAAGCAATTTCTTTAGGTAACCTCATTAATGTACTCTCCGGAATAGTATCTGTAATTGTTTTATATGGAACTTATAAATACTTCCAGTATAAATTGAATCTTAACGAAAAAATTTCTCTTTCAGATAGTTTTTCTGCAACAATAACAAAAGATGTATCTGAAAAGTAAAGAGTTTATTTTCTTACAATAGTTCGGATATCGTCCGCCTAGGCGTCGAGACTGGTCCCGCAACCACAGCAGAGGGAGCCCTTTATTCGCTCGGATTTGGGTCGTGGAAAACTGCTTCTATATTATTGCCCTCCGGATCAAGCACGAATGCAGCATAATGACCGGCATTGATTTTCTTCCGATACCCAGGAGCACCATTATCCTTGCCGCCTGACGCGAGACCTTTAGCGTAGAACTCATCAACCACTTCTTTGCTTGGTGCGGTAAATGAGATATGGGCATGGCGTGTCTCTCCCACATGCACCATGAACTCTGGCCAATCTACGCCGAAGCCCACAATTTTATCTGAAACCTCGAAGCGCACCGGTAAGCCAAGAGGCTGTAGCGCGGCTACGTAAAATGTCTTTGCAGCACCCAAGTCGGTAACGGCAAGTCCTGCGTGATCAAGCATTTTGAATGATATTTATATATAATTTAATAAAGTTAGATTAGAAGTATAAACCTTCGTATATGCTAATGACGTGAACTTTGCCTTCAGAACAACCTCATGGGTAGCCTATATGTTAAATAAAATGCTATGGCCAATATTAAAGTAACCCCGTTCATCTTTTTTCAGGGCAATTGCAAAGAGGCTATGATCTTTTATCACGGCATTTTTGGAGGCTCACTCACGCTCACAACTTATGGTGAGGCGATGGGAGACAAAGCTCCCCTGGGTTGGGGCGACAAAATAGCCTATGCCGCTCTTGAGAGCGGCGATACATGCTTCAAGGGACGGGATTCGCAAATAGCCAATGCGGAAGCGCGGAAAGTTGAATTAGAGATTTCGGGCCGCGACGAGCCAAAACTCCGGGAGATGTTTGATACATTGTGCGAGGGAGGAAAGGCAAAGCACCCGATAGAAAAGCAGCCCACAGGCGACGTCTCGGGACGCCTCTTCGACAAATATGGCCTCGACTGGATCGTTACCGTAAAAATCTAGCGACCAACCCTGGTTTGAGCTCAAAACGGCCTGCTCGACTTTTTAAATATTTTATTGTAACGTTTTGACAGCTGTACTCATTGATAGCGAAAAGGGAGGCTCCATTGGCTGAAATTCATGACATTGAAAAAGAGCGTGACCGCAGGATGGTCGAGCAGATGATGAAAGATGTCCAGAATTGGACAGGTTTTAAAATCGATTTTGATATCTGTAGCATACCAATCCAATTTACGGGAAGTGGGTCGGGTGAACAAGGTAAGCCGGAGCAAAATCGGATTCGCATTATTGCGTACGACACCTCGGGTCCAGCGGTGCAGCCATTTGGTGCGATTCGAATGACGCGTGTTCAATGGGAAGAGTTCAAAAAATTGGGCGATGGGCTCCTTAATGGCTTAGCAAAGGTTCCAGAATAACCAAAGAAAGGGAGGGTATCTTGAAAGTATTAATGCAGGATTGGTCAACTGACAGAGGCCGGCAGACTTCGATAAGCAAAGACAAGGCACAGCTTGATGAAACTATTCAAAAACTTAAAGAAGAAAACAAAGCTGAGCCTTCAGGGATACCGTACGAAGTCTCTGTGCCCGATGACCACGCTTTTGCAGAAATGATCGAGGGTGAAACCATCTTTCTGCACGAAGATGAAATGAGTGACATTGAGTATGACGACTAGCAAATGGCCGCTCGAGAGGGCGGCTTTTTCTTTTACTGCAATGACATTAATCTAAAATAGTTTGGACATCGTCCCTCAACTCCAGCAGTCTGGTTTTAATATGCCGGTATTGTGCCACTTGTTTGTACCGTTGCGCCGGCACTTGCTCCTCCTGCGGGCGCCGTGTAGGTGCCGTTTTTAGCTAATACGAAATAATAAAACGCGCCATAGACGACTGCTGCGATAACTACATATAATAAAATCCACTGCCACAGTGGCCGTTTCCCGTATCCTGCTGTTTGTTCATTAGCCATAACCAAAGTCTATAAAGTGCTCCTGTTGTTGTGATGAAGCATTTATCGAAAATAATGCGGATGTTAGCTGTGTACCGTTCACTCCCAAATAAAACCCGCCTTTTGAAGACAAAAGGCGGGTTTGCTGCTGCGGTCACTTGGGCAAGGGCGCCCTCAGTTGTTCAAGCCATCCTTTCTCGTCCATCTCTTGTATCGTGAGTTTGAGGCTGTTGAGTAACAGATAGTAGTGCGTGCCGGCCTCGGCATTGTAAGGATTTACCTCCAGCGCCCTGCGGTAAAACTCCTTTGCAAGAATAAGTTTGCCTCTTTTTTCGTACAGCAGCCCCAGCCGCACATACACGGTGTCGGACTTCGAACCGCTTGCAACCAATCGGTTACAAGCGTCGATTGCCTTTGACCCACCGACTTCTTGGCAAGCTGCCCAATCAGCCGCCCAATCAGAGGCGAATGCATGTTGGCAAATGAAAGAAAAGAACAGCAGAAAAAGCGTTCGTGTGATTGTGCTCATGGACCTTCTCCTCCCTAGTCTGCAACTACTATGTAAAAGTCAGTCCAAATAGTCAATTGACGTTTTCTTTTTGTAATACTCTGGCGGTAATTTAGAGCGAGCCCGTTTTAAACGGCCCCGCCAAGTCGTAGGTCGCGAGAATGACGCCCGTCGTCGATGTTTTAGAATCAACAAGCTTAAAACCTTCCGGCTGGGTTCCTTCTGCAAACAGTTTCTTGCCTTTGCCGATGGTGATGGGGTAGATCCACAGATGCATCGTGTCGATTAAATGTTCTTTGAGCAGCGTCTGTATAAGGTTCCCGCTGCCCCAGACCCACAAATCAGGAGCATCCTCTTCTTTCAGTTTTTTAATCTGCGCCGCCACATCGCCGGTAACACAATATGAGTTATGCCACGAGGGTTCAAAAGACTCATGCGACACGACGTATTTTTTTGTTTTATTAAATGGATCCGCCACCTCGAGGTCTGTGTTTGCCTTGGGCCAGTACCCGGCAAAGATATCATAGGTAGTTTTGCCAAGGAGAAGTTCGAATGGCGTATGCATGACTTCGCTCAAAGCGGCTTTCATCATCTCGTCCGAAGGATATGATAATTGCCAGCCGCCGTAAGTAAATCCGCCCGACGTATCTTCCTGCCGGCCGCCCGGCGCCTGCATGACGCCATCCATAGTCACAAACGTTGTAGTAATTATCTTTCTCATATCAAAAATAGTAACATAACGCTATTATAATAAGCGCATTTCATGGCGCATGATGCACAAAGTTTAATTGCAGAGCTCAAGGAAAAGGGAGTTCTTAGGTCGCCCAGCGTTATGCGTGCGCTCCAAAAAATAGACCGCGTACATTTTGTCCCGCAAGAGCTCAAGCATATTGCGTACAAAGATGCGCCGTTGCCTATTGGCAGCGGGCAAACGATATCGCAGCCGTACACTGTTATTTTTATGCTCGAGCGGCTGGACGTGCAGCCCGGGGCAACCGTTCTTGAAATAGGCTACGGGTCCGGCTGGCAAACGGCGCTGCTTGCCCAGATGGTTGGACGGAAGGGCAAAGTGTATGCCATGGAAGTAATCACACGATTATGCGCTTTAGGAGAAAAAAATCTGCGGCACTACCCGAGCTTGCTGCCCCGCACGCATCTGCGGTGCCAAAACGCCTCGGCAGGCTGGCATGAGGGCGCTCCGTTCGAGAGGATTATTGCCGCGGCAGAGGTAAAGGAAGTGCCGGCGGCTTGGCGCGAGCAGCTCCGCGCGGGAGGCAAGATGATATATCCTCAAAGCGGGTCGCTGGTGCTTGAAGCGAAGCATGCAGGCGGATTTGATCTTCAAAAGTTTCCCGGTTTTGCTTTTGTACCGTTTACCTAACCATAGGGCTTCACAAAGTGCGCCACAGATTAAGCCTTAATTCAATGCGCACAGACAATCTTCAGGTGCGTATATATAGAGTAACCAATACGGTTCACTAACAGTAATACTAGTAATAAGGAAGCATTTCGCGCGTCTTACTACCTAATGGATAACCAACCTATGAAAAACAAACTTGTCTATATTATCGGCAGCTCGCTTATTACGGGCTCGCTTATCTTTGGTGGCACCGCCTTTGCAGCCGAAAGTACCCGCCCGGCCATCTTTGGCCAAATAGCCGCGGTCAACGGCCGCGAGATTACCGTCACAGGTCGCAGTGGCAGGCAGGGCGCTATTACCACGTATAAGGTAGACGTCAGCAAAGCTAAAATTACCCAGGGGCTGGGGCAGGGAGCCACGGCCGTAGACCTTTCTAACGTCGAGGTGGGCGACAAGGTAGCTGTGCTGGGCAGCATTACTGGCGATGCGGTAATTGCCAGCTCGGCGTTCGACAAAGGCAGCATGAAGTCAACACAAAAGAAGAGTAAATAAATAAAGGTAAGGAAACTATACTTCTTGCGTCACAAACGATAGAATAAAAGACTCATGAAGTATCTTTACAAACACTTTTCTCCTGCATTTGCTTTAGGCGCGCTCATATTGCTGAGCGCGCTTATTCCTGCCATGGCAGACGCTTCGACGCGTACTTTAAGCGTCGGTATGTCGGGCGCCGACGTCACCACTTTGCAAACCGAGTTAAGCGGCAAAGGGTACCTTAGCTCGGCACCTACCGGCTATTTTGGCGCGGCCACATTGGCGGCGGTTCAAAAGTTTCAGTGCGACACCAAGATTGTCTGCTCGGGTTCAAGCTATGGCATCGCAGGCCCCATGACACAGGCGGCGCTTGCGGCGCCCACTGTCTCGGCAACTACCGGCGGCACGCTCACCGGCAAATCGTTGAGTAAACCGTACACCGGGCCGTTAGAGTTTTCAGGTTGGGTGCCCGACTGGCGCGCGGCGTCCGGCACGCTCGACGTAACGCCGCATCTCAATCAGCTTAAGTCAGTGATGCCGTTTGGCTACAAAGTTTCCAACACGGGGCAGCTAATCGACAACGCCAACATTACCGAGGATCCATGGCCCGCGTTTATTGCCGCCGCCAAAGCCAAAAAAGTGCGCGTCGTGCCGACGGTAGAGTGGGGCGACGGGCAGGCGATACACGACGTGCTTAGCAACGCAACCACGCGGGTCGCGCTCGAAGACCAAATCGCCAACACGGTCAAATCAAATGGTTTTGACGGCATCGACATCGACTTTGAGGCCAAGCAGTCGCAAACGCGCGACTACTTCTCGACTTTTTTAAAGGGTTTGTACGCGCGCATGGGCACCAAGTGGGTGTACTGCACCATTGAGGCGCGCCAGCCGTTAATCGACCGCTACAGTCCGGGCACGCCGCCGCCGGCGGACGCCACCGACTACGCCAACGACTACAACATGATGAACAAGTACTGCGACCGCGTTGAAATAATGGCGTACGACCAAGGCACCATCGACACGCGTCTTAACGCGGCGCGCTCGGCGCCGTACGCGCCGGTTGCCGACCCGGGCTGGGTGTCCGACGTGGTGCTGTTGGCATCGCAAAATATTGCCAAAAATAAAATAATTATTGGCGTACCAACGTACGGCTACGAGTATACGGTGACTCCCGTTAACGGCGCCTTCCAGTACAACGTGCTGTGGGCATTTAATCCGCGCTACGGCACGCAGATAGCGGCGCAGCTGGGCATTACACCAACGCGCACCAGCGCCAACGAAATGGGCTTTACCTACAACCCAAGCGCGCTCAAAACTGCAGCGCCCACCAACGGTGACTCGACCCAAACGCAGCAGTCGACCATCCCATCCTCGTCGGTTGCGCAAAACTCCGGCTCGCAGGTAGATACCTCGCAACCTTTTAACTACATGACGTGGGAGGATGCAACGGCGATGGCCGACAAAGTTTCCTTGGCACACCAATTGGGCGTGCGAGGCGTAGCCGTCTTCTCATTAGGCGGCGCCGAAGACCCGGCCATGTGGAGCGTTTTGAAATAATTCCTTCATTTTATTTACACTGGTTGGTGTAATACTCGATGGATGAGGAAATATATTTTGCCGGCGATTTTGCTTTTGGTTTTGCTTGCGGCGGCGGCAAACGTTGCCTTTACCACATCGTTTGTAAGTTATGTTGCCAAAGCGCAAACGCCGCCGGCGACGTGCCTCATGCTCACCTCAAATCTTTCGCAAGGATCCAAAGGAGCAATGGTAACCAAGTTGCAGGACTTTTTGCGCTCGCAGGGTTTGCTGACTGTCGCCTCAACCGGATATTTTGGACCGCGCACCGCGGCGGCGGTTAGCAGCTTTCAAAAATTGGTACAGCTGCCCGCCGTCGGCTCGGTTGGTCCTTTGACGCGCTTTGCATTGCAGGTGTCGAGCTGTTCGCCGGCTGCCGCACCAACTTCATCAATGATTGTGCCTGAGTCAACATCGACCACCGCAACGTCTACCACCGCTACGTCAACTGCAACAAGTTCTCCCACGGTAATTCCAACCACTGCTACATCCACAACGGCTACATCAACAGCTGCCATGTCAACACTCCCGTACCACGCCGAAGATTTTTCAAACTGGCAGGTGGCATGGGGCGATGCTTCAACAACTTCAACCGGCGCGCTGCACCTCCAAGGCAGCCTTGGCAACAACGGCGCGGAGGCAATTTATCCGGCATCAAGCAACTGGACTGACTACCGCTACACTGCCAACATCGGCCTTACGAACGGCAATGTTAGTTTAATCGGCCGCTATGTCGACGCCAACAACTTTATTTCCTGCGGCTTTTCTAAAGACTGGGTGGAGATAGACCAGGTGTACAACGGAGTCTCGAGCGTACTCATGTCAAAAAGCGTCGTGGGGATACTGGCGGGCACCGACGGCCAAGACAAAGCAACGTCGCTAAGTATGGATGTTAAGGGCAGCCAAGTTGGCTGCGCAGGTTACGGGCCGGGCGACAATATCACCTACACTTTGCCGGCCGGCTCGCCCATGCAAGGCGGCATCGGCATCGAGTCGTGGTATGCAACGCCACTGGCCGACCAAATGGACCTCCTTAGCGTTAAAGTCGAGCCATTGTAAAAAGATTAAAAATATAAAAAAGTAATACCGCGCGACTCTTGCTGAGAATCGCGCGGCTTCGTTGAGCGACTGCCTCTTTTAGGCAGGGGAGAACTGGAAGATACCGCCGGAGATTGTTCTCAGTGGCATCGTCACAAGAATTTTGGAATTCCGGAGCGAATTGAGCAGCAAGACTTCATGCTCCTTGTCATCCGCAAACTCCTCTTCGAGCAGGATGCAAAGTGACGCTTGCGGGTCGCTTTGCATGAGTCCGAGATAGAGGTAGATGTCCTTTGAGGTTGTGACGACGACATAGTCCCTCGCATATCCCTTAACGTAGGTTCGGTAGACCTTTGCGTCCTGGGAAGCAATATTGCAGATATTGTCCATCACTGCATTAAGATGCGGATCTGAACAGTCGTCCGGCCTCGCCAAGTGAAGTTCACGCATGAGCACTCTCCTTTGTAGGACCCGCGGTAACGCCGTCAACCGCATGCCTATTAAAAAGAACTGGTCGGCGTTGAATATTCTATACCAATAAATCCTTAAGCTGTCAATAATATTAAGTAAAAAAGGCAAGGTCGGACCTTGCCTTGGAGGGCTCAAAATAAGCCAAAAAATAAGGGTGTATTGACAAAAAGGAGTGTTTATATTACTATAGGTACATATATGCCTAACAGTCAAAAGCCCTCACAGGGAGGCAAATTCGGCCGCCGCCCCGGCAGCGGCACCTCAAGCCACTTTAAACAGCACCGCTTTGGTGTCTCTAAAGGCGGCCGCCCGTACAACAAGACCAGCGGCGGCTTTGCCAACCGCTCCAACCGCACAAGCGGCGGATACAAAGGAGGAGGCGGCAACCGCAGCGGAGGCAACAAATTCAAACAGGCAGTATTTAGCGACATCTCGCGTTTTGTAAACAAGGCGGTCATTACCGAAGAGGTAGTGCACTTTGTACCCGAGCACCAGTTTACCGACTTTCAAATTGAGGAGAGCCTCAAGAAAAACATCGTAGCTAAAGGCTACGTAACCCCGACGCCAATACAAGACCGCGCCATACCGCACGTGCTGCGCGGCCAAGACGTGGTCGGCATTGCCAACACCGGTACCGGCAAAACGGCCGCGTTCCTCATTCCTCTTATACACAAAGTACTTAAAAACCGCGAAGAGCGCGTACTTATTATGGTGCCGACACGCGAGCTTGCCACTCAAATTGGCGACGAGCTGCGCGGCTTTACCGGCGGTCTGCGCATTAACTCGGCCATTTGCGTTGGCGGCGCATCCATTTACAACCAGCAGAGCGACTTGCGCCGCAAGCCCAACTTTGTCATCGGCACGCCCGGCCGCCTTAAAGACCTGCTCGAGCGCAAGTCGCTTATCCTTAGTACCTTTGGCACGGTAGTTTTGGACGAAGCCGACCGCATGCTGGACATGGGCTTTATCAACGACATGCGCATTATTTTGGCGCAGCTGACCACCCCGCGCCACACGCTGTTTTTTTCGGCAACGCTCTCGAGCGAAATTGAAGTGCTGATTAAAAACTTCCTTAACGAGCCCGTGCGCATCAAAGTCACCACGGGCGACACTGCCAAAAACGTCGACCAAGACGTAGTGCGTGTGCCTTCCGGCAAAAACAAAATCGACGTATTGCACGATTTGCTTAACAAACCCGAGTTTAACAAAGTACTTATCTTTGGCCGCACCAAGCACGGGGTCGAAAAGCTTTCCAAGGTATTAAACGATAAAGGCTTTAAGTCCGACTCTATCCACGGCAACAAAACGCAATCCCGCCGCCAAAAAGCGCTCGACCTGTTTAAGCAAGGCCGTACCAAAGTGCTGGTGGCAACCGATGTGGCCGCACGCGGCCTCGACATAAGTGACGTTTCGCACGTCATCAACTACGAGCTGCCTGCCACGCAAGAGGACTACGTCCACCGCATCGGCCGCACCGGCCGCGCGGGCAAAAAGGGCATCGCGCTTACCTTTATCGAATAATGTATGGCACTTCCCGCTAAACCGATTAAGGGCTTGACGACCAAAGGTTTTTTAACTAGGGTAGGGGCGCTCAGCAATACGATCATGGCACCCAAAAAGTCCTCACAAAAGGCTCAACTGGCGGACACTACGCGCAAATACGTCCAAACCAAGGGCCCCACCAAGACCTTTCAGCAGGACGGCCATTGGATAGAAAAGACCGACAAAACGCCCATTCTCATCTGTGAGTGCGGCAACCGCTACCTTAAAACCCGCCTCGGGCAAAAGGTATGCCTGCGCTGCCTCTCGGCAATGCGCTAACGCTCCACATAATGCAAAAAGTCTCCCTATATGGGGATATTTTTGTATTATATTCACGCCCTTTTCATATGCAAAAGTAAATGATATGCTTTTCATACAGAGCTGGCATTATTCGTTAAATAGATTGGTATGAAAACATCAACTATTGTGTGGACGCTGGCGGTACTAATTGTATTGGTGGGGGTTGGCGCGTATTTTTACACCGCACCTATCGCAAATGCGCCTACCACGGCAACCCAAAACGAAGTTCCAAACCCCAGCGGCAGCAACCTGCCGGCAGGGGACTTGGCTCCGGTGCCTGCAACTCCAATAGCAAGCTCCAGCGCCAACATCAACGCCTCGACAACGCTTGGGCACTAAGTGCAGAACAATAAAAGCACCTATTTTTCTATCTGTGGACAACCGCTTGCAATTTTTTAGTCAGTACCTTAGTATATAAAGGTACTATATGAATGCAGACGACAAACCCGAAAATAACATGAGTCCGCTACGCAAAGGCTTGCTAGAGATGGCCGTACTTAAAGTAATCTCCGCAAAAGCGGCCTATGCCGCCGATATTTTAGAGCGCCTTTCCTCGACTCCATTTAAAACCCAGGAAGGGACGCTGTACCCGCTTCTTTCAAAATTGCGCCGCGAGGGCGCGGTCAGTTACGAGTGGGTCGAGTCGCAGGGCGGCCCGCCGCGCAAATATTACTCACTCACCAAAGAGGGCGAGCGGACACTCAAAGAACTTTCAGATTATTTCAAAACATTACAAACAGCGATTAACAATTTAACCAAGTAATATGAACAAAGTTGTAACGATACATTTAGACGGCATTGCCTACCAGCTCGAAGAGGGCGCATACGACGCGCTGCGCGCATACCTCGACGCAGCCAACGCAAAGCTGGCCCAAAACCCTGACAAAGATGAAATTGTTAAGGATCTCGAGCAGGCAATTGGCGCCAAGTTAAGCACATACCTTTCGTCACATAAAAATGTGCTAACGCAAAGTGATGTCGACGTTGTGCTTGCCGAAATGGGTCCCGTTGCCGAGGCAGGCGATGCAGAGGATGGCGAGGGAATAGCCGGGGCATCTGACGCTACGGTACACAAGCGTCTGTACCGCATCAGCGAGGGCCGCGTTATTGCCGGCGTTTGCACGGGCTTGGCCGCGTACTTTACTGTCGATGTTACGCTGGTGCGCATTTTGTTTGTGATACTTACGGTGCTGTTCCACGGAATCGGCATTTTGATATACATTATCATGGTGCTAATCGTGCCGCGCGCACGCACGCCTAAAGATTACGAAGAGGCCAGCGGCATCCCGCCGGTTACCGCCCAAGAGCTGGTCGACCGCGCCAAAAAAAGCATTGATGATTTTAAAACGTCGGGCGAGTGGCAAAGTTGGCGCAGCAACTGGAAGGACCAGCGCCGTGCGTGGAAGCACCAGCACAAAGCGTGGAAGCGCGCGCAAAAACAGCAGTGGAAAGCGCAGCAATACGTGTACGGCCACCCCAAAACATTTTTATCCGAGCTTAGCGAATTTATCTGGAGTATGTTTGGCCTTGTGGTTATCATATTTGTCGTATGGTTTTTGTACCACCACGTGGGCCTGGTGCAGCAGTTTATCGACTTTATGCACCGCACCTGGGACTCGTTCTTTTACTCGCTTACGCAAGCGACCGGTAACAAATAGGACATTGCCGCGTCTCCTGTGGTGCTACTTACTTTATTAACTAAATTGCAGTACGATACCTTTATATGAACGGACGAAACACGGCACTCGTTTTGGTAATTATCATAATTGTTTTGGGATTTTTTGCGTGGGAGTACCGTGACTCGGCATGGCTCGCGCCACTTTTGGGTACCAGTACCGCCGACGTGCAAAAGCAGGTGGGCAAGCAAGCGTATGCGTGCGACGCCGGTAAAACAATTATCGCCACGTACTACCAGGGCGCGGCACCTACCGCACCGGCAAGCTCTTCGACTCCGCCAACTCCTAACGGCTCGGTTGCACTGGTGTTAAGCGACGGCCGCAACCTAACACTCCCGCAAACCATTTCGGGTTCGGGCATCCGCTATGCATCCGCCGACGGCACAACGGTATTTTCGAGCAAAGGCAACACTGCATTTATTACCGAAGGTGCCGACCAGTCACAAACGTTTGCCAATTGCATCGCCACCAGCAACATATCGGGCCAAGAGTCATGGAAGACGTACGCATCCGCAGCCGCGGGCTTTTCAATCCGCTACCCGGACGGTTACACACCCGACTCAACGTACGTGTACCAAGCGCTCGGTCCCGGCAAAGATATCAACGGCACCAAATTTACCATTCCCTCTAGCATGGCAACCGGCACCAACCTTGCAAGCGACAGCTACATTAGTGTCGAGACGCAGCCTAAGGCAACAACCTGCAGCGCCAATCTCTTTTTGGATACCCAAATAGGCAGCACCACAAGCATAATCGACAATGGCACTACCTACAGCATGGCCAAAGGCGGCGGCGCTGGGGCGGGCAACCTCTATAACGAGTATGTGTACGCAATCCCAGGCACATCGCCGTGCACCGCGGTGCGTTACTTTATCCACTCAAGCCAAATAGGCAACTACCCGCCGGGCACCGTTACAGCCTTTGACCAAGCGGCGCTCCTTAGCGACTTCGACGGCATCCGCCGCTCGTTGATTCTCGCTCAATAAGAAAAACAAAAAGCTGCCTAAAAAGGGAGAGATGAACGGGAGCCCTACTCCCTTTTGTAGGCACTTTTTGTTTTTCTTATACGCTAAACGAAGGCATTAGACAAAAGCCCGCACTCGTGTCGCGGGTCTTTTTTATCTGTAAGCACCTGCTGAGCCTGCCGTCTTCATAGGTAAGCCCTATACAAAGGGCATTCAAAGCGCTTTATAAGCATTATATCTAACCATTTACGTAACAAAAATTATGAACTCAAACGCAATATCACTCCGCACGTACCTCCTTGCGCTCGGCACTGTCGGCGTGCTGGTGGCAAGTGCCATCGGCCTCTCGGCCCTGTTTGCAAGCGCATCAACAGGTCCCGCGGTCGTGACCTCGACCACTAACGCAAGCAACGCAGTTGTAACCTCTGCGCCCATCAACAGCAATGTGTTTGAAGGCGCATCGGTTGCCTCAAGTACCGCATCCAGTACCGCATCCAGTACCCCAACAGGTACGGTTACCTTTAACACATTCGCAAGCCTCAACTGCTCGGGTACTCCGGTTGTGCAGTCGGGTGTCGCATTGGTTAACGGTATGGCATCTTCAAGCGCTAACGCTGTTGGCCCAGCGGGTCTCTCGTACCTTGTTAACTATAACGGCGATGCAACTAACACCCCGTCGGTCAGCTCGTGCACCGTGGTAACTCCTACTTCGGCTGCAGTTACGGTAACCAACGCGCTCTCGGCAACGTCAGTTGTTGCAGGCTCGTCGGTCACTTCGCAGGCAACGCTTGGCGGCAACACAGCTAACGCAAGCGGCACCGTTGCGTACCACGTGTTTACCAACAACTCTTGTACGCTCGCAACTACCAGCCCCGCATCGGTAACGGTTACCAACGGAGTCGTACCTGCATCAGCGGCACTAGCCTTTAACCAGGCAGGCGCCTACTTCTGGCAGGCAGTGTACTCGGGCGATGCTAACAATGCGGCGGCAACCAGCTCGTGCGGCGCGCTTACTGTCAACGCGGTTGCGCCTACCGTGGGTACCATCAGCGGCAATGTGTTTAGCGATCTTAACTTCAACAAAGTTAAAGACGGTGCCGAGGCCGGCCTCTCGGGCTGGACGGTAGCACTGCTCGGCGGCAGCGCAAGCGGCCCCAGCATTGCAACCACCACGACCGATGCCAACGGCAACTACACATTCCCTAACCTTACGCTCGGCACCTACTTTGTAGCCGAGGTAGTACAGCAGGGATGGAAGCAGGAAACTGCCAACGCACAGGTTGTGCTCTCGGCGGCAAGCACTGCGGTCAGCGTCAACTTTGCCAACATCGCCAGCTCAACTAAAAATCACGAAGGTGATAACGACGGCGATGACAATGGCAACAAAGACCATAGCTTCCACCTTCCTAACTTCCACGCCAACTTCCACGCTTTTCTCAAAGGCCTTAACGGCAAGCACAAAGGCGAGGATAAAGTTAAACCCCATGCGTCTACTACCGCTCCGCAGGTAAAAGGCGATCATGGCCATGGACAGGATAACGATAACGACGGCGATTAATCAAAGATAAAAAGTAAAATCTCCCTTCAGGAGGAGTAGGGCTCCCGTTCATCTCTCTGGATGAAGGGAGTTTTACTTTTTATCTAACATACACTTATTTTTGCAACGTGCAGGTGGGTGGGGTAGCATAGGTAATCACTATGACCCAGCAAGAGGCTTTAACTATTTTACAAACCGGCGCAAACGTATTTTTGACCGGCGAGCCGGGCGCGGGCAAGTCGCACACCATTAATATGTACACGCGCTGGCTGCGCGAGCATGGCATCGAGCCGGCCATCACCGCTAGTACCGGCATTGCCGCCACGCACATTGGCGGTATGACCATACACTCGTGGGCGGGTATCGGCATCAAGCGCTCCCTGAGTGCCTACGACTTGGACAGAATCGCCTCGACCGAGCACGTGGTTAAGCGCATCCGCCGCACAAATATTTTAATTATCGACGAGGTGTCCATGCTGAGCCCCGACACGTTAAGCATGGTCGACGCGGTGTGCAGGGAGGTGCTCTCCAGCAGCAAAGCTTTTGGCGGCATGCAGGTGGTGTTTGTCGGCGACTTCTTTCAGCTCCCGCCTATCGTCAGGCGCGATGAGCAGCCAGACCCGCAAGACTTCCAAAGTGACCTACTGCTTGAAGAGGGCAAGCCAATAGCGCAGTTTGCATATGATTCCGAAGCGTGGCTGCGCGCCAACCCAGTTGTTTGCTATTTAACCGAGCAACACCGCCAAGACGACCCGGCGTTCCTCTCCGTGCTCTCGGCCATCCGTCGCAATATGTTTGATGAGACGCACATGGCGCATATTAACGGGCGCATCACCACGGTTGAAAAAGCTCCAACCACTGCGCCTAAACTCTTTTCGCACAATGCCGACGTGGACAGGATAAACGAGCATACGCTCGGCGGATTGAGCGGCTCGCCAAAGAGTTTTGTCATGGCCAGCTCGGGCGCGCCGCACATTGTCGCCGCGCTTAAAAAGAGCTGTCTCTCGCCCGAAGCGCTATTTTTAAAAGTGGGCGCGTCGGTGATGTTTACCAAAAACAATCCCAAAGAGGGCTACGTCAACGGCACGCTCGGCACGGTGCAAACCTTTAATAGTTTTAACGGCTACCCAACGGTGGTTACGCGCACGGGCAGGGCAATAGAGGTTGAGCCCGCCGAGTGGAGCGTCGAAGAGGGCGGCCGCATACGCGCGCGCATCACGCAGCTGCCACTGCGGCTGGCGTGGGCAATTACTGTACACAAAAGCCAAGGTATGAGCATGGACGAGGCGGTGATGGATTTGCGCCAGGTGTTTGAGTACGGGCAGGGCTACGTTGCTCTTTCGCGCGTGCGGCGCTTGGCGGGGCTCTATTTAATAGGCTACAACCAGCGCACGTTCGAGGTACACCCCGAGGTGCTTTTGCGCGACGAGCAATTTCGCGAAAGTTCCGAGGCCGCCGCCGAGGCATTTGCAAAGTTGGGCGCAACAGAGCTGCAGTTAATGCACGATAATTTTATCAAAGCGTCAGGAGGGCAAGTCGCCCCTCTTGATGAGGGTAAGACTAGGGCTAGCGCCCCGGAGCGCGCTCAGCAAGGGGGGCGACTTGCCCTGTTACGAGAAAAGTACCCCAACGCCTACCGTCCATGGAGCGAGGAGGATGACGAAAAGTTAAAAGAGTTGTTTGACGGCGGCTCAACGCCCGCAATTTTGCAAAAAGAGTTTGGCCGGCAAAAAGGCTCTATCCATGCCCGCCTCGTCAAGCTCGGCCTTATAGAAGACGACGCCAGTTAAGAAAAACAAAAGGTTTTTGTAAAATCTTTTGTTTTTCTTCTAAAGACTACCGAACAAAAGTCCTGCGCCAACCACAAGGCCGCCGCCCACCAACACCTGCAGCATCGAGTACCAAAACCCGGTGCGGAAGTAATGAAACCGTATGTACGCAATAATTAAAAGTTCGATAGCCACCACCACGTAGGCCAACACAAGCGCCACGTGCACATCTGATATAAGGAAGGGTAACGTATGAAAGATACCGCCGATAAAAGTCATCGCGCCAATTATGCCCCCGCGCCAAAGCGGGTGCCCGCGGCCGGTCATTTCGCCCGTGTCCGAAAGCGCTTCGGCAAAGGCCATGCTAATGCCGGCCCCAATCGCCGCCGAAAGGCCAACCACAAAGGCAATGTGGCTGTCTTTAGTTGCAAACGCCGCGGCAAAAATAGGCGCCAAAGTCGAGACCGAGCCGTCCATAAGACCCGCCAAGCCCGGCTGCACCACCTGCAGCAAAAAGTTCCTCTCATCTTGCCTGGTGTCCATGCTTCTATTGTATCGCATATATGTATTTCCCCGTCTTCGAGCTGGGTTAAAGGCTTAACCCAAACAACAGAAAAAGGTGCTAATGTTGAGCTATGATACTTTTCTTACTATTGGGCGTATTACTTGGCGCCGTGTCCATTATATTTATTTTACAAAATGTCGAGCCCGTTACGGTTAGCTTTTTTACCTACAGCCTTAATGGCTCTTTGGCATTGATACTCTTTTTGGCGCTCTTTGCGGGCGTCGTCATCACCATACTTATCTTGTTGCCCAGCTATGTGCGCGACGAGTTTCGCATCAGCCGCTTAAAGAAGCAAAATAAAGACCTCGAAGACGAGCTTGTAGCCGCCAAAAAGTCGATGCACACCATGGCAACCACGCCCACAGTAGCCGAGGACAACACAACCACGGTTATCTAAATAAAAAGCCCCGCAGTATTCGCTGCGGGGCTTTGCTTAGTCATTGGGCTTCAAAAACGGGTAGAGCAGACAGTGGTCGTGTGTTATCGATCCGTCGGGGTGACAGATAGTGTACTGAAGCTGGCGCTTGATGCGCTCTTGAAGGGTAAGAGGCTTATCGTTATCGGGTGCATGTATAAGGATAAGCAAGTGGTCGGGCGTGCCGTGGACCTTTGCACGGTGCGTCAGTGAAAAGGTCCCCAACTCGCTCGACATCACCTGACTCGTTGCATATACATCGTCTCGGTCGAAGTACCGGCTTATCTGGCTGTCCAAAAAGCCTTCAACATGGCTGTCGTCGTGATGGTGGTGCACCACCACCCATCCTTTGTCCACCTTTGGGTCCAGTTTAGTTACAAGCGTCCACTTCGGATGTACAAAATCATACGCCTCGCGGTCGTTAAAGGTGTATACCGGTGCCCGCCGCACAAACTTCGGCAGTTTTACGACGCCTTTGCGACTTTTTTGCTTGGCTATTTCCATATAGCCCTCCAGCCGGTAAATTTCAGGGAAGTAAAACTTTGGCACCGGCTTTTGGGTCTTTGGCACAAAGTTTAAAACAGACCCATTATCGTTGCTCATGTTGCCTCCAAGTTGGGTTGCTGTGAGGTGACAGTTCTGCCCGTACTATAACTACTGGGGCAGAGGTGTCAATTAAATCACAACACCGTACTTTAGAGAAAAAAGTACCCGCAAAAGGTTGTAGAAAAATCGCCAAAAAAGTATACAAAGAGGGTTAGACTTGGCCTAGCGGCCCGGAGTGCACTCTTTTATGCTATTTTGGCGATTTTTTATCGTTAACAGAGTAAGATAGATATATGTCCCGCATTGCTGTTGCTGCCATCGCCATCGTCTTGCTGGGTGCAATTGTCTTTTACTTTTGGCCCCGCAAGGCAGCCACCATCACCAACTACCCATCCAGCGGCACCGACCTCATCGCCTTTGGCGACTCGTTGGTTGCAGGCTACGGCGCCGATGATGGTAAAGATTTTGTCTCGCTCCTTTCGCATGACATCAATCAGCCAATAGTTAACTTGGGAGTCGACGGCGACACCACGGCCCAAGCGCTGGCCCGCATAAAACAGCTCGACAAGTACAACCCCAAGGTCGTAATCCTTTTAGTGGGCGGCAACGACTACCTGCAGCGCCGCGACATGACAGAGGCGTTTGTAAACTTGGGGCAAATTATTGCCGACATACAAAAGCGCGGGGCAGTGGTGGTGCTGGTGGGCGTAAGGCTCAACGCAATCTTGGGCAATTTTGACAAGCAATACGAGGCATTGGTGAGTCAATACAAAGTGGCCTATGTCCCCAATGCCATGGACGGCATATTGGGCAACCCCAAACTCATGTTCGACAACATCCACCCCAACAACGCCGGCTATCAAATTCTCGCTAACCGCATCCTGCCGGTTTTGGAGCAGGTTTTACAGTAGCGCAATATTGGCTGTTTGCTATGCTTTAGGAGTAACAGTAACTATTTATATATGCAAAACAAATATGGGCCTTTGGTTGTAACTATAGTGGCAGCGGTGGGGTCGTTTTTACTTAGCCACGTGTTGTGGCCCGACCCTGTCGGCGCGATGGCACCTATGGGCTTGCAGCTGCCGTTGTTTATCGGCATTGCGGTAGCCGAGTCGCTGGCGTTTGGGGCAGGGGTCGCCTTTTTAATCTTTGGATTTAGTTTTATGCACGGTCGCGGCGCCGGCGCCTGGGCAGCATTTTTGGCGACGGCGTGGCTCTTGGTGTCATGGTGGCCGCACGACAACATGCACCGTGTTAACGGCATGACTGACTACAACGGCCTCTTGCGCATCGAGTACACATTCCACGTTACGCTCATCATCGCAGGCTTTATCCTCGCCTCCTACCTCTGGAAGCAGTTTTCCCTCGCCCCCAAGACCCAATAACCTTAAATAAAACAGGGCGGAAATTATTTACAAAAAAAGCCCCGACTTGTGTCAGAGCTTTTTTCCATAGCGGGCCATACAACTGGCTGTGCGGTGTCAATAAAATAAAAAACGCGCGTCACTAACCAATTAGGTCGGACGCGCGGTATTTTTTAGGCTGCCATTTTCTGGGCAGCAAGTGAGATGATGAAAGCTCCCATCAGAGTCGGCCTGTAAAGCGTAACTTTGTACCCGCCCTGAGCTTTTGGGTGAGGTGCCTTTTCTGAGGTAACGATTCCGTTCTGCTTAAGATATCGCAAAGCGGCTCCGACTTCATTTTCGAGGTTCCAGCAGGTCATCCCACTGGGGACCGCGATTAGCTCACTGAGAGCTTTCGGGTAGGCAGTATCAGGATTGGCCTGAACTAGGGGCAAAACTTGCCCGGCTAAAGCCGCGATACGCAACTGACGTTTAGAAAGACTTTCGGTTTTCATTTCGATTCTCCAATGGTGTATGAGATACATAGCAGGGCCCCTAAACGGGGTGCCTGGAGGTATCTTGTTTACACAACGGAGAGGGGAACTGCTGACGGAAACCATACAAAATGACTGCCTTTGTGTCAATAAACTTTAAGTGACTTGCTAAAGAGAAGGCAAGTTGTAAGCTGCATAAATGGACATAGCATATACAGGATATTTAATGTTTGTCATTCCAGGCTTTGCGCTTGTATGGACTTTTAGGCATTTTACAAAAGTCCCAAAAATAGGGGAGTTTGAGTATGCGGCTTGGAGTTTTTTATGGGGAGTCTTCCTCACCATGTTTTTTGGTGTTTTATTAAAAATAGAACATAATCCTGGACCTATCTTACCTTTAGATAATCCAGCTGCGTATCTAGGTGGCCTAATTGGATACGCCCTTGCCGTTGCGACAGGTTTAGCTTTTCCTCTGGGATTTATTGGTGCAGCTATTTCTGAGCGAGGATTTTTTAAATGGATAGACAAGCAGTTGTTTAGGTTACTATTTTGGAATAGCTAAATTTCTGATGATATGATTAGGTCATATGGAACCTACTCCTGTCAAACCCTGGTACAAAAAGCCTATCTATCTCGCGCCTCTGGCTTTTCTTGTCTTTATCTTAGGTGCCAATGCATTGGGCGGAAATTCTACCGTAAATTCGCCGCAAGTTACTCAAACCGCAAATGCGCTTGAGGCTACCCAGGCTGCTACTGGGGTTACCTCCGCGCCCACACCGACTCAGCTTCAAGAGGCAACAACTACCCCTGTAAACACTACAGCTAGTAAACAAACCCAGCCACAGACACAAACGTCCTCGGGTCTTTCAAACGACAATTACTACACTAATGTCTCGGGCAGTGAGGTACATTCACCGGCCTACTCAAACAATAACTCAATCCCTGCCGGTGCATCGGCCCAATGCCGCGACGGCACCTACAGCTTTAGCCAACACCGTAGCGGTACCTGCTCGCGTCACGGTGGTGTAGCTATTTGGTTTTAGGATAAATAGCCAAATTTTCTATATTTGTTATGGTTGTTGTTAATGAAAGAAGCATCCGCTGGATTCGTTTTTCTTTGCTCTGATATCACGGAGGCGGAGTGTCTAAAAAGATCACTTTTTGGTGGAAAAGAAAAATATGTAAATCGAGTAAGAGGACTTGAAAAGGGGCATAAGCTCTTTTTATATAACTACAATACGAAAAAATTACACGGTGTATTTGAAGCTACAACTGGTATGCAAGAAAATATTGTCAAAAATGCTTGGAATGGGGAGTTTCCATGGCAGATTAAAGTTAAGAGAGTAACCGAAAACAAACCTGTCTCCAGAGAAGATATAGGTAAGACTCTTAAATTTGACATGATGGGTCGGCCTTCTGCACGTTTAAGTGTTGAAATTGTAAATGATCTAGAAAAACTTTTTAAAAGCAAAAAGCGTATTCGTACTTATGCAGATGAGACTCAATATTTTACAGATGACGGTCATAAAGTCAGAAGCAAGGCCGAGCAAATAATCGATAACTGGCTTTATAAAAATCGCATATCTCATGGGTATGAAGCATCGATTCCGAATGCTAAACGTTGCGATTTTGAGATCCAAACATCTGACGGAAAAATTTATATTGAATACTGGGGAATGAATGATACGTCATACATAAAAAATAAAAAAGCAAAGTTAGAAATTTATAAAAAGAATAATCTTAAATTGGTAAGTTTGTACCCAAAAGATTTAAGACATATTGAAAATATATTAAGCAAAGAGCTTTTAAAATAAGAGCTATTTCCACATGAACCCTTCAGTGGAAGGGGATATGAAAGTTTGGTAGGCTTATGTGATGTTCCACAAAAGTGCTGTGCTTTGTGCGGTGCTTACCTTAGTTGTAGCCGTGACTCCCTACATAGCTCTGGCGGACACGGCAAGCACGACGCCGGTGCTGGACCCTTACAGCTCGACTGATGTCGAGGCGGCGGTGCGCAGTTATTTTGCCGATATACCGGTGATGGCAAATATTGCCAAGTGCGAGTCTAACTTTAGAGAATATGACAGTGCCGGCAATGTGTTAAACGGCGGCAGCGGCGGGATGATAGGCGTCTTTCAAATTAACCGCTCGGTGCACAAGGCTTTTGCGCTGACGCTTGGCGACAACATCAACACGCTTGCCGGCAACATGGCGTACGCACGGTATTTGTATAGTAACGAGGGCACCACCCCGTGGGACTCGTCAAAATTTTGCTGGGGCACGGTTGCAGTGCAGGCTGCGGCATCAAGCTCGGTGGCGGTAAGTATTGCAACACCTGTGGCCACGCAGGCAGCAACCAGCGCGCTGAGTAGTAACCTAAAGTTGGGCACCGTCAGCCCGCAGGTGGTTGCTTTGCAACAGATGCTTAACTCGGCGGGGTACGTAGTGGCCAAAAGCGGGGCAGGCTCGCCGGGGCACGAGACGCAAAAGTTTGGCGCTGCTACGCTTGCGGCCGTGCAACGCTTTCAGTGTGTGCAAAATATCGCCTGCAAAGGTAGCGAGGCAACCACCGGCTATGGCCTAGTGGGCGCCAAAACCCGCACGGCACTGGTGCGCGCCGCCGCATCATTGGCCAAAGCCTAGATAAAAGACGTTGTGCTACAATTTACTTATGGACGCCATCAACAACATACTCAATTTAATACTCAACTTTTTGCTGCAGATTTTGACGCTTATCATTACGTTTTTTATCTCGATACTCGAGGCGATACTCCACTTTGCGCAAAGTTTGGTGGGCACTGTGCACTAACTACCTCTTATATTTATTAGTATGAATATTTTTAGCACTATGGCAGGCAAGGCAGTCGCGCTGATAGTGTTGCTTGTGATTATTGGAGGCGGCGCGTTTTACTTTACACAATATAAAGAGTCTTCGATGCCGGTGGCCTGTACTGCCGAGGCGATGCAGTGCCCCGACGGCTCATACGTTGGTCGCAGCGGGCCCAACTGCCAGTTTGTGTGCCCGACTGCTACCACCACAGCAACCTCAACTGGCGGTACTGCGGGTGGAGGAATTTTGCCGTACCACAGCGGTATCCGCGGCACGGTGATGGCCGGGCCCACGTGCCCGGTAGAGAAGAATCCGCCCGACCCCGCATGCGCCGACAAACCTCTTGCAACCACAGTGGCAGTCTTTCGCAAAGGCAACCCCGTGACTCCGTTTGCAATTACCAAAAGCGACGCTTCGGGCGCTTTTGAGTTTTCGATCCCGCCCGGCGACTATGTGGTGGGCGCGGGCGAAAGTGCGCTGCCGCGCTGTACCCAAACGAGCGTCTCGGTGGGGCCAAATGGCTACACCACTATAATGGTGGAGTGCGACACGGGCATTAGGTAATATGCCGTGGTTTACGATTGTACGGCGTAGGAGAGTCGTGCGCCGCCGCAGGTCGCGGCGCCGCGCAACCGCCAAAAGCAAAGCAGAGTTTACAACGTTGGCACCGGCCGCGCGTGCGTTGGTCCACGCGCGGCTTGGCTACTTTAACTCTTACTACGGCTTTACATACAAAAAGGTTTTTATCCGCAACACGCGCACGCGGTGGGGCACCTGCTCGGCGCTTGGCAACCTCAGCTTTAATTACCGCATAGTGCGGCTCCCGCCCGATTTGCAAGACTACATAGTGGGGCATGAGCTGTGCCACCTGGCGCACCTCAACCACTCAAAAGAATTTTGGAATCTTGTTGCCAGGGCGTTGCCTAACTGGAAGTCGCTTCGGAGAGAACTAAAAAAGCATCGTCTGGATTAAATTCATTCTAAATTAACTATCCTTTTGATATTGTCTGCGTTAGTAGGCAGGGGCGGGGCAACTCTTTACCGGTCGCACGTTGCAGCTCATTATTTTTTTCCTGAGTATTCATACTCGCCGCGCTTCACTACTATCCGGAGTGCCAACTGGCAGCGTATTAGTACCCGGATACAAGCCCGCCAACTCTTTTGGAGTTGGCGGGCGCTTTATTTTTTTGTGTGGTATAGTCGCGGTGAAGGTTTGTTCTTAACCAGTCCCGGAGGACACCATGAGGTATAGATTTGCCGCTTCCGCAATTGCCCGACGGCGGAAGTTTAAACGCTTATCAGTGTTCTTTATTACTTTGGTGATAGTGTCCGTCATCGCTTTCTTCGCATTTGCGGTTGTGTTTGTTTCCATAAGGCCCGCTGACGCGCGGGCTTTTTTCCTTTCCCAAACTAGTGTATCTTGTGTATATCTTCATACTACAGGTGTTATACTCTGCCCATGGGATTTGCGGCACCTGCAGAGGATGAGTTGGCAGACACCATTACTGTGGGCGCCTATTTACTGCGCGACAAAGACGCCAGCTACCTTTTGCAAATGTCGGGCGACTCTATGGCCGAGGCGGGGATACTCGACGGCGACATGGTGGTGTTTGAGCGCAGCCACGACTACCGTGCGGGCGACATTGTCGTGGTGCTGGGCGATGACGGTTACACACTCGAGTATTTTAAAAAGGGCACCCCGCGGCAGATTATTGGCGTGGTGACCGGCAGCTTTCGCAAATACAAATAAAATAATATATGGAACGGCAGATTGTACATTTTGACGGCGACTCCTTTTTTGCATCAGTCGAGCAGGCGCTCAACTACACACTGCGAGGGCTACCGGTGGTAACGGGTGCCGAGCGCGGCGCGGCCACCAGCGCCAGCTACGAGGCCAAGCGCATGGGCGTGACCCGCAGCATGACGCTTAAGCAAATTAAAGAAATTTGCCCCAACGTGGTCGTGGTCAACTCCGACTATCGCGCGTACGCCATTTACGCGCACCGTATGTACCGGATTGTCCGGCGCTACACGCCACTTGTTGAGGAGTATAGCGTTGACGAATGTTTTGCCGACATTACTGGTTTGGACAAAACGTACGGTATGACGTACACCGAAATTGCGCAGATGATTAAAGCAAAACTCGAAGAGTCTTTGGGGATTACGTTTGGCGTGGGGCTTGCACCAACTAAAGTACTGGCCAAAGCAGCATCCAAATTTAACAAGCCGGCCGGCTTTACGCACATACCGATAGAGAGGCGTCGCGAGTATTTGGCGCGTGTTGCCATTGGCAATGTGTGGGGAGTGGGCACGGCAACCGCGGCGCAGCTGCAGGGGCTGGGTGTTATGACCGCGCTCGATTTTGCCAACAAAAGTTTTGAGTGGATGCAGCTGCAACAGATGCACAAAAACCACCGCGCGCTGTGGCACGAGCTTAACGGCACCTTGGTACACGAACTTAACATCAATCCCGACCACCAGGACATAGGCTCTATTATTAAGTCGCGCACGTTTAGCCCGCCTTCAAACGACAAAACATTTATATACTCGCAGCTGGCTAAAAATGTCGAAGCCGCATGCGAGCGGGCGCGCACGCATGGCGTGCGCGCCCGCGCTATTACCGTGATGCTTAAAACGCAATCGTTTTTGTACGGGCGGGTTGAAATTACATTGCCGGTTGCCACGGCCGACCCGCGCGACATGCTGGCTGTTATCAAACCGCAGTTCGAGCAGCTGTACCGCCCCGCTACCTTGTACCGCGCCACCGGCATATCGCTGCGCAGCATTGTGCCCGAAGACTCCGTAACGCTAGATTTTTTTGGGGCAGGGGAGAAGACGCTCCGCAATGCGCCCGTGCTTAAAAGCATCGACGACATTAACCATCGCTATGGCGGGCAGAGCGTCTTTTTGGGCTCCAGCATGCAGGCCATCAACTACCGCGAAAGGAGCCGGGTCAAAAAGGAGGGTCGTCGCACAGCAAAAGTCCTTATGGAGAGCGAATATAAGCGCAAATCTATTGACATACCCTTTTTAGGCAAGGTCCAGTAATCAAACAAGTGTATTTTGTGTATAATTTTTTAAAATAGGTGCTATACTCTGTGTATATCAATAGTTTTGTAACAACTTTATATATAAAATTAAATATAAAAGATATGCAAAATCTACTCACTTATAAGCAGCAGCGCGTACTCGACGTTATCCGCGAGCATCTGGCCAAGTGGCAAGAGCCACCCACGCTCGAGCAGCTGCGCAAAAAGCTGGGCTTTGCCAGCCTGCGCACGGTTACGCAGTACCTGGATATTTTAGAGCGCAAAGGCTACATCGTGCGCCGCAAAAATACGTGGCGCAATATTGAGTTGCGCAATGCCGACGGCGGTTGGGGCACGGTGTCTGTCCCCGTGGTGGCCAACGTGGGCTGCGACGACCTCTCGGTGTTTGCCCAAGAGCAACGCGACGAGTTTATAGAGGTAGACAAGCAGATAGTCGAGGACAACGGCGAAATTGTCGCCGTGCGCGCGGTGGGCGACAGTATGCTCGACGCCGGGATACACAGCGGCGATTATATTTTGGTGCAGTTTACCGACGACGTTAAAAACGGCGACCGGGTTGCGGCAATAGTGGGCGACATGGTTACCGTCAAGCGGTTTGAAAAAAAGGACGGCATGATTATCCTGTATCCCGAAAATAAAGACCCCAAGTACAAGCCGATTATCCTTAAAGACAACTTTAAAATCACCGGCAAGGTGCTGTGCGTTATCCCCGCCAACACCTACGACCCGCTCGAGATCATCCCTCTCGGCGAAGCTGAAAATTATGACTAGCAAGAAAACGAATAGAGCGATAGTATAGAGCAATGAGTAAAGTGATACTAACGGTGGCGGCGGTTTTGGTAGTGCTTTTTGGCGGCGTCTGGCTGTTTTTTAACTTTCAAAACAGCGGCCCTTCCAGCGACACGGCGTCGAGTACTTCGCTCGATTCTATTGGCTTGGTTTCGACGACTACACCTGCTGCCACACCGGGCGGCACAGAAACGCAGCCGCAAGCAACACAAAGTGCTACTACAAATAATCAACAACCAACTATGAATCCAACTGCAAACATAGCGCAGGCGACACTCCACACCTCGCTTGGCGACATCACCATCGAGTTTTACCCCCAGCAGGCGCCCAACACGGTGGCCAACTTTATCAAGCTCGCTTCAAGCGGCTTTTATGACGGAACCAAATTTCACCGCGTTATCAAGGGCTTTATGGATCAGGGCGGCGACCCTTTAACTAAAGAAGACTCGCAAATGGCGCGCTGGGGCACGGGCGGGCCGGGCTATCAGTTTAACGACGAGATTACGCCTACCAACAGCAATGTTGCCGGCAGCATTGCCATGGCCAACTCGGGGCCCAACACGCAAGGCAGCCAGTTTTTTATCAATGCCGTAGACAATCACTCGCTCGACAGCGGCTACACTGTGTTTGGCAAAGTGGTGGCCGGCATGAGCGTGGTCACTGCCATCAACAACACGCCAACCGACAGCAGCGACCGTCCGCTTACGCCGGTGGTGGTCACCTCGGTAACCCTCAAATAGCATCTTTTGATGAAACTGATTTCGCTTAACACCTGGGGCGGCCGGGCGGGCAAAGAGAAATTGCTTGCGTTTTTTAAAGCGCACGCGGACGTTGATATTTTTTGCTTGCAAGAAATATGGTCGGCACCGTATAAGCATCTTGAAGGGCAGGCAGCCGGCGGACTCGAAATAGAGCACGGCCAAATACAGGTGTACGGTTTGCAGGAAATATCAGCGACGCTCGATACGCACATTGCGCACTTTCGACCGCATCATTTGGAAAACTACGGTTTGCTGATGTTAGTGCGTAAAGATATCGAAGTACTAGAGGAAGGGGACGTCTTTGTACACAAACAGAGGGGTTATATCCCGGAAGGGGACGTGGGCAACCATGCGCGCAACCTACAATACGTAACTTTTGCTACTGAGTTTGGACCGCGTACGACACTAAATTTACATGGCCTATGGGACAGTAATAATACCGGCAAAGCCGATACGCCGGACAGGCTCAAACAGTCGGATAATATTGCCGCGTTTTTAAAAACGCTTACCAATCCGTATGTTTTGGCGGGAGATTTTAATTTATTGCCGGATACCGAGAGCCTAAAAAGGTTAGAGGATCTGGGCTTGCGTAATTTAATAAAAGAATACGGCATAACCTCGACGCGTACGAGCCACTACAAAAAACCCAATAAATTTGCCGATTACGTTTTGACTAGCGAGGGTATAAAGGTACTCGACTTTAAAGTAATGCCGGACGAAGTTTCCGACCACGCCGCGATGTACGTTGAGTTTGAATAAAAAACCGCCCCGCACTTATATTTTGGCGGGGCGATTGATCATTGGGGCTTTACGCGTCGGGCAGAGATTTCCACGGCGGCTTTAGCCGTTTCTTCCATTGTCCTGTAGACAGGGAAGTCGCAACCCAGCGCCGCATCAAAGTTGCGCTTTATCTGGCTTAAACCAGGAAAGCCTTCTTCGGCACCAACGACTACCCGCAGCAAGGGTCTATAGATCATCCTGCCGCGCCACTCGCCAAGCTCACCGCGAGTATCCATAGCGTACGGGTCGCTGTCGGTTCGGAGTTCCTTCTGACAACCAAGCCAAAAGATGATGCAGCCTCGTGGATGCATTTGCGCAGCAGTTTCGAGGTAGTGCTGCTCCCATGTAAGCTGGCGGTCAAAAGACTCTGCACCTTCAACCTGCATGCGGTACTTGTAGAGAAAGTGCGAAGCATCCCAGCGCATGGGGGCTGCGATAATACAATCAGGCACTAACTGCTTGAGGATAATACACATCAAGCGCTGCCAGTCTCCGCCGCCCCGGATAGGTCCGGCAAGAAAGAAGAGCGGATTATTGAGGTGTGGTCCAAGATCAATGAGATCCTTTGGGAGGATGAGTTGCACGACGGTTTCCTTTCGCGTTTCAATCTGGCTCAAAGGTACTCGCCGTGAAAGGGAATGTCAACAAAAGTAGACCGCCTTTAGATTTTAAAGTTGTGCGCGTATTGGCCGACAAATGGCAGCTCTTTTTCTTTACCTTGTGCGGCGTTGATAATGCCGATGATGGCGAGTACCAATATCACCAGATTTAAGAGCTGGTAGATCATCCAAAACTGCCAGATAAAAAACATGCCCAAAAGCCACACGACTACGTCGATTACGATAAGCACCAACCCCTGCTTGATGTGGTACTTAACAAACGGGTCGTTGTTGCCAAATGCGTACGAGATGATAATAAACGGACCGATGTAACTAAGAACGGCTAGCAGCGTTTTTTGCTCGCTCATAAAAATTAGTAAAACTTATAATAAAGCCCGGGCCATCTATCTGCCTATAGTATAACCCAATAGACAAGTGCCGGTATTCTTGCTACTTTGCGCCTATGCATATACTAAAGACTATTTGGCACTGGGTGCGCTGGCCGCTTTTAGTATTGGTGGTTGCCTACGCCGCGTTGGTTATTTACCGCATCCCTGCGGTAGGAGAAAAACAAAAGACCGCCGATGCCATTGCCGCCATACAGGCGCAAAAGGTAACTATGGCCGATGTGCTGGGTACCAACTTGCCGCCGCAGCCTTATGCGCCCGAAAATGACGCGACAGTCGCGGGTGTAGACAAAAACAACAACGGCATCCGCGATGACGTCGAGCTGGCCATTTTTGCCAAATACCCAAACTCAGAAAAAATAAGAGCAGCTGAGTTGCAGTATGCAATGGCGGGACAAATACAACTCACAGAAGTATTTAATAAAGAAACTTGGGTTGAGTCAGCCAGGGACGTATCTAGGGCTACTTCCTGTATTTTTGATATTAATAGGTCTGATCTAAAGTCAGCACAACCAAAGATTAAAGAGGTGCAAGCAATGTTACTAAATACTAAAATAAGAATAGACGCAAGAAATAAAGTCTACGAATTTATTACGAGTTACGGTGATGATAACAGGCCAGTGTGTGATATTGACTTAAATTCACTTTCGAACTAGAACTACTGCGTTCGAAAAACCAATATTTTATGTATAAATCAGCCTTAGTTATAGGCTTTTTCTTGCTACTTTGCCCTGCTTTTGCCTTGGCAGCTACTCCCACATGCTCGGCGCAGGGGTACACAGTCGTGTTTGTAAATGGGGTTTTTGATTCAAAACCACAAGCTGATGAAGATAAGGATGTTTTAAAAGGGTATTTAGGAGATCAATTTAACAACCAGCCTGTAATTGTGCGCCTCGGCTATAACCCAACCCATTTGGCTGGGGCGGGGGATTTGCTGCAGACGGGAGCGCAGCTTTTTAACGGATCAATTTCAAACTTCGACCTCAATACTATATTGATGCAAATATACCCCGAAGTAACTACGCGCAAGCTGATGCTGGTGGGCCACTCACAAGGATCCTTTTACACCAACGATATGTATTACTATCTGTTGGCGCACGGCGAACCCAACGATGCAGTTGCCGTGTACAACGTGGCGAGCCCGGCCGCGTACACAGCGGGCGGCGGCAAATACATAAATTCGTCAGGTGACACGCTGCTTGCGCTGCTACGCACGCTCGGGCTCCACGTGCTACCTAATAATGTTGATATTGTCCCGACCGGCACTGACGGCGACTACTCGGGCCACTCTTTTACCAACGATTACTTAGCAAATGCCGCGCCACAAATACTTGCCGATGTGGACGGCGAAATGTCCGCACTCAAAGCAACCGACGCATCACAGACCGGCGATTGCTTTACGCCACCCAACGCAACCCTCAGTTACAACACCGAGGCTGCCGCATTTGCTGTGGCCGACCCAACTGCCACCGTACTTAAAGCCGGTACGGTTACCATAGTGCAGGCCGGCACGGTGGCACTTAACGCCGCAACTAACTTGGCGGTGGGTGCGCTGCAATTTTTTGCCGACACCATAACGGTGACCACCTCGCCGCCAAGCCCAGTGCAAACAGATGAAAAGACTTTGGAGATAACTAATAAGCTGTACGGCTCGAGCCTCGACGGGTTAAGCGCGCAGGATAAAAAAGATTTGCTGGGCAGCTCGCAGGGTGGGGCAGTTGCGCTTGCGGTTACGCCAAAAAAAGCTGCAACTGCCGGCGTTGTGCTGGGGACTTCGACCATAGCAACAACCACGCTCGCTGTACCAAAAAGTATTTTCCCCGCTAGCTCTAACGGCGCCGTGTTTGGCGGCGGTGGGTCGGTACCGGGCGTTGCTGATGCTGCACCAGCACAAACGGTTGCGGATGTAGTTGACGACACTCCGCCTGTTGATACGCCAAGCGATATTGCAACAACCTCTGACGAAGTTGCTACGACAACCGATGATACGCCTCCTGCGCCGCCTCTACCTCCACCCCAGTCGCCATCTATCATCGCCTCCCAAGAAGACTCCAGCGGCACCCCCATACACTACTGGCACAGCGACGGCAGCACGGGCGCCTTTTTTGTCACCGACCCCAATGACAGCCAACACGGCTTC
>Ga0207707_10000020_pt1 | contig 205480 bp, 187 predicted proteins | sample KBSC83BmetaG_FD_184336 | JGI IMG/M metagenome (GOLD analysis project Ga0207707, IMG submission 184336) | Corn rhizosphere microbial communities from Kellogg Biological Station, Michigan, USA - KBS C8-3B metaG (SPAdes) (version 2) | ecosystem: Host-associated > Plants > Roots > Rhizosphere ... | reverse complement strand
TCTGCCTGAAACGCGCCTGCCGATACGCTCAAAAACGATGGATGAATCCCACCTGGAAGCCACCAGGCAGCCAACCGAGGATCAACGGCGAATCCCGGTGCCCGGCCCAGATGCCGACCGCCGTGCCGACAGCCCAGCCGGCCAGCACGTCGCTCTGCCAGTGGCCGTGCACCTTGACGCGCGCGACGGCGTCGTAAAGCGGCAGCAGTTCCAGCGCGTAAACGGCCGGATGATCGCGTCCATACGCAACCACGAATGGCGTCACCGCACCGGCAATGGCGCTTACCTCGCCGCTGGGGAAACTCTGGTAACGCGTGCCCTTGAACCATTCGTTCGGATCGCTGGTCTGCGACGGACGTTCGCGCTGGAACGTCCATTTCGCACCTTGGGCAATCACGGACGACACCGCCATCGAATCCAGCGAGCGCCAGAACGTGTTGCCCAGTTTGTCCTGGTCGCCGAGCGCGAGCGAACCGCCCACCACGGTCAAGATGGTCGCGCCCATCAGCGCCTTCTGGTTGTTGCGCGCCCAGATGCCGCTGTTGTCGTAATGGACCAGGTGGTCGATGCCGAACGGGCCGCCGGCGACTGCCACGCGCAGCGGCGCCATCGCGCATACCCAGACCAGCAGCAGCATGCTGGCGCGCCGCGCAGGGCCACCGCACTTCGTCATTTCACCGTCCGCGCCTATCCATGACGCTTGTATAGCGATACTCGCTTCGCGCTTGCTTTGGCTACGCTTTCGCTGGCCTTTCGTGTCCTCTGCCGACAGTCGCGTCACGCCTGCCGGGATGCCGCCGGATCAGGAATCCGTGCCGTTCAGCTTCGAATGGATCTGGCCGTTCTGCATCGATTCGCGATAGTGCGCGACACGCTGGCCATGGTTCTGGATGACATCCACGTCGACATGTGCATCCTTGCCGTGGCCGGCCGCGTCGGCTTCGAGCGCGGGGCCATTGCCCACGCGTTCAGCCTTCGTGATGGCCTCGTCGAAGTCGAGCTTGCTGCCGTCCAGCGCATGCGCGCCTTGGGCCTCACCGCCGCGGGCGGGCGCGCTGCCCAGCACCTTGCCGGTGGTGGCATCGATGCGCAGCAGCAGCTTCGCGCCGCCACGCAGCACGCTGACTTCATACCAATGCCCGTGCTGATTGGCTTCCATGCCGTAACCGAACGCATGTCCGCCGCCGCTTTCGGCGATCTTTACGGCCTGGGTGGGTGTGACGGGCGCCTTCAACACGGCGGCCATCTCCATGTGATCGCCGGCCTCGATATGGCCTGCGAACGCGGCGCTCGAGACGCCTGCGGCGAGTGCGATGGCCGCGCCGATGGTGACAATGCGTTTCATGTTCGCGACCTCCTTTGTGGAAAGAGGAACGAGCATGCTCCGCGAATCTTTGGCGTTGCTGTGCGGGTGCTTAGGGAGCGCTTAGTGGTCGTTGCGCGATCGCAGTGGTAGTTTCGTGCGTCGGGTCAATGGACGTTGGAGCGCGGTGCATGAACCTGCTGCTGGTCGAGGATTCGGAACGCCTGCGCGACAACGTCGCGCGCGGATTGCGTGCGGAAGGCTTCACCGTCGACGTGGCTTGCGACGGCGTGGAGGCCACTGGATACCTCGCCGGGTTCGGCTACGACTTCGTGATTCTGGATCTGGGTCTGCCGCGCCTCGATGGATTCGGCGTATTGGGCGCGCTGCCCGCGGGCGGCGAACGTCCGCGCGTGCTGGTGCTGTCGGCGCGCGACCAGGTGCACGACCGCATCGAAGCCCTGAATGCTGGCGCCGACGATTACCTCGTGAAGCCCTTCGCGTTCGAGGAAGTGCTGGCACGCTTGCATGCCCTGGCACGGCGGCCGGCTGAGGTGCAGGCCGATGTATTGGAACACGCTGGCGTGCGGCTGGACGCGCAGGCACGGAGGGTGACCGCCAACCGCGGCATGCTGCAATTGACGCCGCGTGAGTTCGCATTGCTGGAACTGCTGCTACGCCATCGTGGGCGCGTGTTCACGCGCGCGGCGATCTTGGAACGGATCGCGGGCAGCGGCAGCGAGGCTTCCGACCGCAGCATCGAAGTGGTGGTGTTCAGCCTGCGCCGCAAGCTCGTCGACGCGGGTTGCGAGGGCCTGATCGAGAACCGCCGCGGCGCGGGTTACCTGATTCCATGAAAGCGATGCAGCGAAGCGCCGCGCCGCAGTGGCTGCTTTCGTTTGCGGACGAATGTCGAGTAGGCAGAATGATGGAACACGGATGCCACTAAGAAGACCGCGGAAGTTCTCGCTGCGCGCGCGCCTGACGCTGCTGCTGGCGCTGGCGGTGCTGGCGGTGTTCGGTGTCGCCGCGAAAATCGTGGACTGGCGCGCCGATGCCGAGATGCAGCAACGCTTCGATGCCTCGCTGCTGGCGCAGGCGCAATCGCTGGCCGCGCTGACGCAGGTCAAAAATGGTCGCATCGAAGTGGATGCGGAGGATGCCGCCACTGCCGTGTTCCCGGGCAACGCCGACATGAGCTGGTACGAACTGCGCTGTCGCGATTTCGTGATCGCACGCACGGCCGAAGTGCCGCCGTCGATCCATGCCGGCGAATCGCCCGCATTCGCCGATGCGCAACTGCGCGACGGCCGCCCGCTGCGGGTGGTCGCTTTCCGTTTCGCGCCGACGCGGGAAGGACGCGCGCCGGCGTCGACAGCCACGAGCTGTGCGTTGACTTACGCCCTGGACAGCGGGCCGCTGGACAACCTGCTGGACGCGCTCGATTTCATCCTGCTGGCCTGCTTGCTGGGCGCATGCGTGCTGGTGATGTTGGCGACGCCGTGGCTGGTACGGCGGGGCTTGAGACCGTTGTCGGTGCTCGACCGCGCGATGGCGGACATCGGTCCGGATGCGCCCGGTGGCCGCCTGCCCGCCAGCACGACCACCGAACTGGCGTCGCTGGTCGCGCGCTTCAACGAGGTGCTGGCGCGGATGGACGAAGGACTCGCGCGCGAACGCCAGTTCGCTTCGGGGCTGGCGCATGAATTCCGAACGCGGCTCGCCGAACTGCACACGTTGGTGGATGTGGAAACGCGCTATCCGAGCGGGCGTGACACGCGCAGCCTGTTGCAGGAAATCGGCAGCATCGGAACGGAACTGGAGGCCACCGTCACCGCGCTGCTGCAACTGACCCGCATCCAGTCGGGTCTCGAACAGTCGCGGCCGGAACGGTTGCTGCTGCCGCCGTGGTTGGGACGAATTCGGGCTCGGCACGAAGCCGGGGCGCGTGCGCGCGACGTGCGCGTCGAAACCGATCTTGCGTGCGGTCCGGATTTCGCAGTCGAGACCGATGCCGCGTTGCTGGAAATCGTGCTCGACAATCTGCTGGGCAACGCCGTGGCCTACGCGCCTCGCGGCAGCGTAGTCGAGTTGTCCGCGAACCACGATGGCATCGAGGTTTGCAACGCAGCGCCCGCGCTGCATCCGGAAGACCTTGCCAATTTCGGCCAGCGTTTCTGGCGCAAGGAGGCGCAGGGCGCAGGCCACGCGGGACTCGGGCTTGCGCTGGCCGGCGCCGCGGCGCGCGCGCTGCGCAAGACGTTGTCGTTCGAAATGGAGGATGGTGTATTGCGCGCCAGCCTGCATTGGCAGAAGGGCGTCGTGCCCCCGCAAGCGGGACAAAATCCTTTGACGGTCAACCGGGCGATTTGAACCGCATCGCCAGCGCATACAAGGCAGGCATCACCACCAGCACCAGCGGTACCGCCATCAGCATGCCGGCGATGATCGCGATCGCCAGTGGCTGCTGCATCTGCGAGCCGCGGCCGATCGCGAGCGCCAGCGGCAACAAGGTCAGGATCATCGCGATGCTCGACATCAGGATCGCGCGCATGCGACGGTGCCCCGCCTGCAGCAGCATGTCGCGCAGATGCGGCTTCTCGTCTCCTTCGGCCGGCTGCTTGCGTATCTGGGTGAGTTCGGAGAAATAGAAGATCGCAAGTTCGGTGACGATGCCGACGATCATCGTCATGCCCATCATCGAGGAGATGTCGAGTTCGATGCCCGTCACCCACAACCCGATGAACACCCCGCAGATCGCCAGCAGCGGCTGGATCAATACCACGATCGCGGCGAGGAAGCTTTCGTACAGGAACAGCAAAAGGGTGAACACCAGCGCGATCGCGGTCAGCAGCACGATGGTGAGGCCGTGGAACGCGATCTGCTGCTGCAGGTACAGCCCGCCCAGTTCGTAGTACATCCCATGTGGCAATTCGCCATGCGTCGATAGCAGCTTCTTGACGTCCGCCATCGTGGAGCCCAAGTCGCGCCCCGCAATGCGACCGGTCACCGCCACCATCCGCTTCAGGTTCTCGTGGTCGATCTCGGGTTGCCCGCGCTTTTCGGAAAGCGTCGCGACGCGGGAAAGTGGGAACACATGACCGCGTCCGTCACTGATCGGCAACACTGCCAGTTGTTCGATCTCGGCGCGTTCGTTCGGCGGCACCCAGACCCTGACATCGATCATCTTGGGTCCGCTCGGCAATTGCGCGGCGATGTTGCCAGCCGCGGCCGCGGCCACCTGACTGGTCACGCTTTGCGGATCGAGCCCCAGCAACGCCGCCTTGACCGGATCGACGTGTACCTCCAGTGCATTACCTGCAGGGTTGATGCCGTTGCGCACGCCGACCACGCCATGGATCTTCGAAAGTTGCCCTGCAACTTTCTTCGCCGTAGCGTTCAGCTCGTTCACGTTGTCCGAGAACAGTTTCACCTCGATGGGTTCCGGGACCGCGGTGAGGTCGCCGATCAGGTCTTCCATCAGTTGCGAAACATCGATGTCCAGCCCCGGCACCTTGGCGGCGACTTGCTCGCGGATGTGTTCCATCACCGTTTCAGTCGAGGGCCGCGACCCGTTCTTCAGGCGCACGAAGATGTCGCCGCGATTGGCTTCTGTGAGGCCGCCGCCGAGTTGCAGGCCGGTGCGGCGTGACCAGGTATCCACGTAGGGATTGGCGTGCAGGATCGCGGCGACCTTGCGCAGCAGACGATCGGTTTCTTCAAGCGAGGTGCCCGGTACCGAAAGGTAGTCGAGCACGAATCCGCCCTCGTCCATCTTGGGCATGAAACCGGAGCCGACCGACTTGTAGGCGAAGAATCCCGCGACCACCAGCGGCACCAACCCGATCAACAGCAGCGCGGGCCATTCCAGCACGCGCAGCAGCACGCCCTCGTAGAAATGCGAAAACCTCTGTCCGAAACGACCGGGCTTGTGTTCCTGGGCGTGGCGCTCGTCGATGAGGCGCTCGGCTAGCAGCGGCACTGCGATGAAGGTGAGCAGGTACGAGATCACCAGCGCGCTCGCCATCGTCAGAGATAGCGCCTTGAAAAACGCGCCGGTGACGCCGGTCAGGAATGCCAGCGGCAGGAAGATGATGATGGTCGCCGAGGACGAGCCCGTCTGTGGGTGCGCAAATTCACGCGCGGCGGCGGTGATGCGATCGCGCACGGCTCCGCTTTCGGCGGTGATCCGGCGTATGATGTGTTCTAGCATCACCACCACATCGTCGATCAGAAGCCCAACGGCGGCGGCCATGCCGCCCAGCGTCATCATGTTGAAGCTCATGCCGAACAGCTTCAGCAGCAAGGTGGTGATCGCGAGCGTCGCCGGCACCACCAGCATCGCGATTAGGATCACGCGGGTGTTGCGCAGGAACACGAACAGCACGATGCCAGCCAGCACGATGCCGATTAGGATCGCGTCGCGCACGCTGCCGGCGGAGCCCCTCACCAGTTGCGTCTGGTCGTACCAGGTCGCGATCTTCACGCCCTTGGGAAGCTGCGGTGCATAAGACGCAAGCTTGGCCTTGACCGCGTCCACCATCGCCAAGCTGTTGGCAGCGGATTGCTGGAAGACCTGCATCAGGATCGCGGGGCGGCCATCGGCATCGGTTCGCACCCACTCCGGTTTGGTGGAGCGTTTCACGCTCGCGACGTCGCCGACCCGCACCCCGCCGCCCGGTCCGGCGCGCACCACCACGTCGCCCAATGCATGCACGTCGGCCGGCTGATTGTTCGCCAGCAACAGGAACAACTTGTAGTGGTCGGCCAACCGGCCCAGCGCCGAGATGTCGGCCGCGCCGGACACGGCCCGGGCGACGTCGGCCATCGTCAGATCCTGCGCGCGCAGTTTCGCGGGGTCGACATCGACCTGCAGTTCCTCGGTGCCGCGACCCTGCACGTCCACCCGCGCCACCCCTTGCACGCCGCTGAGCAACGGCAGCAACTGGTACTTCGCAAGGTCGTACAACTGGGTCTGCGTGAGGGTCGGGCTGCGTAGGCTGTAGGCAATCACCGGTTCGTTGACGGTCGGGTCCATGCGCACCGCACTGATGCGCGTGCCCGGCGGAAGGTCGGGTAGTACCTGACTGGTCGCGGCGTTGACTTCCAGGAACGCGCGGGCCATGTCCGCGCCCCAGTCGAAATCCACGTTCAATTCGGCGCTGCCGCGGCTGGTTGTGGAATGCACGTCGCGCACGCCGCGCACGCCGCGGATGGCCTCCGCGATGGGACGGGTGACCGCGACAGCCATCTGGTCGGCGGGTCGATCGCCGGCATCGACGCTCACGCGAACGCGCGGGAACGAGACGTCCGGGAACAGCGCGACCGGCAAGTTGAACACGGCGCCGAGGCCGCCCAGCGCCAAGATCGCAATAAGGAACAACAGCGAGCGCCGATGCGCGTGGAACCATTGCGCAATGTTCATTGCGCGGCGGTTCCAGCCGAATGGGTGGCGGGTGACGAGGCGGCGCGCACGGGATCGCCATCGGAAACTTCATAGCTGCCGAGCGTAATCACCGGCGTGTGCGGATCGAGTGCACCGGCGACGCCGACCGGGCTGCCGTCCGACGCCAGCACTTTCACGTCCACGCGCTTGGCCTTGTCGTGTTCGATCTGGAACAGGTAATCGCCTTGCGCGTCACTTTGCAGCGCGTCGCGCGGCACCGACCACGCGGTGAACTCGGTGGTATCGATCGTCGCCGACAACGCGGTGCCGGATGCGAGCTGCGAAGCTTGCTGGAGCGTCGCGACCACATCGACCAGATGGGTCTGCGGATTCACCGCGCCGCCCACCATCGCGATGCTGGCGCGCAGCGGTGGCGCGCCGCGAGAGTCGTACACCGGATGGATCACCACTGGCATGCCCAGCTTCAGATCCGCAGCGGCGGCGGGCTCCACGCCAAGTTGCGCGGACAACGCCGACTGCGGCGCCAGCTGGGCCAGCGTGGTGCCCGCGGCGACGCGTTGCCCATGTTGCACGTCCACGGCCGTGACCACGCCGTCGGCCGGTGCAATCAGAGCGGTCACTGCGTGTGCGCCGCCAAGCTGTGCCTGCGCGCCCAGCGCGGCTTGCGCGTCGGTCAGCGCCTTGCGCGCGGCGTCCAATTGCGCGTTCGTCGCGAGTTTCTGCGCATGCAGGCGCAGTGTGCGCGTCAGGTCGTCGCGCGCGACCCGCAAGGCACTTTGCGCCTGCAGATACGCGCTGCGGGTCGCCGGATCGGTCGCGAGTTTCAGCAGCACTTCACCATGCTCGACGCGGCGGCCTGCGAGGACGTACGTCTCGGTGATCTGTCCGGCCTGCGGAAGGCTGAGCGACAATGCATTGCGGTTGTCGGCGGCCAGCATGCCGAACGCGGCGATGTGCGCGTGAAATGTTTGCCGCACTGGCATCGCGGTGCTGACGTCGACCGGAGCTGGGGTGTCCGCATCGGAGGGTCCGCCCGAAGAGCATGCGGCCAAGAGCAAAAGCAGCCCGCAAGTCAATGTGAAGGGACCCGAATATCGCAGGGGGGAACTGGAAAGCATCTTTTTTGTGTTGTTTGCGTTCATTTGCGGACAAAGCGTTTTCGATTATTTTCGGAAGGCGCTGCATCGGGCCAATTGCCCACCAGGGCATCCAGCGCGATGCCGGTTTCGTGGGCGTCCCGATCCAGCGCCAGCAGCGCGGTGTCGGCAGCGAGCGAGTTGGCGCGGATTGCAAGATAGGTGGGCCAATCCAGCCGTCCCGCGGCGTAGTTGGTTCGCGCGGCGTCGCGCGCCCGCGCCAGTTGCGCGGCATGACCAGCAAGCGTGGTGCGTTGCGCGCCATCGCTTTGCAAGTCCGCCAGCAGGTGTTGGACTTGGTTGCGATCGGTCAGCAGGCGTGCCGAATATTCGTCGTGGAGCTGTTGCCGTGTCGCGCGCTCGACGGCGACGTTGCCCCGGTTGCCATTGAACAGGGGCAGCGAAAGTGAAATCGAGAATCCGCGGCTGGAGATGCTGCCGTTGTCGCGTGCTTTCACGAAACCGACCGAGATTGCCGGAAACTGCGCGAGGATCGCCGCGCGAAATGCCTGGTCCTGCGCGCGGTAACCGGCTTGCAGCGCCAGCAGGTCCGGACGCCGTTTTGACATGTCGCTGAGCGCGCGCTGCACTTCTCCCGCATCGGGTTCAACCATGAAGGGACCACCGGTGAGGTGCAGCGGCACCGACGCATCGAGTCCCAGCAAATCGTGCAGGTCGTGTTCTGCGAGATCGAGTTGCCGCTGCGCGTCGGCGAGCTGGTTGGCAACGTCCGACGCCGCGTTCAATCCGGCGCTGGCCGAGTCGTAAGTGAGATCGCCCGCAGCTAGCGCGCGCCGGACCGCGATCTGGATCGGCGCGAGTGCTGCCTGTTCGCGTTGCAGTAGTGCAGCGAGCTTGCGCAGGTAGTACGCGCGATCGAACAGCGTGCGGGCTTCGGTGATCGCCTGCCACTCGCCCCACAGCAGATTCAAGTCGATCTCGCGGGCGCCGGCGCGGGCCGACTTCACGCGCGCCGGTCGCGTGATCAGGTTGCCGAGCTCGAACGTCAGCCCCGCCGTGTAGGCGTCGGTCGTGCCTTGCGGGTAACTGCCGGTCGGACGGTCGTGCTCGTAGTTCAACTGCGGATCGGGCAACAGTCCCGCGGCAAAGGCCTGTGCATGCGCCACGCCGGCCTTGTCGCGCGCCACCTTCAACTGCGGATCGTTGGCGACCGCAAGCATTGTGACTTCGGTGACGTCGAGGCCGTTCATCGGATCGAACGGGTGCGACCGCAACTCCGGTGTCGGCATCGACGGGGCTGGCACCGTGAAGTCGGCGATGCGCCGCGGTCCGCGCCCATTGTCGAGCGGCAACGCGTGATACGTCGCGCAGCCGCCGAGGGCGGCTGCAATCGCGGGCACGGCCAGCCATGCGGAAATGGGGCGCATGGTCGGGCAGCGTGATGGAAGACCCTTAGGTGCTGCTTAGGAACGCCGCCGGCGGTTTCTTGTGTCAAGCACGCTTGACAATGCAAAATCCGTTGCTATAGAGTCGTCTTGTCAAGGTTGCTTGACAAGGGCATCGATGCGCACACGGGGAACTGCGATGGGACGAATGGACGAATGGCCGGGCTGGCGGCGGTGGGGCGTGTGGCTGCTTGGTTGGGTGTTGTATGTCGGCGCGTTCTGGATGCTGCTGGCGATCGACAACCTCGCGGTCCGCATCATCGGGCTGGCAGGCGTGTGCGCGGGGCTGTGGGTGCTCACGTATTCGTCGAGGGCCGTGTTGAACGAGCGGGTGCGCAGCATCGACCGCTGGCAACTGCGCGTAATCGTGCCGGCCTTCATGGTGTACATGTTGCTGGTCGTGTTCGTGCTGCCACTGGTCAACGGCGTCGCCGCGCCATGGTTGAAGGCCGTGGTGGTGCTCACCCCGATGGTGCCGGTGCTGTTCATCGCGTGGGCGATGGTCCGCTACGTCAACCACTGCGACGAGCTGGAACGTCGCCAGCATCTGGAAGCGGCAGGCGTGGCGGTGCTGGTGGTGAGCATTGTCGCCATGTCGCTGGGCCTGCTGGCAGCCGCGAAGCTGGTTGTGCTGGACGGCGCCTTGATGTTGCTGATGGGGCTGCCGGCGCTGTGCGTGGTGTACGGGTTGACCTGCACGTGGTCGAAATGGCGGAACCGTGCGCGATGAAAAATCGCGTGCGCGAGTTGCGCGAGGCGCACGGCTGGTCACAGGGCGCGCTGGCCGAGCACCTGGACGTGTCGCGACAAACCGTCAACGCGATCGAGAATGGCAAATACGATCCCAGCCTGCCGCTGGCGTTCAAGCTGGCCAGGCTGTTCAAGCAACGCATCGAATCGATGTTCGAACCGGGCGAGGGACGCTGAATGAAGATGAATTCGCGCATGATCCTGCGCATCGTCGTCGTGGTGATCGCGGTGGCGATATTTGGTTGGCAATGGTGGGGCAAACACCACGTGCAGAACGGCGCCGCAAACGCCGACGTTCCGGCGTCCGGGGCTTCGACGTCTGCACCGGCCGCGCCGATCAAACCCGCGCCACCGGCGACCCTGAAAGTGGGCAGCCTCACGCTGGCCGCGTGCGAGCTGAAACAACTCAACTCCTCCGCGACCACGCCCGCCTTCTGCGCGAAGTTTCCGGTGCCGGAGAATCGTGCCGATCCGGAATCGCGCAAGATCGATCTCAAGCTCGCGATCCTGAAAAGCGATTCCGCGGTACCGGACAAGGATCTGGTGGTGTACCTCGCCGGCGGCCCCGGCCAGTCGGCGATCCAGACCTATCCGGAACTTGCTCCGGCTTTCGCACCGTTGCTGAAACATCACGACGTACTGCTGCTCGACCAGCGCGGCACCGGCGGTTCGAATCCGCTCGAATGCCCGATCGTCGAAAAAGAGATGAAACAGCTCGGCGATACGCAACTGACGCCCGCGCAGCGAGCCGAACAGGTAGGCAAATGCGCCAGCGAGGTCGAAAAGGATTCCGACCCGCGCTACTACACCACCACCGATGCGGTTGCCGATCTTGATGCGGTGCGCGAGGCGCTTGGCGTGTCCAGGTTGAACCTGATCGGCGTGTCGTACGGCACGCGCGTCGCCCAACACTTCGCCGCCGCGCATCCCGCGGCGGTGCGCAGCATCGTGCTGGACGGCGTGGTGCCCAACCAGATGGTGGTTGGCGAAACCTTCGCCGAAGCGCTGGAACATTCGCTGAAACTGCAAAGCGCCGCGTGCAACGCGACGCCCGCCTGCAAAAAGGCGTTCGGTGACTGGTATGCAACCCTGCATCAACTGCACCACAAGCTGAAGAGCGCGACGCCGCAACAGGTCACGTTTGAAGATCCGTACAGCTACAAGCCCGTCACGAAGACCTTGACTGCCGACAACCTGGTCGGCGTGGTGCGGATGTTTTCCTACAGTACGATCACCGCGGCATTGTTGCCGCTGGCGGTGGACGAGGCCGCGCACGGCAATTACGCGCCGCTGATGGGACAATCGAAAATCCTGAGCGGCGATCTTTCCGAGTCTGTGCAGGGCGGCATGCAGTTGTCGGTGATCTGCACCGAAGACGCGCCTTTGATGAAGCCGCGCCCGCAGGATGGGGAGCTGCTGCTGGGCACGGAACTTGCGAGCGGGCTGCTGGCGGAATGCAAGGTCTGGCCGCACGGCCCGATGCCGAAGGATTTCCATGCGCCGTTCAAGTCGCCGATCCCCACGCTGCTGATCTCGGGCGAGCGGGATCCGGTCACGCCGCCCGGCTATGCCGATGAAGTGCTGAAAGGACTCTCGAACGGGCGTTCGCTGGTGGTGAAGGGGCTGGGCCATGCCGAACCGATGTATGCCGGCTGCATGCCCGTCCTGGTTGAGCAGTTCGTCACCGGTCTGCAACCGAAAAAACTCGATGCGCGTTGCCTCGACAGGATCGGGCCGGTTCCCGCATTCGTGAATTTCAACGGAGCTGCGCCATGATCGAAGTGATAGATCTGCACAAGGCATTCGGCACGGTGAAAGCCGTGGACGGCGTCACCTTCATCGCACGTGACGGTGAAATCACCGGCTTGCTTGGTCCCAATGGCGCCGGCAAGACCACCACGCTGCGGATGCTCTACACGCTGATGAAGCCTGATTCCGGGCAGGTACTGGTGGATGGCGTCGATGCCGCGGTCGATCCCATTGCGGTTCGCCGCGGGTTGGGCGTGCTGCCCGATGCGCGCGGCCTGTACAAGCGCCTGACCGCGCGCGAGAACATCGAATATTTCGCCCGACTGCACGGCATCGAGACCCAACTGATGCACCAGCGTCGCGAGAAACTGGTGGAGGCACTGGAGATGCGTGACATCCTCGATCGCCGAACCGAGGGTTTTTCGCAGGGCCAGCGGGTGAAGACCGCGATCGCGCGCGCGCTGGTGCACGATCCGAAGAACGTGATTCTGGACGAACCCACCAACGGTCTCGACGTGATGGCCACGCGCGGCCTGCGTGCGTTCATGCGCAACCTCAAGGCCGAAGGGCGCTGCGTGTTGTTCTCCAGCCACATCATGCAGGAGGTCGCGATGCTGTGCGACCGCATCGTGGTGATTGCATCGGGCCGCGTGGTCGCCGACGAATCGCCCGATGCGCTGCGCGCACAAACCGGGGAAGCCAATCTCGAGGATGCCTTCGTGAAATTGATCGGCAGTGAAGAAGGATTGGCGGCATGAAACCGGCTAACCAGAAAGAGTTGCGTCAGTCGGAGTGTGCGGCATGAGCGCAATGCTGACGGTGTGGTGGAAGGAAGTCCGCGAAAACCTGCGCGACAAGCGCACGGTGTTCAGCGCGCTGATCTACGGGCCGCTGATTGGCCCGGTCATGTTCGTGGTGATCATGAACGTGCTGGTCGGTCACGAAATGAAAAAGGCCGAAGGGCCGTTGAAGGTGCCGGTGATCGGCGCAGAGCATGCGCCCAACCTGATCGGCACGCTCAAGCAGTGGGGCCTGGTGCCGCAGCCACCGGTCGCCGATCCCGACAAGGCCGTACGCGACCGCGATGCCGATGCGGTGCTGCGCATTCCCGCCGATTACGGCAAGGCGTGGTCGAAAGGCGAACCTGTCCAGGTCGAAGTGATTTTCGATGCTTCGCAGCAGAACAGCGGCACGCCGACCAAGCGGCTGGAAAGCATGCTGAAGCGCTACAGCCAGGAGCAGGGTGCGCTGCGACTGCTGGCGCGCGGACTGTCGCCCAGCATCGCCGCGCCGATCGTCGTCAGCGAACGCGATCAGTCCACGCCGCAGTCGCGCGCCGGCATGGCGTTGAGCTTCCTGCCGTACTTCTTCGTGATCGCGGTGTACATCGGCGGCATGTACCTGGCCATCGACCTGACCGCGGGCGAACGCGAACGGCAATCGCTGGAACCCTTGTTCGCCAACCCGGTGGCGCGCTGGCGGATTCTGGCCGGCAAGTTGGGTGCGATTTGTTCGTTTTCGCTGGCGAGCTTGATATTGACCGCGGTCGGCTTTTCGATCGCGGGGCACGTGATGCCGGCCGAGAAACTGGGGATGGTGTTCGATCTGGGACCCGGCTTCATTGCCGACGCAATCCTGCTGGAATTGCCGTTGATCGCCGTTTTCGCGGTGCTGGAAACGCTGGTGGCGGCGTTCGCCAAGAGCTACCGCGAGGCGCAGACCTACCTCGGCCTGCTGATGATCATCCCGATCATCCCATCGATGATGATGGGTTTCCTGCCGGTGAAACCTGCGCACTGGATGTACGGCATCCCGTTGCTCGGCCAGCAGATCGGCATCAGTGACTTGTTGCGCGGCAATCCCGTTTCGGCAGGCGATATCGGTATCGCGCTGGTGTGCGGCTTCGCGCTGGCGCTCGTCATCGGCGTGGGAACCGCACTGGTCTATCGCAGCGAACGACTGGCGATTTCGGCCTGAAGGCGGCGGCGCTTGCCGCCTTTTCCCGCGGCCACGCATACGGCGCGCGTGCCTCACGGTGCACCTGGTGGCCTCGAGATCCAGGCCCCGAAAATAAAATGCCCCGCGAAAGCATGGAGGGAGCTCTCGGGTGGCTGGAGTTGCGCCCGTCGTCGTGGGTCCGGGAAAATCCAGGCCGGAAAATAGAATGCCCCGCGAAAGCATGGAGGGAGCTCTCGGCGACCGAGCTGAGCCCGTTGTCGTAGTGGGACAAAAATCCAGGCCGGAAAATAAAATGCCCCGAGAGCCAGGGGGGAGCTCTCGGGGCGGCCGAAGCCGAACCTGGGGAGGGGTCCGACTCCGTGGGTTCGCTCAGGGAGGTGAGTGAACCGGGACGCCGTTGCGTGCGTCCGAGACGTTAGTGCGGGCTCCCAGCCAAAAGTTCAAATTCTTTTTTTCGGTGAATTTAGACTTCGTTCATTCGCCGCATCCAGCCATGACTTTGGTCATGGGTTTGGACGTCCAAACGGCGGGGTAGAGCAATGGCCAAGCCGGCTTGAAACGTTTACACGAGGCGGCTTGGGTGAGAATTCAGGCCACGGAAGTCCGTTCCGGGTGTGGGTGCCTGGATGTTGCTGCCGCGGGAAAGGTCGGCCAAGCCGCCTTCATGGACGAACGCAAAGCTAGTGCGCTTCATTCCAGTTCGCGCCGTGCCCGATATCGACCAGCAGGGGCACGCTGAGTTCCGCCGCGCCCTGCATCCGTATGCGAACGCCTTCACGCACCGCCTCGACGGCGTCCGCACGTACCTCGAATACCAGCTCGTCGTGGACCTGCATCAACATGTGGGCGTCGTCGTCACGTTTTCCTAACCAGTCGTCAATCGCCACCATCGCGCGTTTGATGATGTCCGCCGCGGTGCCTTGCATCGGCGCGTTGATCGCGGCGCGTTCCGCGCCGGCGCGCTGCGCGGCATTGCGCGAGCGCAGGGCGTCGAGGTAAAGCCTCCGTCCCAACAGGGTTTCCACATAGCCATCCCGACGCGCGCGCTCCCGGGTGGCATCCATGAATGCCTTCACGCCCGGATAACGCTCGAAATAGCGCTGCACATACTCGGCCGCTTCGCCGCGCGGAATCCCCAGCCGTTGGGCGAGGCCGTGTGCGCTCATGCCATACATCAGCCCGAAATTGATCATCTTTGCGACACGTCGATGCTCGGGCATCACTGCATCCAGCGCCAACCCGAACACTTCGGCGGCGGTGGCGCGGTGCACGTCCTGGTCTTGCTGGAACGCACGGGTCAGTCCCGGATCGCCGGACATATGCGCCATGATCCGCAGTTCGATTTGCGAGTAGTCCGCCGCCAGCACCCGCCAGCCTTCCGGGGCGATGAATGCTTCGCGGATGCGCCGCCCTTCCTCGTTGCGCACCGGAATGTTCTGAAGGTTGGGATCGGTGGATGAAAGCCGGCCGGTCGCGACTGCCGCCTGGTTGTAGCAGGTATGCACGCGGCCGGTGCGCGGGTTCACCATTTCCGGCAATTTGTCGGTGTAGGTGGAACGCAGCTTCGCCAGTTGCCGGTAATCGAGAACCATGCGCGGCAGTTCGTGCTGCCCGGCGATGGCTTCCAGCGCCTCCTCGTTGGTGGAGGGCTGGCCGGTCGGCGTCTTCAGTTTCGCCGGCAGGCCGAGTTCGTCGAACAACAATGCCTGCAACTGCTTGGGCGAATCGACGTTGAACTCGCGCCCGGCGATCTTCTGCATGCCCGTTTGCAATGCAAGCATGCGCTTGCCGAGTTCCTGGCTCTGCAGGCGCAGCGCGCCCACGTCGATCAGCACCCCGCGTTGTTCCATCCGCGCCAGCACCGGCACCAGCGGCATCTCGATGTCGGTGAACAACTTTCGCTGCGCGGGTTGCGCCTCGAGTTGCGGCCACAACGCGTGATGCAGGCGCAGCGTGACATCGGCGTCTTCGGCCGCATAGTCGCCTGCGGTGTCGAGGTCGACCTGCGAGAAAGGTATCTGCTTGGCGCCCTTGCCGGCCACGTCCTCGTAATGGATCGTGTCATGATCCAGCCAGCGCTTGGCCAGCGTGTCCATGTCGTGGCGATTCGCGGTCGCGTTCAGCACGTACGATTCCAGCATCGTGTCGAAGGCGATGCCGCACACCGTGACGCCGTAGTTCGACAGCACGTTGCAGTCATACTTGGCGTGCTGCCCGACCTTGGGGCGCGCGGCGTCTTCCAGAACCGGCTTCAGGGCGGCGAGCGTGTCAGCGAGATCCAGTTGCTTCGGTGCACCGGGGTAATCGTGGCCGACCGGGACGTAGCAGGCCTGGGCTTCTTCGACCGAAAACGAAAGCCCGACAAGGTGCGCCCGCATCGGGTCGAGTGAAGTGGTTTCGGTGTCGAAGGCGATGAGTTCCGCAGTGCGCAGTTTCGCGAGCCACGCATCCAGGCGCTCGCGGGTGGTGACGAGTTCGTAGTGGGTGGTCAAAGCAGGGGTCAGGTTCAATTTCGATTGTTCCTCCTTCGGCTTCGCAGCCCCCGCCGCCGAAATTGAACCTGACCCCTTTTGTTCCCGTCCCCCATCGTCCGTCCCCGTTTGATCAAGCTCTTTGAGCGCCTGCCGGAATTCGTAGCGCGCATACAACTCGCGCAGCGCTTCGGCATTGCGATTGCGCAACAGCAGGTCGCCCGGGCCTTGCTCCAGCACGACATCGGTCTTGATGGTCGCGAGTTGGCGTGACAGCGGCAGTTGCGCCAGCACCGCGCGCAGGTTTTCGCCGATCTTGCCGCCCACCTTGTCGGCGTTGGCGATCACGTCGTTCAATGAGCCATATTCATTCAGCCATTTCGCGGCCGTCTTGGGGCCGCACTTCGCCACGCCGGGAATGTTGTCGATCGAGTCGCCCATCAGCGCGAGGTAATCGATGATGCGTTCGGGCGGCACGCCGAATTTTTCGACCACGCCATCGCGATCCAGGCGGGTGCGGCTCATGGTGTTGACCAGCGTGACGCGCGGCCCGACCAGTTGCGCGAAGTCCTTGTCGCCGGTGGAAACCTCCACCTCGATCCCGTCCATTGCCGCGCGCGTGGCCAGCGTGCCGATCACGTCGTCGGCTTCCACGCCCGCGACGCGCAGGATCGGAAATCCCAATGCCTCGACGATTTTCATCATCGGTTCGACCTGCGCACGCAGGTCGTCCGGCATCGGCGCGCGGTTGGCCTTGTATTCGGCGTAAAGATCGTCGCGAAAGGTGCGTCCCGGCGCATCGACCACGAACGCGGCGTAATCGGGTTTTTCGTTCAGCGTCGCGCGCAGCATGTTGACCACGCCGAACAGCGCGCCGGTGGGTTCGCCGGCGGCGTTGGCCAGTGGCGGCAACGCGTGAAAAGCGCGATACAGATAGCTGGAGCCATCGATGAGCGTGAGCTTGGGCATGCGACGATTGTCGCATGGGTGTTGTCGCATGCACGCCGCGCTCACGTGGCCCATGTATGCTGGCGATGCAAGCCGTCGCTCCGGGAGATGTATCGTGAAAGCGCTTGTCTGGTTTTACGCGTGTACGTTGTTGATGGGCATGCCCGTCGCGCATGCGCAACAGGTGCTGGCGGCTTCTCCGTCGACCGCGCCACCGCCGGGTTCGGCGTTGCCGCCACCCGGCATCAATGATCCCGGTGAAAAGCCCCAGTCGGTACCGCTGCCCAGCACCGGCATTCCGCCCTCGGTCGCGCCCGCGGCGCGGCAGAAGGACGGCAATGGCGACAGCACCAATGTCAGCGTTCGCACCGATGCCAATGGCGACACCATCGAGGAATACCGGCGTAGCGGCAGCGTGTACATGGTGCGCGTCACGCCCAAGCATGGCGTCACGCAAACTTACATGGTCAACAACAATTCGAACGGCAGCCTGATGCACGATCCGAAACAGGGACCGGTGTCGCCCGTGTACTACGACATCTACAAATGGGGCGGACCGAAGAAGCCGGCCGGCAGCGCGCCTGCCGGGGCATCGACCAGCGGCGGGTAGTCATCCGGGCAGCCTTCATGGTGTTGGGCGTCGCCTCACCCATCCAGTTCCGGGTAGCGCCTGAAGATGCCGTCGTTGTTGAACGGAATGCGGCGCGGCGATTCCAGGTAGGACGCAAGCGCGGGGCGCGCGGCGATGTGCGCGTGCAGCGCCACGCTCAGGGGAAATGAAGGTTCGAGCCGGCGCATCGCATGGGGAAATGCGTAGCGCAGCCCTTCGATGATCTGGAACAACGACAGGTCGGCATAGCTGGTCGCGTTGCCTGCGAGGCAGCGATGCCGTCCACGCGCGTTGCCCGTCAGCACGCGTTCGAAATAGCCGAGAAATTTCGGTAGACGTTCGCGCCGAAAGTGAGCGCTCCGGCGCTTGGCTTCATCGCGCTGGTCCTCGTAGTAAAGGCTGCCCGCGATCGGGTGATGGCAGTCGTGGATTTCGGCCACCAGATCCGCGACGGTCAGTTGCAGTTGGTGTGTCCACAAGCGGCCTGTTTCATCGCGCGGCGCGAGCAACAGGCGCGGACCGAGGAACAGCAGGATGTTCGCGGTCTGCGCGATCACCCGGCGGCCGGCTTTCAGGAACGGCGGCGCGAATGGTGCATGACCGACCACTGGCTCGTCCATCCATTTGAGCAGTGTCGCCTCGCCGCCACCCGAGCCTTGGGGCAGTCGCGCCATGTCGACGTAGTCGGCGCCGGCATCTTCCAGCGCCAGCCGCACGAATTCGCCGCGTCCCTGGATAGTCGGCCAGTAATACAGTTCATAGCGCATGACCAATCCGCCCAGGCCTCCCGAATGGCTTGAAAGCGTCGCGAGCGAGGGCAGATCGTGCGTCGCCGGGCGCAGGAACCGGAGTGTACACGTCAGTACATGAGGATTTCCTTGGCCCCACGACGGTACACCCATGTAGCGGGTTTGATCGGGCACGACGACGCGCAAGCTGGTGAGCGCAGCAGTTTTCAAGCCACTCTTAGTGGCGGAAATGGCGCGTCCCGGTAAACACCATCGCCATGTCGTGTTCGTCCGCGGCTTCGATCACTTCCTGGTCACGCATCGAGCCGCCGGGCTGGATGATCGCGCGCACACCGGCGCCGGCCGCCAAGTCGATGTTGTCGCGAAACGGGAAGAACGCATCCGAAGCCATCACGCTGCCGTCGGTGGCAAGCTTGGCGTCGGCCGCCTTCATCGCGGCGATCTTCACGCTGATCACGCGGCTCATCTGACCTGCGCCGATGCCGACCGTGGCACCGTCCTTCGCGTACACGATCGCGTTCGACTTCACGAACATCGCGACGTGCCATGCGAACAGCAAGTCGCGGAGCTGCCCGGCATCGGGGACCCGCCTGGTGACCACTTTCAGGTCGGACAGCATCAGGGTGTCGAGGTCGGCGTCCTGCACCAGCACGCCGCCCGCGATGCTGCGCAACTGGCGCCGCGCCATGTCGGGTTCGGCCGGCCAATCACCGGTGGCAAGCGCACGGACGTTGGGTTTCTTGCGCAGCGCGGCCAATGCTTGCTCGTCGAACGCGGGTGCCACCAGCACTTCAACGAACTGTCTGGTCAGAATTGCTTGCACCAGCGCGCCGTCGATCGGGCGGTTGAAGGCGATGATGCCGCCGAACGCGGAGGTCGCGTCGGATGCGAATGCGCGCTCGTAGGCCTTGATCGGATTGGCGTCCAGCGCGACCCCGCAAGGATTGGCATGCTTGACGATCACGCACGCGGGCGTCTTGTCGAAAGCCTTCACGCATTCCAGCGCGGTGTCGGCGTCGACGACGTTGTTGTAGGACATTTCCTTGCCGGCCAGCAGCGTGGCGCCCGCGACCGTCCCGGCGGTGGCACGGCCGTCCAGATACATCGCGGCGGCCTGGTGTGGGTTTTCGCCGTAGCGCATTTCCTGCGCGCGCCGCAAGGCCAGGTGCAGCGTGGGCGGATACGCCTCGCGTGGTTCGCCATCGGCGCGCGCCGAAAGCCAGTCCGCGATCATGCCGTCGTAGCGCGCGGTGTGCGCGAATACCTTGGCCGCGAAACGGCGGCGTTGCTCGAACGAGGTGCCGCCGTCCCGGCGCAGGGTTTCGATGAGTTCCGGATAATCGGCGGGATCGCACACCACCGCGACGCGCTCGTGGTTCTTGGCGCCGGCCCGCAACATCGCCGGACCGCCGATGTCGATCTGCTCGATGGATTCCTCATACGTCGCGCCGGCCCGTGCGACGGTGCGCGCGAACGGATACAGGTTCACCACCAGCAGGTCGATTGGCGCGATTGCATGTTCGCGCATTACGGCGTCGTCGGCGCCGCGCCGCCCCAGCAGTCCACCGTGCACCGCGGGGTGCAGCGTCTTGACGCGGCCATCCATGATCTCGGGAAATCCCGTGAGCTGGCTGACGTCGCGCACCGGCACGCCTGCTTCGCGCAATGCCGCCGCGCTGCCACCGGTGGAAACGAGTTCGACGCCCAATGCATGCAACGCGCGCCCGACGTCGGCCAATCCGGTCTTGTCTGAAACGCTCAACAGCGCGCGGCGCGTGGTGACGATGCCGGATCCGGTCATTGCTTGTCCTTGTATTCAGTCCAGGCCGAGTTCGCGCAGCTTCTTGCGCAAGGTGGCGCGATGGATGCCCAGGATCTCGGCGGCGCGGCTCTGGTTGCCGCCACTCCATGCCAGCACTTCGCGCAGCAGAGGCGGTTCGATTTCACGCAGCATCCGTGCGTACAAGCCGTCGCGGCATGGCGTGCCGTTGAGGTCGGCGAGGTAGCGGCGCGCGTTCAACGCCATGCAGTCACCCAACGTCTGCGCGTTCCCCCCTGCGGGAATTGCGGCGTCGATGGAAGCCGACGATGCGTTCGGCGGAAGGTTGCTCATGAAGCTTCTGCGTGTCGACCTTGTGCGCGCCAAGTCAGTGCGCGTGTGAACCGGAGAGTCTAGCAGCGGATGCCGCGCAGCGAGCCCCGCGTGGTTACTCGAACCCGAACTGGAACGCTACCGCGCGCTTGCCGGGATCCACTACCTCGAAGGCCACCGCTGCGGTGGCGCCGGCAGCGATGCCGGTGGCGCGTCGCGCCGGAGCGGTCATGTATTCGGCGGGACGGAAGCGGCGCATCGCGACCGGATTGTTGTCGAGGTCGGTGAGTTCCACCACCACGATCGGCCAAGGCTGGCTGAACGCGGCGTTGTTGCGCACCGTCGCCGTGATCATCAGTGCATCCTCGGCGTTCGGGTCCGGCCGTACGTCGCGCGAAAGCAGTTCCAGCTTGGCAGTGTCCTTGATCAGCGGCAGGTTGCAGGGGACGCTCTGGCAGACGCGTGCCACCCAGGCCTGTGTGGTCGGATTCCGGAACAGCTCGACGCGGTTCGCCCACGCGAGCTGGGCGGCCAGCAGCAGGGCGAGCAGGACACAGCCCACTGCCCACATTGCGCTTGCACGCGAAAAACGGCGACGCGGCCGAACATAGATGGGAGCGGGCGCCGTCGATTGCGGTTCCGCATCGATGGGTGCGTATTCGATCGAAGTGTCGACGGGGCGGGGTTCGCCGTCGGTTTCCGCTGCATCTTCGGCGGATGGGTCGAACCCGCGCGGGAATTCATCACCCAACGCGTCGGCATCCTCCGATGCGGAATCCTGCGGCGCACCGATATCGAGCGCCTCGGGTACAAGCTCCTGCAGTGTTTCATCGGCCGACGCCGGCGACACGGTATCGGAGGATTCACCGGCTTCAACAGGTTCAACAGGTGTGCCGGTGGCCTCTTCGATTTCCGCAGCTCCGCGGTCGCTGCCGGGTTCCTCGGGCAACTCCACGCTCCAGATCTCGTCGTCGGTATCCGTTGGTGCGGACTCAGACAGCTCGTCGGTCGGCGCGGCGGCCAGCTCGGATTCCATGTTGGCAAACCAATCGTCGGCGCTTTCGCCCCGCTGCGCCTCGGACATCGCGGGCGCTGGTGCGGCTGGAGGCGGCACCTGGCGCGTCTCGCCATCCGGGCCGGTCGGGGTGTCCTGGACGAGGCGTTTCTTCACGGCCCGTTCGATGGTCGACGACAGCACCGCGTCGGTCAGGGTCGGCGCGCGTTCCGCGGGATCCTGCTCGGGCAGTGGGCCGACAGGTTCGATCGGAAGCGTGTCACTCAACGTGCGCAGCGCGTCGAACCGCTTGTCGCAACGGCCGCAGCGCACGATGCCGAGCGAAGCCTGCAAGGCGTCCTCGTCGATCTCGTAGATCGTCAGGCATTCCGGGCACTGGGTATACATGAAACCGATACGGGAAGTGGAGAGCGAGGAAAGCCTAGCAATATCGCGCCCATCCGGCACGAACTGGCGCTTCCGCGCCCAAAATCACGCCCTGCCGGGAAAATATCCATCGAGGCGAAGCCAGGCTTCACGGCGGGTGATGCGCAGGTCCGTGAAACCGCAACCTCGGTAGCGCTCCAGCAATTCATCTTCCTGTCCGGCGAGAATTCCGGAAAGCGCGAACGGCGCATCGGGCTTGCACAGTGCGGCGAAGCGTGGTGCGAGTTCGCCCAGCGGACCGGCAAGAATGTTGGCGACGAAAACCTCGGCTTGCATGTCCCTCGGCAACTCATCCGGCAGGCAAACATGCAGGTTGTTCGCGACACAATTTCGTGCCGCGTTGTCGCGTGTGGCGACGAGCGCCTGCGGATCGTTGTCGATGCCGACCGCGCGCGCGGCGCCACGTTTCAGCGCTGCGATCGCCAGTACGCCGGAACCGCAACCGTAGTCGACGAGGGTTTTGCCTTCGAGGTCGAGTCCGTCCAGCCATTCCAGGCACAGCGCGGTGGTCGGGTGCGTGCCTGTGCCGAAGGCAAGACCGGGGTCGAGGCGGACGACGACCGCCGCTTCGCCGAGGTCGTTCGGTGGTTCGATGTTCCACGGATAAATCCACAGCCGTCGCCCGAACTGCATCGGTTGGTACCGATCCATCCACGCGCGCTCCCAGTCCTGATCGGCGACTTCGCGAAACGCGATGCGATTCGGTGCGAGCTCCGGCAGCGCGTCATGTAAAAGATGCACCAGGCCGCGCCGATCACGATCGGCCTCGAACAGCGCCAGCAGCGTCAGCGAACGCCACAGTGGCGTTTCGCCCACGCCCGGTTCGAAGATCGCGGTTTCATCGGGCGTGTCAGCGTCGGCGTCCATCAATGTCATCGACAGCGCACCCAACTCTTCCAGCGCGGCTTCGGCACGGGGCTGGCCGGTGGCGTCAACGGTGAGCTGCAGTTCGAGCCAGGGCATGGAATGAAGTGAGGAGGCGTGAATAGAAAAGTCGGCGGCCGCGCCGCCTGCAAAGGGTAAAGAGAAGCACGAGGATCCGCAGTTCCCTGGCTCTTTGCAGCGTCGAAGGCGCGACTTTGCAGCGAGCGACTTCCCGCCTCCGTCAATCAGTTTCCTAGCCCCATCCCTTTCTCTTTCTGCTCACGAATGCGCTTTTCGAGGTAATGGATGTTGCGGCCGCCATGCTTGAAGCCCGAGTCGGCCATGATGCGTTGTTGCAGCGGCAGGTTGGTCTTGACGCCGTCGATCACGGTTTCGCTGAGCGCGGTGCGCATTCGCGCGAGCGCGGTCTTGCGATCGACGCCGTGTACGATCAGCTTGCCGATCATCGAATCGTAGTTCGGCGGGATCTTGTAGCCGTCGTAAAGGTGCGTATCGATGCGCACGCCGGGGCCGCCCGGAGCCTCGAAACGCTTCACGGTGCCGGGGCTCGGCATGAACGTGTCAGGGTCTTCGGCGTTGATGCGGCACTCGATCGCGTGGCCACGCGGCACGATATCTTCCTGTTTGATCGACATCGGCTGGCCGGCCGCGATCAGCAGTTGTTCGCGCACCAGGTCCACCCCGGTGATCAGTTCGGTCACCGGGTGTTCGACCTGGATGCGGGTATTCATCTCGATGAAGTAGAAGCGGCCATCCTGGAACAGGAACTCGAACGTACCGGCACCGCGATAGCCGATGCGGACGCAGGCGTCGGTACAGATCTTGCCGATCTCGGCGCGCATTTCCGGCGTGATGCCGGGCGCGGGCGCTTCCTCGACCACCTTCTGATGGCGGCGCTGCATCGAGCAATCGCGCTCGCACAAATGGATTGCATGGCCCTGTCCGTCGGCCAGTACCTGGATTTCCACGTGGCGCGGGTTCTCGAGGAATTTCTCCATGTACACCATGTCGTTGCCGAAGGCGGCGCGCGCCTCGGCGCGCGTCGTCGCGATCGCGTTGCCAAGGTGCGCTTCGGTGTGCACGTCGCGCATCCCGCGGCCGCCGCCGCCGCCTGCAGCCTTGATCAGCACCGGATAGCCGATCTCGCGCGCGATGCGCAGGCTGCGTTCGACGTCGTCGTCCAATGGCCCGTCGGAACCCGGCACGCACGGCACGCCAGTCGACTTCATGGCCTTGATCGCTTCGACCTTGTCACCCATCAGGCGGATGGTCTCGGCCCGCGGGCCGACGAAGATGAAGCCCGACTGCTCCACCTGTTCCGCGAAGTCGGCGTTCTCGGACAGAAACCCGTAGCCCGGATGGATCGCCGACGCGTCGGTGACTTCCGCCGCCGCGATGATCGCCGGGATGTTGAGATAGCTCTGCGCGGACGGCGCCGGACCGATGCAGATGGATTCATCCGCCATGCCCACGTGCTTCAAGTTGCTGTCGACGGTGGAGTGCACCGCGACCGTCTTGATGCCCAGGGTCTGGCACGCGCGCAACACGCGCAGCGCGATTTCGCCGCGATTGGCGATCAATACTTTGTCCAGCATGGGCATCAGCCGATCACGAACAGCGGTTGATCGAACTCCACCGCCTGGCCGTTCTCGGCCACGATGGCAACCACGGTGCCGGCGACTTCGGCTTCGATCTGGTTGAACATCTTCATGGCTTCGATCACGCCAAGCGGATCGCCGACTTTCACCTGCTGGCCGACCTTGACGAAAGCTTCGGCGCCGGGCGAGGCCGAGGCGTAAAACGTTCCGACCATGGGCGAGCGCACCACCGTTCCCGCTGGCAGGCCGGGTTCCGTCGGTGCGACGACGGCAGTCGGCGCTGCTGCGGCCGTCGGCACAGACGCGGCAGCGGGCGCGGCCATGGCAGGGATCGGCGCGGCGATCATCTGCGGCACGGCGGCGCCGCCGGTCGGAAAGCGCGACAAGCGCACGACCTCTTCACCTTCCTTGATTTCCAGTTCGGAGAGGTTCGACTCTTCCAGCAGTTCAATGAGCTTCTTGACTTTGCGCAGATCCATGATGGTCTCGCTATCGGGTTTGAACAAGATCAGTGTGTGGCCAGCCGCTTGATCGCGGCGTCCAGCGCGTAGCGGTAACTGTCCGCGCCGAAACCGGCAATGACGCCAAGCGCCAAGTCGGAGAAATACGATTGGCGACGAAACGGTTCGCGCCTGTGCGGGTTGGAAAGATGGACCTCGATGAACGGGATCGCCACGGCAGCCAGCGCATCGCGTAGCGCCACGGAGGTGTGGGTGAAAGCGGCCGGGTTGATCAGGATGAACGCGGTTGCATCCCGCTTCGCCGCCTGCACCCGCTCGATGAGTTCGTGCTCGGCGTTCGACCGATAGCTGGTCAGCGTGTGGCCGGCGGCTTCCGCTTGGCGGGCCAGCGCGGTGTCGATGTCTGCCAGTGTGGTGCGGCCGTATACCTCCGGCTCGCGGTCGCCGAGCAGGTTGAGGTTGGGACCATGAAGAACCAGAATCTTCGCCACGCTGCGAGCGGAACCTTGGCCGGGCCGAAGCGGCGAAGTCTGAACTGTCATTCACATTTTGTCCAGCGATGCCCGATGGATCGCCGGAGTTTGGCGAAGTTGCTTGCGCGTTTGCGAGGCCGAACGCTTTTCAGGACTTTGTGGTCCTGGCTTCCTTCAGCCAGTCGTCGAGCAGTCCCTCGTCCAACGGCCCGAGCTTGGTTTCCAGAATGCGCCCGTCGCGGCCGACCAACACGCTGTAGGGCAGCAAGCCCGCGGTGTCGCCGAATACGGTGGTCGGCACGGGATCGGCGTCGATGCCGATCAGGATGGGGTAATCGACCGAGACGCGTTTCATGAAAGCTGCTGCCGACTGCGTTTGCTCCATTGCGATGCCGACCACCTCTACGCCGTCGGATGTGTGCTCGCGCTGGAATTTCGCCAGCAGTGGCATTTCCTTGAGGCATGGCACGCACCAGCTTGCCCAGAAGTTCAGCAGCACGACCTTGCCGTGCCATTTCGCAAGTGCGGTGGCATTGCCATGCAGATCTGGCAATACGTAGCTGCTGGCCGAATCGCCGACCGCGAACGTCTTGATCCCCGCCGGCGCAGGAGGCTGGTCGGGCATTGGATTCATCCAATGGTTCTGTAGCCACCAACCGCCGGCGGCGGCCATGCAGGCGAGAACAAGGATCACGACCGTGCGGCGATCCATCATCGCGCCGCCGGCTCCCTGTCGGCATGGACGAGCGCGTTGCGGACCAGCGATGCGGTCAGTACGGTCGGCAGCGCCTGGCCCGCGCCGCCGCCGCGGGGATACACCACGTACAACGGCACGCCCGGCGAATGGAAGGATTTCAGGTAGGCGCCGATTTCGGGATCGACGTCGGTCCAGTCTCCCTTCATGTACACCGCGCCGGTTCGGGCGAGCAGGTTATGGAAGGTTTGCGTGTTCAGCACCGCGTATTCATTGGCCTTGCAGGTGATGCACCAGTCGGCGCCGATGTCCACGAATACCGGTGTGTCCGCATCGCGCAGCGATTGAAGCTTCGCGGGGCTGAAGGCGACAACGTTGGAATCTGCCGTGGTTGTGCGAGCGGGTGGTGCGACCCGCGCAATGCCATACACCAATACCGCCGCAGCCAACGCCAGCGCCACAGTGAAGGCATGTCCCAGTTTGCGCTTCGGCCGGCTGCGTCCGTGCCACCACAGCGCCGCGGCCAGTACCACCATCGCGACCAATACCAGCGCTACCGCATCGGCGCCGCGCTGGTGCGCCAGCACCCATACCAGCCACACCGCCGACAAGTACATCGGGAACGCAAGGATCTGCTTCAGGGTTTCCATCCAGCGGCCGGGCTTCGGGAGCAGTCGCGCCAGCGCGGGCACCAATCCGATCAGTGTCAGGGGCAACGCAAGGCCGATGCCCAGCACCAGCATTACCAGCAGCTCGTGCGAAGCGGGCGCAATGAAGGCGTAGGCCAGCGCCACGCCCATGAACGGCGCGGTGCACGGGCTGGCCACGATCACCGCCAGTACCCCGGTGAAGAAATGTCCGGCCGTACCGCCGCGACGCGTCAGGGTTTCGCCAACATTGCCAAGCCGCGCGCCGAACTGCACCACGCCCGACATCGACAATCCGACCGTGAACAGCACGCAGGCCAGCACGGCGACGATGATCGGCTGCTGCAGTTGCGTGCCCCAGCCGGCCGCATGGCCGGCGCCGCGCAGACCGAGGATCGCGACCCCGATCGCAAGAAACGTGGCGATCACGCCCAACGCGTAAGCCAGTGCATCGATACGGGCGCGCTGGCGGGATTCGCCGCTTTCCAGCACGCCGACCGCCTTGATCGCCAGGATGGGCAATACGCACGGCATCAGGTTCAGGATCAACCCACCCGTGAAAGCAAGCAGCAGTGCGAAAGCGAGTCCCGTGCTGATCGGGCTCAAGGTTTGTGCGCTGGCTTCCGGCGCGGCCGGCCCTGGCTCGCTCGAAGTTCCCGCCGCCAGCGAGGCGGTCATTGCACCGCGGGACGCACCGCCATCGACCGTGTTTCCGCCGACGGTTGCGGCGATTGGCCCCCCGCCAGACGTCGGCAGGGTGAACGTTTCGGTGTTCGGCGGATAGCAGATCAGCGGGGGCACCTCGTGGCAGCCCTGGTAGCTCACTTCGATCTTCAGCGTCGCAGGTACGGCGCCCACCGCGGTATAAGGCAGCGCTGCATCGATCGCGTCGTGGTAGATCTCCACGTCGCCGAGGTAGGGGTCGTGTTCCCTGGTTCCGGGCGGCGTCTGCAATGCACCGCGGTTGACGCCGGGTGTCAGGATTTTCGCGTGGATGCGGCCGCGATACAGGTAGTAATGCGGCGCGATGTCGAAATGCAGCGCGACCGTGCCGGACTTGTCGATGGTGGCCTTGAGCGCGAACGCCTGCGTGACCGGCAGCAGGCCTTCGCCGGGGCTGGTGCTTTGTGCATGCGCGCCCGCAGCCGCGAACAATGCCGTGGCCAGCCACACCAGGCGTGCAAGAAAGCGTCGGGAAAGCATCGAGGTAACCAGAAAAGGGGGCGGAGTCACATGGACCGGCCCACGCCGGGTTTTATTGTCGCAGGTGTGCGGCGGGGTCGCCAGCCGCGGCATCGGGCGCCGTTTCCGCGACCAGCCAGTCGAGATACGCGGGAATTCCGTCTGCGATCTCGACCGCGATCAACTCGGGCAGGTCGTAGGGATGCAATTCCAGCAGCCGCGATCGCAAGGCATCGAAGCGCTCGCGCGCAGTCTTGATCAGCAAGAGCACTTCGACATCCTCATGGATTTGGCGCTGCCAGCGGTACGTCGAAGCGATGCCGGGAACGCGATTCACACACGCCGCCAGCTTTTCCTCGACCAGCGCGCGCGCAATTTTCGTGGCGCTTTCCGCGTCGGGGCACATGGCAAGGCAGAGCAGGGGCGTTGACATTCCGGCAGGGTAACAGCCGTTCTGCATGGCGGGTCTCGGATGCCGCGCATGCGTTGTCGGCACTCCTCGGCACCCCCGCTTTTCGGCCAACCTCAGGCCTTCGGGCTGGTGCGGACTGGCCTTGGCAGTTGGCGGCGCCCGTCTCACCCCTTGAAACCGCACTTTCCGGACCTACAATTAGCACTCGTCGTTGTTGAGTGCTAACAACGCGTCCCTTTCATCCCTACGCAGCTGGAGTCGTTATGAAGCTTCGTCCGTTGCACGACCGCGTCATCATCAAGCGCCTCGAGGCGGAAACCAAGTCCGCCGGCGGCATCGTCATCCCCGACACCGCGACCGAAAAGCCGATCAAGGGCGAAGTGGTCGCCGTGGGCACCGGCAAGATCCAGGAAGACGGCAAGGTCCGCCCCATGGCGGTCAAGGCCGGCGACAAGGTGCTGTTCGGCAAGTACTCCGGCACCGAGGTCAAGGTCGATGGCGAGGAACTGCTCGTCATGCGCGAAGAAGATCTCATGGCCGTGATTGTCGGCTGATCCAAGCCCGACGAATTCTTCTCCGTCATGCCGCCGAAGGCCGGCATCCAGCACGCGGATCGCGAAGAAACTGGATTTCGGCCTGCGCCGGAATGACGATCAAAAGCTAAGCATTACAGGAATCCAACCATGGCAGCCAAAGAAATCCGTTTCTCCGAAGACGCGCGCAGCCGCATGGTGCGCGGCGTCAACGCCTTGGCCAATGCGGTCAAGGCAACCCTCGGCCCCAAGGGTCGCAACGTCGTGCTCGAGAAGAGCTTCGGCGCCCCCACCATCACCAAGGACGGCGTGTCCGTGGCGAAGGAAGTGGAGCTCGCCGACAAGTTCGAGAACATGGGTGCGCAGATGGTGAAAGAAGTCGCCTCCAAGACTTCCGACGCCGCCGGTGACGGCACCACCACCGCGACGGTGCTGGCGCAGGCGATGATCCGCGAAGGCATGAAGGCGGTCGCCGCCGGCATGAACCCGATGGATCTCAAGCGCGGCATCGACAAGGCCGTGGTCGCCGCCGTCGAAGAACTGAAGAAGATCTCCAAGCCGTCGGCCGATTCCAAGTCGATCGCTCAGGTCGGCACCATCTCCGCCAACGGCGACGAGAACATCGGCAAGCTGATCAGCGAGGCGATGGACAAGGTCGGCAAGGAAGGCGTGATCACGGTCGAGGACGGTTCGGGTCTCGAGAACGAGCTCGACGTCGTCGAAGGCATGCAGTTCGACCGCGGTTATCTTTCGCCGTACTTCATCAACAACCAGCAGTCGATGCAGTGCGAGCTGGAAGACCCGTACATCCTGCTGCACGACAAGAAGATCTCCAATGTGCGCGACCTGCTGCCGGTGCTGGAAGGCGTTGCCAAGTCGGGCAAGCCGCTGCTGATCGTGGCGGAAGAAGTCGAAGGCGAGGCGCTGGCGACCCTGGTGGTCAACACCATCCGCGGCATCGTCAAGGTCTGCGCGGTGAAGGCGCCGGGCTTCGGTGATCGCCGCAAGGCGATGCTGGAAGACATGGCGATCCTGACTGCCGGCACCGTGATCTCCGAAGAGGTCGGCCTGCAGCTCGAGAAGGCCACCGTCAAGGATCTCGGCCGCGCCAAGAAGATCATCGTCACCAAGGAAAATACCACCCTCATCGACGGCGCCGGCGACACCAAGGGCATTGAGGGCCGCATCAAGCAGATCAAGGCGCAGATCGAGGAAACCACCTCCGACTACGACCGCGAGAAGCTGCAGGAACGCGTCGCCAAGCTGTCCGGTGGCGTGGCGGTGGTCAAGGTCGGTGCCGCAACCGAAGTCGAGATGAAGGAAAAGAAAGCCCGCGTCGAAGACGCCCTGCACGCCACGCGTGCGGCGGTCGAGGAAGGCGTGGTGCCGGGTGGCGGCGTGGCGCTGGTGCGCGCGGTGCATTCCATCGCCAAGCTGAAGAGCGACAACGAGGACCAGGAGCACGGCATCGTGATCGCCCGTCGCGCCATGGAAGCCCCGCTGCGCGAAATCGTCGCGAACGCCGGCGAAGAGCCGTCGGTGGTGTTGAACAAGGTTGCCGAAGGCAAGGGCAACTACGGCTACAACGCCGCCACCGGTGAATATGGCGACATGGTCGAGATGGGCATTCTGGATCCGACCAAGGTCACCCGTTCGGCGCTGCAGAACGCGGCCTCGATCGCCGGCCTCATGATCACCACGGAAGCGATGATCGGCGAAGCGCCCAAGAAGGAAGAGCACAACCACGGCGGCGGCGCCGGCGGCGGCATGGGCGGCATGGGTGGCATGGGCGGCATGGACTTTTAAGACCGGTTATCCGTCGCCGCTGCGCGGCGGATCAACTCGGCTCGATCGAGCGTCCAGAAGCCGACTCGCCGGAAGTTCCAAGCCGTTCGCCCTGAGCGTAGCCGCGAAGCGGCGAAGTCGAAGGGCACGGGAAGTACAAGGCCCCGCGAGCCATCGCGGGGCTTTTTTATCCGCGTCAGCGTGCCGCTATCCTCGCACGATGATCGCGACCCTGAAAATCTTCGCGGGTGTGGTGTTCACGCCCGTGCACCTGAAACGCACGCTGCTGATTGCGTTCGTGGTAGGCAGTTGGCTGAACCTTTTCAACCATGGGGACGCCCTGTTGCACGGGGTGATGAACGCGACGCTCGCTGCAAAACTGGCACTGAATTACCTGACGCCGTTCATTGTTTCGAATGCGGGCTTGGTGGCGCACCGGCGGCACTGATTCCATGCGAGTGATGGCTTCATTCTCAAATCCAGTGGGCGCGTCACCGGTTGCAGAAATTGCTCGAAAGGTGTGTTGATCGGCAGCACAAAAAACTTCCCCCAGGATTGCTTCCGGGGGGAAGTTGTGCGGGACGCCTGTGCGACCGGCGATGCGATCGGGCCGGTCGTCGATGTCGTTATTGCTGCTCGCTACCCGATGAGGGGGGTTCCGGGTTCCGGCGATGCCGGTGATTGCTTGCGGAGCCGGTTTGCGCAGCCGCGTGACCGCTGGCAGAGGTGCCGGCGTTGCCGCTGGCGTGGGTGCCATTCACCGCGCTGCTGACAGAGTCGTTGGCCCGATCGGTGGATTGGACCGCACTGTTGGCAGCCCCCCGCACCGCGCCACCGACACCGCGTCCGGCTTCGCCGGCGTGGCCCGCAGTCGCCGCGGTATTCAGTCCGGCACCAGCCAAGGAGCTCCTCCCGGCATTGCCACTGCCACTTGCCGAATCACCGGCAACGTTGCCATTGCCACCGGCCGTGCCGCTGGCGTTGATGCCATTCACCGCGCTGCCGACCGAACCCGCGGTGCGGTCGGTGGACTGGACGGCGGTATTGGCCGTGTTGCGCACGGCGCCACCAACGCCGCGGCCCACTTCGCCGGCTTTGCCCGCGGCCGCCGCTGTGTCCAACCCGGCATCGGCGTGGACCGAATCGGAGGCCTGTGCATTGCCGGTGGGTGTGGTGGCGGAAATCCCGGCTTGCTGGTTGGCGGCGACCCCCGCGTGGGCCTGGGTCGAACGGTCCGCAGTCTTGCGCAGCTTGTGGGTCGTGCGCCGCGTGAACCGGTCGCTCTGTTGATCCATCTGTTGCGCGGTCTGCATGGTTTGTGGCACGGGGTTGGGCAGCATCTGATGGGCATTTGCACCCAGGTTGCCCGCGACCTGGCCGACGCCGCCCAGATGTACTTGGGCGAACGCGGGCGCGGCAAGCGCGCACGCGGCAGCGATGGACATGGCGAACAGAGTCTTGCGCATGGAATCCTCCGAGGAAAGAGCGTGCGTCGGGCGCACGGTGTTCTCGAACCTAGTCACGCCAACCCGACCCGATGCTGAATTCCGGTTGGAGCGATTCAGGATGCAGACGAGTTGCTGAATTGCCGCTGCAATGTTTTCCAAGCCGTTCAGCGCGCCGACGCCCACGTCCAGTACAGGCCAAGATACGCAACGGTATGCCGCGCACCCGCCACGCTGCCCCCTGCGGAAAACAGCAGGCTGAAATGCCGCGACAAATTGAGGTAGCCGCCAGCGTTCAGCAACGTGTAGCCGGGCTGGTCGACGGCCAGCGCATTCTGGCGGAACAGTTCGACGCCGAGCGTCCAGCGCGGATCGAAGGTGTATTGCGCCAGAGCCCCGCCGAAACTTGCGTCGTACATGCCTGGCGCGGGATTGATGATGAAGCCGCCGCCGCCGTCGAACGTCCACGGGCCGACGCTTTTCTGCACCCACAGCGGCAGCCGGTACCAGGTACGCCCGTTTCCGAGTGCGCGTTGCGCGCTGCCCGTCGCGAGTTCGACCATCGGAAAGACGCCTAGCTGAAACCCGTCGTTCTCGATGTCCACGAAGCGGTACTTGATGCCAACTTCGATATCGCCGAGGCCAGTCGCGACGGCGCCGCGGGCCGGCGCATTCCACGCCATCGGCAGCACGATGTGGAACTGCGCGTTCGGCGCGATGCCGCGGTTGTATTCGATCGCCGGTCCCGCGATTGCGCTGGCGCCATCGGCGTGGTCCAGCGTGCCGAAGAGGTAAAACTCGTTGTGCCGGAATTCCACCGGCTCGGGATCATCGGTGAAGAACGGCGGACCGGCGAGACGAGGCGTGGTGCAAGCCAGCGCCAGGACGGCCAGCGAGGTGCGCCCGACGCCGGTCGCTGTAGTGGGTGACATGGTTTTCACCACGCCACGATAATGCGATCAATGTACCGCCGCGCCGCCGGCCAGAGGCGACGGTGCTTGCCTACGCTGCCCCTGTGCCATTGCCGCCGCCTTGGGCCACAGTTTGTCCAGCTTGTTCTTGAGGCGGAGGTCCACGATGTTGCGCATGCCCTCGTCGAGATGTTTCTGCTCGACGTTTTCCGGCGCGACCGGCGCGTCGTAGGCGCGGGTGAGCTCGGCGAGTTCGGGCGCCACCAGTCGCGTCAGTGCGAAGTATGCATCGTTGGCGATGCCGGCCTCCTTCAATACCATGCCCGGCAATTCCCACGCTGCCGCGTCCTGTCTCACCGCATGGTCCATGTGCGCGGTGTCGACCAGGATGTAGGGAACAGTCTGCGTGAGAAATCCCTGCCCGTTGTTGAAAGCGGCCTGCTGGAACGCGGGCACCAACGCGGGCAGGTGGTCGCCGAAGAACAGGACCACCGTCCGGCGCTTGCGTTGCGCCAGCGTGTCCACCAGTCGCCCGAGCTGCTGGTCGGCGTGCTGCATGTGGTAGATGTAATTCTGCAACTCCAGTTTGGCCTGCCGGTCGGTGACGGCCGCAGGCACCGGAATCGCATCGCGCGCTTTCGTGTCGACGCCAGGGTTCTGGTCGTACGGTCCATGCGCCTCGATGCTGATGCCCAGCACGAAGCGCGGCGCGCCGGAATCCGGCAACTGCCGCAGCAATTCGTCGGTGAAGGATCTGTCCGACATGTACTTGCCGTCGTTGATCGAATCGTCCGGCGGAAAGTCGGCAATCGAAATGAACTTGTCGAAACCCAGTTCCTTGAATGCGATGGAGCGATTCCAGAAACCGGGATTGTTGCCGTGCACCGCGAGCGTGGTGTAGCCGTTGTCCGCAAGCAGACGGACGAGGCCGGGAATTTTCTTCTGATGGATCTGCAGGTACGGGAACTGCACCTCCGGGAAATAGCGCAGCGACAAGCCGGTCAATACTTCGAACTCGGTGCGGATGGTGCCGCCGCCGAAGGTGGGCACGTGCAGCCAGCCGGAAATGCCGTGCTGTTCGAGCCGATGCAGGTTGGGCGTGAGGTCGATGCCGGGCGGATAGCCCTTCATGATCGTGGGATCGAAGAACGACTCGGACAGGATCACCACGATGTCCGGTTTCTGCGCGTTGGCGTCAAGCTGCGGGCTCGTTTGCGCCGCGACCGCGGGTTCGTAATGCGCCATCAACGCCAATGCGGCGGGCACGTCCGCCTTGCGATGCTGCGAGCCGAATTGCAGGTGGAACAGCAGCAGCGAGCCGATCAGGCCATCGTGCTGGCGGGTCGCGATGGGCGACCACGGCTGCATTCCGAGCAGTTGCTGGTTGTAGACGGTGCGCCAGAACGGCATGCCCGCGATCAGCGAGCCCAGCGCGGCGAACAGCACCACCGACGCGATGCCGCGCCAGCGCCGCGGGTGCTTGCGCCAGATCGGGGGCTCGAAGCGGAACCACGCGACCAGCGCCCCGATCACGATGACCGCCACCACGATCAGCAACACGATGTGCGGGAGATAACCCGAGAGCAGTTCGGCGCCCCCATGCTTGAGCTGGCCCAGCATCCGGAAGTCCGCGGGCATCAGCGGAATCGCGAGGTTCTGCACCTTCAGCGCGTTCACGCCGTAGATGAGCGCCTGTATCCCGAACGCCAGGGCGAAAGACCAGAGCGCGCGGCGCGTCCACGCGAGCAAAGCGAATGCCAGCAGCAGACCCGGCAACGCATTGCCGGTCAGCCGCCACGGCGCGTTCCACCATGCCACCCAGAACGGGTAGTGCCACAACGCACTCGGCACCATGTCCGGGCCGCCGTCCAGCCACGAGGTGCACAGCACGAACAGCACCGCGAGCGCGACGATCAGCGCGATGCGGGCGGCGAGCGGGTGGCGTGCCAGTCGGGGCGTGGAAGCGGAGGTCATGCGGACGGCTGGTTGGGGGATGGTGGGAAAGCCTACCCGACCCCGGATGAACGTTTCAGTCGATCACGAGTTGACCAGGTAGACCGTTCGAAGCAGCTTTTGTGAAAGCCAGGCCACGGAATTCCTCGCCGCGGACGGCAGCTTTGGCCGTTGCGGCGCGCACCTGCCAAGGCCGCCTCGTCTACCGGCGAGCGCGACCGCGCGGCGATCAGGGATGATCGGATGACACTGCATAATTCCCCGATGTCCTCGTTACCGTCCGCGCTGGAACACCTGGTCGCCGAACGCTACACCGAGCTGGCTGCGTGTTGCCGCGCCGCCGGGGTAGCGATGCACGACGATGCGGGCGTGGGCGAGCGCGTGCGCCGCCTGCTGCTGGCCAGTGATTTCGCATTCGAGGCGCTGCGCGCCGATCCCGCGATGCTGACCGCAGCGGGCCTGGAGCGCCTGCGCGACCCCGCGCCCGCTTCGGCGCGGGCGGATGCGTTGAAGCATGTCGCCGATCCATTCGTCGCGTTGCGGCGCTTCCGCCGCGCCGAAGCGGTGCGGCTGGTGTTTCGCGACGTCAACGGACTCGACGAAATCACCGACACGCTGGCCGGCACCACCGATTTGTACGAGGTGCTGATCGCCCATGCCTTGCAGCATGCGGAAAGCGCGGCGCGCGCGCGCCATGGCACGCCGCGCAATCCCGGTGGCTCACCGCAATCATTGGTGGTGTTCGCGCTGGGCAAGCTCGGCGGCGGCGAGCTCAATTTTTCCTCCGACGTCGATCTGGTGTTGGCGTACGCCGAAGGCGGTGCGACCGACAGCGCGCGTCCGATCGACAATGCCGAGTTCTTCACGCGGGTCGCTCGCGAATTCGTGCGTTTGTTGGCCGATGTAACCGCCGACGGAATAACCGCGCGCGTCGATCTGCGCCTGCGGCCGTTCGGCGATTCCGGCCCCGTCGCTGCATCGTTCGCGGCAATGGAGCAGTACTACCAGCGCGAGGGCCGCGACTGGGAGCGCTACGCGTGGATAAAGGCGCGACCGGTGGCGGGCGATCCCGTGGCGGGCAAGCGCCTGCTCGAAATGCTGCGGCCATTCGTCTATCGCCGCTATTTCGACTACACCGCGCTGGCGGGGCTGCGCGACATGAAGGCGTTGATCGATGCGGAAGTCGCGCGGCGTGATCTCGCGGATCACCTGAAGCTTGGCGCCGGGGGCATCCGCGAGATCGAGTTCGTGGTGCAGTTGCAGCAGTTGATCCGTGGCGGCCGCGACGCCAGCCTGCGCGCCCGTGGCTTGTTGCCTGCATTGGATGCCTGCGCCGCGCGTGGCTATGTGTCGCAAAAGCGCGCACGCGAATTGCGCGAGGCGTACCTGTTCCTGCGGCAACTGGAAAATCGCGTGCAGATGTTCGGCGATCGCCAGACGCACGTGCTGCCCTCCGACCCGACAACGCGCGCGCGTGTCGCGCGGTCGCTGGATTATCCGGACTGGCAAGCGTTGATCGCCGCGCTGAATCGGCAGCGTGAAAAGGTCACCGCGATTTTCGCGGACGTGTTGCAACCCGAGAGCGGCGCTGGCCGCGCCGATGGGCGCACTGCGGCCGGCGATGGCGTGCGGCTGTGGCAGCGCGTGCGCGAGGACGGACTGGAACATGCCATGCTGAAGGCCGCGGGTTTCGTGCCGCCCGAAGCCTGCGCCGATGCCTTGCGACAAGTGGCGGGCGTACGCGGTCTCAGTGCGCGCGGAGCACGACGCATCGAGCAGCTGATGCCCGACCTGATCGACGCGGCGGCCGCGACCTCGGCGCCGGCCGATGCGCTGGTGCGGCTGTGCCGATTGGTGCAGGCGGTGGCGCGGCGTTCGGCCTATCTCGCATTGCTGCAGGAACAATCGGCCGCGCGCGCGCGCGTGGCGGCGCTGTGCGCCGAAAGCGCTTTTCTCGCCGAAGACGCCATCGCGCAACCGCTGCTTCTCGATGATGTGCTGGCGCCGCGGGTGAACTATCTCGCCCATGGCGCGGCGAACATGCGCGCCGAACTCACCCGGCAGCTTGCAGTGCTGCAGGGCGGCGATGCCGAGGCGACGCTCTCGGCGATCGCTGAATGGCGCGGCAGTTACCGGATGCGCACGGGCCTTGCTTTCCGCGATGGCGTCGCCGATGCGACGGTGACCGCGCGTTCGCTTGCGGAGCTCGCCGACACCGTCATCGGCGCGGTGCTGGATCTGGCCGAACGCGAATTGATCGCGCAGCACGGACGTCTCCCCGGTGACGGCAGCGGAATCGCGGTACTGGGCTATGGGAGCCTCGGGGGCGAGGAACTCGGGTTCAATTCAGACCTCGACTTGGTATTCGTGTACGACGCCGCACGTGGCGAGTCGATCAGCGATGGCGTACGACCGCTGGATGGGACGCGCTGGTATGCACGTCTTGCGCAGCGTGTGGTGCACTGGTTGTCGGCGCCGACGCGCGGCGGCCGTCTTTATGAAGTCGACACGCGGCTGCGGCCGGACGGTGGCAAGTCGTTGCTGGTTGCGAGCCTGCCGGCGTTCGTCGCCTATCAACGTGAACGCGCGTGGACCTGGGAACAGCAGGCGCTGGTGCGCGCGCGTGCGGTGGCGGGGGATGTGGCATTGGGCACGGAATTCGCTCGCGAACGCGGCGAGGTGCTCCGCACGCCACGCAATCCGGTGCAGGTCATCGCGGACGTCCGCAGGATGCGCAGCGAATGGCGCAAGCAACGCGATCGTTCCGATGCCGCCACGCTCGATTTGAAACAGGGCGCCGGTGCGTTGCTGGACATCCAGTTCCTGCTGCAGGGATTGGTATTGCTGCACGCGCACGTGCATCCGGGGCTCGCCGCGCGCGGCGACACGCCGCATCTGTTGGCCGCCTGCGCAGAGGCCGGCGCGCTTGCTGCAGGGGATGTCGACGCGCTGGCCATCGCACACTCCGAACTGCTGTCGCGCGCCATGTCGGCGACGCTTGCGGGACAGCATCGCGTGGTGCCACGAGACCTGGTGCTGGATGCGCGCTGCAAGAAGGTGCTGGACGTGGCGCGCCGCGCGGGGTTCGACTTCGGCGCGGCCTGACGCGCTACTTTGGAGGTCAGGCTTCGCATACGCTCGGACCGACCTACATTGGGTTGCACACACGACGTGCGGCAAACGGGATGGCGCTTCCGGCGCGCGGGTGACGGAAAAGCTACGGCGTGCGCGCAGCCATCCGCGCGCGCAGCTCGGCCGCGACGGCTTGCGTCTCCCGCAATGGCGCCACCGCGCCGCGTGTCTCTCCTGCCTCGGTGAGCAGACCGCGCTCGCGCAGCGCGTCATGGAAGCGCGCGATCTTTTCCGGCAGCGGCGCGGTGCTTGCGGTGTGTACCGGCACGCCCACGGCGCAGGCTTCGGACAACATGTTCACCGAGTCGGGCGTGACCACGACGTGGTCGGCCCAGCCCAGCAGACCCGGATAGGGATTCGTCCCTTCGCCGTTCCAGAAAGTGCCCGGGATCTCCGCGATCGCGTCGCGGAGTTGTTTCGCGAATGCCGCCGGGGTGCGTCGCGAAGTGGTCGCCAGCACACTGCCTGTTTTCGCAACTGCGCGCGTGGTTGCCAGCAACTGTTTTGCCAGCGCGCCGTCGAACTCGATTCCGCGTCGCGGGCCACCGACCAGCAATGCAACGCGCGGCCGCGGCAAAGTCTCGAAATCGGGAAACGCCTCGCGGCCTGACGCCAGCCAGCCATCGTCGATGGGATGCAGCGAGCCCAGCGTATGCAGCACATTTGCGCCTTCGAGCCGGTCGTGGCGCGGCGCAATCACGGCATCCCAATTTCGAGGGTCGATGCGCGGGTCGAGGACCTGCACGGTGTAGCAATCGCCGTCGGAGAGGTCGCGCAGCATGCGCGTCAGCAGCGCCGCACTGCGGCCGCATCCGATCGCGACGTCCGGCCAGGGCGCCTCGAAGCCCGCCCGGTCACGTGGCGCCAAGGCCAGGCGTCCGCCCGGGATGCGTCGTGGCGCGAACCACGCCCACGGCGCGCGCAGTGGCAACGTCAGCACGCGCGCAGACACGCCCATCGCGGAGGCGAGTGCCAGCGCCTGGCGCTCGTTGCCGGCAGCGCCGTCGCTGATGACCCATGCGTTTTGGGGCGGACGTGGCATGTGGTTGCGCGAGTAGATGTCGCGTGATTATGCGGGAGATTGCGCGGCGGATAGACTCTCGCCTGTTCGGGTTTTGCAGAGTCTCGTCATGCTGCCGACTTGGGAAATCGCCGTTCGTTTGTTGCTGGCCGCGGTGCTGGGCGCGGTGATCGGCTTCGACCGCGAGCGTCACACTTGGGCGGCGGGCCTGCGCACGCACATGTTGGTGTGTCTGGGCGCGGCGCTGGCGATGATCGTTTCGGCGTTCGCGTTCTCGGACATCCTCCAGCATTGGCCGCGCGTGGTGCTGGATCCGTCGCGCATCGCTGCGCAGGTGATCAGCGGCATCGGCTTTCTCGGCGCAGGCACCATCATGTTCATGCACCGCGAGAACGTGATCCGCGGGCTTACCACCGCGGCAGGTCTCTGGACGGTGGCGGCGATCGGGCTGGCGGTCGGTGGCGGCATGTACGCAGCGGCGGTGATCGCGACGGCGGTCGCGTGGGTGATCCTGGCAATGCTGAAACCGCTGGAGCGCCGCTTCGCGCTCCGCAAAACGCTGCCGCAGGTGCGGTTGCGCTTCGCCGGTCGCGCGTCGCTGGCCGCGGTCGAACAGGTGCTGATGGGCCGCGAGCTCGCGGCCAGCACCGTCGTCACCCGAAGCATCCCCGACGATGGCGACGAGGTGACGGTGGAATTCGCGCGCAGTTTCGAGCGCGCCGCGCTGGGGCCTCTGGCCGACGCACTGCGTGCGCTGCCGGGCGTCGAAGGGGTGTCGCTGGACGTCACCTCGCGTGCAAGCTGACGCGGGGCGTCGACGCGCTGCGCTAGAATTCTCGTTCATTCAAGTCGACGCCGCTTGGCGGCTCGGCTTGATGCCCAACGATCCAATGGAATTCCAAGCATGTCTCCCCAGCCTGCCTCATCCTTCCCCGTCGGCGAACCCGCCAACGCCAAGCGCCGCTACGAGGTGACCGAAGCCGACCTGCCGCTGGCCTGCCCGCTGCCGGAGATGACGCTGTGGAACTCGCATCCGCGCATCTACCTGCCGATCGTGGATGACGGCGGCGCCAGCGTGTGCCCGTATTGTGGTGCCGAGTACGTGCTGAAGCGCGCCGACGCTCCGGAATGACGTGCTGCGCCAGGCAGCTTGCGCGCCGACGGTGGCGGTTCCTCCGGGCGTCCAACGAAAACCGGCAGGCCTGGGGTTTCAATCGGGGCGCCGCGTCCGCCGTGCGTGGGCGCATTTCTTGCATACTTTTTGGGCATGCCCATTGCCCTCGTCCCGCAGGGACCCGTGACCGAGCCCGCCGCCACGCCGCGCCCCTTGACCGTCGTCCAGCTGCTGCCGGCGCTGGAGAATGGCGGCGCCGAGCGCTCGACGCTGGAAGTCTCGCGCGCGTTGGTCGCGGCGGGGCATCGCTCGGTGGTGATCTCCACGGGCGGGCGCATGGTCGAGCGGCTGGAACGCGAGGGCGGCGAGCACGTCGTGCTGGATGTCGGCTCCAAGTCCCTGCGCAGCGTGACCAAAATCGGCGCCCTGCGCCGCGCGCTGACCGAGATCGGACCGGACATCGTGCACGCCCGTTCGCGGGTGCCGGCGTGGCTGGCATGGTTCGCGCTGCGCGGCATGCGCCCGCGGCCGCATTTCGTCACCACAGTGCACGGGCTGAATTCGCCGGGCCGCTGGAGTGGCATCATGACCCGCGGCGATCGGGTGGTCGTGGTGTCGCAGACCGTGCACGATTTCGTATTGAGCCACTATCCGCGCGTGAACGCCGCCCGGCTCACCATCATTCCACGCGGCATCGATCCCGATGCGTTTCCCTACGGCTATCGGCCGGACGACATCTGGCGCGACCAGTTTTTCGGCGAATTCCCGCAGCTCGCCGGCGCGCCGTTGCTGACGCTGCCGGGGCGCGGCACTCGATTGAAGGGTCACGCGGACGCAATCGCGCTGGTCGCCGGTTTGCGTGAGCGCGGCGTGGACACGCGCCTGCTGCTGCTGGGGGTAGTCGAGGCCGGGCGCGAAGCTTACCTGCGAGAATTGCAGACGCTGGCGCACACGCGCGGCGTTGCCGACATCGTGGCATTCTCGCCGCCGCGCCACGACGTGCGCGACGTGTTCGCGGTGTCCGATCTGGTTCTGCAACTCTCCAACAAACCGGAAAGCTTCGGGCGCACCGTGATCGAAGCGCTGTCGCTGTGCCGGCCGGTGCTGGGCTATGCGCACGGTGGCGTTGGCGAACTGTTGGCGGAACTTTATCCTGCCGGCCGCGTGCCTGTCGGCGACGTGGACAAGTTGATCGACCGCGCCGCCGAACTGGTGGGCCGTGCGCCGCCGATCCCGCCGATGCAGCGTTACCGGCTTGCCGACATGCAAGGCTCGGTGCTGGCGCTGTATCAGGAACTGGCGGCGGAGCCGCGCGAATAGCTGCATAAAAATCCCGTTCGTCCTGGGCGTAGGCGCGACGCGCCGAAGTCGAAGGGCCGGCGTTTCGACTTCGTTCGCTGTGCCGCTACGCTCGACGCGAACGGTCCGTTTGGATTGATGCACGGCTCATTCGCCGCTCCGCTTGGCTGCGCGCCGTCGACCCGCGACAATGGGGGCTTGTCCTCAGCAGGCCCAGCCGTCCATGTCCGACACCCCCAAGATCATCTACACGCTCACCGACGAGGCGCCGTTCCTCGCCACGGCTTCGCTGCTGCCGATCATCGACGCGTTCACCGGTTCCGCGGGCGTGAACGTGGAGACGCGCGACATTTCGCTGGCCGGGCGCATCCTGTCGCAATTTCCGGACGTGCTGAAGGACGGCCAGAAGGTGTCCGATGACTTGGCCGAACTGGGCCGTCTTGCGCTGGAGCCTGCCGCCAACATCATCAAGCTGCCCAATATTTCGGCGTCGCTGCCGCAGATGAAAGCCGCGATACGCGAATTGCAAGGCAAGGGCTACGCGCTGCCGGACTACCCGGGCGAACCGAAGAACGACGTCGAGAAGGACATCAAGGCTCGCTACGACAAGGTCAAGGGCAGCGCGGTGAATCCCGTGTTGCGCCAGGGCAACTCTGATCGCCGGGCGCCCCCGTCGGTGAAGGATTACGCGCGCAAGCACCCGCACAAGATGGGCAAGTGGAACGCCGGTTCCGAAACCCATGTCGCGCACATGGAATCGGGTGATTTCTACGGGACCGAAAAATCGGCGACATTGGTCAAAGCCGGTGCCTTGAAGATCGTGTTGGATGGCGCCGACGGCAAGCAGCGCGTGCTGAAGGAAGGCATCAAGGTTCAGGCGGGCGAAATCGTCGACGCCGCGGTGATGTCGCGACGTGCGCTGGCCGCTTTCATCGATGCGCAGATCGCCAACGCGCGCGCCTCGGGCGTGCTGTTCTCGGTGCACTTCAAGGCCACCATGATGAAGGTGTCCGACCCCATCATGTTCGGGGTGGTGGTTGAGGCATTCTTCCGCGACGTGCTGGCCTCCCACGGCGATGTGCTGAAGCGCGCCGGCTTCAATCCCAACAACGGGCTGGGCGATCTCTATGCCTGTCTCGCGAAACTGCCGGAAGACCAGCAGGCCGCGATCAGGGACGACATCGAGGTGCAGTACACCGCGCGGCCGCATCTCGCGATGGTCGACTCCGACAAGGGCATCACCAACCTGCACGTGCCGTCCGACGTCATCATCGATGCGTCGATGCCGGCGATGATCCGCGATTCCGGCAAGATGTGGAACGCCGACGGCGAGCGCCAGGATTGCAAGGCCGTGATCCCCGACCGCAGCTACGCCGGCATCTACGAAGTGGTGATCGAGGATTGCAAGGCCCACGGTGCGTTCGATCCGGCCACCATGGGCAGCGTGCCCAACGTCGGCCTGATGGCCGACAAGGCCGAGGAATACGGTTCGCACGACAAGACCTTCCAGATGCCGGTGGACGGCACGGCGCGCGTCACCGATCTGGATGGCAACGTGATCTTCGAACACAAGGTCGAGGCCGGCGACATCTGGCGCATGTGCCAGACGAAAGACGCGCCGGTGGCCGACTGGGTGAAGCTGGCGGTGTCGCGCGCGCGCATTTCCGCGACGCCGGCGCTGTTCTGGCTGGACAAGCGTCGCGCGCACGACGCGCAGGTGATCACCAAGGTCGAGCGTTATCTGAAGGATCACGATACGTCCGGCCTCGACATCCGCATCCTCGCGCCGGAAGACGCGATGCGGCATTCGCTTGCGCGCATCCGCGACGGCGAGGACACCATCTCGGTGACCGGCAACGTGTTGCGCGACTACCTCACGGACCTCTTCCCCATCATGGAGCTCGGCACCAGCGCCAAGATGCTGTCGATCGTGCCGCTGATGGCGGGCGGCGGCCTGTTCGAAACCGGCGCCGGTGGGTCCGCGCCCAAGCACGTGCAGCAGTTCGTGGCCGAGGGTTATCTCCGCTGGGATTCGCTGGGCGAATTCCTGGCGCTGGGCGCGTCGCTGGAACACCTTGCCCGCGCGTACGACAACCCGCGCGCGAAGGTGCTGGCGGATGCGCTGGACAAGGCGATCGGGCGTTTCCTCGAAAACAACAAGTCGCCCGCGCGCAAGGTCGGCGAGATCGACAACCGCGGCAGCCATTTCTATCTCGCGATGTACTGGGCATGCGCGCTGGCCGACCAGCAGGACGATGGGGAGCTGGCGAAGCGCTTCGTCGTGCTGGCCGACAAGCTGGAGGCGGCCGAAGGCACCATCGTCGGCGAATTGAACGGCGCGCAGGGCAAGCCGGTGGAGCTCAGCGGTTATTACCGGCCCGACATGAACAAGGTGAGTGCCGCGATGCGTCCAAGCAAGACGTTCAACGCGGCGCTGCAGCTTTTGCGCGACGAGGCGTAGATCGCGGGCGCTCCCGACTTCGACGCCGTGGTATGCCCACGATCAAAAGCTGCATTATCGTGGGCGCGCTCCTGGCTCGCCCGGTTGCCATGCCTCAGTCCATCCGCACGCACTTGATCGCAGCCCTGCGTTCGCCGCTCACGCCGATCTGGCTGGTAATTTTCTTGCTGCCGTTCGGGCGCGCCAGCGAATTCGGCACGCTGCTCTGCATGCTCGGTGCCATCATCCTGTTCGTGCGAGATCGGCGTGCGCTCACCGATCACGCCGGCGCACGACTGTTGCTGTGGCTGTGGGCGGCCTATTTCCTGGCGGCACTGATCTCGGCGCCGGGCGCGGTCGATCCCGCCCGCAGTTGGAACAGTGTGGCGGCATATCTCCGCTTCGCGCCATTCGGGATCTACGTGTGCTTCGCGGTGCGACGCGAATCGCGGTTGAACGCCTTGTGCCTCGCCACCGGCATCGTGGTGGCGTTGTGGGCGCTGGACGCGTGGATGCAGGCGTTGACCGGCTACAGCCTGGGCGGACACGCCGAGATGCAGCGGATTTCGGGCATCTTCGGTGCGGGCAACTTGAAGCTTGGGCCGGTGCTGGCGTCGTTGTCGCCGTTCGTGCTGTGGGCGGCCCGGCGTCGATTCGGGCGCACTGGTTTGATTGCGGCGATGTTGTTCCTGCTGGTGCCGATCCTGCTGGCCGGTTCACGCGCGGCGTGGGTTACCTACGGCGTCGCCTTGCTTGCGTTCTTCTGGCTCGAGGCGCGCACGCCATGGCGTTTCTTGGCGTGGATTCTCGCAGCTTGTGTGGTGTTCGCGCTGGCGATGGGCGTCGCGTGGAAAACGTCTTCCCGTTTCGATGCGCGCATGGATCGCACAATGGTTGCGCTGCACGACAGCCGTCACGCGATCAATTACGCCGCCAGCGGCCGCCTTGATATCTGGCGCGTGACGGCACGGATGTTCGCCGCGCATCCGGTCGTCGGCGTTGGCGTGCGCGATTTTCGCGAAGCCTACCCGCACTATGCGCCGCCCAACGACCATTTCGTCACCGAGGAAGCCTGCGGGGTGGGCGAGGGCGCGTGCCATCCGCATCAGATCGTTCTGGAAGTAGCCGCCGACACCGGGGTGATCGGGCTGCTGTTGTGGCTCGCGGCTGTTGGGTGGGCGCTGCGTGCGTGGCGAAGCGTGGGACAGGATGCGCGGCGTCGCGCGCTCCCGGTAACCGTGGCACTGGCGGCGATGATGTTCCCGCTCAACACGCATCTCGCGTTCTATTCGGCATGGTGGGGATTGTTGTTCTGGTGGCTGCTCGCGCTGTGGTGCGCGGCGTTGTACGCGGACGTGCCCGACGACGCGCCCGTCAAACTGCCGCGTGTACGAATGAGGAACGTCGCGGATGGCGCGTGAAAAATTCTCGCTGGTGATCATCACGTACAACAACGCCGGCACGCTGGAGCGCTGCCTTGCCGCCGCGGATTTCGCGGATGAGATCGTGGTGCTGGATTCGGGATCGATCGATGCAACGATCGAGGTCGCGAAGCGCCACGGCGCGCGCTTCGCAACGCATCCGTTCGATGACTACGGTCCGCAGAAGCAGCGCGCGATCGACATGGCGGCGCACGACTGGATCCTGAATCTCGATGCCGATGAAATCCTATCGCCCGGCACCCGCGCGGTGATCGAACGCGCGCTTGAAAACCCGAACGCCGCGGGCTTTCGTCTGCCGCGTCGCGAAAGGATGTTCTGGAGCGTGCAGCATCCGTGGAGCCACCGCAACGGCCACTTGCGCCTGTTCGACCGCCGGCGCGGACGCATGAACGCGGTGCCGGTGCATGCGGCGGTCGAGGTGGATGGACCGGTCGAGACCCTGCGGCGCGCCGACTTCGTCAACATGGGCGACGACGATATCGCGGCACGCGTCGCCAAGATCAACCGCTACTCGTCCGGCATGGTGGCCGACAAGCTGGCACGCAAGCAAGGTTTTAGTGGCCCGATGATGCTGGTGTATCCGCCGATCTTCTTCGTGCGGCAATACATCTTCAAACGCTACTTCCTGTCCGGCTGGGCGGGCTTAGTCGCCAGTGTGCTGGGATCGTTCTACGTGTTCCTGAAATACGCGAAGTTGCGCGAGGCGCGCGAACGCGCGAAGGATCGATAAGCCGGGAGCCCCGATGCAGGTGCGCAGCGCCGACTGCGTTTGCAGGACTGCAAACGCGGACCGCGCAGCCGGCCCGAAGGCGGAGCGAAGCGAACACGCGCGAAGCGCGAGCGACATGGATGTCGCGGATCAATCCGGGCCGAGCGTTCCCGGATTCCGCTGCGCTCCATCCAGATTACTTTGCTCAATACACCGGCGGCGCCCCCGGCGGGCGCGTCTTGAACCGCTTGTGCGCCCACAGGTATTGCGCGGGCGCTTCGAGCACCATGCGTTCGATCGCGGCGTTGACGCGCGCGGTGTCGGCGACCACGTCCTCGCTGGGGAAATTTTCCAGCGGCGCTTCCAGCCGCAACGCGTACCCGCCTTCCGGCGTGCGGCGATGGAAGAACGGCATCACCGCCGCGCCCGACAAACGCGCGAGATGATGCGTGGCGGTGATCGTCGACGCGGGGATGCCGAAGAACGGCGCGAACACCGAATCCTTGCCGCGCATGTCTTGGTCGGGCGCGTACCAGACGGTGCCGCCGCGTTTCAGGTACTTCACCGTCGCGCGCAACTGGTCTTTGTCGAACATGTTGTCGGCGTAGCGCAGCCGCGCACGCAGCACCATATGTTCGAATACGTCCGAATCCATCCGTCGGTACATCCCGGCGATGCGGATCCGGCGCGAGATCAACCGCGCGCACAATTCCAGGTGCGAGAAATGGCCGCCGACCAGCAGCACGCCCCGGCCTTGTTCGCGCGCAGCTTCCAGGTGTTGCAGGCCTTCGATGTCGACCTTCAGTCGCGCGAGCTTCGCGTCGGACGCGAACCAGCCCAACGCGAACTCGCCCAGCATCTGGCCCATCTCGCGGGTCGCGTCACGGCGTAACGACTCGCGTTGCGAAGCATCCATTTCGGGAAAACAAAGCTCCAGGTTGCGTGCGATCACATGCCGGCGCGCGCGCAGCAGCGGCGAGATCGCGGCACTGAAGGCCGCACCCAGCGCCAGGATCCAGCGTGCCGGCAACCACACCACGACGCGGATGAAGCCGACACCGAGCCACGCCGGCCAGTGGCGCGGCGCGAGCAGCTTGCGTGGAAACGGCGGTGGCACGGACATGGCGGGCGATGATAGCAAGCGGTGGCATTTCAGCAGGGCGGGAAGAGCGCAGCGCATCCCCGCCGAGGGAGAGCCATCGCACATCGAAACACGTAGGGCGGGAGAAGCGCAGCGTATCCCGCCGGCAGGATCACCCGAAGGCGGGTTGTCACCCGCCCTACTGCGCAACGCGCGCGGGGAGTGCTATCACGCGCGCAGCATATCCCGCCATGAATGACCCGGCGGCGGGTTGTCACCCGCCCTACGGTTCAACCCAGCATCGCCGCGATCTTCGCCAGTTGCGCGGCCGCGACGTCGCGCCGCGCCTGCGCGTCGGCTTCGGGATCGGCGCCGTCGCGGTGGAGTTCGGCGGCCGGCAATTCTGCGAAGAATCGCGACGGCTTCTGCTTGAACGCTTGACCGTAACGCCGTCCCTGCACGCTGTAGCTCATGTGCAACAGTTCCTTGGCTCGGGTGATGCCGACGTACAACAGCCGCCGTTCCTCGTCCAGGCGCCCCTCGTCGATCGCGCCTTCGTGCGGCAGCGTGCCGTCCTCGCAGCCGACGATGTGCACCGAATGGAATTCCAGCCCCTTCGCCGCGTGCAGCGTCATCATCCGCACCGCGTCGCCGCCGTCGTCCTTGTCCGCGTGGCTGAGCAGCGCGAGTTGCGCGGCCAGGTCGCCCGCGCGCGCCTTGCCCGAATCCATCGCGCGGAACCAGCCCGTCAGTTCGCGCACGTTGCCTAGCCTGCGTTCCTGCAGCGCCGGATCGCGCGCGCCCTGCGCCAGGTGTTCCATGTAGCGGGTGCGCTCCAGGATTTCTTCGACCAACTCGGCGGCCTTGGCATGCTTTGCATGCTGCGACAGGGAGTCGACCAGATCGACGAAACCCGCCAGCGCCGCGGCCGGTCGCGCCGCCAATTGCTGCAGGGCCACCGGGCTGTGCGCCGCGCGCAGCATCGAAAGATGTTTCGATTGCGCCAGCTCGCCCAGTTTCTCCAGCGTGGTCGCGCCGATCTCGCGGCGCGGCACGTTCACCACGCGCAGGAACGCCGCATCATCGTCCGGATTGGCGACCAGTCGCAGGTACGCCAGCACGTCCTTGACTTCTGCACGATCGAGGAAACTCAACGCGCCGGTCAGGTGATACGGAATGCGGCTCAATTGCAGCGCCTTTTCCAATGGTCGCGCCTGGTGATTGCCACGGTACAGCACCGCACAATCCGACCACGCGAGTTGGTGTTTGTCCCGCAGGTACATGAGTTGCGAGGCGACGCGCTCGGCTTCGTGTTCGGCGTCGCGGCACTCCAGCACCCGAATGCGCTCGCCGTCCCCGTGCGCGCTCCACAACTTCTTGGGATGCGCGTGCGGATTGTGGGCGATCAGCGCATTGGCCGCACGCAACACGCGCTGCGCGCAGCGGTAGTTCTGCTCCAGCTTCACCACGCGCAGCTTCGGATAGTCCTGCGACAGCTTGTCGAGGTTGCCGGGGTCGGCGCCACGCCATGCGTAGATCGACTGGTCGTCGTCGCCCACGCAGGTGAACGCGCCGCGCTCGCCGGCCAGCAGTTTCAGGAACGCGTATTGCGCGGCGTTGGTGTCCTGGCATTCGTCCACCAGCAGGTAGCGGATGCGTTCGCGCCACGCCGTGCGCACTTCCTCGTCGCGCTCCAATACCGCGACCGGCAGCCGGATCAAATCATCGAAATCCACCGCGTTGAACGCGGCCAGCCGCTTCTGGTACGCGGCATAAAGTTGCGCGGCTTCCAGTTCGCGCGGCGCGCGTGCGGCATCGAGCGCCTCATTGGGCGTCAGGCCGTCGCTTTTCAGGCGCGACAGCAGCGAGCGCAACTGGAACAGCTTGTCCGATTTCACCGCCGCGCCGGCCAATTCCTTCACCAGTCCCGCGCTGTCGTCGGCGTCCAGTATCGAAAAGCCGCGCCGCAACCCGGCGCGCGCATGTTCGATCTGCAGGAACTTCAGACCCAGTGCGTGGAACGTGCACACGCTCAAATCCTCGGCGGCGTCGCCCCTGATGCGCCTGGCGACGCGCTCGCGCATCTCGCGCGCGGCCTTGTTGGTGAAGGTGATCGCGGCGATCTTCGCGGCCGGCACCAGCCCCCGTTCGATCAGGTGCGCGATTTTTTCGGTGATCACGCGCGTCTTGCCCGAGCCTGCGCCGGCCAGCACCAGCAGGGGGCCGTCGACGTACTCTACGGCGGCGCGTTGTGGGGGGTTGAGCATGGGTTGGGTCCGAACGACAACCGACAATGTTACCGTGTCGGCTTTCGTCCTTGAGGACCCCGATCCATGGCTGCACCCGACTGGACGCGCCCACACTGGAGCCGCGACGAGGCCACGGCCATGCTGGTCTATTTCGTGTTCGGCGAATTTCCCGCGGAGCCGAAGCTCGACCTCAGCGCGCACGGCAGCCACGGTTTGCCGCAAGGTGTCGAAATCCTGCGCATTCCGAAGGACAGGCTGGCCCATTGGCAAGGGCATCCGCTGCGCGGCGCGCTGGGCGAAATCCTGCGCGAAGGCAACCCCGACGCGTTCGGGTTCGCGCGCAAGGCGCCCGAGTGTCTGATGCTGCGCGGCGAATTGACCGATGCCGATTCGCTCGGGTATTTGCGCGACACGCTGGGCGTCGTTGCCGCACTGCTGGACGCGGGCGGTGTCGCGGTGGTCGATCCGCAGATCCTGGAAATGTTCTCCGCCGACGACTGGCGCGCACGCCATGCGGACGACGCGATCGCCGCGCCGCGCAACCACGTGCTGGTGCTGTGTCAGGACGACACGAACGACACGGCGTGGATCAAGACCCGCGGCATGCGCAAGTTCGCGCGCCCCGACGTCAGCATCCGCCGCGTGCCGCAATCCGAAGTGCAGCGCGCGGGCGCGGTCGCGGCGCAGCTCGTCGAACTGCAGGCGCGCGGGATGCGCTTCGGCGACAGTTCGACTGTCGACGTCGAAGGTTTGCCGGGCGGCTTGAAGATCAAGCGCGGCGGTTCGCTGGACGATCCCGAGTTCAACAATACGCATCTCGAATTATCTTGGCCGAAGGCGTAGCGAATCTCTTTTGCTCGTCATGACCCAGTGACGTATCAGATTGCGGGAAAGACACTGGATTCCGGCCTGCGCCGGGATGACGAGAATGGTGGGTGGCGATTGCCCGGCGCAGTTGCTTCGTGAATCGTCTAACCTTGCAGCATGCGCATCTCGTCCTCCATCGACATCCCCGAATCGGAATTGACCGAGCGCTTCCTGCGCGCGGACGGTCCGGGCGGGCAGCACGTCAACCGCACCGAAAGCGCGGTGGAACTGCGCTTCGATGTCGCGCATTCCCCGTCGCTGCCGGAACCGGTGCGTGCGCGCATGCTGTCGCGCCACGATCGTCGGCTGACCGATGAAGGCATGATGGTGATCCAGGCACGGCGCTTTCGCGATCAGGCGCGCAATCGCGACGACGCGCGCGAACGCCTGATCGAAATCATCCGTGCTTCGCTTACGCCCCCGAAAAAGCGCGTGGCGACCAGGCCGACGCGCGCCTCGAAAGAACGCCGTCTCGCCGGCAAGAAGCAGCGCGGCACCGTGAAGCGCAATCGTGGTCGCGCCTGGAGCGAGGATTGAATACCGGCGCGTCGCAACCATCGCTGCCCGCAACATTGTCGCCGTCGGTACCGCAGTTCCCCGACGGCGCGTGGCGTCACGCGTTTCGGACATGGGTGAAGGCAAGCGGTTGGCGATTGGAAGGCGATCTGCCCGACGTTGCGAAGCTGGTGCTGATCGTCGCACCGCATTCCTCGTGGTGGGACGGTATCTGGGGATTGCTGTTCAAAGTTGCATTGGGCGTGGACATCAGCTTCATGGCCAAGCGCGAGTTGTTCCGCTGGCCATTGGGCCCATTGCTGCGCAGCCTGGGCGGCGTGCCGATCGCGCGCGGCGAAGCGGCCGACGTGGTGGGGCAGATGGTCGAACGGTTCCGTGCCAGCGAACGCCTGTGGCTGGGGATCGAGCCCGAAGGCACCCGCAAGGCCGTGACAAGGTGGAAATCCGGCTTCTGGCACATCGCGCGGCAGGCCGGCGTGCCGATCCTGCCAGGCTATTTCGACTATCCGCGCAAGGTGATCGGATTGGGCCCGTTGTTCCAGCCCTCCGATGACAAGGAAGCCGACCTCGCGGCGTTACGCGCGTTCTACAAGCCATTCCGAGGCAAGCACCGTGGGGTGTGAGCCGGCCGGACCATTCCGCCTGCGCCGTCCCGACAGCTACGGTATGATCCGCCTTTGGCAGTAGAGGGGATTGTCGTGTCCAGCGTGCAGTCGCAACGGATCGCCGGTGCATCCTCCGGGCCGGCGGATGATATGCCAGCGATGGGGCGTTTGCCGCGCCAGTTGTCGCCGCGCGAGCGCGAACTGTTCGCCAGCATCGGCCAGCGCATCGAATTGGACGCCGGCCGCGCCGTATTCCGGCGCGGCGAATTCGGCCGCAGCATGTTCGTGATCGAATCCGGACGCATCCTGCTGGAGTTCGCGGGTGACCTGCCCGACAAGCTGATCGGTCCCGATGAATACTTCGGAGAGCTCGCGTTGTTCGTGGGCAACCACGCGCGCTCGGGCAGCGCGCTGGCTGCCGAGCCCTGCGTGGTCTACCTGATCGACCCCGACGCCTTCGAGAAACTCATGCGGCGCGAACCGCTGCAGATGGCGCAGTTCATGCTGCGCTCGTTCACCTACCTCGTGGCCAGCGAGCAGCAGTTGATCGCCAACTACAAGCGCCGCAACGAAGACCTGATGCAGACGCTGGATTCGCTGCGCCAGACGCGCGACCAGTTGCAGCTCGCGCGCCGGCAGGTGTGCACCGACGACCTGACCGGGCTGTGCAATCGCCGTGGCCTTTACCAGTTCCTCGAAAATGCCGCCGAGGTGCGCGATCGCCATCGCCGCTTCGGCCTGCTGCTGGTCGACGTCGACCGCTTCAAGCAGATCAACGACCAGTCCGGGCATCTTTTGGGTGACGACGTGCTGCGCGCGATCGCGGCGGAAATCCAGGACGCCGCGGGCGCCACCGACCTTCCGTGCCGGCTTGGCGGCGACGAGTTCGCGCTTTTGACCCAGGTGAAGGACCAGAACGAGTTGACCGAACGCGCGCAACGCATCGTCGAAGGCGTGCGCCAGTTGCGCTTCGCCAAAAGCGCGCCGGACCTCGCGGTGTCCGTCAGCGTCGGCGGCGGCTTGTGCAGCGACGACAGCGAGTGGTCGGTCTGGTACAGCGAAGCGGATTGCGCGCTGTACCACGTCAAGGGTTCCGGCGGCGACGGCGTGCATGTGATGGGCTGATGAAAAAATATCCGCGCGAGCGGATATTTTTGTAGTTGTCGTTCCGGGTCCAAAGTCACTGGGTTCCGGCTTTCGCCGGAATGGTGAAAAATCGGAATGACGAAAAAGTTTGTCGTCATCCCGGACGCCGCGAAGCGGCGATCCGGGGTCCGGGTTTCCCCTTCTCCCTCCGGGAGAAGGTGGCGCGAAGCGCCGGATGAGGGTCCGGGTTTCGCGTAAATCCGGTTGACAGCTCTTCCGAACCCTCACCCCCGCGCTACGCGCGCGGCCTACAGCCGCCTCTCCCGGTGGAAGAGGGGCCAAAGCAGGCACCCGCCAGGGCAATCCCATGACCGCCGAAATCCACCAGTTCGAAACCGCCCCCGGTCCCGGCCGCATGGCCACCCCGCAACTGCGCACGCTGGTGGTGTGCGACATCGCCGATTCCACCGCGCTGGTCGAGCGCATGGGCGACCAGAACGCCGCCAACATCATCCGCAAGCACGACCGCCTCGCGCGCGCGCTGGTGGAACAGCACCGCGGCCGCGAGATCGACAAGACCGACGGCTTCCTGCTGATGTTCGAACGCCCCATCCAGGCCGCCGCGTTCGCGCTGGATTACCAGCGTGGCCTGAAACACATGTCCGCGGCCGAAGGCGTGGTGGTGCGCGCGCGGGTCGGCATCCACATGGGCGACGTGGTGATCTGGGAAAACGCGCCCGAAGACGTATCGCGCGGCGCCAAGCCCACCGAGGTGGAAGGCCTGGTGAAACCCGTGGCCGCGCGTCTGGCGCAACTGGCGCGCCCCCAGCAGATCCTCATGTCGTCGGCCGCGGCCGGCATCGCGCACCGCGCCGAGGGCGAACTGGGCGCGAAGGCCGCCGAGCGCGTGCACTGGAAAACGCACGGCCGCTACCGCTTCAAGGGCGTGCCCGAAGCCATCGAAGTGGTGGAAGTGGGTGAAGACGAAGTCGCGCCGCTGCACGCGCCGAAATCCGGCCGCACCGCCAAGCGCATCCTGCCGTGGTGGCGGCGCCCGGTGACCCTGGTGGCCGAGGCCGCGATGCTGTTGATCGCCGTCGGCGTCACTGCATGGTTCCTGCTGCAGAGTCCGCCCACGCTGGCGTTCGCCGCGCGCGACTGGGTGGTGGTCGGCAACCTGCACAACCTCACCGGCGACAAGCTGTACGACCAGTCGGTCGATTCCGCGCTGCGCATCAGCCTCGACCAGTCGCAATACGTCAACGTGCTGCCGGAAGTGTCGGTGCAACAGACCTTGCAGCGCATGGAATTGAACCCCGACAAGACCGACGTCACCCGCGCCATCGGCGCGCAGGTCGCGCTGCGCGAAGGCGCGCGCGCGTTGATCCTGCCCACCGTCGCCGACGTCGGCGGCCGCGTGCGCGTCACCGCCGAAGTGATCGACCCCAACACTCAGGCCACGGTGTATTCGGTGTCCGCCGACGGCCTCGGCGCGCAATCCGTGCTGCCCTCGCTGGACAGCGTCAGCAAGCAGTTGCGCGGCAAGCTGGGCGAAGCGCTGGCGATGGTGTCCAGGCAATCGCAGCCGCTGGCGCAGGTGGCGACGCCGGACTTGAATGCGTTGAAGGCGTATTCGTTGGGGGAGCACGCATTCAACAAGGCTGATCTGAAAAGCGCAGAATCGTACTTCGAGGAAGCGTTGCGCATCGATCCGCAATTTGCGTTGGCGCACATCGGACTCGCCAAAATCTTCGATGGTGAAAACAAGCCGGATGAGGCACTAAACCAAATCCAAGCGGCGCAGGTGGACCGCGCGCGCCTTTCCGCTCGTGATGCGTTGTATGTAGACGCTTGGGCGGCGAACTACACCGATCCCCAACAGGCTCTTGAGAAATGGAAGCTGCTAACTTCTGTGTATCCAGATTATTTCCCTGGCTTGAACGCCTATGCTTTCCTTCTGTGGGATTACGCAAACCGCTACAAGGAAGCTATCCCCTATCTCCAACAAGCACTGTCGCCCAAAAATCCCCATCGCTCGATAAGTAGCTATTTGCTTGGCGCGCTTGAACTGGAATCGGAACATTACGCGGAGGCTTTGCGTGCCTTTTCAAGGGCGATTTCAGAGGGCGTCAGTTTTCAGAACGCACATTACGCAGCTGCTTATGCTGCTCAACGAAAGTTTCAGGAAGCGACTGCAGTATTGCGACGCGGTAAGGCTTCGGGCGCATCTAATTTCGATATCATTGACGCTGGCATAACGATCGCAATGGCCTTGGATCAAGGCAACTGGCAGCACGCCGACGAGTTGCTCAAGACCACGCAAGCAAAAGCCAACCGGCTAGGCCCTCGTGTGGTGGGGCGATACGAAGGCATGAATTTCAGCCTGAGTGCGCTCGATGGAACACCGGCGAAGAAACGAGTTGCGGCATTGGCGAGGTACATTGCCAATGAAGGCAGAGCACTTGCAAGCGCAAATCGGACCGATCGCCCAGAGTTGAAATTTCAAATCGTGCTCGCAGCATATTTCGCTGCGCACGCTGGCGATACGAAACTTGCAAAGAGCGCGCTGGCCGCTGTCGGTTCCGAATCAGAAGAAGACACTCCCGTGCTTGACAATCTGCGGAGTGTGGCGCAGGCGGAAATCGATCGCGCGTCTGGCAAACCGCAGGCTGCGGTAGCTGCGTTGAAACCATTGATCAAAGGCAGTGAGCTTTACATTACCCACGTCGCGCTGATGGATGCATACATCGATGCCCACAACAATCCCGGAGCGCTTGCCGAAGCCCGCTGGCTGTCCTCTCACCGGGGACAAGCTTATGTGGAAAGCAACATGCAACTGACGCTCGCACCCTTCAACGTCGCTGAATCAAACTTGGCATTGTTGCGTATCGCGGAACTTTCGAGCGCAATGGGCAAAAGAACCGCAAGCCGTGAGTCATTGGCAGCCTTTGAAGCGGCGTGGTCGAAAGCAGGAGAATGGCCTTGGCTGTCAGGCCGCTTGGAAGTGTTGAAAAAACAACTCTGAAGCAGCTTGCAACTATTCGCCTGATCAGAAGCCCATCTTTACCGAGGGGACAATCATCTGCAGGCTGGCATTTGCGTCTGCGTTGAGCAGTTGCGCGTGCGCGCCCATGAAATGGTCCTTGTCGGCTAATGTGGTCGGTGCCAAGCACGACCCCTTGAGATTCACGATGGTTTCGTGCGGCACGCCCAACTCGGCCAGCGCGGCGGCGGGCTTCTGCTCGTAACGGCTGCGGAAGCCGTCGTCATTGGCAAGCTTGTGCAACAGCGCAAGCGAGTGCTCGCGCGACAACTTTGATTCGGCCATGGCAGTTCCCCGAGATGTTGGCAATGGATGGCACAATGCAGGAATCGCGCCATCCATGGCGGCGCAAGTAGAAGCGAGAAACGGGGTCACATGCAAGTACGCCGTTGCGCGATGGTGCTGGTCGAGCCGCGCGAATCCATCGATTTCGATCTTGCCGAACTGGCGCTGGGCGAAACCGGCGTGCGCGAACGGCGCGGCTGGCTGGCGCTGGCCGCGCATTGCGACGAAGAGATTCCGCTGGATGCCGCCGAAGTCGCCGCCTTGGGCGCGCTGTCGCCCGGCCATTGGCAATCGCTGGATGAACTGTCGCAACGGCATCCGCGCACGGTGCTCGAAGCGTTGCTGGCGAAAGGCTTGCTGATCGAGCAGGAACCGGCGGACGAAGCGTCGCGCCGGTTCGCGCAAGCCGACGATGCGGCGCGCGCGGTGCACTGGCGCGGGTTGCCCGCCATCGCGCATCGTCATACCCGCTGGCGCGACGTCGACACCGAGGAAGCCGAGCGGCTTTTCTCCGAAGCCAGTCCGCAGACTTTCCTGGAACGCCTGGGTCCGGCGTTGCCGGTTGTGCCCGAACGCGCGCCGGTGACCTCGCGCCTGCCGCTGGAAAAGCCGTTGCCGTCGCCGCTGGATGCGTTGATGGAGCGGCGCGTCACCTGCCGCAATTACGATCCCGCGCCGTTGTCGTTCGATGCATTTTCCGCGGTGCTGTATCGCGCGTTCGGTGCGCGCGCGGTCAGCGATTACGCGCCCGGCGTGCAACTGCTGAAGAAGGGCGTGCCGTCGGCGGGTGGCCTGCACGCGATCGAAGCATATCTGCTGGTGCAGCGTGTCGAGGGCGTGCCGGCGGGGTTGTATCACTACCATCCGGTCGCGCACGCGCTGGAACCGCTGCGCGAACTGGATGCGGAAGCCGCCGCGTCGCTGGCGCGCCGTTTCGTCGCCGCGCAGGCGTACTACGCCGGGGCGCCGCTGCAGATCGCGCTGGTGTCGCGCTTCGAGCGCAATTTCTGGAAATATCGCAACCACGCCAAGGCATATCGCGCGGTGATACTGGATGCCGGGCACCTGTCGCAGGCGATGTACCTGGCCGCCACCGAGATGAACCTCGGCGCGTTCATCACCGCCGCGATCAACGAAGTCGAAATCGAGCAGGCCTTCGGCCTGGAACCCATGGCCGAAGGACCGCTGGCCGTGTGCGCCTTTGGCGTTCGCGCACAGGAGCGCGTGACGGTCGAGTTCGATCCTGCGCACAAGGTGTGGGACGCGTAGGAATGTAGGGCGGGAGCAGCGTCAGCGAATCCCGCCGACGAGTGGCGGGTCGGAATGTAGGGCGGGAGAAGCGCAGCGTATCCCGCCGCATTGTCACTCCAGTTCCATCGCGCGAACATTGTCGCCGGCGCTCCAATCCGGCGCATACACTCCGCTTAGGACGAGACGATAAAATGTTGAGTACGGCCAATCGGTGACGCTTCGCGCATGCCCGTGTTTCACCGGGTTGTAATGAATGTAATCCATGTGTCGCGCGAAATCTTCGTCGTCGCGAATAACGTGTTCCCAGAAGCGGCGCTGCCAGATGCCGCGTTCGCCTTTCGCGATGCGGCGCGCCGACAATCGCTCCTGTTTGGGCAGCGCACGACAAAATTTGGATTTGATGGCGTGCCAGCGAGCCGAAAAATCCGCGTCGCCTTCCGGCAATGTCCAGATGCAATGCAAATGATCGGGAAGGATCACCGCTGCGTCGATCGTGAAGGGGCGCTGTGCCTGTACGGATGCAAATGCCCCGCGCAAAGCACCGATGTGTTCGATCAGCAACCGCCGCTTTCTTTGCAGCAAGGCGACCGTGAAGAAGAACGTACCGCCAGGAATGTGGGCGCGGATATATCGAGGCATGGGTTTTGTGCCGTTGTAGGGCGGGAGAAGCGTAAGCGGATCCCGCCAGTTGAAATGTGTCACCGTGATTCGGCGGGATGCGCCGCTGCGCGGCTGCTCCCGCCCTACGAATGCTACGAATGCTACGAATGACCGCGGCGGTACTGCACCGCTTCCGCAAGGTGCTCGCGGGCGATGCGTTCGCTGCCGGCGAGGTCGGCGATGGTGCGGGCGACGCGCAGGACGCGGTGGTAGGCGCGCGCGGACACCGAGAGTTTTTCCATCGCGCGCTCCAGCAGCGTGCGTTCGGCGTCGCCGAGCGCGCAGTCGCGTTCGATTTCGCGCACGGCGAGCATCGCGTTGGGTTTGTCGGCGCGTTGCATCGCGATGGTGCGTGCGGCGATCACACGCGCCTGCACGCTGGCGGAATCCTCGTCGTGCGCGCCACGCTTGGCATTGAGTTCCGTCAATGGGAGGCGCGGCACGTCGCTGACGATGTCGATGCGGTCCAGCAGCGGACCGGAGATACGGCCGCGATAGCGCGCGATCGCATCGGGCGTGCATCTACAGCGGCCGTCCGCGTCACCCGCGTAACCGCAAGGGCACGGGTTCATCGCGGAGACAAGTTGGAAGCGCGCGGGGAATTCGGCCTGGCGTGCGGCGCGCGAAATCACAATGCGGCCGGATTCCATGGGTTCGCGCAATACTTCCAGCACGCGGCGATCGAATTCCGGCAATTCGTCAAGGAACAAAACGCCGTATGCGCCAGCGAGATTTCGCCCGGACGCGGATGCGAGCCGCCACCGACCAGCGCGACGCCGGACGCGGTGTGGTGCGGCGCGCGGTACGGACGCTGGCGCCAGCCGCGCACGTCAAAAGGTTCGTTGGCGACAGAGCGCACCGCGCAAGCCTCGATCGCTTCGGTGTCGGTCATCGGCGGCAGGATGCCGGGCAGGCGCTGAGCCAGCATGGATTTGCCGGTGCCGGGCGGACCGATCATCAGCAGGTGACGGCCGCCGGCCGCGGCGATCTCCAGCGCGCGCCGCGCGTGCAATTGTCCGCGCACGTCGGCGAGATCCAGAACGTTGCCGCCATCAGGCTGCGACGCATCGGCCGCAGGCGCGGGCAGCGCACCCATGCCGCGCAAGTGCGCGCAGACGTCGGCCAGCGTGTGCGCGACGCGCACGTCGACGTCGCCGAGCAGCGGCGCTTCGTGTGCATTGCCCGAAGGCACGATCACGCAGCGCTTGCCGTGGCGCGCGCGCAGCAGCGCGGGCAACACACCGGGCACGGGGCGCAATTCACCCGACAAGGCAAGTTCGCCGAGGAATTCGCAGCCTTCCAGCGATTCGCGCGGCACTTGTCCGCCCGCGGCCAGGATGCCCAGCGCAATCGCGAGATCGAAGCGGCCGCCGTCTTTCGGCAATTCCGCCGGCGCAAGATTCACCGTGACGCGGCGGTTGGGATATTCGAACTGGGTGTTCTGGATCGCAACGCGAACGCGGTCGCGCGCTTCGCGCACCGCGGCTTCGGGCAGGCCGACGATGGAGGTGCCGGGCAGGCCGCCGGACAGATGCACTTCCACCGTGACCAGCGGCGCGGCGACGCCTTCAGAGGCTCGGGTGAGTGCAACGGCAAGGCTCATCGGGCGGCCCCTCCAACGAATGACACCGGCTTGCGCAGCCGGCGTCGCATCGAAAGGAGCCGCTGTGCCGCGTTACGCGTTACGCTTGGTTTCCAGCTCGGCCACGTGCTTTTCCAGCAGCGCGACCTGTTCGCGGGTTCGCTCCAGCACCGCGCGCTGGGCATCGAATTCCTCGCGGGTGACAAGGTCGAGGCGGCGCAATCCATGCGCCAGCACGTCCCGAAAATTGGCTTCCATGTCGTCCCGCGCCTGCGCCAGTCCGGGAGGAACCAGGGTAGCCAGCCGGTGCGCGAGTTGGTCTATGGAGTGCACGTCGATCATGTCGTCGCCTCGATGCGCGCACAGATTAGGACGCCGGGATTGACGTGCCTATCGGTGGGCGCCGCGTTGTGGTGTAGGGATTTTCTTACAGGGTAATGTGTTCGTCCATGAACGCGGCTTCGCTCGATGGCGACGCAGACCACGACCTTTAAAGGTATGGAGTCCAGACCGGGCTTCCGTGCCCTGACTTTTCACAACAGTCGCTCCGATCCCAGCACTTTTGGCATTTCGCTCGGGTAAGATCACCGCCATGAAACTGATCACCGCCATCATCAAGCCGTTCAAGCTGGACGACGTGCGCGAGGCGCTGTCGGAAGTGGGCGTCAACGGCATCACCGTCACCGAGGTCAAGGGTTTCGGGCGCCAGAAGGGTCACACCGAGCTGTATCGCGGCGCCGAGTACGTGGTGGATTTCCTGCCCAAGGTGAAACTCGAAATCGCACTACCCGACAACCTGGTCGAACGCGCAGTGGAAGCGATCAGCCATGCCGCGCGCACCGGCAAGATCGGCGACGGCAAGATCTTCATCTCGACGCTGGATCAGGTGATCCGTATCCGCACCGGGGAACTCGACGCCGACGCTTTATAGTTGCGATCATCCTTGATCGCTGCCTCGTTGCAGCATCGGGGGCGACTCCAGCCGTGCTTGCGCAGCAAACACCGGAACGGCCATTCATGGCCTGACTTTCCACGAAAGCAGTGCGATCGTCCGTTGTTCTCGACGCGGTGTTGCTTTGCGGCTACTTCAATTCAGACTGGATCCTGCCGGCCGTCACCCGCCGATGGTGGATCAACAACCCGGCGTAATACGCGATGTAATAGCCCAGCAGCAAGCCGAGGATGGCCATCGTCAGCGGGCTGCGCTGATAGGCGGCGAAACCTCCCGCGGCACCGTGCGACATCTGCGGATACAGCACCATGAAGCGGTAAAGCAGGCGGCCGAGGAGCAGCGTGGTCAGCGCCATGCCGATCCACGGGTTCGGAAAATAGCAGTCGTTCCGGCCGTCGATCTCGAAGCGCGTCAGCTTCAGCGCCAGCATGCCCAGCGCCACCCCGCCGATCAACCCCGCGGTCAATCCGACCGCAAGGCGCGGGTCGAGCAATCCTTGGGTGGCGACCAGCAGCGTGACCACAGAAAAAATGGCCACGCGCGTCCACGTGCGTTTCGGCTGGATCGGCTGGCGGCCGAAATTGCGGCGCGTACGCGCGTACAGTCGCCACACGATCAGCGGCGCGACCACGAGCGGTGCGATGACGTTGGGAGTCATGGGCAAGGTGTCTCCGTACGCAATGGGTTGCATTCTGCATGAAAACCAGGGCCGGTGGCGTGTCGTTTGTCATGCGCGCTCCATGACGCGGGTCAGTGCTGACATTTGGGACACCAGTAAGTCATGCGCTGGCCGATCACTTCGGTGCGGATTGGCGTGCCGCAGACCTTGCACGGCTCACCCGCGCGACCGTACACGTTGAGTTCCTGCTCGAAATAGCCGGGTGCGCCGTCGGGCGCCAGGAAATCGCGCAGCGTGGTGCCGCCGCGCGTGATCGCGTAATTCAACACGCGGCGGATTTCGGCGGCGATGCGCGCGTAGCGGGCGCGCGACACCGAACCGGCCGCGCGCTTGGGGTGTACGCCGGCTGCGAACAGCACTTCGCTGGCGTAGATGTTGCCGACGCCGACCACGATGGACTGGTCCATCAGGAAGGTTTTCACCGCCGCGCTGCGTCCGCGCGATGTGCTCCACAACCACTCGCCGTGGAATGTGTCGCCCAGCGGTTCGGGGCCGAGGTTCCGCAACAGCGGATGCGTTTCGCCCGGCTTCTGCCACAACAGCGAGCCGAAGCGGCGCGGATCGTTGAAACGCAACGCCTGGCCCGAATCGAAGATCAAGTCGTAATGATCGTGGGCGCGTACCGGCGCCGCGGGATCGGTGATGCGCAGCGATCCCGACATGCCGAGATGCAGCAGCGCCGAACCCGCTTGGGTGTGCAACAGCAGATATTTCGCGCGCCGCTCCACCGCTTCGATGCGTCGGCTCGGCAGCCTGGTGGTGATCTCGCGCGGAATCGGCCAGCGCAGATCCTTGCGGCGCAGCAGCACGCGTTGCACCACGCGTCCGGTGACGAACGGCGCAATGCCGCGCTTGGTGGTTTCGACTTCGGGAAGTTCGGGCATGGGAGACAGTGGAATTCTGTTTATTCGTCATCGCGGAATTACTCGCGCCATCCATGGCGCTCGCCACGTGCCGCCTTCCGCGTTCGCGTTTGCAATCCCGCAAACGCAGTCGCGAAGCGATATCCGGAACCCAGTGTCTTTGTAGTTCGAGGTGTTTGCAAAAGGCGCTGGGTTACGGCTTGCGCCGGAATGACGACGAAGATGCGGATCGGTTACTCGGTGCCGGGCTTTGTCAACAGCACCTCCGGCGAGTACTGCCTCGGTATCAGCGCAACCTGATCACCGACGCGCACGTAGCGCAGGTCGTCGATCGCGGTGAGGCCACCGTATTCGAGGCGCACGCCATTCAAAACCAATGCCGCCGACGGATGATCCAGTCCGACTTTGGCCGGCGTGATGTCGGACCACGGCACCCAGCGCGCGACGGATGTTGCGGCGAGCTTGGCGAGCCGCTGCACGCGCGCAGCATCGGCACGTGCTTCGGACGGCCGCACGCGCCACCACCCGTCGGCTCGACGCTCGAATACCTGCGGCGCGATCGACGGGATGTCGAGTTCGATCTTCGTGATCGCGTCCGGATCGAGCGGCGTGAGCGTCGGTGGCTCACCGAGGTATTCGCGTCGCCCGACCCACAGCACCACCGCGACCAGCATAATCGCGATGATCGCGAGCACCACGAGATGGCGATTCGTGCGCCTCACCTCCGACGCCGATGCCAACTGATCGCGAGGCCGATCAGGATCAGGATGATCGGCAGCGCGATCAGGTAACCGAAGGTGAGCACGCCCAGTTCCGTGCGGGACGGTTTCAACACCGTGTCGGGCGAAGCCTGTGGCGCGCTGGCCAGCGCGTCGTCGCCCAGCAGCCAGTCACACGCGCGCTCGCCAAACGCGAGGTTGCCGGCATCCGCGAGATACGCATTCGACAGAAAATCACCGTCGCCGATCACCACCACGCGTTGCTGGTTCCTGTCGGGGCTCGGCGACAGGCGGCTTAGCGCATAGCCGAAGGTGAGGGGGCCTTTCAGTTCGTTGGAATTCGGATCGAACGCCGCCTGCGCAGGGTCGACCGGGGCCGCCTGGTTCCAACTGCGCGCGCTCGACTGCAGGATCGGTTGCACGTTCCACGCCGCGCCGGAAAGCGCGGCGAGCGCGGCCGCACGCGGGAACAGCGTGTTGACGTTGAAATCATCGGTGATGGTTTGCGACGGATAATGCGTCGCCACCAGCAGGCGGGGGTCGCCAAAGGCGCTGGTGCTTTGCGTGTCCAGCAGCATGCCCGGCAAGCGCTTGATGCCGAGTGCCTGAGCCAGCGGCGCAAGACCCAGATCGTCCCCGCCCGGCTCGGTGAGCCACCACAAGTTGCCGCCGTTGGCAACATAATCCTCGAGCTTCTGCACCGCGCTCGGCAGCAGCGCCGCCTGCGGACTTGCAAGCACCACGAGGTTGGCGTTGCGCGGCACCTCGGCGGCTTCCGCCAGATTGAGTGGCAAGGCGCGCACCCCGCGCGTGGCAAGCCGTTGCACGAACACACCCAGATCGGCGGGGTTCTTGCCGTTCGCGTCGCGCTCCCCGTCGCCGGTGATGAACGCCACCAGTTCGTTGCCGCCGCGTGCCAGCCGCACCAGCGCGTCGGAAAAACTTTGCTCGTCGAGTTGCGTGACCTGCTGCGTGCGGCCATTCCACGTCAACACCAACTGGCCATCCGCGGTGATGTTGGCATCCTGCGTGGCGATGGGATCGAGGTCCGGATCTATGAACTTCAATGCGATGTCGTGCTTGAAGCGCTTGTAGCGATCGATCAGCAGGTGGGTCTTGGTGCGCAGGGTGCCGGGCCGTGCGTAGCTCGTCATTTCCAGCGGGCCTTTCAGTTGTTTCAGCAGCGACTGGCTTTGCGGCGTGATGGTGGCGCGCGCGCCCGCGCTCCAGTCAGCGGTGAATCCGAAACGCGCCGACAATGCGGCGAGACACACCGCGATCACCACGCATAGCAGCGCGAACAGCCACGATTGCCACGCGGCGCGCATCAGGCGCGCTCCTGTTCGGTGCCGACGCGGCGGATCGCGAGCGCCAGCGCCAGTCCGATGATCAACAAGAAATACACGAGGTCTTCGCTGCGCACGAGGCCGCGCATCGCGGGCGCGAGATGCGTGTGCAAGGCGAGGTAACCCAGCCAGCCGCCTTCGCCGCCGGTGATGCGCACGCCCGCGTCGATCAGCGCCAAGGCTTCGCCGATCAAAAGCGCCGCCGTGGCCGCGAGCGCGGGTTCCGGGGTGAACGCGGAAGCTGCAATGCCGATTGCGGTGAGCGCGGCCATGCACAATGCACTCGCGACCAGCGCCGCGCCGAACTGGCCCCAGTCGGGATGCGTCGTATGCGCCAACACCAGCGGCAAGGTTGCGACCAAGATCAGCAGCAGCCACAGGAATGCCAGTCGCGCGATGAACTTGCCGAGCACGATGTGCGCACCGGATGCGCCGGATGCCGACAGCAACGCGAGGCGTTGCGCGCCGCGTTCGCCGGCCAGCGCCTGCATCGTGACCAAGGGAACGATCACCAGGCACAACTGGATGTAGTTGAGCAGGTATGGCGCGACCACCGAATCAGTGAAACCCGGGCCGGTGGCCGGCCCTGGCATGGTCGGCTGCGCATGCATGAACGCCGACAGGCCCAGCAGGAATTGCCACGCCATCATCGCCAGCGTGATACCGGCCAGCGTCCATGCAAACGGGCGCACCGCGAGCCGCTTCAGGTCGATGTACGCAACCGTGAGTGCGCTCATGCGGCGGCACCCGCGGGTTGCATTGCGATCGCGCGGAACTGCGTGTCGAGCTTGCCGCGCTCGCCATCCAGCGGCGCGTCGTGACGCACGCGGCCGTGGTGCAGGATCACCACGCGATTGCACGTCGCTTCGACTTCGGCCAATTCGTGGCTGGACAGGATGATGCCACGCCCGGTTTTGAGCTTTCCGATCAGCTCGCGCAATTGTGCGGCTTGTACCGGATCGAGGCCGTTGCCGGGTTCATCCAGCACCAGCAGATCGGGTTCGTGCAGCAGCGCCTGCGCCAGGCCCACGCGGCGCTTCTGGCCCAGCGACAACTGCCCACACAGGCGGTGCGCCAAGGCTCGCAACTCCAATCGTGCAAGTTCACGTTCACAGGCGATCCTGCGCGCGGACTTCGGCAAACCGCGCAGCCGACCGCAGGCATCGAGCGCTTCCGAAACCGTCAATTCCGGCCACAGCGGCACACTCTCCGGAACCCAGCCAATGCGGTCACGTATGGCGCGAAAATCGTCATTCACGACGCGATTTTCGACACGCACGGTTCCCCCGTCGGGTTGCAACACGCCCGCAACGATCGACAACGTCGTCGATTTGCCGGCGCCATTGGCACCCAGAAGGCCCAACACGTCTTCGCGCTGCAAGCTGAACGAGACATCGTGCAGCACTTCGCGCCCGCCCAGCCGGCGGCTCACGTGGTCGAGTTGCAGCAACGGCGACTTCGCGGCCATTTCGATTGACGTGGCGTAAAGGCATAAAGACGGTTGAAATGAATTGTCGTGGCCATCACATTGTCAAGGCAAGCCGGTGGCGACGACTGAGATTCTCCCCTAGACTCGTCGATGCGGGTTTGAACCGACCGCTTCCCCTCCTCTGTGTGACCATGATGCTCGACGCTATCCTGAATTTTGCCGCGCACGGCCTTGCCAATGCCGGCTGGCTGTGGATCACCATCTATCTCCTGGTGATGACCCAACTCACCATCCTGACCGTGACCCTGTACCTGCACCGCAGTCAGGCGCATCGCGGCGTGGATTTTCATCCTGCGCTGGTGCACTTCTTCCGTTTCTGGAGCTGGCTCACCACCGGCATGGTGACCAAGGAATGGGTGGCGGTCCACCGCAAGCATCACGCGCATTGCGAAACCGAACAGGATCCTCATAGCCCGCAAGTCGAAGGTATCGGAAAGGTTTTCTTCGAAGGCGTCGAACTGTATCGCGCCGCCGCCGCCAATGCCGACGATGTCGAGAAGTATGGCCGCGGCACGCCGGACGACTGGATGGAGCGCAACGTTTACACCAAGCACTCGATGCTCGGCCCGACCCTGATGGCGGTGATCAGCCTCGCCCTGTTTGGTGTGCTCGGCATGGCAATCTGGGCCGTGCAGATGCTTTGGATTCCGATCTGGGCCGCCGGGGTGGTCAACGGTATCGGGCACTGGTGGGGTTACCGCAATTTCGAGACTGCCGACAAGGCTACCAATCTCACGCCGTGGGGCGTTTGGGTCGGCGGTGAGGAACTGCACAACAACCATCACGCGTTCCCGAGTTCGGCGAAGTTCGCGCTGCGCAGGTTCGAGGTGGACATCGGCTGGGTGGTGATCCGCGGACTGGAAAGGGTTGGTCTCGCGAAAGTGCTGCGCGTGGCGCCGTCGCTGGACGAGCGCCCCAATGTGTCGCTGCCCGATGCCGAAACCCTGAAGGCGTTGCTCACGCACCGCTTCGAAGCGATGACCGAGTACTACAAGATGGTCATCAAGCCCACCGTGCGCGAGGAATCTGCTGAGAAAGGTCGCCGTCGCTTTGGTGCGATGCCACGCCGCCGCTTGCGTCGGGCGCTGGCCAATGGCGGCCGCTGGCTGGACCAGAACGGCAAGGCGCGCCTGGCTGCGGCAGTGGAAAACCATCCGCGCCTGAAACAGATCAGCGAATACCGCGCGCGCCTCGCCGCGCTGATGGAACAGCGCAGACCCGAATCCGCGTTGGCCGCGCTGCAGCAATGGTGCCGCGAAGCCGAGGCCAGTGGCAATCGCAAGCTGGTCGAGTTCGCCGCACGGTTGAAGCGCTATTCGGTGGCGCGCGCGCAGGCTTAGTGCTCCACGCCGAATCGCGGTTGCCGGAAGTGAAAACCCGCCGCAAGGCGGGTTTTTTGTTGTGCGCCGCTCGCATGCCACAATCCGCGTCGATGACGGCCCTGTGGCATCCCGTGATACGCGCCGACTGGCTTGTGCTGCGACGCACCGGGTCGATCGCGTTCGTGCGTATCCTCGGCGCCCCGGCGTTGCTGCTCGTCTGTTGCGCCGCCCTCGCGTGCGGCGAGTTCTACGGGGATTACGGGTGGTGCCTGGCGGCGGGTGCATTGCTCGCGCTGGGCGCCAGTCACGCGATCGCGTACCAGCGGTTGCTGGATGCCATGACGCGATGGCGGTTCGGTTGGTGTGGGGCCCTGCCGATCGCACGCGGCGCCGCGGCGCGCACACTGCTGCTGTTGGCGGCTGCTGCATTGATGGCTTCGCTCGCGTTCGTCACGGCACTGCTGTTCGGTGCTTCCACGTTCGCGCCGCATGGCAGAGATTTGTTTTACGCGTTGGTGGGCATCGATCTTGCGCTGGTCGCGGGCGCCGCCGTGGCGGCCATCCGCGTATTCCGCCGGGGCGCGTTTGCGCGGGTGCACCACGCGGACGGCATCCGTGAGCCGCTGCTTGCGCTGCCGTGGCTGGACGATCCACGCCTGCCGCATCTGCTTGACTGGCAGCGGCGCTCGGCGTTGGTGCGGTGGCGGCGTGGCGGCAGTTTCGCGACCGTGGGAATCGTGTTGGCTGCTGTCCCGATCGGCGCGCCAATCCTGGAAGTGGCAGGATTGGTCCTTGTGGTGCTGTCATGGTCGTGGTTGGCGGTGGTGATGCACGCCAGCGCCGATGCGTTCGCCGCGGCAGCGCGCCTGCTCGCTGCGATGCCATGGGATGCCCGTTCCGCGCGGCTGGCTTCGCTTCGTTATCCGCTGGTCGCAACGTCGTGTGCGCTGGTTTTCATGGCGATCGGGACCGCGCTGCTCCGGCACGGCGTTGTTGCAGCGGTGTGGATTGCCTGCACGGGCGCGGCTTCGGCGTGGCCGCTTGTTCGAATCCTTCGCGCCACGCGCAGCCCGGAACCGTCGGCATGACGGCCTTGCTCCGCGTCTCAAGTTTGCGCGTTGTATACGGAGACACACGGGTCCTGGACGGCGTCGATCTGGAAATCGTGCATGGCGAATTCGTTGCGCTGATCGGCCCCAATGGCGCCGGCAAGACCACTTTGTTGCATGCCATCGCCGGTGTCGCGCCTTTGTATGGCGGCCATGTCGATCTCGATGGACACGATCTTGCGAACGCGCCGCGCGCGGCGAAGCAGGCGATCGGGCTGGCGATCGATCCGCCGAATTTGCCCGCGTTGCTCACGGGTCGCGAGTGCCTTGCACTGTTCGCCGGCGCGCGAAAATTGCCGGCCATACCGCCCGCCACGCTTGCGCTCGGCGAAATCCTGTCGCTGACGCCGGTACTGGATCGGCGCATCGACAGCTATTCGCTCGGGATGCGGCAGAAACTCGGGATCATGCTGGGATTGTTGGGCGAGCCGCCGTTGCTGCTGCTGGACGAGCCGTTCAACGGGCTCGATCCACGCAGCGCCCTGGCGTTCAAGTCGCATCTTGTTTCGCTGGTTGCACGCGGCAACACCAGCGTGCTGCTCGCCACGCATTCGCTCGATATTGCCGAGCATTACGCGACGCGTGTGGTGTTGCTGATGGATGGCCACGTACGGCGATCATGGGATGCCGCCGAGCTCGCCGCAATGCGCGAGAACCCGGAGCATTCGCTCGAAAAGGCGATGGCCGAGGCGTGCGGAATATGAATCCGCCGCGCGTCGCCATTACGTGGAAGCACATCGTGGAAACTCGTTGGAGAATGATCCGTCGAAGCGGCTTGCGTTGCGTGCGCGCGACAATGACGCGCCCCGCCGGCAGCGCGCTGCTCGTGCTGTGCATGGGCGCGTTGGCCTTCCACGCATCGGCGCAGACCACCACCTTGCCGCGCATCACGGTGATCGCCCCCTACACCGAATACCACGGCGGCTATTTGATTTCCGGTGATTTCAAGGTCGATCCGCGGATGCCTTACGTGGTGTTCCCGGCGCTTGCGCTGGTCAAGGACGACATCCTCAGCGTGCGGCCCCTTCGCTTGAACGACGACGAATACCTGGTGCTGCAGGAATGTGCGGTGGCCGATTGTAGCCAGGCGCACTTGGTCCGGGTGTGGGGCTACGCGGGTGCGCTCACTCCGACGGCCAACAGCGATTACCGGATCTGGATCAAGCACGAAAACAAGTACTTCATCTGGCTGATGCGCCTTCCGGATGTTGCCACGGGTTTCAGCCAGTTCTCGCCCACTAGCCCGCCACTCACCTTGGTTCCGGTTGGCAGGGCCGCGGCCTTTCACCGGCTCGAACTGCAGGACGGGAAAAACAACCACCCGATTCTGGTGAAGTCCTACAAGCACGAAGGCGCAACCTTCGTGGTGACCTTCGCAAGCGGCAGCATCGTTCGCATCAGGCGCATGCACGCGGCGCATTGAGCGGGGGGGCCGCGTGCGAAGCGTTAGGGTGGGATTCGATCGGCCGTCGGCGGTCGCTGCGGTGCGTCCGAATATCTTACAGTCTGGGCAGGCACTGCTCTTCGCTGCAAACGGTTGATACGGTGGTGGATTTTTTGAGGAAGGGGAGTGCTGTTGGATTTTTGTGTGCCGGAATCCCTGACAATTCATACATGGTTTTTTCGGTCATGGAAACGCATCGTATTGATATATGGAAGGTTATTTTGTGGCATAAAAATTGCGGTGTCACAGAAGGCTCACCGCATCGAGGAACATGCAATGCGCGTACTTGGTTTTCTGGCACTCACCGTCCTTTTCTCGGCCAACGCATTTGCCGTGCCGATCCACTGGAACACATGGACATCGGCTTCTTCCGGCTCCCTCACCGCCGGCAGCACCACGGTAGCGGTGGCGTTTGCCACCACCAACGCCCACGCCGGTATCGCGAACTACCCGTCATGGGCGCCGTCGAGTACATTCGCGGACGGGGTGGCCGTGGACAATGGTCCGGCCCAGTCCAACGGCATCATGCAGTTGTTCGGTGGCACTACTGCCTTGAACACGTTGACGTTCTCGGTCCCGATCGTCGATCCGGTGTTCTCCATCTGGAGCCTCGGTCAGTCCGGCATCCAGGCATCTTTCGACTTTGTCGGGGTCACCCCGGTCATGGTTGCCGGAGGTCCCAACGCAGAGTATGGCGGTTCCGCCATCACGGTCTCCGGCAATGCCGTGAGCGGTCGCGAAGGGAACGGCACCATACAGTTGATCGGAACGTATTCGAGCATCGAGTGGACCAATCCCACTTTCGAGAACTGGTACGGCTTCAATGTTGGTATTGCCGATGTTGGTACGGCTACCCCGGTGCCGGAGCCTGGCCAGCTGGTCCTGTTCGTCCTCGGACTGGGTCTGCTGATCGGATTTCGCGGCTTGGCGCGCGTGCGAGGGTGACCTCGGCCGGCTGCACAGCGAGACAGGGCGGGAGCAGCGGTGCGACAAATTCGTGAGGAACGAATTTGGACGGCCGTAGGCCGGCCCGAGCGTAGCGGGCGGTGAGCATCAGGGACGGCGAACAATCCCGCCGCGTTATAGCGGCAATGGCGGGTTGGCACCCGCCCTACCAAAGGAAAACCCGCCTTGCGGCGGGTTTCGCTTTTTCTGACCGGATCCCGGATATCGCTTTGCGATTCCGGGATGACGTTCTGACAAAGGCGTGCGCTTTGCGCACGCGTCAGAACGTCACTTGATTTTGCCTTCCTTGTAGATCACGTGCTTGCGGACGACGGGGTCGTATTTCTTGACCTCCATCTTGTCCGGGGTGTTCTTCTTGTTCTTCTCGGTGGTGTAGAAGTGGCCGGTGCCGGCCGAGGAAATAAGGCGGATCTTGTCGCGTTTGCTTGCCATGGGAGGGTCCTCTTACACGCGCTCGCCGCGTGCGCGCAGGTCCGCGAGCACGGCGTCGATGCCGTTCTTGTCGATGGTGCGCAGGGCCTTGCCGGACACGCGCAGTTTCACCCAGCGGTTCTCGCTTGCGACCCAGAACCGGCGTTCGTGCAGGTTGGGCAGCCAGCGGCGGCGGGTCTTGTTGTTGGCGTGCGAGACATTGTTGCCGGTGCTCGCAGCTTTACCGGTGACCTGGCATACGCGTGCCATGGCATTCTCCTCATGGTGATCCGCGTAGCCCGCGGAAGTTCGGCCCGGCTCGATTCACGCGATGCACCGGAATTTGCCGCGTCGATCCCGCGTCGCGTCGCGGAATGCCCGGATGGCCGGGCCGGCTTGAAGTCAGCCGCTTAATGTAGCAGGCGGCAAGCCACGGAGCAATCCGGAACGTGCATGAAACCGGATGGTGTGGGACAATCCCCAATCTTTGACCCTTCCACAGCGGAGCTTGCAAGAACATGGCAGAAGAGACCCCGGCCGCGAGCAACGGCCAAGCCGCCCCCCAGATGCAGATGGCGCTGCAGAAGATCTACGCGCGCGACGTCTCGTTCGAGGTTCCGAATGCGCCCAAGGTGTTCCAGGAAGAGGGCCAGCCGCAGGTCCAGTTGAACCTGAGCCACAAGGCCACGCCGCTGGAAGGCGACAATTATGAGGTAGTGCTTACCCTCACAGTCACTTGCACCCTGAACGAGCGCACCGCGTACCTGGCCGAGGTGCACCAGGCCGGCGTGTTCTCGTTCGTGGGCTTCGACCCGCAGAACCTGTCGGTGGTGCTGGCCACGTATTGTCCGAACGTGCTGTTCCCGTTCGCGCGGCAGGTCATTTCCGAGCTGGTCTTGAACGGTGGCTTCCCGCCACTGCTGCTGCAACCGATCAATTTCGATGCCTTGTACGCCGAACAGCAGCGCCAGCAGCAGGGGCAGATCGGCAGCGGCGACGCCAAGCCCGCTTTGAACGCATAGGAACCCGGGCGGCAGCAACGCAAGCGGCTGCGGCTTCGCCGTTTCGGGCATATTCCGCGCCGCTTTTTGACCCATGGGCCCACTATGGGCTTTCAAATCGGCACGAAATCTGCCACAAAACGGCTTCGCCTCGCTCACATGGTTTCTAACGCCCAAGCTTCCGCCATGTCTCGCGCGACGGTTGCCGTGCTCGGCGCCGGCTCGTGGGGCACCGCGCTGGCGGCACTGTTGTGCGGCAATGGCATCGCGACCCGCCTTTGGGGCCGCGACGCCGAAGCCTTGGCGCGCCTCGCCGCCAGCCATCGCAACCAGCAGTATCTGCCGGATCTCGAATTGCCGGCCGAGTTGGCATGCGTGCCCGACCTCGCCGAGGCGCTGCGTGGCGTCGACGCCGTGCTGGTCGCGGTGCCGAGCCACGCTTTCCGGCAGGTACTGATCGATGCCGCGCCCTTGCTGCCAGCCGGCGCGGGCTACGCGTGGGCGACCAAGGGTTTCGAGCCGGGCGCTGGACGCTTCCTGCACGAACTGGTGGCCGAACGCTTGCCGGACACGCCAGCCGCGGTGGTGACCGGGCCGTCGTTTGCGCGCGAAGTCGCGGCCGGCATGCCCACCGCCGTCACCGTGCACTCCGGCGATGATGCGTTCGCGCACCGTGTGGCCGAGATGCTGCACGGCATTACCTTCCGCGCCTACACCGGCAACGACATGCTGGGCGCGGAACTCGGCGGCGCGATGAAGAACGTGCTGGCGGTCGCGACCGGCGTCGCCGACGGCATGCAGCTTGGCCTGAACGCCCGCGCCGGCCTGATCACCCGCGGGATGAACGAGATGCTGCGGCTGGGCGCCGCCCTGGGTGCCCAAGCACAGACGCTGATGGGGCTCGCGGGATTGGGCGACCTGGTGCTCACCTGCACGGGCGACCTTTCCCGCAACCACCGCTTCGGAGTTTCGCTGGGCCGCGGCGTGCCGCTCAAGCAGGCGCTGGCCGATATCGGACAGGTCGTCGAAGGCGCCGTCACTGCCGACGAAGTCATGCGGCTTGCGCAACGGCACGATCTGGATCTGCCGATCTCGCAACACGTACAAGCTGTGCTACGCGGCGACATGACGCCCACCGACGCACTGCAGTCGCTGCTGGCGCGCGAGCGCAAGCCCGAGTATCCAGAAAACCTGTTCCACTGAATTCCCGGCGACGGCGCCCCCTTCGAAGCCGTTGTTGTGAGAAGTCAGTCCAGGGAAGGCCGCTCTGGTGTCCATTGGGCGGATGCGCCGTGGCGATCTCGTTGGTTGGGCGAGGCAGCGATCATGGATGATCGCAAAAGTACCTGTATGCTTGAGCCTTTTCGGTAGCGAAACTCTCGGCGCATGCAACACCGCAGCAATCAGGGCGAAGCATCGGTCGGACGCCCCGTGGGGAAACCAGCGGCGGCGACGTCGTTGCCGACCGAGTGGACACGCCTGTTCGCGGCGGCGGGTGGCGACGCCGACACCAGCACCGGCAACGCGTCCACGCTCGGCTTCCTGCTGGAACTGCTTCAGCAGGAACCACCGGTATCACGCATCGAGGTTGCGCCCGTGCTGCTGGAGATCGTGGCGACGGGGCGGCTCGGCCGCGCGGTGCCGCTGGATTCGAGGCAGCTTCTGAACGCCGGCCTGTCCGAGGCCGAAACGCGCCTCGCGGCCAGCGTGCTGGGCCTGCCGCAAACCCAGCGCAAGGGTCGTACCTACGCGCACCTGGCGGGCGCGTTCGGGGATGCATTGCTGCGGGAAATCCTGGCCGATTCGCCGAGCCTGTTGGGCGGCGTTGCCGGCCTGCGCCTGTCGCTCGGCAAGCCACGTCCGCTGGAATGGCACTGGCAACTCGAGCGCGATGGGCGCCAACGCCTGCTGCCGAAGCTGCCGGCGCACCAGCGCCTGATCCGGGTCGGCGGCTTGTGGTACCTCGATCCGGAACGCGCCGAACTTGGCCCGCTGGATGCTGACGCCGCGGAGATGGCGCTGATCGAAGCTCCCCCGCTGGCGCCGGAGCATGCCGAAAGGCTGGCCGAGCGGGTGTCGGCTTCGCCGTGGGCTGCGCGAATTCCCGCGCCGCAGGCATTCGACGCCGTGCAGCGCGCGGATCTCGCGCCCAAGCCGGTGATGATTTTCCAGGCGCTGACCCGTCACGCGCGCATCGGCGCGGGCACGCCGCCGCTCGCGTATGCACGGCTCGCGTTCGACTACGGCGGCGAACGCCTGCCCGGACGCGGGGGCGAAGCTACGGTGCGGCGCGTGCGCAACGGCAAGCTGGTGGAGATCATCCGCAGGCGCGCGGAAGAACTGGCGCGGATGGAACGACTGGAAACGTTTGGCCTCGCGCCCGCGGTTGATTGCGAAGGGCTGCCGTGGGACATGGCCGACGCGTTGCCCGAAGACGCCTGGGTGTTCCCTGGCAAAGGTTATGCCGGGGCGTTGGAGGTGAATACGCCCGCGCGCTGGCTGGGCCTGCGCGAAAAGCTGGAGCACGATGATTTCGCAGTGGAGTACGCGTCCAGTTTTCCGTTCGAGGTGCTGGAAGGGTCGCCCCGGTGGTACGGCGTGGCGCACGTCGACGATGGTGGCGAGGCGTTCGAGTTCGAGATGGGCATCGAGGTCGAGGGCAAGCGCGTGAACCTGCTGCCCACCGTGGTGCGCGCATTGTCCGAACACACGCTGTCTTTGACCGCGCCCGAAAACGAAACGAAGGATGCGGTGTGGTACGCGCCGGTGGACGATCGCCGTCGTGTCGCGGTGCCGCTGGCGACCCTGCGCAAGTTGCTGGCGCCGCTGGCCGAATATCTTGCGCATCCGCGCGACAAATTGCGGTTGCCCCGCGTGCAGGCGGGGCGCCTGGAAGAATTCGAAAACGCGTTGCCCAAGAACGGCAAGCTGGACGCGCCGAAGGACCTGACCGGCTTCACCACGCGTCTGCGCGAAGCCGCCGCGCACGCCTCCGATGCGGTTCCCGAGGGTCTGGTTGGCGAATTGCGTCCGTACCAGCGCGAAGGGCTGCGCTGGTTGAACGCGCTGGCCGATGCCGGCCTCGGTGGTGTGTTGGCCGACGACATGGGCCTTGGCAAGACCGTGCAGTTGCTCGCGCACATCCTGGCGCTGAAGCAGAACTCGGCCCTGACCCAGCCCGCGTTGATCGTTGCGCCCACCAGCCTGATCCCGAATTGGCAGGCGGAAACCGCGCGCTTCGCGCCGTCACTGAAAGTGCTGACATTGCACGGACCCGAGCGCGTCAAGAGTTTCGATCGCCTCGCTGGCCACGACATCATCCTGACCAGTTACGCGCTGCTGCCGCGTGATCTTTCCGTGCTGCGCGAGCAACCGTTCGCGCTGGTGGTGCTGGACGAAGCGCAACAGGTCAAGAATCCGCGCACGCAGGCACGGCGTGCGTTGCTGTCGATCGGCGCGAAGCGCCGCGTGTGCATGACCGGCACGCCGCTGGAAAATCACTTGGGTGAGTTGTGGTCGCAGGTTGATTTGGCGGTGCCCGGATTGCTGGGTGACGAAGGTTCGTTCCGTCGCCACTACCGCATTCCGATCGAGCGCCAGGCCGACGCCGACTGCCAGGCGCGCCTCAACCACCGGATCGCGCCGTTCATCCTGCGTCGCACCAAGGCCCAGGTCGCGAAGGAACTGCCGGAAAAAACCGAGATCGCGCGTCGCGTGGTGCTGTCGGGCAAGCAGCGCGAGCTGTACGACTCGCTGCGCGTGTCACTGGGCGAGGAAGTGCGCGAAGTGGTGCGCCAGCGCGGTCTTGAGCACAGCGGCATCATCGTGCTGGATGCGCTGCTGAAACTGCGCCAGACCTGCTGCGATCCACGTCTGGTCAAGCTCGAATCCGCGCGCAGTGTGCGCGAGTCGGCCAAGCTGGAACTGTTGATGGACATGCTGCCCGACCTCCTGAGCGAAGGTCGGCGTGTGCTGCTGTTCAGTCAGTTCACCGAGATGTTGGCGCTGATCGCGCGCGAGTTGAACCGTCGGCACTTGCACTACGTCACGCTGACGGGCGACACCCGCGATCGCGCCGAGCCCGTGCGCAAGTTCCAGGACGGCGAGGTGCCACTGTTCCTGCTGTCGCTCAAAGCCGGCGGCGTGGGCCTGAACCTCACCGCGGCCGATACGGTGATCCACTACGACCCGTGGTGGAACCCCGCCGCCGAAACCCAGGCCGCCGACCGTGCGCACCGGATCGGCCAGGACAAACCGGTGTTCGTGTATCGACTGATCTGCGCCGACACGGTCGAGGAACGCATCGAGGACCTGAAGGCGCGCAAGGCCGAACTGGCGCAGGCGGTGCTGGAAGGCGGCGGCACCCGCGACAGGCTGAAGTTCGACGAGGCTGATCTGGACGCATTGTTCGCACCCGATTGATCGGGGTTCCAGCCCCGCGCATCTTCAGCCGGTTTCGCGATCGAGCCGCTTCAGGAACACCCGCATTTCCTTCGCGGCCTGCGTGTCGCCGCGGGCTTCCGCTGCCGCGATCCCGCGGCGCCACGCATCGGCGGCGGCTTGTGCATCACCCGCGTGCAAACAGGCCCTGCCCAGCAGTTTCCACGCAGCGGAATAGTTCACATCGAACTCGAGCGCGGCGCGCAGGTGCTCAATCGCTTCGGTTGGATCACCGGCTTCGAGCAATGCCGCGCCCAGCGAGTAACGCAACAGTGCGCCGTCGCGCGGACCGCCGAGCTGCGCACGCAGCGCTTCGATGCGGCGTTTGACATCGGTGTGTGTCAACTTGGCTGACCATTTGCCGTTCGCGCTGAGCGTAGCGAGCGCAGCGAGCGAAGTCGAAGCGGCCGTCCCGTGTCACTTTTCGACTCGGTCCCGTCTTTGTCCGAAGGGGGAGCCGGGATCAAGCGAACGGAAACGGCGTTTCAATACACCCGTGCATAGCGCCAGTAATTCGGCGCCGGCAGCAGCACCGTCGGGGTGGCTTGTTCGGGCGGCTGCTGGCCGCGTCGCAGCATTGCCAGCGTCGGCGCGTTCCAGATCACCATCCAGACCCCGCGGTACGGCTGCACCAGCCGCGCATAGCGCAGGTCGTTGGCGTCGAGGCGTTCGGGGTAGCCGATCACCAGGCCGTGGGGATGCTTCCTGGCCCAGTCCTGCAGGAACTGGCCTTCGTACAACCGGTCGATCGGCTTGGTCATCCGTCCCATGAATTCGAACTGGCCGTCATAAATGCCGAGATTGCCGATGGCGTGGCCCTCCGCTTCGGCGTGCGCCAGCAGTTTCGCGGCCGGCCGCATGTCGAACGCGGGATACAGCGCCAGCGCGAACAGCGCATAAGCGCCGGCGGTGCCGATCAGGCTGGCGGCGGCAATGCGACGCAGCTTGCCGCGTCCCGGCAATAGCACGAACACCCCGAGCAGCAGATACAGCACGCCGAACGGCGCGCTGACCGGTGCGAAATCGCGCAACCAGTGACTGTGCAGTGTGGCCGCCCCGATCAGCGGCAGGGCGAACAACAGCGACGCGGCTGCAAACGAACCGATTGCCAGGGGCCATCCGCCCAGCCAGGCGGAGCGCGCGAGCCGGCCCTCGCGCGCGCGCAACGCGGCAATCGCCGCGGCCATCAGGATTGCAGCCGCCGGCAATTCCGGCACCAGGTAATAACTCTGTTTGCCGCTGAAGGCGCTGAAGATCACGAATGCGCACACCAGCCAAGCGAGCATCAACCGCACGCCGGGTTGCAAAGGTCGGCGCAGCGACGCAATCGCCGCCCACATGCGCGGCCACAGCACGAACGGAAACAGCAACACCGCGAGCCACGGCACGTACCACCAGAACGGCCGTTTGTGGATGAACGCGTTGACCACGCGCCCGCCGGTTTGCCTGTAGAGAAGATTGTGGGTATAGCTGCCTCCGCTCAGATGGATCGCCGGCAGCACCCACGCCGCCAGCATCATGCAACCGCCGATCACGGCGGCCAGGCCGAATCCGTACCAGCGTGCGCGCCGCTCGCGTGCATAAAGGCTCCACCACGGACCCAGCAGCCATGCCGGCAGCACATGCACCAGCATCACCGGACCCTTCGTCAGCAGACCTAGCCCGATGCAGATTGCGAACCCGAACCAGCGCGGCTTCGCGCGGCGCGGACCCGTCGCGAGGCACAACATCGCGCCCAACACCCATACGGCCAGCAGGCCGTCGTACATGATCTGCAGGCCGTAGAGGAATCCGAACGACAACGCCAGCAGCAGCCAAGGCGTGGAGCGCGCGACCCATGCGTGTTCCGGAAACAGCCGCCGCGCCAGCGCCTGCGCGAGGATCAACTGCGCGGCGCCGATCAGTACCATCAGCACGCGAGGCCACACGTCGTTGACGCCAAATACCGCCCAGCCCGCGTGGATCATCCAGAACAGCAGCGGCGCCTTTTCGGAATACGGCGCACCGTTGATGTGCGGTACCCAGAATTGGTGATGCGTCCACATATCCCACGCCACCGCCAGCGCGCGGGTGGAATGCAACGGGATCGGCGGTTGCAGGAAAATCGCGATCAGCGCAACCAGAAGGTACAACGGCAACCACCACAGCAGGCTGCGCAAGCGTTCGGTGAGGGCGTAGAGGGCGTCGGTCACGTATGCATTCGGTGCGCCGTGGTGCCGCGCAAGTGTAATGGATGCACCCGGCGCATCATTCGTTCGCGGTTTCGCGCAAACACAGCGCCCGCCACGCTGCGACCACTTCGTCCAGCGAAATCTGGTCCACCCGGTTGCGTTGCGGCAGTCCGCCCAACGCGACAACCGCGCTGCCGGTTGGACTGCGGGGCAGCCACAGCGACGGTGGCTGCGCGCCGTACAGCACGATCACGGGACAGCCGAGCGCCGCGGCAGCCTGCGCGGGACCGGTGTCGATGGAAATCATCGCGGCCGCGTGCTCGCACAAGGCCAGCAAGCGTCGCAGCGGCAATTCGTCGCCGGCGGCGATCGCCCGATCAGACCGCGCGGCTTCGGCAATCTGGCGGAGCAACGCGGCTTCGGGCGGCGCGCCACACAGGATGATTTTCGCGTCGGGGCGGCGCGCGAGCACCGCATGGACCACGCCAACCCAGTTGGCCAGCGGCCACTGCTTGTCGTCTCCGAGCTGGCCTGCACGGCCGCGTTTCAGGGTGCGCTTGTTGCCGGGCTGCAGCAGCACCAGCGGCGCGTCGTCGAAGCCGCGCGTGCGCAGCCATTGCTGCAAGTCGACGCGGTCGGCGGGGTGAATCGGAATGCACGGTGCTTCCGTCGCGTCGAGCGGGCCGGGGAGCGGCGCGTCCGCGAATGCTGCAGGCGTCATCGCGCCGAAGCGATGCCAACGGTCGATCCAGTGTTCGCCCTCGCGCAGCATGCAATCGGGATTGGCGAACACGCAGTGATCTTCGGGGATGCACGCGCGCTGCAGCAACCATCGAATCTTGACGATCGACCAGTCGTCGCACACATACACCGGCCCCGGCGGCTCGGCGCGCAGCAGCGCGACCAGGTTTCTCTGGCTTGAGTCAAGCCAGTATGGACGCTTGCGGCTGGCAAGCTTCAGCGCGGCACTTGCGTCCGGATGGCCCGCGAACAAAGGCTCCAGCCAGCCGCCTGAACCCAGCACCCGGCAGGCCTGCCCATAGCGACGGTGCAGGAGGCGCAACAGCGGCGTCAGCAACACCATGTCACCGAAGGCGCCGAAACGGATCACCAGGGGCGGAGCGAAATCGGTGGGCATGAATGGCCTTGCGAACCGCGCGCGGTTTCGCGCAATTGCGTGTCGGCAGTCTTTCTCTGTCACGCATTACACTCGCTTAATCCACGCGATACTTTCCCGGCCATGTCCGAACGTCCCCGCATCTCGGCGTGCGTGATCACACTCAATGAAGCCGATCGTATCGCCGCCTGCCTCGAGTCGCTCGCGTTTTGCGACGAGGTCGTGGTGGTCGATTCGGGCTCCGTTGATGGGACCCGCGAGATCGTTGCGGCGCAAGGGGCGCGTGTGATCGAGCACGCGTTCGAGGGTTTTCGGGCACAAAAGGACTTCGCGGTGAGCGAGGCGCGGCACGATTGGGTGCTGTGCCTCGACGCGGACGAGCGCGTGACGGCGTCCTTGCGTGCCTCGATCGAAGCCGTGCGCGACGCGGACTTCGCCGACGCCGCCGGCTATCGTTTCGCGCGCTGCACCGAGTACTTCGGCGCGTTCCTGCGCCACGGCAATGCTTATCCCGATCGGGTGTTGCGCCTGTTCGATCGTCGTTGCGGCGGCTGGCGCGCGGGTCGCGAAATCCACGAACACGCGGTGGTGGAGGGCACTGTACTGACGCTGGGCGGCGACTTGGAGCACGTCGCCTATCGTTCGCTCGACGACCAACTCGCGCGTTACCGGCGCTACGCGGCGATGATGGCCGCGCACATGCAGACGAGCGGACGGCGCGCCCGTCTGCTCAACCTGGTGGTGAATCCTGCGTGGCGTTTTTTGCGCGGTTATGTATTGCGCGCGGGATTCCTGGACGGCTGGCGCGGATTCGTATTCGCCTGCATGGAAGCCGATTACGTGCGCGAAAAATTCGCGCGGCTGTGGCTGCTGCAACGCGCGGCGGGTGGCGATGGCTGGCACAATGGGCGGCCGCGGTCCGCGGCGGACCAGGATACGGGCGCAACGAGGAAGTCATGAAAACAGCATTGATCACCGGGGTGTCCGGGCAGGACGGCGCCTATCTCGTCGAGTTGCTGATCGGGAAGGGTTACAAGGTTTATGGGGCCTACCGGCGCACCAGCTCGGTGAATTTCTGGCGGATGCAGGAACTCGGCATTGCCGCGCACCCGAACCTCGAGTTGGTCGAATACGACCTCACCGATCCTGGCTGCAGCCTGCGCCTGATCGAGAGGGCGCAGCCGGATGAGGTCTACAACCTCGCCGCGCAAAGTTTTGTCGGCGTCTCGTTCGAGCAGCCGACCACCACCGCGCAGATCACCGGGCTGGGCGCGCTGAATCTGCTGGATGCCATCCGCACGGTAAAGCCGGATACGCGCTTCTATCAAGCTTCCACTTCGGAAATGTTCGGCAAGGTTCAGGCGGTGCCGCAGAACGAGCACACGATGTTCTGGCCGAGAAGTCCTTACGGCGTGGCCAAGCTGTTCGCGCACTGGAGCACGGTGAACTACCGCGAATCATTTGGCATTTTCGGTGCCAGCGGAATCCTGTTCAACCACGAATCGCCGCTGCGCGGGCGCGAGTTCGTCACCCGCAAGATCACCGATGCGGTGGCGCGGATCAAGTTGGACAAACAGGAGTTGCTGGAACTCGGCAATCTCGATGCCAAGCGCGACTGGGGCTATGCCGCGGAATACGTGGAGGGCATGTGGCGGATGCTGCAGGCCAAAGCGCCCGATACGTTCGTGCTGGCGACGGGTCGCACCGAGACCGTGCGTGACTTCGCGACGCTGGCATTCAAGGCCGTGGGCATCGACATCGAGTGGAGGGGCAAGGAACAGGATGAAACCGGCATTCGCACCGACACGGGCAGGATGGCGGTCAGGATCAATCCGAAGTTCTACCGTCCGGCCGAAGTGGACATGCTGATTGGCGATGCGGCGCATGCGCGCGAGGTGCTGGGCTGGCAAGCCAAGACTTCATTGGAAGACCTGTGCCGGATGATGGTGGAAGCCGATCTCAAGCGAGTCGAACGTGGCGTCTCGTTCTGACAAGTCGCGCGCACTGCTGACCGGTTGTCACGGATTTACCGGCCGCTACGTCGCGGCTGAACTCAAGTCAATGGGTTACGAGGTAGTGGGGCTCGCGCACGACGGAGATCCACCGCGCGAAGGCGTGCTTCGGGCCAACCTGCTGGATCGCGCAGCCGTGCGCAGCGCCGTTTCGGAGGCGCGCGCTAACGTGGTGGTGCATCTGGCGGCGATTTCGTTCGTCGCGCACGGCGATGCGGACGAAATCTATCGCACCAATGTCGTCGGGACGCGCAATTTGCTGGAGGCACTCGCTGCTTCCGGGGTGGAGCCGCGCAGCGTGGTGCTGGCTTCAAGTGCCAACATCTATGGCAACGCTCCAGTGGAACCGATCACGGAAGATACATCGCCCGGTCCGGCCAACGACTACGCCGTATCCAAACTCGCGATGGAATACATGGCGCGGCTGTGGATGGGTCGCCTGCCGATCACACTGGTGCGGCCGTTCAACTACACCGGCGTGGGCCAGGGCGAGAACTTCCTGATTCCGAAGATCGTCGCGCATTTCCGACGCGGCGAGAAGGTGATCGAGCTCGGCAATACCGACGTGGCCCGGGATTTTTCCGATGTGCGCGACGTCGCGCGCGCGTACGCGGCCATCGTCGCGAAGGCGCCGGTCGGCAAGGTCGTCAATGTCTGCTCGGGCATCGCCTACACCCTGGGCGAGGTGCTGGAGATGATGGCGGGTATTGCCGGGTACGCGATCGAGGTGCGAGTCAATCCCGCGTTCGTGCGCGCCAGCGAGGTCAAGCGGTTGGTCGGTTCGCACGCGCGTTTGCGCGAACTCGCCGGTTTCGCGCCGACGATTCCGCTGGAAGAAACGTTGCGCTGGATGTATGGGTGAGGGCGAGGAAAGCGTCGATAAGGTGTTCTGCGGCAAGCCGCCGGGCCAGTGGTTGAAGACGGCGGGTTGGCACCCGCCCTACAGATCGGCGTAGGGCGGGAGAAGCGCAGCGAATCCCGCCGTGGCGTGCCCTACCCGCGGTGTGTTACCCGGTCAGGTGCCGATCGCGCGCACGGCTTCGGCAATCCGCCCGCGAAATGCACGATCGTTGTCCTCGAACCACGCGCGCGCCGCGGCGCCCATGCATTCGAGTTCGGCATCGGACGTTGCCAGGAGACACTCGATCACGCGTTCCATCGCGCTCTCGTCGTAGAAATACGTGGTCGCGAGGCCCTGAGTGCCGGTGCGCGAAAACGGCACCAGCGCACCGCGCTCGGGCCTCACCATTTCGTTCATGGGTGGCGCATCCAGGGTCACGACCAACGCGCCGACGCCCATCGCCTCCACAAGGTAATGCCCGAACCCTTCGGTCTCCGACGGGCAAAGGTGAAAGCGGTGCGCATTCTGGATGCGCTTCAATTCCGCGTCGGGGATGTAGTCGACGCGATGCACGATGTTGGGTGCGGATGGGCCGGGCCGCGCACTGCGCGGGCTTTGCAGCACCGTCAGGCGTGGCCATTCGGGATGCCGTCGCCATAACGCGAGCAGCGTTTCCGTGCCCTTGTTGGCGCTGCGCCCGGCCAGATGAAAGAACATGCGTTCGCGCGGCACCGTGGTGTCGCGGCGATCTTCACTGGTGAAGCCGGTGTATTCGGTTTTCAATCCAAGTGCTTCGAATAGCGGAGCCGCGTGGTGCGTGAGCATGAAGGCGCGGTCAAGGCGCTGCAGCCACCCGCGGTCGCCGTCGTCGAACCATTCGGGATGTGGCATCAGCACATTGCGGCGCGCCGTGGCGAGATATTCGGGGCGCACACGCTCCAGCATTAGATTGATGTCCCAGCGCTGCGCGCCGCGGCCGGTCAGGCGTCGCGCGAGCGTGCCCGCGCGCAGCTTCAGCGGATGGATCACCTTGCGCAACGCGCCGCGCCGGATGCCGCTGACGGTCACCTCGCAATCCGCGGCAGCCAGCGCATCGTGCAGCAGATGCAGGTTGCGGCTGAGCCCGAAACCGTTGTCGCGCGCGATCAGGTTGACCCGGATCATGTCCGCTCGACCATGGTCCGCAGCGCGGCATCGAGGCGAGCCGGAAATGCCGCGCGTTCAGCCTCGTACCACGCACGTGCCCCCGCACCCCACGCGTCGTAATGCGCTTCGTCGGTCGCCAGCACGCGCTCCACCGCGCGTTCCATCGCGGCGTCATCGAAATAAAAGGTGGTGGCCAGGTGCTGGGTGCCGGTGCGCGAATACGGAAGCAGCATGCCGCGCTCGGGCGTGATCAATTCATTCATCGGCGGCGCGTCCAGCGTGATCACCACCGCGGCCACGCTCATCGCCTCGACGATGTAATGACCGAAACCTTCGGTTTCCGAGGGGCACAGGTGGAAGCGGTGCGCGTTCTGCAGGTGTTTCAGTTCGGCATCGTCGAGATAACCGATGCGGTGTTCGATGTTCGTCGCCGGCGCACCGGGGGCCGCTTCCTTCGGGTGCTGCACCACGGTCAGGCGCGGCCATTCCGGATGCCGCCGCCACAACGCCAGCAACGGCTCGGTGTTCTTGGTGCGGCTGGAACCCGCCAGATGAAAAAAGGCGCGTTCGCGCGGCACCGAGCGGTCCCGTCGATCTTCGCTGGTGAAGCCGATGCACGCAGCGCAACAGCCTTGTTCAGCAAATACCCGTTGTGCTTCGCGGGTCTTGGTGAGCACGAGATCGATGCGGGGCAGCGCTTCCATGTCGCGTGGCAGGAACCATTCCGGGTGCGGCAACAGCACACGACGCGGCGCATCGTCCAGAAAGGCCGTCATGATGTGTTCTTCCATCAACACGAAATCGAACGACGGAGGCCGCCCGCGGTGGCGCCTGTGCGCAAGCCGCCACGCATGGCATTTGCCCTTGAGGCGCTGCATCAGGCCCGGCAGCCCGCCGCGCCGGCGGGTGTTGGTAAATTGCACGCGGTAACCGCGTGCGCGCAAGGTTTCCGCGAGCAGGTGCAGGTCACGCGACAGGCCCACGCCGTTGTCGAAGCCGAGCAGGTGTACGGAACCGGCGTCAGTCGTCGTCGGGTTCATAGGCGCCGAATTGTCCTGCATCGTCGTTCCTCGGCGGAATGCAGCCGGGCACCACCGCGCGGCGGTCGAACAGGTACCACTCCCGGCGATTGGCGTGGCCGACGTGGATGGTATCGGCTTCGCGCACGCACGGCGCCAGCACCTGGCCGTAGGCAAAAATCCAGCGATGCGTCGGGTCGGCGGCCTGCCATGCGAGCGCCTGTCGCAATTGTTCGTGCCACGCCAGTTTGAAACCGAAGTTGGTCGTCTTGCGGCCAAGCGTGCCCAGCATCAGCAGGTTCTGTTCCTTCCACGCCACCAGCCCGATCGTATCGTCGACCGGCACCAGACTTGCGGTGCGCGCCATCACTGCCCGCGCGGACGAGTAGCCGTTGAGAAGCGGATAGGCGATGACACCCCAGGTGCCCCACGCCACCAGCGCGAACACGCACCAGGCCCATGGCGCGTGGCGCGGTCGCGCGAGCAGAGCGATCACGACACCGGCGATACCGATGCCCGTGGTCATCGCGATCAACGGCCGGGGTGAACCGTCCAGCGCCGATGATGCCAACGCTACAAGCTTTTGCAGATGGCCTGTATGCATCCCGATGCCGGCGAGCAGCAACAGGAATCCCAACAGCAGGATCAACGCCCACAACGCCCAGCGAAACGATGCGCGCCGCAGGATGTCGGGCAACAGCGGCGCCAGCGCGATCGCGGTGATCGGCAGCGCGGGCAGGATGTACACATCGCGCTTGCCGGCGCTCAGTGAAAAGAAGATCACGACCAGTACCCCCCACGCCAAGGGCAGCAGCGTGCGCGCATCCTTCGCGCGCAGCGCGCGCGACCAACCGGGGATCGCCCATGGAAGGACCAGCGACAACGGCAGCCATTCGAACGCGATCACCGACAAGTAAAACCACCACGGATGGATGTGGTGTGCGGGCTCGGCGTAGCGTGACACGGTCTGACCCAACAAGATGTCGTGCGCGTAACGCGCGTAGGCGGCATCGCCCGCATGCACGTGCAATGCCGACCACAGCATCGGCAAGGCCCAGCCGAAAATCGGTACGAGGAACAGCAGCGCCAGCCACCAACGTGCGTCGCGGTTTTGTGCAGGCAATACATTGTTCCAGCCACGCCAGCGCGCGAACCAGAACGGCACGAATACCAGAAGTGCCAGCACGCCGACACCCTTGGTGATCACGCCGAGCCCGGCCGCGAGAAAGCCGAACGCGTACCAGCGCCACGCGGGACCGAGCAGCAGGTGGCGCAACAAGCCGTACACCGCGAGCGTGATCCAGAACACCTCCACGCCGTCGATCTGGGCGCCGCGCATCTGGAAGGTGAAATCGAAACTCACCAGCACCGCGGCCGCGGCGATCAACCCCGCGCGATGGTTCCACTGGCGGCGCACGAAGTCATAAACGAGCGCGATGCTGCCGAGCCCGGCGAGCAGCGAAGGCAGCAGGAACCAGCCCCGCCAGCCACCGGTGATCGCGTACGCGCAAGCTTCCAGCCACATGAACATCGGTGGCTTGTCGGAATAAAGCTCCATGCCGCGATGCGGGAACAACCATTGCCCGCTCGCCAGCATTTCGCGCGCGACCAGTGCGAAACGCGGCTCGTCCGACGGCCATGGATCGCGCAGACCGATGCCGAGGCCCAGCAACAGCAGCGCGAACCCGAACAGCAGCGCAAGCTGCACGCGTTCGTCAGCGAGCCATCGACGGCCATTGGCGAAGGAGTTGGGCAGAGACATCTGATGTTGCCGTTCGCGCTGAGCGTAGCGAGCGAAGCGAGCGAAGTCGAAGCGCTCACCCTTCGACTCCGACCCTGCGGGTCTACGCTCAGGGTGAGCGGAGATTACTTGATCGTGCGATCAGGCGTGTTTTTCGATCACCGCGTAATACATGCCGTCGAGCCCGCCTTCGCCCGGCAGGATCTGCCACCCGGCGCCGGCTGGGCGGCCGACCGGAAAATCGCACGGCTCGGGCCGCGCATCCGGGTGTGCATCGAGGAACCCGGCGACGACACGCTCGCTTTCCTCGCGCAGCACCGAACACGTCGCGTACACGAGCCGTCCCTGCCGCGCCAGCAGCGGCCACGACGCTTCCAGCAGGCGCGCCTGTGCGTGCGCGAGTTGCGGGATATCGCTCGCACGTCGGTGCAGCTTGATGTCGGGGTGCCGGCGGATCACGCCGGTGGCCGAGCAGGGCGCGTCCAGCAGGATGCGGTCGAACGGCTTGCCATCCCACCACGTCGCCGGATCGCCCGCATCGGCCGTTTGCACGTTGCCGCGCAAACCGAGTCGTTCGAAATTCGTGCGAATCGAAGCAGCCCGGTGCGGATCGCGGTCCAGCGCCGCAAGTTGCAGGTTGGCGCGTTCAAGCATCTGACAGGTCTTGCCGCCCGGCGCGGCGCAGGCATCCAGCACGAGCAGGCCGTCTTGCAGATCCAGGAGATCGGCCACGCACTGCGCGGCGCCGTCCTGCACGGAGAAATGCCCTTTTGTAAAACCCGGCAGACGCGCGAGGTCTGCATGCGCATCGATTTGCAAGGCGTCGCGCAGCCACGGGTGCGGCTGGGCGCGGATGCCGGCTTCGGCGAGTTCCAGCACCACCGCTTCGCGCGTCGTGCGCCGCGCGTTGACCCGCAGCATTGGCGGCGAAGGCTGGTTGTTACCGGCGAGAATGTCGCCCGCGTGTTCCGGCCAATCACGGGCCAGCGCCTCGGCCAGCCAGCGTGGGTGCGCAAATTGCGTCGCGGGATCGCGATCGAGTTTTGTATTCAAACCGTCGCGCTCGCGCAGCCAGCGCCGCAGCACCGCGTTGGCGAGTTTCGTGAAACCGCCACGCTGCAGCGCGCGCGTGGCTTCCACGGTGGCCGCCACCGCCGCATGCGGCGGCAAGTGCAGGATTTCGAGTTGCACCAGGCCCAGCACCAGCAAGGCGTGCAGCGTGGGTTCGCGCTTGCGAAGCGGCTGTTGCAACAGCCCGTCCAACGCCTTGTCGAAGCGCAGCCACCAGCGCGCGCCCTCGTTGCACAGTGCGGTCAGGAACGCGCGATCGCGCGCATCGGCCAGCTTCGATTGCGCCGGCTGCAGGCGCTCGCGCAGCGACGTGCCCCGCAGCGCGACGTCCGCCAGCACTTCGGCCGCGAGCGCGCGGGTATCGGTCATTCCGTGCGCAGCCCGGCGCGTGCGTTCAGATAATCCGCGGCGTCGATCACCCTGCCGCCGGGGCGTTGCAGTTTCAGGATGCGCAGCACGCCTACGCCGCAGGCGATGTCGATGCCGTGTCTGGACGCGCCGATGATTTCGCCAGGTTGTCCTGAACCGCACAACCCAGCGTTCAATACCCGGGCTTTCCATACCCGCACGCGCTCCCCCGCAACTTCCGCTTCCGCGACCGGCCACGGATCGAACGCGCGCACTTGGCGTTCGAGTTCGGTGGCGGGACGCGAGAAATCCAGCCTTGCCTCGGCCTTGTCGAGCTTGTGCGCGTAGGTCGTGCCGGCTTCGGATTGCGATTTCGCCGACAGTTCTTCGCCAGCAGCCACGCGTCGCAGACCTTCACCCAAGATGCGCGCCCCGATCTCTGCCAGCCTATCGTGCAAGGTGCCGCCGGTGTCGTCGGCGCCGATCGGCGTCGATTTCGACAGCAGCACCGGACCGGTATCGAGTCCCGCGTCCATCTGCATCAGGCACACGCCGGTTTCGGCATCGCCCGCGAGAATGGCGCGCTGGATGGGCGCGGCGCCGCGCCAACGCGGCAGCAACGACGCGTGCACGTTCCAGCAGCCGAGGCGCGGAATCGCCAGCACCTTGCGCGGCAGGATCAGGCCGTACGCGATCACCACCATTAGGTCGGGTGCGCAGTCGCGAAGACGCTGTTGTGCAGCCGGTGACTTCAATGATTCCGGTTGCTCGACCGGAATGCCCGCGGCCACAGCAGCCTGCTTGACTAAGCTGAGCGTCAGCTTTCGGCCGCGCCCGGCCGGGCGGTCGGGTTGTGTGTAGACCGCGACGACGTCGCCCGCTTCGATGCACGCGCGCAGTCCCGGCACCGCGAAATCCGGCGTGCCGGCGAATACCAGTTTCGGCCGCTGCACGGGCCGTTCAGCCCGCGTGGCGCCGCTGCTTCTCCAGCTTGCGCAGCAACAGCGAGCGTTTCAGCGGCGACAGGTAGTCGACGAAGACCTTGCCGACCAGATGATCCATCTCATGCTGGATGCACACCGCCAGCAGGCCGGCGGTTTCGAGTTCGAACGTCTTGCCAGTCACGTCCTGCGCCTTCACGCGAACCCAGTCCTTGCGCTCGACGTCGGCGTATACGCCCGGAAACGACAGGCAGCCTTCCTGGCACACTTCGGTGCCACGGCTCTCCAGGATTACGGGATTGATGAATACCCGCGGGTCGTCGTGCGTCTCGGAAACGTCCAGCACCAACAGGCGTTTCTGGACGTTGACCTGGGTCGCGGCCAGACCGATGCCGGGCGCGTCGTACATCGTCGCCAGCATGGCGTCGGCAAGCCGCTTCAGGTCGGCGTCGAAACTTCCGACTGGTTGCGCGACCAGTCTCAGGCGCGGATCGGGGAATTCCAGGATGTCGAGTTTGGCCATGCCTCAAGCGCCGATTCAGGGTTCTGTAGACAGGAAATGGGGCCGCCCCGGGTCATTTTCACGCCCGCGATAGCCTAGCAGGACCGCGATGCAGGCCCGAGTGATCAGTGCATCACCAAATGTGAAGTTTGTGCTTGCCGCCGCCCGCCATTCGGGTACACTCGGCCGAAACTTGTGGGGGATCGGGGGATTGCCGCTCATGGTTAAGAAATTGCTTGCGCTCATCGCGGGCCTGCTGATCACGTTCGCCGCCTATGCAGCCGGCGCCGAATTGCGCGCCGATCACCCGCACACCTACGTGGTGAAGAAGGGCGACACGCTGTGGAGCATCTCCGCGCGTTTCCTCCAGAAGCCGTGGCTGTGGCCGGAAATCTGGGATGTCAACCAGCAGGTCTACAACCCGCACCGGATCTATCCGGGCGACGTGCTGGATCTGGACGTGAATGGCCTGCGCGTGGCCAAGCGCGCCACGGTCGAAGCCAGTCCCATTCCGACGGTGCCGCTGTCCGCGATCGAGCCGTTCCTCAAGGATTTCTGGGTGCTCACGGCGGCCGAGTTGAAGCAGGCGCCGTACGTGGTGGCGGTCGAGGAAAACGAACCGCGCGCCACCGAAGGCATGAACCTGTATGTGCGCAAGCTGTCGGCGGCGACCGTAGGTCAGCGTTTCGCGATCGTGCGCCCCACCCACGTATTCCGCCAGTTCAATGATGGTGGAAGGGCGGACGACGTCGCGCATCTGGTCAACAGCAATGTGGATCTGGCGCCTGGACCGTGGCGGGAAGATTTCCGCAACGATGGCTACTTCGGCCGCGGCAATGAAATCGGCACCGAAGTGCGCGTGATCGGCACGGGACAGGTGTTGAAAAATGGCGACCCCGCGACGCTTCTACTCACCAATGCCAGCCTGGAAATCCGCGCCGGTGATCGCCTGATGCCGGTCAACGACACGCCTTACGACTACACGTACTATCCGCATCCGCCGCGCAATGCGCCCGCCGATGCCTACATCATGGCCTTGTCCAACGGCTACGACGGCATTTCGGTGCAGGGGCCGATGGACGTGGTGGCGCTGAACGTCGGCAGTGACGACGGCGTGGACAACGGCACTACCTTTGCGATCTACCAGCCGGGCGATACGGTCACCGATCTGGTGGTCGGGCACAACGATCGCCGCGAGTTCGGGCCCAAGGTCAAGCTGCCGAGCGAGTTCGTGGGCCACGTGATGGTGTTCCGCACCTTTGCACACGTGAGCTATGGTCTGGTGATGGATGGCATCCGGCCGGTGAAGGTGCGCGACACGGTGCAGGCACCGCAATAGCGGCGGTGCGAGTCGAGCAGCCGTCCATGGCGCGGGGCCGCCGGCCCGGCCTTCCTTGGCCAGGCGCTCATCCGAATACGCGATGCGTTTGGCGCATCGCGCGAACACTCGGATTCGCTCTGACTTTCCACAACAGCCGCCCTGCGCGGCACAATGAGGAAATTTCCTACACGATGGCGCGGCCTGATCCGCGCCGGTTTCGTTTGATGGCCCGTACACTTGCTGGATGGATGACGACGACGAACTGCTGGCATGGCTGACCTTGTTGCGCGCGCCCGGCCTGGGTGGGGCCGGCATTCGCGCGTTGCTGCAGCAAGCGGGGTCGGCACGCGCGATTTGCCGCGACATCCGCAGGCTGCACCATGCCGCGGCTCTGGATCAGGCGGCGCTGAACTGGATCGAACGGCCGGATGCAGCGCGCCTTGAAGGCGATCTCGCATGGCTGGCGCAGCCGGGACACCGCCTGCTTCGCTGTGACGAAGAGGATTTCCCGCCGCAGCTTGAAACCATCCCCTCGCCGCCCGCAGCCTTGTTCGTCGCGGGTGACGCTGCAGCCCTGCTGGCGCCGCAAGTGGCCATCGTGGGCGCGCGCAGCGCCAGCGCGCAAGGGTTGGCCAATGCGCGCGACTTTGCGCGGACTTTGGGACGCGCAGGCTTGACGGTTACCAGCGGCATGGCCGACGGGATCGATGGCGCAGCGCACGCTGCGGCGCTAGAGGCAGGCGGAATGACCGTGGCGGTGGTGGGCACCGGTCCGGATCTCGTTTATCCGCGAAAGCATCGCGATCTGTCCGCCAGGATCGAGCAGCATGGCGCCATCGTCAGCGAATTTCCGCCGGGCACCGAAGCCCGGCCGGATCATTTTCCGCGCCGCAACCGGCTGATTGCCGGGCTGGCGCTGGGCACGCTGGTGGTCGAGGCGGGATTGCAATCAGGCTCGTTGATCACGGCGCGTCTGGCAGGGGAAGCAGGCCGCGAAGTGTTCGCCTTGCCGGGTTCCATCCATAATCCGCTGGCCAAGGGCTGCCATCGATTGATCCGGGACGGCGCCCGGCTGGTCGAGACTGCGGCCGAGGTGATCGAGGCGCTCGGGCCGGCCGCGCTGGCACAGGGCGCCGGGCTGCGGGCGCGGCTGGAGGCCACCGAAGCAGCACCGCATCAAGGTTTCCCAGCCAGGGCACAAGATCCTGATTACGCGTCACTTCTGGCCGGTCTCGGCGACGAACCGGCCTCGCTGGACGAGCTGGTGGACCGCACTGGTCTTGCCCCGGCGGCGCTGTCTTCGATGCTGCTGTTGCTGGAACTGGAAGGGGTGGTGGCACCGGCCGTGAATGGCCGCTGGCAGCGGCTTGCGGCCGGTCACGCTTGACACGCCCACCCTGCGCATGCGTTCACTATATATAGGGGGCGGCCCGGCCGCCCGTGAATTTCTGTCGAGACATGGCCAAGAATCTCCTCATCGTCGAGTCGCCCGCCAAGGCCAAGACGATCAACAAATACCTGGGCGCCGATTTCAAGGTGCTGGCGTCGTACGGTCACGTCCGCGACCTCAGGCCGAAGGAAGGCGCGGTCGATCCCGACCACGACTTTGCAATGGACTACGCGCTGATCGACAAGAACGTCAAGCACGTCGACGAAATTGCCAAGGCGGCCAAGGTCGCCGAGTCGATTTATCTGGCAACCGACCTGGATCGCGAGGGCGAAGCGATCAGTTGGCACATCAGCGAGATCCTGAAGCAGCGCGGCCTGCTGAAGGACAAGGAAACCCATCGGGTGGTGTTCAGCGAAATCACGCCGCGCGCGATCAAGGAAGCCGTGGCCCACCCACGCCAGCTGTCGCACGATCTGGTCGACGCCCAGCAGGCGCGTCGGGCGCTGGACTACCTGGTCGGCTTCAACCTGTCGCCGGTGCTGTGGCGCAAGGTGCAGCGCGGGCTGTCCGCCGGGCGCGTGCAGTCGCCGGCGCTCAGGATGATCGTCGAGCGCGAGGAGGAGATCGAAGCCTTCGTGCCGCGCGAATACTGGACCGTCGAGGCGAAGCTCGCGCACAAGGACGGCGAGTTCACTGCGCGGCTGGTGAAACTCAACGGCAAGAAGTTCGAACAGTTCGATCTCACCAACGCCAACGACGCCCGCGCCGCGCGCGATGCGTTGCTGAAAGCCGCCGGCGGCAAGCTCGTCGTCGGCGACATCCAGTCGAAGCAGCGCCAGCGTCGTCCGGCCGCGCCGTTCACGACGTCCACGCTGCAACAGGAAGCCGCGCGCAAGCTGGGCATGACGACCTCGCGGACCATGCGCATCGCGCAGGGCCTGTACGAAGGCGTGTCGCTGGGCGGGGAGGGCAACGTCGGCCTGATCAGCTACATGCGTACTGACTCCACGCACCTTTCGGGCGAAGCTACGGCTGAGCTGCGGCAGACGATCGAACGCGAGTTCGGCAAGCAGGGCCTGCCCGAACACGCGATGGTCTACAAGACCAAGTCCAAGAACGCGCAGGAAGCGCACGAGGCGATCCGTCCAACCTCGGCGCTGCGCACGCCGAAGTCGGTTGCGGGATATCTGACCCCCGACCAGTTGAAGCTGTACGAACTGGTCTGGAAACGCGCGGTCGCCTGCCAGATGAAGCCGGCGACGCTCAATACGGTTTCGGTGGAGTTCCCGTGCGGCGGTAACTCCGCATTCCGCGCCACCGGTACCACCGTGGTCGATCCGGGTTTCCTCGCAGTGTACGAGGAAGGCCGTGACCAGAAGTCGGCCGAGGACGAGGAATCGCGCAAGCTGCCGGCGTTGGACAAGGGCGAGGTGGTGCCGCTCACCGGAATCGCGACCGACCAGCACTTCACCGAACCGCCGCCACGCTATTCCGAAGCCAGCCTGGTCAAGGCGCTGGAGGAATACGGCATCGGCCGTCCGTCAACCTACGCCAGCATCATCCAGACCCTGCTGTCGCGCGAGTACGTGACCCTCGATTCGCGCCGCTTCAGGCCCACCGACGTGGGTCGTGCGGTGGCGAAATTCCTCACCGCGCACTTCACGCAGTACGTCGATTACGACTTCACGGCGAAGCTGGAAGATGAGCTCGATGCGGTCAGCCGCGGCGAGGAGGAATGGCGCCCGCTGATGGCCGGCTTCTGGAAGCCGTTCAAGGCGCTGGTCGACGACAAGATGGAGTCGGTCGACCGCAGCGAGGCGACCGGCGCGCGCCTGTTGGGTGACGATCCCAAGACCGGCAAGCCGGTGTCGGTGCGGCTGGGGCGCTACGGACCGTATGCCGCGCTGGGCGACAAGGATAGCGACGAGAAACTGAAATTCGCATCGCTGCTGCCCGGCCAGAGCATGCACACCATTACGCTGGAAGAGGCGCTGGAACTCTTCAAGCTGCCGCGTCACCTCGGCAACGACATGGATGGCGAGGAGATTTCCGCCGGCATGGGGCGCTTCGGGCCGTTCGTCAAAAAAGGCAGCTTCTACGCGTCGATAAAGGGCGACGAGAGCGCCTACACCATCACCCTCGAACGCGCGCGCGAGTTGATTCGCGAGAAGCAGGCGCTGATCGCCAACCGCGTGATCAACGATTTCGGCGACGGCATCCAGGTGCTGAATGGCCGCTATGGCCCCTACATCACCGATGGCGAAAAGAACGCGAAGATTCCGAAGGATCGCGAACCCAAATCGCTCACCCACGGCGAATGCAAGGCGCTGATCGAGGCAGCGCCGGTGCGGCGCGGGCGCAGCGCGTTCAAGAAAGCGGCGGCGAAAAAAAACGCAGAGAAAAATACTGTCGAGAAGCGGGCGCCTGCGAAAAAACCCGCAAAGAAAACCGCGGCGAAAAAGACGGCCGCGAAGAAATCCGCGCGCAAGCAGTCCGCCGCAAAGAAAACTCCGGCGAAGAAGGCCGCGCGTGGCGAGCCATTGGTGCCGCCCGATACGGAAACGCCACCGTTCGACGTCTGATCCATGCGCGTTTTCGACATCGAGGAAGTCGAAGCCGCCGCCGCGTTGCTGCGCGCAGGCGGTGTGCTCGCCTATCCCACCGAAGGCGTGTACGGGTTGGGTTGCGATCCGGACAACCGGTCCGCGTTCGATCGCATCTTCGCTATGAAACGGCGACCTTCGGAGCAGGGCGTTCTGCTGATAGCGGCCGATTTCGATCAGGTTCGTGGCTGGATCGGCGATGCTCCGGAAGATTCGTTCGCGCGCGCCAATGCAATCTGGCCCGGCGCGCACACCTTCATCTTTCCGCGCTCGTCACGCGTGCCGGAATGGGTGGCGGGCGGACACGCCGGGATCGCCTTGCGCGTCACCGCGCATATGCCGTCGGCCGTGCTCTGCCGAGCATTCGGCGGTCCCATCGTTTCCACCAGCGCCAATCGCCACGGCGAGCCTCCCGCGCGCAGCGCCGCCGATATCCGCACGATCTTCGGTGACCAACCCGACGGCGTGCTGGATGCGCCGCTGGGCGGTCTCGACAAGCCCACGCCGATCACGGATGCCGTGAGCGGCGCTATCATTCGGGCTTGAGGGGACTGGGGGTTTCCTGTGTCGAGCGTTTACCAAACACCGCAAAGCCAGGTGGCGGGGCCACCGCGGCCCTTGCTTGCGGCCGCGTCGCCGCAGCGTGTGATCACGTGGCGTGAGGGCCGCGCGGTGACGGTCAACCAATTTCTGGCCGATGTCAAAGCATTGGCTGCGCGCCTTCCGGCGGCGCAGGCGGCGGTCAACCTGTGCGAAGACCGGTACGCGTTCCTGGTCGCTTTCGCCGCATTGCTGGCGCGCGGGCAGACCAACCTGCTGCCGCCGTCGCGTGCCGCGCGTGCCATCGACGAAACGCTGGCCGCACATTCGGACAGCTATACGCTGGGCGATGCCGACCTCGATCCGCCGCCGCCGGGCTATCTGCGTTTCACGACGGACGCGGAGGCTGTCTTCGCGGGTCCCGCAACGTTGGTTGCCGGGACTGCGCTGGCAGCGATCGGGTATACCTCCGGTTCGACCGGCGTGCCGCGCGCCAATCCGAAGCAGTGGGACAAACTCGCGATCTCGACAGAACACAACGATGCGCTGTTGCGCGCGCTGGCCGGTGGCGATTACCACGTCGTGGCGACCGTTCCGCCACAACACATGTACGGGCTCGAATTTTCAGTGCTGCTGCCCTTGTTCGGTCGCGCGTCGGTGTGCGCGAGCAAGCCATTTTTTGCGGCCGACATCGCGGCTTCGCTGCAGCAACTGCCTGAACCCCGCATCCTCGTGACCACGCCGGTTCACTTGCGCACGCTGCTTGATTCCGGACAGGCGCTGCCACGGATATCGGGCATCGTTTCCGCCACCGCGCCGCTTGCGCGCGATCTGGCGCTTGATGCCGAGGCGCGTTACGGCGCGCCGGTGCAGGAAGTATTCGGTTCCACCGAAACCTGCGTGATCGCGCATCGCCGCACCGCGCATGAGGACGCCTGGATGCCTTACCCGGGCGTGACCCTGCATCCGCAGCCGGATGGCACCCGCATCGAGGCACCGCAATTGGCGCAGCCGGTGGTGCTGGCCGACATCGTGGAGCTGCTGGCTGACGGGCGCTACCGCCTGCGCGGGCGCAACACCGATCTGCTGGAGATCGCGGGCAAGCGCGCATCGTTGGGGGATCTGACGCACAAACTGCTGGCGGTGCCCGGCGTGTGCGATGGCGTGATGTTCCAGATGGACGACACCGACGCGATGGGGGTGCGCCGGATCGCCGCGTTGGTGGTGGCGCCGGATCTGGATACCAGTGCCATCCTCGATGCATTGCGGCGCGACATCGATCCGGTGTTCCTGCCGCGTCCGCTGAAACGGGTCAATGCGCTGCCGCGCAGCGAAACGGGCAAGTTGCCGCGCGCGGCGTTGCTTGCGGCGCTGGCCGGTTAAAATGCGCGGTCCATTCGTTGCGCGATTGCGTCCATGAAGATCCTTGTCATCGGCTCCGGCGGTCGCGAACACGCGCTGGCCTGGAAACTCGCGCAGTCTCCGCGTGTCGACGAAATCGTCGTCGCGCCCGGCAATGCCGGCACTGCGCGCGAGCCACGCATGCGCAACGCGGATGTTTCCGCGACCGACCTAGATGGTTTGCTGGAACTCGCGGCCCACGAACGCGTCGATTTCACCGTGGTGGGTCCCGAAGCGCCATTGGTCGCAGGTGTGGTGGATCGATTTCGCGCGGAAGGCTTGCGCATCTTCGGGCCGACCGCTGCAGCGGCGCAGCTTGAAGGTTCCAAATCCTTCACCAAGGATTTCCTCGCCCGCCATCAGATTCCTACCGCCCATTACGCGGTGTTCACCACGTTGCGACCCGCGCTCGAATACGTGCGCAAGCACGGTGCGCCGATCGTTATCAAGGCCGATGGCCTGGCCGCGGGCAAGGGCGTGGTGGTGGCGATGACGCTGGCGGAAGCCGAGCTCGCCTTGCGCGACATGCTCGATGCGCACGCGTTCGGCGAGGCGTCGGCGCGCGTCGTGATCGAGGAATTCCTCGAAGGCGAGGAAGCCAGCTACATCGTGATCGCCGATGGTGCCCATTACGTTCCGATGGCGTCGAGCCAGGATCACAAGCGCGTGGGCGATGGCGATACCGGTCCGAACACCGGCGGCATGGGTGCATATTCGCCCGCACCGGTGGTGACGCCCGAAGTCGAGCGGCGCATTCGCCTGGAAATCATCGAGCCTGCTTTGCAGGGCATGTCTGCAGAAGGCGCGCCGTTCACGGGGTTCCTCTACGCCGGTTTGATGATCGACAAAACCGGCGCACCGAAAGTCATCGAGTTCAACGTGCGCTTCGGTGATCCCGAGACGCAACCGATTATGCAACGGCTGCAATCGGACTTCTTCGGCCTGATCGAAGCTGCACTCGACGGCAAGCTCGACCGCGCCGACGCGGAATGGGACCCCAGACCGTCGCTCGGCGTCGTGGTCGCGGCACAGGGTTATCCCGGCCAGGTCAAAACAGGCAACCTGATTTCGGGGCTGGATGCCGATGTCGGCGAGGGCGTGAAAGTGTTCCAGGCCGGAACGAAACTCGATTCGGATGGAAAGACGATCACCGCCGGCGGCCGCGTGCTGTGCGTCTGCGCGTTGGGCGATGATCTTCCGCAGGCGCGCGAGCGCGCGTACGTTGCGGTCGAGCGTATTCATTTCGATGGCGCGTTCCATCGGCATGACATTGGACATCGCGCGCTGGGCCGGCACGGCTGACCCGGAGCCGTTCGGGAAACCCGTTCCCGCGCCGTTGGCATTCGGCATTCGTATTGCGTGACGCGGGCTTGATAGGCTTACGCCGCACGAGGGGAGCCCATGAACCAGTTCCGCCTGCTCGGCCAGCGGCGCTTCGCGCCATTCTTCGCGGTGCAATCCTTGGCCGCGTTCAACGACAATGCGTTCCGCAATGCGACGATCGTGCTGGTCGGGTTCCAGTTGGGCCTGACCACCAGCCAGATCGGGTTCTATTCGAACCTCGCACCGGCGTTGTTCATCCTGCCATTCTTCCTGTTCTCGGCGAGCGCGGGCCAGCTTGCCGAGAAATATGAAAAGCACACGCTGATCCGCTGGGTGAAGCTGTTCGAGATCGCGGCGATGTGTGTGGCGGCGTGGGGTTTCTACTCACGCAGTCCGCTGCTGCTGTTCGTGGTGCTGTTCCTGATGGGATTGCACTCGACCGTGTTCGGGCCGATCAAGTACGCGATCCTGCCGCAGGTGCTCGAACGCGGCGAACTGGTCGGTGGCAACGCGCTGGTTGAAACCGGCACCTCGCTGGCGATCCTCATCGGCATGATCGCGGGCGGTGCGGCGATGGCATCGCATTTCGGCTGGATGGCCGCCGCGGCGCTGGTGATCGGCGTCGCGGTGCTGGGACTCATCGCCAGCCTCGCGATTCCGCGCGTGCCCGCCGCGGCGCCGGGTCTGAAATTCAACTGGAATTTCATTGCCGAAAGCGGACGTGTGCTGAAGCTGGCCGGCAAGCAGCGCGCGGTGTTCAACTCGATCCTCGGCATCTCTTGGTTCTGGTTCTTCGGCGGCGTGGTCACCGCGCAATTGCCGAATTACACGCGGCTGTACCTCGGCGGCAGCGCCAGCGTGGAGATCCTGGTGCTGGCCTTGTTCTCGATCGGCGTGGGCATTGGCTCATTGCTTTGCGAGCGCCTGTCGGGGCACAAGGTCGAGATCGGCCTGGTGCCACTCGGGGCGCTCGGCATGACGGTGTTCGGCATCCTGCTGTATTTCGCGCGTCACACGGCGCCGTCGTACGGAGAAATCGACTGGATGACGTTCCTGCGCACGCCGGGCAATGGCTGGATCGCGCTGGACCTTACGCTGATCGGCTTGTTCGCCGGCTTCTTCATCGTGCCGCTGTTCGCGCTGGTGCAAAGCCGCACCCCGCGGGGCGAACTTTCGCGCGTGATCGCCGGCAACAACATCATCAACGCAGTGTTCTTAGTGGTCGCGGCGGTATTTGCCTTCGGGACGCTGGCGGCGGGATTGACCATCCCGCAATTGTTTCTCGTCACGGCGCTGCTGAATGCCGCGGTGACTCTGTGGATTTTCCTGCTGGTGCCCGAGTTCCTGATGCGCTTCGTGGACTGGTTGCTGATCAGCGTGCTGTACCGGGTGCGTGCCACGGGGCTTGAGAATATCCCCGACGAAGGTCCCGCGCTGCTGGTGTGCAACCACGTCAGCTTCATGGATGCGCTGATCATCATGGGCAGCGTGCGACGGCCCGTGCGCTTCGTGATGTACTACAAGATTTTTCGCGTGCCGGTGTTGAGCTTCGTGTTTCGCGCGGCCAAGGCCATTCGCATCGCGGGCGGCAAGGAAAACCCCAAGCTCATGGCGCGAGCGTTCGAGGAAATCGACACCGCGTTGACCGAAGGCGAGCTCGTCTGCATCTTTCCCGAAGGCGGCCTGACGCTGGACGGAGAAATCGCGCCGTTCCGGCCGGGCGTCGAGAAAATCCTCGCGCGACGACCGGTGCCGGTGATTCCGCTGGCGCTGCGCGGCTTGTGGCGCAGCATGTGGAGCCGGCGAGATTCGAAACCCGGGCGCGCGCGGTTGCCGCGGCGTTTTCGCGCGCGCATCGAGCTTGCGGTCGAAGCGCCCCTGGATGGTGCTTCCAGCAACGCGCGGGAGGTGGAGGAAGCGGTGCGCGCGTTGCGCGGGGCCGAGGCCTGAATCGCTGCGTCGCGGCGGCTGTGGTGCGATACTGCAACGTTCCTGACCACGCGTCATTGGCATGACCGAAACGCTCCGCATCGCCACCCGCAAAAGTCCACTGGCCTTGTGGCAGGCCGAGTACGTCGCTGCGCTTTTGCGCGACGCACATTCCGGACTTGCCGTGGAGCTGTTGCCGCTGTCCACCCGCGGCGACGAGGTGCTGGATCGCTCATTGTCTGCGATTGGCGGCAAGGGCCTGTTCCTCAAGGAACTGGAAATCGCGCTGGCCGAAGGGCGGGCCGATCTGGCGGTGCATTCGCTGAAGGATGTCCCGGCGCAGTTGGATCCGCGATTCACGCTCGCGGCAATCATGGAACGCGCCGATTGCGCGGATGCGTTCGTCAGCAACGATTACGCGGCGCTGGACGCGTTGCCCCGCGGCGCGCGCGTCGGCACCTCATCGCTGCGGCGTAGCGCGCAGTTGCGGGCGCGCCGGCCGGATCTCGATATCGCGGACTTGCGCGGCAACGTCGGCACGCGGCTGGCAAAACTCGACCGGGGGGAGTACGCGGCGATCATTCTTGCCGTTGCTGGTTTGCAACGGATGGGTTTCGACGCGCGCATCCGCTCGCGTCTCGCGCCGCCGGACTGGCTGCCGGCGCCGGGTCAGGCGGCGATCGCGGTGGAAACCCGCGTCGGCGATAGCCGCGTGATCGAATTCGTGAAGGTGCTGGACAATGCGGCGACCCGTCGCGGCGTGGCTGCCGAGCGTGCCCTCAACGCCGAGATGGGTGGCGATTGCACCATGCCGCTGGGCGCATGGTGCGAGACACGCACAGACGGAACACTGCGCCTGTGGGGCTTGCTCGGCGATGCCCATGACGGTCGCCTGCTGCACGCCGATGCCGGTGGCAACGATCCGGCGGCATTGGGTCGCGAAGTTGCACGACTGCTGGGAGAAAGAGGTGCGGACGCGTTGTTGCATCCGCGCACATGATGTCAGCCAACCAACCGGATTCCCATGGACCGGCTCGAAGACGCGAAGTGTCTGGCGTCGCGGTCCGTGGCGCGGTTTGGCCGCGCCCCCTTTGTCCAATCGTGGCAGGGCCTGCCCCGGGCTTGATCCCGGCCCCGTTGTGCGGTTGATTATTTCGACGCGCCGAAGCTGTACACCAGATTGGTGGTGAACAGGCTGTCCATGTGCCGGGTACCCGGCACGATGTCCGAGTTGTAGCGATTTTCGTACGCGACCTTCAGAGCCAGCGTCCTGGTCATCGCCACCGCCACGCCGATGTCGTTCTGGTAGTACTTGTTCGCGCTGCCGACTTCGGCGAGGAACGTTTCCTGCAGGCTGGCGCTGTCGGTCAACGCGAGCTTGTAATTGATCAAGCCGCGGCCGATCGCCTCGTTCTGAGCCGGCGGTTTTACCACGGTAGCCACCGGCGGTGACACGCTTATGTCCACTTGGGTGTAGGTCTGCGGCTGGTACCGCTTGTAGCCGGGGCCGGCTTCGAACGACAGTTCGCTGCGCGCGTTCTTCAGGACGATGTAGCCGAAACCGATCGACGCGACTTCCTGCCAGCGGTTGGGCGCGAAATCATCGTGGTCGTAGCGTGCTGCGCCGACCAGATACGAGCGCGGATTGAATTTGTAGCCGACTGAGCCGCCGACGTCGAAGTGATTGGCGGTGGTCTGGTAGGTGGTCGCTTGGCCGATCACCACCCCATCCTGCACTATCGGCGTCTTGACATTGCTCTTGGCGCGGTTGGCGTCGAGGAAGAATGCGTCCTTCCAGATGTCGTTCTCGTAGGCCAGCTTGAACTTCGCGTCCACGTTCAGCGATTTGGTGTTGCCGGTGGCGTTGGCGAGGCCGAACTCGCCGCTGCCGCTCCAGTTCGATCCGGAATCGGCAGGCGCGTCGGCCCACGCAAACGCGGGCACGCACAAAACGGAAATCGCCGCGAGCGCGGCGATGCGGGAAAGATTCATGGGACAACTCCTTAGGCTCTGCTCGACAGGCTGCATGTCGAGCACTGAATGCTTGTTAAATTTGTGTGAGGGAGAATGGGGTCGCTACGCGGACTTTCAAGCCTGCATTTGCGGAAAGAAGGCCGCCACTGCATGACGCGCTTCGGCGAAGAACAACCAGCGCTCCACGAACAGCCCGGCAATGGCAGCAAACGCCGCAATGGGAGCCAGCCACATCGCGCCGCTCGGCAATGCAATCACGATGCCCAGCACCGGCACCAGGGCGAACAGTGTCAGCGCGATCCGCCGCAGGCGCACGCCGTGTTTCCGCGCCAGCACGAAAGCCATCTCGCGGGTGAGATAGCTTTCCTCGGTGACGGGGCCTTCGAAGGCGCGTACCCGGCCCATGCTTTCCAGTCCTGTCGCATGCCCTGCGGTGTTGCGGGGTAGCGCGTCGATGCGTTTCCAATGATCGACCTTGATGATGGCCGCGACCACCGCCAGCGCCAGCAGCGCCAGCGGAAAGCCAAGGGCGGTCGCGCGGCCAGGCGCAAGCGCCAGCCATGCCCACAACCAAAGGCCGCCGGACAACAGTGCGAACATGAAATACAACGGCAGTACCTGTGGCGTGCGCCAAGCCGCAATGGTCTTGATCGAGCGATAGATGTTCGCGGTGCAAAGAATCGTCGCAAGGGCACACAGCGAAAGCAGCGCGCCGGCGGTGCGCAGGCCGGATCCCGCGTCGCCGGCGAAGGCCAGCCACGCCACCGCCAACATCGGAAGATAGGTCACGAGCGAAGCGATGCCTTCGCGCGACAGCCACGACGAACGCCACTGGCTGAGTGCGCGCCACGCGCGCTCAGGCCGCCCGAGATGCGAGGTGGAGGCGAGCAGGCCTGCGGTTACCAGCGCGAAACCGAACGCGAGCGGCACCAGCACACCGTCTCCGGCGAATGGGTAAAGGCCGGCCGCGAGCGCGGCGCCCAGCAGACACCACAAACCGTAACCGGTGCCGCTCAGCACCGTGAAAAAGATCACCGAGAGAGCGGGCTTCATCGCGACAGCGCCTTGTCCAGCCAGCGCAGCAAGGGTGGAAGTTGTCCGGTGTCGAGGGTTTCTTCGGCGACTTCCGCCGGCGATGCGGAAGCCGAACCGTCGCGGCGCGCGCGCGGCGGCAGGTATCGATTTACCGGCTGATAGCCGAACTCCGGCATCAGCGCGAACCCTTGGCGTTCGGCGACCACCTTCGACACGTCCGAATCGGGATCACCGAGATCGCCGAACATCCGTGCACGGGTCGGACAGGCCAGCACGCAAGCCGGCTGGCGATCGCCCTCATCCAGCGTCTCGTTGTAGATGCGATCCACGCACAACGTGCATTTCTGCATGGTGCCGCGCTTGGTGCCCTTGCGACCTGCGTCGGATGCCGGTGCCTTGGGATGCGGCAACGCGATCTCGCGCGCGCCGTAAGGACACGCCCACGCGCACAACTGGCAACCGATGCACTTGTCTTGATCCACCAACACGATGCCGTCATCGGCGCGCTTGTAGCTCGCGCCGGTCGGGCACACCGTCACGCAGTCCGGCGTCTCGCAGTGCAGGCACGAGCGGGGAAAGTGCACCATATGCGGGATTTGCGAAGTTGCTGGTTGTCCCCGCCCCCTGGAGTCAAGCGGGCGAGCCGGCGCCGCAGGCGCGGGCTGGGGATCATGGATGCGCGGCGTTGTCGGGTCGTGCGTGGTGCTTGCCGCGAGCGGCAGCACCTCGTACGAGTGGACCCGGTTGAACCACACGCCGAGCGGTTCGGCGCCGTAGGGATCGTCATCGGGCAGCGGACCGAAGTCGCCGCCGTCATTCCATTCCTTGCACGCGACCGCGCAGGCGTGGCAGCCGACGCAGATGTCGAGGTCGATCACCAACCCGAGCTTTTTCTTCGCTGGCGCGGGCAGGGATGTCATCGATGCCCTCCCTCGAAGGTTTCGTGGTCGACCATCCTTGGCCTTGCCGGAAGCGAGGCCAAGTAATCTGCCTTGCGGCAGCGCGCAGGATGCGCGCGGGAAAAGGCATGGATGCCGTGCGCAGTTGACAGTGCAGCGGTCCGGCCTATCCCGAGTCGTGCGGGCGTCGGAGGGAAGCAAGACAGGGATGTCGACAGTGTCGAAAACACAACGATCAGAACGGCCAGATCCTGGGAATCAAAAGCATCGACAGCGCGCAGAACAGCGCAATCAGCGGCACGCCGACCTTTGTGAAGTCAAGGAAGCGATAGCCGCCAGCGTAATACACCATCGTGTTGGTCGGATACCCGACCGGGGTCGCGAACGAAGTCGCCGCGGCGAACGCGACCGCCACCACGAACGCACGCGGATCGGCATGCACGGCGTGCGCGACACTGACGGCGATGCCGACCATCAGCACCACAGACGGGTTGTGCCCCATCAGCTCGGTGAGTAGCGCGGTGAGCACGTACACCATCGCCAGTGCCGCGAGTGGGCCATGGTTGCCGAGGACATCGAGCGCGCCGTGCACGATCACGTTGGCGAGGCCGGTCTGTTCGATGGCGATGCCGAGCGGTAGGATCGCGCCGAGCAGGATGATGATCTTCCAGTCCATGCCCTGATACACGTCCTTGCGGCCGAAGCAGCGCGTCAGCGCCATCGCGGCCACGCCGCAGATCGCGGCGATCGGAATCGGCAGCCAATGCAGCGCGGAGACGATCACCACCGCAGCCATGATCCCGATGGCGACGAATGCTTTGTAGCGCGGGCGGCGCGCGTCGTCGCGTTCGTTCAGCACCACGAAGCGATCATCACTGCGCAGGCGTTTCACCGTATCGGCCGGCAGCAGCATCATCAGCACGTCGCCGGTCTGGAACGCGACGTCGCGGATCTTGTCACGCAGCAGATGGCCGCGACGATGGATGCCGAGCACGGTGGCGTCGTAGCTGGGTTGCAGGTCCAGGTCACGCAGCGTGCGGTCCTCCGCGGTGCTGGCTGGGGCGACCATGGCCTCGACGAGTACGTTGGCCTTGTCACCATTCCCGACGTGGGTGAACTCGGGATTGATCTCCAGGCCCGCGTGCTTGCGGAACTGTTCCAGTTTGTCCCATTCGCCGCGGACCAGCAGCACGTCACCGGCGCTGAGCTTCTGGGTGCGCGGCGACCACATGTGCTGGTCGCCGCGCAGCAGTTCCAGCGGATACACGCCCTGATCGCCCAGCTTCGCTTCGGCGATCGTCTGTCCGACCACCGATGAATCCGACATTACCTTCAGCTCGGTGACGTACTTGCCCACCTGCAGTGGCCCCGAAATCGCGTTGTCGAAGTGCTTCGGCAGCAGCCAGCGACCGATCACCATTATGTAAGTGATGCCTGCAATCGCAAGCATCACGCCGAGCGGCGTGAATTCGAAAATGCCGAACGCGGCAAGTCCCTGCTTTTGCGCCAGCGAATCCACCAGCAGGTTGGATGAGGTGCCGATCAATGTGCACACGCCGCCCATCTGTGCCGCAAATGCCATGGGCATCAGCACGCGGGCGGGTGAGGTGTTGGTTCGCTGGCATACCTTCAGCGACAGCGGCAGGAATGTGGCGACCAGCGCGGTGTTCTTGATGAACGCGCCCAGCGGCGCGATCGTGACCATCGTGCCCAGCGACAACAGCCATGGATTGCGGATGCGCGAGAGCAGGTTGATGATCGGGTCCAGCGCGCCGGAGCGCTCGATGCCCACCGCCAGCGCGAACATCGCGGCCACCGTCACGGTGGCTTCGTTGCTGAAACCCGACAGCGCCTGTTCGGGCGTGACGATGCCAAGCGCGACCAGCAGGCCCAGGGTGACCAGGGCGACCAGATCCACCCGCACCTTTTCGCTGGCGAACATCGCCATCGCGGCCACGATGATCGCGGCGGTGGCCCACGCCTGCCACGTCATGGGCGGCGATCCGGCATGGCGGGCGGCTGCGGCAGTTTCATTGTCCCCGAGTTTCCCCGAATTTCCACGAGCATGGGCATGCGGTGACGCGGATCACCGGCATGCCGATTGTGACGCGATTTTCGTGCATTCTGCGGAGCGCGGCGTTATTTGCAAATGAAGGACGGGTCTCGCCCGCGGCGGTCATGGCTGGCTGCGCTCGATCCGGTGGCCTGGCACCCGCGGCTCGGCGTCGTGTTCCAGCCGCACTTTCAGGTCGAACCACGCGGCCTGTCCGGTCACCGGATCGCCGTTGCCGTAGCGGGTATCGTGCGCGCGTTCGCCGATCAGGTGATTGAGCAGGAATCCGTCCGTGAATTCCGGCGCATTGGAACGGAGTTTCCACGCGCCACGTTTCTTGCCAATCGCATTCCATGTCCACACCGTACCCGGCGCGGTGGCCGCATGCGCGCACACTTCCACGCGGATGCGGCCGCGCGGCGAAGCAATCCACGCCCAGTCGCCGCTCTCGAGTGCGTGCTCGGCCAAGGTGCGTGGATGCACGTACAAAACATTGCGCGCCGCGATCTGGCGCAGCCAGCGGTTTTGCGAACCCCAAGCGTGGTACATGAACATCGGGCGCTGGGTGATGGCGGAGAGGGGATAGCCTTCTCCCTTCTCCCTCCGGGAGAGGCGGTCGTAGGCCGGGCGCGCAGCGCTGGGGTGAGGGTTCGGGGCTTGCGCAGGATTCGCGCCCCCACCCGGCACGCTGCGCGTGCCACCCTCTCCAGGGAGAGGGGAATGGGTGTCGCTTTGCGACGAGTACCACATGGGTATCGGATCGAAATACTTTTCGACGCGCGCACGTTCGGATTGCGGGGGCTGCGTCGCGCCATGTCCCTGCGCCGCGAGCCGGAAGCGTTGCAGCACCTCGCAATACAACTGCATCGTGATCGGCTCGGTCGAGGCGACGAAGCCCATCGACTGTGCCCAGGCGAGGTAATCGCGGTTGGCCATCCGGTAATACGCCCCCGCTTCCGGAATCCGGGTTTCGAAGAAGCAGCCGTGCTCGATGTAGCGTCGCAACTGATCGGGGTTCGCAGCGCCCTTGCCGGCCTGGGATCCGTCGGCGCCGCGCCAGCCCGCCAGCATGCCGACGCCGGGCGCGCGTTCGTGCCGCACGATGTAATCGGCGTAATCCTTGTAGGTCGGCGCGCCGTTGGCGTTCGCCATGTTCGGCAGCTTCAGGCGCGCACCCAAATCCAGCAGCACGTCCTGGAACGGCCGCACATCGCGATCGGGTGCGACCACCGGCTGGCGGATCGCGTCGGCGGCAGACTCGGCATCACTGATTGGACGGTCCAGCCAGCTGATGCAGTCGTAGCGTTCGAGATACGTCGTGTCAGGCAGTACCAGGTCGGCGAACGCCACCGTTTCCGAATTGTAGGCATCGGCATAGATGATGTGCGGAATCTTGTATTGACCATCATTGTCGCGCGCGCACAGAAGTTCACGGGTGGCGGCGGTATCCATCGCCGAGTTCCAGCCCATGTTGGCCATGAACAGGAACAGCGTGTCGATCTTCGTGGGATTCGCATCCACCGCGTTGCGGATCACCGATTGCAACAGGCCGTGGGCGGCCAGCGGAAATTCCCAACTGAAGGCATGATCGATCCGGCGCGGTTGGCCTTCGGCGTCCACCAGCAGATCGTCGGGTAGTTGCGGATAGCCCAACGGGTTGCCGGTGAGCGTGCCGTCCGGCTTGCGTGATTTCGCCGGCTTATTGCCGGGCGGCGCGGGTTTCGGATACGGCGGCTGGTAACGGAAACTGCCGGGCGTATCGATCGCACCCAACAATATCTGCAGCACGTGGATCGTGCGGCAAGTGTGAAAACCATTGGCGTGCGCGGCGATCCCGCGCATTGCATGCATCGAGACGGGACGGCCAAGCATGGTGTCGTGCTTGCGACCGTGGGTGTCGGTCCACGCGATCGGCAGTTCGATGGCTTCTTCGAACGCGGCGTGCGCGAGTTCGGCGGCGAGTCGACGTATGGTGGCGGCGTCGACGCCGCAGCGTTCGGCCACGTTGTCAGGTGCATAATCGCCTGCGAGGAAGCGCTCAGCGATAAGCTGGAACGCGGGCACGGCCTTGTGACCATCGGGCAGGATGTATTCGCCAACGATCAGTGGCGAGATGTCGGGTTGCGTGGCGTCGACGAGTGCGTGGCCAAGTTGCTCCTGCTCGTCATTCCGGCGCGGGCCGGAATCCAGTGATGAACGCTGCCCGTCGCCGGAGAAACCTGGGCCCCGACCTTCGCCGGGGCGACGAGCGGAAGCACGCACCGCACACAGCGGCTTGCCGTCCGCATCGCGTGCGATCAGTCCGTCGTCGGCCGCGCCGGGGGCACGGATCACCAGATGGTGCGCGTTGCTGTAGCGCACCAAGTAATCGAAGTCGACGCGATCGTTACGCAGCAACTCGTGGATCAGTGCGCCCGCCAGCAAGCCGTCGGTGCCCGGGTTCACAGGCACCCACTCGTCCGCGATCGACGCGTAACCCGTACGCACCGGATTGATCGCGACGATCTTGGCGCCGCGCGATTTCATCTTGCCGAGGCCCAGCTTGATGGGGTTGGAGTCGTGGTCTTCCGCGACGCCCCACAGCATCAGGTACTTGGTGCGTTCCCAGTCCGGCTCGCCGAACTCCCAGAACGAGCCGCCGAAGGTGTACATGCCGGCCGCGGCCATGTTGACCGAACAGAAGCCGCCGTGGGCGGCGTAATTGATGGTGCCGAACTGCTGCGCCCACCACCCGGTCAGGGCCTGCGACTGGTCGCGACCGGTGAAAAACGCGAGTTCATCCGGGTTGCGCGCGCGGATGTCGCCCAGCCATTTTGTTGCCAGTGCCAGTGCCTCCTCCCATTCGATTTCGCGGAACTCGCGCGTACCGCGCTCGCCGACGCGCAGCAACGGCTTCGACAATCGTGCCGGCGAGTAGTGCTGCATGATCCCGGAAGACCCCTTGGCGCAGATCACGCCGCGATTCACGGGGTGCTTCGGATTGCCGTCGATGTAGCGGACGCGGCCATCCTTCAGGTGCACGCGAATGCCACATCTGCACGCGCACATGTAGCAGGTGGTGGTTTTGACCTGGTCACCTGTAGGCCGATTCAATTCGAGCTGGGCGTGTGGCATGGCGATGATGGTAGCCACCCCGACGCTTGCCGCCAATCGCGCGGCGCGGCATGCTGGAGTCTGCAGGTGTTGGCAGGCCCTAGGCATGCACCAGTACGAACGCGTCCTCAAGTTGCATGGCATCTTCAAGTCGCACCGGCGGCCGGTCGACGTGCAGCGCCTGCGCGAAGAACTGGGTTGTTCGCGCGCCACGCTCTACCGAGACATCGCTTTCCTGCGGGACGCGTTGGGCGCGCCGCTGGACAGCGACCCGGAAGGCCGCGGCTACGCCTATGCCGAAGGCGAAGGCGAGCGTTTCGAATTGCCCGGCCTGTGGCTGACCAGCGAGGAGCTTTCGGCGCTGATGGCGCTGGAAGCGCTGATCGCGCGTTCCGATCCCGGCGTGCTGGCCGACGCGCTGGCGCCGTTCCGCTCGCGCGTCGAGAAGTTGCTCAACGAGCAGGCCGGCACGCACAAGCAGCCGCTGGAACGCATTCGGGTGGTGCCGTGGGGTTCACGCAAGCTCAACCAGCAGGTCTTCCGCGCGGTGGCCGGCGCGGTACTTGCACGCCAGCAATTGAAGTTCCGCTATCGCGCGCGCACCACCGGCGCCGACAGCGTGCGTCATGTGTCGCCGCAACGACTCACGCACTACCGCGACAACTGGTATCTGGACGCGTGGGACCACGATCGCGAGGCGTTGCGCAGTTTCGCAGTGGACCGCATCGGCACGGTCGAACAGCTTGACAAGCCGGCGATCGATCGCGACGAAAAGGAATTGAACGACACGCTGGCGTCGAGCTACGGCATCTTCGCGGGCGCGCCCAAGGCCTGGGCGACGATCCGGTTTTCCGCGCGCGCCGCGCGTTGGGTCGCCGACGAGCACTGGCATTCGCTGCAGCAAGGCCGCTGGCTCGATGATGGCCGCTACGAATTGAAAGTGCCCTACTCGCAATCGCGCGAGCTGGTGATGGACATCCTTCGCTACGGTCCGGATGCGCAGGTGGTTTCGCCGCAGTCGCTGCGCGAAGAAATCCGCATCATGCACAAGCTTGCGCTGGATGAGTACGATCACGCGAAGCCGTGAACGATCGTCAAGCCCTCGTCAGGACCGGACAGCACAAACCCGCGATCGCGCTGGCGCTGGGCACCGGCGGCGCGCGCGGACTGGCGCACATCGGCGCGATCGAGGCCATTGGCGCGGCGGGCTACCGGATCGTCGCGGTATCCGGCAGTTCCATGGGCTCGTTGATCGGCGGCATCTACGCGGCGGGCAAGCTCGGTGTCTATCGCGACTGGGTCTGCGCGCTGCAAAAAATGGACGTGCTGAAACTGGTGGATTGGACGCTGTCCGGCGCCGGCCTGATCAAGGGCGAACGCATTATCGGCGTGCTGCGTGAACTGATCGGCGACGTCGCGATCGAGGAATTGCCGATTCCGTTCACCGCGGTCGCCACCGATCTCGATCGCGAGCGCGAAGTGTGGCTGACGCGGGGCTCGCTGTTCGACGCGATCCGCGCATCCATTGCGATCCCCACGATCTTCCGCCCGCATCCGTTTCACGGTCACCGGCTGGTCGACGGGGGCCTGATGAACCCGCTGCCGCTGACGCCGCTGTTGCAATCGCTCAGTGACTACACCGTCGCGGTGAACGTCAACGCCCCACCGGAGGCGCTGCCGCCAACGAGGACACCCGTGAGAGCGCCCGCGCGTAGAGGGCTGCGCAGCCACATTGCCGATTTCGTCAAGCGCACCATCGGCAGCCATGCCGAGAGTGAACATGAACCCGGCTGGATCGACACGCTTACCCAGTCGTTGGATCTGATGCAGGAAAACCTCACCAGCTTCCGGCTGGCCGCGGATCGCCCGGACCTCGTGATCGACGTGCCGCGCAATGCCAGCGCGGTGTACGAGTTCTACCGGGCTTCGGAACTGATCGATCTGGGGCGCGAGCGTGCCGAGCGCGCATTGGCTGCATGGAAACCGGGCCAAGGCGTGCAGAAAAATGCCGTGATGCTGGACTGATGAAAAACCCGCAGCGTTGCCGCTGCGGGTCTGTTTCAAAAGAACACTGGATCCTGAGTCATCGGCCATCCATGACCTGCACGGGTTGAGTTCATCCTTGAACTCATTTCACGTTGGCGAACGCCTCGGTCATGTCGAGCATGCGGTTCGAGAAACCCCACTCGTTGTCGTACCAGCCGAGCACCTTGACGAAAGTGCCGCCCATCACGCGGGTCTGGGTGGCGTCGTAGGTGCACGACGCCGGGTTGTGGTTGAAGTCGATCGACACCAGCGGTTTGGTATTGACCGCCATCACGCCCTTCAACTTGCCGTTCGCGGCCTCGTTGATCACCGCGTCGATTTCGTCCCTGCTGGTTTCGCGCTGGGCGACAAAGGTGAGGTCCACGCAGGACACGTTGATGGTCGGGATGCGCATCGAGAAGCCGTCCAGACGTCCGTTCAATTCCGGCAGCACCAACCCCACCGCCACGGCGGCGCCGGTCTTGGTCGGGATCTGGCTGTGGGTGGCCGAACGCGCGCGACGCAGGTCCTTGTGGTAGACGTCGGTCAGTACCTGATCGTTGGTGTAGGCGTGGATCGTGGTCATCAGGCCGTGCACGATGCCGATCTTCTGGTGCAGCACCTTCGCGAGCGGCGCCAGGCAGTTGGTGGTGCAGGACGCGTTCGAGATGATGGTGTCGGTTGGCTTGATCTTGTCCTCGTTGACGCCGTACACGAACGTACCGTCGACGTCGGTACCGGGTGCCGAGATGATCACCTTTTTCGCGCCGGCGGCGAGATGCGCCGCGGCCTTGTCGCGCTTGGTGAAGAGGCCAGTCGATTCGATCACGACGTCGACGCCAAGATCCTTCCACGGCAGCTTTGACGGATCGCGCTCGGCGCACACCTTGACGCGGTCGCCGTTGACCACGAGGTCGCCGCCCTCGACGCTGACCGTGCCGGGGAACTTGCCATGCGCGGTGTCGTACTGTGTAAGGTGGGCGTTGGTTTCGGCGTCGCCCAGGTCGTTGATCGCGACGATGCGAATCGCGCCCGTGCGGTTGGATTCGTACAGCGCGCGCAGGATGTTGCGGCCGATGCGGCCGTAGCCGTTAATCGCGACCTTGATCGCCATGGTGTCGTCCTTTGCAGAAAGCAGTTGGAGAAACGCTCATTTTAGCCGGTTTGTCGTGCCGCTTCATGGGCGCGCGCGGTCGCCGGCGTGGCAAACTGCATCTTTCCGGGGAGGTTGCCATGGACGGATGTTTGCGCATGAAAAGCGCTGCTGCGCTGGTGATGGCGACTGTCGCGATGCTGCTGTGCACGTCCCCCGCATTCGCGTGGGGACCCTTGGGCCATCGGATCGTGGCGCGGCTCGCCGAAACCCGGCTGACGCCGCAGGCGCGCACCGAAGCGCAGAAACTGCTGGCTTTGCGTGGCGCGCGACACCTCGACGATGTCGCGGTATGGGCCGACGATTTGCGCGATACCGACCCCGAAATGTTCCAGCGCACCAAACGCTTGCACTTCGTCAATTTCCACTCGAGCGATTGCATCTACGATCCGCCACGCGATTGTCGCGATGGCCAGTGCGCGGTGGCGGCGATCGACAAGTATTCCGCGATCCTGGCGAATCGTTCCAGTAGTCCGGCCGCGCGCGTCGAGGCGCTCGCCTTCGTGGTGCACTTCATCGGCGACATCCACCAGCCGTTGCACGCCGACTATCGGGATGACGCGGGCGGCAACCTCTTCCAGGTGCGCTGGCATGGACATGGCAGCAACCTGCACCGGATCTGGGATTCGACCATGCTGGATTCGGTACACCTTTCGGCCGCGCAATACGCACACAAGCTCTCGCTCCAAAATTCACCGGTCGCGACCGGTGGAACCCCTGTTGATTGGGCTGGGGAGAGTTGCCGGATTGATCGCGACGATGGCGTGTACCCGTCCTCGCGCACGATCGGCCAAGCTTACGTGCAGCACGAGTTGCCGATTGCCGAGCGGCGCCTGCGCCAAGCCGGTGCGCGGTTGGCGGCGTTGCTCAATCGAGATCTTGGTAGTGGATGACCCTTCGATCTTCTTTTCGTCATTCCGGGGCCATTGCCGGCTTCACCCGCAATGGAACCCGGAACCCAGCGACTCCTTATTCGAAAGGCGCTGGATTCCGGGTTCTTTCCGCACAAGCGCGGGCAGCCCCGGAATGACGACACTGTTCGGATGATCAATACGCGATGCCGAGCCTGCGCATCAGCTTGCCCACCAACCACGCCGGGCCGATCAGAAGCTGCACGATGTTGGTGAGAAACGCAGGGCGGCGGCCTTCGATCGCATGGCCGACGAATTGCCCGATCCATGCCGCCACGAACAACGCTGCCGCCAGGACCAACAACGCACGCGGACCGAGTGCGCCGTACAGCGCCCACGCGATCGCGCCGCTCACGATGAACACGATCGCCATCGCGTAGCCGAGATTACGCGACAACCGGTGGTAGAACAGGAACGCCGCGAACATCGCGACCACGGCCCACAGCCCCGGTTTGAACCATTGCGGCAGGATCGGCGGGACCGTCCACAACGCGGCGATTACCGCCCACATGATCACCGGCACGCACACCCAATGGATCGCGCGATTGGTGCGGTTCTGGTGATCGCCAGCGTAGCTTCCGAACCATTGGTGGATGTCGCGCATGCGAAGTCCTCTGGCCAGCGTGCATCGGCGCGCGAAAACAGGTTTAGCCGCGCCCGCTCAGTCGACCGTGATGCCGGCAAGCTTGCGCAGCGCCTCGGCGTATTTCGCCGCGGTGCCGTCGATCACTTCGCGCGGCAACTTCGGACCGGGTGCACGCTTGTCCCAGTCCAGCGTCTCGAGGTAATCGCGCACGAACTGCTTGTCGTATGACGGCGGGCTGACGCCGACCTTGTACTGGTCGGCCGGCCAGAAGCGCGAGGAGTCCGGCGTCAGCATCTCGTCCATCACGTACAGCTTGCCGTTTGCGTCGGTACCGAACTCGAACTTGGTATCGGCGATGATGATGCCACGCTCGGCGGCATAGGCGGCGGCGAACCTGTAGATGGCCAGCGTCGCATCGCGGACTTGTTTTGCGAGTCCGCCGCCAATCAGTTTCTCGACTTCATCGAAGCCGATGTTCTCATCGTGCGTGCCCTTGGGCGCCTTGGTGGATGGCGTGAAGATCGGCTCGGGCAACTGCTGTGCCTGCTTGAGCCCGGAGGGAAGCCCGATGCCACACAGCTTGCCCGTCTGCCGGTAATCCTTCCAGCCCGAGCCGATCAGGTAACCACGCGCGATCGCTTCGATGGGCACGGCTTTCAAGCGCTTCACCACCACCGCGCGTTTTTCGTACAGTTTGGGATCGACACCGTCCGGCAATACTTCGGCCACCGGCGTGCCAGTCAGGTGATTTGGCACCAGGTGGGCGGTCTTGCCGAACCAGAAGTTGGAAATCTGCGTCAGCATTTCGCCCTTGCCGGGGATCGGGTCGGGCAACACCACGTCGAACGCGGAAAGACGATCGCTGGCGATGATCAGCAGCCGGTCGTCCGGCAACGCGTACACATCCCGCACCTTGCCGCGGTGCAGGAGTTCGAGGCCGGGCAATTCCGATTGCAACAGGGTGGTCGGCACGGCTTTCGCTCCGCGGTGGCAAAAGCGCATTGTAGCGACGCGTCCCGGCGATACGCGCGTGCAGGCTGATAAACTTGGCGGATGCGTAAGTTGCTCTGGACATTTCCGCTGCTCGCTCTTGCGCCGTTGGCGTTGGCGGACGCGGCCCCGTTGCCGCCGCAACCCGCGCAGCTCGGCCTGTGCGCCGCATGCCATGGCGAGGATGGCCACGCCCGTATTCCGGGCGCCCCCAATCTTGCCGGGCAGCCCTATCAATACCTCTTGCAGGCGCTGCACGAGTACCGCAACGGCGAGCGCAAGGTGCCGGTGATGCGCGCGGCGGCCGGACCGCTCACCGAAAAAGACATGCAGGCGTTGGCGCACTGGTTTGCCGCGCAATCGCCGTGCAAGCCCGAACAGGCGGGGAGTCCATGAGGATTTGGGGCAAGCTGATCGGATTCATGATCGGCTTGGTGGTGACGCGCGGCGATTTTGGCGCGGCCGTGCTGGGGCTCGTGATCGGACACCTGGTGTTCGACAGCGGCTGGCTCGCGGGCCTGACCCACACCGGTGGCAAGGACGGATACGTCGAGCCGCTGTTCGCGCTGATGGGCGCGTTGGCCAAGAGCGATGGGCGCGTTTCCGAAGCGGAGGTGGGGATCGCGGAAAGGCTGATGACGCGGCTGGAACTGGATCCGCTGTGGCGGCGGCGCGCGATCGACGCGTTCAACAAGGGCAAGGCGCCGGGCTTCGACATTGCGCGCACGCTGGTGGATTTGCGCGGATGGTGCCTGCCGCGGCGCAGTTCGGTGATGCCATTCCTCGACATGCTGTGTGACGTCGCGCTCGCCGACGGCCCGCTCAACGATGAAAAACTGCAGGTGCTGAAACGGGTGGCGTTCTCGTTGCGCGTCAGCGAAATCCAGTTGGTGGCGCTGTTGGCGATGAAAGGTTTTGCGTGGAACGCCGGGCCGCGCTCCGAGGGCTGGGCGCACGCCGGCGCCTGGTCCCAACAGCAAGGCTACCGGCCTGCGCCGCGCAACAATGGTCCCGATCCGTACGCGGTGCTGGGCGTACCGCGCGATGCCGACCAGCGCACCATCAAGCGCGCCTACCGCAAGCTGATCGGCGAGTACCATCCCGATCGCCTCGGCAACATGCCGGAGGATTTGCGCCGTCGCGCCGAGGCACGTGCCAGCGAAATCAATGCGGCGTGGGAGCGCATACAATCCGAGCGAGGTTTTCGCTAGCCTGCTGCGGTTTTGTTCCCTCTCCCGGTGGAAGAGGGTTTCAGGCTGCCGTCATTTGCGCACATCCGGAACAAGCACCATGAGACAACCCTGCGTGATTGCCCCGTCCATCCTTTCGGCCAACTTCGCCAAGCTGGGCGCGGAAGTCGACGCCGTGATCGACGCCGGCGCCGACTGGATCCACTTCGATGTGATGGACAACCATTACGTCCCCAACCTCACCATTGGTCCGATGGTGCTGAAGGCGCTGCGCGATTACGGCATCACCGCGCCGATGGACGTGCACCTGATGGTCGAGCCGGTGGACCGGATCGCGCAGGACTTCGCCAAGGCCGGCGCCACCTCGATCAGCTTTCACCCCGAGGCCACCCGACACGTGGATCGCACGTTGTCGCTGATCCGCGAACACGGCTGCAAGGCCGGCCTCGTTTTCAACCCGGCGACGCCGCTCGGCTGGCTCGACTACGTGCTGGACAAGGTCGACATCGTGCTGGTGATGTCGGTGAATCCGGGATTCGGCGGGCAGTCGTTCATTCCGTCCGCACTGGAAAAACTGAAACGCGCGCGTGAAATCATCGACCGCAGTGGACGGCCGACCCATCTCGAAGTCGACGGCGGCGTCAAGATCGACAATATCGGCGACATCGCACGCGCCGGCGCGGATGCGTTCGTGGCCGGCTCCGCCATCTTCGGCAGCGACGATTACGGGAAAACCATCGCGGCCATGCGCATGGCGGTGGGCTGAAAAGACAAATCAGTCCGCAAATGAACGCGAATCAACGCAAATGAAAGCGCGCCACAAACCCTTTTGAAGCGTGCAGCGGAGACCTGTCCGGAGCGGCTGTTGTGAAAAGTCAGGACATGGATGTCCGTTCTGGACCGTCAGGGTGCCAGCAGGCGTCACGCGCGGGAGCGTCCAACGAGGCCGCGTTCATGGATGAACGCAAAAGCAAAGACCAACGGCCCCGATGCTTTCGCACCGAGGCCGCGGCCGACCAGGAGAGGGATGAACCGGAGGCGGGAAGAGAAACCGCCTCGAACTTCGGTGGTGGTCCACCGCGCTGGACGCCTTCCGGTGTCAGTTGCCGGGTGCGTCTCCGGCGCCAGCGCGGGGGTATTCCACGGTCGACATCCACGGCAGGAGTACCGACTGACGGTCATTTGGCCCCCCCGCACCGCACTGCGGGGGGCAGGTCGGGGGCGGAAAGCGGGCGATTTGTGGCAAAACGCGGGCAGCCCGGGCGGATGGGTTGCGTGTCACCCCCGCATGACGCACGCTCGCACTGCGGCGGCCCGATACGGGCCCAACAAGGAGAAACGCATGGCTCGCGCCATTGCCATCGTGGAGGACGAACCGTCCATCCGCGCCAACTACGTCGAGGCGTTGTCGCGCATCGGCTATGACGTGCGGGGGTTTGCCTCGCGGGGGGAAGCTTCGGGCGCCTTCGCCAACCGCATGCCCGAGTTGGTGATCATCGACATCGGCCTCGGCGACGAACCGGAAGGCGGCTTCGACCTGTGCCGCGAGTTGCGCGCGAAATCGGCGACGCTGCCCATCATTTTCCTGACTGCGCGCGATTCCGATTTCGACGTGATTTCGGGGTTGCGGCTGGGCGCCGACGATTACCTGAGCAAGGACACCAGCTTCCACCAGCTCGCTGCGCGCATCGGCGCGCTGTTCCGGCGCGCGGAATCGCAGAAGGCTCCGGCGCCAACCGAAACGGTGGTCGAGCACGGGTCCTTGAAGCTGGAAGCGGAGCGCATGCGCGTCAGCTGGAACGACGTCGAGGTGCCCCTGACCGTCACCGAATTCTGGATGGTGCACACGTTGGTGCGTTTCCCCGGCCACGTGAAAAATCGCGATCAGCTGATGCGCGATGCGGAACTGGTGGTTGATGACGCCACCATTACTTCGCACATCAAGCGCATCCGCAAGAAGTTCCTCGCCGTCGATCCTGGCTTCGACGCGATCGAGACGGTGCATGGGGTGGGGTACCGCTGGAAGCCGTAATTTGTGCGATCGATCGATCCCTGATCGCTGCTTCGACCCGCGTGCGGCGGGGTTCCAGGGCGAAGCATCTTCGAATCCAGAACGGACATCCATGCCCTGACTTGCCACGACAACGGCTTTGATCGCGACTTTGTCGGATCGGCCGCGCCGGCGGTGCTCGCCATGCTCACGCACTGTCGTGTACGCTCCGCTTGCTGCGCTCCGGCGTCGCGCAATCTGCCTTCGCCCGCGACGCTTTGCGCTCCGCGTCTTGCGCCGGTGAGAGAGGAAGTCCGCTTTGACGTTGCGCCGCAAACTGCTGCTGGTCGCGCTGTCCACGCTGGCGTTGCCGTGGGCGGGCTGGTTGTACGTGCGCCAGATGGAGCATCTGCTGCGCAATAGCCAGGAGCAGGCGCTGCTGGCGATCGCGTTCGCGCTGGATCGTGGCCTGGTCGCGGTGGGGGCGGACTTGCCGAACACCGGGCAAAACTGGTACGTGCAGCGCGTGACGCAGCCGATCGTGGTCGACGGCACCGAGCGCGACTGGGCCTCGATGGCGCGCTGGGCGCAGCATCCGTGGCGGGGGGTGGAAGTGCAGCTTGCCAATGACCCGGCCTGGTTGTACATGCGCGTCAATGTCGCCGATGCGACGCACACGCGCCTCGATGCCCAGGACGCCGCCGCGGTGGAAGCCGACCACGTGGTGCTGCAACTGGTGCGGGGGAATCACCAGCGCAGCTATCTCCTCGCCAGCTCGGCATCGGGGGCCTTTCTCGCGCACCCGCTGGACCCGCGCGTGCACGGCCTGCCCGACCAGATCAGCGGACAATGGATGGACGCCGGCGAGACTTACCAGATCGAGCTGCGCATTCCTCGCGCGCAGGCGCCCGATCAACTTGGGATCGGTGTGTTCGACGCCAATGGGCCGACGCGCTTCGACGGCGGCAAGCCCGATCTGCGGCCGTTGCTCAGTCTGTCGCCCGCGTTGTCAAACGATCTTACCCAGCTTGCGCCGAGTGGCGTGCGGGTGCGCCTGCTCAGCGCCGATGGCTGGGTGCTCGGCGAAGGCGGCAGCATGCTGGAAACTCCCGCGCGAAAGCCCACCCGATTTCCCTCGGTGCAACGGGTACTTTCCGATCTGCTGGTCGTACCCTCGCTGGATCAGCGCCAGCACCTGCCGCGGGACATTCCGCGCTTGTCCGAACCCGACGTGCAACAGGCGCTGGAGGGGCAAGCCACGGCCAACTGGCGCGGCGGCGATACCGCCGGAAGCGTGGTGCTGACCGTCGCGGTGCCGCTGGACTTGCGCGGGCAGAACCGTGGCGCGCTGGTGCTCGAACAGTCCAGCCAGGCGTTGCCGCTGCTGACCAACCGTGCGCTGCTGGGTTTGATGCTGGCCAGCGTCGCGGTGCTGCTGATCGCCGGCGCGGTGCTGTTCGCGTTCGCTACATGGTTGTCGGTACGAATCGGTCGTTTGCGCGACGCTGCCGAACAGGCGCAACACCATGAAAGCCTCGCGCTGGAACGCCTGCCGCTGGTGGATGATCGCGATGAATTGGGCGATCTCGCGCGCAGCCTGTCGCGCCTGTTGGAATCGATCGGCACCTATACCGAATACTTGCGCAAGCTGGCTTCCAATCTCTCGCACGAACTCAACACGCCGCTCGCGATCGTGCGCTCGTCGCTGGAAAACCTGGAACACGCAAACCTGCCGCCCGATGCGCTGCCGTATCTCACCCGTGCGCGCGACGGCGCGGCGCGGATCGGCGCGATCGTGCGCGCCATGAGCGAAGCCAGTCGCATGGAGCGCGCGATGGCTTCGGCGGAGGGCGAGGACATGGATCTCGCACAAGTGGTGCGCGGCTGCGCCGAGGCGTACCGGTCGTTGGCGGGTACGCGCGAGCTGCAATGTTCGATTCCTGTGCATCCGGTGCCGCTGTACGGCGCGCCGGAATTGATCGCGCAGGCGCTGGACAAATTGTTCGATAACGCGCTGTCGTTCACCGCGGCCGACGGCTGGATACGGATCGCGTTGGAGCAGGACGATGACGAGGTACGCATCGTGGTCTCCAACAAGGGTCCGCACCTGCCCGAAGCCATGCAGGGCCAGTTGTTCGATTCGCTGATCAGCGTGCGCGGTGCGGGCGCCAAGGCAGGCACGCCGCATCTGGGCTTGGGGCTTTACGTCGTGCGGCTCGTGGCCGAACTGCACCAGGGTCGCGTCTCGGCCCACAACGACGAGGAAGGTGTAAGTTTCGATATGGACCTGCGCGGCATGCGGCGCACGGCGGGCGGTTGAACAGTAGTCGTTTGGACGTCTGAACGTGCGCTGCTATCTTCGCGGGTTGTTGTGCGATCGTCCGTGACCACTGTTCTCCAGAACCGTCGCAGAATCGTAAGCGTCCGGGTCCGGTGTGCGCCAAAACGAGTTTCCGCGGTCTGATGTTTCGCGACGGCCGCTTCGTATGCGCCTTCAAGAATTTCCTGCAAGGATAAATCCCGTGCTCGAACAGGACCAATTCGATGCCCTCGCCCGCGAGGGCCACAACCGCATCCCGCTGGTGCGCGAGGTGCTGTCGGATCTCGATACGCCGCTGTCGGTGTACCTGAAGCTCGCCGACGGCCCCTACACCTTCCTGCTGGAATCGGTGGAGGGCGGGTCCAATTGGGGGCGCTATTCGATCATCGGATTGCCGGCGCGGCGAATCTTCAGTTTTCGTGCGCATGCGTTGACCGTGATCGAAGATGGTTCGGTGCTCGAAACGCGCGAGGTGGGTGATCCGCTGGCCGAGGTCGAGCGCCTGCGCGCGCAATATCGCGTGCCGCATTTGCCGGACCTGCCGGCCTTCACGGGCGGACTGGTTGGCTATTTCGGATTCGAAACCGTCGGCTACGCCGAGCCGCGCCTCGCGAGCTGGAATCGCGCCGACGAACTCGGCACGCCCGACATTCTTTTGGTGCTGGCCGAGGAAGTCGCGGTCTTCGACAACTTGAAGGGACGCCTGTACCTGATCGTGCACGCCGATCCGTCGCGCCCGCATGCTTACGCGCGCGCGCAGCGCCGGCTCGATGCGCTGGCGCACCACCTGCGCCAGGGCGGCGCGGCCTATCCTCAACCCACGCACGGCGCGGTGCTGGACGAGCGCGATTTCAAATCGTCGTTCACGAAGGAAGCGTTCGAGGCGATGGTGGAACGTTGCAAGGAATACATCCGCGCCGGCGACGTGTTCCAGGTCGTGCCGTCGCAACGCCTCAGCATCGGTTTCAACGCAAGACCGGTGGACGTGTACCGCGCGCTGCGCGCGTTGAATCCATCGCCGTACATGTACTTCTTCGATCTAGGTGAAACGCAGATCGTGGGATCGTCTCCCGAAATCCTGGCGCGGTTGAAGGATGGCAAGGTCATCGTGCGTCCGCTCGCCGGCACCCGCAAGCGCGGCGCGACGCCGGAAGAAGACGCGGCGCTGGAAAAAGAGTTGCTGGCCGACCCCAAGGAACGCGCCGAGCACCTGATGCTGATCGACCTTGGCCGCAACGATATCGGTCGCATCAGCGAAACCGGCAGCGTCGAAGTCAGCGATTCATTCGCCATCGAGCGCTACTCGCACGTGATGCACATCGTGTCGCAGGTGCAGGGCACGTTGCGCCCCGGCACCAGTTACATGGACGTGCTGCGCGCGACCTTTCCGGCCGGCACGCTGTCCGGCGCGCCCAAGATCCGTGCGATCGAAATCATCCAGGAACTCGAGCCGTTCAAGCGCAACATCTACGCCGGTGCGATCGGCTGGATCGGCTGGTGGGGCGACGCCGACACCGCCATCGCGATCCGCACCGCCGTGATCCAGGACGGCCGCCTGCACGTGCAGGCTGGCGCCGGCATCGTGTACGACTCCGATCCCGCGGCCGAATACGAAGAAACCATGAACAAGGGGCGCGCGCTGTTCCGCGCCGTGGCGCAGGCGGTGCGGGGGTTGTGATTCGCTTTTCCCTTTCCCTTTCCCATCGGGGGAGGGTGCCCGAAGGGCGGGTGAGCGTACACGCTCGCGCGTTGATGGATTGGCCGTCCCGCGATGGGCTTGGAATAAACCCACTTCGTCATTCCGGGCAAGCCTGCGTAGTGGGCGCGATCCGACTGCGTTTGCAATCCTGCAACACGCTCGGGTCGCGGCTTCGCCGAGTCCGGAATGACGATGAAGATTTAGCGTCGGGGCGGCGCCGCCGCGCGGGTACGAACCCACACCCGGCGCTGCGCGCCACCCTCTCCCGGAGGCGGAGGGAATACACGGCTCACGCCAGCGCGCGAACCTTCACTACCGCCGGATCGTCGGCGTGTTCGATCAGCAATCGGCGGACGCGGTCCTGCCAGAGGCGGCCGAATTCGCGGCGTTGCGCGGCGTCGGCCTGGCCGGTCATGGTCAACTGCATCAACGGACGCATCATCGGGTCGCCCGCTACCGCGCCGGCGTCGACTTCGATTTCGACTTCGTCGCCGGTGTCGTTGCGCTTGAAGCGCACGCCGGCGACGTCGCCCTGCGCGTAGTGCAGAAGGTTGCTGCGCACATGACGGCCCCCCAGTCCGTGAAAGCCGTTGGCCGCCGCCGCGCCGGTGACCAGCGTCAGCACCTGGCCGATGACTCCGGTAACGCCGGCGTTTTCCGCATCGTTGAGGTACACGCTGATGCCGCCGCGTTCGGGCAGCTCGTCGCCGTACAAGTGGCGCAGCGCGGCGCGCGCGCTGAGCCATCCACCGGCGACGGTGGGGCAGGAGTGCCCAGCCAGCCTCACCGCGTCGGCGTAGTGGTACTCGATCACGCCATCGTCGCTGGCGCCCAGCAGTTGCGCGAGACCGTCGCGCAGCTTGAGTGCCGGTACTTCGGCGAAGAAATCCGGGAAGGCCATTACTGCGTGACCACGAAATCGATCACGACCGGGCCGTCGCCGCCGCGGGCCTGGTAGATCACGTTGATGCGGTCGCCGTAGCGTTGCTGCATCTGATGCAGCAACGGGATCGGATCATGATCGTTGACGAAGCGCATGGCCTCGCCAGCCTGCAGCGCGTCGAGCGCGCCGAAGATCGCCGAATGGCGGAAGCGGTGCGCGATCGCGCGCGCGTCGAACGGGTAAGGTGTGTAGGCCGCGGTTTGGAGTGTCGTGCTATCTGCAGGCGTGTTCATGCGCGGGCTCGCGTGTGGGTGGACCGCGCGAGCATGCGCGTGCACTGCGGCACGTGTATTGACCTGAATCAGGGCGATGCGTTGCCCGGTGGCGCGGCGGCATTACCGAGAAATGCATCGCGTTGTGCCGCCGCCTCGCTGCCGATTTTGCGGACCGCTGCGTAAAAGCGCATCCAGTCGCCATCGGATTGCTTGAACAGTGCCGCGAATGCCGGAACGCCGCGGTCGTACAGTCCGAACGGCAGCAGCTTGGCGTTGTTGAGTGGCGTGTCGAACCAATGGCCGTAGCCGTTGTATCCATGCCACTCGGTATCGCGCATGCGCTCGTAGTCGCGATGCATGTCGACGAATATTTGCGCTTTGCGTTCGCGCTTCACCGCATCGGCAACATCGCTGGCGTACAACGCCTTCAGCTTGTCGCGTGTCGCCAGTACCAGTTCGGTGAATTGCTTCTGGCGCTCCGCTTCGGCGGAATTGGGTGGCGGCAGATGGTTGTCGGCGTGCCACTGGCGCAAACCTTCCCGTTGCACGAAGGTCGCAAAGGATTCATTGAACGCGGTGTCGCCTTTGACGTAGAACTGCTGGTGCGCGAGTTCGTGGAAGATCGTACCGATCATTTCGTCATCGCTCCAACGGTCCATGCTGCTGAGCAGCGGATCGGCAAAGTGTCCCAGCGTGGAATATGCCGGCACGCCGCCGACCCAGACATCGTCGCCTTGTTGTTTCAATTTGTCCGCCAGTTCCTCGGCGCGAACATGGTGGTAGAAACCCTGGTAGGCCACGCAACCCGCGAACAGGAAGCAGTGCTGCACCGGTTGCAGCGACAGCGCGGGTGTCGCGAACACGTTCCACATCACGAACGGACGGTGGATGTCGGCGTAGGTGGTGTAGCTCTTGTTGCGCGGGAGCCTGAGCGTGTCGGATGCGAACGCACGGGCACGCAGCGCCAATGCCAACCGCGTGCGTAATGCGGGATCGACGTGAGGGTCCGCGATCAGTTGCTTGATCGGCACCCGCGCGCGCAGCACGGCCATTTCGCCGGTGGCCAGATGGGCGTAATAGCCGATCGTGGTACAACCCGCGAGCGCGGTGCCGGCGCCGGCCAGTGCCAGGGCGCGGGCAATCGTCTTGTATCGGCGGCGGCGGGCATTCACACTTGCGTTTTCTCCCGGCTACGCGGTTCCGGATGGAACGGCCATGTTGCTGCTGATCGACAACTATGACAGCTTCACGTTCAACCTCGCACAGTACCTGGGCGAGCTTGGCGAGGATGTGAAGGTGCTGCGCAACGATGCGGTGGATGTGGCCGGCATCCGAACGCTGGCGCCCGAGCGCATTGTGATCTCGCCGGGGCCGGGCACGCCCGACCAGGCCGGTATTTCGCTGGCGCTGGTCCGCGAACTCGCCGGCGTCATTCCGATCCTGGGCGTGTGCCTCGGCCATCAGGCGATCGGGCAGGCGTTCGGCGGCAAGGTGGTCCGTGCATCGGTAATCATGCACGGCAAGACTTCGCCGATCCGTCATCGCAACGCCGGGGTGTTCGCCGGGTTGCCCGATCCGTTCGAGGCGACGCGCTACCACTCGCTCATTGTCGAGCATGCGAGCCTGCCGGAATGCCTTGAAATCACCGCATGGACCGAGCGGCCGGACGGTTCGTTCGACGAAATCATGGGTTTGCGCCACAAGGCGCTGGCGGTCGAGGGCGTGCAGTTCCATCCCGAGTCGATCCTGACCCGCATTGGCCACGACCTGCTGCGCAATTTCATCAGCGCGCCTTTGTCCAGGGTGGCATGAACATGGGCATCACGCCGCATGAAGCGCTGCAGCGCACGATCGAACATCGCGAGATCTTTCACGACGAGATGATCGACCTGATGCGCCAGATCATGCGCGGCGAGGTATCGCCCGCAATGACGGCGGCGATCCTGACCGGACTGCGGGTGAAGAAGGAAACCATCGGCGAGATCGCGGGCGCGGCGACCGTGATGCGCGAACTGGCCGAGCACGTCACGGTACCGGGACATCCGCACATGCTGGACATCGTGGGCACCGGCGGCGACGGCGCGCACAGCTTCAATATTTCCACCGCGTCGATGTTCGTCGCCGCGGCGGCCGGCGCGCGGGTCGCCAAGCACGGCAATCGCGGCGTGTCCTCTTCGTCGGGCAGTGCCGACGTGCTGGAAGCTTTGGGCGCCAGGATCGACCTGGGGCCGGAAGCCGTCGCGCGCTGCATCGACGAGACCGGTATCGGCTTCATGTTCGCGCCACGTTTTCATCCCGCGATGAAAGCGGTCGCGACGGTCCGCCGTGAAATGGGCGTGCGCACGTTGTTCAATATTTTGGGTCCGCTGACCAATCCGGCGAATGCGCCGAACATATTGATGGGCGTGTTCCATCCAGACCTTGTTGGTATCCAGGTGCGCGTGCTGCAGCGGCTCGGCGTCGAACGCGCGCTGGTGGTGCATGGCAAGGACGGGCTCGACGAGATTTCGCTGGGCGGTGCCACGCTGGTCGGCGAATTGCGCGACGGCAAGGTGCGCGAATACGAAATCGAACCGGAGCAGTTCGGCATTCCGATGGCGTCCAGCCGCAACCTGCGGGTCGCGGATTCGGGCGAGTCGAAGGCCATGCTGTTGCACGTGCTGGACGGGCTCGATGGCGTCCCACGCAACATTGTGCGGCTGAATGCGGGTGCGGCGTTGTACGCGACCGGCATTGCCGCCTCCATTTCGGACGGAATCGAGCGCGCGGGCCGCGTGATCGATGATGGTTCGGCGCGCGCAAAACTCGAATGCTTCGTCGTGACCACGCAGGCGCTGGCCGCGCAAGGGACATGAGCGATATTCTGAAACAGATTCTTGCGCATAAGCGCGAGGAAATCGCCGAACGCAAAGCGCATGTCCCGCTCGCGGAACTGCGCGCCCGCGATGCGAGTGCGCCGCCCGCGCGTGGCTTTGCTGCGGCGTTGCGCAAGCGCATGGATGCACGGCAGGCCGCGGTTATTGCGGAGATCAAGAAAGCGAGCCCGTCCAAGGGGTTGATCCGGGCCGATTTCGATCCAGCCGCGATCGCGCGCAGTTACGAAAGCGGAGGCGCGACCTGCCTGTCGGTTCTGACCGACGCGGATTTCTTCCAGGGCCGCGACGCGTATCTCGGCGCAGCGCGCGATGCGTGTTCGTTGCCGATACTGCGCAAGGATTTCACGATCGACGTATACCAAGTGCACGAAGCGCGCAGCATCGGCGCCGACGCGATCCTGCTGATCGCGGCGGCCCTCGACAATGCCGCGCTGGTGAACCTGCATGCGCTGGCGATCGAGGTGGGCCTCGACGTACTGGTCGAAGTCCACGATGCTGTCGACCTGCAGCGCGCGCTGCCCCTGCCGGCAGAGGCGCGCACGTTGATCGGCATCAACAACCGCGACCTGCGGACTTTCGACACCAGCATCGAAACCACGCTGTCGCTGAAGGAGGCCGTGCCGCACGATCGTCTGCTGGTGACCGAAAGCGGCATTGCCACGCGCGACGACGTTGCCCACTTGCGCACAGCCGGCGTGAATGCGTTCCTGGTCGGCGAAACGTTCATGCGCGCCACGGATCCGGGCGCTGAACTCGCGCGGCTGTTCACCGAGGCATGATGATGGAAGAGGGGGTGGCGGAAACGGCGCGACGCATCGTGCTGTTCGACTTCGACGGCGTGCTGATCCGCGGCGACACGTTTGCGATGTTCATGCGCGACCGCTACGCACGCGCGCGCTGGCGCAAGGGACTGGTGTTGCTGCTCAGCCCGTGGTTGCTGCTGGTACTGCCGTTCTCCCGCCGGCGCGTGCTGCGTTCGCTGGTGCATCTCGGCCTGTTCGGGATGAGCGAGGCGCGCTATCGGGATCTGACGCAGGCGTTCTCCGTGGCGCTGGTGCGCCAGCCCGGCCGCTTTTGCCGCGAAGGGTTGAACGCTCTGCGTCGGCATCAGGTTGCGGGTGATCGGATCGTGGTCGTCACGGGCTGCGAGGAATCGCTGGTGCGCGGCGTGTTGGCCGAACTAGGCGTCCCCGATGTCGAGGTGCTGGCATCGCGGTTGCGCGCAAGCCGGTTCGGCATGCGCTCGGACTGGCACAACATCGGGCGCCGCAAGGTGGAATTGCTGGCGCAGCACGGCATCGAGGCGTGGCAGGTCGCCTACAGCGATTCGATCCAGGATCTTCCGATGCTCGCACTGGCCGCCGAGGCGGTGCTGGTCAATGCCACGCCCAGGCTCTGCAAACGCGTGGAGAAGGCGCTTGGTCGCAGTGTGACTCGGGTCGAGTGGTTTTGAGCCGCGCAATGTTGCAATCGCAGCGGCTGTTGTGAAAAGTCAGGCCATGGAAGGCCGTTCTGGTGATCGCGGACCGTATTGCCGGCGCGAGGTGGAGATGCCGATCGAAGCAGCGATCAGGGAAGTTCGCACAACTATCGTGTGCCGCGCACCACGATGGTTTTCCCCGATACGTCGATGCCGCCGTCGTCCTCGAGCTGCTTCAACACCCGCCCGGCCATTTCGCGCGAACAGCCCACGATGCGAGAGAGCTCCTGCCGCGAGATGCGGATCTGGGTGCCTTCGGGGTGTGTCATGGCGTCGGGCTCCTGGCACAGGTCCAGCAGTGTGCGCGCGATGCGGTTGGTGACATCCATGAAAGCCATGCGACTGACCTGGCGAGAGGTGCGCAGCAGCCGATGCGTCAGTTGCAGCCCAATCGCGAACAGGATGCGCGGGCAGTCGTCGTGCAGGGTGCCCTCGAACAGGTGGAACAGTTTCTCGTAGCTGATCTCGGCCAACTCGCACGCGCTGCGGGTGCGGATCAATACTTCGCGCTGCGCCTGTTCGACGAAGAGCCCCATCTCGCCGATGAATTCGCCACGGTTGATGTAGGCAAGGATCAGCTCGCGGCCCTGGTCGTCCTCGCTGCAGACGGTGACCGAGCCGTCGATCACGTAGAACAGCGTATTGGCGGGATCGCCCGGTCGGAGGATTGCGGTCTTGCCGGGATAGCGGCGGCGGTGGCACTGCTCCAGCAACCGCTGCATCGCGGCGGGATCAGGTGCCAGCATCGGCGGTGCCTTCGAGCGTTCATAAACTTGCTGGAGCAGGTAGCGCAATTCCGACATGATGTCCCTGTCCTGCATCACACATTAAGTGCGGAGTTTCACACAGCTCGGGGCGATTGTGCCACATTCATGTTCGTGCAAGCCAGTCAGGTCTGCGCGAGGATGCACCGGCGCCCACTTTCCCGCATACTTTGTCCTTCCCGACAAATCCCGTTTCGCGTGCGACCGGAACACCGGTCCGGCGCGCAGCATCCATCATTCCCGAGGACATACTGCCGTGGTCAAGCCGCTGCCCCGCTTGAAGCTGCAGGGGTTCAACAACCTCACCAAGGCGCTCAGCTTCAACATCTACGACATCTGTTACGCGGTCACCAAGGACCAGCGCGACCGCTACATCGACTACATCGATGAAGCCTACGACTCCGACCGCCTCACCCAGATACTGACCGACGTGGCCGACATCATCGGCGCGAACATCCTGAACATCGCGCGCCAGGATTACGATCCGCAGGGCGCGTCGGTGACGATCCTGATATCAGAGCATCCGGTGGTGGAGAAGCTCGGCCGCGACGTGATTTCCGACGCGGTGGTCGCGCACATGGACAAGTCGCACATCACTGTGCACACTTATCCGGAAACGCATCCGCACAACGGCATCGCGACTTTTCGCGCCGACATTGACGTGGCGACATGCGGGGTGATTTCGCCCCTGAAGGCTTTGAATTACTTGATCGACAGCTTCGAGTCGGACATCGTGACGATGGATTACCGGGTGCGCGGTTTCACCCGCGACATCCACGGCAAGAAGCACTACATCGACCACAAGATCAATTCGATCCAGGATTACCTGGCCAAACACATCCGTCAGAAATACGAGATGTTCGACGTCAACGTGTACCAGGAAAACATGTTCCACACCAAGATGCATGTGAAGGACTTCGACCTCGATACCTACCTGTTCGAGGCGCACGCGGACGATTTATCGTTCAAGGATCGCCAGCGGATCGAGTCGCTGCTGCGTCGCGAGATCGAGGAGCTGTTCCACGGCCGCAACTTGATGTGAATGCCCGCGACGCCCTTTGATCCGTGTCATTGTGCCCAGCGGTGCTGCGCCGGGACATTGGCGGCAACGTATTGCACGCCCAAGGTCTCCCAATGTCTGTCGCAGGGTTCCCTCTCGCTCCCGTTGCTGCGGCCGCGCTGGCGATCCTCGCATGGGCGCCACCCGCGCTGGCACAGGACCATGCAAACCACAGCGGCCATGGTGCCCCGGCCGCACCAGCGGTCACGGGACGTTTCACGCCCGATGCCACGCTGAGCAACGAGATGGCGGAGGCTCGTTCCGCATTTGCCGAACGGCTCTCCGCGATCCATGCGGGGAAGCTCGATGGCGCGGACTATGTCGCGCTCGGCGCCGCCCTTGAAGGCCGGGTCACTACGATCGTGCGCGAGTGCAAATTGCCACCCGACGCCGGTGCGGTCCTGCACGTCACCATCGCCCGCATGCTGACTGCGGCAAGCACGATGAAGCGTGGCAGTTCCACGCCCGAACAGCGGCGCGATGCCGCGGTCGCTGCGGTCCGGGCTTACAATGACTATGGCGCGCGCTTCGACGACCCGCACTGGAAGGCGCTGCAAGCAAGGTAAGCACGGCGCGCCGGCCATCCGATGAGGGGTTGCGCGGCCGGTCAAACCCTGTACGCGACGGTTTTCATCATCGCCGACGCACAGCGCATCAGCAGCGGAAGAGGGAACGGCAGCTTGGCGCCACCGCGAGCCAGTGCGCTGTCGGCGTGGCGGGCCTCGTCGGCTTGCATGGTGGCGAGGACCGCACGCGAGCGGGCATCGGCCGGCGGCAGCCGGTCCATGTGTTCTCCGAGGTGCGCTTCCACTTGTCGCTCGGTCTCGACCACGAAGCCGAGGCTCCAGCGGTCGCCTGCCAGCGCCGCCAAGGCGCCGATCGCGAAGCTGCCCGCATACCAGAGCGGATTGAAAACGCTGGGGCGATCATCCAGCTCGTGCAGGCGCTCGGCGCACCACGCCAGGTGATCGGTCTCCTCGGCGGCTGCGGCCTGCAGATGCTCGCGGGTGGCTGCGTCGCACGCCAGCGCAGCCTGACCGTCGTAAAGCGCTTGCGCGCACACCTCGCCCGTGTGGTTCACCCGCATCAGGCCGGCGGCATGGCGGCGGTCCTTCGCGTCGAGTCCAGGCAATGGCTGGGTTGCGCCCGGCGAGGGGCGGGTGGCGACCGCCGCGCCGGCGACGGTGTCCAGCGCGCGCTGGAAGCCGCCAAGCAGGCGGTCGAGCGGGGTGGGACGGCGGATGTCGAAGTCCATGTGCCCATTGTCGCGCAAGCCGGCCCGCCGCGCGGTTGCTGCGGTAGAATGATGTGGCCGCCGGGGTTGGGAGAGATCGGGTCGGCGCCAGTTTCGGGCGTCGCGCTTGCACGGACACCGCGGCGCCGTTATCCTTGCGGGTCTTTCGTTGCTGCCAACCTCGTCGCGCCCCATGACGCGGCCCCGCACCACGTGCGGACCAAACACATACGGATCATTTCCATGAAGACGTTCAGCGCCAAGGCCGAAATGGTCAAGCGTGACTGGCTGGTTGTCGACGCCGATGGCAAGACCTTGGGTCGGCTGTGCTCTGAAGTCGCGCGCCGCCTGCGCGGCAAGCACAAACCCGAATTCACCCCGCATGTCGATACCGGCGACTACATCGTCGTGGTCAATGCCGAGAAGGTTGCGGTGACCGGCAACAAGCTGGATGACAAGCAATATCACCGCTTCACCGGCTACGTCGGCAATCTGAAGACCACCAACCTCAAGGATCTGCTGGCCACCCATCCGGAGCGCGCGATCGAATTCGGCGTCAAGGGCATGCTGCCCAAGAACCCGCTGGGCCGTGCGATGTTCCGGAAGCTCAAGGTATACCGTGGCGCGGAACATCCGCATACCGCTCAGCAGCCCAAGGCGTTGGAGATCTGATCATGGCGACCCTGCAACAAAATTCCGGCACCGGCCGCCGCAAGACTTCCGCCGCGCGCGTGTTCCTGCGCAAGGGCAATGGCGCGATCGTGGTCAACGGCAAACCGCTGGACGAGTTCTTTGGCCGCGAAACCTCGCGCATGATCGTGCGCCAGCCGCTCGAATTGACCCAGATGGCCGACAAGTTCGACATCAAGGTCAATGTCGCCGGCGGCGGCATCACCGGCCAGGCGGGAGCGATCCGCCTCGGCATCGCGCGTGCGCTGGTGGAATACGACGAAACCCTGAAGGCGTCGCTGCGACGCGCCGGGTTCATGACCCGCGATGCGCGTGCAGTGGAACGCAAGAAGGTGGGTTTGCACAAGGCCAGGCGCGCGACCCAGTTCTCGAAGCGCTGATTTTTGCGATCGTCGTAATTGTGCGATCGTCCCTGATCGCGGCGTCGTTGGAAAGGTAAGCTGGCGAGGCCGCCTGCCGGTTATCGAGACCAGGACGGCTCCGTGGCCTGACTTTTCACTACAGCGGCGTCGGGCGCGGCATTCGAAAAGCCGCCATCAATCGCGATGCCTTTCGACTTGTTCTAGAATCGGATCGAACTGGGAACTACAGCCCCGTCGCCAAGTGGTAAGGCACCTGACTCTGACTCAGGCATTCGGAGGTTCGAATCCTTCCGGGGCTGCCAAATTCGCCAACGCTGTCCGCGATTGGCCGCAAAGACGCAAAGCCCGCCATTCGGCGGGCTTTGTCGTTTCGGGCTTGAGCGTGCCCGATAGTCACGAAACGTGAAAAAGTTCTGGCTTCCGGGTAGCCCTGGGGTTATCGTCTTGGCGTCGTCAATTCCGGCGACGCCCCCGACCTGACCTCGGAGATAAATCATGAATGCATCTATGGAAGCACCCCGCACGCCGCAGCACGATCTTGTGGCGATGACTGCGGCATTGCGCGGCGTGTTGCTGCGGCGTGTCGAGCAAGGCATCGAGTCCAGTGGCTTGACGACTTACTATATGTACCTTGTCGCAAAGCGGTTGATGTTCGTAGGACCGCTAACTCTGGCGGCATTGTCGGAACAATTGCGGCAGGATGCGCACGTCATCCAGGACAACCTGAACCTGATGCTCCAGCAGCAGATGGTGCAGCAGGATGGCGATGCGTGGATCATCACTGAAGCCGGGCGCAGCGCGCTGACCGCCGCCAACGACACCGGTGAACAGGTGCTCGAAGACATCCGCAGCGTCATTGGTGCACCGGCCTGCGATCAACTCGTGGCGGGTATGCGTGAAGCGCTGTCCGCCTTGCGCCGAGCCGCGTGAGGCGCTGACGGCGTCCTGAATCAGTGAATACTGAGGACTCTTGTGGAAACCAGGCCACGGATGGCCTTTCCCATCCAAGCCGCATCGACCGAAGCCCCTCGAGCGGAGCGGCGGGCGACTAGAACCTCCTGCCGTCGCCGACCAGCACCACGTCCGCGGGGCGATGCGCGAATAGACCCACGGTGACCACTCCCGTGATCTGGTTCCATTCCGATTCCAGTTTTTCAGGCTCGGTGATGTCAAGCCCGTGCACGTCGAGAATCCAGTTGCCGTTGTCGGTGACGCAATCTGCCCGCCATACCGGCGTACCGCCGCGCCGCTCGATTTCGCGTGCGACGTAACTGCGTGCCATTGGAATCACTTCGATCGGCAATGGGAACTTGCCCAAGACATCGACGAACTTGTGCGCATCCACGACGCAGACGAACTTCTTCGCGACCGCGGCGATGATTTTTTCCCGTGTCAGGGCGCCGCCGCCACCCTTGATCAGGTGCCGTCCACGATCGCACTCGTCGGCACCGTCCACATAGATCGGAATCGTACCGACCGCATTGAGATCCAGCACCTGAATGCCGTGCGCGCGCAACAATTTACTCGACTGCTCCGAACTCGACACCGCGCCATCGATGCGGGGCCTGATCTTCGCCAGCGCCTCGATGAAATACTTGACGGTCGAGCCGGTGCCGACGCCGATGACGCCGTTCTCTTCGACGAACTCGATCGCGGCTTCGCCGGCCGCGCGTTTCTGTGCTTCGATGTCCATGTTCTCCCCGGTTGTCAAGACATTCATTCCAGTGCCAGGATCGCGCTCCACTGGGCGTCCGTCACCGGCAACACCGACAGCCGATTGCCGCGTCGGGTCAATGCGAAATCACCCACATTCCGCAGCGCCTTGATTTCGTCAAGCGTAATCACCCGCTTCAGCTTGCGCACGAAGCGCACGTCCACCAGCGTCCAGCGCGGATTGCCGCGATCACTGCCGATGTCGAAGTAGTCGTCCTTCGGATCGAACTGGCCGGGGTCGGGATAGGGCGCGCTTGCAACCTTGGCGAGCCCCGCCACGCCCGGCACCGCGCAGCTCGAGTGGTAGATCATCACTTCGTCGCCGCGCGTCATCGCACGGATGAAGTTGCGCGCCTGGTAATTGCGGACGCCGTTCCACGGCTCGACGCGGCGCTGCTTCAGGTCGTCGATCGAGAACGTTTCCGGTTCGGTTTTCATCAACCAGCGTTGCATGGCGGTTCGGTCAGGCCATCGGATTGGTTCGGCAGGCTATCAGCTCCGCGTCGGTCGCGACGTAGTCCAGATCGATGTCCCAAGGTTCGGTCGGCACCGCTTCGACTTCCTGGAACCCGTAGCCGATGCCGACCAGCATGGGGCGTGCGGGACGCGGCTCGTTACCGAGGAATGCCAGGCTGGAGTCATACCAGCCGCCGCCGGTGCCGAGGCGATGGCCTTTCCGGTCGAACGCGAGCAACGGCAGCAGGATCACGTCCATGTCGCCGGCTGTCTGCAAGGCTTCGGCTGTCACGGAGGGTTCCGGGATGCCGAAGCGGTTGCCCTGCAATGCCGTGCCTCCGCGATAATCGGCAAAGCGCAGTTGCCGCGCCTCGCCCAGTACCGGCAGGAAATAGCGCTGCCCGCGTCGCTGGAGCGAGGCGACTGTCAGGTTGAGCGGCAACTCGCCGCGCACGGCCCAGTACCCCGCCACGTTCGCATCGGTCATGAACTCGGGCAGGTTCTCCAGGCTGTGCAACACGCCGGCCGCGGCCGCGATGCGCTGCTTCGCATCGAGCTCATTGCGCCGCACCGACATGCGTGCCCGCAGCAGCGCGCGACTATCGTTCATGGAGATCCGCCCCATTCGCAAGACGATCCCCGGATTGCGCTTCGCTTCATCCGGGCTGCTTGCTCGTCGATTCTCATGCGAAGCGGCTGGCGATCTCTTGGTCGGCGCGGCTGTTGTGGAAAGTCAGCCCATGGATGGGCGTTCTGATGTTGCCGACGCCCGTACCCGATACGGCAGCGCGAACGGTGCGGCGCGGCGCGATCACGGATGATCGCAAAAACAAACTGACGCCCTCCGCAGTGACGATGCGCGCCGAGCGACCCTGATCCTGGAGGATCAAGTGGGCAGGCTCACCGGGCTTTCAGGCTTTCCGTTCGCGACGGACTTGCACAAGGACCCGGTAACTGCCGGCCCCAGGTCGTACATTAGGAACAAGGCACATTGCTGGGGGCGCGCTGTCGTTCACCGCAGGGGACGCCAGCAAGTTCATTCTACGGGCGTGTCGAGGGCTTCTTCAAGCTTGCGCCGCAGCAACGCGATCTGCTCTCCGGCGCTGCTGGACAGCGCGCTCTGGCTGCGTTGCAACATCAACAGCTCGTGGGTGATGTCCAGCGCCGCCAGCACCGCGATGCGGTCATAGCCAGGGCTGCGCGAGGCGTGCCGGATCTCGCGCATCTTGCGGTTCAGGTGTTCGACCGCCGCCAGCAAGCCTTCGCGTTCCTCGGGTTTGCAGCCGACCAGGAACTCGCGGTCGAGCAGTTTGACGTTGACGGTGACGGATTCGTCGGACATGTGATTCATCCTGCGTTCTCGAGCGATTTCAGGCGCTCGATCATCGCCTCGACCCTCGCCCGCGCCTGCTCGTTGCGGGTCATCAGCGCGGCGCGTTCTCCGGTCAGTTGGTCGCGGCCGCGGCGCAAGCTGGCGTTCTCCTCGGCGAGACGGCGCATGCGCTCGAGCGCCTGGTCCAGCGCGCGGGACAAGGCCGCAAGTTCGGCTTCAACGGTGTCGGTGGTGATGTTCATGGCGCGAATATATCAGGATGTCGGAGGTGCTTTCCCGTGCGTCGGGGCGATTCAAATGGCAACGCTGGCGGCCGCGTGGCGGTCGAGGAAATCCAGGCAGGCTTCCGCCGACAGCGGGCGCGACAGCAAGTAGCCCTGGATTTCATCGCAGCGCTGCGCGCGCAGGAAGGCCAATTGCTCGGCGGTCTCCACGCCTTCGGCCACCACTTTGAGTTGCAACGAATGTGCCATCGTGATGATGGTGGCCGTGATCGCGGCATCATCGGGGTCGGTGGTGATGTCGCCCACGAATTCTTGGTCGATCTTCAGCGTGTCGATCGGCAGGCGCTTCAGGTATGCCAGCGACGAATAGCCGGTGCCGAAGTCGTCGATCGCGAGGCGCGCGCCGATCGACTTCAACTCGCCCAGGAGGCGCACCGACTGTTCGGCATTGGCCATGACCATGCTTTCGGTCAGCTCCAGTTCCACCTGGTTGGGCGCGACGTCGTGCTCGGCCAGCAGATCGCAGATGTGCGCGGTCAAGTCCGGCCGGTTGAGTTGCGCCGCCGACAGGTTGATGGCCATCGTGAGATTGCGGTGCCCGTTTTCCCGGAAACGGCGCAGGTCGGCGCACGCCGTCGCGAACACGTAGGCGCTGATCTCGTGGATTTGGCCGGTTTCTTCCGCCAGTGGGATGAATACGCTGGGCGGAATCTCGCCGAGGTCGCGGTTGTGCCAACGCAGCAGCGCCTCCATGCCGGTGATGGTTTCGCTGTGCAGGTCCATCTTGGGCTGATAAACCAGCCGCAGCTCGCCGCGGTCCAGCGCGCGTCGCAGCGCATTGATCAAGGTGGCATGATCACGTGCACGCGCGTCCATGCCAGGGTGGTATACCGTCCAGGTATTGCGTCCGCCGGCCTTGGCCTGGTACATCGCGGTGTCCGCGCATTTCAAAAGGTCGGCTGGCGTCTGGCCATGGTCGGGGTACAGCGCGATTCCGATCGACGGAGAAATCACCGTTTCCTGGGTGCCGGTGATCGGCAGTGGTTTGGCGAAGGCACGGATCAGGCGCTGCGCCATTTCCTCGGCGCCGTGGGTGTCGGCGAGATCTTCGAGCACCACCGTGAACTCGTCGCCCCCCAGGCGCGCGACGACGTCGTTCTCGCGGACGCACTGGCGCAGGCGCGCACCGGCAGCCTTGAGGGTGCGATCGCCGGCGGTGTGGCCGAGCGAATCGTTGACGTGCTTGAAGCGATCGAGATCGAGGAACAGCAATCCCACCTTGTGGCCGCTGCGGCGGGCGCTGATCACGGCCGCACCCAACCGTTCCCCCAGCAGGGCGCGGTTCGGCAAGCCAGTGAGGGTGTCGTAATTGGCGAGGTAGCGCAGTTCCTGCTCGGCGCGCTTGCGGTCGGTGATGTCGGTGAGCACGCCAATCATGTGGGTACGCTGGCCGGAGGCATCGCACACTTCATTGAGCTCTACCCAGCACAGGAATTCCTCGCCGTCCTTGCGGCGCTGCCACAACTCGCCGCGCCAGTGGCCGGTTTCGGCCAGCGTTTGGCGCAGTTGGGTGTAGCTGTCCGGCGCATGGCGGCTACCGTTGAGGACAGACGCGTCGCGGCCCAATACCTCGTGCTCGGCATAACCGGTCATGCGGGTGAACGCAGTATTGACAGACATGAAGCGGAAGTCGAGGTCGGTGACGGTGACCGCCTCGCTCATGTTGCGGATCACCTCGGACGCGATGCGGCGATCGCGGTCGGCTGCACGGATCGCGCTGATGTCGCGTTCGGTGCCGCACACGCGCAGCGGTTTGCCTTCCGCGTCGCGCTCGGTGGTCTTGCCGCGCGATACCACCCACGTCCATTCGCCATCGCGGCCGCGCACGCGGTGTTCAACCTCGAAATGTTCGGTGCGTCCCGCCAGATGTTCGGCCAGTGCATGGTCGAGATTCGCAAGGTCATCCGGATGCACCATCGTGCGGCGCCATTCGTCGGCCGGCACGGATTGCTCGTGATGGCCGCCGGGCGCGCCTTCGGGACCGAGGCGCAGGATCGTGCCGTGCTCCAGGTTCCAATCCCAGAATTCGTCACCCGAGCCCCACAATGCCTGGCGCAACCGGCCTTCGCGCAAACGCAGTTGGCGGCGGTGCCGCTCCTGTTCCAGGTGGTGGCTGCGCCAGCCGAGCGCGGCGATCAGGATCAACAGCGCGATGGCGGCCGCGTACACGAGACGCATTGGCAGACTCCACCACCATACGACTGGAATGTGAAATTGCAGACTCGCGGAACTGCCCGGAGCGCCGTCGCGCAGAACCGCCTGGATTTCCAGGCGGTAGTCGCCGGGCGCGAGATCGGAATAGGTAACGGTGTGGTCGAGAGTGGGGGCGCTCCAATCCGGATGGCGCGAGCCGAGCAGTCGAATGCGGAAATGATTGTGCGCCGGTGCTGTGTAATCAAGCGTGCTGAATGCGGCGTAGACGCTGCGGTCGCCGGTGCGCAGCACCAGCGACTGCGACGGAGATTGCGGCAAGTGAACCCGATTCTCGCCAGCGAAAAGCGCGGTGAACGCGACCGGCGCCAGAGTGGTCAAGGAGCGCTGAGGCTTTGGCTCGATGATGTCAAAACCGTGGCCGCCGAAGAGCAGGGCGCCGCTACTGGTGCGCGTGCATGCACCGGAGGTGTATTCGTTGCCCTGTATGCCGTCTGCAATGCCAAAATTGCGGATGGCCCCCGTCTTCGGATCGAGGCGGCCGAGGCCCAGGTTGGTGCTGAACCAGATCTGCCCTGCGGCATCCTCAAGCATGCAGTTGATGGCATTGTCGGGCAACCCGCCGCCGAGCCCGTAGCGCCGGAAGTCCGCACCGCTGGCGTCGATGCGCTCCAGCCGGCTGATGCCTGAGAGCGAGCCGACCCATACCCGGCCTTGTTGATCAACCAGCAGGCTGGCTACCGCATTGCCCGCTAAGGAACGATCGTTACCGGTAACTTCACGGAACGTGCGGAGCTTTCCGCTGGCCGCGTCGACCCTCGACACACCGTCGGTCGTGCCTGCCCAGATATTGCCGGCATGATCCTGGGCGATCGTGACCACATTGTTGCTGCCGAGTCCGTGCGTGCTGTCGAAGCGTTGTACCGCTTGGCCGTCGTGATAATGGACAAGGCCCGCGTCGTAGGGCGCGACCCAGAGATCACCATTGCTGGCGCGAAACAGGGTGCGCACAGGCGCGGTTGCGGGTTCTCCGTCGAGCCGCGCGTAAGCAGCCATTCCGGTCGTCGGGTTGAATTTCAGAATGCCGTAATTGGACGGCAGCAGCAGGCGACCGTCCGCATCCTGCAAGATGTCGTAAATCCGGATCTCGCGCGAGTCGGCCGATTCCGTCGAATGCGGTGAGGGGCCTTGTGCCGGGGGCGCGGACGAAGTGGCTGCATTCCTTTCGGCCGGCTGAGCGTGGGCTGCCCCGATCGCTTGATCCAGTGCGCCTTTGTAGCTGGTCACCTCGCGGGTGGAGGGGTCATATCGGACCAGCCCCGGACCGCTCATCGCGACCCAGTATTCACCATCCATGGCCGGCTGGAACGCGCTGACGAAGGTCCTCGCGCGCGGATCGCCGGTCAAATTGAGGACCGAACTGATGGGGCTGTTGTCGGTGCGGGTCCACACTACCCCGGACGTGAGCGTCCCTACCCACAATAGGCCCGTTCGATCGACGAACATCGTCTTGATGGGTGAGTCGGGCAATCCACCGATGATCCCGAGCGGTGCCGGTGTAACCGTGACGATGTCACCGTCGGGCCCGATGCGGACCAGCGTTCGATCGGTGAGTCCGAGCCAGAGCCGGCCCGCGTTGTCGGCCACAATCGATACGACACCCACGGCAGTGCCGGTCGCACGTGACCACAATGGATTGAGCGAGCCGTTCCGGCGGTCCACGCTTGAGAGACCGTCCGCGTTGCCGAGCAGCAGGCGGCCATTCGAATCGCAGAACAGCGCGTTGATGGGCGAGCCCGTGACAGTCAGGACGCGCCCGCTGGCTTTGGGAGGGTTCAACGAGATGATCCGGTCGCCCGCGCTGGCATAGACGCTGCCGTCGCTGCAGCGGGTCATGGTTTGCACCCATGCCTGCGCCCCACCGGCTTCAGTCCAGACGGCCTCGAGCCGTGGCTTGGTGGTGCCACCGACCAACTTGTCCACGCCGCGCGAGCTGCCGACGAGCACGTCGCCTCCAGGCAAGCTCAACAAACTCGTGATGGGTGTTCCCTTGCGCTGTACGGCCGCTGGCAGCGGGATTGTCAGGTTGCCCCCCGGATTGAACAGGATCAGCCCACCGCTGGTGGAACCGACCCATAACCCCTCGTTCCCGGCATCGGCCAGCGAGGTCACCCGGTAATCCTCGGGAAGGCTGTTTGCCCGGGCCGGATCGTGGGTATAGCGCGTGAGGTTATAGCCGTCGTAGCGGAACAGGCCAGCCTGGGTCACGAACCACATGAATCCGGTTTTATCCTGGAAAATCAGCAAAACCGAGTTCTGCGTCAGGCCATCCCGGTCGTCGAGTTGCTGGAAGTGGTAGTTGCGCTGATAGGCCTGCCATGAAAGCGGCCGAGTATCCGCGCGCGCGATTCCGGTCGCGATCAATGCGATGAGCGCAACCACCAGCGCACGCGCGAGCCGTCGGTGCGAGGACCGCAGTCTGGCCACGGATGATCCGGATGGAACGCGGCTCATATTGAAGGGTTGCCCCTGGCAAAGCGCAGCCCACGTATGCGCGACTGCCTGGCGGCAGGTCGAGCGCGACTGCCGCTAGAGTGTACTCAAACGCGGGTGGCCCGTCGTGGGGCAAAGGTCGCGCATGCTGATTCTTACGTGATGCGACTTGGGCCAATGCGCAACGGTGGCCTCGTCGGGAGAGTGATGGCGCCCGTCGGCGTCCCATTCGGGGCGGCGACGCCTAGAATGGTGGGCCAATACACCGGCAGTTCAAAACGCGCACCGGATATTGGCATGACCACATTTACCTACGAAGCGGTCGACGCCGTGCTCACCCGGGCCAAGCTGGGCATTTCGCCAGACGATTTGCACGGCTCGGTCACGGGTTATCTGTGCGCGGGCGGTCGTGGCCATGCCCATGAATTGCTGACGGCGCTGGCGCTGGAAAGCGAGGATGCCGGTGCCATGGGTGAGCTGCAGGTGCTGCTGGACGAGATGGCGGCCGGGATATCCCGTGATTTGCGGACGGGCGAGCCCATCACGCCGTTGATGCCTGCAGGGCCGCTCGGCCTGCGCGCCGATGCCATGGTGGATTGGTGTCGAGGTTTCCTGGGCGGAGTTGCATTGACGGGCGAGCTCGCGGAAGCCGCCAAGGCGTCAGAGGTTCGCGAACTGCTGGACGATTTCAGCCAGATCGCGGCAATGCACCTCGCCTGCAATGGCGACGATGGAGCGGCGCTCGATGATGTGCTGGATTTCATTCGCGGCGGCGTCAAGCATCTACACGCCGCGCTCGTGCCCGCGAGGCGGCAATGATCGCACCCGCCGAGTTCGCGCGCCGGCGCGCCGAACTGATGCGGATGGCTGGTGGGGAGGCCGCCTTGGTGGTGGCCGCGGCGCCGCGCCGCATGCGCAACGCCGACGCCGCTTGGCCGTACCGCCAGGATTCCGATTTCCACTACCTCACGGGTTTTCCCGAGCCCGACGCGGTGCTGGCGCTGTTGCCAGGTCGTCGAAATGGCGAGGCCGTGCTGTTCTGCCGCGAACGCGATCCCGCACGCGAACGTGTCGAAGGCGCGCGCATCGGGCCTGAAGGCGCGGTGGCGCAATACGGCGTCGCCGATGCCTTTCCGGTCGAGGACATCGACGACATCCTGCCCGGCATGCTGGAAGGACGCGCCCGCCTGTACTGCCATTTCGGGCGCGAGAACGAATTCGACGCGCAATTGCTGCGCTGGATGCGGCGTCTGCGCAGCAGCCGTGGCGGCGGGGTAGTGCCGCGCGAATTCGTGGCGCTCGGCCACTTGTTGCACGAATTGCGCCTGTACAAGTCGCCGGCGGAAATCGCGTTGATGCGCCGCGCTGCCAAGATCGCCGCCGAGGCGCAACGCGCGGCGCTGCGCGCGGCACGTCCGGGCGCGGCCGAGTACGAAGTCGAAGCGGCGCTGGTGCACGCGATGCGCGCGCACGGCGCGGTGCCTTCGTACCCGCCCACGGTGGCCGCCGGCCGCAATGCCTGTGTGATGCATTACACCGCGAACCGCGGCCGGCTGGGCCGGGGCGATCTGCTGCTGATCGACGCCGGCGCCGAGGTGGAGTGCTACGCATCGGACATCACGCGCACCTGGCCGGTGGGCGGTGCTTTTTCACGCGAGCAGCGCGCGCTGTACGGCGTCGTCGCGGATGCGCAACAGGCCGCGATCGACGAGGTGCGTGCCGGCCGCGCGTTCACTGCCGCCCACGAGGCCGCGACACACGTGATCGTGCAGGGGTTGTGTGCGCTGAAGCTGTTGCCCGGCGGCGCGCGCGCGGCGCTGAAGTCGGGTGAGTACAAACGCTTCTATCCGCACAAGACCGGCCACTGGATCGGTCTGGACGTACACGATGTCGGTGACTACCGCGTCGACGATGAGCCGCGCGTACTGGAGCCCGGCATGGTGGTGACGGTGGAGCCCGGCATCTACATCGCGCCCGACGACACCAAGGTGGCGGCGAGGTGGCGCGGCCTCGGCATCCGCATCGAGGACGACGTCGCGGTCAGTGCGCGCGGCGGCGAAGTGTTGACCGCGGCATTGCCCAAGGCTGTCGACGAGGTGCAGGCGTTGTGCGGTGCCTGAGCCGATTCCGGGTTCACGGCCCACGGCCTGTAATTGGTGTATGGTGCGCCGACGGGGCTGGCCCGCATTGCGCGACCAGCCCCGCTGCATATCATCGATCACGGGAGAATCAGCATGGCAGGCAGCAACTCCTGGACCAAGGCGTCACCGTATCTGCTCAGCATCCTACGCATCATCGCGGCGTTCCTGTTCATGCAGCACGGCGCGGAAAAGTTGTTCGGCTACCCCGGCGGTGCCTTCGAGCTGATCTCTTCGGCGAAGCTGTTCACGCTTGCGCCAGGCCTTGCCGGCCTCATCGAATTCGGCGGCGGTTTCCTGCTGCTGATCGGGCTGTTCTCGCGCCCCGTCGCGTTCATCATGTCGGGTGAAATGGCCTTTGCCTATTTCATGGTGCACTTCCAGCACAACCACACGTTTCCGATCTTGAACGGGGGCGATCTCGCGGTGTTGTTCTGTTTCGCTTTCCTGTATCTGTCGGCCGCGGGGCCGGGGCCGCTCAGCGTGGACCGCGCCTTGCGTCGCGCGTGATCGGAGGCGCCGCCGTGCATCACAGCAGACTCTGCAGCATCATCATCGATTGCAATACGGCTGATCTCGAAGCAGCGGCGCGCTTTTGGTCGCAGGCACTGGGTCGTTCGTACTCGCCTGACGACGACGAGAAGTACATGGACCTTCACACCCCCGACGATGAGCCCATCGTGATGGTGCAGAAGGTCGATCATGAAAGCCGTGTGCACCTCGACATCGAGAGCGACGACATCGAAGCCGAAGTGCGCAGGCTGGAAGCGCTGGGCGCCCGCCGCGTCGAGGCCATCAAGACCTGGATGGTGATGGAGGCGCCGACCGGCCAGCGTTTCTGCGTGATCCGCCCGCAGCGCAACGGCAAGGTGGGTCCGCACGCGAACGAGTGGCCATAGCGGTTTTTGTGCCGGCGCGTTGGCCTCGATTACTGCCCGGAGCGCGGGAGTGGCCCCCGCGTTGGTCAGCGCGTGCGATCAAGATTTTGTTGTCGGGCAATATTGCCCGAAGACTCGGCCCCCACCCGGTGGGAGAGGGTGTTCGTTGTCAGCTTGCCGCTGCCTTGCGCGCCGGCACAGTCTGCGGTTCGGCTTCGGCAATCAGTGCTTCGACGATGCGCTGATGTTGCGCCTTCAAGACGTCGGGCAGGTGCGAGCCGTAACCCGCGAGGTATTCTCCAATCGCGGCTTCTTCTTCGCGCCATTCGGCGTTGTCGACGCGGAACAGTTCCTCCAGCGCGGCGTCGGACAGGTTCAATCCCTGAAGGTCGAGATCGCCGGCGCGCGGCAGGCTGCCTATCGGAGTGCCGACGGCGTCGGCTTCGCCCGCGACGCGTTTCAACATCCACTCCAGCACGCGCATGTTGTCGCCGAAGCCGGGCCACAGGAACTTGCCGTCCTTGCCCTTGCGGAACCAGTTGACGTGGAAAAGCTTCGGCAGCTTGGCGCCGGGCTGGTCGAACGATAGCCAGTGCGCAAAGTAGTCACCGTAGTTGTAGCCGCAGAAGGGTTTCATTGCCATCGGATCGCGGCGGATGTTGACACCGACATCGGTGGCGGCGGCCGTGGTTTCGGACGCCATCGAAGCGCCGACCAGTACGCCATGGGTCCAGTCGTTTGCCTGGAACACCAGCGGCACCCTCGCGGCACGGCGGCCGCCGAACACGATCGCATCGATCGGCACGCCTTGGTCGTTCTCGGCTTCGGGCGACCAACTCGGACATTGGTTGGCGCGCACGGTGAAGCGTGAGTTCGGGTGCGCGGCGGGGCCGTTCGCCGGATCGTAATCGCGGCCCTGCCAGTCCTTCGCCGGCTTGCGATCGTCCAGGCCTTCCCACCATGGCTGGCTATCGGCGGTCACCGCGACGTTGGTGAAAATGGTGTCGTGCTGCAGCATCGCCAGCGCGTTGGGATTGGTCTTCTTCGAGGTCCCGGGCGCCACGCCGAAGTAGCCGGCCTCGGGGTTGATCGCGTACAGGCGGCCGTCCTTGCCGGGACGCATCCAGCAGATGTCGTCGCCAACCGTCCACACCTTCCAGCCATCCTTGCGATAGCCCTCCGGTGGAATCAGCATCGCGAGGTTGGTCTTGCCGCACGCAGACGGGAATGCCGCCGCGATGTAGCGGATTTCGTGCTTCGGATTTTCGATGCCGACGATCAGCATGTGTTCGGCCAGCCAGCCCTCGGTACGCGCCTGCCACGAACCGATCCGCAGCGCGTGGCACTTCTTGCCGAGCAGGGCGTTGCCGCCGTAGCCGGAACCGAACGACTTGATGGTGAGTTCTTCCGGAAAGTGCATGATCCAGCGACGCTCGGGATCGAGTTCGCCGATCGAATGCAGCGCCTTGATGAAGCTTCCCTCGCGCTCGATGCGATCCAGCGCGGCGGTGCCCATGCGGGTCATGATGCGCATGTTGGCGACGACGTAAGGCGAATCGGTGATCTCGACGCCGCAGCGCGACAGCGGCGAGCCTAGCGGGCCCATGCAATAAGGGATCACGTACATCGTGCGGCCGGCCATGCAGCCCTCGAACAGCGCGTCGATCTTGGCGTGCGCCTGGGCCGGCTCCATCCAGTTGTTGTTGGGACCGGCGTCGTCCTTGTTCTTGGTGCAGATAACGGTAAGCTTTTCGACGCGCGCGACGTCCCGGGGGTCCGAACGGTGCAGGTAGCAGCGCGGATGGGTTTGCTGGTTGAGCTCAATCAGGTCGCCGGTTTTGAGCATCTCGTCCACGAGCTGCTTGTATTCGGCGTCGGAGCCGTCGCACCAATGGATGCGGTCGGGCTTTGTTTTTTTTGCGACGTCGTCAACCCATCGGTTCAGAGAATCGAGTTTGCTTGGCATCGATTGAGGTACTCCAGAAAGAAATCTTGTAGTCATGTGCATCAGGCACCGGAGTCATCGTGGCCGGCGGGAGCGAGCTCGTATTTTTGGTGGCCTTGTCCGCCGAACGAACTGGGTCGAGTTAGCCTGATGTCATGGAGCGTGCGGGGCAGCGCCTCCGGAAAAGCGGGATGGAAGTGACGGTAGTCCGCGCCAGCGGGCTTTGCAAGGCGCGCCGCGCGCGCGCGTTGTGCGTCGCAGCAAGAAGTTGCTAGGGCACCAAAGTTCCTATGACGTGCTCGACGTAAGCGTCGTATTGCTCGTGCGAAAGGTGTGGCATTTCCAGGGTGAGGTTCAACTGCAGGAAACCGACGTACGCGGCGTAGGTGAGGCGTGCGCGGTGGCGCGCAGCCTCGCCGTCCAGCCCCGCCTGGCGGAAGGCTTGCTCCAGGAATTCCATGCGGCGCTGTGACACGCGCGTCATCATCGGCTTGACCTGCGGATGATCGAGTGCCTGCAGCAGCGCCGCATAAATCCGGTGCGCCTGGGCTTCGCCGGAAACCCAGCGGAACAGCGCGCCGAGGCGCTCGCGGGGATATTCGCCGACCGCTTCGACATGGCCGGCCAGTTCGTGGGTGTCGTCGGCTTCCCAGCGGTTGAGCGCCGCCTGCAGCAGCGCTTCGCGATTCTTGAAATGCCAGTAGAAGCTGCCCTTGGTGACGCCGAGCCGGCGCGCCAGTGCTTCCACTGCCAGCGCACCCACACCTTCGTCCGCGATCATCTCGAGCGCGCCGCGTTCCCAATCGGCGGCGGAAAGCCGCGCGTGCGCACGTCCGCGGCGGGCGGCATCGGCAGATTCGGGGGGTGCTGCGGGTTCGGCGGACATGACCATACTGTAGCGTATTGACAGCACTTCGGCACAAATCCATACTTGTGCGTATGGAAGTGGAAAGAGTGTCAATCGAACAGGCGCTGTACCGGTTGCCGGTGGGTGACGACGTGTCTCTGGCTGTCGAGACGCGCGGTCCGGCCGGCGCACCTGCCGTCTTGTTTGCCCACGGCTTCGGCCAGAGCCGACATGCATGGGCCCGCGCCGCCGAGTCGTTGGCGGAGCATGGCTGGCGGACCATCACTTTCGACGCGCGCGGCCACGGCGACAGCTTTCGGGTGAAGGACGGGCGCTACGAATTGGAGCAGTTCGTCGACGATTTGCTGGTCGTGGCGCGGTCGCTGGAGGCGCCGCCGGTGCTGGTCGGTGCCTCGATGGGCGGCTTGTTGGGCCTCGTCGCCGCGGGCGAAACCCGCCCCGCTCCGTTCCGCGCGGTGGTGCTGGTGGACATCACGCCGCGTTGGGAAGCCGCGGGCGTGGAACGCATGCTCGGTTTCATGCGCGCGCATCCGCAAGGATTCGCTTCGTTGAACGAAGCTGCCGAGGAAGTGGCGGCGTACCTGCCGCAGCGACGGCGACGCAAGGACCGCTACGAACTCGCGCAGTTGCTGCGCCGCGGCGATGATGGACGGCTGCGCTGGCATTGGGATCCGGCGCTGCTGGACACCGTCGCGCGCGAGGGCGAACAGCATCAACAGCGATTGTTGAACGCCGCGCGCAACATCAACGTTCCGGTGCTCCTGGTTTCGGGCGGCCGCAGCGACATCGTGTCGGAAGCCACCGTCAAGGAGTTCCTGGATGCGGTACCGCACGCGACGCATGTCCAGATCCCGCACGCGACGCACACCCTCGCGGGTGACGACAACGCCGCGTTCACGTCCGCAATCGAACCTTTTCTGAATACACTCGATCCTGGCGTCGTTCCCGCGCCGCGTCCACGCGCGGCGATCCATCGAGGTTTGCCATGAACACCATCATCATTCTTGTTTGCACCGCGATCGTCGGCACCGCTTGCGCCTATTTCCGCAGCCGCCTGTGGCAGTGGACGCTGGCGACGATCGTGACGATTCTGGTGGTGGGGTTCGGCCTGCAGGCGTTCATGCCGATGTGGGTGGTGCTCGGCATTTTCGTGGTACTCGTTGCGCTGCCGCTGAACCTGACGCCGTTGCGCCGGGCGTTGTTCGCGGCGCCGTTGCTGAAGCTGTTCAAGCGCGTGCTGCCCAAGATTTCGGAAACCGAACAGGTTGCGCTGGATGCCGGCACCGTCGGTTTCGAAGGCGAGCTGTTTGCCGGCAAGCCCGACTGGTCGAAGTTGCTGACCGAACCGGAGCCGCGGCTTTCCGCCGAGGAACAGGCCTTCCTCGACGGGCCGTGCGAAAAGCTGTGCGCGATGGTCGACGACTGGCACATCACCCACGAGATCGCTGATCTGCCACCGGAAATCTGGGAGTTCATCAAGCGCGAAGGTTTCTTCGCGATGATCATTCCGAAGCAGTACGGCGGCAAACAGTTCTCGGCGCTCGCGCATTCGGCGGTGCTGCAGAAACTGTCCAGCATGTCGGCGACGCTGTCATCGCTGGTCGCGGTGCCGAACTCGCTCGGCCCGGCCGAGCTGCTGCTGCGCTACGGCAGCGAGGAACAGAAGAACCATTACCTGCCGCGACTCGCCGACGGGCGCGAGGTACCATGCTTCGCATTGACCGGTCCATACGCGGGTTCGGATGCCACGTCGATTCCCGACTACGGGATCGTCTGCAAGCAAATGGTCGACGGCAAGGAAACGCTCGGCATCAGGCTCACTTTCGACAAGCGCTACATCACGCTGGCGCCGGTTGCTACACTGGTGGGCTTGGCGTTCCGGATGTACGACCCCGAGCATCTGTTGGGCGAGAAGGAAGACCTCGGCATCACGTTGGCGCTGATCCCACGCGAAACGAAAGGGCTCGAAATCGGCCGCCGGCATTTTCCGCTCAACATCCCGTTCCAGAACGGTCCGCTGCGCGGCAAGGACGTGTTCGTGCCGATCGAAACGCTGATCGGCGGCCCGCACATGGCCGGCCACGGCTGGCGAATGCTGGTCGAATGCCTGTCGGTGGGGCGCGGCATTTCGTTACCGTCGAACGCGACCGGTTTCGTGCGGCTGGCGGTCGCCGCGACCGGCGCGTATGCGCGCATCCGCAAGCAGTTCGGTTTGGCGATCGCGCGTTTCGAAGGCGTCGAGGAAGCGCTGGCGCGGATCGGCGGCTACGCTTACGCGGTCACGGCGCTGTCGCGCGCATCCGCGGCGGCGGTCGATCGCGGCGAAAAGCCGGCGGTGGCATCCTCCATCGCGAAATGCCACGCCACCGACTTTGGCCGCATCGTGATCCAGGACGCGATGGACGTGCACGGCGGCAAGGGCATCCAGTTGGGGCCGTCGAATTACCTCGGCCGCATGTGGCAAGGCGCGCCGATTCCGATCACGGTGGAGGGCGCCAACATCATGACCCGCAGCCTGATGATCTTCGGGCAGGGCGCGATCCGCTGCCACCCGTGGATCCTGAAGGAAATGCACGCCACCCGCGAGCCCGATCGCGCCAAGGCGTTGCGCGATTTCGATGCGGCGCTGTTCGGCCATATCGGCTTCGGCATTTCCAACGCGGCGCGGGCGTTCGTGCTGGGCATCACCTTCGCGAAGTTCGGCGAGGCGCCGGGCGACGCGTACACGCGGCGCTACTACCGCAAGTTGAATCGTTATTCCGCGGCGCTGGCGCTGTTGGCCGACACTGCGATGGGTGTGCTGGGCGGCAAGTTGAAATTCAAGGAGAAGATTTCCGCGCGGCTGGGCGATGTGCTGTCGTATCTGTACATCTGTTCGGCGATGTTGAAACGCTACGAGGACGAGGGCCGCCCCGAAGCCGAGCGGCCGATGCTGGCGTGGGCGTTCCACGATTCGGTGTGGCGGATGCAGATGGCGCTGGACGGCGTGATCCGCAATTTCCCGGTGCGCCCGGTGGCCTGGCTGGTGCACACGCTGGTGTTTCCGTTTGGCCGCCGCGAAGTGCCGCCGTCGGATCGGCTGGGCCGGCGCGTCGCGGCAATCCTCACCGCGCCGAACGGCGCGCGCGATGCGCTGGTGAAAGGCATCTATTTGACGCAGACGCCGAACAATCCGGTCGGCCGGATGCACGCGCTGCTGCCCGACGTGGTCGCGGCCGAGCCGATCGAGCGCAAGTTCCTGAAAGCCGTCAAGGCCGGCGCCATCCAGTCGCACGACTACTTCGAGCAACTCGCCGAGGCGCAGAAGGAAGGCGCGATCAGCGAAACCGAACGCGCGATGCTGGAGCGCCTGCGCCGCGCGACCGCCGAATTCATCAACGTGGACGACTTCGATCCCGAGGAATTGCGCGCGAAGATCGTGCACGGCGGCGCGGATACGCAGCGGTCGCTGCATATCGCCTGATCGGGCCGTGTTGCGTTCGCGGCGACTCAGGCAAGCGCCTGCGCGTGGTGCCGCAGGTGGTCCTCGACGAAGCTCTGGATGAACCAGTAGCTGTGGTCGTAACCGGGCTGGATGCGCAGCTCGACCGATTGACCCGCGGCGCGGCAGGCTTCGACGAACAATTCGGGCCGCAGTTGACCGCACAGGAACGGGTCGGCGTCGCCCTGGTCGATGAGGATGGTGCCGGCGAAGTGCCGTCCCGAGCGCACCAATTCGAAGGCGTCGTGGGCCTTCCACGTTTTGCGATCACCCAGGTAGCGCGGGAAAGCCTTCGTGCCCCACGGCACCTGGGCCGGCGCGACCATCGGGGCGAACGCGGATACGGAGCGATAGCGATCCGGGTGCCGCAGTGCCAGCGTCAGCGCGCCATGCCCGCCCATCGAATGGCCCATGATGCCGCAGCGATCGAGGTCAGCCGGAAAGTTGGCCGCGACCAACGCCGGCAGTTCCTCGACGATCCAGGTCTCCATCCGGAAACGCGACGACCATGGTGGCTGTGTCGCGTCGAGATAGAAGCCCGCGCCTTCGCCGAATTCCCAATCGCCCATCGCGCCGGGGATGCCGGTGTCGCGGGGGCTGGTGTCGGGCGATACCAGCATCAGGCCGAGTTCCGCGGCGACGCGTTGCGCACCGGCCTTGATCGGAAAGGTTTCCTGCGTGCAGGTGAGCCCGGCGAGGTAGAACACCACTGGTACTTTGGTCCGGGCAGCCTGCGGTGGCGCGTACACCGCGAAGTTCATTGGTCCTGCACAAGCTTTCGAACCATGCCGGTAGAAACCTTGTGTGCCGCCGAAGCAGCGTTGTTCCGACACGACTTCCATTTCAATAAACCACCACGGAACGGATCGACTCGCCCTTGTGCATCAGTTCGAAGCCGCGATTGATGTCTTCCAGTTTCAGGGTGTGCGTAATCATCGGGTCGATTTCGATCAAACCCTGCATGTACCACTCGACCACCTTGGGCACGTCGGTGCGTCCGCGCATTCCGCCGAACGCGCTGCCGATCCAGCGTCGCCCGGTGACGAGCTGGAAGGGACGCGTCGCGATTTCCTGGCCGGCACCGGCCACGCCGATGATGCACGACACGCCCCAACCCTTGTGGCAGCACTCCAGCGCCTGCCGCATCACCTTGACGTTGCCGATGCATTCGAATGAATAATCGGCGCCGCCTTGGGTCAATGAAACCAGGTACGGAACCAGATCGCCTTCGACCTCATTGATGTTGACGAAGTGCGTCATCCCGAATTTTTGGGCGAGGGCCTTCCGCTTGGGGTTCAAGTCGACGCCGACGATCATCGCTGCGCCGGCGAGCCGTGCGCCCTGGATCACGTTCAATCCGATGCCACCGAGGCCGAACACCACGACTTTCGAGCCGGGCTCGACCTTTGCCGTGTTGATCACCGCGCCGATGCCGGTGGATACGCCGCAACCGATGTAGCAGACCTTGTCGAACGGCGCGTCTTCGCGGATCTTTGCGACCGCGATTTCCGGCAGCACCGTGTATTCGGCGAATGTCGACGTGCCCATGTAGTGATGGATCGGTTCGCCGCCCGCCGAAAAGCGGCTGCTGCCATCGGGCATCAGGCCCTTGCCTTGCGTTTCGCGAATCGCCTGGCAGAGATTGGTTTTTGGATTGAGGCAATACTCGCACTCACGGCATTCGGGCGTGTACAGCGGGATCACGTGATCGCCCTTTTTCACCGACGTCACGCCTGGCCCAATTTCCACCACGACGCCTGCGCCTTCGTGCCCGAGGATGGCGGGAAACAAACCTTCGGGATCGTCGCCCGAAAGCGTGTAGGCGTCGGTGTGGCAGATGCCGGTGGCCTTCAACTGCACCAGCACTTCGCCTGCGCGCGGGCCTTCCAGGTCGACGGTTTCGATCGAGAGCGGCGCACCGGTCTTGTGCGCGACGGCGGCTTTGATCTTCATGTGCGCGGCTCCGTGCGAAGGGAAATCGCCAGTTTAATGCCGTGACTGTAGGGCGGGTTTGAACCCGCCACCAAGCCCAGCATGAAGAGGGATCACGACCCTTCAAGGCGGGTCAAGACCCGTCCTACGCGGCCGCGCTGGCGTGTTCGCGCGTATCCGTGAACGTGATATCGGGCCAGCGTTCCTGCGCTAGCTGCAGGTTCACGCGCGTGGGGGCGAGGTATACCAGTTGTCCGGCGGCGTCGATGGCAAGGTGCGTGGCGTTGCGTTCACGGAAGTCGGCCAGCTTTTTCGCATCGTTGCAATGCACCCAGCGCGCGGTGACGACGCCGACGTTCTCGAACGCGCAGTCAACGTTGTATTCGTCTTTCAAACGGTACGCGGCGACATCGAACTGCAGCACGCCGACCGCCCCCAGGATCAAATCGTTCGACATCAGCGGGCGAAAGAACTGCGTTGCGCCTTCTTCGGACAATTGCGCGAGACCCGCGCGCAGCGCCTTCATCTTCAGCGGATCGCGCAGATGCGCGCGGCGGAACAGTTCCGGCGCGAAGTTGGGGATGCCGGTGAACACAAGTTTCTCGCCTTCGCTGAAACTGTCGCCGATCGAAATGGTGCCGTGGTTGTGCAAGCCGATCACGTCCCCGGGGTACGCTTCTTCCGCGATCTCGCGTTCGGACGCCATGAAGGTCAACGCGTTGGCAAGCTTCACTTCCTTGCCCGTGCGCACTTGCAGCGCCTTCATGCCCGACGTGTAGCGGCCCGAGCACACGCGCAGGAACGCCACGCGGTCGCGGTGTGCCGGATCCATGTTGGCCTGGATCTTGAATACGAAACCGGAGAGCTTTTCTTCTTCGGGTGACACCTTGCGCGTTGCCGCGGCGCGTGCCTGAGGCGACGGCGCGTGCTCGACGAAGAAATCCAGCAGCGGCTGCACGCCGAAATTGTTGATGCCGGAACCAAAGAACACCGGCGTCTGTTCCCCGGCGAGGTACTTTTCGATGTCGAACGGATGCGAGGCACCCTGCACAAGCTCCAGCTCCCCGCGTAATTCCGCGAGTGCGTCGGCGCCCATGCGCTGTTCAAGTCCGGGATCGTCGAGGCCTTTCAGGATGGTCGAATCCTGGCGGGTGAAGTTGCGTCCGGACTCGTACAGGTGCACTTCGTCGTCGAGCAGGTGATAGACCCCTTTCAGGCGCTTGCCCATGCCGATCGGCCATGTCACCGGCGCGCACTGGATCTTCAACACCGATTCGACTTCATCCAGCAGTTCGATCGGCGAGCGGCCCTCGCGGTCGAGCTTGTTGATGAAGGTCATGATCGGCGTGGTACGCAGCCGGCACACTTCCATCAGCTTGATGGTGCGTTCTTCGACGCCCTTGGCGCAGTCGATCACCATCAGCGCCGAATCGACCGCCGTGAGCACCCGGTAGGTGTCTTCGGAAAAATCCGCGTGGCCGGGCGTGTCCAGCAGGTTGACGATGCGCCCCTCGTAAGGGAATTGCATCACCGAGGAGGTCACGGAAATCCCGCGCTCCTTCTCCAGCGCCATCCAGTCGGACGTCGCGTGGCGCGCAGTCTTGCGGCTCTTGACCGCGCCGGCCATCTGGATCGCGCCGCCGAACAGCAGCAGCTTTTCGGTCAGTGTGGTCTTGCCGGCATCGGGGTGCGAGATGATCGCGAAGGTGCGGCGGCGCCTGGTTTCAGTAGCGTGGTTGGACATGGGTTTGCTGGCGACGGCAAACCTGCAATTGTAGCCTCGAACGTCGAGCAGACGATAGACTCGGCGAAGTGGGTAGTGGTCTGCTTTGGAAAACCCGTTCGCCCTGAGCGTAGCGCCGCAGGCGCGGAGTCGAACGGCAGCCTGCGTTTCGACTTCGCCCGCTACGCGGGCTACGCTCAACGCGAAAGGAAAAAATTCAAACAGCGCCGCCGCTGCGAGCGCTATTTGGTGAGCTGGGTCAACAGGCTGTGCCAAAAATCGAGCGCCGCCGGTACTTCGGACGCACGCAACTTTTCGTTCAAGCCGTGCGCGAAGGTGTCATTGGGTTTCGAGAAAGTAGGGTCGACGCCGTAGCTCGGCACGCCCGCGTTTCGGAAATACATGCTGTCGGATGCACCCGCCGACATGCCGGGCACCACTTCCACGCCCGGGAAGCGTTCGTGGAGGGTTGCCGTGACGGCGTCCACCACATCCTTGCGCAACGGCGAGGCCGGGCTTTCCATCGGCGGTGGTTGGCGCACGCTGATCTTGACGCCGGGATCGCCGATCACCTTGGCCAGCGTGGCTTGCACCGAAGCCACATGCGTGCCCGGAAAGATGCGGCAATTGACATTGGCGTCGGCGCGTTGCGGCAGTGCATTGAGCGCATGGCCGCCGTCCAGCATGGTCGCAATGCAGGTAGTCCGGATCTGGCCGACGTACGCCGGATCGGCCGAAAGTGTCGCGGCAGCTTGCGCGTCATCCGGGTTGGCGGCGAACGCGCGCATCGCTGCGGCGATCGGACCGCTGCTGTGCGCGCCGGTGGCCCTCAGCGACGCCAGCGTGATCTCGTTGTGCTGCACCGGGAACTGATACGCCGCGATGCGATCGAGCGCCTTGGCCAGCCGGTAGATCGCGTTCTTCGATGGTTCCGGTTCGCTGGAATGCCCGCCTGGCGAGGTGACGGTCAACTGGAAATCGGCGTAGGTCTTTTCGGCCGCCTGGATTTCGTACACGACCGGTTTGTAGTGCGCGTCGTAAGTGCCGCCGCCGGCATCCGCGTTGAGCAGGAATTCTGCATCGTGATGGCGCTTCGCAAGTTCGCGGGTGGAGGCCATGTCGGTCTCCTCGTCGCCCGAGAACACCAGGATCATTTCACGCTTCGGCACGAAGTGTTCGCGTTTTAGCCGCATGAAGGTTTCGACCAACGCAATCACGTTGGTTTTCATGTCCGCGACGCCGCGGCCGTACAGGTAACCGTTTTCCTCGATCAGCTTGAACGGATCGCGCTGCCAGTCCTTCGGGTTGGCGGCGACCACGTCCATGTGGCCGGACAACAGGATCGGCTTCAGGCTCTTGTCGCTGCCGCGGTAGTGGACCGCCAGCGCGGCGGTGTGTTCGACCGGGATGATCTCGATGTCGGATTGGGCGAAACCCGCCGATTCCAGCTTGCCGGCGAGGTACTGCGCAAAAATCGGTACCTGATCCTTGCCTTCAACGGTCTGCGCGGCGATCGCGTGCCGCAGCATGCCCATGGTTTCCGGCATGGCCTGAGCGGTGGTTTCCGCAACGGCCAGCGAAGAACAGCCGAGTGCCAGGGCCAGACAGCCAGCCAACAGCGTGCGATGCATGGACATTGACGATGCTCCCGCTCGAAAGGGCGTCAGGGTAGCGCCCATTCGGGACATCCGCACGGGTAGAACGTCACGATGGATCCTGCACCGCCTCGACCTGGATCTGCAGGCTCACCTTCATGTCGAGTCCAAACGATTTGCCGGCATCGATCCCGAAGTCGGCGCGATCGAACATGGCCGAAGCCTCCGCGCCGCAGCGCTCGCGCGGTTTCACCAGCATGTCGGGCATGCACTTGAAGTGCTCGATCTTCAAATCCAGTGGGCGCGTCGCGCCGTGCAGGGTGAGTTCGCCGACGACCCGCGTGGGTGCGCCATCGATGAAGTCCGCAAGCTTGCCATCGTAGGTGGCGGTCGGGTATTTCGCGGCGTCGAAAAAGGCGCACTGCGTCTTGCACAACGGCGCCGGAATCGCGTCACGCAGCACCATCTGCGTCAGGGGCGGATTGCCGAAGTTGATGCTGTCGACCCTCGTGACGATGTGGATCGTGCCCGTGTGGTTTGCGCGATCCAGCGTGATCGTGCCGCTGCTGTGATCGAACTTGCCGCGCCAGGTCGAGAGGCCCATGTGGTCGGCGGCAAAGCTCGGATAGGTGTGATCAGGGTCGATGCTGAAGTGCACGGGTGCGGCCGCGGCGCTGCCGCTGGCGAGCAACAATATGAGAATCGGAAGGCGCATTTTTTCTCCCGCGCGAGGGGAAGGCGGCTGCGTGGTGGAAGGATTTCCGCGTTGCATGGATGCGACGGGCGCTGCGCCGCGGATCGACAATTCGCGCCGTGCGCCGCGTTAGTGGCCCTTGTGCCCGGTGCCGTATTCGTCGTGCCGGCGCCACCATTGGTACGGTTCGGTCTGCGGCCAGCCTTCCGGGGAATCTTCCCAGGTTTCCTGGCGGCCGTACGGCGTCAGGTCCAGCAGCGACCACACGGTGCCGACTGCTTCCAGCCCGCGGGCGCTGACGAAAAAGGTACGGAACACCTCATTGCCGTCGCGAAGGAACACGCTCAGGCCCGGCGCCTCGCCCTGATTGGTGGTGGCGCCCATGTCGTGGTTGAAGTCACTGTCTTCCGACGAATACCACGGCCGGTCCCAGCCCATGCGCTTGCGGAAACGCTCGATGTTCGCGAGCGGTGCGCGCGATACCAGGGCGAGCGACGTGTCGCGCGCGTGCAGGTGCGAGGGGTGGCAAAGGTAATCCACGAACATCGAGCAGCCGGGGCAACCGGCGTCGGGCCAGCCATGCACCGAGGGCGCGAACATGAAGTGATAGACCAGCAACTGGTGTCGGCCTTCGAACAGGTCCACCAGGCGCGCTTTGCCGTGCGGTCCCTTGAAGAGGTAATCCTTCTCGATGCGCACCATGGGTTGTCGACGGCGTTCGGCGGCCAGCGCGTCGCGCGCGCGGGTCATCTGTTTTTCCTTTTCCAGCATCCGGGCCTGCGCGGCCTGCCATGCCTGCGGCGGAACGATCGGCGGTAGCGGTTTCATGAGGGCACCTTAGGCTTATTGCGGCCGGTTGCAGTTGATCATCCAGGGTGCGCCGTAGCGGTCGGTGAACATCCCGAAGCGCAATGCCCAGGACGTTTCGGCGATCGGCATCGTCACCTTGCCGGCTTCGCTGAGCGCCTTGAACAGGCGTTCGGCTTCCGCGGGTTCATCGACACTGACCGATACCGCGTTGCCGTGGATGCCGGGGTAAGGGTCGGGCGTGGGGCCGCACCAGTCCGAGCCCATCAGGACGGCGTTGCCCGCTTCGAGCCGCACGTGCGCGATCAGGTTGCGCGCCTCGGCCGGCAGGTTTTCCGTGCCGGGCATTTCGCCCATCGTCACCTTCATCGTGACCTTGCCGCCGAGGCACTTTGCGTAAAAATCGAACGCTTCCGCAGCGCTGTTCTTGAAGAAAAGATAGCTGACGATCTGCATGCTGGTTCCCTCGATGGTTGTTGTGGGGTGTTCGTCTGGACGACGAATGGGATTGCGCAAAATCGACCAATGTCCGCGACGGCGTTCAGGTCGCTTCCACCAGCGCCGGGAGTGGCTCACGCCAGGCAATCCGTTCATTCAAGCGATCGTGCCAACGGTCGGCCGCGTGGAATTCGTCCGGGGGATGGGGCACGCCCGGCGTAGGGCAGGATCGAGGCCGCCGCGACATCGGCGATGGTGGGGCCACTGCCCACCAGCCAGCGGCGGTCCTGCAAATGACGATCCGGAATCGTGGTGAAGCGGAGCCATTCGAGGGTAGCCCGTTTCACCGCGGCAGGATCGACATCGCCGAGGCCGGAGCGCGGCTTGATGATGTATTCGAATGCCCGTAGCAAGAATGGCAGCGGCGGGGCTTGCAGCGAGGCAGGGATGCCGGTGCGCGAGCTGCGCACATCCGCCGCACCACGAAGGATTACCGGGACGACACGTACTTCTCGCGCCGAATGTGCTTGATCGGCATGCCGAGTTCCTTCAACTGGGTGAAAGTGGCGTCGATCATTTCGGGATTGCCGCATAGATACGCGATGTCGTGTTCGGGGTCGGGCTGCAGTTCGGGCAGCACCTCCTGCACGTGGCCGCGGCGATCGTGCGGGCGCGGTGCCGCGCGTGCTGCGCGCGACAGACAGGCATGGAACGTGAATTCCGGGTGTTTTTGCGCGAAGGCTTCGAATTCCTCGCCGTACAAAAGTTCTTCTTCGTTGCGCGCGCCGTACAACAAAGCCACGCGGGTGCCACGCTCCGCGATGAGTTTCTTGATCTTCGGCAGCATCGCGCGGTAGGGCGTGACGCCGGTGCCGGTTGCGATCAGGAAGTAGCGCCGATTGGCGTCATCGTCCATCAGGCAGAAGCGGCCGTACGGACCGCTGGCCTCGACGCTGCCGCCGCGTTCGAGGTTGCCAAGCAACCTGGTCGCGGCACCGCCTTCGACATACGAAATCGCCAGTTCCAGTTTGTCCACTTCGTCGCCTTCGGCCGGCGTGCCGACCGAATAGCTGCGCTTGGTGGGCTTGCCGTCGTCGTAGTTGAAATGGATTTGGACGAACTGGCCAGGCGTGAACTTGAACGGCGTGCCGTCGGCGCGTTCGAGCGCCAGGTGCCGCACCGTGGGCGCGAGCATGCGGCTGTCGGCAAGTTTGAGTTGGAAGTGTTCGATCATCGTTCGTGACAGTCTGGCGAACCGGTGCCAGCGTAGTGGTTGCGAAGCGTCAAGACCGTGCCATTCGGCATGGGGTCGCGCAAGCGAAACTTCTATAATAGGGGATGGCTGCTGATTCCGCTGTGCCGAATCCCTCTTCGAATCCACCCGTGGCAGAGCCCTCCGGTGCCGTTCCGGCGCTGGAAGTCATCGCCCTGCGCAAGACCTATTCCAGTGGCGTCCAGGCGCTGAAGGGCGTCTCGCTGAAGGTGGCGCAAGGCGATTTCTTCGCGCTGCTGGGCCCGAACGGCGCGGGCAAGTCCACCCTGATCGGGATTCTCTCCTCGCTGGTCAATCCCACCGGCGGTGACGCGCATGTGTTCGGGTTGTCGATCCACGCCGATCGCGGCGGGGTGATGCGACAGATTGGGCTGGTGCCGCAGGAAATCAACTTCAACCAGTTCGAGACGCCGTTCGACATCTGCGTGAACGTCGCGGGGTTTTACGGCATCCCGCGCATCGTTGCCAAGCCGCGCGCGGAGAAATACCTGCGCGAGCTGCGCATCTGGGACAAGGCGTTCCAGCCCACACGGATGATGTCGGGCGGCATGAAGCGGCGATTGATGATTGCGCGCGCGATGATGAACGAGCCGCGCCTGCTGATCCTGGACGAACCGACCGCGGGCGTGGACATCGAGATCCGTCGCTCGATGTGGCATTTCATCACCGGTATCAACCGCGCCGGCACCACCGTGATCCTGACCACGCATTACCTGGAAGAGGCCGAGAAGCTCTGCCGCAATATCGCGATCATCGACCACGGCGAAATCGTGGAGGATACCTCGATGCGTCGGCTGCTTTCCAAGCTGGACGTGCAGTCGTTCGTACTCGACGTCACGGGCTTCGAAGGCGCGCTGCCGGAACTCGACGGCGTGAAGCTGACGCGCATGGACGACCAGACACTGGAAGCAGAAATGCCGAGCACGCACGATCTCAACGCACTGTTCGCCGCGCTGACGGCACACGGCATCACGGTGACCTCCATGCGCAACAAGACCAATCGGCTGGAGGAATTGTTCGTGCGATTGGTGGAACGCAACGGTGGAGCATCCGCGTGAACGACCTTGCACGGTCTCACAGGATGGACGTGCCGGTATATTCCGGGTCCGCGCGCACCCGCGCGAATTTGGTGGCGCTCGGCACCATTACCCGCCGCGAAGTGCACCGGATGCTGCGGATCTGGACCCAGACGCTGGTGCCGCCTGCGATCACGATGACACTGTATTTCGTGATCTTTGGCAAGGTGATTGGCAGCCGCGTCGGGCCGATGCACGGTTTCAGCTATATGCAGTACATCGTGCCGGGCTTGGTGATGATGAGCGTGATCAACAACGCATACGGCAACATCACCTCCAGTTTCTTCGGCTCCAAGTTCGGTCGCTACGTCGAGGAATTGCTGGCTTCGCCGATGCCGAGTTGGGTGGTGCTGACCGGCTACGTGGCCGGCGCGGTATTGCGCGGCCTGCTGGTGGGCGCGATCGTGCTTGGCATCGCGCTGTTCTTCACCTCGCTGCACATCGCGCACCCGCTGGTCGCGATCACCACGGTGATCCTGGGTGCGACGATCTTCTCGCTGGCGGGTTTCATCAACGCGATGTTCGCCAAGCGTTTCGATGACATCGCGATCGTGCCGACTTTCGTACTGGCGCCACTCACCTATTTGGGCGGCGTGTTCTATTCGGTCAACATGCTGGGCTCGCCGTGGCGCGAAGCATCGCTGGCCAACCCGATCCTGTACATGGTCAACGCGTTCCGTTTCGGGATACTTGGCATCGGCGACGTGCCGGTGTGGGTGGCCTACGTGGTGATGCTGGCGTTCGTGTTCGCGCTGGGCGCGGTCGCGTTATGGTTGTTGCGCAGGGGCGTCGGCCTTCGTTCCTGAGCTGCACGGCGTAAGATCGCCGCATGAAGGCCGCGCTTGCCGCCGTCGTGATCTTCGTGTGCGCCGCCGGGTGCGCGGATGCGTCGGCGCAGGTCTATCGCTGCACCGCCGCGAGCGGCAGCGTGAGTTATCAGGATCGCGCCTGCCCGCAAGGGCAGGAGCAGAAGATCGTCGATGTGCCAAGCCATGCACCGCCGGGTTATGTGCCTCCGTCCGTCGCTGCCGTCGCGACACCCGCGGCCGACGCGAGCGTGTCGCCAATGCCGACGTATGTTCCGTCGTCTTCGCCGTTACCGACAATGTACGAGTGCGTCGGCGCGGTGAACGGCAAGCAATACCTGGCGCGTTCGCCGCCGCCGCCGTATCTCGCGCCGCTGGGCGTGATGGGCTACCCGCCGCAATCGTTGTCGCAAGCCTATGGCGCGCGCGGCGGAGTGGGGATGGCGGCGCCCGAATTGTCGAAGCCCCGCATCGGCGGACCACGCATCGCCACCGGCATGACCGAAGTGCAGGATCTCTGCCTGCCGGCGACGCGAGCACAGGTGTGCAACGACGTGCAAAAGGAATACGACGAAAATCATCGCAAGCTGCGCATGGCGATGCCGCGCGAGCAGCCACCGCTCGAACAGCGCGAGCAGCGACTCGCGGCGCAGTTGAAGAATTGTTGAGTCACCTCAAGCCGTCAGCGTCAAGCTCGGCATCGGCGCGTGCTTGCGCTCGTGGGCAAGCAGCCAGCGCTTGGCGGGAAGCCCGCCGCCATAGCCGGTGAGACCGCCATGGCTGCCGATCACGCGGTGACAGGGCACGATGATCGCCAGCGGATTGGCACCATTCGCCGCGCCCACGGCACGCACGGCGCGCGGCCGGCGGATACGGCGGGCGATGTCGGCATAGCTCACGGTTTCACCGTAGGGAATGGCCAGCAGCGCACCCCATACTTCGAGTTGAAACGGCGTGCCTGAAGGGTGCAGCGGCAACTCGAACTGCAGGCGCTTGCCCGCGAAGTATTCGTCGAACTGGCGAGCGGCCGTGTGCAATTTGGATTTGCTGCGCTCGCCATCCGACGGCGGAGGCGGCGCAGCACCCCCGTGCGGCAGCCCGACTTCGATCAGTCCCGCGCCGTCACTGACCAGCAGCAGCGGTCCGATGGGCGACTCGATGTGGTCGTAATACGGCACGTCAGAATCCGTAGTTCAAGAAACCGCCGTCGACCGCCAGGATCTGGCCGGTGATGTAACTGGCCGCCGGCAGGCAAAGGAACGCGACCGCCGCCGCGACTTCCTCGGGTTCGCCGATGCGCGCCATCGGCGTGCGATCCAGCACCTCGTCAAGATAATCGGAATCCGAAAGCGCCTCGTCGGTGCGTCGCGTGCGGATGTACCACGGTGCCACCGCGTTGACGCGGATCCCGTCGTCCGCCCATTCGCAGGCGAGATTGAGCGTCATCTGGTGCAGCGCGGCTTTGCTCATGCCGTAGGCGATGCCGGTGCGCACGTGGACTGCGCCGGATACCGAACCCACGTTGACGATCGCGGCATTGCCGTGTTGCGCAAGGCGTGGATGCGCAAGCCTGCACAAGTCGAATGCGGAGACACTGTTCAAACGGAACACCTCTTCCAGATCGCCGGATTCGTAATCCAGCGTCGGTTTCTTCAGGTTGCCACCGGCATTGTTGACCAGCAGCGACAGCGGCACGCCGAGATCCGCGATCCAGTCGAAGATCGCAAGGCGATCCTCGCCGTCGCCGACGTCGGCAGGGAAGGTGCGCGGATCGCTGTCGGGAAAATCATCGCGCAGTTCGTCGCAGGCCGAGTCCAGTGCGGCTTCGTCGCGTGCGACCAGCAGGGGCTGCGCGCCCAGCGCGGCCAGTTCGCGCGCGCAGGCCAAGCCAATGCCGCGGCTGGCGCCGGTGATGAGACAGGTCTGGCCGTCCAGGCGCCAGCGACCGGGGGATGCGTTCACGCGCAGGTTCCGTGGATCCTCCGCTGAAGCTTACCGCAGCTTGCAAGCTGCCGCCCGCCGCGCGACACTGCGCCGCATGCTGCGCACCCTCGCCATCGTGTTTTCGGCTGCGACGCTCGCCGCGTGCAGCTCGCATACTCCGCCGGACACGGCCGGGGGGTCGGCGAGCCCGGCTTCAGCGGCCACGAACGTTCTGGCCGGTACGCCGATGGCCGCCTACGGCCATGCTCTGAACAAGGCGAAGAACGTGCAGAACGTCGTCAACGAGCAGGCGAAGAAACAAGCCGCCGCGATCGACGCCGCGACCGGTTCCTCGGGCTGATTCCCAGAATAGGCAAGACCCGGGGCGCTTGCGCGCCCGGGCCCGCCTTGGCCGCACGCAGCGGCGAAAAGGATCGTCAGAACCTCACTTCAGCCTGCGCAGACAGCAGACCGGTGGACAGGTTGATGTCGCTCTTCTTGGCGCGATAGTAGTCGTAGCCGACACCGATGCCGAAGCTGCGGCTGAAGTCATAACCCACGCCCAGCCCGCCGTAGTAGCCATCGGAACTGCGATGTGTGCTGATCGGCGTGATGTCGCGGGTCATGCCGTCGCCGCTCCATCCATACAGGCCGGTGCGTGCGGACACGTACCAGTTGGGATTGAAATTGTATTTCGCGTTGGCGCCCACGATCCAGCCGTGCAGCGACGCCTTGTTGTTCGCGACCACAGGCTGCGAGTTGAACACGTTCTTGACGCGGATGTTGCCGAGATCGTTGTAGCCGACCTCGGGACCGATCGCGAAGCCGTTGTCGAGCGCCCAGCGATAACCGCCGCTGATCTGATAGCCGGTATCGCTGCCGCTGTTCTGGCCACTACCGAAATAGCTGTGGCCTGCGTTGCCGTTGATGAAAAATCCGCTGTCGGCGCCGGTCGTGTTCGTGGCGTCCTGCGCGAAAACGGGTGCTGCCGCGAAAACCGCGGCGATGGCGAGGACGATTGCAGTGTTGCGCATGATTGTCTCCACTTGTGGTTTTTTCACGCATGCAAAACTTTTGCGTGCGCTTGGCCACTGAGACTGGGGTCAATCGGCAACGTTCGTTAAGGTTTCGCTAGCGCCTCAGGCGTCGTTCATCGCATGCGTGAAAACGGCTTGTGAATGCACGCGAAACTTTTTGCAGGATGCGCGGTCTTGCGCGATCAAGCGATGCGGCGACCATCGGTGGCGTCGAACGCGTGCAGACGCGACGGGTCGAAACCCATCCGCAACACTTCGCCTGGCGCGGGCAGGTTCTGCGGCGGCACGCGCGCCACCAGTTCCAGGCTGCCCCATCGCAGATTCAGGAACATCTCGTTGCCGACCGGCTCGACCACTTCGAGCGTCGCCTCGAATTGCGCCCGCGAGGATTCCGGCGTGGGCGCGCAGTGCAGATGTTCCGGACGCAGGCCCAGCACGATCGCGCGTCCGCGCATTGCATCCAACGGCGAGCCCGATGCCGGCCAACCATCGAGCGGCAGACTGGCGCCTTCCATTTCCAACGCGCCGGCATCGTCGCGCAAGCGGCCACGGAAAAAGTTCATCGCGGGGCTGCCGAGGAAACCCGCGACGAACATGTTCGAGGGCTCCGCGTACAGGCGCATCGGTGTGTCGATCTGCTGGATCTCGCCATCGTTCAACACCACGATGCGCTGGCCCAGCGTCATGGCCTCGATCTGGTCATGGGTCACGTAGATCATGGTCGCCTCGAGGCGATGGTGCAGCCGTGCGATTTCCACTCGCATCGCCACGCGTAATTTCGCGTCCAGATTCGAGAGCGGTTCGTCGAGCAGGAACACCTTCGGTTCGCGCACCAGCGCACGGCCCAGCGCGACGCGCTGCCGCTGGCCGCCGGAAAGACGGCGGGGAAGTGTGTCCAGCAGTTCTTCGAGACCGAGCATCTGCGCGGCTTCGGTGATGCGCTGTTCGATTTCCGCGCGCGGACGACCGCGCAGTTTCAAGCCGAAGGCGAGGTTTTCCGCAACGGTCATGTGCGGATATAGCGCGTAATTCTGGAACACCATCGCGATGTCGCGTTCGCGCGGTGCCAGGTTGTTGACCACGCGGCTATCGATTTCGATGGTGCCGGAGGTGATCGTCTCCAGTCCGGCGATCGCGCGCAGCAGCGTGGTCTTGCCACAACCCGATGGCCCCACCAGCACCAGCAATTCTCCGGCCCCAACGACAAAGCTGGCGTCGGCCACCGCGGCCTTGCCGTTGTCGTATACCTTGCGGACATGGTCCAGGCGAACGGTTGCCATGTGTTCCCCTCCAGTTCCGCCGGCAAGCATCGGGTGGGGCGGCAATCGTATGCCGTCCCTGATCGGGAGAAGCACGTTATCATGCCGATGTAATCGTTTACATCATTGGAGCTTCAGTCGATGGCCGACAACCCGGAATCCTCCCAGGTGCCTTTTCCCGCAGGATTCCTGTGGGGGTGTGCCACGTCGGCCTACCAGATCGAAGGCTCGCCGCTGGCTGACGGCGCGGGCATGAGCAACTGGCATCGCTTCGTGCACACGCCGGGTCGCGTGCGCGATGGTGACACCGGGGACGTGGCCTGCGACCACTATCGACGCTGGCGCGAAGACATCGCGCTGATGCGCACACTGGGCATGCGCGCCTATCGCTTCAGCATTGCGTGGAGCCGGGTATTGCCGGAGGGCTGCGGACGCGTCAATACGGAGGGCCTCGCGTTTTACGATCGCCTGGTCGACGCGTTGCTGGAGAACGGCATCCAGCCGATGATCACGCTGCATCACTGGGATCTGCCTGCCGCGCTGGACGATCGCGGCGGCTGGCTGAATCCGGACATCGCTGGTTGGTTCGCCGATTACGCGCGGGTGATGTTCCGCAAGCTGGACGACCGCGTCGGCCTGTGGACGACGATCAACGAGCCATGGGTGGTGAGCGACGGCGGCTATCTGCACGGGGTGTTGGCGCCTGGTCATCGCAGCCCATACGAAGCGCCGATCGCCGCCCACAACCTGTTGCGCGCGCACGGGGCGGCGGTGCAGGCGTATCGCGCCGAAGGGCGCAACAACATCGGCATCGTGGTCAACCTCGAGCCAAAATATCCGGCTACCCAGCAAGCCGACGACCTCGCCGCCACCCGGCGGGCCGATGCTTACATGAATCGGCAGTTCCTCGATCCCGTGTTCCTGGGGCACTACCCCGAGGAAATGCGCGAGGTGTTCGGTGCCGCATGGCCCGCATGGCCCGACGAGGACATGGCGCAGATTCGACAGGCCATCGATTTCGTGGGGGTGAATTACTACACGCGCAGCGTGGTACGGCACGACCCACGCCGCTGGCCGCAACGGGTGAGCGGCGCGCCACAGAAGCATGCGACCCACACCGAGACCGGTTGGGAGGTCTATCCGCAGGGCCTTACTGACGTGTTGAAGTGGGTCAACGCGCGTTACGGCCGTCCGCCGATCTACATCACCGAAAACGGCGCGGCGTTCTACGACCCGCCCGTCGCCGAGGCGGGGCGCATGGAAGACCCGTTGCGCGTCACGTACCTGCGCGCGCACCTGCGTGCCGTGCAGGCGGCGGCGCGACAGGGCGTCGACCTGCGCGGTTATTTCGTGTGGTCGCTGCTGGACAACTTCGAATGGGCGCACGGTTACAGCAAACGCTTCGGCATCGTGCACGTGGATTACGCGACCCAGCAGCGCACCCCGAAGGACAGCGCGCGTTTTTATGCCAAGGTGATCGCCACGCACGGCGCCGCATTGGAGGCGGCCCTTGCATAGTGTGGTTAGGTTGGGATGATCTCGGATTTCATCCGGGAGCAGCCCAACGGTGTGACAATGGCTGGGCATCCGCCGATGAAGCCGGCGTCAGCCCCACCTGCGCTTTTCAGCCTTTGACGCTGCCCAGCAACAGCCCGCGCAGGTAATAGCGTTGCAGCGCCAGGAACAACACCAACACCGGTATCACCGTCACCACCGCGCCGGCCATCATCAGTCCAGAGTCCTGCACGTATTCGCGCGACAGCGACGCCAGACCCACCGGCAGCGTGTAGTGTTGCTGCCCGGTCAACGCGATCAGCGGCCACATGAAATCGTTCCATGCGGTGAGGAAGGTGAACACCGCCAGTGTGACAAGGATGGGTTTCAGCAGTGGCAGCACTACTTGCATGAAGATGCGCAGCTCGCCCGCGCCGTCCATCCGCGCGGCTTCCAGCAGTTCGCCGGGGATGCTGCGCGCATATTGCCGGACCAGAAAGATGCCGAATACGCTCACGGCCGCGGGCAGGATCACTGCCCAGTAGGTGTTGATCAGGCCCACGTACTTCAGCAGCAGGAACAGCGGCAGCATCGCGACCTGAGCCGGGACAACCAGGACGCCGATCAGCGCGCCAAATATTCTTTCTCGTCCCGCAAAACGCAACTTCGCGAATGCATAACCGGCAAGCGTGTTGCAGGCCAGCGACAAGAGGGTGATCGACGTCGAGATGATCAGGCTGTTCGCGAAATAGCGGCCCATGCCGGCGTTTGCAAACAGCTCGCGGTAGTTGGCGAGTGTCGGGTGCAGCGGCAGCATCGGTGGTGGCAGGGCGTTGGCTTCGCCCGGTTGCATGAACGACACCGACAGCATCCAGAACAGCGGGAACAGCACCAGTGCCGTGCACGCAATCAGCGCGCCGTTGACCAGCCACCCGTGCACGCGTGGCTTCATGGCGCGTTCTCCTGGCCTTCGCCGAAGCGCCACATCAACGCCGTCGCCGCGAACATCACCAGGAACAGCAGGAATGCCACCGCCGAGGCGGTGCCCATGTTCCACCATTTGAAGCCCTGGTCGTACATCAGGTACAGCACGCTCACGGTGCTCTGCAGCGGACCGCCTTCGGTGATCACGTAGGGCTCGGCGAACAACTGGAAGTAACCCGAAACGGTCAGGATGCCGACCATCAGCAGGATCGGCGCCAGCGCCGGCAGCGTGATGTGCCGGAATTGTCGCCACGCGGACGCGCCGTCGATGCGTGCCGCCTCGTAAAGGTCAAAGGGGATCGCCTGCAGGCCGGCCAAGAGGATGATCATGTTGTAGCCGAAGTTCTTCCACACCGCGAACAGGATGATCATCGGCATCGCCCAGTGCGGATCACCCAGCCAGTCGATCGGCGGGATGCCGAGGTGCGCCAGCACGAAATTGACCACGCCGAATTGCGTGTTGAAGAGGTAGCGCCAGATCACCGCGACCGCGACCACCGTGGTCACCACCGGTGCGAACAGCGCGGTGCGAAAGAGCGGCTTGAAGCGCGCGGCGGAAGCATCGAGCAGCAGCGCTGTGCCGAGCGAAGCCAGCATCGACAACGGCACCCCGATCACCACGAAGTACAGCGTGTGTCCCAGTGCTGCCCAGAACAGCGGGCGGTGCAGCAGGTCCCAGTAATTGGCGAGACCGATGAAACGCAGGTTGCGAAAATCGGCGAGTGCGTACAGGTCGTAATCCGTGAGGCTTAAGCCCAAACCGGCGAGCACCGGCAACAGGAAGAACACGCCCAAAACCAGCAACGCGGGCGTGAGGAACAGCCAAGCGATCGAGGCACGGTTCATCGCGCGCGTGCCCGCGCATATTCGTATCCGTGCGACAAAACCCAACGCCGCTTGGCCAGGATCTCATCGGCTTGCGCGTCCATTTGCGCCGCAGCCTGGTCGACGGTCAGTTGTCCCGCGACCGCGCGCGCGGCGACCTGCTGCATCATGTTGACGATCTGTTCCCATTCCGGCACCTGCGGAACCGGGCGCATATGTTCGAGCTGGGCGCGAAACGCGCGCAATCTCGGATCATTCTTCAGCGCCGGGCTGTCCCACGCCGAACGCCGTGCAGGCAGGTCACCCAGCAACTCGTAGAACCGCGTCTGCACGTCGGGCCGCGACAGGTATTCGATCAGCTTCCACGCGGCGTCCTGGTGTTCCGAACGGCGCAGGATCACTAGGCTGGAGCCGTACGCGACCGAATCGCCGGGGCCGTCCGGTCCCGGCAGTTGCGCGGTGGACCATTCCGATTGCCGCGACTCAGGCAGGCGCTTGCGGAATTCGCCGATGTTCCACGGCCCCGACAGATAGAACACGAATTCGCCACGCCCGAAGGCCTGCCACGGATTGCTCACCTGTACGTTGGTCCAGGGTGGCACGTCGCCGCGCTTGAACAGGCCCATGTAAAATGCCAGCACGCGTTCGAAGGCAGCGCTGCGGAAATTACCGTAGCGGCCGCCATCGCGCAGCAACGGCATGTGTTGCTGCAACGCCAGCGCCAGCAGTTGATCATATTCGTTGGTGGGGAGCAATGCGCCCCAACGCGTGCCGTGGCTCTTCGTCCGAATCGCGTCCATCTGTGCCTGCCACTCGGCCCAATTGCGCGGTGGCGCCTCGAAACCCGCTTCGCGCAGCAGGTCGACACGGTAGAACAGCAGGCGCGTATCGACGTACCACGGGATCCCGTACAGCGTGCCGTCGATCACGTTGGTCGCCCACGCGCTGGTGAAGTAATCATTTGCGCGTACCAGCTTCGATTTCGCAATGCGCGGCTGCAATGGCGCCAGCGCGTCCAGCGCTGCGAATTCGGCGATCCAGGTGTTGCCGATTTGGGTGACATCGGGCAGCGAACCGCCTGCATAGGCGGTCAGCAGTTTTTCGTGCGCGGCGGTCAGCGGAATCTGCTGCACACGCACATGAATATCGGGATTGGCTTGCTCGAACTCGGGCAATAATTGGGTCACCGCCTCGCCTTCGCGGCCGATGGTCCAGAACTCCAGCGTGAAGCCTTGTTGCGCCGACGAGGCGCAGCCCGCCAGAAGCACCGTGGCAAGTGCCACGATCGCCATGTTCAGGCAGCATCTGACGGACCCGTGTTTCATCATTTTTCCGTTCGCGCTGAGCCTAGCGAACGCAGCGAGCGAAGTCGAAGTACCCGCAGAAAAGCTGCCCTTCGGCTGCGGCGTTTCGCGCCTACGCCCAGGGCCTGCCCCGGACTCGATCCGGGGGCGAACGGCTCCCGGTTCCGACAGCCAATGCGCTCAGTGAACTGGTGCGGGCTGGCGCGCGGTGGTGACCGTATCGGACTTGCGTTGCAGCCAGCCGCCGCTGAAGCCGGCTCGCTCGAGCCCGCGCCGGACATAGGGGTTGCGACGCATCACGCCCCACACGAAACCGGAGCGATAGTTCTCGATCATCAGCAGGATGGGCCCTTGGTCGATGCCGAGGTACTGGTCGTCAAACCAGCCTTCACCCGGCACCACGTGCCCGCTGCGCAATGGCACCTCCAACTGGAATGTCGGGTTGAAGGCGTCCACGAAACCGTACTTCGAATACAGCCATTTGCCGTAGCGGCTGTACATCGCATTGATTGCCGGCATTACCAGTTCCGGGGCGAACACGATGGAACCGATCGCCGCGGTGGGCGCGATGGTGCCGTCGTCGATGATGTCGCCGACGTCGGCGCCGCGTGCAAAATATCCATAGAACTTCAGACTGGTGCCATCGGGTCGCTGCCAGGTGGTGTCGCCCGGTCCGTCGCAGGCGGTCAACCCCCAGATGTTCCCGTCGTATCCCGCGAAGTGGCCGACAGTCGCGACCGCGTAGGCGTGTTGCCCGATCACCGCGCGGCGGCCGTTCTCGAAATAGTCCATGCCGCGTGCGCGCATATATGCGTCGCGGATGCCGCGAAAATCGATCCATGATTCGCTGTACTGGTGACCGAACAGCGGCGCGAAGCCGATGTGTGGCTCGCCGCCCATGAAGCTGCCCCAGGTGAGTTTGTATGTCGACGTCCACGCTTTCCATGCGCCGGGCTCAACCGCGTGCGTCGGCGAGCCGAGCGCGAGGATGTACAGGATCTTCGCCTCGTCGTAGCCTTCCCAGTCGTTCGGAATGAACTTGCCGCCCGGCGTCCAGCCCATACTGACCAGCGGCGGACGTGCCTGCGCCCAGTTCCAGTCCACGTCGCGGTAAAGCTTGTCGGCAAGCTTGCGGATTTCGCGCTCCTGCGGATTGTCCTGGTCAAAATACGTCTGGTCGAACAACACGCCCGCCATCAAGAGGGTCGTGTCGATGGTCGAAACCTCGACCCAGCGGCCGTAGCGAAGGCCGGTCTGCATGTCGAGGAAGTGGTAGTAGAAGCCGTGGTAGCCGGAGTCGCCGTCCTCACTGTCGCCCTGCGGCGCGTTGGCGAAGAACTTCAACGTGGCCAGCACGCGATCGCGCGCCTGCCCGCGGGTGATCCAGCCGCGCTCGACCCCTATCGGGTACGCCGTCAGGGCGAACCCCACCGCGGCGATGCTGGAGAAGTAATCCCTTTCGGGGTGCGGCGGCCAGTGGTCGGGCACGAGTCCATTCTTCGGATTGGCCGTTTGCCAGAAGAATTCGAACGTGCGGTGCTCGATGTCATCCAGTGACGGCGACGCCGTCGGCTGCACGGCATTCGCCGCGCCGAGGTCCACGGCCTCCAGCGGATTGATTCGCGCCGCAGCCTGCACGGGCGCGGCTGTCAGCAACGCCAACAGGAGGAAAAACGTGGCGGTGCCGGTCTTGCGCAGCAGGGTCGCTGCAGTGAAGCGTAGTCTCATTGCCTTCCCCGTTGCGGTGATCGCGCCCCCGCGGGGGTCGGCGCGAGACCGGCTAAACATTGCATCGCGTTTTTCCCCATTGGATCATCCCCTGTGTTTGACGCGCCGCGATCGCCGTCACACGGCGGCGCAATGGCGCGCGATGAATTGCTGGTGCATGGGCATGGCGTCGACGCATGCCGCGATAACGCGCTCGACGCCTTCCATCAGTTGCCGCAGTTCGGCATCGGAAAGCTGGTCGACCGCCGGGTGCCATGTGCGCGGCAGGATGCGCTGGCCGATCATCACCTCCACCCAACTGGTGAGCGCGAACAATTCCTCGGCATTGCGATAGAAGCGTCCGCTGTCGCGGAACAGCCGGATGTTGTCGGCCAGCGGTTCGGGAATGTCCATGGTTCGGCAGTAATTCCAGAACGGCGTGTCGTCGCGCTCGGTGGCGCAGAAGTGCAGGATGATGAAATCGCGGATGCGCTCGATTTCGAACGCCGTCTGCGCGTTGTAGCGGTCGATGATCGTCTGGCTGAAGCCGCGGTCCGGGAACAGGTTGACCAGGCGCGCGAGACCGGACTGGATCATGTAGATCGCGGTGGACTCCAGGGGTTCCAGGAATCCCGCGGCGAGCCCGAGCGCCACCACGTTCCTGTCCCAGGCTTTCCTGCGCTGGCCGGCGGTGAAGCGCAGCACCCGAGGTTCGCCGATGGCGTGGCCGTCGAGCTGTTTCAGCAACGCGGCCGCAGCTTCGTCGTCATCGATGTGGTTGCTCGAATACACGTAGCCGTTGCCGACGCGGTGCTGCAGCGGGATCCGCCAAGTCCAGCCCGCTTCGCGCGCGGTGCAGCGCACGAATGGCGTCGGCGGTCCGACGGGTTCGCAGGCGAGCGCGACGGCGCGATCGCACGGCAACCAGTGCGACCAGTCCTCGTAGCCGGCTTGCAAAGTCTGCTCGATCAGCAGGCCGCGGAAACCGGAGCAATCGAGGAACAGGTCGCCTTCGACGCGCTCGCCGCTTTCAAGCACCACCGCCTCGACGAAACCGTCCTCGCCGCGCAATTGCACATCCACCACCTTGCCCTCTGTGCGCCGCACACCGCGCTGCTCGGCGTAACGCCGCAGGTATTTCGCGTACAGCCCTGCATCGAAATGGTAGGCGTAGGCGATGTCCGCCAGCGGCGATTTCGGTGGCGCGTCGGTGGCCGACACCATGAATTTGCCGAGCGGGCCGGCCTTGGTATGCAGCGAATATTCGCCAAGATCGGCGGCGATGCCCTGCTGGCGTGCCTTGATCCAGTACTGATGGAAGGGCAGCAGATCGTAGTCGTGGCCGATGGTGCCGAAACCATGGAAATAGCGATCACCGGTGCGCGCCCAGTCCACGAATTCGATGCCGAGCTTGAACGTGCCCTTGACCGTGCGGACGAACTCGGCTTCGTCGATCCCCAGCAACTGATTGAACGCTTTCAGGTGTGGCACCGTGGCTTCGCCCACACCGATCGTGCCGATCTGTTCGGATTCGATCAGCCGGATCGAACGGCTACCAGGAAACACCCGCGCCAATGCGGCTGCGGCCATCCAGCCCGCGGTGCCGCCGCCGACGATCACGATGTCGTGGACCGGTGAAGCATTCATGCTGCTCGCTCGCTGCAATCGGTGCCAAAAAAAGGCGGGCCCGCGGAGAGTGTCGGACCCGCCTTCCCATGCATGCGGTTTGGGTAACGTGGGGACGCGGTACTACCACCTCACTCCCATCGTGAATTTGAACGTGCGCGGTACGCCGGTGATGTTGCCGGTGGTGTTGTACGACAACGGGTAGTAGGTCGGATACGTGGTGCCGACGTCGATAAGGTTCTTGTAGTTGAACGCATTCAGGATATCGAGACGCAGGTACCAGACGGTGCTGCCCGCAATCGGGACGTTCTTGATCACAGCAAAATCGACATCGCGGTAGCCGAAGATCGGCCCGCCGAACAGGAAGCGCTTTCCACCCGACGGAATGCCTGCTGCAGGCAGGTTGTTGGCGCCGTTCGGAGCGGTATCCGGAAAGATGTAGGAGATGAAACCATTGTTGGGCGTCGGCGTCGCCAACGTTAGTTTGCCGGAAAAGGTCAGGCCCCACGGCCCATCCACGACGGCCGTCGCGACCAGTCGATGCTTGGGCGCGGCGTTGGACGTGATGAAGCGGTAGTCCTGGATCGTTGCCTGGTCGAACGAGTAATGCTGCGTGATGTCCCGGTTCTGGTCTGCGTTGGTGTAGGTGTAAGCGATGGTGGCGCCCCAACGGGATTCCAGGGTGTAGGGCTTTTCCAGCGACAGCAGGAATTGCGTGCTGCGGGTCTCAATGCCGTTGTTCCACAGGATCAGAGAGCCGTAGCCAGGCACGCCTTGGCCCCATGGCTGGCCGCCTTTGAACCAGAACGAGCCATCCGGGTAGCGGTTGCCCAGCGTGGCAGCGAGACCGTCGTAACTCAGATTGCGAACGATGGTGGCGCTGGTATTCCAGTCGCCCAGCTTGTTGCGCATGCCGATGCTGATCTGGTCGGAGTAGGGCACCTTCAGCTTGTTGGTGAACATGTCCACCTCGAAGCCTGCGGTGCTGCCCGCGGTCAAGGCTTGCAGTGCGGACACGCTGTTCGCGTACGACGGATCCCACGGGAAGCAGGGGGTGCCCTTGCATGCTTGCGTTGCGCTGCTGAAATAGATCGTGGGTTCCGACAGTGCGAATTTCGTCTGTTCCAGTTGAAGGTAGTCGTAAAGGTCACGGTCGTAGGCGCGGCCCACGCCGCCGAAGATCACGTGCCTCTCGTCCCCGTTGAGGTCGTAGGAAAAACCGAGGCGTGGTTGCCACTCGCTCTTGTAGGGGCTGCGGTTGCTGCCGTTGCTGATGTAGTCGTTGATGTTGATGCCGCCCAGCCGCAGGGCATCGGCATAAGTCTCTCCGGGAGTGGGCTGGGGATTCCCGGCGGGCTGCGCGGGGTAGGGGGCATTGAGTCCGGCGACCACATCGGCCGGCGTTACCCAGTCAAGGTAGGACGGATTGCGTTCCATGTCCCAGCGCACGCCGAGGTTGAAGGTCAGGTGGTCGTTGACAGCCCAGTCGTCCTGGATGTAAGCGCCGAATTGTTTGTCCTTGGACCGTACGAGAGAGTTGAAGCCCGGATTGTTCAGGGGCAATACCGCCTGGTACGGGTTCGGGTTGGTGCCGAGGACGGGTTCGACGTCGTAGAACAGCTTGGCGGTGGCCGTGCTGGCGTCCGCCGCAGTCAACTCGACGTCCTTGTATTTGATGCCCATCTTGACCGTATGGTCGCCCAGCCAGTGCAGGTCGGTGAAGGTCAGGTCGTCCTTGAAGCCGGGTCCCTTCTGGCCCTTGTTCTGTTGCGCCCGCGGATCGGCCGCGCCGGTCTGCAGGATCGTCGCATTGTTGGTGGGGCCGAAGGTGTAGACCTGACCCACGCCGCTGATGAGTTGCTGCGGAATGTTGAATGCGTTTTCGTAAGTCAGCAGGAATTCGTTGTACCAGGTGTCGGCGCTGTGCTCCCAGTACAGCTCGTAGCGCTTGTCGGTGTTCTTGACATCGATGCCCGCGGAAGCCGCGGTCGTGCCACCGACGTTGCCGATCGCGGTTTCCCGGCGATTCTGCGCGCGCAACTCCAATCGATCGCTGTCGGTGATTTCCCAGTCGAGCTTTCCGAAGAACAGGTTTTCGAAGAACGGCAGGTTGGCCGGACCGAGTTGTGCCTGCGCGTCGGCCGGTAGCAGGTCGGTGATGTCGGAGACACCGGGCACCACCGCAATCGGGGTGTCGAAGCGCTTCACCGAGTTGGTGATGAAGAAGTGCATTTTGTCCTGGATGATCGGGCCGCCCAGCGCAAAGCCGTATTCCTTGCTTTCCGACGGCGTCTTGGTGCCCGACGCCTTTTCGCTCGGCGTCATGTCGCGGTAACTGTCGTCGGTGAAGTTGCCGTACACCTCGCCATGGAACTGGTTGGTCCCGGACTTGGTCACCGCGGTCACTGCTGCGCTGGACAACTGGTCGTATTCGGCCTTGTAGTTGGACGTGATCACCCGGTACTGGCCGATCGCCAATTCCGGGAACGGGTTGCCTTGAGTCGCGAACTGGCCGCTGAGGCCGCCTTCCTTGACATAGCTCTTCTGGCCCACGCCGTCGATGTACACGTTCACCGAGCTGGTGTTCTGTGCGCCGCCCTGCAATGAAGTGTTGCCGTTGGGAGCGGTGGTGAAGATCATGCCCGGCACGATGTCCGCGAACTCGAGGAAGTTGCGCGTGGTCTGGGGCAGGGTCTGGATCTGGTGCAGTGAGACAGTATTGCCAACCTGCGAGGTCTTGACGTCCAGTAGCGGTGTTGCGGTGACCTGCACGGCAGTCAAGGTTTGCGCGGAGGTGGGTGCCGTCGCTGCGCTTGACGGGGCGAGATTCAAGGTGGCGGTCGAAGCGACCGACAGCGTCACCGTCTGGGCGGTGCCGGGACCTGCGTCAACGTGATATGTGCCGGGCGGCAGACCGACCAACACGTAGCGTCCCTGGGCGTTGGCCTTGGTGACGCGCACGAGGCCGGTGGCGACATTGCGCGCGGTAATTTGCGCTCCGATCGCGGCCTGCCCCTGCAAAGTTGCATTGGCGGTCTGCGCGAATGAAATGGTCGACATCGGAAGCGTCGAGGCGACGGTGCTCGTGATCAGAGCCGTCAGCAACTTTTTCCGCAGCATCGTTTGGTGTTTCATGTCCCCTCCAGCGTGCATGGGGTTGTCAGGTTTATGTGTGGATCGACTCGTGCTCTCCAGCGGGTGCTTTCGCGGTCGACCCGCACGAGGCGCGTACCACCACCTCGCAAGCCATGGTCGTCACGTCTGCCTCCGGCGTCTCCGTCGTTTGCATCTGCATCACCAGCCGCTCCAGCGCGGCGTGTCCCAGTTGCGCGATCCGCACGTGCACGGTGGTGAGGGGCGGATGGGTGTAACGGGCGATCGGGATGTCGTCGAAACCCGTCAGCGCGATCTCTTCCGGCACCTGCACACCGGCTTCGTTGAACGCCGACAGGCAACCGATTGCCATCATGTCGTTGGCGGCGAATACCGCGTCGGGCCGCTTGTGCCCCGACAACAGCGCGCGCCCCGCGTGATAACCCGATTCTTCGCTGTAATCGCCTTTGAGGTAGCGCGCGGTCGCGCCGTGCTGTGCGGCGATCGTTTGCTCGAAACCTCGGCGGCGTTCGCGTGCGTCGCGGTTGCCTTCCGGCCCCTCGATGAAAGCAAGCTTGCGATGGCCTAGCGCGAGCAGATGCTGTGTCATCGCGCGGGCGCCGCCGATATTGTCGATGTTCACGTGCGGACAGCGAGGCTCGCGCGGCGCGCTGTCGAGCAGCACCGCGGGTACGGAATCGGCCAGGTGCTTGCGCAGGAAGGCGGCGTCCACGTGCGGCGACATGATCAGCACGCCGTCGACGCGGCCCTGCATGGCGCGCAAGGCGACGGCGGCTTCGTCCGCGTCGCCGTGTGAGCTGGAAACAAGCAGGTGCAGGCCGTGCGCGCGCGCCGCGAGGTCGATGCCGCGGATCAGCTCGGAAAAGAATTCGCCGAACAAGTCCGGTAGCAGCGCGCCCACCGCCTGGGTGCGACGGGTGACCAGGCTGCGGGCAGCGCCCATGGGCACGTAACGCAGGCGCGTGGCCGCGCGCTCGATGCGCGCGCGCGTGGCCGGCGTGACGTCGGCGCTGCCATTCAATGCGCGTGACACGGTCGCCACTGAAACCTTCGCCTCCCGGGCAACGTCCTTGATCGTCACCACACGCGGTCCCCCCTGCGGCCTGACTTCAAAGGGTGCCCAGAAGGTTCCGGTGCGCCAGTCTATACGGAATGTAAACGTTTTCATTCCCGGATGCAAACGTTTTCAGGTTGACCAGTCCCAGCTTCAATGGGCGCGGTGGCGCAACCAGCCAGTCGGAGCGGCTGTCGTGAAAAGTCAGGCCATGGATGGCTGTTCTGATGTACCGTGGCGGGCGCGTCGGTAGTTCTCGAACTTCGGCGCGGCGAGGCAGCGATCAGGAGGATCGCACACCCATGCGCGCGCGCTGTTCCAGCATGGCCACGGCCGGCAGCGTCTTGCCCTCGAGGAATTCCAGGAACGCGCCACCACCGGTCGAGATGTAGGATACCTTGTCTTCGATGCCGTACTTGTCGACGGCAGCCAAGGTGTCGCCGCCGCCTGCGATCGAAAAGGCCTTCGAATCGGCGATGGCCCGAGCCAGGGTTTCGGTGCCGTGGCCGAACGCAGCGAACTCGAACACGCCGACCGGGCCGTTCCAAACCACCGTACCGGCTTCAGCGATCAGGTCGGCATAGCGTTGGGCGGTCTCGGGGCCGATGTCCATGATCATTTCATCGTCGCCGACCTGGTCGACTGGCTTCACGGTGGCCGGCGCGTCGGCGGCGAACTTCGGCGCCGTCACCACGTCGCTCGGGATCGGTACGTCGGCACCACGCGCATGGGCACTGTCGATCACCTTGTGCGCGGCGTTCAGCAGATCGGCCTCGAACAGGGATTTTCCGACCTTGTGGCCCGCCGCCGCAATGAAGGTGTTGGCGATGCCGCCGCCGACGATCAACTGGTCGACGCGCTGCACCAGGTTCTGCAGCAGGTCGAGCTTGGTGGAAACCTTGGAGCCCGCGACGATCGCCAGCAGCGGGCGCGCGGGGTCTTTCATCGCCTTGCCCAGCGCATCCAGTTCCCCTGCCAGCAGTGGACCCGCGCACGCGGTTTTCGCGAACTTCGCGACGCCATGCGTGGATGCCTGCGCGCGGTGCGCGGTGCCGAAGGCATCCATCACGAACACGTCGCAGAGCGCAGCGTATTTCTTCGCGAGCACCTCGTCGTCGGATTTCTCGCCGACATTCATCCGGCAGTTTTCCAGCAGCACCACTTCGCCGTTCCTGGCTTCGACACCGTCGAGGTAATCGCGTTGCAGGCGCACCTCGGTGCCGAGTTGGCCCGATAGCCACTCGGCGACGGGTTTCAAGGATTGCGCCTCGTCGAACACACCTTCCTTGGGCCTGCCGAGATGCGACATCACCAGTACCGCGGCGCCCGCGTCCCGCGCGTTGCGGATCGTCGGCAGCGCCGCGTCGAGCCGCTGGGTGGAGGTGATCTTGCCGTCCTGGATCGGCACATTGAGGTCCTCGCGGATCAAGACGCGCTTGCCGGAAAGGTCTAGATCGGTCATGCGGATGAAGGTCATGGACGGCTCCAACGTCGGCTGCGGTGGTGAACTTCGCATTGTCGGGGGAGCGCTGTTCGCGCGCAAACCCATTAACCTTGACCGTTTGAATTGCAGAGGAACCCGGCATGACCGACACGCGCACCCTGTACAGCTATTGGCGATCCAGCGCTGCTTATCGCGTTCGCATCGCGCTGAACTTGAAGGGCCTCGACTACGCGATCGCGCCGGTGCACCTGGTGCGCGGCGGCGGCGAACAGCACCACGACGAATACCGCGCGTTGAATCCGCAGCAACTGGTGCCGACGCTGGTGGACGGCGGCAACGTCGTCCGCGAATCGCTCGCGATCATCGAATACCTGGAGGATGCCTATCCCGACACGCCGCGACTGTTGCCGCCGGGCGCACTGGCATGCGCGCGGGTACGCGCACTGGCGCAGGCGGTCGCGTGCGACATCCATCCGATCGGCAACCTCCGCGTGTTGCAGTATCTCCAGCGCGAACTCGGCGCGAGCGATGAGCAAAAATTGGCATGGTCGCGCCACTGGATCGAGATCGGCTTCGATGCGATCGAGGCAATGCTTACGGCCATTCCCCGCAGCGGCGTGTTCTGCGAGGGCAATGCGCCGTCCATGACCGATTGCTGCCTGATCCCGCAGGTGTACAACGCGCGGCGCTTCGGCGTGTCACTGGCGCACTATCCGACCATCAATTCAATCGATGCGGTGTGCCGCAAGCTCGAAGCCTTTCGCATCGCCGCACCGGAAGCGCAGGCGGACGCGCCCGCCGACACTTGCGCCTGATCCGGCAAATCAGCCGACGAACGCGCGCGCGTTGCGGAAGATCCGCATCCATGGCGAATCCTCGCCCCATTCGCGGGGACGCCAGCTCATCTGCACGCTGCGAAACACGCGCTCCGGGTGCGGCATCAGGATCGTGACTCGGCCGCTGGCGGCGGTGAATCCGGCCAACCCGTCGGGTGAACCGTTGGGGTTGTAGGGGAAAGTTTCGGTGGCCTTGCCGCGGTTGTCGACGAAGCGCACGCAGGCGGTGGCCTTGCCCATCTTGCTGCCTTCGGCAAACACCGCACGGCCTTCGCCGTGTGCGGTGACCACCGGAATGCGTGAGCCGGCCATGCCGCGGAACAGGATCGAACCCGCATCCAGCACTTCCAGTGTCACCAGCCGCGCTTCGTATTGCTCCGACGCATTGCGCGCAAACGTGGGCCAGTGCTCGGCGCCGGGGATGATGGACTTCAGGTGCGCCAGCATCTGGCAGCCGTTGCACATGCCGACCGCGAATTTCGACTCGTCCGTGAAGAACGCCGCGAACTGTTCGTGCAGGTCGTCGTGGTGCAGGATCGACGCGGCCCAGCCGCGCCCCGCACCCAGCACGTCACCGTAGGAGAACCCGCCGCACGCGGCAAAGCCGGAAAAGTCTTCCAGCTTGTGACGGCCCGTGACGAGATCACTCATGTGCACGTCGATCGCGTCGAACCCAGCGCGCGTAAACGCGGCGGCCATCTCGACCTGGCCGTTGACGCCTTGCTCGCGCAGCACCGCGACGCGCGGACGCGCGCCCCTGGCGATGTACGGCCTGGCAATGTCATCGGCCGGATCGAAGGAGAGCTTCGCATTCAAGCCGGGGTCGTTGTCGTCGCTGCGCCATTCGCGTTCGGCGTCGGCGCTGGCCGGGTTGTCACGCAAGCGCTGCATCGCGTGGCTGGTTTCGTGCCATGCGTCCATCAGCTTGCGCCAGTTCCATTTGGCGACAGTTTCATCGCCGCCGTACAGCTTGATGCCGAGCTTGGCCTTGGGCCGCGCGATCACCCGCGTCATCCCGGCGAGGCCTTGGGCTTCGACGATTGCCGCGAACGCATCATGGTCATCGACGCGAACCTGCACCACCGTGCCGAGTTCCTCGTTGAACAGTGCGCGCAGCGCGCTATCGGCCCAGCCGTCCAGGAAAATTTCGAGGCCGCAGTGGCCCGCGAATGCCATTTCCAGCAGCGTCACGATCACCCCACCGTCGGAACGATCGTGGTAAGCGAGCAGCAGGTTTTTTCCCCGCGCAGCGCGGATCGTGTCGAACAGGCCGCGCAGACGTTCGGGGTTGTCGAAATCGGGCGGCACGCCGCCGCCGCGTTCGTAAGCTTGCGTCAGTACCGAACCGCCCAGGCGATCACGACCGGCGCCCAGGTCGAGCAACCACAATTCCGTGTCGCCCGCATCCATCCGGATCTGCGGCGTCAACGCACCCCGCACGTCGCCGACGCGCGCGAAGGCGCTGACGATCAGCGACACCGGCGCGATCGTGCGTTGTTCGCGCGCGCCGTCGCGCCACAGCGTGCGCATCGACAGCGAATCCTTGCCGACCGGGATGGAAATGCCGAGCGCGGGGCACAGTTGCTTCGAGACCGCATGCACCGCGTCGAACAGCGCGGCGTCCTCGCCCGCGTGGCCGATCGCGGCCATCCAGTTGGCCGACAGGCGGATTTCTTCGAGGCTCGCGACCGGTGCTGCAATCAGGTTGGTGATGGCTTCGCCCAGCGCCAGGCGCGCCGAGGCCGCGCCATCCAGCACCGCGACCGGCGCGCGTTCGCCCATTGCCATCGCTTCGCCGGCATAGCCCTCGAAGTCGACCAGCGTCATCGCGCAGTCCGCCACCGGGACCTGCCACGGCCCGACCAACTGGTCGCGCGCGCACAGGCCGCCCACGCTGCGGTCGCCGATGTGGATCAGGAACGCCTTGTCCGCGACCGCAGGCATGCGCAGCACGCGATCGATGGCGTCGTCGAGCCCGATGCCGGTGAGGTCGGGAATGATATCGAGCTGCGGCGTGACCCGGGCCGCGTCGCGCTGCATCCGCGGCGGTTTGCCGAGCAGCATGGCGAGTTCCATGTCGATCACGCGCGGGTCGCGCTTCGAGCGCACCCTCAGGCGTTGCTCATTCGTCGCGGTGCCGACCACCGCGAACGGGCAGCGCTCGCGCTCGCAGAGCGCACCGAACCTGTCGAGGTCCGCGGGCTTCACGCCCAGCACGTAGCGTTCCTGCGATTCGTTGCACCAGATCTGCATCGGCGAGAGCTGCCGATCGTCCAGCGGCACCGCATCAAGATCGATCTCGCCACCCACGCCGGAATCGTGCAGCAGTTCGGGAATCGCGTTCGACAGACCGCCCGCGCCGACGTCGTGGATCGCGACGACCGGGCTCGAGTCGCCGAACGCGCAACAGGCATCGATCACTTCCTGGCAGCGCCGTTGCATTTCCGGGTTGTCGCGCTGCACCGAGGCGAAATCCAGCGCTTCGCTGGACGCGCCTGCGGCCATCGAGGAAGCCGCGCCGCCGCCGAGACCGATCAGCATCGCAGGTCCGCCCAGCACGATCACGTGATCGCCCGGCGCGAGCTTGTTTTTCTTCACCAGCATTGGCCGCACGTTGGCGACGCCGCCGGCCAGCATGATCGGCTTGTCATAGCCATGGCGCATGCCGGGTTTGCCGGTTTCGAGTTCGAATGTACGGAAGTAACCGGCGAGGCACGGGCGTCCGAATTCGTTGTTGAAGCCGGCGGCGCCCAGCGGCCCGTCGCGCATGATCTCGAACGCGCTGGCGACGCGCGGCGGCAACGGGCGTTCGGCTTCCCACGGCCGCGGCAAATTCGGAATGCGCAGGTGCGACACGGAGAAGCCGGTCAACCCGGCCTTGGGTTTGCCGCCGCGCCCCACCGCGCCTTCGTCGCGGATTTCGCCACCGGAACCGGTGGCCGCGCCCGGCCACGGCGAAATCGCGGTCGGGTGATTGTGCGTTTCGACCTTGATTGCGTACGGAATTGCCTCGACGTGGGTGCGCCAGACGCCATCGGCGTCGGCGAAGAAGCGCGCACCGTTCGAGCCTTCGATCACCGCGGCGTTGTCGCTGTATGCCGACAGCGTGTGCGCGGGCGAAGTCTTGTGGGTGTGGCGGATCAGGTCGAACAGGCTGGACGATTGCTTTTCGCCATCGACAGTGAAGCTGGCGTTGAACACCTTGTGCCGACAATGCTCGGAGTTGGCCTGCGCGAACATCACCAGTTCCGCATCGGTCGGATCGCGGCCGAGCTGGGCGTAATTCTCGGCGAGGTAGTCGATCTCGTCCGGCGCCAACGCCAAGCCCAGCGCGTTGTTGGCGCCCTGCAGGGCGGTGTACGCGTCGTTGCCCAACGCAACGGCCGACAGCGGCGCGGATTCACCACGCAGGAAAATCTCGCGCGCATCGCTGAGCTTCAGCAGTACCGACTGCGTCATCGGATCGTGCAACGCGTCCGCGATGGCCGCGAACGCGGGGTCGTCCGCGTCCGGGAGTTTTTCGATCAGGAATGCAGTGCCGCGTTCGACGCGCGAGACGTGAATGCCGACATGGTGCACGATGTCGGTAGCCTTGGATGACCATGGCGACAACGTGCCCAGCCGCGGCACCACCCACAGCGAGGCGTCCGCGGGTGGCGCTTCGGTGGCGTCCAGCACTTCCGCGAGGCGTTGGTGCAGGGACGGGGACAATGGCGCTTTCGATTCGACGAAATACACCTGCCGGGCGCCACGCACGCGAACGCCTTTGGCGATCGCGTCGAGGCGCTGGTTGAGTCGGTCGAGGCGGAAATCCGACAGGGCGCTGCGCCCGTCGAGGACGATCATGGCGATGGGGAAACCGCGGCCGGAGGGAGCGGAGTATTTTAGCAGCCCGGCCGAAGGCACTGAACCATCTGCGCCACAAGCAGAGGTGGTGGTGCCAAAGATCAGTTCGACGACGAGTGGACGGCCTGTAGGCGTCGTAACAACTCCTGCGGGTCGACGTAGCCACCCAGTACTACGCCGTTGTCGGCGATGATGGTGGGGGTGCCGTCCACGCCCAGGTCCATGCCTAGGTTAAAGTCGTGCGCGACCGGCGATTGGCACGTCGCGGAAGGTGGCTGCTGGCCCTCGAACGCGCGGGTCAGCGCCGACTGCCGATCAGAGGCGCACCACACGTTGGCGGCTTTCTGCGCCGACGGGGTGCCCAGCCCGCTGCGCGGCCAGAACAAGTAATCCACGGCTATCCCGAGCTTGTTGATCTCGGCGATGTTGGTGTGGAAGGCACGGCAGTACGGACAATCAATATCGGTGAATACCGTGACCGTGTATTTCGGATTGGCTGGCGCGAAGCGGATCATCCCGGCGGGTGACAGTTTCGCGATGGCTTCGCGTCGCAAGCGGTTCATGGTCAGGCTGTTGAGCGGCGTGCGGGTCGCGATGTCGTAGGCGTCGCCCTGGATCACATAGCGCCCATCGCCGGTCATGTACAAGACCTGGCCTTGCGAGACGACCTGGTAAAGCCCCGCGATCGGCATCGGCGCGACTCGCTGCACTTTCGCGCCAGGGGCCATCTTGGTGACCGCGGCGGTGATGGCATCGCGCACGGCAGGCGTGACGGAAACCGCGGCAGCCGGGGTGGCACCCGCATCGGCGATCACGGCGTGGTGGCCGGACGAACAGGCATTCGCCGCGAGCACGATCACGGCAAGCGCGCAAAGAAGTTTCAGCATGAGATTTCGAAACGCGCCCTGGCGCGCGGGCGGAGTCGGGATGCTAGCACGCGGCGCGGCCCGAAACCGTGCGTCGGATACTCAGAACGTCAGCCACCAGCATCCGCCAAATTCGGTGACGCCGAAATCGCGCGTGCCGCCTTCGGCAGTGGAAATTTCGAAGCCGGTGGGCGGTTGCAGCGTGGCGTTGGCCGCCCCGGTGGAAGCGTCGGGCGGTGGATCGGCGCCGCCGAAGGGTGGCCCTGCCGCACGGGCGATCGCGATACCGGTCAGCGACTGCTTCAGCCATTCCGCCAGCGAACGCAGCGTGCTGCGCGCGGATGCCTGGTCCAGGTCGCGCCACAGGATCAGCCCGGCGAGTCGATTCACGTCGTGCGTGGCGAATGCATTGCCGATGGCTTGGCGGAGCGCCCGCGGCGACGCTGCACAGGCGCCGCCGAATGCATTGCTTGCCGCGTCGGCGTTGCTGGAGGATGGTGCCGGGTTGCCGCATGGCTGACCGGAAAACACCGGTTCGCCGTGTACGCCGATGCAGTGGTAGATCTGCGCGTGCGCCAGGGGCGCGCAGGCCAGCAGTGCGAACAGGCACAGGAATTTCGGCAGCAAGCCCATGGTGCGAGTCTAGCCGTTGCAGGTCGTCGTGCGGTCTTGACTGCCATTGGCATATGACATCGCAGTGGCGGGTTAAAACCCGCCCTACACCGATTTGGCCGCGGCGCCGGCGATCAGGCCGCCAACCCAAAGTGGGGGCCAAGGTTGAAACGGCCCTACGCCGCACCGTCGAGGCGTTGCAGCACCGCGGTGGTGGCGCGCGCGCGATTCAGCGTGTAAACGTGCAGGCCCGGCGCGCCTCCGTCCAGCAGCCGTTGGCACATCGCCGCCACCACGTCGGCGCCGAATTCGCGCACCGACGCCGCGTCGTCGCCGTAGGCGAGCATGCGCTTGCCGATCCAACGCGGAATCTCGGCGCCGCACATTTCCGAGAACCGGCGGAGCTGTACGAAATTCGCGATCGGCATCACGCCCGGCACGATAGGAATCCGGACGCCCGCCGCGCGCGCGTCATCCACGAAGCGGAAATACGCATCGGCATTGAAGAAATATTGCGTGATCGCGCCATCGGCACCTGCCTCGACCTTGGCCCTGAAGTGTTTGAGATCGGCCTGCGCGTGATCCGATTGTGGATGGCATTCCGGATAGCACGCCACCTCGATATGGAAATACCCGTCGTGTTCGCGACGGATGAAATCCACCAGGTCCGAGGCGTAACGAAAATCACCCGGCGAGGCCATGCCCGAAGGCAGGTCGCCGCGCAGTGCGACGATGCGCTTGCAGCCCAGTTCGCGATAGCCCGCGAGCAACGCGGCAATTTCCTCGCGCGAACCGCCCATGCACGACACGTGCGGCGCCACTTCCAACGCATGCGTCTCGCGCAGGTGCCGCACCGTGCGGGGGGTATGCGTCAACGTCGATCCGCCCGCTCCGAACGTGACGCTGACGAATTCCGGCGCCAGCGCTTTCAGTTTCGGCAACGCGCGTTCCAGCTGCGTACGCTGCTCGTCGGTCTTGGGCGGGAAGAATTCCAGCGAAATCGGGATCATCGGCTGCCGTATCCGTGTATCTCTCTATCAAGATAGAGAGAATGGTTGCGGGATGCAACGACCAAACAAAAACCGCCGGCTCGCGCCGGCGGTTATGTAGGGCGGGTGACAACCCGCCGTTGATACATCAATGGGCGGGATGCGTTGCGCTCTTCGCCCTACAGCAGGGGCGCAGCGTTACGCCACCTTCTTCCACTGCCCCAATGCAGCCAAGCCGTTGTCGCGCGCACGCTCCACCACGATTTTTTGCGCGGCGGCGAAGTTGCCGTCCATGTCCTTGGCCCACAGATGCAACGCAGCCTGTTGCATCGCGCGGCCGTAGGAGAACGACAACGGCCACGGGTGTGGGCCGAGGCGGTTCATGGCGTTCAAGTGCGCGGTAGCGTCCTCGTCGCTCTGGCCGCCCGACAGAAACACGACACCGGGCAGCACGGCCGGCACCGCGGATTTCAGGCACAGGATGGTCGACTCGGCGACTTCCTCGACCTCGGCCTGATCGGGACAATCCTTGCCCGACACCACCATGCTGGCCTTCAGGATGGTGCCTTCCAGCATGACGTTGTGTTCGTACAGCGCCGCGAACAGCGATCGCAATGTGGCTTCGGTGACCTCGTAGCAGGTCTCGATGTCGTGGTCGCCGTCCATCAACACTTCGGGCTCGACCATCGGCACGATGCCGGCTTCCTGGCACAACGCAGCGTAGCGTGCCAACGCATGCGTGTTCGCGTCGATGCATGTGCTCGAAGGCATCTCGTCGCCGATCGTGATGACCGCGCGCCACTTCGCGAACTCGGCGCCCAGCTTCACGTATTCCTCGAGTCGGCCGCGTAGGCCATCGAGACCCTCGGTGACCAATTCGCCCGGAAAACCGGCCAGCGGCTTCGCACCCAGGTCCACCTTGATACCGGGGATGATGCCGGCATCCTTCATCACCTTGGTGAACGGAACGCCCGCCTTGGTGGACTGGCGGATGGTCTCGTCGTACAGGATTGCGCCAGAGATGTGCTCGGAAAGCCTTGGCGCCGTCAGCAGCATTTCGCGGTAGGCGCAGCGGTGTTCCTCGCTGTCAGGCACGCCGACGGCATCGAAGCGTTTCTTGATCGTGCCCGAGGATTCGTCGATCGCGATGATGCCCTTGCCCGGCGCAACCATCGCCTGCGCGACGGCTTCCATTTTGTCGATGCTCATGACGGTGTCCCGCTGGTGTCGGTGGACCGCCGAGTATAGGCGAGCAGGGGGTTTTTTGCCTTTTGCCCCCGGGGCGCAAATCGGAGCGCCGTTTGTGGAAAATCAGGCCACGGAACTCTCGGCCACGGACGGCAGCGTTGGCGTTTCTGGCGTCTGTTGACCGGAAGCCGGGACTCTCGCCTTTCGGTTCAACGAAGCGGGGATCACGCACGATCGCACTAACGATAGCCGTTCGGGAAGTCCTTGAGCATGCAGGCATCGGTGATCTGCTTGCGCGCGGCAGGTTCGGCGGGCAAGTTGAACGGAATGATGATGTAGGTGAACACAGGCTCGCGCCCGACGTTGCTCGCACCCGGAACGTAGTGCATGTCCTTGACCGCGCTGGCCGCCACCGTTTTCAGGTCGCCCGCGGGAATGGTCTTGCGCACCACGATGTCGCGGGTCACGCCGTCCGAGCCGATCAGGTAGGTGACCGCCGCGCAGGTCGGCTTGCTCAGGTTCACGCCGCTGTTGGGCACGTCCACGTTGAGCGAGGTGTTGGTCATCACCCAGTAGTTGCTCAGTTCAGCCGGTTGCGCCACGCGGATGTTGGGACTGATCGCCGCCGCGCCGGTGGCTGAAACGGCCAGCGCAACGATGGCGAGAATGATCTTGTTCATGGGAGGACGCCGCCGCCGCGGGACGCGGGGATGCCATGCATCATAAATCCCGCAGGCTCTCGGCGATTCCATCTGCGCCCACGCTGAGCAGTTTCAAGGTATTGGTGCCGCCGCCGCGCCCGGTATGGTCGCCATGGGTCAGCAGCACGCGGTCGCCTTCGACCAGATCGCCGCGCTGGAACAGTTGCCGCACGGCTTCGCGTACCACCAGCGCGGGATAGGTGTCGTGGCCGGCGAACGGGATCGGCCGGACGTCGCGCAGCAGCAGCATGCGGCGGCGCGCTTCCGCGCTGGGCGTCAGCGCGTAGATCGGCACCGAGGAACGATAGCGCGACAGCCATTGCGCGGTAGTACCGGACTCGGTCAGCGCGATGATCGCGCGTATCGGCATCTGCGTGGCCAGGAACATCGCGGCCATCGCCACCGCCTGATCGGTGCGGTCGAGACGGTGGGTGAGATTGGAGATGTCCTCGGTGGGTTCGAACTGCCGCTCGGCACCGAAGCAGATGCGGCTCATCGCGGCGACGGCGAGGTCGGGGTGCTTGCCCGCCGCGGATTCCTGCGAAAGCATCACCGCGTCGCTGCCGTCCAACACCGCGTTGGCGACGTCCAGCACCTCCGCGCGAGTCGGGATGGGCGATTCCACCATCGATTGCAGCATCTGCGTGGCGGTGATCACGGCGCGATTGCGCGCCAGCGATTCGCGGATGATCTTCTTCTGAAGGCCTGGCAGCTCGGCGTCGCCGATTTCGACGCCCAGATCGCCGCGCGCGACCATCACCGCGTCGGACGCGTCGATGATTTCTTCCAGTTTCTCGATGGCCTCGGCGCGTTCGATCTTGGCGACCAGCCAGGCATTGCCTCCGGCTGCGCGCAGCAATTTGCGCGCTTCCTCGATGTCGGCGGCGGAACGCACGAATGACACCGCGAGAAAATCGGCGCGAAGTTGCGCCGCCAGCTTGATGTCGGCGCGATCCTTGTCCGACAGCGCGCCCAGCGACAGCCCGCCGCCCTTGCGGTTGAGGCCCTTGCGATCGGACAGCTTGCCGCCCACCGCGACGCGGCAATGGATGTGTTCGTCCTCGATTTTTTTGACTTCGAGTTCGATCAGGCCGTCGTCCAGCAACAGCCGGTCGCCCTCTTTCACGTCCTGCGGCAGGCCGAGATAACTGACGCCCACGCGTGTGGTATTGCCCGGTGCTGCGTCGGCGCGGCAATCGAGCGTGAATTCGGCGTCTGGTTCGAGCTGCACCGGCCCGTTGGCGAATTTTTCGATTCGGATCTTGGGGCCCTGCAGGTCGGCCAGCACGCCTACCTCACGATCCAGCTTCGCCGCCGCGGCGTGCGCTTCGCGCGCTCGTCGCAGGTGATCCTCGGGTTTGCCGTGCGAAAGATTCAGCCGCACCACGGCCACGCCCTCGCGCAGGATGCTTTCCAGCATGCCAGGCGGGTCGGTGGCCGGGCCGAGGGTGGCAACGATGCTGGTGCGGCGGGTCTTGTTGTCCATCCCATCACGCTAGCATGTTTTTTTTGCGGTCATCCATGACCGCTGCACCGCGGAATCTTTCGGCTTCAATACTTGGGTCCGAACTGGAAACACCAGAACGGGCATCCATGACCTGACTTATCACGAGGCATGCGATCACCCGTGATCGCTGCGTCGCTGCAATCCACCGCAGCTTGCAGGGTCCGGGACCACCAGCTTCAGAACGCTCTTCCATGGGCCGACTTTTCACAACAACGGCTTCGACTCGTCGCCCGGAAAACTAGAACTTCGGCTTTTCCGGCGCCTGTTGATAGCGCTCGACGGATTCGCGGATCTCCGCACGCGCGGCGTCGGCGTCGCCCCAGCCCACGATCTTCACCCACTTGCCGGATTCCAGATCCTTGTAGTGTTCGAAGAAGTGCGCGATGCGGTTGCGCCAGTGTTGCGGTGCGTCGTTGATGTCGCGGATGTGCGCGTAGCCGTTGAACACCTTGTCGTCGGGCACGACGATCAGCTTGGTGTCGTGGCCAGCCTCGTCATCCATGTTCAACATGCCGACCGGCCGGCAGCGCACCGCCGAGCCCGCGATCAGTGGCAGCGGCAGCAGCACCAGCGCATCCACCGGATCGCCGTCACCCGAAAGCGTGTTCGGGATGTAGCCGTAGTTGCACGGGTAGCGCATCGGCGTCGACAGCACGCGATCGACGAAGATCGCGCCGGAGGCCTTGTCCACCTCGTACTTGACGGGTTCGGCGTCCTTGGGGATTTCGATGACGACGTTGATGTCGTCCGGCACATTGCGGCCGGCGGGAACGAGGTCCAGACCCATGGGTAAAGTCCTTGCGAAAAGCCGCCCATTTTACGACAGTCCCGCGCTGGGAACCGCCGGAACGGGGGTCAGAGTGCAATTTTGTTCGAGGCGGTAGTGTTACTGGGGAACTCGCCCGAAATTGCATTCTGACCCCGGCTTTTGCGTCAGGACGATGCCGTGATCAGGGACGATCACATCAACTTTTTCCACAGGAAATCATAGGCCAGCGCGTGCATCGTCGCCGCCTGGGCATTGTCGGCACCGGCCCCGTGGCCACCTTCGGTGTTCTCGTAGAACCACACGTTCTTGTAGCCCATGGCTTCCATCCTTGCCGCCATCTTGCGCGCCTGCGCGGGGCCAACGCGGTCGTCGCTGGTCGTTGTATAGAACAGTACGTCTGGATAACGCACATCGGGTTTGACGTTCTGGTACGGCGAAAAGGTCTTGATGAAGTCCCACTGCTTGGGATCGTCGGGGTTGCCGTATTCGGCGATCCATGACGCGCCCGCCGACAAGTGCGTGTAACGTTTCATGTCGAGCAGTGGCACTTCGCAGGCGATCGCGCCGTAAAGCTGCGGGTACTCGGTGAGCATATTGCCCATCAGGAGACCGCCGTTGCTGCCGCCTTCGGCGCCAAGGTGATGCGGAGAAGTGACGCCCCGCTTGATCAGGTCTTCCGCGACCGCCGCGAAATCCTGGTACGCCTTCGGGCGATTGGCTTTCAGCGCAGCTTTGTGCCACCCGGGACCGTACTCGCCGCCGCCGCGGATATTGGCAATCACGTACACGCCGCCGCGTTCCAGCCACGCGCGGCCGATCGTGCCGGAATAACGCGGCAGCAATGAGATCTCGAAGCCGCCATAGCCATATTCCAGCGTGCGGTTGCGGCCGTCGAGCTTCATGCCCTTGGGTGCGATCTCGAAATACGGCACGCGGGTGCCGTCCTTGCTGGTCGCGAAGTGCTGGCTGACTTCGAACTTCGTGGCATCGAAGAATGCCGGTTCCTGCTTGATCTTTTTTGCGGATTCGCTGCCGAGCACGCCGCGTTCCAGTGACGGCGGATCGAGGAAGCCGGTGACGGTGAGCCAGTATTCGTCGGAGTGATCGGGATCGGTGCCGACCACCGCAATCGTGCTGAACTTCGGCGCGCCGGGCAGGGCTTCGCGCGACCACGCGCCGTCGCCGGATTCCGGCGGCGTCAGCACTTCCAAGCGACTTTTCACGTCGTCCAGTACGTCGAGGATGATGTGGTGCTGCGTCCACGAATAACCCGCGAGCGCCGTGTGGGCATCGGGCGTGAACAGCGCGGTGAAATCGCGCTGGCCGGCCATGAAGTCGTCGAAACGTATCGTGATCAGCGCGCCCGCGGGCCAGGCCTTGCCGCCGATTGTCCAAGGCGACTTGGTCTGCACCACCAGCCACTGGCGATGCACGTCGGAATTGGAATCGCTGGGCACGTCCACCTTCACCAGCTTGCCGTCTTTCCGGAGGTAAGTATCACCGTGGAAAAAATCCTGCTGTACGTTCACGAAGTCGCGCTCGAACCCGGGCGTGCGATCGTGATACGCGCTGATGGCAAGGTCATCCGGTTTGCCGGCATACACGAGTTTCGCCGTCGCAAGCGGCGTGCCGCGGGACCATTCCTTGACGATGCGGGGGTAGCTCGACTTGGTCATCGAGCCCGGCCCGAAGTCGGTGCCGACATACACGTGGTTGGCGTCGATCCAGCCGATCTCGGTTTTCGCGACCGGCAGGAAGAATCCGTCCTTGACGAACGATTTCGCAGGCAAGTCGAATTCGCGCACCTCCACAGCATCGCCGCCGCCGGGGGAGAGCGACACCAGGCAGTGCACGTACTCGGGCTTCATGCACTCGGCGCCCTTGAACACCCACTTCTTGTTTTCGGCCTTGTTGAGGGCGTCGATGTCCAGCACCGTTTCCCACTTCGGGGTGGTTTTCTCGTATTCGGCCAATGTGGTGCGTCGCCAGATACCACGCGGATGCGCCTTGTCCTGCCAGAAGTTGTAGAGGTAGCCACCCATCCGGTGGACATAAGGAATGCGCGCTTCGGAATCGAGTACCTCGAGGATTTCTCCGCGGGCCTTGTTGAATTCCGGGGACTCCATGAACCTTTTTTTGGTAATGGCGTTTTGCGCTTCCACCCATTCCAGTGCGCGCGGACCGTGGCTGGTTTCCAGCCAGAGGTAAGGATCGCTTGAAGACACGCCAGGCGGTGCGCCGGATGTCGCGGGTGGATTTGCGAATGCCATGCCTGAAAACGCGATCCCCGATGCCAAAACCGCGCAGATGATCTTCATGGTTGCCGCCCGGCCATGGTGGAGAGTTTGCCAAGCGGAAGTGTCGTGGAGGCCGGAGTCGCACCGCCTGTGACGAAAGTCATGCGAGTCAAACAAAAAGCCCCGCAGGTGCGGGGCTTTTTGGGTAGTTCCTTGCGACCGTCAATGCGCCATCAGCAGCGGGATGATCAGCAGCGCCACGATGTTGATGATCTTGATCAACGGGTTCACGGCCGGGCCCGCGGTGTCCTTGTACGGATCACCCACGGTGTCGCCGGTGACCGCAGCCTTGTGTGCTTCGGAACCCTTGCCGCCGAAGTTGCCGTCCTCGATGTATTTCTTGGCGTTGTCCCAGGCGCCGCCGCCGGCGGTCATCGAGATGGCGACGAACAGACCCGTGACGATGGTGCCGATCAGGACGCCGCCGAGCGCCTTCGGGCCCAGGATCAGGCCGACCAGGATCGGCACGATGACTGGCAGCAGCGAGGGAATGATCATTTCCTTGATCGCCGACTTGGTCAGCATGTCCACTGCGCGGTCGTACTTGGGCTTGCCGGTGCCTTCCATGATGCCCTTGATCTCGCGGAACTGGCGGCGGACCTCCTCGACCACGGCGCCCGCGGCGCGGCCGACTGCTTCCATCGCCATCGCCCCGAAGAGATACGGAATCAGGCCGCCGATCAAGAGGCCGATGATCACCATGTGGTCGGACAGGTCGAAGGTGAATACCTGGCCGGGGTTGTTGGCCGCCAGGTTATGCGTGTAATCGGCAAACAGCACCAGCGCCGCCAGCGCCGCGGAGCCGATCGCGTAGCCCTTGGTCACCGCCTTGGTGGTGTTGCCGACCGCATCCAGCGGATCGGTGACGCCGCGCACCTCGGCCGGCAAGTCGGCCATCTCGGCGATACCGCCGGCGTTGTCGGTGATCGGGCCGTAGGCGTCCAGCGCCACGATCATGCCGGTCATCGACAGCATCGCGGTGACGGCGATGGCAATGCCGTACAGGCCGCCGAAATGGAAAGCGGTCCAGATGGCCGCGCAGATTGCCAGCACGGGCCACGCCGTCGCCTTCATCGAAACGCCGAGGCCGGCGATGATGTTGGTGCCATGGCCGGTGGTCGAGGCCTTGGCGATGTGCTGTACCGGCTTGTAGTCGGTGCCGGTGTAGTACTCGGTGATCCACACGATCAGGCCGGTCAGGATCAGTCCGCACAACGAGCAGTAGAACAGCGCGTTGCCGGAGATCGTCACGCCGTCGTCGCCGGTCAGTCCGGCCGGGAACATCGAGTGGGTGATGAACCAGAACGCGACTGCCGCCAGCACCGCCGAAACGATCACGCCCTTGTACAGCGCGCCCATGATCGAGCCGCCCTGTTTCACGCGAACGAAGAAGGTGCCGATGATCGAGGCGATGATCGAGGCCGCGCCGAGGACCAGCGGATACAGCACCGCGTTCGGATTGGCGAGGAACGCCAGCCCGCCCAGCAGCATGGTGGCCACCACCGTCACTGCGTAGGTTTCGAACAGGTCGGCGGCCATGCCGGCGCAGTCGCCGACATTGTCGCCGACGTTGTCGGCGATCACCGCCGGGTTGCGCGGATCGTCCTCGGGAATGCCGGCCTCGACCTTGCCCACGAGGTCCGCGCCGACGTCGGCGCCCTTGGTGAAGATGCCACCGCCGAGGCGCGCGAAGATGGAGATCAGCGACGAACCGAAGGCCAGGCCGACCAGCGCGTGCAGCGCCGCCTCGCCGGTGTAGCCGAAGTGCGGCAGGATCATGAAATAACCGGTGACCCCCAGCAGCGCCAAGCCCACCACCAACATGCCGGTGATGGCGCCGCCGCGAAACGCCACGTTCATGGCCGGGCCGATGCCGTGGCGCGCCGCCTCGGCGGTGCGCACGTTGGCGCGCACCGAGACGTTCATGCCGATGTAGCCGGTAGCGCCGGACAGGATCGCGCCGATGGCGAAACCGATCGCCGTGGCCCAGTTGAGAAAGAAGCCGACCAGCAGGAACAGCACGACGCCGGCGATGGCGATGGTGCCGTACTGGCGATTCAGATAGGCGCGTGCGCCTTCCTGGATGGCGCCCGCGATTTCGCGCATGCGCTCGTTCCCGGCCGACTGCTTCATGATCCAGCCGGTCGACACGACACCGTAGAGAATCGCGATGATCGCGCAACCCAGCGCGACCCATGTTCCGTACTGTTCCAGCATTTGAACAACCCCTTCAGCGCACACCCGCAACGGGCATTCCCGCAAGTATAGCGGGGGTCCCGCGGCTGACCAGTAGGCGCTGAGCCGTTTCTTCGTGGCAGCTCGACGAGCTTAAAATGCGGGTTCCGGGCGCACGCTGCGATCCGAAGGAACTGACAAAAATGACCGACCATCGTTATGTCGCACGCCGTGCGGCCTTCCGCAAGCTGCACGAATCCGGTTGCTTCCTGATCCCGAACCCGTGGAACATCGGTTCCGCCCGCGCGCTGGAAAAATTGGGCTTCAAGGCGCTGGCGACCACCAGTTCCGGGTTTGCCTGGTCGCAGGCGAAACCCGACCACGCGCCGGATGTGGACGAGGTGCTGGCGCATTGCCGCGAAATCGTCGAAGCCACCGGGCTGCCGGTCAATGCGGACTTCGAGGACGGCCACGCGCGCGACATCGATGGCTTGCAGAAAAACGTGCGCCGTTGCATCGAAACCGGCGTGGCTGGCTTGTCGATAGAGGATTCCACCGGGGACGCCTCGCAGCCGTTGTACGATTTCGACGAAGCGGTCGCGCGCATGCGCGCCGCGCGCGCCGCGGTCGACACTTCCGGCGAAGACGTGATGCTGATCGGTCGCGCCGAATGTTTCCTGGTCGGCCACGCCGATCCGTTGAACGAATCATTGAAGCGCTTGCGTGCTTACGCAGAAGCCGGTGCCGATTGCCTGTACGCGCCTGGCGCGGGCGCGCCCGACCAGATCAAGGCCATCGTCGCAGCCGTCGCGCCCAAACCCGTCAACGTGTTGGTGGGTCGTCCCGTGCCGTACACATTGGGCGACCTTGCCAAACTGGGGGTGCGCCGCGTCAGTGTCGGCGGGGCATTGGCCGGCGCCGCATGGGGCGGTCTTCTGCGCGTGGCGCGTGAACTGGCCGAAGGTCGCTTCGACGGTTTTGCCGACAATGCCACGCACCCCGATTTGAACCAACTGTTTGGCGCGGGTTAATCGCGGGGCATCTTCATTCACTGCGAATTCATCGCTTTTTGCCACGGTTGCTTGCAGCCGCAAGGAGAAAGGCGATGATCACCTTCATTCCGTTCGACACGGACAATGTGATCGGCATCAGTATCGATGGCTGGATCGAAACCGCCGACATGGATCAGGTTGCGGATGTGTGCAAGGAGAAGCTCGCCCGCCATCGCAAACTCAGGGTTTACGCGGAAGTGCCTTCCTTCGCGGGCATCGCGGTGGAAGCCTTTTTCGAGGATCTGAAAATGGGACTCGCGGAATGGGACCGTTGCGAAAAGGAAGCGATCGTGACCGACGAGCCTTGGTTGGCGAAGATTACCGCCGTCACCGGGCGCCTTGTTCCGGGGCTTGAGGTAAAGGTGTTCTCCAGCGATCAAGCGCCCGCGGCGAAGGCGTGGATCGCGGCTTGACCGCAAACTCGTGCCGGCGCGGCGCAACCGATTCGATCATCCGGCAAACGGCGGGAGCTTCGCCTTCACGGGGGTGTTTCCGAGCGTCACGTATTCCGGCAATCCATTCTTGCCGTAAGGTGGCGGCGCTTCGCCGCGGATCAGCGGCGACAGGTATTTGCGCGCGGCGGCGGTGATGTGAAAGCCATCCCTTGCGATGAAAGATCTTGGCAATTTCTTCTCGCGATTGGCGATCTTCTCCAACTTCGCCGTCTCGATTTTCCAGCGATACGGTGAATCGGACGTGCGCGTGATGACCGGCATCACCGCGTTCTCGCCGGCCAACGCCAGTGCCACCGCAGCTTCGCCGACGGCAAGCGCCTGTTCCACATCGACCCTTGATGCGATGTGACGTGCCGAGCGCTGGAGGTAATCCGGCATCGCCCAGTGGGTCTTGAAATTCAATTTGTCGCGCACCATGCCGGCCAGCGCTGGCGCAACGCCCCCCAGTTGCGTGTGCCCGAACGCATCAGTGCCGGCGTGCGCGTCGGCGACGAACTTGCCGTCCGCGTACTTGATGCCTTCGCTGGCCGCGACCACGCAGCAGCCCACGCGATCCACGAGTTCGCGCACGCGCGCCAAAAACTTTCCCGGGTCGAATTCCAATTCGGGAAACAGAATGATGTGCGGCGCGTCGTCCTTGTGTTCGCCCGCGAGACCCGCGGACGCTGCGATCCAGCCCGCGTGGCGGCCCATCACCTCCATCACGAAGACCTTGGTCGAGGTGTCCATCATCGACATCACGTCCAGCGCGCATTCGCGCAAGGAAACCGCCGTGTATTTCGCGACCGAGCCGAAGCCGGGACAGCAATCGGTAACCACCAGATCGTTGTCGACGGTTTTCGGCACCCCGATGCAGTGGATGTCATAGCCCATGGCCTTGCCGAGCTTCGACAGCTTCAATGCCGTATCGGCCGAATCGTTGCCGCCGTTGTAGAGGAACCAACGGATGTCGTGGGCGCGGAAAACTTCGATCAAGCGTTCATAGCGCGCGCGGTCCTCCTCCAGCGATTTCAACTTGACCCGGCATGAACCGAATGCGCCACCGGGCGTGTGCTTGAGCGCCTGGATCGCGGCCGGCGATTCCTTCGTGGTGTCGATCAGATCCTCGCGCAGTGCGCCGAGGATGCCGTTGCGCGCGGCGTAAACCGTGACCTTGTGTTTGCGGCAAGTTTCGACTACCGCGGCAGCGGTCGCGTTGATCACGGCGGTGACTCCACCGGACTGCGCGTACAATAGCTTGCCCGGTGTTGCCGGGCCTGTCGTTTTCGGGGTCGCGTGCATGCGGGGTTCCCTTCCTGGCGCGGCGTTGACGGGGTGGTTGCGCAGCCGTTAGCGTAACCCGTCAATTGACAATTTGTAATGAAGGCGCCGCAAGGAAACGCTGAAGAACCGTGTGGGCGAAGGCAGATTGCGGGACGCCGGAGCACAGCAAGCGGAGCGTACACGTCAGTACGTGAGCACTGCGGGCACCGCCGGCGCGCAAGCTGCTGAGCGCAGCCGGTTATCCAGCTTTTCGGGGTCTGCGGGCCGACGAAGGAGACACGATGCGCATCGTATTGCTCGGCGCGCCCGGATCGGGCAAGGGCACCCAGGCCAAACGGCTGAAGGCGGAACTCAGGCTGGCGCACATCTCCACGGGCGACCTGCTGCGCGCGGCGGTCAAGGCCGGCACGCCGCTCGGCCTGAAAGCCAAGGCCGTGATGGAAGCAGGGCAACTGGTTTCCGACGACATCGTGCTGGGATTGCTGGAAGAGCGCCTCGCGCAGCCTGACACCCGGCCCGGTTTCATCCTGGATGGCTATCCGCGCAACCTCGCGCAGGCGAATGCGTTGGATGGCTTGCTGGCGCGCGTCGGCCAGCCGCTCGATGCGGTGGTGAAGTTGAACGTGCCCGATGCGGACATCGTCAAGCGTTGCGAGATCCGCTTCGAGCAAGAACACCGCGCCGACGACAATCCGGAAACCGTGCGCAAGCGGCTGGCGGTGTACGCGGAACAGACCGCGCCGGTGGCGGATTTCTATGCGCAGCGTGGACTTCTGACCGAGGTCGACGGCGTCGGCGCGATCGAGGCGATTGGCGATCGTGTGCTGGCTGCGCTGCGGGCGCGCGCGGCTGCCAGCGCATGATCTTGGGCGCAATCCTCGCCAGCCTGCGTGATGTCTGTCTGTTCCGGCGCGGTCCGGAGGACATGCCGTATTCGCCGCCGCTGCTGGTCGCGCTGCTGGTGGCCTGCGGTGCGCAGCAGGTGGCGTTCAACGTGCACGATGGTGTCCAGGGCGCGCTGATCGCCGGGGCGGTCGTCGGTGGGGTGGCGATGGTCTGGCTGGTGTTCCTGTTGTTGCGCGGCACCGGCAAGGCGGAACGATTCGTGCAGACGGCGACTGCGCTGGCGGCGGTCTATCTGCTGTTCGGGCTGGCGAAGAATGTGCTGACGCTGCTGCTTCCGGTGAAGGCATGGCAGCAACAGATGATGGCCGAGCCGGGACACCTGCCCGTGGTGACCGGCCATCAGGTGCCGGTGATGTTCGCGATCGCAGCGCTGGTGATCTGGCAGTTCTGCGCCTGGGTCGGCATCCTGCGGAGGTCCCTGGAAATTCCGGTGGCTGGCGGCGTGCTGGTATTCCTGCTGCTGCTGTTCGTCAACGTGATCGTCGCCGCGCTGACGGCAGGCGCGATCGGCGTGGCCTGAGTCGCGGCCATGCGCATCCACGTCCTCGGCATCTGCGGCACCTTCATGGGTGGCATCGCCGCGCTGGCGCGTGAGCTGGGCGTCGAAGTGGAAGGTTCCGACGCCAACGTGTATCCGCCGATGAGCGACCAGTTGCGGGCGCTGGGCATCGCGTTGCAGGAAGGTTGGTCGGCCGATCACCTGAAGTCCGCGCCCGATCTCGTGGTGGTCGGCAACGCCCTGTCGCGGGGCAATCCTTCGGTCGAGTACATGCTGGATGCCGGCTTGCCGTACGTCTCCGGCCCGCAGTGGCTGGGCGAGAAAGTGCTGCGCGGTCGCGAGGTGCTGGCCGTGGCCGGTACCCACGGCAAGACCACCACCACCAGCCTGTTGGCACATCTTCTGGACGCGGCGGGATTGGCGCCGGGCTTCCTGATCGGCGGCGTACCCGGGAATTTCGGGGTATCGGCGCGTCTCGGGAAAAAAGAACGGAGGCAAAAAGAAGGGGGTCAGGTTCACTTTTCCCCGCCCCCCTTGAAGAAGAAGGAGGATCGAAAGAAAAGTGAACCTGACCCCCTTCTTTTTGTCATCGAGGCCGACGAATACGACACTGCGTTCTTCGACAAGCGTTCGAAGTTCGTGCACTACCGGCCACGCGTCGCGATCCTCAACAATCTGGAATATGACCACGCGGACATCTTTCCCGACGTGGCATCGATCCAACGCCAGTTCCATCATCTGGTGCGCACGGTGCCCGGCAATGGTCGCCTGATCGTCAATGCCGAGGACGTGCGCCTTGCAGAGGTGCTGGCGATGGGTTGCTGGACGCCGGTGGAAACCTTCGGCATCGATGTGGGCGAATGGCGCGCGCGAATGATCGAGGCGGATGGTTCGGCGTTCACGGTGACTCACAAGACCGAAACCATCGGCGAAGTGCACTGGAGTTTGCTGGGTCGCCACAATGTGATGAACGCGCTGGCTGCCTTGGCTGCGGCGAATGCCGCGGGCGTCGATCCGCGTCCCCTGCTCCCCGCGTTCGCGACATTCGAAAGCGTGAAACGACGGATGGAATTGCTGGGCAACGTAAACGGCGTGCACGTGTACGACGACTTCGCACACCATCCTACCGCGATCGCGACCACGCTCGCCGGCCTGCGTGCGAAGGTCGGCAACGCGCGCATCCTGGTTGCGCTGGAGCCGCGTTCCAATTCCATGCGTGCCGGCGCGCACGCGGCGGCGCTTGCTCCGTCACTGGGCGATGCCGACGCGGTGGTGCTGCTGCGCCGGCCCGAATTGCCATGGGATGCACGAGGCGTGATCACCGCACTGGCTGGGCGCGGATCCGCTGCCGCATCGGTCGATGCCTTGGTCGCTGCGTTGCGACTGCGAGTGCGTGCCGGCGACCACGTGGTGTTCATGTCGAACGGGGGCTTCGAAAATGCGCCGCGGCGTTTTCTGGATGCGCTGCGAGCCGGCTAGACTCGGGGCGTGAAGCGCCACGAAATCCCCTTGTTCCCGCTCAACGCCGTGCTGTTCCCGGGCGGCACGCTCGGCCTGCGGATTTTCGAAGCGCGCTATCTCGACATGGTGCGCGAGTGCGCGCGCGGTGGCCGCGGCTTCGGTGTGTGCCTGATCATGGAAGGCCAGGAAGCCGGCGCTCCCGCGTTGCCTGCTGCGGTCGGCACGCTGGCCAGCATCATCGATTTCGACACGTTGCCCGATGGACTGCTGGGCATCAGCGTCACAGGTGGCGCGCGCTTTCGGGTGCAGAAATCGCGCATCCGCGGCAACGGTCTCGTGATCGGCGAAGTGCGCGAATGGCCAGATGAACCCGTTGTGCCGGTGCCGATCGAGTTCTCGCTGCTGCCCGCCATCCTGGAACGCTTGGCCGATCAGGCGGGACTGTCATGGCGCAACGGTCCGCGCGAACATTATGACGACGCCAGTTGGGTCGGGTTCCGGCTGGCGGAACTGCTGCCGTTGGGGGATGCCGAGCGCCAGCATTTGCTGGAAGTCACCGATCCCATGGAACGCCTGACGGCCTTGCGCGATGCGATGCCGCGCTTCCAGAAGCCCTGAAGGCCATCAGATCGCACAGAATGTCCTTGTGTACATGCTTTAGACATATAAGCCTTTACTATATGTCTGAACAGGGGATGATGGTGTAGTCGCCATACCGGACGACCAACATCAGGAGATCCACCATGAAACAGCTTTCGATTGCCTGCGCGCTCGCGCTCGGCCTTGCGCTGGCCGCCACCGCACCCGCCGCGCTTGCCGGACCTGCCCAGCCCGCCGCTGCGGCCGCCGCCGAAGCACCGGCAGCCCCCCAACTCCATCAGGCATTGCGTTCGCTTTGGCACGGCCATATCGCCACCACGCGTGATTACGCGCTGGCGGTGCACGCCGGCAACAAGGCCGACGAGACGAAGGCAGCCGATGCGGTCGTTGCCAATGCAAAGCAGATCGCCAATGCCGTGGCCGGCTTTTACGGCAAGGCCGCCGGCGACGGTTTGCTGAAACTGCTGGCCGGGCATTGGGGCGGCGTCAAGGCGCTCACCGATACCACCAAGGCCGGCGATACGGCCGGGGAACAGAAAGCCATGAATGATCTTGCCGGCAATGCGACCGCCCTCGCCAAGTTCCTGGCCGGCGCCAATCCGAACTGGTCCGAAGGCACGCTGCAGGGCGCGCTGATGATGCATGTCAATGATCACAAGACCCAGCTCGACGAAATGATGTCGAATGCGCCCGCGGCCGAACAAGCGAAGTCCTGGACTGAGATGCAGCATCACATGGACATGATCTCCGACGTGCTTGCCAACGGTATCGCCAAACAGTTCCCGAACAAGGCACATTGATCCGGTGAAACGCGCCAGCGCCCTGCGTCAACTTGGTGACACGCAGCAAAAGCTGCTGCGCAAGTTGCTGGTGTCGCCGCAGGGCGCGAGCGTGGAAGAACTGTGCCGAGCCATCGGCATCACCCACAACGCGGTCAGGCAGCACCTGACCGCGTTGATGGCGCAAGGCTTCATCGCACGCGGCGAGTCCATCCCGAGCGGCGGCCGTCCGCGCGCGTGCTTCGTCTTGATGCCAGCCGGCCGCGAGCTGTTTCCGCGCAATTACGCGCTGATCGCGGGCAGCATGATCGAATACCTGTACGCGCACGTAGGCGTGCAGGCGGTACAGGCCATGCTCGCCCAAATGGGCGCGAAGCTGGGACAGGGTGCCGCCGAACGTATCGCGACGGCGGCCGACAACACGGAGGCCACGCGGCTGCTGGCCGAGCAGCTCGATAGCCTGGGTTACGAAGCGCAGGTCACGGGGATCGATGGCCATACCGAGGTCGAAGCCTGGAACTGCGTATTTCATTCACTGGCCAAAACACACCCCGACGTGTGCCGATTCGACCTTGCCTTCATGAGTGCCGCGACCGGGCGGCCCGTGCAACGCACCCAGTGCATGTTGCATGGCGCCCCGGCGTGCCGCTTTCGGCTCGGCGCGCCTACCGGAGCGGCTGTTGTGAAAAGTTAGGGCGAGGATGGGCGATTACGCGATGCCGTGGCACCGCGTGCCCGGCCAAGCGACCGGCCGAGGATGGCGGGCCGGTGCTTGCCGCCATGGTGGCTGCTTGCTAGCGAGCATTTGTGGCCGGCAGTTCCGATGAAATTGCGATCGTGGACGATCGCATTCAATTCAGGGCCTGACGCAAGTCCTCGATCAGGTCGCCCGGATTTTCGAGTCCCACCGACAGCCGCACCAGCCCCAGCGGTGCGTGGGTGTGCGTACCTTCGGAAGACGCGCGATGCTCGATCAGCGATTCACAGCCGCCCAGTGAGGTCGCGTTGGTGAAGACCCGGGTGCCGCGCGCAAGACGCAGGGCCGCGTCGTAGCCCCCCCGCAATTCCACGCTCAGCATTGCGCCGAAGTCGCGCATCTGCCGCTGGGCGATTGCATGTCCGGGATGATCCGGAAGGCCGGGCCAGTTCACGCACTCGACCGCAGGATGCGCGGCAAGGAAAGACGCCACCTTGCGCGCGTTCGCGCAGTGCATCGCCATGCGTGCCGGCAACGAACGGCAGCCGCGCAGCGTCAGCCACGCGCTGAAAGGCGACAGGATCGCGCCGGTGAGCAGGCGGCGCGCGGCAATGTGCTGGGCGAACTCGTCGTTGTGTGCGAATACCAGCGCACCGCCCAGCACGTCGCTGTGGCCGCCGAAGTACTTGGTGGTCGAGTGCATCACCGCGTCCGCGTCGAGCTCCAATGGGCGTTGCAGCACCGGCGTCGCGAAGGTGTTGTCGCACACAAATCGCCCGCCACCGTCATGCGCGATCTTCGCCAGCTCGGCGAGGTCGCTTACGCGCAGGCGTGGATTGGAGGGGGATTCCGCCCACAACAAGGCGACGCCGTCCCTGCAGGCTGCGCGCGCCGCGTCCAGATCGGTGGTGTCAATCGTGATCACTTCAATGCCACGCTCCGGCAGCACCTCGGTCACGTAGCCACGCGTGCCGACGTAGCAATCCTCCGGCACCACTACTTTCTCTCCGCGTTGCAACGTGTCCAGCACTGCCGCGACGGCGGCCATGCCGGAAGCGAATGTCAATGCACGTTCGCCGCCTTCCAGCGCCTCGAGCGCGGTTTCGAGCCGATGCTGCGTCGGATGGTCGTTCCGCTGATAGCTGAAGGCGGCAGGTTGATCATCGGTGCGGTGTACGAACGTGGTCGAAAGATGGATTGGCGGCGCCACCGCGCCGGTTTCGCCATCGGGGTCTGCGCCTGCGTGCACCGCGAGCGTGTCGAACTTGTGGGTCATGTCGCTGCCTCTGAACTTGCATGCATCGGGTCAATTCCTCCACGATAGCCGAATCGCCGCAAGGCGACGACTTGAGGCGCGAGATGAAATACCTGCACAGCATGGTGCGCGTGCGTGATCTGGATGAGTCGTTGCGTTTCTACTGCGAGGGACTGGGCTTGCGCGAAGTACGCCGCAAGGACGTGCCCCAAGGCAAGTACACGCTGGTGTTCCTGTCCGCGCCGGACAGCCCCGAAGCGGAAATCGAGCTGACCTACAACTGGGGCTCGGACGAGGATTACGGGTCCGCGCGCAACTTCGGACATCTCGCATTCCGCGTCGAGGACATCTACGCGACCTGCGCGCGTTTGCAAAAAATGGGCGTCGCGATCAACCGGCCACCGCGCGACGGGCATATGGCGTTCGTGCGATCGCCCGACCTGATTTCGATCGAACTGTTGCAGAAGGGCGGCGCGTTGCCAGACTCGGAACCTTGGGCTTCGATGCCGAATATTGGCGTTTGGTAAGCGCGAAGAGGGGGTCAGGTTCACTTCCCAATGGTCACGGCAGGGGCGCAGATCGATCAGAAAGTGAACCTGACCCCCTTCTTCTTATGCGGCGGCTGCAGCGAATCCGGCGCGCGCGGCATCGAGCGTTTCCGCGATCACGTCATCGCCGTGCGACGTCGACATGAAGCCCGCCTCGAATGTGCTGGGCGCGAAGAACACGCCGCGCTCCAGTGTTGCGTGGAAAAAGCGGTTGAACGCCTGGCGATCGCATGCCATGGCTTGCGTGAAGGTTCCGATCTTTTCGGCACTGAAGAACAATCCGAACATCCCGCCTGCGCGGTTGACCGAGAACGGCACGCCGGCTTCGCGCGCGACGGCCAGCAAGCCGTCAGTGAGTGCTTGCGTCTTCGACGACAGGCGCTCATGGAATCCGGGTTCGCGAATCAGATCCAGCATAGCCAAGCCCGCAGCCATTGCGACCGGATTGCCCGACAAGGTGCCGGCTTGGTAGATCGGGCCCACCGGCGCGACCCTTTCCATCAGGTCGCGGCGGCCGCCGTAGGCGCCCACGGGCATGCCGCCGCCGATGATCTTGCCCAGTGTGGTGAGGTCGGGGGTGATCGCATAGAGTGCCTGCGCGCCGCCCATGGCCACCCGGAAACCCGTCATCACCTCGTCGAAGATCAGCAATGCGCCGTCGCGCGTACACAGCTCGCGCAAGGTTTGCAGGAATCCCGGTCGCGGCGGCACGCAGTTCATGTTGCCGGCTACGGGCTCGACGACCACGCAAGCAACGGTTGTGCCCCTCGTGTCGAACAGCATGCGTGCAGCTTCGATGTCGTTGTAGGGCAGCGTGATGGTGAGATCTGCCAAGGCTTGCGGTACGCCCGGCGAATCCGGTACGCCGAGCGTCAACGCGCCGGAGCCGGCTTTCACCAGGAATGAATCGCCGTGGCCGTGATAGCAACCTTCGAACTTCACGAAACGCTCGCGGCCCGTCGCGCCGCGCGCAATGCGCAGCGCCGACATCGTGGCTTCGGTCCCTGAGTTCACGAAGCGGACCATTTCCATTGACGGCATCAAGGCCTGGATAGTCTCGGCCAGTTCGGCCTCCGCCGCGCAAGGCGTGCCGAACGACAGTCCGTCGCGCACCGCGCGTTCCACGGCTTCGCGCACGTGCGGATGGTTGTGACCCGCGATCATCGGTCCCCACGAGCCGACGTAGTCGATGTAGCGCTTGCCCTCGACGTCCCAGAGGTACGGGCCGTCGGCGCGTGCCGCGATGAAGGGTTCACCGCCCACCGACTTGAAGGCGCGCACCGGCGAATCGACACCACCGGGAAGCACCCGTTGGGCGCGCTGGAAGAGTTCGTGGTTGCTGGTCATGCCTGGTCTCGTGGTGCGAAAAGTGCCGCGAACCGCTGTGCCGCAGCGCGTACGTCGCGGGTACCGAACAACGCGGAAATCACGGCCAGATAGTCCGCGCCCGCGGCGATCAGCGACCCGCCATTTTCGGCGGTAATGCCGCCGATCGCCACCAGCGGCAATCCCAATTCGCGTGCGTCGCGAAGCAGGTCGGGTTTCGCGTGGCGTGCGCCGGGCTTGGTGACGGAAGGAAAAAAAGCTCCGAAAGCGAGATAGTCGACCCCCGCCGCGGCGGCATCCTGCGCGCGCTGCAGTGAGTCGTAACACGAAACGCCGATGATCGCGTCGGCGCCCAGCGCGCGGCGTACTTGGGTAATTCCGTCATCATCTTCGCCCAAGTGCACACCCGCCGCAGCGCTGGCCCGCGCAAGTTCGACATCGTCGTTGATGATCAACGGCACCGCGAATTCGCGGCACAACGCCGCCAGCGCGCACGCTTCGCGCAACCGGCGATCCGCATCGTGCGTCTTGTCGCGGTATTGCAGCATCGTTGCGCCCCCTTCCACCGCTGCGCGCGCGACGCCCAGGAGATCCTCGCGTGGCCCGTCGGTGATGGCGTAAAGCCCCCCCTGGAGCTTGCCCGATGGCTTGCGATCCCGGAACTGCGGATGTGGCGGCATGGGGGATTTGACTTGCGTCAAGGGTTCGCTTTCATGCGGGCGCGCAACTTGCGACAATAGACGGCATCATCTCTTGCGTCACCTGCCATGAATGCTTCCGCCAAAACCGTCGTTACCTACCGCAAATTCATGTGCGTGGTGTGCGGCTTCATCTACGACGAGGAAGCCGGGCTGCCGGAAGAGGGCATCGAGCCCGGCACTCGCTGGGAAGACATCCCCGATACCTGGACCTGTCCGGATTGCGGCGTCACCAAGGATGATTTCGAGATGATCGAAATCGACGGTTAATCGCCATTTCCTTGCCCGATTTGGGTCATCCCGGGTTCACGCGCCTGTGCTTGGATGAAAGCGTGCAGTGGGGCAAGGAGACCCGAGGTGCGCGAATTCGTTCCGTTCGACGATCGCTGGTTCGACGATGACCTGCCGGGACCATTGGTGCCGCTGCCCAGCAATTTCACCTGCGTGCACGCGGACGACGGCGTGTTTCACTGGGTGCCGGAAGGCAAATCGGAAAACGCGATCACATCGCCTTTGCGCAAGCCCAGTTTCGCCGCCGTACCGGCATTGAGTTCCAGTACGTAACGCGCCGGGGCCGTGCTCGCGTAGGTCGGACAAGGATCCGCCTTGCACGGCGGAACATCCGCGCGGATCGTCACGAGGCGCCGCGCGCCGTCGAAAAACAGCATGTCCAACGGGATCAGGGTGTCCTTCATCCAGAACGTCTGCGGCTCCGCGATGGGAAACACGAACAGCATCCCGTGATCGGCGGGCATGGACGTGCGGTCCATCAATCCGTGCGCCTGTTCCGCCGACGTAGCGGCGATTTCCACGCTGAAACTATGGCCGCCCAGCGTCACGTGGGGACTGCGAGCCGAAGCGGGCATGGTGGCACACGCGGCGCACGCCAACACCGCAACCATGATGGGCGAAAGCAGCCACGAAACGGTGCGCATCCGGGGAACCTCCGATCGCGGAAAACCGCAGTGTAGCGCGGTTTGCGTGCGATCTCTTCCAAACCGGAACCGATCACGCTATTCTTGGCGGCCCGCGAGGAGAAAATCGATTCGCGGCGTTCCAAGGCTAGGAAATTTTCTTCCAAGATTGTTGACAGCCCCGGAAGATTCGCTACAATGGGCGGCTCACGAGACGAAATGTCACGCGACGCGAAACCGGAAGGTTTCGCACCACAAAGCTCCTTGACAGTGTGCACAGGTGACTTGTGTGGGCGGCTTGCAGG